>ERZ780198.7-NODE-7-length-230287-cov-17.432499_pt1 | contig 230287 bp, 173 predicted proteins | sample MGYA00510979_ERZ780198 | MGnify/ENA primary metagenome ERZ780198 (study PRJEB29588, sample SAMEA2158039) | human gut metagenome | biome: human gut; feature: human-associated habitat; material: faeces | place: Denmark | collected 2008/2010 ...
GGGGCTACGCCCCAAACCCCATTTTCAAAAATTATATAGGTTTATCGACAGTCTGAAATCCGACAGGAACGCCCTGTCGGATTTTACTTTATCTATGCTTTTCTGCGATAATACACCGCTTCAAACCCGGCTTTTCCTGCCATCAGAACATCGCTCATATAATTATCCCCCATATGAACAATCCTCTTGCCGCCGTACTCGTTTTTAATTATCCGATACAGCCCTCCGTCCGATTTTCCGCACCCGTATTCGCACGAAACGAAAAGCTTTTCATAACCGCTGAACCCGTTGTCGCAAAGCAGCTTCGAGATAACGCTTTCAGGAAGATACATATCGGTCGTGATAATAACCGTTTTTCCGCAGGAGATTACCCTGCCGTACACATCAAGCATAAACGGGTCGGCACGGCAAACCGAAATTTCCTCATCGCATTCGGCTTTCACGGCTTCTTCGGCGGCTTTGTCCGTAAGCCCTGCTTTCACGGCTATAATACGATAAATATCATTTATGCACGGCTCTTTCTTTTCTTTTCTCGCTTCATTTTCACTGTCGGCCCTGATTTTGCCGAAATTTTCTATGCCAAGCGTTCTGCCCGTATTGTCAAAAACCTCTTTTCGTGAAACACTGCGGAAAATCAGCGTATTGAAAATATCAAAAGACACTACATCTGCTTTACACAAAAGCTCCGCCGTTTCCTCAGCCGACAGCGAGTATTCTCCGAATTTTCTGTCGGGAAAATGAAACACGCTGTACTTAAGATATAACAGAAATGCGTACCCCCACGCCGCTACGGGCATTACCCCGTGAAGCCTGCCGTGAGATGAAACGAAGGAAAAATAACGGTTCTGTACGGAAGCGTTGCCGCTTATCAGCTTATCGTATATCTTCTGTTTTCCGCTCACCTTGTTTCACCGCCTGTTATTCTTTCTGTTTTCCTATTTCGTCCCTTGTGACAGTAGCCTCGTGATTGTAGAATTTCTTCAGCTGTTCTACCGATATATAGTCGCCCGTCAGTTCTCCGCTTTCGTTGATAAGATATTTACCGTTCCACATAGCCGTCCACAGCCACATTGCGTTATCCCTTGCCATTATGTCAGGGTCCGGATATACGGCACACTCCGTGAGTGCCAGCATACGCTTGTTCAGCGATAATGAATCCGTTGCATACATCGCCGCAAGATGAGCGGTATCGGTATTGTCATATACGTCACAGCCGACTATATCAACATAATCGTCACCGGGGAACATCTGAGGGTCAATATCAGCCGTGTATATCCACAGCAGGTTTGACAGCCCGTACAGTTCGTCAAATCGTCTGTGCATAGTCTGCCACAGCCATTTATAAGTCTTGCTGTTCTTTTCCCACCAGTACAGCCCGGCACTGCTTGCAGGCAGCGGTCGGAAAAGCACCGTAACACCGCTGTCCTTGAGAACGGAAAGCTGTTTTGCTATTGCGTCCATATCCGACAGCACAGCATAGCATTCCTCCGATATCGTTTCGTCCTCAAGAAGCTGTGCCAGCGATTCCTCATTCATTACCGCAAGATCCTCATAGTCGCTTACAGCCGCACCGATGTCAAATGTGCTTTCTTCACGGTAGAAGGTAGTCTTTCCTATAGGCGTATACCAGTACCAAGTGTATGACACTATACCGCCGTTTTTCGCCCATTCCTGTGAAAGCTGAATATCCGTGTTGTTTTTCACAAGCTTCGCACCGCTTGCCGTATAGTATCTTAGATCGCTCGCTCTTATCGCAGGAAACCGTCCCGTGTTCTTTACGATTGCGTCAATTTCGGTATTCGTGTTAGGCGTTACGGCCTGTGCCGTAAGCGTTTTCCTGCCGTAAATGCTTTTGAGATAATCCATAAGTTCAATACGGTCGGTGTTTACATCCTTGCCCGAGATCCACGTTCCTGCCTGCGAGTAACGCTTTTCGTCCGCTTTTTCTGTGTTCTTTACAGTTATCTTGTCCAACGAAACGCTGTTTTTTACCGTCTGGAGAGTTATCCTGTGCGTTCCCTGCGTAAGATATACAGGACATAACGAATGACTCTCAAACGTATCGCTCTGCACTATGTTATACGCTCCGTACAGCTCGCCGTTCATACGTTTATAGCTGCCGTTTTCGCTGTTTATCTGCTTGTCGCCGTCAACAATAAGAGTGATGCTTCCGCCGTCATCGGACAGTGCGTTTATCGCAATATCGTAAAACTGTGTCGAAGGCACTTCCATATCGAACGTTACCGATTTGTAAGCGTCAACTGTGATATATCCCTCGCCGCTGTACTTTCTGTCATCCGAGATCAGCTTTGTTCCTTCCGTCTTTTCCGCTTCAAGAACATAGCTGAAATTTGATTTGTTGATTTTGTATTCTTTGGTTTTATTTTCGGTCACAATACTCGCCTGCGGTACAGATGTTTCCCCGTTTGACGAGGTATCCGCACTGCCATCTGAAGCAACTGATGAATAGTCGATTTCCGAACAGCCGGCAAGCATTATGACGGCAAGCGTGAGTGCCGTTAGTTTCCTGATATGCAAGTCAGTCCTCCTGCTTTATTACCACAATGTCGCCCGACTGTATCTTGTCGGTGAACTTTGCACTTTTACCGTTTACCGTAAGCACAAGTCTGCGTGTGGGATTTTCAATATCAATATCCGCTCTTTCAAACAGGTCTATAAGCATATACGGAGTTTTGCTCTCCTTTTCGGGAAGATCAGTCGGAACGCCGTTGAAGATTACGGATACAAAATTCCCCTGCTCCGCTGTCTGTATATCCTCAGCCGTTTGCACTCCCGATGCGCTCTCAGCGGCAGCGGCGGCTTGTACCGCTTCAGAAGACGAGCCTTTATCAAAGCCCAGTATATCCCCGTCACAAAGAACATAGCTTTCGGGCTTTTCCTCGCCGTTTACATATACGGTTGCGGTCTGCGTATCTCCGCCGTACTGCATAAGGAACGCTCCGAGCGTTCTTGCGTCGTGTATCTCTATATTGTCAAGCGGCTGTATCTCATAGTCCTTGCCTACTTCTTTTCCGTTTGCGTAGGCACGTTTTCCGGCTACCGCATTTTCACCGCAGAATATGACGCTTACCCTTGAAATATCGTCCGCATAATCACGGACAAATGCGTGTGCGTTTTCGCCGTTCACCGCAGGCGTAAGCGTTATGCTGTCGCCCTGCTTTATCTTTGTTGTGAGTGCGGCAGGCTTGCCGTTTACAGTGATTACCGCAGGAGTGAACGCAGTGCCTTTGAGTATCTTCGTTTCGCCGTTAAGAATGAACTTAAGCCCTGCGCCGCTGTGTCCCATTATCTGAGAGGTTTTGAAGCCTGCCGAGCCGAGAAGCTCAAATACGCTGAGCGACTTTGTATCAAACGCCCTTACCTGCTCGCCGTTTAGCGTAACTGTCGAGAAATCATACGCCATATTGGTGCAGGCAGTGACCGCAATGCCGACAGGAGTTACATACTCAGGACCCAGCTTCCTGTCGCCCACATCAACGTTTTTCATAAATTCCTGACCGCCTACAGCGACCCTTCCGTGATCTATTCCGAGCTTGTCCGCAAGTGCGTCCGCAAGGCCGTTAGCCATACTTCCGCCGCCTATAAGGAACATTGCGGCAGGGCTCTGACCGTTTGCGTCGCATACCGTCTGGCTTATCACATCCGCAAGGCTGTCAACGGACGGACTGCATTTCTCGAAGAAATCAGCCTTAGATATTGTCTGCTCCCTGCCGAAAATGTCACGGTATGTAATGCTGTCCGTGTCGCCGCTCGCCTGTATTTTCATGCTCTCCGCCATATTGAAATCAACGAAGAATTTCCTTACAATATCCTCGCTTATCTCATCGCCTGCAACTGTTGCCATCGCATAGGCTACTATAGCGCCGTCACGGGCTATCGCAATATCAGACGTACCTGCGCCTATATCCACGAGAGCAATATTGATAAGCCGTATCTCCGGCGGGATTATAACGTTCATTGCGGCGATAGGCTCGAGCGTCATACTCTTTACCTTAAGCCCCGTCTTGTCCGTAGCGGCATACAGACCCTCTACTACGACCTCGGGCAGAAATGCACCGATAAGCTCTATAGTGACCTTGTCACCCTTATGCCCCTCAAGGTTTACCATTGCGTAATCATCAAGGTAATAATGCACTACCGAGTGACCCACGCAGTAGAATACAGCATCCTCGTTGCTGTACTTCTCATCTATCCCTTTCTGTGCCTTCTGTATCGTTTCGCACTCCATCGTGCGTACCATATCCGCTGTGATAGTGTTCTTATCCGAAACGTCAAAATCCATCGACACACGGTAGGTCTTGAGCGCACGGCCTGCGGCGGCTATAGAAACCTCTGTCAACCTGATGGAGTTTCTCTGCTCAAGCGTTTCCTTTACGGTGCGTGCTACCTTTGCTACCTGCTCAATATCCTCTACCTGTCCGTCTATCATTGCACGCTTCAGATGCGGAACGCTCTCGGTATCGGTCACACGGAAGGTTTCACCGTCCATAAAGCCCAGCACGCCTACGACCGTCCTTGTGCCTATATCAAGTGCAAAAACCGTATCTCCCTGCGGTTTCAGTGTCTTTTTAGCAGATGCTGACGGCTTCTTTGCCGTAGTTTTCTTTGCTGTGGCTGATTTAGCCGTGGTCTTTTTATTTTCGCTTGTATTTTTTGCGGCAGATTCTTCTTTTCTCGGTCTGCCTCTTCTTTTAGGTGCTGCCATTTTATTTACTCCCTTTCATTAAAAATATCACTGATCGTACCATAAATTTCGTAAACCCGTACAGGTTTACATAGCTTTTTTGATTTTTTCGGTTTTCCGTATTTTGATTTTTGCTGATACCGATTTTTTATCGGAAATTCGATAATATATTTACTGCTGATTATAATTATAATTAAATTTCCGGAATAATTCAACCTTTTTTCTGTTTTTTATCGCAAAAAAATTGAAAATATCGTCAGAATATGTTAGAATAATAACTGATATGGGATATTTGCTTATCCAAACGGGAAAAGGACAGACGCACTAAGAAGGAGAGTATATGGAAATTTCAGATTTTGCCGAAGAAATGGCAATGCCGATACACGATTTTCTTGTAAAGAACAGTGAAAGTCATACGATACGCTGTTATATGCCGGGGCATAAGGGAACGGAGGATCCGCTTGACATTACCGAAATTGACGGAGCGGACAGCCTTTATGACACCGATACAAACGGCGGAAAGGGCATAATAGCACAAAGCGAGAAAAACGCATCAAAGCTATTCGGCAGTAAGAGAACGCTGTACTCCTGCTCGGGAAGTACGCTTGCGATACAGACAATGCTCACCCTTGCAAAGCTGAGGGGCAACAGCAAGGATCACGTTATCGCCGGCAGATATTCGCACCGCAGCTTTATAAATTCCTGCATCCTGCTGGGGCTTATTCCATCCTGGGTATATCCCGAAGAATACCTCAGCGCCGCCGTTACTCCCGAAAGCATAGAGGCAAAAATCAATTCAAGAACGCTTGCGGTATTTATAAATTCAATTGATTATTACGGCGGTATGAGCAATATTTCCGCTATAGCGGAGGTGTGCCATTCGCACGGTATACCTTTACTGGTTGACAACGCACACGGCGCATATCTGAAATTTGCTCCTGTCGATCTGCACCCGATGACGCTCGGTGCGGATATGTGTGCAGACAGCGCCCACAAGACGCTCCCCGTGCTGACGGGCGGAGCGTATCTGCATATAGCAAACGAGAAATACTGTGCTATGGCAAAGGAGGCGATGGCTCTCACGGCGACCTCAAGCCCGAGCTATCTTATCCTTGACAGCCTTGACAGATGCAACCGTACAATAGCCGAGAAACCCTTTCATATAGCGGAAATATGCAACAAGGTAACGGCGCTGAAGCGGCACTGTGCCGATATGGGATATGTGCTGAGCCAGAGCGATTATATGAAGGTGACATTCGATTGTGCGGCGGTGCATTCGACCGGCTTTGCTATGGCTGAGATGCTGAAGGAATTCGGCATAGAGTGCGAATATGCTGACGAATACCGCTGTGTACTGCTGTTCGGAAGCGGCTCGACGGATGTCGATTTTGAGACAATAAAGACGGTGCTGAGGGCGAATACACCGAGGTCGGTTTTCGTAAGGAACCTGCCCTCGCCGCCTGTCCATATCAGGACGCAGACGGCCTGCTCGCCGGCGAAGGCGTACTTCTCGGGAAAGGTAAGACTGCCTGTGATGATGACGGTCGGCAAGGTGTGCGCAGGTGCGGTTGCGCCGTGTCCGCCGGGAATCCCGCTTATAATGCCGGGCGAGGTGGTCACGATAGACGCCGCAAGGGCACTTCGTGACAAGGGAATAGCAGATATTCCGATAGTTGTCTGACGAAAAAAACAGGCATAAATCACAGGTGATGAAAAACGATGAAGGTACTTTGCGAAAAACAGGCCGCAAAACCGCTTGCAGTGTACGTTTACGGCCAATATGCAGAAAACCGTCACGTTGATGATTTATGCTGAAGGTGAACTTTTCGCAAAAACTGATATTTCTGCGGCAAAAAATCAGATTCATATCAAAAGTTTGCGGTGAAGTTTATGCGTATTGCCTTTACTTTATACAGAAAATGTGTTATAATTATTTCGAAATTCAAACTCACAAGGATAGCCCGATACAGAAAGGACGGTAATCTTTATGAAATTAATATATGCGATCGTAAATAATGATGATGCTCATTCAGTTTCATCATCACTTACAAAATCTGGCTTTCAGGCCACCAAACTTGCCTCGACCGGAGGATTTTTAATGTCAGGTAACACGACATTTCTTATCTGCTCTGAGGACGACAAGATAGACGAGATAATCGAGATTATCAAGGACCATTCGCACAAGAGAAAGCAGTTTGTTCCTTCTGCCGCATCATACGGCGTAGGAAGCTACACCAGCTTTCCTGTTGAAGTATTTGTCGGCGGTGCGACTATCTTTGTGACGAACATAGAGAGATTTGAGAAAGTCTGATGTCTGCAAGCAATGCAAGCTGTGACAGCATAAAGCTGTTCGGCAAACAGCGTGAGACTGCTCTGCTGGCGGAAACAGCCGAAAGCGACAGGCTTCCCCACGGAATAATGCTGACGGGTGAAAAAGGCATAGGCAAGCGCACCTTTGCAAAGTGGTGCGCTATGCTGTATCTGTGCCGTGAACCCGAAAACAATATGCCGTGCGGCAGATGCAGGAGCTGTCGGAATATCATATCGGGTGAACACGCAGATGTTATCTATGCCAAGGGCGAAAAGTACAGCAAGGAAAGCGTGCGTGATAATGTATGCTTTGCTTCAACGCTCCCAAATGACAGCGACACCCGTGTTTTCATCTATGAGGACTGCGAGGAAATGACGGAGGAGCAGCAGAACGTTCTGCTCAAAGCGATAGAAGAGCCGTCAAAATATAACCGTTACATTTTCACCTGTTCAAACACCTCGCAGATACTTGAAACGATAAAGTCGAGGCTCGTGTGCATACCGATATCAGACATGACGGCGGAAGAATGCGTTTCCTGTCTTGAATACAACGGTTATGACAGTGACACGGCGAAACGGTCGGTAGAGCTGTACGGGACAAATCCGGGCAGGATACGGGATATACTCTCTGACGAAAAGCGCATAAAGCTGTATGATACAGCCAAAAAGGTGACAGAGGCATTATCGAAAAAAGACGAATATTCGGCCGCAGTTGCAATGACCGCCTGCACGACAAGGGAGGATCTGTACGGGGTAATAACGATACTGTACGAGAATGTGACCGAGTCGATGAGAGCGCTTGAAACCGGCGGCGAGCCTTTGCTATGTCTGACTAAGGCAAGGCTGTATGCCTTGTACGAGGTGCTGAACGGTTTTGCGCTTATGGACGGAACTAATATAAATGTAAAGCTGATGCAGGCATATATACCTGCAAAGCTGTTTGCCGTTTTACAATAGGCAAATAAGAAAGGGTAAAAATGACTGAAATTATAGGAGTCAGATTCAAGGATGTCGGGAAGATATACTACTTTTCCCCGAATAAAAATACAGTCAAGTGCGGAAATCACGTTATAGTGGAAACTGCAAGAGGCGTTGAGTGCGGAGAGGTCGTTATAGCGAACCGTGAGATTGAGGACGACAAGGTGGTACAGCCGCTCAAGAGCATAATCCGCATAGCTACCGACAAGGATCTTGAAACGCAGAATAAGAACCGTGAAAAAGAGCAGGAGATAATGAAGGTCTTTGCTCAGAAGATAGCCGATCACAAGCTGGAAATGAAGCCTATTGATATTGACTGCACCTTTGACGGAAGCAAGATATTATTTTATTTCACGGCTGAAAGCAGAGTGGATTTCAGAGAGCTTGTAAAGGATCTTGCATCGGTTTACCGTACAAGAATAGAGCTTCGTCAGATCGGCGTGCGTGACGAGGCGAAGATGCTCGGCGGACTTGGAATCTGCGGCAGACCGTTCTGCTGTAAGACCTTTCTCGGAGAATTCCAGCCGGTGTCAATAAAGATGGCTAAGGAGCAATCGCTGTCGCTGAATCCCACAAAGATTTCAGGCACCTGCGGACGACTTATGTGCTGTCTTAAATATGAGCAGAACTGCTATGAGGAGCTTCTTGCGATAACTCCTAAGGTCGGCGCTCTTGTGGAAACAGCCGAGGGCAGAGGTATCGTTGAGGATGCAAACCTGCTGACAGGCGTACTCAAGGTAAAGCTCGACAAGAATCCCGATGCCGCCGCTACGGCATTCAAGAGGGAGGATGTAAAGCTTCTCAAGGACGGCAAGATAAGAATCAAGAAGGAAGAATTCCAGGCGCTCAAGGGGCTTGAGGACTAAGGTGGCGGGCGGCTGTGAGCCGCTTCAAGTTCCGTCTTTAATAACGCTATATATCTTTTAAAGATGGCAAAACGGCGGGGTTACACAAAGCAATAATCAAAAAAAGCGGTTACAGTGATATGCTGTGATCGCTTTTTTGCGGCGAAGTGTCGATTAAGATTATGCCTATTAAAATAATTGTGCTGGCGGAGTACAATCCCTCCGTCTTGACGGCAGAAAAGCTTGCAATATAAAAAGGGTGGGCATATCGCAAGCAGAAAGCAACAAAGCAACAGTTTGTGCCTTGCCGTCAATCCACCTCCCTTTGACAAGGGAGGCAAGTGTGATAGTGTTTTTCGGGGGATAGTACGGAGCGGCGGTCACGGTGGGGTGACGTGGGCGCTGTTAAAACATTATTGCTTTACTGCCGGACACCATTTTGACGAGTGCTGAGAATTGAATATAAAGAATCCGCTGTTTATTGCAAATGGCGGATTTTTGTGTTGGAAAATTTTGTAGGGGAGGGGCTTGCCCCTCCCGAAACATCACTGCAATTATCAAAAACAAGTTAATAGAGTTATAATGTAAAAAGGAATTGCGTTTTACCCTTGATACTTAACAGATTAAAAACGCCGAGAAAATCAATAACTTCGATTCAACGGGAGGGGCGAGCCCACTCCCCTACGAAAAGCGAGGGTGATAGTGCGGCAAATCTAATTGATGGTGCGGATGGAGAGCAATCCCTCCGTCTTGACGGCAGAAAAGCTTGCAATATAAAAAGGGTGGGCATATCGCAAGCAGAAAGCAACAAAGCAACAGTTTGTGCCTTGCCGTCAATCCACCTCCCTTTGACAAGGGAGGCAAGTGTGATAGTGTTTTTCGAGGGATAGTGCGGAGTGGCGGTTGCGGTGGGCCGCTGTTAAAGCATTATCGCTTTACTGCCGGACACCATTTTAACAAGTGCTGAGAATTGAATATAAAGAATCCGCTGTTTACTCTAATGGCGGATTTTTTGTGTTGGAGAGTGTGGAGGAAGATAGTGCGGAAAAACTAATTGATGGTGCGGATGGAGAGCAATCCCTCAGTCTTGCGACAGATAGGGTTGAGCGAATATTAACGTTGATAAAATCGCAAAATGTTGCAATTTATAATAAGAAGTAGCCTTGTCGCAATCCAGCTCCCTTTGACAAGGGAGCCAAGAATATAGTGCATGGCAAGGGATAGTGCGGATTTTGAAATGGGTTGTATGGGGCGAGGGGCAGTTAGCGATAATAATACAAAAGCGGTCACAGTGTAGCACTGTAACCGCTTTATTCATTAATTATTGCTTTGTGTAAACCCGCCGTTTTGCTATTCTGCGGATAGCTCGGACAATTCCAAAGGCGGAATTTGGCGTGCCGCTTCGGCACCCGCTATTCGCTGAAATCCGTAACTATGTACTTCGGCGCATCGGGAGTGGAATACACCCACCGGTCAATATGCCCCTTAGTAATGAAATACGGCGCTTCAAGCGGAACACAGCCGTCATCACAGCAGTTTACAATTATCAGCTTGATTTTCATCTTTTCGGGTATAATCGCCTTGATATACACGCAGGCGCAATCTCCTACCTTTATTCCGCTTTTAAGCTCCGCCAGCCCTGCGAGATTCGGTGCAAGCTCTATAAAAATCCCGTAGTCCTCTATCGACCTTACAATGCCGGGAACGGTTTCGCCTACCGCAAAACGTTCTGCGTTCTGTTGCCACGTTCCGAGCAGTTCCTTGTGCGTAAGACAGATATGTCCCTGATCCCGACCTTTCACCACCGCAAAAATATCATCGCCTACCGAAAATCTGTTTGCAGGATGAACTATTCTTGATACCGAGATAGCGTCAATCGGTATCATTGACGCAATGCCGCAGCCTATGTCCACAAAACAGCCGAACTGTTCAAGATGCGTCACCCTCGCCCCTATAATATCACCGGGAATAAGCTTTGATACATATTCCCTGTCCGCCTCCTCCTGCGCCGCCTTCCTTGACAGGATTGCCAACGGCTCGCTTCCGGTTTCGTCTATCTTCGTTATCTTGAAGCAGACAGGCTTTCCCACTCTTGATATAAGCGCTATATCCCGTGTCGCACCGCTTTCTATGCCTATTGCGCCCTCACTGCGAGGTATTATCCCCTTCATACAGCCAAGATCGACATGCATATTATGCTCCGCATCGCACACCGTACACGAAGCCTCAAGTATCGCCCCCGACACCGCCGCCTGCATAAGCGTTCTGGCTGATTGCAATGCCGCCGTGTTCTCTTTGTATGCAAGTCTTCTTCCCTCCGGTAAAAATTCCGTCATTTGAAATACCATTCCTTCCTCGTTGTGTTTTCTTTTTTACAAGTGTATGTCAGATTTTCCTTGAATATGTTACCATATCTTTACATTTGATTTTTCACGGAATATTTGGCGGAATTCTTGTAATTATCGTTGATTTTGACAACGTTTTCTGTTACAATAGAATCTATACAGGCTTAGTGCCATTAACCCTTGGATTCTAAACGGAGGAATCATGTTTATTCACAGCGGAACATTAAAACGTGCAGGCATTCTTGCCGCAGTGGTTGCTGTAGGTACAGCCGCCGCAATAACCTATAACGCTTTTTTATCGGCGGAGGGCGGACTTCCCGAAGTATTAAGCCCGCTTCAGCCGATAATAAAGGACGAGGACGGCGGGGTAAAGCAGAAAACAGATATTGCCTTCTCCCCCGACGGCAGTTTTTTCGATGAAGACATATCGGTCGAACTTAAAGCAAAGGATAAAACGGCAACGATCTACTATACCACAAACGGCGAGACCCCCACGGAAAAATCAAACAGATATACAAATCCCATAACGGTACACAGCTCGGGAGAGGTCGCCGCAAAGACGATAAAAGCCATTGCAGTAAGCGAGAACGGCACTTCCGAAGTATTCACAAAAAGCTATGTCACAGGCAAGGGTGTGTCGGATCGTTTTGAAAAAGGCACTTATGTATTCGTGCTTTCGACCGACAGTGAAAACCTTTACGATTATGAAAAAGGCATCGCCGTAGCGGGAAAAATCCGTGACGAGTGGATGGCAAACGAGTATGACGGAAAAAGCGAAATCACGCCAAACGACCCTGCAAACTGGAATCAGGAAGGTATGGCAGGCGAAAGGCCTATGTATGTCGAGGCTTTTTCAAACAGCGGAGAGCTTCTTGTTTCACAGCAGGCAGGCGCAAGAGTTGCAGGCGCATATTCTGCCGCAGTTGACCAGAAATCGTGGAAGCTTATAGCAAGAACTATGTATACCCCGGACAAGGGTAAATTCAGCTACCCGTTCTTCAGCGATGCTACAGATGAAAACGGTGCGATTCTCACAAAGATAGACCGCATAGTTTTGCGTAACGGTGCAAACGACCGAGAATTCGCAGGTGTGCGTGACGAGCTTTCAATGTCGCTTGCGAAGCAGTCGGGCTACCTTGATGCGCAGTCGACCGCCCCTGCGGCAGTATTCCTTAACGGAAAGTATTACGGCTTTGCGTGGCTCCATCAGAATTTCAGCCGTGCATATCTCGAAGAACGCTACGGCGGTACGAAGGACAACTATCAGGTGGTCGGAAAAGCCGAGGGCGAGATAGTCGATGAAAATGCAGAAGGTGCGGCAGACGATTATAACAAAGTCCTTGAGCTTGCAAAGAGCGGACTTACCGACGACAAGAAATTCGAGCAGTTCTGCTCTATGGTGGACATAGACAACTATATGCACTACCTCGCAATGCAGTTATTTATCGACAACCGTGACTGGCCCGGAAACAACTATAAAGCGTGGCGGTATGTTGCGTCAGACGGCGAAGAGGTCACAAGCAAGTATCAGGACGGCAAGTGGAGATATTTCTTCTACGATGCAGAATTTGCCTGGGGACTTTATTCGGACGGATACGCAAACAGGACGTTGACCAAGATTTTAAACGGCACTCACCCTGCAGGCGGTTCAGTGCTTATTTCGGCACTTATGGAACGTGCGGATATGCGTGAAAAGCTGGCAAACAACCTCTGCGACCTTATAGGCGGCGCATTCAGCTCTGAAAATATTCTGGCAACGCTTGAGCAGAAGCTCGCAGACAGCGATAAGGAACAGCTTTATGCTCTGAACAAGGGCATCACTTCAACGTGGGCAAATGAGGGTACGTTTGAAAACAGCAGAAACGAAATAAGAGAATTCGCCGACAAGCGTGCGAATATCATTCTCGGCGATATCTGCAAGAATTTCGGAATCGACAAGGACGATACATACAAGGTAAAGCTGAACGGTGCAAAGGGTCTTAAGCTAACTATGAACATTCAGACCGTCAAGGACTCAAATACGGTAACAGCCGAATACTTCACGCCCTACAAGGTAAAGCTGACAGCCGAGGATATGTCGGGCTACACCTTCACAAGCTGGGAGATAAACGGCAAGACCTATACCGACCGTGAGATAACGATAGACAGCTCAATGGCTAAAAAGGGCAAGATAACAATAAACGCACGCAGTGAAAAAACATCGTCTACAGGCGATCTGCTGTATATAAGCGAAGTGTACACGGGCGGCGATGAGGACTGGATAGAGCTTTACAACCCCAATGACAACGACGTATCAACAAAAGGTCTTTATCTTACGGATAAGGACGATATGCTTAACCGCTACAGGATACCCACTGTCAACGTAAAGCCTCATTCAACGCTTACGATAGTTTGCAAGAACAACAAGTCTGAAAATACGCTGATGAAAATGCAGACGAATTTCAGCCTTAAAACCGGCGAAACGCTGATACTCAGCAACGAAAGCGGAGAAATTCTCGGCAAGGTCGCAATAATCGACTGCAGTAAGAATGAATCGCTTGTAAGACAGCGTGACGGAAGCTACGCAAAGGGTACGCCGACCTTTGAAAAGAACAGCCAATAACATAAAAGCCGTGCATCAAGGCGATGCACGGCTCAGTTTGTAGAAAAAGTATGTTTTTGAAACAAACTTCTAACTCACTACCCCTATCCCCCTGCCCCCTTTCCCCGGGAAAGGGGGATTTTACTGGGGCTACCGCCCCTAGTCCCTGTCGGGGGCTACGCCCCTGCGACCCCATTTTCAAAAATTATATAGGTTTATCGACAGTCTGAGCCGTGCATCAAGGCGATGCACGGCTGATTTTTTTCTTTTTCGCAACAGCCTTGCTAAATACTCCCTTCGCCTTTGAAAGAATCAAATGCAGGCATAGCAAAAAAACAAGCACGGCTGTACACCGTGCTTAAAACAAAAAGGACCGTGAAAACCACGATCCTCTTTTTTCATTACTTGTCAAGATTGTACTTCTTCTTGAACTTGTCAACACGTCCGCCTGTGTCAACCAACTTCTGCTTTCCTGTAAAGAAAGGGTGGCACTTCGAGCAGATTTCAACCTTTATATCCTGCTTGGTTGATCTTGTTTCGATAACCTCGCCGCAAGCACACTTGATAGTGGTGGGCTGGTAGTTAGGGTGGATACCTTCTTTCATGCTGTCACCTCCTGACCTTTAGAATTAATCTAAATTACAGCTTTCGCTATGATTTCAGAATACTGCGCTTTCACGCTTAGGTTACTATTATAGCATATACAAAACTGTTTTGCAATAGTTTTTTCAAAATTTTCTGAAACTTGTGTATTAACAGCTTGTTCAGCCTACAATCTTTGTGAAATCTGCTGAGAGCTTAACCTGCTTTTCAGCAGCGTCTTCAACGCTTGTGCCTACTGTTGTGTAGTAAAGCTTGATTTTAGGCTCAGTACCGGAGGGTCTTATTACTACGCTTGCGTTATCCTCAAGGTAGAATGTGATAACGTTTGACTTAGGAAGTGTGAGTTCTTCTGTCTTGCCGCTTTCGTAGTCTGTCTTTACGCTGAGCTTGTAGTCAGCCTTGCCGATAACCTTAAGGCCTGCAACAGCGTCAAGCTTTTCGTTTCTGAGAGTATCCATGATAGCGTTCATCTTCTTCATACCTGTTTCGCCTTCGAAAGTGAACGTATCAAGCTTGTTGCAGTAGAAGCCGTAGTCGCTGTACATCTTTGCTCTTGCCTGTACAAGAGAAATACCCTGTGAACGATAGAATGCCGCCATCTCGCAGATGAGCATAGATGCCACAACAGCGTCCTTATCTCTTACATAAGAGCCTGCAAGGTAGCCGTAGCTCTCTTCGAAGCCGAAGATATATCTGTTTTCCTCGCCCTTTGCCTCTAAGAAGCCGATCTGCTCACCGATGAACTTGAAGCCTGTGAGAACTTCTCTGAGCTCTACGCCGTACTTAGCGGCGATAGCCTTTACAAGATCGGTCGTAACTATTGTCTTTACTGCAACGGGATTTGCGGGCATTGTACCTGCGGCTGTACGCTCCTTGCAGATATATTCGAGCAGCATTGCGCCTACCTCGTTACCTGTGAACAGAACGTAGTTGTCACCGTCGGGAACTGCGATACCTACACGGTCGCTGTCTGGGTCGGTAGCAAGCAGTAAGTCGGGCTTTTCTGTCTTGCAAAGCTCAAGGCCTAAGTGCAGAGCTTCCTTTATCTCGGGGTTGGGATAGGGGCAGGTAGTGAAGTTGCCGTCGGGCATTTCCTGTTCCTTTACAACTACAACGTTGTTTATACCGATTTCCTTTAAGATACGGCGGACGGGCTTGTTGCCTGCACCGTTAAGAGGAGTATAAACGACCTTCAGTCCGCTCTTTGCGCAAAGCTCGGGGTGGATGGACTGCTTTTTAACGTTTGCGATATATTCGTCAATAACATCCTGACCGATGTACTTGATTTTTCCTTCGTTTACGAACTGCTCAAAGTCGCCGCTCTTTACGTCTGCGAAGATATTGAGCTTCTCAATCTCGCCGAGAATCTTTTCAGCGGCTTCAAGAGTAACCTGACAGCCGTCGCTTCCGTAAACCTTATAGCCGTTGTACTTTGCAGGGTTGTGGCTTGCGGTAACAATGATACCTGCGTCACAGCCGAGCGCTCTTACAGCCCAAGAAAGCATAGGTGTGGGCATAAGCTCTGTGTAGATGTTTGCTGTAATGCCGTTTGCGGCAAAGATAGAAGCGGCGTGCTTTGCGAATACATCAGACTTTATTCTGCTGTCGTATGCAACAGCAACCTTAAGATCGCTCTTGCCTGTGTTCTTGAGGTAGTTTGCAAGACCCTGAGTAGCCTTACCTACGGTATAAACGTTCATTCTGTTTGTACCTGCGCCGATAACGCCTCTCAGACCGCCCGTGCCGAATTCAAGATCACGGTAGAAACGGTCGTTTATTTCTTCGTCCTTGCCCTTTACGCTCTCAAGCTCTGTCTTTAAATCGGGATCCTTGACCGCTTTTTCAAGCCATTCGTTATAAAGCTCTGTAGTGTTTGCCATAATAATCTGTCCTTTCTGTATAAAACGGTAGCACAGTTTGCTGTATTTAAAAATTAGGTAAATATAGCTGTGGCTAACCTAAAATTCCATTCACCAAACAGTATAACATTTTTCCGCCGTAAATGCAAATAAAATCGTAAAAATATTATTAAATTTTTTGAAATCAAAAATTCCCGTTTTTGTTGAAAATATACCTAAAACGTTGTATAATCATTACATAGCAATCACTTAAAATGATATGAAACGGGTGTAAATATGTATTCTCAGGTAAACGGTATGGGACTTTTCGGTATGAATGCCTTTAAAGTCACCGCAGAAATAATATCCTCAAGAGGTCAGCCGTCCTTCGATATAGTAGGTCTGGGCGACCTTGCGGTGCAGGAAAGCAAAATGCGTATCAAGGGTGCGTTATCGGGTATCGGGATCTCCGTCAGCGGTCAGCGGCTCACAGTAAATCTTGCTCCGGCAGACGTGCGCAAATGCGGCTCGCTGTACGACTTCACGATAATCGCCGCCATTCTTGCGGTAAATAATATAATAACCGATGATTTATCGGACTGCGCCTTTATCGGAGAGGTTTCGCTCGGAGGCTCGCTTGTTTTCACGGGCGGAATTATCAGCATGGCAATAGAAGCCAAGAAATGCGGTATAAAACGGCTGTTTCTCCCTGCCGAAAACGCTAAGGAAGCGTCCGTTGTCGAGGGTCTGTCCGTATACGGCATAAGCCACATTTCCGACCTAATAAACCATTTCACAGGAAAGAAGCGTATATCGCCCGAACCTCCCTACGTTCCGTCCGCAGAGATGTTTGAAACGGCGGACTTATCCGATGTAAAGGGTCAGGCACTCGCCCGTCACGCTCTGGAGGTTGCCGCCGCAGGCTTCCATAATGTATTGCTTATCGGTCCTCCCGGTACGGGAAAAAGCATGATAGCAAAGCGTATACCGTCTATTCTTCCTCCGATGACCTTTGACGAAAGCATTGAAACAACAGGAATACATTCAATAGCAGGTATGCTCGACCGTGAAAAGCCGATAGTCACGGTACGTCCGTTCAGAAGCGTATCACATACCGCCTCGGCAGTTGGTCTTATCGGCGGCGGAAGTATCCCACGTCCGGGAGAAATATCACTTGCACATAACGGAGTGTTATTTCTTGACGAGCTGCCGGAGTTTGACCGCAGGACGCTTGAAACGCTCAGGCAACCGCTTGAGGACGGAATTATAACCATATCAAGAGCGCAAGGGTCGGTGTCATATCCGTGCGATATTATGCTTGTTGCCGCAATGAACCCCTGCCCTTGCGGAAACTTCGGCAACCCGAAGGGAAAATGCACCTGCTCTCAGAATATGATACAGAACTATCTCGGCAAGATAAGCCGCCCTGTTCTTGACAGGATAGATATACAGGTGGAAATGCCGCAGTTATCTTACGAGGAAATAAGCAGTGCGAAAAAGGGCGAACCGAGCAGTGCCGTACTTGAACGTATAATGAAAGCAAGAGAAATACAGCAAAAGCGTTTTGCGGGTACGGAAATACGCTCGAACTCCAAGATACCTCCTGCATATCTTCACGAAATGTGTCCTATGGACGAAAACGCAAAGAAGATGCTCTCCGACTGCTTTGATAAAATGGGGCTGTCGGCAAGGGCATACGACAGAATACTTAAAGTCGCACGCACCTGTGCCGACCTTGCAGGAAGCGAGATAATAAGGCGGCAGGATATATCCTCGGCGGTAAATTTCAGAAGTCTTGACAGGAAATACTGGGGCGCAGGGAAATAACCGTCATTTTGCCGCTTATCATATTTATTATTTATAGTGCGGTAAAATATCTGACAAATCAGCCTGGTTTTTACCGCCGAAGAATTATAAAAATGCCGAAATTTTTCTGTCGGCTTGACAAAAACGAAATCAAAATGCTAAAATAAATACAGTCGAGTAGCGAAAGCGTAAATCCGGACACGGATTTACGCTTTATTTTTTTGCCAAAAGAAAGGAATATAAATATGGAACAGGAAAAAGTAAACAGGCTCGGGACAGAGCCTGTAAGAAAGCTGTTGCTCAGGACGGGGCTTCCCGTGATACTCTCAATGGTATTGCAGGCGGTCTACAACATAGTTGACAGCGCATTTGTAACGAATATGCAGACAGGCGGCGAGGCGGCGTTCAACGCTCTGACGCTTGCCTTTCCTATGCAGATGCTTATGGTGGCGGTAGGTATAGGCACAGGCGTTGGAGCAAATGCTCTGCTTTCAAAATCTCTCGGACAAAGCGATAAGGAAAAAGCGAGCCTAACCTCCGGCAATGCGGAATTTCTTGCGCTTATAATATATATCGTTTTTCTGCTTGTCGGGCTGTTCGGTGTTGAGCCTTATATCCGCACGCAGACGCAGGACGGGGAAATAGCGGGAATGGCGGTCGATTACCTTACGATATGCTGTACAATGTCATTCGGCATCACGTTCTTTTCGATATATGAAAAACTGCTTCAGGCAACGGGCAGGTCGCTTTTTTCAACGATAGCCCAGATAGCAGGCGCTGTCACCAACATAATACTCGACCCGATAATGATATACGGCCTTCTCGGCTTTCCCGAAATGAAAGTAAAAGGTGCGGCTCTCGCAACGGTTATCGGTCAGATAGTTTCTCTAGTCACCGCTCTTATCTTTCATATCAAATTCAACACGGAAATAGTAAAAAAACTGCGTTACAAAAAGCCCGATATGAAAATTATCAAGGGCATATACTCTATAGGACTTCCGGCTATAATCGCACAGGCGCTTATGTCGATAATGACCTACGGTATGAACGTAATCTTAGGCTCGGTAAGCGTGGACGCTGTCACCGCCTACGGACTTTATTACAAGGTACAGCAGTTCTTCCTGTTTGCCGCTTTCGGTATGCGTGACGCAATAACTCCCGTCATATCCTACGCTCACGGAATGGCAGACAAAGCCCGTATCAAAGACGGCATAAAGTACGGAATGCTCTACACGCTTATAATAATGGCACTCGGCACAATACTTATAGAAATTTTCGCCGTACCTCTCGGCGAGATGTTCTCGCTTTCGGGCAACTCACTCAGACTATGCACAGACGCAATGCACATTATCACTGTCGGCTTCATATTTGCAGGTGCGAACATAGCTTTTCAGGGCATATTCCAAGCTGTAGACGGCGGTTTGCAATCGCTCATAGTATCGCTCTTAAGACAGCTTGTGCTTGTACTGCCGGTAGCGTGGGGATTTTCGCTCCTTGTTCCCGGCGGTGCGCCCGATATGCTTATGTGGTGGGTGTTCCCGATAGCAGAAGCTATCTCCGCTCTTGTTTCTGTTATCTTTATGATCAGGCTTAACAAAACAAAAATTGCCGTATTATAGCGATTCAAACAATTTAAAATTCCTCCGACAGAAAATTCACTTTTTGTATTGAAATTTTTCCTGCAAAAGTGTAAAATATCATTCGGAGAATAAAAAAACAGCCTCCGCAAAAAGCGAAGGCTGTTTAAGCATGTGCTTACTTTTCAAATATCAGCTTGAATCTGCCGATAAGGGGAAGCTCCTTAGCTTTACCGTTGGCAGAGTTTATAAGTCCTGCGACAAGTACAAGAACCGGTATTGCCATGAATATAATATGTATTACCCACGCAACGATCGTGCCTATTACTACTTGTGCTGACATCACGCCGGCATATTCGCTTATATAATCATATATGGGATGGGATATAAGATTATAGAAGAAATCGGCAATCGAGCCTTCTACAGCACGGACTACCATTACGGCAAGTATTGCCGGGAATATCATCGAAAGGTGATACTTTACAAAGCCCGACTTCTTAGCGGTGATACAGGGAGCTACGAGCAAGCCTGCGAGTACAATCACAGCAAAAAAATCGCCTAACAGCCACGTTACAAGTATGTAAGCCAGTACCGCACAGTAGGCGAGTATCGACATTGCTTTACCTGCATTTATATCGTTGACGTCCATTGTTGATGTTACATCCTTGGTATCAAGTATTTCCTGAAAGAAGCCCGGTTTTTGATTTATCGGAACAGGTGCAACTGAACCGTCAAGGTTTGCACCGCATTTTGCACAGAACTTTGAGCCGTCCTGATACTCTGTTCCGCATTTAGGACAAAATGGCATAATTATTTCCTCCTGTTTATTTATGTCTATACCTCTGTATTATATCCGCTGTATGCAGATACCAGTTTATTATACACCCCGCCGGTGTTAAAGTCAATACCGCAATTGTAAAGTCTGATTAAGAAATATGAAAGCATTGATTAATTTTGCTATTACATTTGCACGGGTATATTTGTTTTAGTGTGTATCATTAATTTTTTAACAGCTTAAGGAGAACTATGAACAGTACGAACCCTTTTATATATTCCGATGATAACAAGCGTTATCACACGTTGAATTACTATAATAAATCATCGTTCAACAGCAAGGTATTCAAGGCGGTCATTGACGCTGGCTTTACCTGTCCGAATAAAGACGGTACAAAAGGCACGGGCGGATGTATCTACTGTATGGGCGGAAGCGGCTACTTCACCGAAAAATCGGACGGCGAAATCTACGGCAGCGTAAAGCGTCAGCTTGCCGCAGAAAAGGAACGTATATACAAGAAACACCCGAACAGCCTCATTACAGCCTACTTTCAGGCAAACACCAACACATACGCACCTGTCGCAACGCTTAAAGAGGCATACACGGCGGCGCTTGATTTCGGAGTACACGGAATTTCAATCGGCACAAGGGCTGACTGCCTTCCCGATGATGTTATTGCCCTGCTCTGTGACATAAACAGCAAGACCCATCTCACTGTAGAGCTTGGCTTGCAGACCGTCCACGATAAAACGGCACAAATCATCAACAGATGCTACAGCTATGACGAATTTCTGGATGGCTACCGCAAACTGCAAGAATCCGGAATACGCACCTGCCTGCACCTGATTGACGAATTGCCGGGCGAAACAAAAGCCGATATGCTCGAAACCGCAAAGGAGGTCGCCCGTCTGCACCCTGCCGCCGTGAAGATACACCTTCTTCATATAAATCACGGCACCGCTCTTGAACGGCTCTTCCTGTCGGGCGGTTACGTTCCGCTCACCCGTGACGAGTACATAGATACAGTAATCTCACAGCTTGAATATCTCCCACAGGATATAGTCATAGAGCGTATCACCGGCGATGCGGATAAAAAATATCTTGTTGCGCCGATGTGGAGTGCAGATAAGATAGCGGTACTGGGCGGCATAGACCGTCAGATGAAGCTGAGGGATACTTATCAGGGGATAAAGTGCGGCAACGGACAGCCTTGATTCGTTACGGCTTTATATTGCATTTTCCTTTGCATTGTGCTAAAATACGCTTGTAGAATCTAAACCGGCTTATCATAAAGGAGAAAAACTATGGATATGAAACAGCGTATGCACGCAAATCTTCCCTATAAAGCCTGGCTTGACGGGCTGAGCGAAGAGCGTGCGGAATGCAAGCGTAAGATATACGAATTCAACAACTGCCACCCCGATGACCGAAGAAAAACAGACAAAATCCTCCGCTCGCTTCTCGGTAAGACGGGTGACACTATTCATATAGAACAGCCGTTCCACTGCGATTACGGCAATAATATTGAGGTTGGTGACAACTTCTTTGCAAACTATAATCTGGTAATACTTGATGTTGGCAAGGTTAAAATCGGCAATAATGTTATGCTTGCCCCAAATGTAGCCATCTACACAGCAGGCCATCCCGTACATTATATTCCCCGTAACACAGGCTATGAATACGGCATAGATATAACGATAGGCGATAACGTATGGATAGGCGGAAACGTTGTAATAACACCGGGAGCAAAAGTCGGAAACGGCGTTGTTATCGGTGCAGGAAGCGTTGTGACAAAGGACATTCCCGACAACTGCATAGCCGCAGGAAATCCTGCAAGGGTTATCCGTGAAATAACGGACGAGGACAAGCATTATTACTTCAAAAAGCGTCGCTTTGACGTTGACGATTATCTCGTCGATGACGAAATAGACTGGAGCAAAATATGAACACACCGACTTTTGATATAAACAAGGTAGATACCCCGTGCTATGTCACAGAAGAATGTTATCTCAGACGCAACTGCGAGATACTGAAAAGCGTACAGGATATGACAGGCTGTAAGATACTTCTTGCACAGAAAGCGTTTTCGATGTACAGCACCTATCCTCTGATAAGCGGCTATCTCAGCGGCACTACCGCAAGCGGACTTTACGAGGCACGGCTCGGATATGAATATTTCGGCAATGAAACGCACGTTTTCTCTCCTGCCTATACAGACAGCGAGATAAACGAGCTTGCAAAGTACGCAGGACATTTTGTGTTCAATTCAATAAGGCAGTTTGCCCTGCACCGTGACGCAGTAAAGGACAAGCACTGCCTTATCCGTGTAAATCCGAGATTTTCCACGCAGGAGGGACACGAGATATACGACCCGTGCGCCCCGGGTTCAAGGCTCGGACAGACGCTTGCATCATTTGAAGAGGATATAAAGCGTTACGGCGAGGAGATCCTTGACGAAATAGACGGACTTCATTTTCACACCCTCTGCGAGCAGAACAGCGACGACTTAAAGCGTACCGCAAAGGAGGTCGAGGTGCAGTTCGGCAAGTATCTTGATAAGATGAGCGTTATAAATTTCGGCGGAGGACACCATATAACAAGGGACGACTACGATATTGACACGCTTGTTGAGGTGATAAACCATTTCAGGAATGAATACGGGCTTGAGGTGTATCTTGAGCCGGGCGAGGCTGTTGCTCTGAACGCAGGATTTCTTGTGACAACGGTACTTGACGTGATAGACGGAAAAGTAAACGGCGAGGACGATATAGCGATACTTGACGCTTCAGCCGCCTGCCATATGCCCGATGTGCTTGAAATGCCGTACCGCCCCGTTATCATTCAGCCAAACGGCAACATTGCAGGCGAAAAGGACGAAAGGGCTGTCACTGTGCGGCTTGGCGGTAACACCTGCCTTGCAGGCGATGTGATAGGAGATTATTCGTTCGACGAGCCGCTTAAAACGGGCGACCGACTTGTGCTGTGTGATATGTCGATATACTCAATGGTAAAGAATAATACGTTCAACGGTATGGCTCTGCCGTCAATATATTATAATACCTCGCTCGGTATGCGGAAAATAAGAGAGTTCTCCTATGATGATTTCAGGTGCAGGCTGTGATTTCGGCTTAAAGCAGAACTATCAGAGAAGCCTTGTTTTCAGCGACAGCCATTTCCATAAAGGCAAAGCATTTCAAATGGTAAAACAGCCAAAATAAGCAAAACGGTTGAAAACTAATGTGTATGTTGAATACTTTGTTGAAAGTTTTTTGTGCATATCACACAAACTATCGTGAAATGTTTAAGGACTATTGAACAAAAGTGAAAAATAATCGCAGAAAAATTGACAAATTGAAAAATCTTTGTTGACGAACAAAGAACATTTGGATATACTATAGGTACAGAGCGGAGATACCGCATAACATCTCAATGCGGACAGCTCGACGGAAAGATAATACGATTTTACGGAGGTAACCAATCATGTTTGTTAAAGAAGTAAGCGTTAAGAATCAGGTAGGTTTACACGCAAGACCCGCAACATTCTTCATCCAGAAGGCTAACGAGTACAAGTCATCAATCTGGGTTGAGAAGGAAGAAAGAAGAGTAAACGCAAAGAGCCTTCTCGGTATCCTTTCACTCGGCATTGTAGGCGGTACAACAATCAGAATCATTGCTGACGGCTCTGATGAGCAGCTTGCTGTTGACGGCCTTGTAAAGCTCGTTGAAAGCGGTTTTGCAGAATAATTCACACTCCCGACCAAGTAGTGTATATCGGGTAACCACCCGATGTGTAGACGTGTAGAAAAGTGTAGACGGACAGAATTACATTTATAAAGAAACAGCGGGGATTTTGCGTAAAGCAGGTCACCCGCTGTATTTTTATTTAACAGTCTTTACTGTTCAGATTCCAAAGGAGCATTATATTGAAAAGAACAGGAAAAATCGCAGCCGCATTTATCACGGCTTTAACGGCTGTGGCGTCAATAACGGCGTGCAGTGCCGATTATTCGCATATTGACGGCTACAGCGACATAGAAAACGCACGAAAGCTGTATTCCTCGCTGTATTCAGCCGAAATCACGGTTACGGATAAGCAGACCGGTACGGTTACGCAGGAGCTGACATTCTGCTACGATAAGAGCGATACCCTATCGTACAGCTATTTCGGCACAGACGGCAAGACAAAATATTATGAATATCACAACGGCTCGGAGTACAACTATTATTCCGACGGCGAATGGCATACTCTTGTGAGCGGTGATAAGGATTATGTATGCTACACACGCACAAACAAGATGTCTATGACCGCAGAGGGCATGATATTCATAAAGCCCGAAAGCGTGACAAATTCGGAGGTTAAGAATACAGCGGACGCAAAAGTAATCACTATGCAGTACGATGTTTCAAAGCTCAACAGTTCAATGGCTTCTCAACTCGGCCTTGTCGGTGACCTTGACAGCTTCAGCGTTGTGTATACAATTGATAAAGACGGATACTGTACCTCAATGGAACAGACCGGTACAGCCACAAAGGACGGCGTACAAAGCAAGGTGGATTATCTTATGACCGTCAGCCATATGAATGATATTGCCTCGGTAAGTAAGCCGCAGGTACAGGAAAGTGCGGATAAGTCAGACGCAGAGTAAATTATAAGCATCGCCCGTAGGATAAGGCTACGGGCGATGTTTGTAAAAAAGTCTGTTGCTTTATGTGCTTCTGCTATATCATTCAGCGTTGGCTATGATAATAAGCTACCGATAGTGCTATTTGTGAGATAGCACTTCTCGGGTTCGCTATTCAAATCAATGCACCTGTCAATATTAACGAGGGAAAGAACCAAAGAGACTAGGTGCAAGTCTGAGCCTCGCTTACGCAAGGCTCGTGCACTCCGCTAAAGCTCCGCTGGACTTGACAGCCCAGTGAAGCAAAGCGAAACGTCCGAGTGCTTGCGTAAGCAAGACTCAGCCCTATACTCTTAGGTTCTCTCCCAAATCAGTTATTCCTCTTGAGCGACGTGAGGAGCGGGAGCATTGCTAAAGCAATGCTCAGCGTGGCTCCCTCTTTCCTTACTCACACCCCCACCCCGTCGGGGTGTTGGCGGAACTTGTAAAACTACCTGAACATTGTATATCCTGTAAGTTCAGGAACGCTTAACGCTACACGTCCGCAGGTTAGTACATATATCTTAGGTTAGTAGCGTTTTTTTGAAGAGTCATTGTTAGAGCAGTTGCACCGGTACACTCACGAAATTATTAATACCTTATCGGTACGGAAACGGTTTTAAGCAGTGTTGGCGATATGTTTCACTGTGTGGGCTTTTATAACAATCGGTTTATCGACAATCTGCGCCCGTAGGCTTAGGCTACGGGCTTTTTTGACGCTTTTTCCCGAATATAATCAAAAAATAAAACGAAAATGTTGTGAAAATTTACAAAATAGCTTGATTTGCGTTCTTTTTTATGGTAAAATTAAATAAAATCATAATGGCGGTACTGTGTATATCTGTAAAGCGATCATATTTCACCGCCTTTGATTTCAGTTATTTTAATTGCGTTGCCCCACTTTAACAGTTTACCACATTGAACTATTACATACATATTAGCCCAAGGAGGCGAATAAGGTGCAGTTAAACACCAACGGTCAGAAATTTATAAATATAATAATCGGCTTTTCACGGGATTTTCCCTTTACCGTAAACCCGGGCGAACATTCCGAGAAAACCTACCCTTCTCTTTTAGAACTGATAAATCCCGATGATATTCCTCCGATAACCGAAATGTTCACCGATGTATCACAGGACGAGGAAAAGCGTTTTGAGGCGCATTGTCGTTTTATGGTGAACGATGAATATCACTGGTTTTTCCTTTCGTGCAAGGCGGTATATGCAGAGTACGGCAGGCCTGTGCGTTTTGAGGGAACGATGTGCGATGTATCGACCTACCTTGAAACAGCGGGTGACGACCTTGTATATAACGAATTCCGCAAAAAGCACAACATAAAGCTGTCCGAACTTAAAAAAGGCGCACCGGGTCTTGCCGATGTGCTTGATGTCGACTACCTTACAAGCATACAGCGTCCGTTTGCCGTGCCGCAGCTTTATTCCGCCATATTTGACGAAAAAGGAAAGCTGATATGTGCGCCGAAAACACAGCATAAATCCCTTTCTCCCGATGATTTTGCATATCAGAAGAAAAAGAATATCCGCATAAATCACCTTGTCAGCGGAACGTGGATACTGGGAGCTAAAACGCAGGAATTGCTCGATGACAACATTCAGCTGTGGGAAACGCTTGTACAGACAGTTTCCCGTATGGCAAACGCATTTGTTGTAGTTCTTTCGGAGATGGACAATTCGCAGAACGCAAACAAACTGCTGGGTCAGAATGTCGAGGAGCAGATACTGCTGAATAATATCTACGCTATCATAATGCAGAGCAAAAGCGCAGATATTGCGTTAAACTCCGTTACAGAGCTTATAGGCGATTATTTTCACCTTGACAGGATAACCATAATCGACCGTGATGATTTTACTCAGGAGCTGTGCTGGTGCAAGGATTACAAGTACCGCCACCTCCCTCTTGAAATAGACGGTGATACCGCACTTGACTGCGCCTCGATACGTGAGGATCTGAGCCTTACGTCATCGGCTTTTTCGGATACGGATACCAACGACCTTGCAAAGTTCGGTATCAAGTCGTATGCTATCTTCAAGCTGATAAATTCTGGCACTTTTGACAGCCTTATAATGTTCCAGACGATTGAAAAGGAACATAACTGGACACAGCGTGAGCGTAAACAGCTCCGCAACATTTCACAGATAATCTCCTCGCTTATGATGCGTAAGGAAACGCAGGATAAGCTGGAGCAGTCGCAGAAGCGTATGCGTCAGCTTGCCTTTTATGACGCTATCTACAATATTCCGAACCGTGCAAGGCTGAACAAGGATCTTGACAAGATAATGAAGCGTAATACAAAAGGCTCGCTTATCGCTTTCAAAGTCACCAACACACGCACTCTGTCCGCAGTTTACGGTCACACCTATTCGGATATGCTGCTGCGCAGTATCGCTCAGTATCTTAAGGACCTGCCCGTAAAGGATATTGGTGTATATTATTTCACAAATGCGATTTTTATGCTTAATCTACCGGATTGTACCGACAATGAAGCTAAAAATCTTGTCGAAATGCTGATACACCGTTTTTCAAAGCCGTGGAAATTCGGTGAGGATGAGCATTCAATCCATTGCAGTCTCGGCATAGCGTTCTATCCCGAAAACGGCGAGGACGCAGAGGAGCTTTGCAAGGCGGCAAGCACGGCAATGTACCGTGCAAGAGAATTCAAGCAGAACAGTTATGCTTTCTATTCAGGCTCGCTTGAGCGTACAAGAATGTTTGCGGCAAGCCTTGAACAGCATATAAGAGAATGTATAAACGACGGTATGAGGGGCTTTTCACTGCGTTTTCAGCCGTCCTTCAGTGCGGTTGACGGCAGTATAATCGGCTGTGAAAGCTTTGTACGCTGGCACGACGAGCAGTATGGCAATATTCCTAACTCAACTTTGTTCCCTATGGCTGAAAATCTCGGCTTATCCCACGTCATAGACGGCTGGGTAATGGAGCGTTCGTGCGAATTCTGCAAGGAGATACAGGACGCAGGCTTTGAGAATTTTACCGTCAGCGTAAATCTTACCGCAGGCGAACCGCAATCTGCCGAAATCGTAACTCAGGTACGTCACGCTCTTGAAGAAAGCGCACTCCCTCCGTCCTCACTGATACTCGAAATTCCTGTAAAAGCCAACATTTTCTACAGCGACAGCACACATATCCTGCACGATCTGCGTACTCTCGGTGTAAATATTGCCATAGATAAATACGGCACGGGGAATATTTCGTTAAAGGTCCTCAAAAACTCATACGTCAACCTTGTGAATCTTCCGGCAAAGCTGTTTATGAATCACGAGGACGAATTTGACACTGAGCTTGTAAGCTCGGTCATCCATCTTGCAAAATGCCGTAAGCTTACCGTATGTGTAAAGGGCATTGAGGACAAGGAACAGCTTGATACCGTGCAGAAGTTCGATATTGACAGGATACAGGGCTACTACTGTTCACGTCCGCTGTCGCTGTCGGAAGCAAAGACAGTATTTACCGAAAGTATAAGAATAAAGGGATACTGAGCGTATCCTCAGACTGTTGATAAACCCACGCACCGCAAAAATGCAGAAAAGTAAACCGGCGCAAACTAAAAATCCGATAAATTAAAAGAATTTCGCACAGCCGTAAAAAACGGCTGTGCGAAAGCATTTTTGCTTACTGCGTCAACCGCCCCTCAACGTACCTTTGTACGCCTGTCGGGGCGGTTTCCTTGTCTGCGTGTGTTTCTCAACGTCTGCAGCGTGCCGTAAGGCCGCAGGATATATTTTAATGTCACTTGTTGAAAAAGTCGAAGAATTGTTGATAATTCTTCGGCTTTTTGTATTTAATTTGCAAATTTGATGTAAAGAACGCTTTTATTTGCAATTCGCTTGAAAAGAGCGCATTTTTCGAGTATAATATACTTATCTGTAATTGTAAAATCGACTGCGGCTGAAACCGCATTTATATTAAAAGGAACACAGCTTTATGAAACTTATTCTAAGCAAAATTAAGACCTATTTCGGAAAACTTGATAAGCTGCTGCTGTTCATGTGTATGGGCATTGCTTTCTTTGCCGTATTTATCCAGTATACCCTTTATGAAAACGATATAAGCTCGGCAGTTACCGCAAGCCAGTATAAAACGCAGATTATAGCCTTTATCGCAGGAATTGTAATAGCGATGGCACTGGCGGCAATCAACTATAAATATCTGGCGAAACTCTGGTTTATATACGTTCCGCTGGCAATGGGGCTGACATTACTGCTGTTCACACCTCTCGGAATAAAGCGTGAAGGCGCAGATGATATAGGCTGGCTTGATCTCGGTATAATGACGATACAGCCGTCTGAGATACTGAAGCTCGCTTTTATACTTTCGCTTGCCGTTCATCTGTCAAAGGTTGAGGACAGAATGAACGAGCCGATACACTTTATCCTGCTGTGCGTTCACGGGGCGATACCTACACTGCTTATAAGGCAGACGGGCGACGACGGCTCAGCTTTGGTATTCCTGTTCATCTTCATATGTATGATGTTTGCGGCAGGTCTTTCATGGAAATATCTCGTAATGATAGCGGTGGCTATTCCTCCGGCTGTCTACGTTTTATGGAATTACCTCATGCAGCCGCACCAGCAGAAGCGTTTTCAGGTACTGTGGGACACACAGATGCAGGAGGACGAAGCACTGGGAATATATATGCAACAGCGTGTGGGAAAAATAGCCTTAGGCTCGGGCGGACTTACGGGGCTTGGGCTTTCGGGAGGAGATTATACCTATGTTCCCGAAATTCACAACGACTTTATTTTTTCGTATATCGGAATGACTATGGGACTGCTCGGCTGTCTTCTGGTAGTAGTGCTTATAGCGACTCTGTCGCTTAAAATCCTGTCAAACGCAAGCGGCGCAAAGGACACTCTCGGCAGACTTATCTGCATAGGCGTATTTGCTCTTATAGTATTCCACACAACAGTAAATATCGGAATGGTACTCGGCATCGCTCCCGTTATCGGCATACCGCTACCGTTTTTCAGTGCAGGCGGCACATCGGGAATGTGTCTGTTTGCGGCGATAGGGCTTGTGCTGAGCGTAAGCTATCATAATTCAACCAAGTACAGAATGTTCTATACGGAAAAGGATTAAACTCCCTACGGGAGAAAAGATAAAGCAGATAAAGCAAAATGAAAGGAAACGATCATGGCAAAAAAGACAATTCACACCCTTGAGGAGATTTATCCGGAAAGTGCTGTAGCGGCGCAGAGAGAAAGATATGAAAAATCTGCGGAGGAATTCAGGAGCATCTTCGGCGACAGCGAACAGCTTCGTTATTTTTCCGCACCCGGCCGTACAGAAGTCGGAGGCAACCACACCGACCACAATCACGGCAAGGTGCTTGCGGCAAGTGTAAACCTTGACGTTATCGCCGTTGCAGAGCCTACAGACGACAACATCATCACGATAAAGAGCGAGGGCTTCCCCGAAGATTCGGTTGACATATCTGACCTTTCTGTTCACGAGGACGAAAAGAATTCATCTGCCGCTCTTATAAGAGGCGTTGCCGCCGGTTTCAAGAACAACGGTCTGAACATAGGCGGTTTCAAGGCTTACACAACATCAAACGTTATGAAGGGATCGGGTCTTTCGAGCTCTGCGGCATTTGAGGTACTTATAGGAAATATACTTTCGGGCATATACAACGCAGGCGGTATCAGTGCTGTGAAAATCGCCCAAATAGCACAGTACGCCGAGAACGAATATTTCGGCAAGCCAAGCGGACTTATGGATCAGATGGCAAGCTCGGTAGGCGGTTTTGTTGCTATCGACTTCAAGAATACACAGGCGCCTATCATCGAGAATATCCCAGTTGATTTCTCGTCATACGGACACGCACTGTGCATAATCGATACAAAGGCAGATCATGCCGACCTTACAGACGAATATGCCGCTATCCCCCGTGAGATGAAAGCTATAGCAGGCTACTTCTCCGCAGAATATCTGCGTGAAATCTCCCGTGCGGATGTAATACTCAATATGGGTATCTTAAGGCAGAAGTACGGCGACCGTGCCGTTTTGCGTGCCCTCCATTTCTTCGAGGAAAACGAGCGTGTGGACAAGCTGGTACATTCGCTGAGGCATCAGCATTTCGATGATTTCCTAAGCTCGATAAACGAAAGCGGAAACTCAAGCTACAAGTACTTGCAGAATATTTTTGCCGTTTCGGACTATACGCATCAGGCGGTAGGCATAGCACTGAACGTTGCGGAACACGCTCTTACAAGAAAGGGTGCGTGCAGAGTTCACGGCGGAGGTTTTGCCGGTACTATTCAGGCATTTGTTCCGCAGGATATTTTAAAGAGCTTTATAGTTGATATAGAAAAGGTATTCGGCGCAGGAAGCTGTCACGTTCTTTCTATTCGTCCCGTCGGAGGTACTGAGGTACAGCTCTGATTGTGACGGGTAAAACAAAACAGCCCTTTCGGGCTGTAATGTATATCGTCAGATGACAAACTCCTCATACTCATACTTATGCAACTTGTCCACAAGGGCGGTTACGGCGATGCCGTTTTCGAGGTATTCCTCGCTCAGCACCTTTCCGTGTGAGTGGAGAGCCGCCGCAAGTCCCGACTTGTCATACGGTATCAGCATTTCCATACGGCTTACCTTGTCGGTAAGATTATCCGATATGGCTTTCAGCAGTTCGTCAAATCCCGTGCCGTTCTTTGCGGAAATCATTACGGTATTTTCTGCGGGCGGCAGTTCATAATCGAGCTTGTCGCATTTATTGAGAACGGTTATTACCGGTATTTCGCCGCATCCAAGCTCCGACAGCAGAGAAAGCGTTGTTTGTGCTTTTTCTCTTGCCTCAGGATCGGACGCATCGCAGACGTGCAGGATAATATCCGCACTTGCCGCTTCTTCAAGCGTTGACTTGAACGCTTCTACAAGGTGGTGAGGAAGCCGTCTTATAAGCCCTACCGTATCTACAAGCGTAAGACTTCTTCCGTCGGGCAGTTCTATTGCCCTTGATGTAAGATCCAGCGTTGCGAACAGCTTGTCCTCCGCAAGAACACCTGCGCCTGTAAGTGCATTGAGCAGGGTTGATTTTCCGGCATTCGTATATCCTACGATAGCACCGACGCATACGCTGTCTTTCTTACGGCGGCGGCGTGACAGATCACGGCGTTTTTCAAGCTCTTTAAGCTCATCGCTGAGTTTATCTATTCTGCGTCTTATGTGACGGCGATCGGTTTCAAGCTGGGTTTCACCCGGTCCTCTCGTTCCTATACCGCCGCCAAGACGTGACAATGACGTACCTATTCCCATAAGACGCGGCAGACGGTATTTAAGCTGAGCCAGTTCAACCTGAAGCTTTCCCTCGTTTGTCACTGCTCTGCCGGCGAATATGTCAAGGATAAGCATTGTGCGGTCGATAACACGCACCGAGGTTATATCCTCGATATTGCGTATCTGGCTTGAGCTTAGCTCCATATCAAATATAATAAGCTGTGCGTCAAGATCCTTTGCGGCGGCACTGAGTTCTTCAATCTTGCCCTCGCCCAGAATTGTCGCACTTTCGATAGCAGGACGTTTCTGAATAATACGGCATACAGTCACCGCACCTGCGGTTTCAGCCAGTTCTTCAAGCTCGTCCATAGATATTTCCGCATCATATTCGCCGGTATCTACTCCTGCGAGTATGGCACGGGTCGATTCGTTTTCCTTTAAGATCGGATTGTTTACGGTTGATTCGTTCATAATGTTCCTTTCCGGTTTATAAATAATCAATAATAAAGTAAATTTATGCGGTAATCCGCAAAAGGTGGTAATCTTTATGAAGTTCAAAGAATACGACGTAATAATTGTCGGCACAGGCGTTTCAGGTCTTTATGCCGCACTCAACCTTGACAGCAGTATGAAGATACTTATGCTCTCAAAGCGTGAGCTGACGCTGTGCAACTCGGCTCTCGCACAGGGCGGTGTCGCTGCTGTAATGGACACGTCAAACGACAACTACGAACTGCACATCAAGGATACTCTTATAGCCGGCGGCTACAAGAACAATATCGACAATGTACGCATACTTGTCGAGCAGGGTCCGAAGGACGTTAAGAATCTGCTCAATTACGGAGTTGACTTTGACAGAAAGCAGGACGGCTCTATCGACCTTACCCTTGAGGGCGGTCACTGCCGTCACAGAATCGCTCACCACAAGGACAGCACCGGCTTTGAGATAGTTACTTCGCTTATCGAGGGTGTAAAGAAGCTGTCCAATGTCACAATTCTTGAAAACACTCACCTGCTCGGTCTTACCAAGCGAGGCGACGATTTCCTGTTTGATGTGCTTCACGAAGGAAAGCACAGTTATTATACCACAAAGAACACCATACTTGCAACAGGCGGTATAGGCAGAGTTTACGATTATACCACAAACTCTGCGATAGCAACGGGCGACGGCATACAGTTTGCTTATAATATGGGGGCTGATATTCAGCATTTAAGCTATGTGCAGTTCCACCCCACAGCCTTTGCCGACCACGAAAACCGTGAGTGCTTCCTTGTATCCGAGGCGGTAAGAGGCGAGGGCGCATATCTGCTCAACTGCAACAAGGAACGTTTTATGCACAAGTATGAGCCTGAACGTAAGGAGCTTGCTCCCCGTGACGTAGTTTCAAAGGATATGATGAAAGAACAGAAGGAAACGGGCAGTGACAAATTCTATCTTGATATTTCGTACAAGGATCCCGAATTTATCAAAAACCGCTTCCCTATGATATATAACAAGGTTCTTGAAAAGGGCTACGATATGACCAAAGAGCCTATCCCGATATACCCCTGCCAGCACTATCTTATGGGCGGTATCGGAGTAAACGGACACGGCGCTACGAATGTAAAGGGTTTATATGCCGCAGGAGAATGTGCGCATACCGGCGTTCACGGCATCAACCGCCTTGCAAGCAATTCTCTGCTTGAGGCGCTGGTATTCAGCCGTCTTATCGCAGAGGACATAAACAAGAACAATACCCACAGAGAGCTTGGAACGCTTGAGGCTGATTATCCCTCGCCCGACGGCAAGCCGCTCCCTAAGGGAATACGCACCGAGATAAGACACATAATGCAGCGTTCTTATTTCGTTGTACCGGACTACGTTGAGGCGGCAAAGGATATAAAGCGTGTAACGGAGCTTAAAGACCTGCTCGATAACGGCGGTTTTGAGGTAACTCCCGACTATATCGAAGCAAAATCACTGACGACAGTTGCTTACATAATTCTCAGCGAAGTAGTCGCAGAGGGAAAGGAAAAGGGCATTATATAATGAAATTATTACAGTTTTACGTTGACGATCTGATAAAAAGAGCGATAACAGAGGATATAAACTACATTGACAGCACCACCGACCTGCTTATTGACGAGGACGATATTTCGGAGGCATATTTTGTATCAAAGGCTGACGGCGTTCTTGCGGGAATTGATGTTGCAATGCGTGTGTTCACATTGCTTGACGACACTATCGAGATGAATATTCATTTCAAGGACGGCGACGCTATAAAGAAGGGCGATGTTATCGCAGAGTTCAAGGGTCACACCTGCGCTATGCTGAAGGCGGAGCGTACAGCGCTCAATCTTTTACAGCACATGAGCGGTATTGCAAGCTACACAAACAAGTGCGTAAAGGCAGTCGAGGGTACTGATGCTTCTATCGCAGATACGAGAAAAACGCTCCCCGGCCTACGTCCTTTACAGAAATACTCCGTAGTGGCAGGCGGCGGAAGAAACCACCGCTACAATCTTACCGATGCGGCAATGCTCAAGGATAATCACATTGACGCATACGGCGGTATAACACAGGCCGTTACCGCTCTGCGTAAAAAAGCGGGACATATGCTTCAGATCGAGGTCGAGGTGCGTAACTTTGACGAACTGAATGAGGCTCTTGCAGTAAAGGCAGACGTTATTATGCTTGATAATATGAGCTGTGAGGATATGAAGAAAGCGGTAGAGATAACCGCAGGCAGAGCAAAGCTGGAAGCCAGCGGAAACGTAACGCTCGACAATATCCGTGACGTTGCGCTGACGGGCGTTGATATTATCAGCCTCGGTGCGCTTACTCACAGCGTGACAGCTTTTGATATTTCGATGAAGTGGAAGAAGAAAGCATGACCAACTGTGATTGCTGTGTAAACTATGTTTATGATGATGAGTACGACTGCTACACCTGCCTTGTAAATCTTGACGAGGATGAAATGCGCCGTTTTATAACGGGCGACAACTACAACTGTCCGTATTTCAGAAACGATGATGAATACGAACTTGCAAGAAAGCAGTAACGCTGAAAGGAAAAGCTATGACAAAGATACCGAGAGGCGACAAATCATATATCGGAAAGACTGTTACTGTGACGGTTGACCGACCGATAGGCACGCATCACCCAAAGCACCCTGAAATAGTATATCCGATAAACTACGGCTATGTCGAGGGGCTTCTCGGCGGTGACGGTGAGGAACAGGACGTATATATTCTCGGTGTTGATAAGCCCGCCAACAAGGCTGAGTGTGTTATCATCGCAACTGTCATGCGTACAGACGATAACGAGGACAAGTGGGTAGGAGTACCGTCTGAGCTTGTCGGCTCTGAGCTTTGCTGTGAGTGCAATATAGTAAATGCCGTTCATTTTCAGGAGCAGTTCCACACCTCTGAGATATTCGCCTTATATGAAAAGACCTGCGGTGCGGTAATGTACACAGGAAGCGGCGATGACCGCAGATATTTTCTTATCAAGAACAACAGCGGTCATATCGGCTTTCCGAAGGGTCACATCGAGTACGGCGAGAATGAGCGTGAGACCGCTCTGCGTGAGGTTTTCGAGGAGTGCGGACTTAATGCGGAATTAGATGAAGATTTCCGCGCGGAGTACACATTCCACACGCTTGACAACACCGAAAAGACAAGCGTATTCTTTGCAGGAAGGTTTGACAGGGATGCCGCCGTGAAGATTCAGCAGGAAGAGGTAATAGGCGACTGGCTGTTAAGCTACGGGGAGGCTATGAACAAGCTGAACTGGGAGCAGGACAAGGCGATTTTAAAAGCCTGCGAGGAATATCTCAATTCAAAGCAGAATTAATTATATATCTGTAAAATACCCTTGCGAAACGTTTTGGAGTTTGCAAGGGTATTTCTTTATATTTTTGCATATAGAAAAGGACGGGCAGAACCCGTCCTTTGAAAAAGCGTATTCAGCGCAGAACTTACTTGAGTTCGATCTTAGCGCCAGCCTCTTCGAGCTTAGCCTTGATTTCCTCAGCTTCAGCCTTAGAAGCGCCTTCCTTGATAGCCTTAGGAGCAGCTTCAACGAGCTCCTTAGCTTCCTTAAGACCAAGACCGCAAACGTCCTTAACTGCCTTGATAACAGCCATCTTAGCATCACCGAATGATGCGAGAACTACGTCAAATTCTGTCTTTTCTTCAGCTGCTGCTGCGCCGCCTGCTGCGGGGCCTGCTACTGAAACTGCTGCTGCAGATACACCGAATTCTTCTTCGAGAGCCTTAACGAGCTCGTTGAGCTCTAATACTGATAAGCCCTTTACTTCTTCAATCATAGCTAAAATTTTCTCTGAAGCCATTTTAATTATCCTCCGTTAATATGTTTTCATTGTTTGTGTTACGGCAGGTTTATGCCGCCGATTTCGTCCGTACAGAAATTATTCTGCTGATTCGGACTGCTTCTTCTCGATTTCGCTTACTGCGATAGCGAGCTTCTGGATAGGGGACTGAAGCATAAATACCAGCTGTGCAAGCAGTGTTTCCTTTGTAGGAAGCTTTGCGTATGCAACAACTTCGTCCTTGCTGATGCCCTTACCGTCAACGAATCCCTTCTTGATTGAGAATGATCCGTTGCTTGCTTCTTCCTGCTTGTACAGGATCTTAGGAGCAGTTACGATGTCTTCCTCTGCGAGTGCGAGAGCTGTTGTTCCTTCGAGAACATCCTCAATACCCTCAACGCCTGCCATCTCAGCTGCACGCTTTAAAAGAGTGTTCTTAACTACGAAGTAGTCGATACCTGCCTCACGAAGTTCCTTTCTCAGAACTGTGTCATCGGCAACTGTGATACCGCTGTAATCAACGAGCACACCGCAAGCGGACTTCTTGAGCTTTTCAGCGAGTTCAGCAACGTAATTCTGCTTTACCTGTAAAACTTTCTCACTAGGCATATTGTTTTCTCCTTTCGTGATTTACTGTTCGTAAAAAGGAAAAACATTTAATAAAAATGCCCTCCTCTGTAAGACAGAAAAGGGCAGAAAATTCAGTATTCTTCCCATTCCTCGGCAGGTGAGCATATGCTCGTTAGCGGTAAACCGACCTGCTGTCTTTAGAACAGCGTGATTATTATATCATATTAAAATGCGGTTGTCAAGTAGTTTGACGTAATTTTTTATTTGGCGAGATGCGAAAAACACGGCGGGAGGGGTTGCGGCGGTCAGAACGCCGGTTAATCCGCACACCGCAAAAATACCGGAATGCTTATGAAAACGATTATCGTAGCAGGTATGAATAAAGCCGTTCACAGAGCCGTTTTTCAGCTCTGCGAGCGGCTTTTAGCTTATTGCGGGGATAATGACACTTATCGGAGTAATCTTATTTAATCAATCCGTATTTGCAAGTGCCGATATACCTGAAGCCGTCCGATGATACTTGATACAGCAGAATTGTGTTGTTATCGTCATTGGGATCTACATCTGCGTCATCATTCCAGACGTATGCTCCGACATAACCGTAATATATATTTGTCGTGCCGGTTTCCTTCTGTATCATAGACGTATATACCGCTCCGTTTCCGGTCATACTGATAATATCAAACATTCTGTCGTATTTGTTTGTTTTTGATGCCGCCTTTCCGCTCTTTATATCGGCAATATCAAGCTCATCAAGATATGTAAGGGATAAGGTCTTATTTTTCAGCAGCTTGTTGTTATTGTCGGTAATAAAGAAGCTTTCTTTATGCGGGTCTATTGAAATATAACCGAATTTGTCGTAATTATCCCTTGTCACAGGCTGAGTGACCGTTATTACGGAATCCTCGGCATATTCGCCGGTCACCTTTTTAAATTCATCGTAGCCGACATACGGCTTTGTGCATTTTATGGTTTTATCGCCATTGCTGAATGACACTTCACGGTAAATAACATCGGATATGTTGTAATAATCCTTGTTATTTATTCTGAAATGCAGGGTGTTGCCGTTTCCGTTTGCATAGATTTTTCTGACGCAACCGTCCTCGCCCTTGCCGTAATCCTTTATCACAGCTCCTGTAAACCATCCGTCTGTGATATCCGTGTCGCAAAGCTCATATTTCTTACCGTTGACTTCCATGCTTTCATAATACGTATCCGCAAGGTCAGACAGGGTGAAATCGCTTGTTTCGCCTACGACCTCAAATTTTCCGGCAGAGAGTGTGCCGTTAGTCAGGTCTACATTTATAACGCTGTTACTGCTCTTTTCGGTTACGGTGAATACCGTAAAGCCGTTGTCACCGGTAGGCTTCATCATAGGACCGCCTATAACGTATGTGCCGTAATCAAGGCTCTTGAAGGTGTAATCACTGCCGTTTGTATTGATATACGGCACTTCCGAAATTTTGAATTCTTCTATTTTTATAACTTCGTTGTTTGTAAGGAATGCCTTGTCGACCTTATAATAAAGCAGCATACCCTTATCGAGATAGGCGGCACTGCCTTTCATTCTGAGAGTAACATTTTTTGCCGTGTCCGACGGTGCGGGGGCGGGCTTTACAGTTGCCGATGTTGTCGGTGCTTTTGATGCTGCGGTGGTTGTCGTGGTTGCGATGGTTGTTGTGGTTGCGGTGGTTGTCGTGGTTGCGGTGGTTGTTGTTGCGGTAGTCTGAGGTGCGGTGGAAGTTGCGGAAACTGTTGTTCCTGCTTTGGTTTCTTCGGGCTGAGATAAGTTGTCGCTGTCACCCGCCACAGAGGTTATATCAACGGTTTTCGCATCTGATTCTATTTCGCTTGCCATTCCGCAATTATACATAAAATTATCGGAGTATGCGTTTACGTCCATAAAAATCGTGTTATATATCTCAACAACTATACGAAGTTTTCCGTCAACATATTTCATAGGTATATATTTAAGCTCAAACGTTTTGCTGTCGTTATTGCCCTCTTTTGCGGTAAGCGATAACAGTATCAAAGAATTATGGCTTTCATCGGTATAAACAGCCGCACAATACTGTGTATGCGCTGAGTAGGGTTCTGTTATCGGAAGCTCTTTGCCGATATTTATACCGAAATTCGATTTTATGTTATTTTTATCCGCCGGCTGAATGTAATCGGGGCAGTAATCATAAAAATCTTCCGTGAAATTATCTGAGTAATTTCCCGTATATACCTGTGATACGGTGTTTATAAATTCCTCTGAGGTGTCAAAACCGAAATACGCTTTGTCGGCATAATAAAAACGTTCATTTTCATAATAACCCGTGCCGACAAAGCAGTTGGCACTGTTGTTTTTGAAGCTTTCAATTTCCTGTACACTCATATCCGAGGATATGCCTACCGCCGCATTGCTGTCGGGAAGAACGATATATTTGTTTGTGATGTCAATTGCATTATCGAACAGGTCAAGCATTTCACTCTGAACCTGCTTATCCGTGCAGAAAAGACTGTCAAAATCATCAGCCGCATTGATTTCTGTAGTATCTATGGTCGGTGTATTATCTATCCTGCGATAAGTTATTTTTCCGAGCTGTGCCCAGAATGTCTTATCATCAACAAAAGTCATTCCGCTCTTTTCGGAATGTAACTTTGTGTTTTCCGAGGGTGTAATAACACTGTCGGCGGCACTGTTGTCGCCTATTGATACGTTTATAGGTCCGCCCTGATTGTTTGTTACCGCAAAATGTATACCGACACCTGCCGTGCCTGCGGCGACAACTACTGCGGCGGCCGCTGCGGCATAACGTTTTATCTGCGGTATGAAGCTGCGTTTCTTGTCGCTTTGCAACAGCCTGTCAAGGCCGTTTTTCTTCTGCTCGTCTGTAGCGTTTACTTCATCGAATGCCTGTTTAATTGTCATTTTATTCAACGCTCCTTTCGTCACCGAGGACATTTCTCAGCTGTTCCCTCGCTTTCTGCAATCTTGTGCGGACCGCAGAAGAGCTTATGTGCAACATCTGTCCTATTTCTTCGCTTGAGTATCCGTCATAATAGAACAGATACACAGGTATTTTCAGCTTGTCGGGCAGTTTTGAAAGCTCGCTGAGAAGCTCTTTTGCTTCATTGCTTATATTGCTGTCGGGAATATTGTCGTTGAGCGGCTCGTTTTTTCTGCACGCCGCCTTGAGCATATTCTTGCAGATATTTGAAGCAACACGGATGAGCCATGCTTTTTCGTGGTTTTCGCTTTCAAACTGTTTTCTTGTTTCGATTGCTTTCAGAAAAGCGTTATGTACAGCGTCTTCTGTATCCTGTATATTTTTCATATACATATAGCACACCCTGTAGAGAGTGTCGAAATTGCGTTCATAAAGCTCTCTTATGCTCTCGGAAGAATAATCTGACGTCATAAATCGTTCCCCCTGAGTTTTTCTCTTTGAATGTAATACAACTGACAGATGTGTTTTGTCTGTCGGAGAATAAAAAAATGCGGTTGAAAGTTCAACCGCAAAAAAGGACGGGGAAAACCCGTCCTTTATATCATCTTTCTTCTCTGAAGTACGCTTCACCGAGCGCCTTAGGCGGCTGATTCTCTTTCTTCTTTCTCATTGCTATGAAAATCAGCACTATAATGGTGGCAATGTAAGGGAGCATTGTTAAAAACTGCGAGGGTATCTGTATCTCCCAGCCCTGCATCTTGTAGTTTAAACCTCTCAGCATACCGAAAAGGTAGGCGGCGAATATCGCCTTGAGCGGATTCCATGTACTGAATATGATGAGAGCAACGGCTATCCAGCCTGCGCCTGCCGTAACGTTATCCTGCCAGGTTGTCAGGAATGCGGTTGACAGATAAGCGCCGCCGAGTCCGCAAAGGAAACCGCCGAGCAGAATATTTATATACTTATGGAGCGTAACATTTATGCCCGAAGCATCAGCCGCACCGGGATTTTCGCCAATCGCCCTTACATAAAGTCCGAGCTTTGTCTTGTTGAGGTAGAAATACGCAAGCACGGCTATGACAAGTCCGAGCCATACATATATATCCTGCGAGAAAACAGCCTCGCCGAGTATTGGGATATTGCTGAGAACAGGTATTTCTACAGGGCGGAATGCCGAGCTTACCGACTGGGGTATCTGTTCGCTTGATACCCAGCCGCCTATAAGACCGGAAACGCCCGTGCCGAATATGGTCAGCACAAGACCGGTAACGACCTGATTTCCTCTGAGCGTGACGGTTATAAAGGCATATATAAGCGCACCTGCCGCACCCGCAGCACCTGCCGCCAGCATAGCGAACAGAGGATTTCCCGTAGCACACGCAACTGCGAAGCCGAGCGACGCACCCATAAGCATCATACCCTCGACACCGAGGTTCATATGACCTACCTTTTCACAAAGTATACCGCCGACAATGGCAAACAGTATCGGAGTACCTGTCTGAATGGCAGTCTGTAAAAACAGACCTATCTGATGAAGAATCTCCATTATTCAGCCTCCTTTACTGCGGTATGCTTGCGAAGCGATATTTTATAGTTTATAAAGAACTCACACGCAAGAACGAAGAATATGATGACACCCTGCATTATTTCCGTAATGGACGAGGGTATTTTCATTACCTGAAGCGAGCTTCCGCTCTGGAGAAGTATCGAGAACATAAATGACGCAACCACTATAACTGGCGGCTTCAGCTTTGCAAGCCAGGCGGTGATTACCGCAGTAAAGCCAAGACCTGCCGACATTGAATCGGTTATCGACTTCTCAACGGCGCTCGACTGCATAAAGCCTGCCATTCCGCAAAGACCGCCGGAGATAAGAACTGCGATCACCAGTATTTTAACCGTATTCATACCGGCATATTTTGCTGTGGTTTCGCTTTCGCCGATAACGTCTATCTGATAGCCGAGCTTTGTGTAGCGGAGCAATATCGTCATAATAATTACGAGTACCAGCATTATTATCCAGCCTGCGTGAATGCCGAATACATCGGGCAGTACCGCATTTTCCGAGAAGTTAGGCACCTTTGCCGCACCGAGTGCCGCAGGGTCTTTCCACGGGCCGTATTGCAGATAGCTTATAAAGGCTATCGCTATATAGTTCATCATCAGCGTTACAAGCGTTTCGCTAGCACCGAATCTTGCCTTGATGACCGCAGGGATAAGCGCCCATAAGCCGCCGCAGACAAAGCCTGCAACGCACATAAGCGGTAAAAGGAGTATCGGCGGCAGATCGGGACACATAAAAGCCATTGATGCCGCACCGAATGCGCCCATATAGAACTGACCCTCAGCGCCGATATTCCAGAACTTCATTCTGAACGCTATCGCTATACCGAGCGAAAGAGTGGTAAGCATTATCGTTTTGTTCATAACGTCCTTGAAACGCTTGAACGGGGTCTGTATTATTTTGCCGAAAACCTTGAAAGGATCATAACCCATTATGGCAAGAACAATGCCGATAAATATCAGCGACAGCACGATGGCGCCTATTCTTATAAGAACGTCAACGAGCTTTGATGTGCCTTTCTGCCGCTTTGAAATCTGTATCATGCTCATACGGCCTTCTCCTCTCCCTTATTGATATGGTCGCCCACCATCATAAGACCTATGTCTTCCTTAGTGACGGTCGTGGGGTCTACTATGTCGATTATCTCACCGTCGTGTATTACCATAAGTCTGTCGGAAATGCTTTTCAGCACGTCAAGATCCTCGCCTATGAACAGCACGGCAACGCCTTTTTTCTTCTGCTCGTTCAGCATATGATATATATTGTATGACGCACCTATATCAAGACCTCTTACGGGATAGGCTGTTATAAGTACCTTGGGCGAGAGCCATATTTCTCTGCCGAGAAGCACCTTCTGTATATTACCGCCGGACAGCTTCTTTACCGTGTAGTTTACAGACGGGGTGTAAATATCAAAATCATGTACGATCTGCTCTGCGAGCTTCTTTGCAAACTTGCTGTCTATGAACGGGCCGGGATTATGATTATAGGACTTTAAGATAACGTTGTTCGTTATACTCATTCCTGCCACAAGACCCATACCGAGTCTGTCCTCTGGAACAAAGCTCATACTGATGCCCTTGCGGATTATCGCTCTGGGATCGAGTCCCTTTATGCTGTCGCCGTCAAACTCAATATCGCCGTCGGTCATTTTGTCAAGACCTGCGATTATCTCGCAAAGCTCCTTCTGACCGCTTCCTGCTATGCCTGCGACACCGAGTATCTCACCGCCGTATACGTCAAAGTTCACGTTATCAAGCACGTTTACGCCGTCTGTGTTTTTCTTCGTGAGATTTTTTACGGAAAGCATCGGCTTTGCGTTATAGTCACAGCACTGCGGACGCTCTATTTCAAGCGTTACAGCCTTGCCGACCATCATCTCGGTAAGCTGTTGAGGGGTGGTTTCACTCGTCTTTACCGTACCGATACATTCGCCCTTACGCAAAACGGTAACACGGTCGGAAATATCCATAACCTCCGCCATCTTATGAGTGATAATGATTATCGTACAGCCCTGCTCCTTCATCTTTCTGAGAATAGCAAACAGTGCAGTTATCTCCTGCGGAGTAAGCACCGCTGTAGGCTCGTCAAGGATAAGAACGTTTGCGCCTCGGTAGAACACCTTCATTATCTCTACAGCCTGCTTTTCGCTGACAGACATATTGTATATCTTCTTGTCGGGGGTAACGTTAAGGCCGTATTTCTCGTTCAGCTTGTTCACATGGTGAGCCATACGCTTTTTCGATGTGACAAAATGCTTTATATGACCCATTACCACGTTTTCTGCGGCGGTCATTACATCGACCAGCTTGAAGTGCTGATGTACCATACCGATGCCTGCCTTTATAGCGTCACCGGGTGAGCCGAAGTGCATCTTCTTACCGTCAATCGAGATAGTACCGCTGTCGGGCGTATATATGCCGCTGAGCATATTTACAAGGGTACTCTTGCCCGAACCGTTTTCGCCGAGCAGGGCAAGTATCTCGCCCTTGTATACGTCAACGGAAATATCCTTGTTTGCGTATACCGAGTCAAACGATTTGGTTATGTGTTCAAGTTTTATATAAGGGTCTGCCATATAACCTCCTTGAAAATAGCGATTTGTCTTTTTAAAACATCGCAGATATTCCGGTGCTTTAAAAAGACAAATCGGGCAGCCGCAATGGACTGCTCGTATTGTCTTTAATGGTCTTAAGATTCTGTAAACTGTAGATTATGCGGGGATAGTACCTGTTACACCCTTTACAAACCAGTTCATGTTCCAGATCTCGTCATCTGTCATCTTAACGCCGTCTTCAACCTTCTTGTTGCCTTCCTGATCGTAAAGAGGGCCTGTGAAGGGTTCGAGTGTGCCGTCAATGATAGCCTTCTTAGCTGCATCGACCTTTTCCTGTGTGCCTTCTGCGCAGAGGTCTGTCAGCTTGTCAAGATATGTCATGTTAGCGGCAAGACCTTCCCAGTATGCACGGCTTGTCCATGTACCGTCCATAGCCTTCTTTACATCGTCTGTGTAGAATGTCTTCCAGTCGAAGCAAGCGGCTGTGAGGTAAGCCTTGGGAGCAGCGTCTGATGTGGGGAAGTTGTAGCCGATGCAGTATGCGCCCTTTTCTTCAGCGGCAACCTGAGGAGCTGTTGTATCCTGGTGCTGAGCGATTATGTCAACACCCTTGTTGAGAAGCTCAAGTGCTGCCTGCTTTTCAACAGTGGGGTCATACCATGTATCTGTGAATACTACTTCTACCTTAGCGTCGGGGTTTACAGACTGTACACCGAGTGTGAATGCGTTGATACCACGGATAACCTCGGGGATACCCTTAGCGGCAACATAACCGATGTAGTTCTTCTTTGTCTTCATACCTGCAACGATACCTGCAAGGTAACGAGCCTGGTATACCTTACCGAAGTAGGTTGACATATTGTCTTCTCTCATATAGCCTGAGCAGTGAGCAAACTTTACATCGGGATGCTCCTTTGCCATCTGGTCTGTACCTTCCATAAAGCCGAATGAGTTTGTGTAAATAAGGTTGCAGCCTTCATCGATAAGTGTCTGGATAGCTTCCTTAGTGTCGGCAACGGTTTCGGGTACGTCCTCAACGTAGAAGGTCTTTACGCCCATAGCCTCAACTGCAAGTCTGCCTGCATCGTGAGCCTGTGTGTAACCGCCGTCGTTGATCTTGCCGATGTAAACAAAGCCTGCTACAACATCGCTCTTGGCTGTGCTGTCGCCTGTGCTCTGTGCGTCGGAAGTCTTGCTTTCATCCGTACCGCTTGTTGCGGCATTGCCGGAGCAGCCTGTGAGTCCTGCTGTAAGTGCGCAGGTTGCCGCCAGTAAAATGGCGATAAGTTTCTTTTTCATGTTTTTCCTCCCTATTAAAACAGTAAAAGATATATTAACGGCATTTTGCCGCTAAATACGATTATTTACAAGTCAATACCGCATAATTATTGTCGTGCGATTGCTTAGTCAGATTTTTCGTCAGATTGTATAAATTGAACGCAGGCAGGCTGGCGCCTGTCAAGCGAAATTTGTGCAAGATGGCGGAAAATATGCAAGCTTAGCGTACGGCAAAGGCGACAGCCGTTAATTGTGCGGTGTTGCCTTAAAAGGCTCAGTGTCTGAAAATACAGCCGCCGTCAACGCTCATCGAGTCAACTATTGCGAGCGATTCTACTCTGATGCCTTTCGAGCGGACAAGGTCTCCGCCCTTCTGGAAGCCCTTTTCTATAACGATACCTGCGCCTGCTATACTTGCGCCTGCGCCCTTTACTATGTCGATAAGGCCGAGTAAAGCACAGCCGTTTGCAAGGAAGTCGTCGATTATAAGCACGTTGTCATCGGGCGACAGAAACTTCTTGCTGACTATTACGTTATATGTACGCTTGTGCGTAAAGCTCTCGATAGAGGTCGAATATACCTCGCCGTCTATGTTTACGCTCTGCGCCTTCTTCGCAAATACGACAGGACATCCGAAATACTGCGCCGTAACGCACGCAATGCCGATGCCCGATGCTTCTATAGTCAGTATCTTGTTTATGCTCTTGTCGGGGAACAGTCTGCGGAACTCCTTGCCGATTTCGTTGTAAAGCTCAATATCCATCTGATGATTGAGAAAGCTGTCAACCTTGAGTACGTTTCCCTCTTTTACTATACCGTCCTTGTTTATGCGTTCTTCCAGTAACTGCATTTTACATTTCCTCCGTTTATTTCAGTAATTCACGTCCCATAAGCACGCCCATTACAGACGCCATCATAAGTCCTCTTGTCCAGCCGCTTGAGTCGCCTAAGCAATGCAGTCCCTTTACGTTCGTGTTGAAATGCTCGTCCATCTTTATACGGTTGCTGTAGAATTTAAGCTCGGGTGAATATAAAAGCGTTTCACGGCTTGCAAAACCGGGAACGACCATATCCACAGCCTTTATGAAATTGATAATGTTAGTCATTGTACGGTAAGGCATAGCCGCCGTGATGTCGCCTGCAACCGCATCGGGCAGGGTGGGTCTTACGTTGGAGAAATTAAGCTCCTTGGGCCATGTACGCTTTCCGTCAAGAATATCGCCGTAACGCTGTACAAGAATGTGACCGTTACCGAGCATATTGGTAAGCTCGCCGACCTTCTTCGCATATTCGATAGGCTGGTTGAACGGTACGCTGAAATTGTGTGAGCAAAGTATAGCAAGGTTTGTGTTGTTGCTCTTAAGTTCTTTATATGAGTGACCGTTTACAACGGCTAAATCGTTGTCGTAGTTCTCCTGACTCACAAATCCGCCGGGGTTCTGGCAGAATGTACGCACCTTGTTCTTAAACGGCAGAGGATAGCCGATGAGCTTTGACTCGTAAAGGACGGCGTTTATCTCCTCCATTACCTCGTTTCTGACTTCCACTCTTACGCCGATGTCAACAGTACCCGGTGTATGCTCTACATTATGCGCCTCGCAGGTCTTTTCGAGCCAGTCTGCGCCCTTACGGCCTGTTGCAACTACTATCTCGTCGCCGTATATGGTTTCCTGTTCGCCGCCGTCACGGGCATTTGAAATGATAACACCCTTACATACGCCGTCTTCTATTATAATATCCTCGCAGTTCTTGCCGAACAGCACCTCAACGCCGCTTTCGATAAGATACTTTTCTATCTTGAAATAAAGCTCGTGCGCCATTTCCGTTCCTAAGTGGCGGATAGGACAGTCAACCAGCTTTAAGTTTGCGTTTATGGCTTTCTTTCTTATATCTCTTATCTTGTCGGGGTCGCTTACGCCCTCAACGTGCTTATCCGCACCGAATTCAAGATATATCTTGTCTGTGTAGTCGATGGTTTCCTGTGCAAGCTCCTCACCGATAAGTTCGGGGAGCGTTCCGCCGACCTCGCACGACAGCGACAGCTTGCCGTCCGAGAATGCGCCTGCGCCCGAAAAGCCCGTTGTGATATGGCAGTAGGGCTTACAGTTCATACAGTGCTTTGTTTTTGCCTTAGGACAGCTCCTTTTCTCTACCGAAGCGCCCTTTTCGATTATCAGTATTTTTTTGTCTGAGCCGTTTCTGACCATTTCAATTGCGGTGAAGATGCCCGCAGGTCCCGCTCCGACAATTACTACATCGTATTTCAATTATTTTTCTCGCCTTTCCTTTTAGCAACAATAAAGCGTTTTACCGCTCCTTTGCAGAAAAACGCCGAATTACACTAATATAATTATTTTGACACAATTCGAGCCTAAAGTCAATATCAAACCGACACAAAAATGAACTTTTGTGAATAATTTTTATGCCACTTCCGGTAAAGCGAAGAATATAGTACAATTTACAGCTAATTTAGCACAATACAGTAAAATAATGCAAGATGGGCTTGACAAAAAAACATAATATGCTATTATAAAGGTAATAGCAAATGCAATGCTTCAGCAATGCCTGCAAATTGAAAGAAGTCCACTTTATGACCAAGATCGGAAAACGTATCATTATCATCGCAATACCTGTGGCAGTATCAGCCGTTTTGCTGTTATCATCTGTCTTTTCTGCGGCAAAATTCAACACCTTCAACTGTTTTTCTTCGTTCCCTGCATTTTTCGGAATTATAAGCGGCTCGGAGAATGCGACAGAGATAGACAGCGGAAAAATTATAATGTGTCCGCCTGCGGATTCTGTTGAAAAGCTGGCAGATTATCTGAAAGATAAAGGCATTGAGCGTGACCCTGAAAATGATATGGGCGGCAGGATCGGCTTTATCGAAAACGGTAAAAAAATTCAGTTTGCATCCCGTATAAACGGTTATTACGGGTTGTTTACAAGGGTGTAAGGCGATAAACCGATTATTAAAACCACACAGAAATATATCACCAACACCGCCGAAAACATTTTCCGTACTGACAAGGCATTAATATTTCCGTGAGTATATCTGTACAACTGCACTGACATTGACCCTTCAAAAAAACGCCACTAACCTGAGATATATGTACTAATCTGCGGACGTGTAGCGTTAAGCGTCCCTGCATTGACAGGATATACAATGTTCAGGTAGTTTTACGAGTTTTGCTAACACCCCGACGGGGTGTGGGTATGGGTAAGGAAAGTGGGAGCAAGAGGGAGAAAACCTAAGGGACAGGGAGAGGGGCTGTCAAGTCCCTTGTCCTGATCCCTTTGGTTGTCTCCCTCTTTCATATTGACAAGTGCATTGATTCGAATAGCGAACCCGAGAAGTGCTGTCCGACAAAAAGAACTATCGGTAGCTTGTTATCATAGATAAAAACTAAAAGATATAGTAGAAGTACATCAAATACAAGACTTTTTCTACAAGCAAAACTGTGTCTGTTTTAGGCACAGTTTTTATTTTTTACAAAAAAGCACTTGACATTAGTCCGAAATCGGATTATAATATCTCTCAGTCCGATTTCGGACTTAAACATTTGCCGACAAGGAGAATCAGCTTGGATAACAAAAACAACAGAAAAAAACTGTATGAATATAATAATGTACTGAGATCAATAGATGATTGCTACCGGAATATAGCAAAGCACTACGGGTTTTCGGAAGCGGCTTTCTGGACGCTGTACACACTGCGTATGGAGCCGGGCAACATAACGCAGAGCGATGTCTGCACCGTGCTGTATCAGCCTAAGCAGACGGTAAACTCCGCACTGAAAAAGCTCGAAAGCGAGGGGTATATAACGCTTACTCCGGCAGGTGCACACACAAAGAATATCAGCCTTACAAAAAGCGGAACAAAGCTGTGCGAGCAGACGGTAGATAAGGTGATAGAGGCGGAATGCGCCGCACTCGGCAATATGACAGATGAAGAAAGCGAGAATATGACTGCGCTTATGAAGCTGTACAGCGTACTTCTTAAAAGTCAGACGGCGAAAATATAAAGATACAAAAGGAGAACAAAGGAAAAATGAGCAAGATAAAACTTTCGGATCACTTTACTGCAGGACGGCTTTTCAGGTTTGTACTGCCGTCGGTGGCTATGATGGTGTTTATATCCATATACGGCGTTGTTGACGGCTTTTTCGTATCGAATTTTGCCGGCAAGACCTCTTTTGCATCTATCAATCTTATAATGCCGTTTGTAATGATACTCGGCGGTGTGGGCTTTATGGTCGGCACGGGCGGAACGGCGCTTGTTTCTCAGAAGCTCGGCGAGGGTGACGAAAAGACGGCAAAACGCTATTTCACAATGATGATAATGCTGACGGTGATACTCGGTGCGGTACTCACAACATTCGGTCTTATCTTTACCGAAAACGTTGCGGTGTTCTTCGGCGCAACTCCCGAAATGCTGGGCGACTGTGTGCTTTACGGCAGAATAGTAATATCCTTTACAACGGCTTTTATGCTCCAGAACGTATTCCAGAGCTTTTTCATTGCCGCCGAGAAGCCTAAACTCGGACTTATTTCAACTATTATGGCAGGCTGTACGAATATCATACTTGACGCTGTATTTGTAGGTCTTATGGGCTTTGGCGTTGCAGGTGCGGCATTTGCTACGGGCATCAGCGAATGTGTCGGCGGAATATTCCCTCTTATCTACTTTCTCCGTCCGAACTCAAGCATACTGCGTCTTACTAAGACAAGGCTTGAGATAAGACCGCTCCTGCGTGCCTGTGCGAACGGTTCATCGGAACTTATGTCGAGCATTTCCTCATCGGTCGTAAGTATAATCTACAACTTCCAGCTTATGAAATATATAGGCGAAAACGGCGTTTCGACCTTTGGCGTAATGATGTATGTGCAGTTTATTTTCATAGCGATATTTGTCGGATATGCTATCGGATGCGCACCCGTGATAGGCTTCAACTACGGAGCGCAGAACCGTTATGAACTGAACAATATGCTCAAAAAGAGCCTTTGCTTTGCGGCGATAGCGGGAGTTACGCTTGTCGCATTGTCGGCGGTGCTTGCAAGCCCTCTCGCAAAGTTATTTGTCGGCTATGACGCAGAGCTTTACGAGCAGACACGTCACGCTTTCAGGATATTCTCGCTGTGCTTTTTACTTGCAGGCTTCAATATATTCACCTCATCGTTCTTCACCGCACTCGGAAACGGCGCTATCTCTGCGGCTGTATCGTTTATGAGAACGCTTATATTCCAGGTTTCAAGCATCCTTGTACTGCCCCTTATTTTCGGTGTTGACGGTATATGGATGGCGAATGTTGTGGCGGAATTTTTCGCTTTCCTGCTGTCGCTGATGTTCCTTATCGTAAAGAGGAAGAAGTACGGATATTGGCAGAAGAATGTTGCTTTGCCGGCTGAACCTGAATCGGAAATGACAAACGAAAACGCAGATTAAACGGTTATATAAAGCAATATAGTGCGGCGGCTCGGTAATGTTACCGGGCCGCCGATACTTTTATATCTGTTATCCGAACTTACTTCCTCCCATTCAGCCCGAACTTCCTTGTATACGCATCAAAGTCAACATAGCAGTGATCCATATCAACATCGCCGTCGATTCCGCTGATATTGCCCTCCCACGAATACTGCCACATAAAATATGTTCCGCTGTATGCAGGCTTGTCGGTGTCAACGTGAGCCACCCATACGGGATACTTTGAAAGCGCCGTCATATCAAGGTAGCTGTTGAAAAACGAAGCGTAGGAATATACGACAGGCAGATAGCCTGCGTTTGCTATCTCCTCGCAGAACGCTTCTGCCATTGCGGTGAGGGTCTGCTTTGAATAGCCGTTCTTTACATACCACTGATCCTCTATATCAAATACTACGGGGTAGCTTATCTCATAGCCGGAAATAAGGCTGAGTACAAATTTAGCCTCATCTCTCGCTTCTTCGACCGTTTCGGCATAGCAGTAGTGATACACTCCGGCAGGAATGCCGTTTTGCATAGCGCCTTTCATGTTTTCGTGGAAATATGTATCGCTTGTCATAGGGTAATCGTCGCTTATCCTGCCACGGCTTGAACGTATCATAGCAAAGTCGATGCCCGAACTTTTAACCTTTGCCCAGTCTATCGTGTCGCCCTGCGCCCACGAAACGTCAATTCCCGTCAGTGCGTCTGTTGTATACAGCGATATAGTTTCGACAGACATTGCCGAGTTGTCATAGGCTCTGCGGTTGTCGGTGACGCTGCCGTTTTCGCTGTTTGTGAACATACCCTTCAGCGTATATGAACAATCGTTTCCGAGCGTCATAGCACCTGTGTTTATGACCTGCGCATTGTTTCTTATCTCCAGCTTTCCGCCGATATAGCTTTTTGCATTAAAGCGAGCAGTGCCTGTCACACCTATCTCGCCGTAAGAGGTAAAGTCCGAATTCACATCAAGAGTGCCTGCGAATGCCGTCTGTGCCGTATCGGAAAGCAGTGTAATACCCGACAGCGAAACCGCAGATCTTCCGCTCGCAGACATCGTACCGTCAATATCCAGAGCAGAACCGCCGTAGGTATTGAGCGTGCCGTTTATTATAAGCGATGCGCCGTTATCCGCAACAAGTCTGCCCTTTATATCAAGGGTAATACCGTATGGCACTGTAACGGATGTTCCTCTGAGCAGTACCATCACCGTACCTGCCGGTACAGTAAGGCTTTTACCGAGTGTTATATTGCTTTTTATGTAATAGGTTCTGTCCGCCGCAAGCACAGAGATGCCGTCCCATGTGTACGGGTCAGCCGCCGCCGCAACCGGAAGCGACACGGAACATAATATGAACAGTGCCGACAGAAAACCGGCGATTATCCGTTTTCTTAATTTCATTTGCTTTTCCTTTCGGATTATCTCAGCTGTTTTGTTTACCGGATAGTTATCCAAGATAATTATGTCATATTCCGCACCGTTTGTCAATATTCACGGCGGTGCGACAATTCCCGCCGTTACATTTTTCGTCATTCCGACAGTATTCCCCGTTCTTATTTGTACACAGTTACAATATATTAAGCACGATGCATTATTGACAGTACCGTAAAAAAAGGTTATAATTTCTATATCTATGGGCTTTGCCCGAACAAAATAAAACAATGTTGTACGGTAGAATATATGAACAAATATGTAAGAAATATGACGCAGGGAAGTGAGCTTAAGCACATACTTATGTTCACTCTGCCCTTGCTTGCGGGAAATCTGTTCCAGCAGTTTTATAATATAGTCGATTCGGTAATAGTCGGACGTTATCTCGGTCACGAGGCACTGGCGGCGGTCGGTGCGACAGGCTCGATTACGTTCCTGTTTTACACGCTGTGTAACGGACTTTCGGCAGGTGCGGGAATACTGATAGCGCAGAGCTTCGGAGCGGGGCGGCACGACGATGTAAAGCGTTTTATCGCAAACTCGGCTTATGCGCTCGGCTTTGTAGGTCTGGGGCTGACGATTATTTCGGTAGCCTTTGCACATCTTCTTTTGCAGATGCTCGACACTCCGCAGAACATACTTGCAAACGCTGCGGACTATATGCGTACTGCCTGTGCAGGAACGATTGCGGTAGCAGGCTACAACTGGATAAACTCGGTGCTTCGTGCACTCGGAGATTCAAAAACTCCGCTGTATTTTCTTATTGTCGCAAGTATACTGAATGTCGGACTTGACCTGCTTTTTGTAATGGTATTCGGTATGGGGGTAGTCGGTGCGGCGCTCGCTACAGTTATCGCACAGGGAGTTTCCGCTGTCGGAAGTATTTTGTTTGCGGTAAAGAAAAACGAATATTTCCGGCTGAAAAGAGAGCATATCAGGCTTCGCAGGGAGCAGTTTGTACGTTGTATGAAAACGGGTACTCCCATAGCTTTGCAGAATGCGCTTGTTTCCGTGTCGATGATTTCACTTCAGAAGACCGCAAACTCATTCGGAGATATAGTAGTTGCCGCATACACTGCGACAATGCGTGTAGAACAGCTTATACAACAGCCCTTCAATTCGCTCGGCACAGCACTTTCGACCTTTGCAGGTCAGAATGTCGGAGCGGCAAAGCCCGACAGGGTGGTAAAAGGCTATCACCGTTCAATGCTTATATCGACCGCTTTCGGTTTGCTGATGCTCGGTGTATTCGCTTTTACAAGCAGATATATAGTCGGCTTCTTCGTTGCCGAAGAACAGGTTATAGATATAGGCGCAAAGGCGCTTTTGCTGTCTGCCTGCTTCTATGTTCCGCTGGGCTTCATCCACACGACAAGAGGACTTTTAAACGGTGCGGGCGATGTAGGATTTGCATTCCTGAACGGACTTGCCGAGGTAGTCGGCAGAATAGGCTTTGCGGCAATACTTGTTAATATACCCGGAGTGGGAATGTGGGCGGTATGGACAACGACCTGTCTTACCTGGGTGCTGACAGCTGTAATGTGTCTTATCAGATATAAGGGCGGCAAATGGCGGAAAAAATGTCTTGTTGATATTGAGTCCGCAGAAACGGAGGTAATTCATGCTGAGCAATAAAACGCAAACCGAAAAAAGCGAAACGTTTCTGCTGGCGCACGCATTGTTATTGTTTGTGCTGTCACTGCTTGTCGGGGTACAGGGCGTATTCGAGATAATCGACTATATGCCGCACATTATATCGGCAGGCTGTATAAACTGCGGAGCGTATGTGGCATCTATACCGTCTACTCTTATAATGTATCTGTGGTTTTCTGTATCTGTAGCGGTCTTTTATTACAGGGAAAACAAGTATTATTTTAATGTTATCTTTAGATTTGGTAAAGAAACATAGGATATGGATGAATTGGAGTACCCTCCCGCTACGATGTCTTATTTTTGTGATTTAATACGAAAAGATGCTGAACGGTTGTCCAATCTATTTGAAGCAGAAAATTGCGAAAAACCGATCGTGTATAAAATGAAATTCCGATGCAAGGATAGTAAATTTAAATTTGAGTTAAAATATGAGAAGGATTTGCCAAGTGATTTTCAGCCCGAACAAGTGTTCATTGAATGGAAACAGAAAATAAAGAATAAAAGCATACTTCTATTGTAAAAGGAGCAACTACTGGATATTTTCTAAAACAAACGTAAAGAAGGAGATTGCAATGAATCTGTTCAAAAAACTGTCCCCTAAACCTCAAAATGAAGCTGTTCCCAAGAGCATTATAACAAATTATAGCTACGGGGAAATACCTGTCGAAGTCGAATACAATATAGACGCAAGCATGGAACGTTTACCTTATGATTTTGAAACGCTGAAAAAAGAAGGAATAGATAATATAATTAAAGAGCGTTTTATCCCATGGTTGAAAACCGATGAGTTCCGGGATAGAGATGGTGAGTTGATATTTAAGGGCTTAAAACTATATAGTATAGTCTATTGCTATGCTATGATTGATGCTCGCTATTCTCACTCTAATCAGCAAGAAATGGCTGGACAGTTTGATTTTTTCTTCGAGAGTGGAAACGAATACACATCTGATATGATGGAATCGGTAGCCATGCAAATTTATGTCCTTCATGGTCATATAGTTAAAGTAGATGGGTATGAGGTATAATATTCAAAATGACGATAAGTGAAAACGGTAAATAAGACTGTGAAAAATAGGCGGTGAAAAGTATATGAACTACGAGAAACTGATTTCTGATGTTAACCTTGCATTTGCAGGAAACCAATTTGAAGTGTCATTAAAAAAGGCGCAGGAAGCAATCAATAAAGATGACTCAAAAGCGGAAGGGTATGTGTGCGCCGGCAAAGCTGCGCTTTCACTGGGAAGTGCTGAAATGGCGGAACACTATTTTAAAACTGCTACTGAGAAAGATAAGAACAACGGAAACATTTTCTTTCTTCTTGGATATGCCCAGGCAATGAGTGGCCATTCTTCAAAAACCGTACAAAGCTTAACAAGAGCACTTGAAAGTAACTGTGATACTTCAGTTAAAGGTCAAATATATAAAATGATATCCATGATTAATACAGAACAAGGCGATTATGGCAATGCGTTGACCAACTTGTCACAAGCCGAGGATTATATTGGTCTTGACTATGAAATATTACAGCAGAGAGCTGTCTGCCTGCTTCTATGTTCCGCTGGGCTTTATCCACACGACAAGAGGACTTTTAAACGGTGCGGGCGATGTAGGATTTGCATTTCTGAACGGACTTGCCGAGGTAGTCGGCAGAATAGGCTTTGCGGCAATACTTGTTAATATACCCGGAGTGGGAATGTGGGCGGTATGGACAACGACCTGTCTTACCTGGGTGCTGACAGCTGTAATGTGTCTTATCAGATATAAGGGCGGCAAATGGCGGAAAAAATGTCTTGTTGATATTGAAGCCGCAGAAACGGAGGTAATTCATGCTGAGCAATAAAACGCAAGCCGAAAAAAGCGAAACATTTCTGCTGGCACACGCATTGCTATTGTTTGTGCTGTCACTGCTTGTCGGGGTGCAGGGCGTATTCGAGATAATCGACTATATGCCGCACATTATATCGGCAGGCTGTATAAACTGCGGAGCGTATGCGGCATCTATACCGTCTACTCTTATAATGTATCTGTGGTTTTCTGTTTCTGTAGCGGTCTTTTATTACAGGGAAAGCAGAAAAATGTTCACCCTTATCCCCTATATGTGCATTATAGGCATAGCGCCGAGCCTTGTGTATGACTTGTCGTTCATATCGGAAAACGGCTTTGTTTCCGGCGGAGAATATAATGTAACGCTGTATCTTGTTATGGATATATTTCTTCTTCTGGACTCGATAGTTATGATACAGCTTGTGCGAGGTACAATGAGCAGAAAAGCCGCTATGATATGTCCTGCGATATATCTTATTACGGGGCTTATATACTTTTCGAGCGTTTTCGTTTTTTACGGCTCGGTCGAAAGAACTAATTTTATGGGATATTATTTCTGCAACAGCGTGACGAATATCGTATTTTCGCTGTCGCTGTTCCGCTTTGTAGATGTGTTGTATCCTGCAAGAAAAAAAGGAGCAGAAGATGGAGAATAAGTACATAGCGCTTACATTTGACGACGGACCGAACACGGTCACAACACCGCAGGTGCTTGAAATGCTGAAAAAGCATAACGTTACGGGCAGCTTTTTCCTTGTAGGCAATAATATAAACGAGGAAAGCGCAAAGGTAGCCCGTGAATGCTTTGAGTACGGCTGTGAGATATGCAACCACAGCAGGACGCACAGTGCGATGCCTCAGCAGACAAGCGAAGAAATAAAGGCTGAAATTGAATACACGAACAGCAAGATAAAGCAGATAACAGGCGGTATCGCCCCGAAATTTTTCCGTCCGCCGTATATTGCGCTTTGCGACAGTATGTATGACGATATACCGCTGACATTTATCTGCGGAAACGGTGCGGAGGACTGGCTTGACGAAATATCCGCAGAAGAACGCAGTAAGCGTATAATCGCTCAGGCGCAAAACGGTATGATAATACTTCTGCACGATATGGAGGGCAATTTCCGCACGGTACAGGCGCTCGATACGATAATACCGGAGCTTAAAAGGCAGGGATATACTTTTGTGACGGTAAGCGATCTTTTCGCAAAGTGCAATGTAACCCCCCGAAAAAGAGTGATATATTCAAATGTGCTGACAGACTAAAAAATTTGCGGATTTACGCTGTGCTGTTTTATTCGATTTCTTTATAAAAAGTACTTGCATTTTATCCGCTTTTTTGGTAAAATAAAATATGAGCGCAGAAGTATAAAAATATGCGTGAAATTTGTATTTCTTGAGGAGAGCCTCATACAAATAAAGTAAAAGCGAAAGGATCATTACCATGAGCAAATTAAACAAGAAGAATGTAGAAGATTTACAGGTAAAGGGCAGAAAAGTCCTTGTTCGTGTAGACTTCAACGTACCTATGAAGGACGGCAAGATCACAAACGACAACAGAATCCAGGCCGCACTTCCCACAATCAATAAGTTAGTTGAGAACGGCGCAAAGATAGTTCTTTGTTCACATCTCGGCAAGCCGAAGAACGGTCCCGAGGAGAAGTTCTCTCTTAAGGCTGCTGCAGAAAGACTTGCAGAGCTTGTTAATACAAAGGTAGTTTTCGCTAAAGACGATACAGTAGTAGGCGAGAACGCTAAGAAGGCAGTTGCAGAAATGAAGGACGGCGAGATAGTTGTTCTTGAAAACACACGTTTCCGTGGAGCTGAAGAAACAAAGAACGGTGAAGCATTCGCTAAGGAGCTTGCAGATCTCGTTGACGACGATGTATTCGTAATGGACGCTTTCGGTTCTGCACACAGAGCACACGCTTCTACAGCAGGCGTTACAAAGTTTGTTAAGGAAACAGCAGTAGGCTACCTTATGAACAAGGAAATCGAGTTCTTAGGCAACGCTGTTGAAAACCCCGTAAGACCTTTCGTTGCTATCCTCGGCGGTGCTAAGGTTGCAGACAAGCTGAATGTTATATCAAACCTCCTCGAAAAGTGCGACACACTTATCATCGGCGGCGGTATGGCTTACACATTCTTAAAGGCTAAGGGCTATGAAGTAGGTACATCACTCGTTGACAACGAGAAGATCGACTACTGCAAGGAAATGATTGAAAAGGCTGAAAAGCTCGGCAAGAAGCTCCTTCTCCCCATTGATACAACAATTGCAAAGGAATTCCCCGATCCTATCGACGCTGAGATCGAAGTAAGCGTTGTTGACGCTGACAAGATCCCTGCTGATATGATGGGTCTTGACATCGGTCCTAAGACAATGGCTCTGTTCGCTGATGCGGCTAAGTCAGCTAAGACAGTTGTATGGAACGGTCCTATGGGCGTATTTGAAAACCCCGTATTAAAGAAGGGTACAGTTGCTGTCTGCGAAGCTCTTGCAGAGGCAGACGCTACAACGATCATCGGCGGCGGCGACTCGGCTACAGCTGCTATCAACCTCGGTTATGCAGACAAGATGAGCCACATCTCAACAGGCGGCGGTGCTTCTCTTGAATACCTCGAAGGTAAGGTACTTCCCGGTATCGCTTGCATTCAGGACAAGTAAAAATAACGAGGGCAGATTATTCTGCCCTCAGATTGTCATAAAGCATCTGATTTAAATGGGGTCGCAGGGGCGAAGCCCCCGATAGGGTTGAGGGGCGATAGCCCCCACTCTCAGCCCCTTCCCGAGGGGAAGGGGTATGGGGTTAGGGATATTCCGATGAAACTTCATTTATAAAGTTGATGACATTTCTGAGGGCGGATATTCTCCGCCCTTATTGTTGTGTAATAAGCAATTTATAATAAAAAACGAAAGGAACACTGTATCATGAAAAAGACAGTAAGAAAAGCAGTTATCGCAGGTAACTGGAAGATGAATAAGACAAGACCCGAGGCTAAGGCTCTTTTAGAAGAATTAAAGCCTATGGTAGCTGATGTAAAGGACGTTGAGGTCGTAGCCTGCGTTCCCTTTACAAACCTTGAAACAGCTCTCGCTGTAACAGCAGGCACAAACATAAAGATCGGCGCCGAGAACTGCCACTTTGAAAAGAGCGGTGCTTTCACAGGCGAAATTTCAGCTGATATGCTCGCTGAAATGTGTGTTGAATATGTTGTACTCGGTCACTCCGAGCGCCGTCAGTATTTTGCTGAAACAGACGAAACAGTAAACAAGAGAACAAAGGCTGCTCTTGAAGCAGGCTTAAAGCCCATCGTATGCGTAGGCGAGCTTCTCTGGGAGCGTGAATGCAACATTACAGAAGAAGTTATCGCACGTCAGATAAAGCTTGATTTCTTCGGCATCTCCGCAGACGACCTCAAGAAGTGCATAATCGCTTACGAACCCGTTTGGGCTATCGGTACAGGCAAGACAGCTACAGCAGATCAGGCTGAAGAGGTTTGCGCTTTCATCCGTGCTACACTCGCTAAGCTCTACGGTGCAGATGTCGCAGAAACGATCACGATCCAGTACGGTGGCTCTATGAACGCAAAGAACGCTGAAGAACTGCTCTCAAAGACAAACGTTGACGGCGGTCTTATCGGCGGTGCTTCACTCAAGGCTGCTGATTTCACAACTATCATCAAGGCTGCCGTAAACGGCTAATCAAAAATCGGATATTTACGAAAGGACGACTAAACAAATGGCAAAACCCGTTTTACTCGTTGTAATGGACGGCGTAGGCTTTTCAAAGACAGGTCTTGGCGACGCAGTTACACTCGCCAACACTCCTACTCTTGACAGACTTTTAAGAGAATGCCCCAACACTCGTTTAAAGGCTCACGGTGACGCTGTAGGTCTGCCTACAGATGACGATATGGGCAACTCAGAGGTAGGTCACAACGCACTCGGCTGCGGTCAGATCTACTCACAGGGCGCAAAGCTTGTTAACGAATCTATCGAAAGCGGAAAGATGTATCAGTCTGAGGCTTGGAAGGAACTCGTTGACAACTGCAAGGCTAACAACAGCACCCTGCACTTCATCGGTCTTTTATCAGACGGTAACGTTCACTCAAATATCAAGCACCTGTTCAAGATGCTGACAGAAGCCAAGAACGAGGGCATCAAGAAGGCAAGAGTACACATTCTGCTCGACGGAAGAGATGTACCCGCTACTTCTGCTCCGATATATATTGAACAGCTTGAGAGCTTCCTCAAGGAACTTAATGCGGACGGCGCTTTTGACGGTAAGATAGCAAGCGGCGGCGGACGTATGAAGGTTACTATGGATCGCTACCAGGCTGACTGGCCTATGGTTGAACTCGGCTGGAAGACTCACGTCAAGGGCGAGGGCAGACAGTTTGCATCAGCTATGGAAGCTGTAGAGACCTACCGTAAGGAAAACGACGGCATCATCGACCAGGATCTCCCTGCATTCGTAATCGCTGAGAACGGCGAGCCTGTAGGTAAGATAGTTGACAAGGACAGCGTTATCCTCTTCAACTTCAGAGGCGACCGTGCTATCGAGCTTTCAATGGCATTTGACGATGACGACTTCACTGCATTTGACAGAGGCGCAAAGCCCGACGTATGCTTCGCAGGTATGCTGCAGTATGACGGCGACTTAAAGCTTCCTGCACGCTTCCTTGTAAATCCTCCCGAGATCACAAACACTCTCACAGAGGTACTCGTTGCCGCAGGTCTTAACGAATATGCCGTATCCGAAACACAGAAGTACGGCCATGTAACTTACTTCTGGAACGGCAATAAGAGCGATAAGTTCAGCGAAGAGCTTGAAACATACAAGGAAATTCCTTCCGACAACGTTTCATTCGATCAGCGTCCGTGGATGAAGTCCGCTGAGATAACAGACGATCTTATCGAAGTAATAAAGAGCAAGAAGTACGACTTTATCCGTTGCAACTACCCCAACGGCGATATGGTCGGACACACAGGCAGCCTCGACTCAACAATAATCGGTGTTGAAGCGGTTGACCTCGGCCTTTCAAGACTTATCAAGGTTTGCGATGAGTACGGTGTTACGCTCGTAGTAACCGCCGATCACGGCAACGCAGACGAGATGCTCGAAAAGAATAAGAAGGGTGAGGTTCAGGTAAGAACAGCCCACTCGCTCAACCCCGTTCCTTTCATCATCTATGATAAGGAAGTCAAGTACACTATCAAGGACGATACAAAGTACGCTCCCGGCGTTCCCACCAAGTACGGTCTGGCAAACGTTGCTCCCACCATCGTTAAGATGCTCGGTCTTACAGCGCCTGACTGCTGGCAGGAAAGCATGATCTAAGCGGCGGCGAGTCGCCGCTGACTGTTCCGCCTTTGGCATTGTCGGATCTATCCGCAGGATAGCAAAACGGCGGGGCTGAACACACTGCAAATCGCATAGCAATGCGGTTTGTGGCAGTTAAGACATATACTTTGTCAGGCACAGAGTAAAACAGAAAATCGTGTGAAGCGGGTTGCCGTGTATAGCGATTATTTGGCTTTATAATGCGGTTTGATGGAATATACAATTGATACGACAAACGGCAGGCATGATTTCTCATGTCTGCCGTCTTTGCATTTGTAGGGGAATATGCCCATTTGGCTTTGTTATGCGGTTTGTGGCAATCGGAGAATGTACGCAGTAATACGGCAGAAACGGAAATCTACGGTTGCAAACGAGATATTCCTGCTGTTGCCGAATTGTCATAAATGGCTTTGTTGTGCGGTTTATTAGGGATTATTGGATGAAAAACGGCAGGTGCGGAAAAATACCGTTCCTGCCGTAAATATGACGTTTTACAATTCCGCTTTATATATCAAAGCGTCACAAACCGGCTCTGTGTAATAGTTTCTGCGTCTGCCGACCTCAGTAAAGCCGTGCTTTTCATACAGCTTTTTTGCCGGCTCGTTATCACAGCGGACTTCAAGAAAAATGCTTTTTATGCCGTTACTTTTGCATTTATTTATAAAATATTCCATTAATTGTGTGGCGATGCACTGATGTCTGTATTCGGGAAGCACTGCAATGCGATACAGCTCGCATTCATCGGATACGCTCTGACCGCAGATAAAGCCTACCGGCTTGTTTTCGGCTTTATCATCACGAATAACGGCATTTATCGAGCCTTCTGTGAACACCTGTGACTCAATGCTTCGCTCTGTCCACGGCACCGAAAAACACTTTTTTTCAATCACTGCAATGTCGCTACAGATTGATGAATTATGATGATTTAAAGCCATGATTTTGCCTTTATCTGTCAAACAGTCATTTTCAATGAGTATCATACCACGTTTTGCCAATATTTACATCTACCGTCATGGGCACGGTGAGCTTTACGGCATTCTCCATTTCTTCCTTTAAAAGTAAGGCAACCTTTTCTGCGCAATCTTCTTTTGCCTCAACAATAAGTTCATCGTGGACCTGAAGTATCAGCCTTGCGTCAAGACCGCTGTCTTTAAGTCTGTTGTAAACTTTTATCATCGCAATCTTAATTATATCGGCGGCTGTACCCTGTATGGGGGTGTTCTTTGCGACACGCTCGCCGAAAGCCTGCAGATTCTTATTCTTTGCGGCAAGCTCTTTGATATATCTTCTTCTGCCAAACATAGTTTCGACATAGCCGTCACGCTTAGCCTTGGCAACGGTCTGCTCCATATAGTGAGCTATGCCGGAATATTTGGAAAGATAGGAGCGGATATATTCGCTTGCTTTCGGCACTGAAACACCGATGTCCTTTGACAGCGAGAATGCGCCTATTCCGTAGACGATGCCGAAGTTGACTGCTTTCGCCTTGCTTCTGAGGTCGGGTGTTACCCACTCTATCGGCTGATTGAACACCTGAGATGCGGTAACGGTATGAATATCCACTCCGTCAAGGAACGCTTTCTTCATTATCTCGTCGCCCGAAATATGAGCCAGCACACGCAGTTCGATCTGTGAATAGTCGGCATCTACAAGCAGGCAGCCGTCCTTTGCGGTGAAGAATCTTCTCATCTCCCTGCCAAGCGGCGTTCTTACGGGGATATTCTGAATATTCGGCTCGGCGCTTGAAATTCTTCCCGTTCTTGTTTCTGTCTGCTTGAAGGTTGAATGAATCCTGCCGTCCTCGCCTACTACCTTCAGAAGTCCTGTAACGTATGTGTTCTGCAGCTTTGTAAGCGCACGGTATTCGGTTATCAGCGGAACTATAGGGTGCTTGTCCATAAGGCTTTCAAGCACATCGGCGTTTGTGGAATAGCCTGTTTTTGTCTTTTTGGCACTGGGCAATGCAAGTTTTTCAAAAAGCACGCTTCCGAGCTGTTTGGGCGAGCCTATATTGAATTCATAGCCTGCGTATTCATAAATCTCACGGCTGATTTTTTCTGCCTTTGCCGAAACCTCTTTACCGAAAGCCTTTATACCGTCTGCGTCAATACTTACGCCCTCACGCTCCATAGCTACAAGCACAGTGGCAAGAGGTATCTCTATATCGGTAAGGACTGCCGCAGAGCCTGTTTCACTGATTTTGCAATTAAGTATATCGTTGAGGGCGGCAACGGTTATCGACTTTTCCTGTATGCTGTTTCCCTCCGGAACTCCGTACTGAGCGCAGAGCCTTGACAGGCTGTAATCGTTTGAATCGGGGTCGGCAAGGTAAGCCGCAAGCGTTGTATCAAAACGGTTGTTCTTAAGCCTTTCACAGCCGGTAACGGTCAGCGTTTCCTTTATATCAAAGGTGTACTTCGTGCTGTCGCTGTCTGCATAGGCTTTAAGCTCCCCGTCTGACAATTCTACCGGAGCGCCTACTGCGCCTGCGTATACGCTCCCCTCCTGCGTCAGAACTATATCGCCTGCAGGCATTGCGGGTATCTGCTTTGCGGCGGATTCTTCCAAAGCCTCTTTTGAGCCTGCCGGAGCGGAAGTCGGGTGCAGCTTCAGCTTCTGGAGCATCTTGTACATTTCAAGCTCCGACAACAATCTTGCAAGCTCGGCATCGTCACGTTCTTTCGGAACATAATGCGAAAGCTCGGTATCAATAGGTGCGGTAAGGCATATTTCGGCAAGCTGTCTGCTCATATAACAGCTTTCCTTGCCGTTTTCGAGCTTTGTGCGTACACCCTTTGTGATAAGCGTTGAGCCGATGTTTTCATAAACTCCGTCCACGCTTGCAAATTCCTTTATAAGTGACAGAGCGGTCTTTTCACCGATGCCGGGAACACCGGGAATATTGTCGCTCGAATCGCCCATAAGTGCCTTTACTTCTATCATCTGTTTCGGAGTCACGCCGTACTCCTCCATAATAACATCGGGCGTGTAGTAAATGTCGCCTTTTGTCTTGGCAAGCCTTACGGTAACGTAATCATTTACAAGCTGGAACGAGTCACGGTCGCCCGTTGACACTGTACAGGGTATCTTCTTATCCGCACAGGCGGCTGAAACAGTTCCGATTATATCATCGGCTTCAAAGCCCTCTTTTTCGATAATGGTTATTCCCATTGCGGTGATTATCTTTTTCATATAGGGGAGCTGTTGAGCGAGGTCGTCGGGCATACCCTTGCGGTTTGCCTTATAGCCGTCGTACATCTTATGGCGGAATGTCGGTGCTTTAAGGTCGAAAGCTACCGCTATCATATCCGGATTTACATCCTTTTCAAGCATAAGCAGAGTGTTCATAAAGCCTGTTACGGCATTTGTGGCAACACCTCTTGAATTTGTCAGCACACGGATACCGTAGAATGCACGGTTTAATATGCTGTTGCCGTCAATAATAAGAAATCCCATATTTATCCTTTCAAGCAGAGGTCAGATTGATTTTTTCGGTGATTTGGCGATTTATGATTATAGTATACCATAATTACGGTAAAATGCAAGAGCCGAGGGTACGATGTTATCCGTATATAAACAGCAAAGCGGAGCAAATGCAAGGTCTGCTCCGCCGTATTCTGAATTATTCGTCTGCACCGCCGGGCAATGCTGTCTGTTCGCTTGCAAGTCTTGCGAACTCCTCCTTGATGCTCGGAGCGTCCTTTGTCAGCTTTTTGATAGTAAGCTGTTCTTCCGCCTTGTTATTTGCAAGACGAAGATTGTTTTCCGATGACAGCAGAGCATCCTTTGTCTTCTGAAGATGATCTATAGTTTTATCAATCTCTTCAATTGCAATATTGAACTTTTTGCTTGCAAGCTGATAGTTTTTTGAGAAAGCATTCTTGAACTCGTTGATATTATTCTCAAAGTTTGTAAGGTCAACCTGCTGAGCCTTTGCCATAGCAAGCTCACGCTTATATTCAAGGCTGTTTCTTGCGGCGTTTCTCAGCAGAGAGATAAGCGGAATAAAGAATTGCGGACGGATAACGTACATCTTGGGGTACTTATACGAAACATCGACTATACCAGCATTATAGAACTCGTTGTCGGCTTCGAGCATTGAAACGAGAACGGCATATTCGCAGCCCTTTTCATTTCTATCCTTGTCAAGCTCCTTGAAGAAGTCCTCATTCTTATGCTTTGTGGCTGTGGTGTCCATCTCATTCTTCATCTCGAACATAATTGAGATGAATTCTATACCGTCCTCTGACGATTCTCTGAAAATGAAATCGCCCTTGCTGCCGCTCCTTGCATCGTTATCCTTTTCAAAATAGGCATTGGGAAATGCCGACATTCTGAGAGAATTGAACTGCGTCAGGCAATGCTGTTCAAGGGTTTCGCCCACCATTTTCGTTGACAGCCTTGCCTTGAAGTCCTTGTACTGCTCTATCAGCTCGTCCTTGTTTTTAAGCTCAATAGCGTACTTTTCTTCTATCGTTTTGCATCTGAGCGCTGCCTCGCTATCCTTGGTCTTAAGCTGGCTGTTAAGCTCGTTTATTTCGTTCTGCTTTTTTTCAAGAGCAAGTGCGTTTTCACTCTTTGCCTTGTCAAGAGCCGCCTGCTGTAAGCTCTGCGCCTGCTGAAGCTGTAATTCAAGCTGTTTTATAAGGCTCTCCTTGTCGCTGATAGCCTTCTGTGCCTTGCTGCTTTCCTCGCTGAATCTTTTTTCACGCTCACTGACAGCATTTGCAACGGCAAGCTGTTTTTCGCTTTCCATGCTTTCAAGCCTTGCTTCAAGCTCGGTTATCCTTTTTTCCTTATCCGTAATATCGTCCGACTTTTCCGAAAGAGCCGATTCCAGCTTCTTTTCATACTCCATCTCGAGTATTTTAAGCTCGCTGTTCTTCGCCTTTTCAAGCTCCTCTGCTCTGCGTGCCGCTTCTTTTTCGAATTCCTTATCTCTTACCTGCTGAACGATCTGTGAATAACCGCTGTCATCCACCTGAAAGACCTCATTACATTTCGGGCATCTTATTTCCTGCATATTTCCTTAGTCCTTTCGTGAAAAGATTTATAATTCAAGTCTGCATACAAGGCATGCGACTCTTTCGTCCTCTATCGTTACCTCTTTCATTCCGAGTGAGGTGAAATAATTGTAATTGGTTTCAAACTTCACGTTTGTCCTGTCAAGTAAAACAATATCGGCAAGCGGTGCAGATTCGTCTGTCGGCACATCACGGTCATTTATCGTGTAAAGCTCTTTTTGCTTATACAGCGGAGCGATAAAGAACGTGTTCGCTGTGATGCTCTCGTTTTCGTTGTCGGGAAGCTGTTCAAGATAGGATATGACTGCACCGTGTGCCTCATAGTTGTTATCATAGAAATTGTTCAGGTAGCCTGTCATTGTTGACAGGAACATAACCGCACAGGCAATAAGTGAAAAAACGGTAAAGCATCTCGCCCTGTTATATGACAGCTCCGACATATTCATTATGAAAAGCCAGATAACAAGAACGCACGAGCCAAAAACGTACTGGAAATAAATCGAGTGCTGATACGGATAGGTCGGCATAAGATTTACCAGTACAAACGGTATCAGTAATATATAACGTGCTATCTTCCTGCTTACAAGCGGTATACCGCCGAGTACGCCGAGCGTCTGCACTGTAAAGGTCAGCTTTTCGCCTGTGAACAGGTTTGACAGAATGTAGCCCGGATTTGTAAACGCCGTAACGACTATTGAGGTGATAAGCGCACCGCCTCTGTACATATAGTCCTTGTACCGCCATTCCATGATCCCAAGCCCGCTGTTATTGAGATAAGCGCATACTGCAAAGAAATAAACGCAGGCCGCTCCGAAAATCACAGCACCGAGCGCTCTTGTCTTTTCACTGCGGTCTGACAGTATAAGATAAAGCCCGATCACCGCAACATATACGGCGGCATCTTCTTTTACAAGAAGCGTCAGCAATGCAAAGACGAACATCGGTATCATTTTTTCACGTTCTGTTGCCCATATCAGCCACAGCAGGAACGCCGGAAGCATACAGTTTTCGTGAATATCGTAGCTGCAGCCGCCTGTGAATGCCGGATATAAGGCATATATCGCTGAAAAAAGCGAGGAATGTATAAGCGAAAAGCCGTATTTTCTTGCGATAAGAAACACCGGGATAATTCCGCTTGTAACGAATATTCCCTGCAATATCTGTAATGTTACCGGGTGCGGAAAAAGCATATAGAACGGCAGCATCAGGTAATACGCAGGAGAAAAATGCACTGCAAAGTGCGACAGCCTGTAATTGCGCTCAACGGTGGTTATCGGTCCGAACCCGTCCTTCATATTCTCGAACATCTGCGCGAATATCCCGAAGTCAAAGCACGGTGTACACAGCTTATAATACCGCAGTGACATTGCAAGTGCTGTGAACACAAGCATAAAAACGGCGGACAACGCAATAACCGCTATCCAGCATTTCTTTGTGAATTTTGGAAGCCTTATCCTGTGCTTTCCTACAGTATACCATACAGCGAGGGCTATAAACAGGACAGCGCCGAGAAAAAAATCAATATTCGCACCTTTTTCACGGAACATGACTACAGCATAAGCGACTGTAAACTGTGCGGTCGATATAAGCAATGCGGCGCAGTCGGTTTTCATCTCTCTGAGCTTTGGGATAAAACGCAATACGGTAAGCAAGCCGTAGAATACTGCGAAAAATAGGATAAGCAACAGATACGGAGCTTCGCCTGCGTATTCTTTGTCAAATACCTTGCTTATCGGTCTTAAAGGCAATATCAATATGAGCGAACACAGCCACGCAGAAATAAACCGCATAAGGTATTCGCCGCCGTGTTCGCTTGCCTTGAAGCGTGTAAGTAATTTATTCATAAAAACCTCATTCTCAGTCGCCTGCAAGAAATTTATTGTTGTGAAGCTGGGAGCGCAGCTTCACCCCCTGCTTTTTCAGAATATCGACCTTGAGCGCAACAAGATTACGGTCGGTGCAGAGTGCCGCCGCAGTTTTGTCAATATCGTAGCCGCAATTTATGCAATCGTAAAGCTCTTCATCTGATATAAGAAACTGTGCCGCAAAGAGATTTGCCTCATACTCCATAGAACGATCGCACATATCGAATATGTCATATTCGGCAAAGCCGCCGCAATCGTCGGCCTTATCCCTGTGGAGCCTGTCGTGACCGATCTCGTGCATCAGGACGATTTTTTTCATACTGTCGCAAAGATCACGTTTTATAAAGATGAACGGGTTTTTCAGTATCAGCTTGTATGCGCCTTTCTGCTTTGAAAAATCCCTTTCGAGAACCTCTATATCAAGCTCCCGTGCAAGCCTTTTCGGAGAGCACCTGCCGTAAATGGCTATCAGCTCATCAGCCTTATTGACCGCCTCGTTAAAACAGCTTAACATTCGTGCTCTTTCCGCTTTGACACATATTTTCTGTTCTTCTCTTTTGCTATCCAGTAGGCGTCCTGTATGGCCTTCATCATCTCGTCCATATCATCCTGGTCAAGCTCTCCGCCTGCGAAAAGTCCGGTTACCTCCTGCATCAGCGCTTTCGCCTGCTGTGCGCCTGTAGCGCCGTACTTTTCGTTTGCTCTTATGTAGAATTCCTCGTTCTCGGTAAGCAGATAATTAATGTCAACACCGAGTATCTCAGCCATTTTTCCGTATATTTCACGCTGTTTTGGGTAGCTTTCGCCCTTTTCATAGTTTGTTATGGTTCTCAGCGATACACCGAGCATATCAGCAAACTGCTGTTGTGTAAGCCCTTTTTCACGGCGTTCTTTCTTTACTTTATCACAGAATTTCATAATTACTCCTTTACTTGCAGTATGCTACGGCGTCTGCCTGAAATTTAAGCCCGTTTTCTCCGCCGAAATGGGCAAACTCGGTCTGTATTGATTTACGGACAGGATATTTGCCGCCGAAACGCTCCTTTATCACCTTTTCCATGACGGGAATATCCCATATATCCCTGAACAGGCAATCCATCTGCACGACGTTTTCAAGTGTAAGTCCGACAAGTGCAAGACGCTTTTCCATCTCGTCAAATGCGCCGTTTACCTGCTGTTCGATACTTCCGCCGACATTTCCTACACAGTAATTGAGAAAACAGAAATCGCCTGCTTTGATAATTCCGCAATGCGCCCATTCTTCGTTGACATCATAACGTTCAATCATAATCGTATCCTCCGTAAAATTCAAAAACATGCAAATACGTTGCATTTTTCTCTTGACAAACGCAAAATAATTGCGTATAATCTTGATTAGAAATTTAATTACGTATTTATGATACCATAAATTGCGTATCGTGTCAAGCAAAACAAATAAGAGGCGATAAAATGGAACGTGATATACTTCACTGCGATATGAACAATTTCTTTGCGTCGGTTGAATGCAGGCTGAATCCGGAGCTTAAAAAATATCCTGTGGCGGTGTGCGGTTCGGTCGAGGAGCGGCACGGAATAGTGCTTGCGAAAAACGAACTTGCAAAGGCGCAGGGAGTAAAGACGGCGGAAACGGTGGCATCGGCAAAGTCAAAGTGCAGGGGGCTTGTTATCGTACCGCCGCACTTTGAGGAATATCTCAGGTACAGCAGGCTTGCAAGGAAGATATACGAGCGGTATACAGATCTTATCGAGCCGTTCGGAATGGACGAATGCTGGCTTGATATAAGCGGTACGAGAAGGCTGTTCGGCGCACCCGAAAAGGTGGCAGACGAGATAAGGCGTACCGTAAAGGAGGAACTTGGGCTTACCATATCGGTCGGGGTATCGTTCAACAAGGTGTTTGCAAAACTCGGAAGCGATATGAAAAAGCCGGATGCGGTGACGGTGATACCGAGAGAAACGTTCCGTGAGAAGATATGGAATCTTCCGCTCAGTGATATGATAGGGGCAGGCAGAGCGACTACCGCAAAGCTGAACGATTACGGGATATATACACTGGGTGAACTTGCACAGTGCGACGCTCAGTGGATAACAAAGGTGCTTGGCAAGAACGGATATATGCTAAGATGCTACGCTAACGGAACGGATAACTCGCAGGTTATGCCTGCTGATTTTTCGATGCCTGCAAAAAGCGTTGGGCACGGTGTGACGACCACTGCGGATATAACACGGTGCGAAGACGCAAAGCCGTTGCTTCTTGAGCTGGCTCAGGATATAGGGAAAAGGCTGACGATTCAAAACAAGTATGCGACTAAGGTTTGTGTGAACGCAAGGTCGAGCATTCTCAGAAACAGGGAGTGGCAGACGGAGCTTCCGACAGCGACACGCTCACCGATGATAATTGCGGATACGGCATACAGGCTGTTCTGCGACAATTACGATTGGGTAAATCCTGTGCGGTCGCTTACGGTAACCGCATTTTCTCTTGTAGACGGCGGTGCGGTGATACAGAACAGCTTTTTCAACGATACGATAAGGCTTGAAAAAATGGAAAAGGCGGATGGCTGTATCAGGGATATACGAAAAAGATTCGGGGAGGGAATGATCAAGAATGCCGTGCTGCTGACGGGGCTTGCCGTGCCGAAATCAAAGGCGGTGGTTTCCCTTCCGGGCAATATGCTGAATAAATAGAAAGCCCGTCACGCAAAGCGTGACGGGCATAGTATTCGGTTGCGTGATCAGTCTACAAGCTCAGGGTTAAATGTTTCGTGCCACGGAAGTCCCCACTTGTTCAGTGCGTCCATAAACGGATCGGGATCGAATTCCTCGATGTTGTAGACGCCGGGCTTCTTCCACTTGCCTGTCATTACCATCATTGCTCCTATCATAGCGGGAACGCCGGTCGTGTAGCTGATAGCCTGCGAGCCGACCTCCTTGTAGCATTCCTGATGGTCACAGCAGTTGTAAACCTTGTAGTGTACTTCCTTGCCGTCCTTCTTGCCTATGCAGATACAGCCGATATTGGTCTTGCCGACTGTTCTCGGACCGAGCGATGCGGGGTCGGGTAAAACTGCTTTAAGGAACTGGAGCGGTACTATCTCTCTGCCCTCGTACATAATGGGCTTTATCGATGTCATACCGACATCTTCGAGGCACTTCAGATGTGTGAGGTAGCTCTGTCCGAATGTCATAAAGAAACGGATACGCTTGATACCCTTGATATTGAGTGCGAGCGATTCAAGCTCCTCGTGGTGCAGAAGGTACATATCCTTCTTGCCGACCTGCTCAAAGTCGTACTCTCTCTTTATCTCCATAGGCTCGGTTTCTACCCACTTGCCGTCCTCGATATAACTGCCCTTTGCGGATACCTCACGGATATTTATCTCGGGGTTGAAGTTTGTCGCAAACGGGTAACCGTGGTCGCCGCCGTTGCAGTCGAGAATATCAATGTAATTGATCTCGTCAAAGTAATGCTTCTGGGCATAGGCGCAGAATACACCGGTTACACCGGGGTCGAATCCGCTTCCGAGAAGTGCGGTGATGCCAGCCTTTTCAAACTTTTCTCTGTATGCCCACTGATACTTGTACTCAAACTTTGCTGTGTCGGGATGCTCATAGTTTGCCGTATCAACATAGTCTGTCTTTGTTTCAAGGCAGGCATCCATTATTGTAAGGTCCTGATAAGGAAGCGCAACGTTTATGACAATGTCGGGCTTTTCCTTATTTATAAGCTCAACAAGCTGAGGAACGCTGTCTGCGTCTACCTGTGCGGTCGTTACCTTTGTCTTTGTACCCTTTTCCTCTACCTGCTTTTTCAGCGCATCGCACTTTGACTTTGTACGGCTGGCAATGCAGATCTCAGTGAAAACCTCGCTGTTCTGACAGCACTTATGGACTACTACTCCGGCAACACCGCCGGCACCGATTATCAATGCTTTTCCCATTTTTCTTTCCTTTCCGTTCTGCCTGAGGGCAGACGTCACATAGTGGTTACAAATAGATTATACACTATCGTGTGTAAAAAAACAAGCAATATTTATATACTGCATACAAGCACACCGTAATCAAACGGCGAGAGCTTTATCGTCTTTTCTTCGCTCTCGTGAGGCTTTCTGAGGAATTTCGGGTCGGTATATTCGCCATTCATATAGTCGTCAAGCTTAAACGTCTTAGGATATTTCGACTTGTTCAGGAATATAACGGCTGCCTCACGGTTTAGCTTGTCAATTCTTGCAAATACGCATTCCTCAGGCGTACAGCTTAAAAACTTCATTTCGCCCTGAGCGAACGCCTTGCTTGACTTTCTTATCCCTGCAAGCTGTTTTGTGAAGTCTATCATATCAAGATTTTCCTTGCCCCACGGGTAACAGCGTCTGTTGAACGGGTCCTTATAGCCCTCAAGACCTGCTTCATCGCCGTAATATATGCACGGCACACCGGGCAGGAAGAATTGCAGTACCATAGCGCATTTAAGCAGTGAAAGGCCGTAAACGTACTGTTCGGGCGAAAGGTAGCGTTCAGCCTGCCATTCTCTGTCGTGCCAGCCTACATCCTCGCCGGCAAGTCTTGTCAGGATACGCTCGGTATCGTGAGTTGACAGGAAGTTCATCAGCATATCGGCACTGGGCTTGGGGTAATGCTCAAGTATCGTCATTACGCCGTCCTCAAAGCCTCTTGCATCGCCGTACTTGCAGTAGTTTATGATAGCTTCCTTGAAAGGATAGTTCATAACGCTGTCAAGCTGACCGCCTATAAGATAACGTCTGCGGACACCGTAACTCTCCTTGTTGGACGCATCCTCCCATACCTCGCCGTAGATGACCTTATCGTTGCCCTTGGCTTTTACAGCCTTATTGAGTTTGTCAAGGAATTCATCGGGAAGCTCATCGGCAACGTCAAGTCGCCAGCCTCTTGCGCCCTTGTCTATCCAACGCTGTAATATACCGTTTTCACCGCAGATATATTCTGTGTAGTCGGGGTTGTTCTCATTTACGTTGGGAAGTGTGGTGATGCCCCACCACGATTCATAATCGAAAGGATAGCGTGAGAAGCAGTACCAGTTTTTATATTTGCTGTCGGGATCTCTGTATGCGCCCTCGTGATCTCCGTATCTGCCGAACTTGTTGAAATAGATGCTGTCTGCGCCCGTATGCGAGAACACGCCGTCAAGGATAATGTCTATACCGTATGTTTTGGCCTGTTTGCACAGATGCTCAAAATCCTCGTCCGTGCCGAGCATAGGGTCGATATGCTCATAGCAGGCGGTAGAATAGCGATGATTTTCGTGCGACTCGAAAACAGGGTTGAGATAAATGCAGGTAACACCTAAACTCTGAAGATAAGGGAGCTTGCTTTCTATGCCTTTGAAATCTCCTGCAAAATAATCGTTGTTGCGGATAATTCCTCTCTCATCCGGACGGAAGAAAGGGGTATCCTCCCAGTTCTCGTGGATTATTCTGTCTGTAGGAACGTTTTCGTGCTTTTCTCCGCTTCGGCAGAATCTGTCGGGGAATATCTGATACATAATTCCGCCCTTTATCCAGTCGGGAGCCGCCATATCCTTATCAAAAACGGTAAGCTGGAACAGATCACCGTTATCAAGAACACCGAGCCTTGCTCCGCTACGCTTTACATATCTCCTGTTGCCGTCTATCATCAAAGAGAAATAATAGTGGTGCAGACCTTTATGCAAGGGGTTGAAATTACAGGTAAACACGTTGCATTCTGTGGTCGTATCGGTAATGTCAAGCGGTATGAAGCGTTCCTTTTCGCCGGGACGGAACATTACAAGAGTAGGGTCGCTGACGTGCCATTCCTTCGGAAAACGCAGGGAGAATGTGCTGGGCTGATACTGTCGTATTGCTCCGAACGGGCTTTTATAGTTTAAGTCGAAGCAGTCGAATATCGGAGTATCCATTAAAAAACATTCCTTTCGGATTAAAGTCGGAGGGTGGTTATATATACCCGAAAAAGTCCGTTGGTTGCAACGGACTTTTTTTATTATCTTGGGCTACTGTCTGTTAAATTAACTTCCAGATGTCACGGGCATAGTCTGTAACGGCACGGTCAGCCGAGAATATGCCTGCAGATGCGATATTTATAAGCGACATCTTGTTCCAGAGGTACTTATCCTTATAGGTTTCGCTTGCCTTTGCCTGTGTTCCTCTGTAGCTGTCGAAATCGGCAAAGCACATATATCTGTCTGCGTGACGCAGTGAATTTGCTACTTCCTCGAATGTTGCACCGTTTATACCCTTGTACATCTTTTCGAGAACGCTCTTGATAACTGCGTGTGAGTTGTATATCTTTTCGGGGTCATATCCCTCAGCCTTAAGCTGATTTACCTCGGGAGTTGACATACCGAAGATGAAGATGTTGTCATCGCCTACCGCTTCGTGTATCTCAACATTCGCACCGTCATAGGTACCCATTGTAAGAGCGCCGTTGAGCATCAGCTTCATATTACCTGTACCGGAAGCCTCTGTTCCTGCGAGAGAGATCTGCTCTGAAATTTCACTTGCGGGCATAAGAATCTCTGACAGCGTTACCTTGTAATCTTCAAGGAATACAACAGCAAGCTTTTCGTTCAGCTTGGGATTCTTCTTAAGCTCTTCGCCTATGCACCATATCATCTTGATTATCTGCTTTGCCATATAATAGCCGGGTGCCGCCTTTGAAGCGAAGATATAGGTCTTGGGTACAAAGTCCGCATCGGGATTATTGAGCAGATAAATGTAGTCTGCGATAATGTTCATAGCGTTAAGCTGCTGACGCTTGTATTCGTGCAGACGCTTTACCTGTACATCGAAAATACCGTTGCAGTTAAGCTTAGTGCCTGTGGTGTTGTATACATACTTTGCGAAAGCCTGCTTGTTAGCTAACTTTACAGCGGCTAATTTATCAAGAACCGACTTATCCGTTGCAAACTTCTTGAAATCTGCAAGCTTTGACGCATCCTTCTTGAAGCCGTCGCCTATGCACTCGGTAAGAAGGTTTGTAAGTCCCTGATTGCTTGCGAGTAACCAACGGCGATATGCGATACCGTTTGTAACGTTTTTGAAGGCATCGGGAGTAACAGTGTACTGGTCGTGGAATACGCTGTCCTTGATGATTTCGGAGTGAAGCTTAGAAACACCGTTTACAGAGCTGCTTGCCGCACAGCAGAGGTTAGCCATCTTTACACGGTTGTCAAGAATAATGGACATTCTTGTTACCTTCTCGCTGTCGCCGCCGGTCACTTCCATAAGATGAGCGCAATAACGGTTGTTTATTTCAACTATGATAGCGTAGATTCTGGGGAGTATTCTCTGCATAAGATCGACATCCCACGTTTCAAGCGCTTCTGCCATAACCGTATGGTTTGTATAATCGAATGTGTTTGTGATGATGTTCCACGCCTTATCCCAGTCATAACCGCAGTCATCGAGCAGTATTCTCATAAGCTCGGGGATAGCAAGGGTGGGATGAGTATCGTTTATATGGATAGCTACCTTTTCGTGAAGGTTTTCAAGAGTACCGTAAACGTTCATATGACGCATTACAATATCGCCTACGGAAGCGGCGCTCATAAAATACTGCTGACGCAGACGCAGAGCCTTACCCTCAAGGTGATTATCGTTGGGGTAAAGTACCTTTGTCAGTGAGTGTGCGATATTATTTGCACCGATAGCCTTTGCATAGTCGCCCTGATTGAACATATTCATATCAAACGACATACTCTCGGCACTCCAAAGACGGAGCTTTGAAACGCCCTTGCTGTCATAGCCCGATACATACATATCATAGGGTACTGCATTTACTGTCTTATAGTTAACGTGATTTACGCTGTGGTAGTTCTGCTCCCACTTCTCGTAAATCTCGCCGTCAAAATGAACCTCTATAGCCTGATCGGGTACGGGTACGAGCCACGCTCTGCCGCCGGGCAGCCAGTCATCGGGAAGCTCTGTCTGCCAGCCGTCTATGATTTTCTGCTTGAAGATACCATATTCGTAGAGGATAGAGTAGCCTGTTGCGGGGAATGCGCAGGTTGCAAGTCCGTCAAGGTAGCAGGCGGCAAGTCTGCCAAGACCGCCGTTACCGAGTCCCGCATCGGGTTCTTCCTCATAGATATGTTCAATCTTTACATCGAGCTTCTTGAGCGCCTTTGCCACTTCGTCCTGCATACCGAGGTTGTAGAGGTTTGTCTTTAACGAACGTCCCATAAGGAATTCCATAGAAAGATAGTAGACCTGCTTTCTGCCCTTTGAGTTGCAGTCGGTCATGAACATCGAGCGCTTTTCCTTGAGGTAGTTTACCACTATCTTTGATAAAGCCTTGTAAATCTGGGTGTGAGTTGCTTCTGCGGGGGATACTCTGAAGTCGTACTCCAGCACCTCCGTCAGCTTACGGGTAATTTCATTTTCTGTAAATGGTGAAGTCATATAAATTTTTCCCTTTCTTCCGGTCCGATTTTCTTACTTATTAATTATACAACATACGTTATCCGTATTCAAGGCTGAATAAAATATTTTGTAAATAATAAGGTGAAATTGCACTAAAACCGATTGCCGATTTTATGCAATTTCACGATAAAATTTTTCCTATGTAGGATTTATTTACTGATAATTGACAAAATGCGTGTTACATACACGTCACGCCTTTATCTTAAACGCCTTGAAAATGTCGTTCTTGTCCTTGATTTTGGATAATATCATCAGCTTGTCGCCTATCTCAAGAGTGGTGTGACCTCTTGGGATTATCAGCTCGGTTTCATTGCGGATAATAGAAATAATATTGAGCGTCAGCGGTATTTCCATTTCCATAAGCGGAACGTTCTGAAGCGTGAAGCTGTTATCAAGCACTATCTCGAAAACACCGGCATTTCCTGCGCCGAGAGGAAGAAGCTCCTTTATCTTGCCGCTGTCTATCTCACGCTCAAGCTGACCTGTAATGTTATCGGTAGAGCTTACAACTATATCTACGCCGAGTTTCTTCAGTGCCTCAACGTTTTTGGGGTTGTTTACCTTTGCTATGGTCTTTTTCACCTGATAGAGCCTTTTTGCAAGCTGGCAGGCAACAAGGTTATCCTCGTCACGTCCTGTCACGGCAATAACGCTGTCGGCATCGGCAACTCCCGCCTGTTCAAGCACGGAAACGCTTGTGCCGTCACCCTTTATTACGGTTATGTTAAGGTCGTTTGCAAACTTCTGGCAGGCTTCCTTTTCCTTTTCAACAACGGATACATCGTATCCCTTTTCAATAAGAACTTTGGTCAGATAGTAGCCTATCTTTCCGCCGCCTATTATAAGCGAGTGCATTTTACAGATCCTTTCTGTCGTTTATGTCAGATGGCTTTTGAGAATATCAGCTTGTCGCCCTCTCTCATAACAACGTTATAATTATTCACTATTTCAATCGTGCTGTCTGCCCTGATTATCGCATACAGCGTTTCGTTCTCCTCATATTCTATGTCAACGGGGGTCATACCGATAAACTCCTTAGGTATCTCCATTGTGGTGAAACGCACCATATGCGAGCCGAAGCTGACGTATTTTTCTTCCAGCATAGGCTTTATCGCAGAGCATATCGCTTCAACTGTGAGCTTTGTCGGGCAGACCGTTTCAAGTCCGAAATGGGCGAATATATCTCCTCTTTCGGGGTCAAGGATACGGCTGACTACCTTCTTTACTCCGTAAACCTCCTTTGCAAGCTGTGACACCATTATGTTGGTGTTGTCATCGTCCGTAACTGCGCATACGACATCACAGCTTTCAATGCCCGCCTTTTTGAGATTATCCTGATCTATCGGCACACCGCATAAAAGACTGCCCTTGAAATCAGGCTCAAGCATTTTATCCGCTTCCGCCGCCGTCCTTGCTATTACCGAAACGTCTATGCCCTCATCGCACAGTGTGTTTGCAAGACGTGAGCCTACCTTACCGCAACCGACTACCAGTACGTTCATTAAAAATTCAACTCCTCTCCGGCACGCAGGTACTGCAACCTGTCACCGAGTATATCCTTCATTGTTTCATAGCCTTTTCTTCCTGTGTTATGGCAGGTGTATATACTGCCTGTGCGAAGCCCTGACAGCTCCTCTGCCGACTTTGCTATATGGCTTTGCTGTACGGTCTGTTTTCCGAGCCTGTTTGTGTAGGCAAAGCAGCCGACTACAGACAGAACCGGAGCGTCCCACAGCCTTTTCGCCGTATTTATCATACCTGCGATGCCCGTATACGCACCGCCCGTTATCAGCACGAAGCCGTCACGTCTTCTGCCGGGGAAGCATACGGCAAAGCATTCTCCCGAAAAATCGTCCGGCACATAAAAGCCCTTTTTCCTTATATAAAAATGCCTGTCGGCTTCGGCGGCCTTATCCTTCTTTTCTGCGGCGACAAGATAGAAGTCCTTGCATACCTCTGTGAAGCGTTCAAAACGGAACGTGTTGTATCTGTCGCTTCTGTAGAACGATTGAGGAAGTCCGCTTCGTACTCTGAGCAGTTTTTCCTTCACGGCACAATCGGCAGCTTCGTCCTCTCTTATAAAAATGCGTATATTTCTGTTCTTTCGCACCGCTGTTTCAACGCCGCCCGTGCAATCATCGGTATTTACGGGGATTATAAGCGTATCCGCCTTATCCGCAGGTATGCCAAGACGCTCTGCGTTGCTGAGATACAGAGCAGACGCTCCCGTGCCGAAAAGAATTATGTTCCTGCCGTGTTCGATATAAAGGCATATTCCGTACTCGGAAAACAGCTTTGAATCGGCTGTTTCATCGTCGGACAGAGATACTATCCTCAAAAGCGTCATTCCTTTCTCTGCAATCGTAATCTTATTAATATATATTATCACATATCCGTCTTAACTTCAAGCATATAAAGCCGCAGAACAAAAAAATGACGGCAGAATGTTACTTCTGCCGGTAAAATTCAAATAAAACGAAACAAACTTAAGTAAGGAATAAAAATGAAAATCAGATATTCAACTGTTGCCGGTAGCAAAAAAGGCAAACAGCGAATAAGCAAAAAATTATCAGCTCAGTATCTGCATAAGCCGCTCGATAAGCATACCTATCTGAGGCTTTGAGAACTGTTCGTCCGCACCTACTGAAAGTCCCTTCTGATACATCTGCTCGTTTATGAGCGAGGAGAACAGGAAAACGGGTATCTTTTTAAGTGTGGGGTCGGATTTTATGAGCTTTGTAAGGTGGTGTCCGTCCATCTGGGGCATCTCAATATCGGTTATAACTGCGGCTACGCAATTTGTAACATCGCCGTTGTAGCCCGAAAACTGAGATATATAGTCCCACGCCTCTTTTCCGTTAGGGAAAGAGCGGATCTCCTTAAAGCCTATATCCGAAAGGCTGTTTACTATCATCTTGTTGAGAAACTGCGAATCCTCGACTATTACGATATGCTTTTCAGCTGTCACTGCCGTAGCCTTTGCATTTTCGGCACCCTTGAGATCAAGTCCTGCCGCCTTGTTTATATCGCTTACTATCTTCTCAAAGTCAAGGATAACAAGAATCTTTCCGTCGACCTTTGCTATACCGGTAGCTATGCCGGTAGTCGAATCGCCCGAAACCTGAGGGGGCTTTTCGATAGCTGTCCAGCCTATACGCTGTATGCCCTGCACTGCCGTAACGTGAAAGCCTACATCCATTCCGTTGAACTCGCAGATTATGAATAATCCTCTTGCGTTCTCCGGCTTTTCGGTGCCTAACACCTTATGTAAGTCGATAACGGTGATCAGCTTGTCACGGGGCATAAATACGCCCTCTATCTCATCGGGTGCCTGAGGCATCGGGACAAGCTCCTGTTCCATCATTATTTCACGGACCTTGGCAATGTTTATGCCATAGGAATTTCCGCATACGTTAAATTCTAAAAGTTCCAGCTCGTTAGTACCGCTTTCAAGCAGTATGCCGGTATCATTTGCACTGTAAGCTGCCATAATATACACCTTCCGTTGCCATTCTAATCTTGAACCGATTCTTATTATACACCATATCCACAAAAAAGTAAATAGATGAGTTTGATTTTTAGTTAAAAACAACCAAGTTTTGAGGTTGGATTTGTGATTTTGCACAAGGCAAAGCAATAGTCGAGTTTGTAGAAAAAGTCTGTTTTTATAAAAATAGAGCAAATCCTCTATCCCTAACCCCTTCCCCTCGGGAAGGGGCTGAATGTGGGGCTGCCGCCCTCACCCCGCTTGGGGCTACGCCCCAAACCCCGTATTATTAAGAATATAGGTTTATCAACAGTCTGTACCATCCGATACGTTCGGACGGCTCTGCGCAAAGCCTTATATCAGCCTATAAATTCCTTTATAAGCGAATTTTCGGGAACTGCCTCCGGCGGAACCTCTTTTATCAGCGACAGGAATCTGGGTAACTCGCTGTAGCGGTTGACCTGTCTTATACATTCGTCAAAATCGTTGTCGCAGAGCTTCGCAAGCACGCTTCTGTATACCGAAAGCTCATACGGGAAGAATGTATCTATATCGAAATCCGCAAGATGCTTATACGGCATTATATAAAGGCTTTCGCCACGCTGTACGCTGGGGAACTGTTCTATCGTCCTGTGATAATCCCTTCCTCTGAACAGCTTGTCACGGGAGAGCCTGCGGATAAGGCGTATCTTTGACGGGTGGAGAAGTCCGCCCTTTTCATCGGCTATTCTTGTACGGACGCTGACATAGATAAACGTTGCGCTGTCGTGCATCTTGCCCGTAACATCGGGATTGAGCGCATGGATGCCTTCTATTATAACTACCGTGTTGCCGTCGCATCGTATTGCGTTGCCGTACTGTCTTGATTTATCGGCAAAATTGAATTTAGGCAGTCTTACCTCGCCGCCTGCCGCCAGAGTACGCAGATCTTTTTTCAGAAGCTCGCAATCGACCCTTGCAGGCGCTTCAAGGTCTACCCTGCCGTTTTCATCGGGCGGTATAACTCCCGGCACGAAATAATCATCCATAGATATGACTATCGCCTTAATGCCCTTTTTCACAAGCGCATCCGCTATGCGATATGCCGTTGTGGTTTTGCCCGAACCGGACGGCCCCGACAAAAGCACCAGCGGCTTTTGTTTGTGGCACTGCGCTATGCTGTCTGCCGCCGCCGCTATTTTATCCGAGTACTGCTTTTCGGAGGTTTTGATGAATGTATCAATATCTTCCGCACGGCGATTAAGCTCACCGAGCGTAATTATCTTTATCTGCTTTTTGTCCTGCTCAGTATGTAACAAAAAAACACCTTCCGTTGTGATAATAAATTTAGTGATGGACAGAAATATCATACCACAACGGAAGGCTTATTTCAAGCGTTAATTATAAATCGTCGGCATCCTGCACGGGTTTTTCGTAAATATTGTCGCATACGCCGGTATAGCTTCCGTCGGGATCGAAATCCGAGCTTCTCAGCGCCATAACACCGAGCGCCCTTCTCATTATCCTTGCGGTGTCGCTGTAACCCGTGTTTTTCCTTTTCTGCAACGATTCGTCACGTTTAAAATCCATTATTCTTCTCCTTTCGGCTGTCGGAAAATATCCGACAATAATATTATCTTCATCACGATAAAAAATAATTAAGCAATTTTTTCAATAAACGTTGTGAAAAATTCGTGAAAGGTTGCTTCAAGCCTTTATTTTGCTTGCAAAAGAAGTCGGTTTATGTTATACTTAATCTGCATATCTGTATGCAGATACAAGAAAATTACAGAGGTATCATAATGGGAACAGCTTCAAACGAAGAAATTATATACGGTAAAAATGCGGTCACAGAGGCTCTCAAAGCCGAAAAGCCGATAGACACCGTCTTTGTGCTTAAAGGTGCGCAGGGGATGAATCAGATCATCGCACTTGCCAAAAAGCAGGGCATAGTCGTAAAGGACGCAGGCGAGGATAAGCTGAAAGCCTTGTGCGGCGACAAACACGGCGGCGTTGCGGCGGCATTATCGGCAGTTTCATACTGCACGGTCGAGGATATTCTCGCAAATGCCGAAAGCAAGGGCAAACCGCCTTTTATAATTATATGTGACGAGATACAGGATCCGCATAATCTGGGTGCGATAATCCGTACAGCCGAGGCGGCAGGTGCAGACGGTGTTATCATTCCGAAAAGACGCAGTGCTACCGTCAATCCTACCGTTTTCAAAACATCGGCAGGTGCGGCGGCATGGATAAAGATAGCAAGGGTATCAAATCTTGTTGATACAATAAAAACGCTCAAAAAGCACGGAGTCTGGGTATACGGTGCGGAGGCGGACGGAACTCCCATAGACAAGGCAGATCTGTCGGGTGCTCTGGCACTCGTTATCGGAAGTGAAGGCTTCGGACTCGGAAAACTCGTAAGAGAAAACTGTGACGTTGTGCTGTCGCTCCCCATGTTCGGCAAGGTTAATTCGCTCAACGCTTCGGTCTGCGCAGGCATACTGATGTACGAGGCGGTCAAATACAGATAAAGGCACGACCGGAAAATAAGAAATGAAAGGACGCTCATGATATGGCTGATTATTCAATAGACGATATTCTGGCAGAGCTTGACGCAAAGAAAAGCGGCGACTCGGACAATACCGTCAGATCATACGGAGATGATACGCCACCACGTCATCACGACATAAGCGCAACCGCAATAATAGAAGGACTTGACGGAAGCGAGGACGGCGTATATCTGCGTGAAAAGGACGGCGACACGGAAAATGTTGACGCAGAATATATAAACGAAGCGCAGGACGGCTCAGAGGAAGTATCAAAAGCAACGTCTTATGAGACCAGGAAAGATAACGGCAGTACGGATAACTCCGATATAGACAAAATAACCGGCGAACAGAGCGATGTCGATAAAGTGCTTGGCGAAACCGATAATTTTATGATAGCGGACGCAAGCAGTGAGATAGATATTGACGAGCATAAAGCAAAGGTTTTGGCGGAAAACGAAAAAACCGTGCAGGCAAAGCCGGCAGAAGCCGAAAAAGCTCCCGAGCCTGTTCATGAAATCCGCAAGGAGATTGTCAGCGACGAGGAAAAACGCAGAATGATGCTTGAAAAGGAGCGTGAGAACTCCGACCCCGACGATATGCTGGCGCTTGTAAATCCTCTTGAGGTCAAGGAAAAAGTAAACGAGCAGGTAAAGGAAAAGGAGCTTGTTTCCGTTGCGGAGCTGAGCGGTATGTACGCAGGTAACACGCAGGGCATCGCAGGTGACGATCTGAAAGCCATAGCACCGCAGAAGACCTCTCTTGCCGAAAAAATAAGCGATACCGCAGACGTTTCGGAAAAAGCAGTTTCGGATACGAAAAGCGACGACGCTCCCGTAAAGGAATATCACGGAAAGAAATCGACCGATAATCTTATAGAGAAGCTGAACAGAAATCTTGCGCAGCAACGCAAGGAAAATGTCAAGGCATACCGCACGATAACGCTCAACACAATAAACGGCGACAGGACCACGCTTCCGCATCCGCTGAACATAGACTATCAGAAGCAGATAATCGAGGCAACAGGCGCTATTCCGACAGAAAATCCCGCTGTGGAGGAGGAAAAGCAGGCCGAGCTTGCGGCGGCAAAGAAGCACAAGCTGAAGGACTTTGTGCTTGAGGACGAGGTGCCCGAAGCCGAAGAACAGGCAGAGCCTGAGGAAGAATTCGAGGACTATGACAGCACAGGTCAGATATGGGCGGATCTCTGTGCAAGCCACAAGGGGCTTAAGGTAAGGCTCGGTATGCTTACGGTCATAACGATGATAAGCGTCATTATTGCCGTAATGAACGATTTCAGCCTATTCGCAAAGCTGGGACTCGGCTCTGCGTTCAATTTCATAAACGGAACGACCGGCGATGTAAACTCGCTGATATACATTTATCTTGTGCTTGGCGTACTCGGCATTGCGATATGCTCGACAGCAATAAGCAACGGCGCTGTAAAACTGGTGACCGGAAAAGCCGACTGCGACTCGGTATGCGCTTTTACATCGGTACTGTCGCTGATCGGCGGAGTTATCTCGCTTGTTGACGTACAGACGTTCAAGCTCGGTCACTCGTTCATATATCTTTCAACCGCACTGGTCGGTCTTATGTTCAACACAATCGGAAAGATATATATGATTTCCCGTGCAAAGCGTAACTTCAAATTCATATCGGGCGACAGCCAGAAATATTATGCGCAGGTAATCGACGGTGAGGAACGTGCCTCCGCACTTACAAGAGCGGCAGGCGAAAAGATTCCTGTGATTGCGGCAATGCGTAAAACCGAATTTCTGACGGACTTTCTGAAATCGAGCTACTGCGACGACGAAGCGGACAGAATGTCGATAAAGCTGATAATAGCCTCGCTTGTTGCGGGACTTGTGGCAGGAATACTGGCGTTCATAAATCCGTTTGGCAGTGAATTTGCCACATCGGGAGCCGAAAATCCGCTTTACTGGGCAATCTCTGCGGCTATTGCCACCATATTGACAGTAACGCCGTTCTCGCTTTTGTTCGTTGTGAACAGACCTCTTTCCCGTGCCTCAAAAAAGCTCAGCGAATGCAATGCGGCACTGCTGGGATATGATGCGGCAATCGAATTTTCCGATGTAAACACGGTAATGACAGACGCAAAGACGCTGTTCCCCGCAGGAAGCGTACAGATTAAAAAGCTGAAGCGCTGGCAGAAGAAGAACTCAATCATCAAGACCAGCGTTGACGAAGCTATACTTATGGCGGCAAGCCTTGCGATACACACAGACGGTATACTGTCATACCCGTTCTATGATATGACTCTTGGCAACAAGGAACTTCTCAAGAAGGTCGATAACTGCATTTACGAGGATAACTGCGGTGTTACGGGCTGGATAGGAACAAAGCGTGTTATGCTCGGCGGCAGGGCACTTATGGAAATGCACAACATAGATCTGCCGAACAAGAAGAATGAACGCAAATACTGTCCGGAAGGTCTTGAGCCTGTATATCTTGCGGTAAGCGGTGATATAGTTGCAATGTTCGTTGTGGGTATGACGGCAAATCCCGAAATACAGTCAACGCTGAAGACACTTCAGTCAAGAGGCATAACGGTGCTTGTTCATACTACAGATTCTCTTGTAACGGCAGAAAGCCTTGCGGATATATTCGAGCTTGACCCGTCACTCGTAAAGGTACTTCCTCACGAGGCACACGAGGAATACAGCGAAAGCACTAAGTACACCTCAAGAGGAAACGGCGGACTTTCCTGCTCGGGTACATTCACCTCGTTTGCAAGAGCAATTATGGCGGCAAAGAATCTTGTCCGTGATTTCTCGCTGTCAAAGGCGATCATGCTCGGTTCGTCCGCACTCGGACTTCTTCTGGTGCTTGTAATGGTACTGCTGAGAGAAATGACCCTGCTTACGCCCAGTGTTATCACACTTTATAATACTGTTGCGGTGCTCGCAATGATGGCTGTACAGAATGTACGGAAATATTGAGATCGGATTTGAATTTAAAGCTGCGACGAAATGTATGTTTCGCCGCAGCTTTCAGACTGTCGAAAAACCTCTTTCGTTGATAAAAAAGGGGTCGCAGGGGCGGAGCCCCCGACAGGGACTAGGGGCGGTAGCCCCAGTAAAATCCCCCTTTCCCGGGGAAAGGGGGCAGGGGGATAGGGATAGTAAGTTAGAAGTTTGTTTCAAAAACAGACTTTTTCTACAAACTGAAAGCTGTGACGAAATGTATGTTTCGCCGCAGCTTTTTCTGTTGCTTTTTTGTTATCGTATAGCACGATTCGATACCGATATACCACAGTTGCCGACAGCCGAACACGCTTTAGTCACATTTTACAAAAATTTTTCTTCATTTTCGGTACATAAAAACAAAAAAATTTTAAAAAACACTGGAAAAGTAGAATCAAATCTGTTATAATACTTATTGTATGGCTGAGAAGTCTGTAATTCTGCCGGTTTTTGCAGAAAAGGAAAATTCAGACAAACGGCCGGAATAATAATTTAGGAGGAACCCCCCAATGGCACATAAGTATTGCTACCTCTTCTCAGAGGGTAATGCTACAATGAGAGAGCTTCTCGGCGGTAAGGGCGCAAACCTTGCAGAAATGACCAACATCGGTCTTCCCGTACCCCAGGGCTTCACAATTTCAACAGAGGCTTGTACAAAGTACTACGAAGACGGCCGTAAGATCAACGATGAGATCATGGCTGAGATCAACGAATACATCGTAAAGATGGAAGGTATCACAGGCAAGAAGTTCGGTGATAAGGAAAATCCCCTGCTCGTATCTGTACGTTCAGGTGCAAGAGCTTCTATGCCCGGTATGATGGATACTATCCTTAACCTCGGTCTTAACGAGGACGTTGTTGCAGTAATGGCTGAAAAGTCAAACAACGAAAGATGGGCTTGGGACTGCTACAGAAGATTTATCCAGATGTACTCCGACGTAGTTATGGAAGTCGGCAAGAAGTACTTCGAAGAGCTTATCGACAAGATGAAGGCTGAAAAGGGCGTTACACAGGACGTTGAGCTTGATGCTAACGACTTAAAGGAGCTTGCAGGTCAGTTCAAGGCTGAATACAAGGCTAAGATCGGTGAAGACTTCCCCTCTGATCCTAAGGAACAGCTGATGGGCGCTATCAAGGCAGTATTCCGTTCATGGGACAACCCCAGAGCTAACGTATACAGACGTGACAACGATATTCCTTACTCATGGGGTACAGCCGTAAACGTACAGTCTATGGCATTCGGTAACATGGGTGACGACTGCGGTACAGGTGTTGCATTCACTCGTGACCCTGCTACAGGCGCTAAGGGTCTGTTCGGTGAGTTCTTAACAAACGCACAGGGCGAAGACGTTGTTGCAGGTGTTCGTACACCTATGCACATTCAGGAAATGGAACAGAAGTTCCCTGAGGCTTTCAAGGAGTTCACAGAAGTTTGCAAGACTCTTGAAGACCACTACAGAGATATGCAGGATATGGAGTTCACAGTTGAACACGGTAAGCTCTATATGCTCCAGACAAGAAACGGTAAGAGAACAGCTCAGGCTGCTCTGAAGATCGCTTGTGACCTCGTTGACGAAGGCATGAGAACAGAAGAAGAAGCTGTTGCTATGATCGATCCCCGTAACCTTGATACACTTCTTCACCCCCAGTTCGACGCAAAGGCACTCAAGGCCGCTACACCTATCGGTAAGGGTCTCGGCGCTTCTCCCGGAGCTGCTTGCGGTAAGATCGTATTCACAGCTGAAGACGCTGTAGAGTGGGCTGATAGAGGCGAAAAGGTAGTTCTGGTTCGTCTTGAAACATCACCTGAGGATATTACAGGTATGAAGGCTGCTCAGGGTATCCTGACAGTTCGTGGCGGTATGACATCACACGCAGCCGTTGTTGCTCGTGGTATGGGTGAGTGCTGCGTTTCCGGTTGCTCTGCAATCAACATGGATGAAGCTAACAAGAAGTTTGAGCTTGGCGGCAAGACATTCGTTGAAGGCGACGTAATCTCTATCGACGGTACAACAGGTAACATCTATGACGGTGCTATCGCTACTGTTGACGCTCAGATCGCAGGCGAATTCGGCAGAATCATGGCTTGGGCTGACAAGTACAGAGTTCTTAAGGTAAGAACAAACGCTGATACTCCCGCTGACGCTAAGAAGGCAAGAGAACTCGGTGCTGAAGGTATCGGTCTTTGCCGTACTGAGCATATGTTCTTCGAAGCTGACAGAATCGCCGCTTTCCGTGAGATGATCTGCTCAGATACAGTTGAAGAAAGAGAAGCTGCACTCGCTAAGATCGAGCCTATGCAGCAGGCTGACTTCGAGGCTCTTTACGAAGCACTTGAAGGTTGCCCCGTAACAATCAGATTCCTTGATCCTCCTCTGCACGAATTCGTTCCTACAGAAGAAGCTGACATTGAGGCTCTCGCTAAGGCTCAGGGCAAGTCTGTTGAAACAATCAAGAACATCATCGCATCTCTCCACGAGTTCAACCCCATGATGGGTCACAGAGGATGCCGTCTTGCAGTAACATATCCTGAAATTGCTAAGATGCAGACTAAGGCTGTTATCAAGGCTGCATTAAACGTTAAGAAGAATCACCCCGACTGGACAATCGTTCCTGAGATCATGATTCCTCTGGTTGGCGATGTTAAGGAACTCAAGTACGTTAAGAACTTCGTTGTTGAAACAGCTGACGCTGTTATCAAGGAAGCCGGCGCTGACCTCAAGTATGAAGTTGGTACAATGATTGAGATCCCCAGAGCTGCTCTTACAGCTGACGAAATCGCTAAGGAAGCTGAGTTCTTCTGCTTCGGTACAAACGACCTTACACAGATGACATACGGCTTCTCTCGTGATGACGCAGGCAAGTTCCTTAACGCTTACTATGACGCTAAGATCTTCGAGAACGATCCCTTCGCTAAGCTCGACCAGACAGGCGTTGGCAAGCTGATGGAAATGGCTATCAAGCTCGGTAAGGCTACACGTCCCGATATGCACATCGGTATCTGCGGCGAACACGGCGGTGATCCCTCATCTGTTGAGTTCTGCCACAAGATCGGTCTGACATACGTTTCATGCTCACCCTTCCGTGTACCGATCGCAAGACTTGCAGCAGCTCAGGCAGCTATCGCTGACAAGAAGTAATTAAGGATTTTTGATTTTGGGCGATACCCAATAGCAAAACCATAATAGAAAAATTGACCTTGCAAGAGCAATCTTGCAGGGTCTTTTTTGTGCCGAAAGACTCACAAATCCGGCATTTTGATAATAAAACATGAATTTTATTGTCGTTGATTGCGGCGGTACAGATGATAGCGATTTTCGTATCGTGCCTGATAAAGACCTTTACACAATGCAAATCCAGCAGAGCAAGTAACACTCGACACACATTTTTTATAATTAAGAGGTTTATCGACAGCCTGTAGCCCCGATTTTTCGGGGCAAATACATAGTTTAAAATATCGTCAAAATTAAATTAACAAAATCTGTTGACAATATCATCTTGATGTGTTATAATAATTCTCGAAAGGAGTTGATACAAGTGATTACGGAATTTGGTAAAGCATTACGCAAGCTGCGAATTGACCGTGGCGAGACATTAAAAATAATGGCTGATAATCTTGAAATGACATCGTCATATTTATCAGCAATTGAATGTGGCAAACGTAATATCCCAACGGATTTAATCGAAAGATTAACTTCAATCTACAAATTAGACGTTAATGAACAGCAAGAATTATCTGTTGCTTATGATAAAAGTCTTAGCAGCGTAGCGATTGAGTTGTCTGAAAGCAATGATTGCAAGCGTGATTTAGCATTGCAATTTGCGAGAAAATTCGATGATATTGATGATGAACTTGCAAATCAGATAATCAAGTTCTTAAATCGTAACAGGGGGGATAAAAATTAGTACCTATCGTGTAGAAGCAAAATCAAGGAACGACTTACGTTCTCTTGCAAAATTAATTCGAGAAAAACTGAATTTATCAGATGTAATGTACTTCCCAATAGTTAACGTGCTTGAAGTTATACATATATTTGATGATGATGCACATTTTGAAATTGTTGAAGCAAATGAACTTGAACCTAATGAACACGCTGTAACAGATATAAATACGAAAACAATAAAAATACGCAGCGATGTTTACGATGGTGCTTGCGAAGGAGTCGGACGTGACAGAATGACAATTGCTCACGAATTTGCTCATTTTATAACTCTTTGCGTATGTGGTTTTAGATTGGCTCGTTCTTTTGATGACGCTCCAATCCCAACATATTGCGATCCTGAATGGCAAGCCAAGTGTTTAGCCGGCGAATTAATGGTCGATAGTGACCTTGTAAAAGGTATGTCAGCCATAGAAATAAGTGTAGCCTGTGGAGTTTCCCTTCCGGCAGCAAAAATGCAATTAAGCAAAATTGCTTGATTTTTACATACTTAAAGGTGGTGAGGCTCTTGATTGTATTGTCACGACAAAGAAAAAACGCACTGAAAATGTTGCCGGTAACAACAAATCAATGCGTTCTGTCGTTATGCTGTAATACATAACCTTAAGCAAGTCCTATTATAGCATAATCGACTTTCTTTGTCTACTGTTATTTTGTACAAAATTTACAGAACGGTACTTAAAGTACCAGAAAGGCGTTTTTATGCGTAAAAATATTATTGATGACGGTTTCAGATCCGATTTGGTAGAAACTGCCCTATTTGACGGCTGTTTTGAAATTCCTTCAATCAGCAAACCTGATAAAATAATCATACCGAAAGGTATTGTTCCTTTTACCAAAAGGAAACGTGATACAGACAGACAAAATTTTATCTGCTTTTATGAACACGATTTAAAATTCAGAGATTGTATTCTTGCGGTAGATGAATACATAGACGAGTTGTCAGAATATCCGGGTATCATATCCCCTGATTGTTCACTCTACCTTGATATGCCACTTTGCTTACAGATTGCAAATGTGTATATGAACAGAGCTATTGGGCACTATCTTCAGGAAAAGGGATTATATGTAATCCCTAATGTAAGATGGGGTGATGAAAGAACATTTACAACAGATGTTTTACCTGAAAAGGTAGCCTTCTTGGGTATTCCTAAACGCAGCATAGTATCAATCGGAACTTATGGCTGTGTAAAAAGTAAAGAAGCCAAGTATTATTTCCGTGAAGGTCTCTGTGCAATGCTTGATGAACTTGAACCTGAAGTTGTTCTTGTTTATGGTTCTATGCCAAAACAAATTTTTGACGGACTTAAAAAACGTACAAACTTTGTAAACTATCCTGATTGGATTGCATTTAAGCGTTCGGGAGGTGTCTGCTGATGGGTACAGGCAAAAGCGGACGCTATCTCAGCACTAAAGGTTCAGGACGAAGTGTAAGTGATTTTGCTGTTGTTCATTCAAATGAGGGAGATTTTAAACGAAAGCAGATTAGAATTAATGGTAAACCAGCGATACAGTTACGACTTGCAAATGGCGGTCACGGACAAAAAGGTATGGATTTACTTGACAAGTATCGCATTGATTATAACATTGTTAAGACTTACCCTAATGGCGTAATGGTTGGCAATATTCCTGACCATCTACAGCGAAACAAGCGTACTGGTGCGAACCAATCGTGGTTTCCAAAATCGTGGACAGAAAAAGATATTCGCCGTGCAGGAGAACATGTGTCGGGTTTAAGAAATAATCGAAGAATATCTGATGGAAAAAGAGTTTACGGGGTTTACAAAGGGGTTCGTGTAGGAATTATTCGAACAAATGGGAAAATAGCGACTGTGTTTCCAGACAGTGACCAATCATCAGTTTTAAGGAGGAAGAACAGATGAATACAAATTGTTTCAAAGAAATGATTAACAAACGTATGAGTATCGACGATGAGAATTCAAAAGAAGTAGAAAAATGCTGGATAGAAATGACCGATGTTTTCTCTGCTGATATAGATAAAACCATTGCTTTTTTGAACGGGTGTACAGCAGATGAGTTTTCGTGGCTTAGCGAAATATTCGACTCAATAGCCGAAAAAACACATAGCAAAGAGTTTGTTCTCGCTCTTTACAAAACAGCAGATAAATATCCCGAAGAAACTAAAAAATATAATATTCTTGATTTCATCAAATCTGCGGAATGTATTATCAAAGAAACCTGAAAATGGTTTATCCAAACTAAAAACAACACATTACATAGAGCTTCTCACACGAGAGGCCCTAATTTTTATCGATGTTGCAAAAAAGCCGATAGGCTGTGAAAAAGTTCACGGTCTATCGGCTTTTATTCTGTCGCTTATCACTTGCCAAACTCTTCATCTACTGCAGAAAGCGCTGCGGCGATTACCTTATCCATATCGTAGTACTTATACTGTCCGAGCCTGCCGCCGAAGATTACATCGGGACGGGTAGCGGCGAGGGTCTTGTACTTTTCGTAAAGAGCATTGTTTGCTTCGTCGTTTATCGGATAGTAAGGCTCAATGCCCGGCTGCCATTCGGCTGAATATTCACGGCTTATGACCGTCTTTTCCTGCTTGCCGAATTCAAAGTGCTTATGCTCGATAATTCTCGTGTAAGGCACTTCCCTGTCGGTGTAGTTTACTACCGCATTGCCCTGATAGTTATCGGTGTCGAGTATCTCGTTTTCAAACCGTACCGAGCGGTAACCGAGTGCGCCGTATCTGTAACCGAAAAATTCGTCTATCTGTCCTGTGAAAACGGTCTTTTCGGCTATGTCGGGGTTTTCCTTGATAAATTCGAAATAGTCGGTATCTGTCTTAACGTCAGAGCCTGCGAGCATCTTTTCGATTATCTGAGTATATCCGCCTATCGCTATGCCCTGATAGCGGTCATTGAAATAGTTGTTGTCATAGGTGAATCTGAGTGGCAGACGCTTTATTATGAACGCAGGAAGCTCGGTGCAGAGTCTGCCCCACTGCTTTTGCGTGTAGCCCTTTATCAGCTTTTCGTAAACATCCGTTCCGACCAGCTTCAGCGCCTGTTCCTCGAGGTTCTGCGGCTCGCCTATGTTAAGATTTGCTATCTGACCGGCAATTATCGCCTTTGCTTCGGCGGGCGTCTTTATTCCCCACATTTTGCTGAAGGTGTTCATATTGAACGGCAGATTGTAAAGCTCGTCCTTGTAGGACGCTATCGGGGAATTGATGAAGTTGTTGAAATCGGCAAAGCGGTTCACATATTCCCATATTGCTTTGTCTGACGTGTGGAATATATGTGCGCCGTATTTGTGGACGTTTATCCCCTCGATATTCTCGGTGTAAATGTTGCCTGCAATGTGATTGCGCTTGTCGATAACAAGGCACTTCTTGCCACGCTGTGTTGCTTCATAGGCAAAAACCGAGCCGAAAAGCCCTGCTCCGACTATCAGGTAATCAAACTTTGACATAGCTCCTCCTTTTTGTAGCGTAAAATCAGAATTACTTTATCCTGTCCATAATCATCCCTACCACCTGCTCTGCCGTGGTGTTAAGGCAATCTATTGTTATATCTGCGTAGCGGTTGTAGTACACCTCACGCTCAGCGATTATTTCCGCTACCGTTTCACCCGGACGGCAGGCTATACCTCTCGTCTTTATATTCGTAAGACGGCGGATAAGCTCCTGCTCGTCAACTCTGAGATATACGCAGATGCCGTTTTCTTTGAGATGTGCCATACCTGCGGTCGAAAATACCGCAGAGCCGCCTGTTGCGATTATCGCTTTTTTATCGTTTATTGACAGCAGTGCCTGTTCTTCCGCCTGCTTGAAGCCGTCAAGTCCACGCTCGTCGATTATGTTCTGGAGCTTTGTTCCCTGCTGTTTTTGAATAACAAGGTCAGCATCCACAAAATCATATCCCATAGACTTTGCAAGCAGTACGCCGACAGTGCTTTTGCCTGCGCCGGGCATTCCGATAAGAATTATGTTTTTCATTTTTGTATCCTTCTCTTTTGTTCTTTGTATCAGCCGTTATCGGCTGTCATTACTTTCTCATAGTAGTACCAGTTATCGCCGAGCGATGAAGTTTCGTTGTCGGAAATATCCTTTGCAGAATAGATAAGCTGTTTTGTATTGCCGGTGTTGAAGCTGAAATGTACTGCATTATCCTGCTTTTCTACGCCGTAACAGTAAGTATGGCACAATACATCAAGCTCCTCCGTCAGCTTATCATAAAGCGGCTCGCCGTTTTCATCAGCCGATATGACCGACTTTTCAAAAAGTCCGCCGTGAGCGGCTGTAATCTTATAGTCGGCAATATCCGAACTTGTCTTTACTATCGTGTCCAGTATAGACGAATACTTGGATTTCACCTGAAGTATCTCACGCTTTTCGCACTCTGTGATACCTGCTCTCAGACAAATATCCCTCAAAAAGAACGAGCCTATCAGCAGTGCAAACACACCGACAATTACAACGGCTGTTATAACTTTACGCTTGACGCTTTTTCTTTCAGCCATTATTCTCACCTTCTTCGGTCACATTCTCTTTATCGCTGTCTTTATCAACCGACTGCATTGCCGCAAGTGTATCCGCAAGCAGTGCAAGCGGTCCGCCGTGTTTATCTGTGCCGTTTACACGGAAGTTAGGCTTGTCGGTGGCAATGTTCAGCATCATATCCTTGCCGAATTTTCCTCCGACCGCCGAAACACGTTCCATCGTTTTCTTATCGGTCTTTTCGGGATAGAATATCATAACGTCGCCGCTCTGGATTATTTCGGTCAGGTGCATCTTCTGAGCAATCCTTCTCAGCTTTGCAACCTCGATAAGTCCCTCGACCGCTCTCGGCACATCGCCGTAACGGTCAATAAGCTCATCGGTCACATCATAAGCGTCCTCGTCATTTTCTATCATCGCTATCTTTCTGTAGCAATCAACACGCTGTGCCTGATTAGAGATATACTTTTCGGGGATAAACGCATCAATTCTTATATCAATAAGGCACTCCGGAGTAATTTCGGGGGCTTTGCCCTGCTGTTCTAAAATCGCCTCATTGAGCAGTTTTATATACATATCATAGCCTACAGACGCAAGATGTCCCGACTGGCTCTGACCGAGAACCGAGCCTGCACCTCTTATTTCGAGGTCTTTCATAGCTATCCTGAAGCCCGAACCGAAGCGTGTAAACTCTCTTATTGCGTCAAGTCGCTTGGTGGCAATCTCGCTTAGCACCTTGCCCCGTCTGAATGTGAAATATGCGTATGCACGGCGGTTTGTACGTCCGACACGGCCTCTGAGCTGGTGGAGCTGGGCAAGTCCCATACAATCCGCATTTTCAATGATAAGCGTGTTGCAGTTGGGTACATCTACACCGGTTTCGATAAGCGTTGTGCAGACAAGCACATCTATCTCGCCCTCGATAAGCCTTCTCCATACATCAAGAAGCTCTTCCTCGCTCATTCTTCCGTGTGCGATTCCGATATTCGCTTCGGGTACCATAGAATGAATATCTGCGGCGCAGGAATATATGCTTTCAATGCGGTTGTGGACATAGTAAACCTGTCCGTTGCGGCGAAGCTCCTTATTTATCGCCTGCGCTATAACGCCTCTGTCATGCTCGACAACGTATGTGGTTATCGGGTGACGGTCGCCGGGCGGAGTTTCAATGACGCTCATATCTCTTATTCCCGACATCGCCATATTCAGCGTTCTGGGAATGGGGGTTGCAGATAACGTCAGAACATCTACGTTTGTGAACGCTTCTTTCAGCTTTTCCTTATCGTTTACGCCGAAACGCTGTTCTTCGTCTATAATAACAAGTCCTAAATCCTTGAACTTAACATCGTCCTGCACAAGTCTGTGTGTGCCTACTACAAGGTCAAGCTCGCCTTCTTCCAGCTTCTTCAGAATTATCTTCTGTTCCTTTGCTGTGCGGAAACGTGACAACAGCTCAACTCTTATATCAAAGCCCTCCATACGTTTTAAAACCGTCTGGTAGTGCTGCCACGCAAGAACGGTAGTCGGCACAAGTATAGCGCACTGCTTACCGTCACCTATACACTTGAATGCGGCACGGAGTGCGACCTCCGTCTTTCCGAATCCTACATCTCCGCAGAGAAGCCTCTCCATAGGGGCGGTACGCATCATATCGTGCTTTATTTCCTCTATACAGCGGAGCTGATCGTCCGTTTCAACATAGCTGAAATGATCCTCGAATATATGCTGCTGCTCGGTATCGGGGGAGAATGCAAAGCCCTTCGCTTTCATACGGCGAGAATACAGCTCGATAAGCTCCTTCGCCATCTCCTGCGTTGCCGCTTTTGCCTTTGTCTTTGCCTTTTTCCATGTATCTGTGCCAAGCTTGTTCAGCCTTACCGTATCCGCATCTCCGCTTCCGATATAACGTGAAATGAGGTCAAGCTGGGTAACGGGAACATAAAGCACATCCGTACCTGCGTATTTTATCTTTATATAATCCTTTGAAACCTTGTCTGCTGTGAGCTTCTGAACGCCCTCGAATACACCTATGCCGTATGAGCCGTGTACTACAAGATCTCCCTGAGAAATATCGCTGAGTGAACGTATCTGTGCGCCCTTTTTGAATTTCTTCTGAGGTGCGGAGGTTTTTGACGATGAAGCGCTTGTACGGGTGAGTACGGCTATTTTTTCTTCCGGATATTCAAAGCCTGCCGATAATATTCCCTCTACTACCGTAATTCTGCCGAGATAGAATTTCTTCGGGTTTTTGGCATAATCAGCCTTGTAGCCTTTATCGTGCAGATCCTCCGCAAGTATCTTTGCCGCTTTGTCCGTACCGCCGAAAATCACGCAGGAATAGCCGTTCCTGCTGTAATTGTCAAGCTCCTCGAAAAGCATTTTATACTCTCCGCTCCATGCGGAAAGCTGTATCGAATCCACCTTCAGAATATCGCTGAGGTCGATTCCTCCGCCTCTTATGAACGTATCCATATAAAGCCGCACTTTATTCTTTACCGTGTCCTGATATTCTGCTTTGCTCATCAGGTACCTGTCAAGTCCCTTGCACAGAACTCCGTCCTCGGTAAGCAGCTTCAGGTCTTCAAGGTGAGCCGAGATAGCTCCCTTTGCCGCCTCTGCCGCAGTAAAGGATTCGCTGACTATAAGAGTGGACGCATAATCAAAAATACTGCCCGGCTCTTTATAGCAAAGCGGAAAATAACGGTTAAGACAGCATACGGAAATACCGTCACGCAGTCTTGCTATATCACGTCTTATACGCTTTGCCGCTTCATCGTTCTTCTTTTTGTTCTTTTCGGTCTTTTCAAGAAGCGTCTGCAGCGTCCCCGAAAGAACACCCTCCTCGAAAATCGTTTCTCCGCAGGGTGTTATGCTGACGCTCTTTACCGTATCTATTCTTCTTTGCGTATCAATGTCGAATGAAGCCACCGTGTCGATCTCATCGCCCCACAGTTCTATCCTGACGGGATAATCACTGCTGACGGGGTAAATGTCGGCAAGCGAGCCTCTGAACGAGAACTGTCCTTTACCCTCTATCATATCACAGCGTGTATAGCCTGCGCTGACAAGCATCGTTGCGAGCTCGTCAAGCTTTATCTCATCGCCTGCTTTAAGCGTAACAGTGTGCTTTTCCAGTACGTCTTTCGGAACGGTAAGCTGTACCGCCGCTTCAGACGAGGATATTATCAGCCTTGCCTTGCCCGAAAGCGCCGCAGACAGCGTTTCGATACGCTTGTACTCGTACTCCTGCGACTGTGCCTCAGTATCGGCAAGGGTCATATCCGACGCAGGAAACTGATATGCGACAGTATCACCGCACATTGTGTTTATGTCCTCTGTGAGCTTTGCCGCAGATGCTTCGCTCTCGGTTATGACAAGTACCGGCGAGGGAAGTTTTTCATAGCATAAGGACGCTAAGAAGTGTGCCTTGTGTATATGCGAAAGTCCCGTGACCAGTAAGGGCACGGGTTCATCGCTTAAAATATGTGCGACTGACTTTTTGTACTCGGTCAGCGTGTCAGCCATATTTTTAAGAAGTTCCATATTGTCTGTCTTTCTGTAGCTTTAAGGGTTATTCTTACGAACTGTATTTATTCATTGCCATGTCTATTTTGCCCGCAACTATGAGCCTTGCGGCTTCGGCGGCATTGTCGAGCGCTTTCTCAAGGTTTTCGCCGTCTTCCTTTTTGAAACCGGACAGTACCCAGTCGGCAAGCGGAAAATCAGGGTGCGGCTTTGCGCCTACGCCTATCTTTATACGGGGGAAAGCATCGCTGTTTGTGTGCAGAATTATGCTCTTTATACCGTTATGACCGCCGTCACTGCCTTTTCTGCGTATCCTTGTTCTGCCGACATCAAGCGAAATATCATCGTACATCACAAGTATATTCTGAGGGGGTATCTTATAGAAGTTCATAGCCTCGCCTACCGCCTCGCCGCTGTTGTTCATAAAGGTTGACGGTTTCATTATAATGCAGTGCCTGCCCTCTATCGCACAATCGGCTATAAGGGATTTGAACTTCAGCTTTTTTATCTGTACGCCGAGTTTTTCCGCAAGGGTATCCGCCGCCATAAAGCCTGCGTTGTGCCTTGTGTTCTCATACTGAGTGCCGGGATTGCCAAGCCCCACTATGAGATATTCGACAGCGCCCTGCGGTGCAGGCTCTCTGCCTGCGGCTATCTTATCAAATATATCGGATAATGACATTTTTATTTGTCCTTTGCATTTGCTGTTACCGACGGCTTTCTGAGATAAGCTGTTGTAAGCTTATTCATAAGACGTGCGGATTTTTTATTTGCGGGCTTTTTCATTCTCCACGTCCAGTTTCCTCCGACAGTCGAGGGAACATTCATACGTCCTCTGCCGTCTATGCCGAGAATGTCCTGCATCGGAATTATCGCAAGTGCGGCAGGGCTTGCATAAACGCTTCTTATGAAGCTGACATTCTTATGCTCCAGAAAATTTGCGTTTATGTAGCTCTTTGCCATCTTTGCGGCTTTCGCATCTGCTGATTTAAGCCAGCCCATTATAGTATCGTTATCGTGTGTGCCTGTATACGCTACGCAGTTATTTACATAGTTATGGCACAGGTGAATACTGTCCTTGCCTTCGCTGTTGAAGCCGAACTGTAAAACTCTCATACCGGGGAAGCCTGTATCGCTGAGAAGCTTTTTTACGCTGTCGAATATATCGCCCAGATCCTCCGCTATGATATTGACATCGCCCAGCTTTTCCCTGACCGTGTCGAACAGCTTCATACCGGGGCCTTTTTTCCACTCGCCGTATTCGGCTGTTGTTGCATCGGCAGGGATAGCATAATAAGTGTCAAACGCACGGAAGTGGTCTATTCTCACCATATCATACAGCTTCATTGCGTGGTCTATTCTTGACAGCCACCAGTTATAGCCGTCACGCTCCATAGCGTCCCAGTCATACAGCGGATTTCCCCACAGCTGTCCTGTGGGTGAGAAATAATCGGGCGGTACTCCTGCGACAAGAGTAGGTCTTAGCGAAATATCTATCGTGAACAATTTCGGGTTTACCCACACGTCCGCACTGTCCATTGCGGCATATATCGGAATGTCGCCTATTATGGATATGCCGTTCTTGTTGGCGTATGCTTTCAGCTTGTTCCACTGAGTAAAGAACATATACTGTACGAAACTGTGAAATTTGATGTCCTCTATATGCTCTTCCTTGAAAGCGGCAAGCACTTCGGGCTTTCTGAAGCGTAACTCCTTGTCCCATGTCATCCACGAACGCAGTTCGTTATGCTGTTTTATCGCCATAAAAAGCGCATAGTCCTCAAGCCACCAGCTCTGCTCCTGAATAAAGGCAAGATAGGAAACGTCCTCCTTGAACGAGAAAAACGCCTTGTGGAGAAGCTCTTTTTTCTGTGCGATTACCTTTTCATAATCTACTGTGGACGGGTCCTCGCCGTATTCTCTGCCCTTTATGTCATCGGGTGCAAGAAGCCCCAGTTCTACAAGCTCCCACAGGTCTATAAGCAGTGGGTTTCCTGCGAATGCCGACGGTGACTGATAGGGTGAATCGGCATAGCCTGTCGGGTGTATCGGGAGTACCTGCCAGTATTTCTGTCCTGCCGCTTTCAGCCAGTTCACAAACTCAAAGGCAGGTTTTCCGAGTGTTCCTATGCCCTCGTTTGCAGGGAGGCTTGTTATATGCAGTAATACTCCGCTGCTGCGTTTAAGTTCCATAATATCGCCTTTCGGTTCTTGTTCTTACTTTTCGTCATTCATACTTGTTCTGAACGGGGCAACGGGGATACCGTTCTTGCCATACAGCGTTACATCGCCGTAATTTGTCCAGAGGTAACGTACATACGCAGGCTTCTTTACTTCATCTGCGTAGACGCTTATCGTTCCGTCCTCATCTATAACGGCGCAGGCAGGCTTATATTCTTTATCTGCGCTGGCAACCTCAAAGCCTGTTATGCCGTTGTCGCCCTTTATATCAAAGCCGCTCTCTGCGTGGTCAAAGCTGATAACAGCTCTGTCGCCTGTTACGATCATATTCTTGTAAATAGGGCCGAATGCCTCTGTTTCATTATCGCCGTAAACGTGGTGCATAGCCTGCAGGTACAGTCTGTGACCTACCGGTACCTTGTTCTTGGGGTGTATCTCATTGAATTCTCCGCAATCGAGAATAACCGCAATACCCGTATTCTTTACCGTCTTGAAGGTACGCATCTGCGCCTCTCTTATAAGGCACCAGTGCTTCCAGTCGGGGTCGGCTTTATAGCGGTGCATCGGAAGCTGTACAAACATGAACGGCAGCTCATCATCGCCCCAGTCATCTCTCCAAAGCTGAATAAGCGCCTTGAACAGCTTGAAATAAGTTTTCGGCCTGTTGTCGTCCGTTTCGCCCTGATAATAGATAACACCCTTGATAGTATACGGGCATACACGCTTTACCATACTGTCATAAAGCGCTGTTGCGTGGAAGGGATTTAAAGGCGTCATAGGACCGGGATACTTGCTTACACCGCAGTAAGCCTGACACTCGTCCCACGTTCCGTTGGGATGTGCGCTGTAGAACTCTACCGACTTCTTCTGCCACTCTTCCTCATATTTCACATAGTCAAGATATTCCTTGTCCATTTCCTCTCTTGACCTGCCTGCTACCGCATTATCGAAATCGTCAAGGTATGCCTTGAGGTCTGTATCCTTTTCGAGAGATTCACGGCTCATCCAGTAGCTTGCGCTTGTACCGCCCCAGTTACAGCCGATTATTCCGACAGTAACGCCAAGCCTTGCGGCAAGCTCCTTTGCGTAGAAATACGCAACTGCGCTCCACGCTCTTGCGCTTTCGCTGTCAAAACAGCTCCAGCCTGTGTTTTCTTCGTCACGGAAGAACTTTTCATCCATGTTGCAATTCTTCTGTGTGTAATAATAGCGAACGTTTTCGGTCTTATCGTTCGCAAGAAAATCCTTGCCGCCCGTGCAGTTCTGAAGCTCAAGCTCCATATTGCTCTGACCGCCTGCGAGCCATACCTCGCCTATCATAACGTTACCGAATACGATAGTTTCTTCGCCGTTGCTTATCTTCATCTCATAAGGGCCGCCTGCTTTCATCGCAGGAAGTGTAACACACCACTTTTCGTCGGCTACCTCTGTTACCGCTTTGTTTCCGCATATCGAAACTATTACGCTTTCGCCGTTTTTGCCCGTACCGAATACTCTTACGTTCTTCTCTCTCTGAAGTACCATATTGCTGCTGAATACCGCAGCCGCCTTGAACTTAGCCATTGTTTACGTTTTTCCTTTCCGTTTTGACTTTTATACGCTTTCTGCCGGTTTTGACGGCAGGAATTTTTCTATCGCTTTTTTCCTGCAGTGCAGGATATTTTTCCTTTAATAGCGATGAATAAAGTTCCTCGTCCTTTTCTTCAGACAGTGTGTATTTCTTTATCCATCTGTATTCGCCGTCCGCTTTCTTCTCAAACCTTACCGTGACCTTTACGGAGTGCTTGTTGCAATGCACTACAGCCATATAGTTCATCGGGCTGAGCCATATCAGCCTGCTTTTCAGCGTTGCGGGTTTACCGCAGACAGGGCAGATATAGCGGTTAAGTTCGGATAATCTCGGCACTGCGTTCATACGGGCGGTCTTTACCGTACCCTCCGAGGTCTGTCTTAGGCTCAGAAAAGGATTGCTGTGAACATAATCTATCTTTTTCTGCAGCTCTATTTCGCTCGGTATGTCGTTTATCTTAGTAAGAACCAGTGCGGTATAGTACGCATCGTTTATTGCGCTGTGGTAGTCAAGCTCCTGCTGCACACCGGTTATCTCTACGGCAGATTGAAGTGTTATCTGCGCTCTGTCTATCCCGTACTGCCTTGTCATCAAAGGCTGAAGGTTGAACCATTCGGGAAGCCAGCCGGTATCTCTTTCGTAGAACTCGCACTGCTTTACAAGCGTAGGTATGTCATCGGGTCCCCACGTTACTATAATAACGTCCTTCCCGAATTTTTCGAGCCATTTTCTGAAGCTCTTCAGCACCACTGTAAGATCGTGGGCGTTCTTAAGGTCATTTTTCGTAATACCCGTCAGCTTCTTTATCCTGCCTTTAAGCTCGGTATAATATCTCGGTCTTACATATTCCGAAAAGAAATCCTCGCTTACGATACCGTCCGTCACGGCAACTGCGCCTATCTGTATGATTTCCACCTGTAGAACTCTTGTGCCTGCTATACGCATTTTTTCTCTGCATACCGGCTGGCTCCACTCCAGGTCAAGTACGATATATGTCACCTGTGTGCCTCACCTCCTGTATAAACACTCATATATAAACACTCATAGCCCCGCAAAAGCAATGCGGGGCATTATGGTTATATCGCTACTTCGATTTTTTCGTCGAAATCGTGATATTTATAGTCTTTCAGCGTAAAGCTGTTTTTAGTGAATTTATAGAAATCGGTTATATCCTCTACAACCATCTCGGGTGCGGGATAAGGCTCTTTTTCTATAATGCGTTTTACTGCGTCGATATGTCTGTCGTAGATATGTGCATCCGCTATGACGTGTACAAGCTCGCCTGCCTTAAGTCCCGACGCTTTTGCGAACATTATCAGAAGTGCGGCATACTGGCACACGTTCCAGTTGTTCGCAGTGAGCATATCCTGTGAACGCTGATTGAGAATAGCGTTCAGCGTATCTCCCGTCACGTTGAAGGTCATACTGTAGGCACACGGCGCAAGTCCCATCTCGTGCAGATCCTTATGATTGTACATATTGGTCATTATACGGCGGCTCGCAGGATTGTGCGAAAGGTCGTACAGCACTTTGTCCACCTGGTCGAACTCGCCCTCGGGATAGATGCTCTTCTGTCCGAGCTGCCAGCCGTAAGCCTTGCCTATCGTGCCATTTTCATCAGCCCACGAATCCCATATATGAGTGGAAAGATCCGCAACTCTATTGCTTTTTTTCTGATATATCCACAATATTTCTTCTATTGCGGAACGGTAGTAGATACGGCGGAGCGTCATTACAGGAAATTCCTCCTGCAGATTATAACGGTTTACCACGCAGAACTTTTTTACGGTATGTGCGGGTGTGCCGTCTTCCCAACGGGGTCTGACCTCGCTGTTTGTATCCCATGAGCCGTGCTCGATTATGTCACGGCAGTTTTCTATAAAATATTTATCGGCTAAACTCATTATAATCCCTTAAATTTATTATTTATTTCAGCTTTAGAAACGCTGAAAATCGAAACTGTTATATTTTCGATAACAGCTTTGTTGTCGAGAAATCTATCTGGTCAATCGTGCGGCTCTCGAACATATTGAGGCTGTCGATACCGCTCATATTGTAGATAGAAACACCTGCGCTTGAAGCGTATGTCTTTACGTTTTTAAGCAGTGTCTGCGCTTCCTCGGGATAATCGTACTTCTTCTCGTCATTTACAAGAGCCTCGTCATAGCTTGTTATCTGAGCGTCGTAAATTCCGTCAAAGCCGTAGATGTATATTTCCGAGAAGCCCTCATACAAAGCAAGCTGTAAAGCAATATACAGATCATCGACACGTCTTAAAGCCTCGCTGTGCTGTGTAGAGCCGAATGAGGGCAGCTGAGGGATAAAGCCGTTGCCCATTATATTGAAGTAGGTAGGCTTCTTTTCAAACTTATCCTCAAATACGGTCACATTGCTTGCGACAAAGCAGTCCATAGCTTCGATATACTTGCCGTTTCCGAGATAATGCTCGGCATTTGACAGTATGTACTGTGTGGGGCGGAGGGGTGTCTTGCTGAAGAACTTGCATATACCGTTGTAGCTTATGCACTTTTCATTGAACAGCAGGTTCAGCTCATCAAGCTTTACACCTTCCTTATAGCCGATAATAAAGCAACGCTGACCGTGGAACTTATCCTTGCATTCGGCAAGCTGCGACTCGGTACGGCGGACATCCTTTTCAAGCTTGTTCTGTGTTGATTTGTCGGAGATGTTGAACTGTGAACGTTTCATCTTCATATATGTGCCGAGGAAACCTACAGGCTGATTTACAAGGCAGTAATCACGCTCTGTAAAGCCGTACTGCTGTAAACGCTTTTCGATAGACTGTGCGCTTCCGACACGTCCTGTCATACCCTTGAGATATACCTCAAGCTCATCGTATGACGATGAAACAAGAACGTAATATGCCTTTGACATACCCTTAAGTTCGGTGATACTTCTGATAGAATTATCGCCCTTTACAAGCGTGCGCTCATCATTTGTAGCTTCAAACGCAAGCTCGGGAACACGGACGCCTTTTTTTCTGAGCTGACCGAGAACCTTTTTCAGTATCTCGCCGTTAACGCCCCGTCCGTCACCCAGTATTACCAGCTTACGCTGACCGATAATCTCGATATTCTTGATTATCTGCTTTTTGTAGTTTCCCGCCTTGAAAAACTTTGTCAGCTTTGCATTGGTAAGAGAATCGTACGTCATCATAATTGTTCACTTCTCCTTTTCAAATATATATTTCTCTGAATTTCCGCCCGTTAAACCGCTCAGCGATTAATCTTCGCTGAGTATAAATCTGTTGCTATTAATCTTCGCTGAGTATGAATGGAAAGTCTGATCTTCAATTTTATAAACCTCAAACTCTCCCGATTGCTGCGCTTTAAGCTAAACCCGAAAACACAATTCACAACTCAGCGATTAATCCTCGCTGAATATAGATCTATCAATCTTCGCCGAATAATATAGATCTATCAATCCTCGCTGAGTATGAACATATCATAAATAACCTTGATAGCCTTCTCGAAGTCAGCCTCGTGGATACCTACTATGATATTAAGCTCGCTTGAACCCTGGTCGATCATCTTTATGTTGATGTCTGCGTGTGATAAAGCCGCAAATATTCTTGTAGCAGTACCCTTCTTGGACTTCATGCCACGTCCTACTATAGCGATAAGTGCAAGATCGTTCTCTATCTCAATATGGTTGGGGTCTGTTACCTCGCATATCTTTTCAACAATGTCGGGGGTCTTGTCAACGTCCTTGCCGTCAACGATAATGCTCATTGTGTCGATGCCTGTGGGGATATGCTCAAAGCACATACCGTTAGCCTCAAGCACTGTAAGTATTCTGCGTAAGAAGCCTATCTCGCTGTTCATCTCATCCTTTTCGATTGAGATAACGCTGAAGTGCTTTTTACCTGCAATACCCGTGATTATGTGCTGAGGAGGCTCGTTGTCCTCTGCAACTATCATTGTACCCTTTGCCGAGGGGTCGTTGGTGTTGCGGATATTTATCGGAATCTTTGCGCTTCTTACAGGGAAGATTGCGGCCTCGTGGAGTACCGACGCACCCATATAAGACAGCTCACGCAGTTCTTTATATGTGATAGACTCGATGACCTTAGGCTCGTCAACTATTCTGGGGTCTGCGATAAGGAAGCCGTTTACGTCTGTCCAGTTCTCATAAAGCTCGGCATTGATAGCCTTTGCAACGATAGAGCCGGTAACATCAGAACCGCCTCTTGAGAATGTGCGTACCGTGCCGTCGGGGTTAGCACCGTAGAATCCGGGGATAACGGCGTGTGAAAGGCCGTGCAGTACAGACGCAAGGCAGGTATCTGTAAGCGTATCGTCAAACTTTCCGTCAGGACGGAAGAATACCACCTTTGCGGCATCTACGAATTCATATCCCAGATAATTTGCAAGAATGATACCGTTCAGGTATTCGCCACGGCTTGCGGCATAATCCTTACCGGCTTTCTTGCGGAAATTGTCTATAATTACCTCATACTCGTCATCAAGTGAAAGAGTAAGTCCTAAATCGCTTATAATTCCGTTGAAACGCTCTGCGATAGGCGCAAACTGATTGTATGCGTTCTTGCCCTCGTTTGCGACTGCGTCATAGCACGCATAGAGCATATCCGTTACTTTTATATCGTCCTTGAAACGCTTGCCGGGCGCACTGGGAACTACATATCTGCGTTCCTTGTCGCTTCTGATTATATCAGCTACCTTGCGGAACTGATTTGCGTCGGCGAGTGAACTGCCGCCGAACTTGACTACCTTACTCATTTTTTAATTTCCTTTCTTGTATACCGTTTACGTCCCTTTTTATGTTGATTTTTACGGATTTTATAGTATGGGACTATATTCTATAATATTTTACCACAGCGAAAAGGAAAAATCAATATGTGAAGGTGAATTTTAAAGGGTTTGAGGTAAAAAAAGGCACGTTCTGCAAAATGAGCGGAATGTGCCGTAGTTTGTAGAAAAAGTCTTTGCTTGATGTGCTTCTGCTATATCATTCAGCTTTGGCTACAAAGGCAAGCTACCGATAGTGCTATTTGTGTGATAGCACTTCTCGGGTTCGCTATTCAAATCGATACACCTGTCAATATGAAAGAGGGAGACAACCAAAGGAATCAGGGAGAGGGACTGCCGCCCCTATCCCTGTCCCTTAGGTTTTCTCCCTCTTGGCTCCCTCTTTCCTTACCCATACCCTTACCCCGCTGGGGTGTTGGCTAAATTCGAATAACCACCTGAACATTGAATATTCTGTCAATGCAGGGACGCTTAACGCTACATGTCCGCAGGTTAGTACATATATCTCAGGTTAGTGGCGTTTTTTGAAAGGTCAATGTCAGTGCAGTTGCACAGATACACTCACGAAAATATTAACTACTTATTGGTATGGAAGCTGTTTTTGGTGGTATTAGTGATGCGTTTCAATGTACGATTTAATGATAAATCGGTTTTTTACCGGCTGAGGATTTACCCTCATCCCATAGCAAGCGCCGGAGTTTCGCTCTTCCTCAGCCTTGCAGTCTGCTTCTGTGCCATAACAAGCTCGTAATATACGCCCTTGCTTTGTAAAAGCTCGGTGTGTGTTCCGATTTCGGCAACTCTGCCCTTTTTCAGCACTATAAGCCTGTCGGCATTTGCAAGCGTTGACAGCCTGTGAGCTATCGCTATTGTCGTTCTGCCCTTTATCAGCCTGTCGAGAGCGTCCTGTATCTGCTTTTCGGTCTGTGTGTCAAGCGATGCGGTAGCTTCGTCAAGTATAAGTATCTTCGGGTCGTGCAGTATCGCTCTTGCAATAGCTATTCGCTGACGTTCGCCGCCCGACAGATTGTAGCCTCGCTCGCCCACAACGGTATTATAGCCGTCAGGCATACGGGTGATGAAATCGTGGCAGTTTGCCGTCTTTGCGGCGTTCACTATTTCCTCAAAGCTTGCATCAGGCTTTGCATAGCGGATATTGTCAAGCACCGTACCGCTGAAAAGATACGTTTCCTGCAATACAACTCCCACCTGCGAACGCAATGAATTCTGCGATATGTCTCGCACGTCCGTGCCGTCTATCAGCACCTGACCCGATGTTGCGTCATAAAGCCTCATAACAAGGTTTATAAGCGTGGATTTGCCGACACCGGAATGTCCGACTATGCCTATCATCTCGCCTTGCTTTATGCTGAACGAAACATCTTTCAGCACCGGATTATACGCCTTGTAGCCGAAATATACGTTTTTAAACTCAATATCGCCCTTTATATCAAGGCTGACGGCGTTCTCGGTGTCGCTTATATCATTATTCTCTTCAAGTATCTCAAATACCTTTCCTGCACTTACTCTTGCCTGTGCAAGCACTCTGGGCAGGCTTGTAAGCCACTGGATAGGACCGTAGAGCATAGCGACATAGGTTGTGAACTGTATCAGCTCACCGAGCTGCATCTCTCTGCCGAGTATCATACTGCCGCCGAAGAACAGCGCACAGAACTCGCCTATGCTGAATATGTAACGGATAGGCGGCTGTACCATATACCAGAGTATATCGGCTTTCTTTACAGAATCGGCCCATTTTGCAGATGCATTTCTGTACGCTTCTATCTCTCTGTCCTCGTTGCCGTAATTCTTTACTACCCTTATTCCGTGCAGAACATCGTGAAGAAGCTCGCTTGCACGGCACTGGAAGCGCCACACTCTGCCGTATCTTACGCTTATCGCATTGAACGACTTTACCGAAAGGAAAGCCGCAAGCGGTAAGGGAACGGTAATTACTATCGCCAGCTTCCAGTTTGTGATGAACATAATTATCAGAAGCGCCACAAGTGCGGTCGTCTGAAAAATCATATCCTTGCCCTGCCTTGTCATAAAGTCCTGCAATGTCGCCGCATCACCCGATACACGATTGATAAGCTCGCCGGGAGTGCGTTTTGCGACATTGCTCATGGATAGCTGCTGGGTCTTGTTGAAAATATCACGGCGCAGATCCCTGCCGTATGCCGTTGATATTTTATAGTTGCACACCTCCTGCAGCAGCCTGAATCCCATAGAGGACAGGTTAAGTACAAGAATGCACAGCGTTATCTTCCAGAAAAGCCCCCAGTCGCTGTTATTCGGCACTATAAGGTCATCTACCAGTATACGCTGGAACAGCGGATTGATAACGTCAAAAGCATACAACACGAATGTTGCGAAAAGCGACAGACCAAACTGCACCTTGTACGGCGCAAGCCTTTTTACGAGCTTTAAAAACACGCCCTTTTTCGCATCGCAGAACATACATTTACTGCTGCCTCTTAGTGCCGCTCCGCATTTAGGACAGCTCGGCTCGTCTGCGTCCGTATGCTCGGTAAATTCGCCCGTAGCAATGTAATGCTCATATATCTTTGCAAGCTCCGCATAGCGCATATAATACTTCTGCGAAAACTGACAGACGCATATGTCCCTGCCGTGCATATCCCTTACGCACAGCATCGAACAACCGATAAGCTGTTCTACCGTTATCTTGCTTATATCCGATACGGCAAACTCCCGTACCGCTTTATCATCATAATATACCGTAAGCTTGTCCTTTGTGGCAGTAAGATGCCCGTTTGCGTTTTTAGCCTTTTTGTCTATGTCAAACGGCAGTGAAAAGCTCACGCTGTCAATATCCACGCCTTTCGGTACTGACAGTTTCAAATTCATTTATACCCGCTCCTTTCTGTAAAATCAGTAAATGCGGTATCAGATGAACAGCTGGAGCTTTTTGATGCTTGCCTTGTCCAGTCTGTCAACATCGGGTACGCTGTAGCGGTTTCCGTCTGCGTCCGTCACGGCAAGCATCTTTCCGTGTATCACCCTGAAATTATGCCACCAGTCGTACACGGCTATTTTCTTTTCGCCTGCCGTAGTATCGGCTTCAAGGAAAAGATACCCCATCTGATTATCCGTTATCCTGTGGATCTTCTTTATCTCGGGAATGTAGTATTTGAGCTTGAGATAATCATCGGCTGTCTTTTTAGTATCAGCCGACAGGTCATCAAGATCCTTTATAACGCCTATCTCTTTCCACTCGTCTTCATCATTCTTATAGCTTACGCTTATATACCTGTTTTCATCGTTGAACGGTACAAGCCTTGTAAGGTCAACCTTTTCATAATCCCTGCCGTCATACGAAAACTCAAGATAACCGCTTTCGGTTTCGGTAAGCCCGATTTTATCGGGTGAAAGAATGTTAAGCGTATCCACATCATAAATTGCAGTTGTATTCTGTTTCATAAGCGCTCCTTTCTGCGTCAGTCAAGTCCGACAGATCTCAGCGACTCGCTTTGCAGCTTATACAGCTCAAAGTATTTTCCGTTTGTGCGTATCAACTCATCGTGAGTTCCGCTCTCCTTTACCTCGCCGTGTTCGATAACATACAGCTTGTCTGCGTCACGGAGCGTTGAGAGGCGGTGTGCTATCGCAATTATCGTTCTGCCGCTCTTGAGATTATCTATCGCACTCTGTATCTTACGTTCTGTTGCGGTATCCATAGCCGCCGTAGCCTCGTCAAGTATAAGTATGTTCGGCTTCTGTATCAGCGCACGGGCTATTGATATACGCTGTTTTTCGCCGCCCGACAGGCTTACACCGCCGCTTCCCGTAACGGTATCGTACCCTTCGGGGAGCTTCATTATAAAATCGTGAGCGTTTGCGCTTTTTGCCGCTTGTATCACTTCTTCCATTGTCGCATCGGGTCTTGCGTATCTGATATTGTCTGCGACAGTTCCCATAAACAGATATGTTTCCTGTGACACAACGCCGATATTCTTTCTGAGAACGTCAAACGGTATCTTCTTCACGGGTATTCCGTCTATCGTTATCTCGCCGGATGTTACATCGTACATTCTTGATATGAGATTGATTATAGTTGATTTTCCCGCACCCGTCTTGCCGACAATGCCGGTAAATCTGCCTGCCTCGGTAGCAAACGACATATTTTTAAGCACCGGTCTGCCTGCTTCATATTCAAACGTTACATCTCTGAAACAAATATCGCCTTTCAGAACACCGTCCGGTATAACGGCTGGCTCGGCAGGCGGCTTCACTGTAGGCTCGCTGTCGAGTATTTCGAACATTCTGCCTGCGGCATCGGTACACCTTGCCCAGTCGTTGCCCATATACATAAAGAAGAATATCGGATCCCATATAACACCGAAATAGTTTATGAGCAGTGTCAGTCCTCCGAGCTGAAGGTTACCCATCAGCACAAGAGCAACGCCAAGACAGTATATAACGCCGCTGAAAACGGCATATATTCCGTGCTGTACAGGGAAGAAATGAGCACTCCTCTTATCCCTTGCGTATTCAGCCGAATAAAGATTATCATTCTTTCTGCCAAAACGGGATATTTCCTGTTCCTCACGGGAAAACGCCTTTACTACCCTGTGTCCGTTCAGTGCGTCCGACAAGGTAGACGTAACACCTCGTCTTGCAATATCACGGTTTCTCCAGTGCCTTCTCTGACCTCTCAGCCAAAGCACCTCGCACAGCAATACAAAGAACACCGCAAGGAACATCGACAGCGATATTATCGGGTTCACCATAAGCATAAGCACGACAAGCCCTGCTATCTTTATCATATTCGCAATAAACTGCGGAACTATATCAACGAAAAATCCGTACACGTCAAAGCTGTCACGGTCTACCCTGCCCATAAGCGAGCCTGTCTGCTTAGTTGTGAAGAATGACAGCGACAGCTTCTGCATAGAAGCAAAAATATCCGTCCTCAGCTTATGTATTACCTGCGGTGTTATCCTGCTTATAATAACGCCGTAAATCATCGAAAATCCCGTAGACAGCAGTGAGAATGCCGCCATAACGAGTATCACGAACAGTATCTGCCCGTGCAGACTTCCGCCCTCGCTCAGAACGTCATCGTACAGCATTTTTGTGCCGAAATAGGGGGCGATAAGTCCCAGTGCCACCGATACCGCTATCAGAACAAGTATCACCGCTATCTGCTTTTTGTAGTCGCCGAACATACCGAGCAGCCGCTTGAACACCCATGTACGCTTTGTGCAGTACGGGCAGAAGGCTCTGTTCGGGTCGGGATATTTTCTGTTGCACTTCGGGCAATACAGTGTCTTGTCGTCAAGTGCGGAATCGTCGGGCGTTTCGCCCTTTTTGATTGTTTCATAACGGCGGCAGAACTGCTCGAATTTTTCGGAAAACCCTCCCGAAAACATAGCAAGCTGTTTTTCAGTACCGTCCGTCATCTTCGCCATCAGCCTTGCCGTAAACTGATAGCGGTCAACATACAGCTTTTCGATCTCCTCCATAGGATATTCGCTGAAATCCTTGAAATCAAACTGTGTGTCAAACGTCTTTTTATTCTTTACAAGTCTGTCATAGCCCGATAACAGATAAAGCGTTTTGTTATCAAACGTGATGTAGGTGTCATAATAACACCCCTCGCCGTCCATATCTGCTTTTACGCAGTATAACAGCTTATCCGTATCGACCGCCCTGACAGAAAAAGCTGCCTGCACAGCGGCAGACAGCTTATCAAAATACTTCATTCATTCACCGTTTCTTTCCGACCGTAAATGCGGTCTTGCGAAACACAAAAAGATACGGCATCAGAGCGATTTACCTTTTGCCTGCCGTGCGTGTAGCAATAATATCTTTTTATGTATTTCAAACGTTACGGCAGCCGCAATAAACCGGCAGATTGACAGATGCAGACCGTCCTACAAGGCTCATTACAGGCTTCCGTTCTTAGAATTTTCTTCTGACAGCTTATCTGTAAAAGAGCATAGCATCCCCTTGTTACAGATTTGCCCATGTGGATATTATATTAATTCCGTTCCTGTTTTCCTTGTATGTCGGTCAATGCTTATTATCTGTACATTGTGCTTGCCACTTCGGCAAGAATATCCACACCCTTTTCAATCTGTTCGTCTGTGGGAGTGGAATAGTTAAGTCTGAATGACAGACAAGGAGCGTTTTCATCGGTTAAGAATGCGTTGCCGGGAACAACAGCTACCTTGTTCTTTACTGCCTTCTTGCAGAAGTAAGGCATATCGCCGTCGGGAAGCGTACCCCAGATAAACAGACCGCCCTCGGGTTCTGTGAACTTTATGGACTTTGGCATCTTCATCTTGAGGTTTGTAAGCATAAGATCCGACTTGCGCTTGTAAATCTCTCTCAGCTTTTCAAGGTGCTGTTCAAAATCGTTTTCGGTAACGAACTTATAGGTGATCATCTGCGGCAGGATAGAGGTGTGAACGGTTGAAACCTGCATACAAACTACAGCCTTAGCGATTACGTTCTTGGGGGCGCAGAGGTATCCCACACGCAGACCGGGGGCAAGCGTCTTTGAGAATGTTCCTGCATAAAGAACGTTACCGTTCTTGTCGAGCGATTTTATGGTAGGCACATTTTCGCCTATATAACGAAGATCGCCGTAGGGATTGTCTTCAAGGATATATACGTTGTACTTCTGAGCGAGCGCAAGTACAGCCTTACGCTTTTCAAGGCTCATTGTCTTGCCTGTAGGGTTCTGGAAGTTGGGTATGAGATAGATGAAAGCCGTTCTGGGATTCTCTATAAGAGCCTTTTCGAGCTTGTCGATATTTATACCGTCATCTTCCATCTCAACGCCTACAAGCTTAGCATTATAGGAACGGAATGCGTTCAGCGAGCCGATGAACGTAGGAGCTTCGCAGATAATCGTGTCACCCTCATTGCATATCTCCTTGGTCACTACCTCAATAGCCTGCTGTGCGCCCGATGTGATAACCACATCTTCATCATTCTCGCCAAACATACCTTTTTTCTTAAGGTCGTCCTTTATCCAGTTACGAAGGGGCGTATAGCCCTCCGTGATAGAATACTGAAGTGCGTCAATGGGCGTGGTTGTAAGTATTTCATTTGTTATACGGGCAATCTCTTCTGTAGGGAAAGCCTCGGGAGCGGGATTGCCCGCCGCAAAGCTGATTACCTCAGGATCTGCCGTAAATTTAAGTATCTCTCTTATTGCTGATGGCTGCAATGTCTGTACTCTGTATGAAAATGCGTTCATATTTATATGTCGGTCTTACCGCCGCATAAACGGTATGACCTTTCCTCCTTACATTTATTTTGTAATGGGTGAGCGGCATATTGGGTCTGCCACTGTTACAATAGCTATATTTTATCACATATTCAAGCGGATTGCAACAATTTTTACATCAAACAGCTTTTAATCACGGCAGGTTACGTATATATTTCGGATTTTCACGGAACAATCGCTTAATTCCAAACGAAAAATGTTGACTTTTATTAAAAAACGTTTTATAATTTAAGCAACGGCTTTTGCCGTGCAATTTAAGAAAACGGAATGTTTAAATACTATTCGGAGGTAACAACAATGGCTTTTTGCAACAAATGCGGAAACCAGCTCCCCGACGGAGCTAACAATTGTCCTTTCTGCGGTGCTCCGACAGGCAACGCACAGCAGAACACACAGAACACACAGAATGCGCAGAATTTTGTAAACAACATGATGAACACGGCTGATACAACATCGCAGTTTGATCCGCAGGATATCAACGATAACAAGGGTATGTCTGTACTGGCATACATAGGAATACTCTTCCTTATTCCTCTGCTTGCCTGCCCTAACTCAAGATTTGCACGCTATCACACAAACCAGGGACTTGTACTGTTCCTGTTGGAGCTTGCAATAGGTGTTGTAACAAGCATATTCGCTTTTATTCCTGTAATCGGTCCTATAATCGGCGGACTTATAAGCGCAGTAGGCGGTATCTTCACTCTTGTGCTTATGATTCTGGGCATCATCAATGCCGCACAGGGACAGGCTAAGGAGCTTCCTCTTATCGGCAAGATCACACTGCTGAAGTAATTTACGCAACATATCATATAAACAGCGTTGCCCCCGTCTTTCTGACGGGGGCTTATCTGTTTTTACAGGCATCGTTAAAATAGGACACAGCATAAAACCGCTCCGCCGTATTTTTTACGGCGGAGCGGTTTTTATCAATTATTCTTTGAAAGCCATATACTTGCCACATCAAGAGCCTCATAAAGACTGCCTCTTTCGCTCGTCTTTGCGATTATCTCTGTAGCCGGGGTTTTCGGATCAGTTGACATAAGCTGTACCCTTGTCTTGTCGGCTATTTCAAGATCCTTGACCTTGTGGGTGGATAATACAGTCAGCATGGCAACGTATTTGTCTGACATATTGCCATAATAGATAGTGTTGTCTTTCCTTACAAGAGGAAGACCTTTGTAGGTGAAAAATTCCTGCTCTGTCATAATAACCTCCACCGTTGCACTAACGGTCAGTATGTGACGGACAGATCCCGTGCAAAATTTAAGATCCGCCCCCTGTCGTCACATATCAATTATAAATGCCCTGCGGCATCAGAACTCTGATACTATCTCTCCGCCCGAGAGAAGCGCATTCAGATTTTCAAGAAGTCTTGTCGCATATATCTGCCTTACCTTGTAGCGGACATCGCCGTTTACAACGATAATGCAGGTACGGTCGCTCTCGCTCGCATAGAACTCGACAACGTCGTTTTCCTTGCCTTCTTCACGATGATCGTAGGTAACTCCTGCGATGAACTTGTTGTCGCCTGTAAGATCGTCAAGGTAAATCTGCTCTGCGTATGCCGAAAGCAGATACTGATAGAATGCCTTGAACTTGGCTGAATCTACCTCCTTGCCTTCGTATGTGAAGCTTGACTTGTCAGCGTCGCCCGTAATAGTGAAATCATATGCCTTTCTGTCGCTGTCATAGATCGTTACACCGTCAAGATAGTAGATGTAAGGTGTAAGGAACAGCTTATAAAGCATATTTTCGGGTGTTGCGGTAAGCCACGGCAGAGAGTCGGGAGAGAACACATATATTGCGTCCTTGCCTGAAAGCATACCGTAGTAGCCCGTTATCGTCTTTATCTCTTCGCCTGTTTCATCATTCTTTGTAACAGTGTAAACGGCAGAGCCTAAAGTGAGTTTGGTAACGGTTTCCTTGTTGCTTACCATAGTAACGGTGCAGTTCGGATCGTCAAGACCCGCCTGCTTTTTCTGCTCGTCTGTAGGAGATACGGCGAACACATCCGAAGCCGATATTCCGAACAGACCGTAAATAACCTCCTTGTCAAGCTCATCGTCTGCAAGGATATTGTTGTGGCTGGACATTTCATAAGCAACGTATGTTGACGAAAACTCCTTTTCGGTTTCCTCGGGGAGCTTGTCAAGAACTATATCCTTATCCAGATCCTTTCGCTCAATACGGACCCTGTTTACCTTATCGTTCTCGGAATCATAAGCCGCCACAAGCGTTGACTTGTTGACATATGACAGCTCGCTGTTCATTGCAAAGCTGACGCCTGCATTTGCTACAAGGTATACCGTATCGCTCTTGTCGGTTTTAACATACCACGAGTTTTCGCCCTCGTACTTTATACCGATAAGGCAGGTTATATCCTCAGCCTTGTTATCCTTGAACGTCATTTTAACCGTTGCGGTCGGCTTGTCAAAGCCGTATTTTGCAAGATCTGTCGCATTTTCCTCAACGATTTGCTTTGCGCCGATGCCGCCTGCACTGCTCATTGCGGTTGAATATGCACTGCTGTTTGCAAGTGCCTCGGGGATCGAATCTATGCCCCACTTTTCCTTACCTAAACGGTTTATCGTATATTCGCCGCTCTCGTTGCTTATCGTGAGCGTTGAAATATCATCGGTCGTATAATCGGTCACGCTGACGGTTTCGCTGCTTGACGTGCCTGAGTCTGCGTTGTCGCTCTCCGGCTGTGTCAGCACCAGTGCGAGCGTTGCCGCACCGAGTACCGCAATGCCGATTACCGAGCCGAGTATTATTTTAGTATTTTTCTTCATTGCCGACCTTTCGCTTACTTATGCAGACGCTTTACCCATATTACAATACCGAATATTATCAGTAACAGAGGCAGTACGATGACGAAGCCTATAACAAGGCCGTTCTTCTGTGCGTCTGTTATCTCAAAGGTTGAGGTGTTGTAGGACTTGGGAGTGAGCGTAATGCCCTCCTCCTTGTTACAGCTTACGTTGAAGATATTCATAATAAGCTGTGAGTTGTTTACGGACGCTGTCTGCAGGAACGATGTTTTGAGGAATTCCATACCGCCGATTGCTACTATACGGCTGGAGAAGGGATTTGTACCCTCATATCTTGTCTTTATCGCCTGCATTATAACAGAATACTGCTTTCTTTGTGCATCGCTCTCGGGCGACCAGTTATCACCGCTGTCCTGCGGCTTTATAACAGCACCTGCATAGGTGTTCAGTATAGACTGTACGGTAATGTTGCCGTTGCCGTTCTGATCAGCCCACTTTGATGTCACAGGGCTCATATTGTAGCCGTGAACGGGCGAGCTGTTTGTGAACTTGCTGAAGTCTGTATCGGGTACTGAAAGCACCTGATATGTGTTCATACCGCTGTAGGTGTAGTTTTCGTCTGTCTGGTAGGTGATACCCTTTTCGACCTTCAGACCCCACTGGTCAAGCAGACCGTCAATGTTCGGTGAATCACCAAGCTTGGGGTTGCCTACATATACAAGGTTCTTGCCGAATTTACCGCTGTTGTCAAGCCATGTGTCAAGCTTGTTTATATCGGCAACGGAATAATCCTTATCGGGTCCGAACATAAATACAAAATCGTAGTCCTCGCTTATCTTGTCGGTAAGCGTAATGTTAACCGATTCGATAACGTAGCTGTTTGTCTTGAGCAGATTCTGTAAAACAGTGTTCTCTGTTTCTCCGTAGCCCGTTAAAACCGCAACCTTTACAGGATCTGTATCGGTAACGTTCATAATAGCGGATACTACAGCCTGCTCTGCGTTGGCTTCAACCTTTTCAGGCCGCTTCACGCCGTAATAGTTGAGGTACTGTTCATTATAGGTTATGCTGAGGAAGTCCTCGTAGGTCAGCACCTTTACACGCTTTGTAGCCTTGCTCTCGACCATAATTTCATTCGAGGTTATGGTTTCGGTGTAATTTGCTATAAAGCCGGGGTTTGAAACTACATCAATATACTGTAATTTTATGTTGGAATTCGCCGCTGCGATCTTCTTCAGTATTTCGTTTGTCTGATAGTAATAAGAACTGCCTCCGGTAAAAGCCGCTTCCTCGCTTGTTACCGTTATCGTAACCTCATCGGTCACGGTTTTGAGATAATCTACCGTTGACTGCTCAATGCTGTAAAGTCCCGAATCGGTAAGATCCGCCGTCGGCATGAATCTGTCGCCGAGCAGTGTGATTATTACGTTTACCAGAACCACAGCCACTATAAATATGACCGTGAACAGTACCGACAGACCGCCGTACTTGAACTTCTTGTTTCTGAACGGATTCTTGCGGGGTTTGCCGTTCCTGCTGTTGCTATTTTCTGCAGGAGCGGTATCTGTTTTATTCTCAGCCGCTGTTTCTTTTACTTCAGCCGCTTCGTTTATTTTACTCATGCGTTTTCTCCTTTATCCCTTTATCATAGTCATCGCTTATGCCCAGCGGCGTTTTTCAAGTACCCTTACCGTAAGGAACAGGAAAATAAAGATAACGCTCACAAAGAATATCAGGCTTGACAGGCTGAATATTCCGTTTGTTATCTCGGAGTATCTCGAATATACCGAGATGCTTGAAAGCACGTCCTGTAAAAATCCGTTGGGGAGTGCGCTTTTCAGCGTATTCATAAGCAGTATCATAAGATTGATAAAGAAACCGCCTATTGCCGCTATCATCTGGTTTTCCGTAAGTGATGATATGAAAAGACCAATTGAAACGAATATACCGCCGAGAAGTAAAAGACCTACGGTGTTGCCCCATATCGGGAGCCACGAAACCGTCGCAAAGGTCGACATTACAAAGCCGTATACGGGCATGACCGCAACGCCTATCGCAAATATCGCATAAGCCGCAAGGAACTTGCCCATTACTATAGACAAAAGGCTTACGGGAGCGGTCAGAATAAGCTGATCCGTCTTCTGCTTCTTGTCCTCTGAAAGCAGTCGCATAGTAAGCAGAGGCACGAAAACCATAAGCACTATGAACATCATCAGGAATACGCTTGATATATCGGTCGAGCCTACAGACAGGGAGAAGATATAAAAGAACAATCCCGAAAATGCGTAAAAAATAGCAAGGAACACATAGCCGAGAGGCGATGTGAAATATGCCTTCAGTTCTCTTTTAAATATTGCAAACATTTTTATTCCGCCTTTCCGCTTACTTTGACAGCTTCAGCTTATCAACGCTGTCGCCGACATTGCCGTATATATCGCCCGTTGTGATCTTGAGGAACACTTCTTCAAGAGTAAGCTCACTGGACTTCATCATAAGCAGAGTGTAATTTCTTGACGCAAGACGCTTTGAAACTTCACGGCGAATATCCGTACCGGGCTTTGCATTTAAGAAGTATTCGCTGACGCCCTCCTCGACATTCTCCCTGTTGACGAACACCTCGTCCATACCGGGAATAGCCGAAAGCAGCTTCTTCACATCTGCGGGGTTTCCCTCACAGCGTATCACCAGCTTGTGATCTGCGGACATATTCTTTGCAAGATTGTCTGCGCTGTCGTTTGCTACGACCTTACCTCTGTTGATGATAACTATCTTGTCGCATACCGCCTGTATCTCAGGGAGTATGTGGCTTGAAAGTATTACTGTATGGTTCTTGCCGAGCTTCTTTATAAGCGCTCTTATCTCGATTATCTGCTTTGGGTCAAGTCCGACCGTAGGCTCGTCAAGAATAAGCACCGGCGGATTTCCCACAAGCGCCTGTGCAAGACCCACACGCTGTTTGTAACCCTTTGAAAGATTCTTGATAACACGATCCTTGACATCGGTTATCTTTACAAGGTTGCATATCTCCTTTAAATGCGAGTTGATCGGCAGCTTGCACTTTTTCAGCCCGTATACGAACTTAAGGTATTCCATTACCGTCATATCAAGATATAACGGAGGCTGTTCGGGAAGATAACCTATCATTTGCTTAGCTTTTACAGGCTCTTCAAGAATATCTATACCGTTTATCTTTGCTTCGCCCTCTGTTGAGGAAAGATAACCCGTAAGGATATTCATTGTAGTTGATTTTCCTGCACCGTTAGGACCGAGAAAACCAAGTATCTCGCTTTCTTCTGCGGTAAAGGAAACATTGCTGACTGCTGTTTTAGAGCCGTAACGCTTAGTCAGATTCTTTACTTCTATCATTTTTTGCTCCTTAAAACGAAGTATCCGGCAGAGCGTCGGTACATAGCCGTACCTGCCCTGCGCACATCTGCTATATTCTATCCTGCACAGGTGAAACCTGTGTGATAAAACAGTGTATTTATTGCTTGGCGGTGATTTTATCTTTGTCAAGCTGAGCTTTAAGCTCGCCTACGCTGTCAAAACGTCTTTCGGGACGTATAAAATCAAGCAGTGAAACACGCAGTGTCCTGCCGTAAAGATCACCGTCAAAATCCATTATATGCGTTTCCGCAAGAGGACTGTCCTTATAGTCAACAGTAGGCTTTACGCCTATGTTTGTAACAGACGGCATGACCCTGCCGTCAAGATATGTCACGCTCTTATATACTCCGAAGCGCGGCATTACTATGTTGTCGGGGAAACGCTGGTTTATGGTCGGGCTTCCTATGGTTCTGCCTATGCGGTTGCCCTCTATCACTCTGCCCTCTATCGAAAAATCATATCCGAGCAGTTTGTTCGCCTTTGCTATTTCACCCGATTTTATCAGATTTTTGATGGCCGTTGAATGTACCACACATCCGTCCAGACTGAACGGCGGTATTATAACGACCTTTATGCCGTACTCACGGCATATACATTTAAGCTCTTCGGCATCGCTTCCTCCGCCTGCTCCGAGCCTGAAATCAAATCCGCACACAACGACCTTTGCGTTCATTATCTTCACAAGAACCTTTTCGATGAAATCCCTTGCCGTGTAGTCGCACACCGAATTGAAATCGGGAGAATAAATATATTGCACTCCGGCTTCTGCGAGCTTCTCCAGCTTCATATCGTTTGTGAGCAGGTTCTCTATCCTTTCCCTTTTAGGCAATGCCGTGTCGCTGTGAAACGTGAACATTGCAGGGCAAAGCCCGCCGTGTCTGAAGCATTCCTCCACGACCTTCATATGACCTAAATGCAAGCCGTCAAAAAAGCCGAGTGCCGTTGCTGTCGGCGGGATGGGTATTATATTTTCGGTAATGTCAATCAAGAATAAACCTCCGTGTCCCGCATTAAATGGGAAAATCAAGATAATATATTAAGGTATACGCTTTTAAGCCCGTTCTCCCCGTTCACCCTTGCCACGCCTAAAAAATCACCATCGTGCTTAAGACGCAGGCAGGTGCCTTCCGGGTATGAAATATCCATTCTTCCGCAGTCAAGTATCATGCCGTTCATAAACAGCTTCTTTTGTGTACCGTCAAGAGTTATCTCGTCATAGCACGAGAAAACACGCTCTGTCGGCAGTACCAGCCTTGCGGTATCCTCAGGCGGCATATTACGAAGCGTTTCAATATCGTGGCAGTCCGAAAGCGTAAAGCCTGCCGCCATCGTGCGACAAAGCGAGGTCATTATCGCTCCTGTGCCGAGCTTTTTTCCTATATCGCTTATGATAGTGCGGATATAGGTTCCTTTTGAGCAATAAATATCAAGCGTACCTGTACGCTTTTCCTCGTCGAAGTCTGACAGCTCTATAGAATATACCGTGACCGGACGAGCGGCACGTTCAACCTCAATGCCCTGCCTTGCAAGGTCATAAAGTCGTTTGCCGTTTATCTTCACCGCAGAATACATCGGCGGTATCTGCATTATATCGCCCTGCATAGTCTTTACCGCATCGGTAATTTCCGCAAGTGTAACAGGCTTTTCGCTCTTTGTCAGCACCTTGCCCCATACGTCCTCGGTATCGGTAGTCACACCGAGCCTGAAGGTCGCACGGTATCTCTTGTCGCTGACAGGATTCAGGTCGGCTGTCTTTGCCGCTCTGCCGATATATATCGGCAAAACGCCTGTCGCCATAGGGTCGAGCGTACCGCCGTGACCGATTTTTCTCGTTCCTGCCGCCCTTCTCATTATTGCCACAACGTCAAACGAGGTGAAATCCTGCGGTTTATTGATGCAGATTACGCCGTTTATTTCATTCATTTGCTTTCAGCGCCTTTTCAAATACAGGCAGCAGCTTTGCTTTCACAAACTCTATACTGCCCTCTATGGTACAGCCTGCGGCTCTGGCGTGACCGCCGCCGCCGAACAGGGCACACACGCTTCCTGCGTTTATCGGTTCTGCCGTTCTGACCGAGATCTTGAACGTAGCAGGACCCTTCTGCTTTACGGTAGCGCCGATAATTACGCCCTCTACCTGACGGGGAAGGCTTGCAAGACCGTTGAAGTCCTCGCTGTCAACTCTGCCATTAAAGCGATCCATAAGCTCCGTTGTCAGCCATACTACCGCTACCCTGTCGTCACAGAAGAATTCCATTCCCTGCATTATCGCCTGTTCAAGCTCCAGCCTGCCCTTTGACTTCATATCAAACAGCTTGTAATTGATGCCGGAAACATCAAACTCATAAGCCATCAGCTTAGCGGCTATTATATGCGTTCTGCTTGTCGTGTTTGAATACTTGAAGCAGCCCGTGTCGGTTGCAAGCCCTGTATAAAGGCAGGACGCAATCTCACCGTCAAGCTGTGCGTTCATTTCCTCCGCTATCTGAAAAATAAGTTCGCAAGCCGCAGCCGCATCGGAATCTACAAGAGTATATTTTGCAAACTCCTGTCTGCTCTCGTGGTGGTCTATCGCAAGAAATATCCTGCCGCCGTATACTGCGTCAAGGTCGCCGAGCAGTTTCCTGTCGGCAACGTCAACGCTCACTATGGTCTTTTCCTCAAAGTTCTGCTGTATCACCGTATCACGCAGGAACTCCATACGGGGCGCTATTTCATCCGCACACATAACCTTTGCCCGTTTACCCATCTTCTGAAGCATACCGCAAAGGCCGTAAGCACAGCCCAGTGTATCTCCGTCGGGGTTGGCGTGTGACAGTATCAGAAAATCATCGTTGCTTTTCAGTAGTTCTGCCGCTTTTTTAACGTCTGTTATCATTATTGTTTACCTTTCGTCATCGCCGTTATCATCGGGTTCGGCAGGTTTCGGCAGTTTGCTTATCACCTCGCTGATATGCTCGTAATAATCCATCGAATTATCCGGCACGAATATCAGCTGAGGCAGCTTGCGCATCTTCACACGCTCGTTGATTCTTCTTTTAAAGAAGCCCTCTGCCTTCTTGAGATGCTCGGCGACATTTTTCGTGGTGTCGCCGCCCTCAAGCGTTGTGATATAAACCTTGCAGTAGGACAGATCGCTTGTCAGCTCACAGCGTGACACACCGACCATCGCCTTTACTACAGCGCCGTCCTTTATATCACGCATAGCTGTGGAGATCTCACGTTTTATATCCTCCGCAAGTCTTGCTGTATTGAAATTTGCCATTAATCTCTGTACTCCTCGGTAACAAACGCCTCGAATATATCGCCGTCCTTTATGTCGGTGAACTTTTCAAGCGTGATACCGCACTCGTAGCCTGCGGCTACTTCCTTCACATCGTCCTTGAAACGACGTAAGCCTGCTATCTTGTCAACAGCAACGATTATGCCGTCACGGACAACTCTTACCTCGCCGTTTCTCTGTACCTTACCGTCAAGTACATAAGAGCCTGCTACCACGCCGACGCTCGACAGCTTCATTACCTGTCTTACCTCAACACGTCCTGTATCAACTTCTCTGTACTTGGGCGCAAGCATACCCTTCATGGCTGTTTCGATTTCTTCTATTGCGTCATATATTACTCTGTAGAGTCTTATATCGACACCGTCACGCTTTGCGTTGTCTGCAGCCGCAGGGTTAGGTCTTACGTTAAAGCCTACTATGATAGCGCCCGATGCCTTTGCAAGCATAACGTCGCTTTCTGTTACGGCACCTACCGCACCGTGAATTACTTCTACCTTTACTTCCTCGTTTGACAGCTTTGACAGTGACTGTGAAACAGCTTCTACAGAACCCTGTACGTCTGCCTTTACTATGATGGGGAGCTTCTTCATCGAGCCTTCTTCGATCTGCGAGAACAGATTATCAAGGCTGACCTTCTTATAGAGCTTGAACTGCTCTTCCTTAGCGTCGAACTTTCTCTTTTCAACAAGCTCTCGTGCAAGCTTTTCATCTTCAACAGCCGCAAAATCATCACCTGCGCTCGGTACTTCCGCAAGACCCATTATCTCAACGGGAACAGAAGGACCGGCTTCCTTTACCGCTTTGCCCTTGTCGTCACGCATTACACGGACACGTCCTACAGCAGTACCTGCGATTATGGTATCGCCTGTGTGGAGAGTACCTGTCTGTACAAGAACAGTAGCGATAGGACCTCTGCCCTTGTCGATTCTTGCCTCGATAACAACGCCCTTTGCAAGTCTGTCAGGGTTAGCCTTAAGTTCAAGGACATCTGCCGTGAGGTTTACCATTTCGAGAAGCTCGTCAATACCCTCGCCTGTCTTTGCCGATACGGGAACGCAGATTACATCGCCGCCCCATTCTTCGCATACAAGACCATGCTCGGTAAGCTCCTGCTTTACCTTGTCGGGATTTGCCGTAGGCTTATCCATCTTGTTTATCGCAACTATTATCGAAAGGTTGGCAGCCTTTGCGTGATTTATCGCTTCTACCGTCTGAGGCATAATGCCGTCGTCTGCGGCAACAACGAGTATCGCTATATCCGTAGCCAGCGCACCTCTTGCACGCATAGCTGTGAACGCCTCGTGTCCGGGAGTGTCAAGGAATGTAATATCCCTGCCGCCTGCCTTTACCCTGTAAGCGCCGATATGCTGTGTGATACCGCCTGCTTCGCCGGACGTAACGTTAGCGTGTCTGATTCTGTCGAGGAGCGATGTCTTACCATGGTCAACGTGTCCCATTACAACAACAACGGGTGAACGGGGCTGTAAGTTCTCCTCTGTATCCTCTACCTCTTCAAACAGACGTTCTTCGATGGAAACTACAACTTCCTTGGTAACCTTTGCACCGAATTCTTCCGCTACGATACAAGCCGTATCATAATCGACCGACTGGTTGATAGTAACCATTACGCCCAGGCTGAACAGCTTCTTTATAACATCTGCGGCTGTGACCTTAAGACGTGACGCAAGCTCCGATACGACTATCTCATCGGGAACCTGTATCTCAAGCTGTTTCTTTCTTGCCTTTTCAAGCTCAAGACGCTTCAGCTTCTGAGCCTCGGTTTCCTTCTTCTTGCTGAACTGCTGCTTGCCCTTCTGCGACTTCTGGCTTATCTTCTGCTTCTTTGTATAAGCGTCATTCTGACGTCTGTTGCCGCTCTCGGTCGAAGCTATGGTTTCATACTTCTCGTTGTACTTATCAAGGTTTACATAACTGCCCCTTGTGTCAACGTGCTTTGTGACCTGCTCGCCTCTCTGTACAGCCTCGCCCTTGACGTGCTTTGTGGGAGGTGCGTTTGTCTTGATATTTGCAAGGTCGATAACAGGCTGTGCCGGAGCTGTCTGCTGTGCAGGCTTTGTATCCCTGCGGTCATTTCTGGTATCGTTTCTTCTGTCGCCGTAGGGCTTTCTGTCACCCTGCTGTCTGTCGCCATAGGGCTTTCTGTCACCCTGCTGTCTGTCGCCGTAAGGCTTTCTGTCGCCCTGCTGTTTGTCGCCGTAGGGCTTTCTGTCACCCTGCTGTCTGTCGCCGTAGGGCTTTCTGTCGCCCTGCTGTTTGTCACCGTAAGGCTTTCTGTCGCTACGGTCGCCCATAGGCTTTCTGTCCGCAGGCTTGTCGCTCTTTGCTTCGGGCTTTGCTTCTGCCTTTATTTCGGGCTTTGTTTCTGCCTTTATTTCGGGCTTTGTTTCTGTCTTTATTTCAGGCTTTGCTTCGGGCTTAGCCTCTGTTTTTGTTTCGGACTTTGCCTGTACCTTTTCAGCCTTGTCGGCTTCCTTATTGGGTTCGGGCTTCTTCTCAGCCTTCTTTGCAGGCTTTTCTGCCGGCTTTTCTTCCTTCTTTTCCGTCTTGGGCTTGCTTGCCGAAGCGAAATATGAATTGAAATTTTTCACCTGGTTGCTCTGAGAATACTTTTCGAGAACAACAGACAGCTCATCCTCAGAAAGCGAAGCCTGCGATTTCTTCTGTACTCCGAAATACTCCTGTACCACATCCGTAATTTCACTTACAGGAATATTAAGATCCTTAGCCAACTCGTTTACACGATATTTTTTATCCATTCACTGATCCCCTTTTTTATGTCAGATTTAGTATTGTATATATAAATCGGGTGTACCGCTTATTTCCCTTTATGCTCGCCCGTAAGGCTTGCGTATAAGCCTTCATCGAGAACGGCAAGCACTCCCGTGCGTTTTCCGAGGACCGACTTGATTTCGTCCATCGTACAATCGCACTGCGACAGCAGGGCACTGTATTTATCGCAGAAAAAACGCATTTCCTTCTGTGTTTTCTCCGATACGTCGCTTGCGAGAATAACTCCCGCAATTTTCGATTTCGGGTTTTTAAGCTCCTCGCAAACAGGATCGAACCCGTGTATCAGACGTCCGGACTTTCTGCAAAGACCGAGCGTACTTAAAAAATTCATTGCCGTTACTCACCGTCGCTTTCTCCGATGCTTTTCAGCAGTTCAAGATATATCTCCTGCGGTACCGCACATTTCAGAGAGCGTTCAAGCCCGCGTTTTTTCTGTGCCGCCTCAAGACAGCTGCGGCTCTTGCAGACATACACTCCCCGTCCGGATTTCTTACCCGTGAAGTCGAGTACAAACTCTCCCTCGGGAGTACGGACAACTCTTACAAGCTGTTTTTTCTCTTTCATTTCCTCACAGCCCGCACATTTTCTCATCGGTATCTTTTTAACTGCCAAAGCGATCCATCCTTTCGTAAAGGGTTTTTATTCCTCAGCCTGAGTTTCTTCCTCGGCCTTTTCCTGCTTGCTCTCTATTCCTTCATAGAAGCCGCTTTCGGGGCGTATGTCTATCTTGAAGCCTGTGAGTTTTGCGGCGAGCTTCGCATTCTGACCCTTGTTGCCTATAGCAAGTGAAAGCTGGTTGTCGGGAACGATAGCCGTACAAGCCTTTACCTCGGGGTCGGGTATCTCTACTCTGATAACATCACTGGGCTTGAGCGCCTGTGCGATGAATTCCTCGGGCTTTTCGCTGTAGAATACAACGTCCATCTTCTCTCCGCCAAGCTCGGCACATACCTTGCTGATACGCTGTCTGCCGGGGCCTATGCACGCACCGAGTGCATCAACATCGGGGTTGTTGCTTATAACCGCAACCTTTGAGCGTGAGCCTGCCTCACGGCTGATAGCCTTTATCTCAACTGTTCCGTCATATATTTCGGGTACTTCGCTCTCAAACAGACGCTTTACAAGCTCCTTGTTCACTCTTGAGATCTTGAGCATAGGTCTGTGGTCTGTTGCGGAAACACCGGAAACATAAACCTTGACCATATCGCCGGGCCTTAGTACCTCGCCGGGTATCTGCTCGCTTCTGAACAGCGGTACTTCATTTCCGTTGAGGTTTACGGTAGCGTTGCCCGTTCTCGGCTCTGTCTTGAGTACGGTAACAGTTACTGCCTCGTCCTGAAGACCGCCCCACTGAGCAACGAGCTGTTCACGCTCTATCTCCTTAAGACCCTGCTTAATGACCTGCTTTGCCGTCTGTGCGGCAATTCTGCCGAAATGCTGTGTATCCAGCTTTATCGCTACAATATCGCCGTATTCCAGCTTTCTGCGGGTGTGAGTCTTTGCCTCCTCCATCGAAATCTGGTTTGCATCGTCCTCTACCTCTGCGGCAACTTCCTTCTGGATAGCCACGTCAAACTTGCCCTTAGCAATATCAATATCAAACTTGATATTCTCGCTTCTGGGATATTCCTTCTTGATAGCGATAACAAGTGCTGTCTGTATCTTCTCTATCAGCACAGCGGGGTCAATCCCCTTCTCCTTTGCAAGCAATGTCAGAGCCTCAAAAAGCTCCGTTGTGTTGCTGTTAGCCATTTTTAATAATTCCTCCGTTAATTATTTTTTATGCGTCAAGGGCAATTCTTCTGCACTTAGCGGCATTGAACTTCATTTCGCCGTCATCTGTCTGTACAGTGAATTCGCCCGAATTTTCATCGTAATCTCCGAGAACACCCGAATAATACGCCGTCTTTCCGTTTTCGTCACGCACGGTCACCTTTATCTTTTCGCCCTTCATCTTCACAAAGTGGAAAGGCTTTCTGAGCTGTCTGTCAAGCCCCGGCGAGCCTACCTCGAAAACGTCCACAAGGTCAATGCACGACAGCGTATCAACAGCCTTGTTCAGCGGTTCTGTTATTTCCTCGCATTCAGCGTCGTCTATTCCTCCGTCCGCTTTGTCGAAAAGCACCTTCAGATACCACATGGCACCCTCTTTTTCAAAGATAACGTCCCACAGTTCATAGCCGTATCTCTCGATTATCGGCAGAACCTTCTGCTCGGTAATTCTCTCGACCGTTTCCGCCTGATTCTTCTTGCCGCCTTTTTCCTTCGGCACTTTGAAAGCCTCCTTTCAGACAAGAGCCGTAAAAAGCCCTATATATAAGCTAAAGACCGAGATGAACTCAGTCTTTAGCCTACCATATTCTACTTTAAGTAAGTATATCACATATTATGCCCGTTGTCAAGCAAAATTACGCTATTTTGCCGTAAACAAGCCGTTTTTCAAAGTTTTCGGTAATTTTAAACGATTTTCTTGCGGCAGATGCGGTGTTTTCCTTCCTTTTTAGCCCTGTAAAGCTGTTCGTCCGCCTCGTCGAAATACTGCGCATAGTCAACATCGCACGATTCACTCCACGCTATGCCTACACTGCACTTTATCGTATACCTCTTGCCGCCTATCTCAGCCTTTCCCGACACCTCAAGGAAATCTTCGAACTCGTCCACAACGGCAGATTCGCTCGTACCTCTGGCGAACACGATAAATTCATCTCCGCCGAACCTTCCGACAACCGCATTCGGAAACTTTCTCGAAAGCAGTTTTCCTACCGTTCTCAGCACCTCGTCACCGAAGCTGTGACCGTAGGTATCGTTGAACGCCTTGAAATCGTCTATATCAAGCATAGCGAAAAAACTCTTTGCATTCGTCTTTTCGCTGATGAGCCGCTGAATGTGGTTTGTTGTTGCCAGCTTGTTCAGCAGTCCCGTTGTGCTGTCAAGCTCGACCAGCTGTATCATTCTCTGCTGCTCACGCTTTTCATCGTCTATATCCTGTGTTCTTCCGAGAACCTTTATTACCTTTCCGCTGGCGTCCGCTACGCTTGAATAACACGTCCTTACCCAGCGGTAGCTGTTCTGATCTATTATCGTGGATCTGTAGTCGAGCGTCAGACAGCTTACAGGCTTTTTGCTTGCCTTTTTCAGCGCCGCATAGAACTTTGCCGCATCATCCGGATATACAATCTTTGTGCGTTTTGAAACCTCCGCATAGTTGCTTATGGAGCGGTTTGCCGAATCCGCCCTACCTCCGCTGTACGAAAACGTCATTATATCATCGGGAATATCATATTCAAATGTGACTGCATTCGAAGTCGCCTCAAGTATACGGTAACGCTCAAGATTTACCGCATTCTCATATTCCGCCAGTTTTCTGTTGGTCATATCCTGCACAATTGCAAGAAATACAGGGTGTTCGCTTTCTATAAAATCAACCAGCTTCGCCTTGACAAGCACCCATATGTCACTGCCGTCATAGCGTCTGCCTTTGCATTCGGCATAGAATGTTTCTCCGGTCTTTGCCGAGCGTCCGGCTTTTTCAAAGATCATCTCAGCCGAATCTCCGTAAAGCGATGAGGTAACGCTGTCCGCATACTGTTCATACTGCTCTTTTGTGTAGCCCACCATCTCGTAATATTTCTTGTTGAAATAAAGCGACCTTACTCTGTCGGGACAAAGCTCATATATAGCAACTCCGCACATAAGATGTTCAAGCATCGTAGAGCATATCGTTTCCCAGTCATATCCCGGCTTGAAGCGGTTTTTAAGCTCACTCATATCCCTGCTCGAAGGCTCAAGTCTTGCGGCGCATTTATTTTCAGCCATGTTATCACTCCGTTATAGAAAAGTTTTTTGTGTTGTAAAAATAGATAATCTGCGTTTCACCCTATATAGAATTGTTGCATGAATCTGACGCACTGTACATATTCGTTCGCAAGCTGTTGTGCATCAACGTTGTATTTTTTGACAAACTCCTCCACTTTGTCCCAGTTTGCGTGTTCGTAATCGACTACCAGTCTGAACACATCTCCGAAAAGTCCGTCCGCTCCCAGCAGACCGTTCTTTATTTCGTCCGTTACCGGAAGTTCCTTCATAACGTTTCCTATATCACGTTCATCGGTCGTACCTGCCACTACCGACATAAGTCCCATAAGATACATTTCTTTTCTGTGTATGTACTGCCCCGGCATTACCTTTGAGATGCTCTCACAGAACTTTGCCCTTAACAGCGCAAGCCTTATAAGTTCGTCGGGGGTATCCTTCTGCAGCCTTTGCAGGCCTACAAGATATATCCATTCCTTCAGCTTTTCAAAGCCGAGCAGAACAAGCGCCTGATGAATGGTTGAAATCTTGTTCCCCGTACTGCCGTACATTACGTTTATAAGCCTGAGCAGTCTTATCGTCAGCACAACGTCCGTCGAAATGACCGCCGCTATTTCTTCATAGTCAGGCTCGGGCGAATATACAAGACCGAGTATATGAAGGAACGTCTTTGCCATAGGCGTATTTGTCCTGTGCGTCATAAGCAGAGGCTTCGCAAAGAAATAGCCCTGCATATATGTACAGCCTAGCCTTTTGGCATATTCCACCTCAATCTGAGTTTCCACCTTTTCGGCAAGCATTATCTTATTATATGTTATACACTTTTCCGCTGTGCGTTCCACTGCCTCACGGGAGGTGTGGAAGTCAAGCTTTATTATATCGGCAAGCTCAAACAGAGCCTTTGTATTCTCGCCGTATTCATAATCGTCAAGAGCGATTATATATCCCAGCTTCTTAAGCTCTATACAGCGCCTTATTATTTCTGCGTCTGCCATTACGCTCTCAAGCAGTTCGACTACGAGTATATCGCTTGAGATCATCTTCGGCACTCCTCTTTTTATGAGGTTGCCCGTAAAATTGACGAATGCTTTTTTACCGCCTAGAACGCTTGTTATATTATCGACAAAAAATGCGTTGTTGATTACATCTGCTGTGCTTACATCTCCGTTGTTTCCTGTATATGCGTTTACTCCGGGCTGATTTCTGTAAAGCAGTTCATAGCCGTATGTATTATTATTCACATCCAGTATCGGTTGACGTGCAAAAAATACGTTCTCCACAGAGATCTCTCCTTCGCTTTAATCCTTATTTAGTAATTTTACATTATTTCACGCATAAAGTCAACAATAATACCTAATTTTCGTCTTTAATACAGAGTTTTTTGTAACTTTATACAAAAAAATATGAAATATTTCACACGTTTCAGCTTACAGCTTTTTCCACTTTTTCATTAAATTACTTTGCAAAAAATAACAGCCGCAAATCTGCGGCTGTCGGAATTTATTTACTTACACTGTCGTTTTACTTTGCTTAGTGTTGATGAGCTTGTACCCAAGTATGCACACTGCACTCACCCCTGCGGCAATAAGAAGATTGAACGGCAGAGCCGAAGCGAACCATTCCATATGCGACGCAAAACCGCCGACATTCATTACGTTGTACGGGTACTTATATGCGTGGAATATGCAAATAGCGGCATTCACAGCAACTGTAACGCCGATAAACCGTCCGAAGCTGTGCTTTATAAATGTAAAAATGCCGAAAGCGACAGCCAATGTAATAAGTAGCGATGAGCAGACCGAATAAATATAGAAGTCAAGTCTGTCGAGCGTAGTGTCCTGTGCCACGCAAAGCCATACTCCTGCGGCGGCAACTATTGCCGAAACGACTGTTCTGAGAATTTTCATAGCGGTACCTCCTGCAATATTGTGGAAAATAATTTTTGTTCACATCTTGATAATTTGACAAAGTATAGTTACCTTATCTATTATAAGTATATCAACACTCGGCTATATCTGCAATTGACATATTCCACAAAAAAACTATAACGGTTTGGTAATATTCACAGTGCAGAAAAGCGGCACACCTTCTCAAAGGCATACCGCTTGATAATAATTGCGTTATCAGCTTTTAAGGCAATACCACATAATTATTGTCGTGCGATTGCGCAGTCAGATTTTTCGTCAGATTGTATAAATTGAGTGCAGGCAGGCTTGCGCCTGTCAAGCGAAATTTGTGCAAGATGACGGGAAATATGCAAGCAAGCGTGCGGCAAAGGCGATAGCCGTTAATTGTGCGGTGTTGCCTTAAAGTAGCTGTACAGCCTGCACATAAGCATACCGTTATACAGCTTTCTGTTCTTGTCCGCTTTCTTTCCGAACAGCTCCTCAAACTCCCCGTCCGGAGTGATTACAAATAATCTCCTGCTGTCTGTCGGGAGCAATCTTTTGCCCATGACTTTATACAGCTCATGAGCCTGTTCTTCGTCAAGCATACGCTCACCATAAGGTGGATTGCAAAGTACAACGGTACAGCCCTCCGGATATGTAAAATCCGCAACATCACGCTGCTTAACCTCGATATATTCACCCACGCCTGCCTTTACTGCGTTGTCACGGGTAAGTCTTACGGCTTCGGGGTCTATATCAAAGCCGTACAGCTTGAAGTTTTCGGGCTTTCTGATATTTGCTCTGAGCGCTTCTCTTTCCTCGTCCCACATTTCCTTGGGCAAAAATTCCCACTGCATAGCGGTAAATTCCCTGTCAAGACACGGCGGTATGTTAAGCGCCTTGAGTGCGCTCTCGATAAGCAGTGTTCCGCTTCCGCAGAACGGGTCGCAGACAATATCGTTGTCCCTTATCCTTGCAAGGTCGGCAATTCCCGCCGCAAGCGTTTCCTTTATAGGTGCGGCATTGGAAAAACGGCGGTAGCCTCTCTTGTGAAGCCCCTCGCCCGATGTATCGAGCGTCATTGTGACGTTATCCTTCATTATTGAAAAGCGGAACTGGAACAACGCTTCGGTTTCCTGAAAATAGCCGATTTTATAAACGCTTTTCATTCGCTCGACCATAGCCTTCTTGATTATCTTCTGGCAGGCAGGAACGCTTGTCAGCTTTGAATTAAGGCTGAAGCCCTTGATAGGAAATCTGTCGAACTTTCCGACATATTTTTCAATCGGGATCGCCTTTACCCCCTGAAAAAGCTCCTCAAATGTTCTTGCCCTGAACTCCGAGAGAAGTATTCCCACACGCTCTGCTGTCGACAGACACATATTCGCCCTTATAAGCACACGCTCGTCACCGGTGAACGTCACCCGTCCGTCCGACACGGCTATATCCTCTCCGCCGATCCTGCGTACCTCGAAGGAAAGCGTCTTTTCAAGTCCGAAGTGACAAGGTGCTGTAAGTCTGAATGTCATATATCAATGATCCTTTCACGAAAACAGCGGCTGATGTAAGCCGCTGTCATTGTTGAATTTTCTCAGTTCGAGCTTGTACTGCTCGTATCTTCTTCCGCTTTCTGCGTACCCCAGTCGGGTACAAGCAATGTTTCACCGCCGTGCTTCTTTACATACTCGCCGTCTTTATGCGTGGAATCGCACGTCTTTGGCAGATTATCCGCCTTATAATAACCCACAGCGGTATTCTTGCATTTTGATGTTGCAAGAAGTCCTGTTTCGGTACAGTATTTCTTTTCGACTACGTTTGAATCCTTTGCAAAGGTCTTTGTGGATTCCTCGTTCACAACATTCACCATAAAGTTGTGCCATACCTGCGCAAGATAAATATAGTTTGTTGTGCCGATGTTCTTGTTATCGTCAAATCCCAGTCTTATAACACCGCAGTAATCCGCAGTAAGTCCCGCAAACGCAAGAACACGCTCATCGTTTGAAGTACCTGTCTTGCCGACTACCTCTATACCGTCGATTTTCGCATATCTGCCCGAGCCGTTTGTAGTATCGGTAACCGCCTTGAGCAGTCTGTTTGTTATATATGCGCTGTCGCTTTCCATTACTCTGTCGCCGAGAGGCTCCTGCTCGATAACCGTCTTATCGTTGTAGTCAGTGATAAGGTTGTACAGCTTAGGCTCGTAATATACACCGCCCGAGCCGAATATCTGATATGCACCGGCAAGCTCCATAAGCGTCATGCCCTGCGTAAGCTGACCCAGCGCAATGGGCGAATATGCCTTGTCATAGGTGTAGTCAAGCGTTGTCACGTTCAGCTTATCCGTAAGGAAGTTGAAGCAGGTGTCTATTCCGAGTACCTGTGCCATACGGACAGCGGTCGTGTTCTTTGACTGCTGTACCGCATACCACGCCGGTATATATCCGCCCGAGCCGTAATCGCCCTCAAAGTTACTCGGCCAGCTTGTGCCTTCGGGAAGCGTGATACATTTATCCAGTATCATCGAAGAATAGTTGATTATATCCTTATCTACAGCCTGACCGTAAACCGAGATAGGCTTCATTGTCGAACCGATAGGCAGTATAGCCTGTGTAGCTCTGTTGAAGCAGCCGTCACCGGGCTTATCGCCGATACCGCCTGCAAGAGCCACTACGTTACCTCTGTAGTCGGTAAGAACAAATGCCGCCTGAGCGCAGTTTTCTTCTATTGCAGTCTTATCATAGCTGTAGAAGAAGTTGTTCGGATCCTTGAAGAAGGTTTCCAGCTTCTCCTGTATATCCATATCCATATTGAGATATATCTTGTAGCCGCCCTTATAAAGATCCGCCTTAGCCTCTGCATAGGTCATGCCTTTTGCTTTGCTCAGATCCTCGATGACCTGCTGTATGGCAGCGTCTACATACCAGTTCTGAGTTATTTCATACTCGTTCCAGCGATATGCCTCATAAGTATCCTCATCGTCATATCCGTCGCTGTTCTCGTCCTTGTTTGCGTTGTTTCCGTAATACTCATCATATCTGGGATCCTTATAGCCGTAAGCGTCGCCCTCAACGATAAGTCTGAATTTGACCTGCTCTGTCTTTGCGGCTTCATATTCGTCGGTCGTAATAAGACCCTGCTCATACATACACTTCAGTGCGTAAAGCTGTCTTTCCTTCGAGCGCTCAAGATTCGCATAAGGGTTAAGCACGCTCGGAGAACGTGTCATGCCTGCAAGTATCGCACTTTCGGCAATTGTCAGCTGATCGACCGTCTTTCCAAAATAATAGTAAGCCGCCGAGCCTACTCCGTAAACCGTACCTCCGAGAGGAACACGGTTGAGATACGCTTCAAGTATATCTATCTTGGTATACTGCTTTTCAAGGTTCAGCGCTCTGAATATCTCTCGTATCTTACGTTCGGGAGTTACTCTGTCGTCGCCCGTGATATTCTTTACAAGCTGCTGTGTTATGGTCGAGCCACCCTCGCCGTAACCGTTGAACAGAGTCGATATTGTTACACGGACCGTTCTTTTCCAGTCAACGCCTTCATGCTCGTAGAAACGCTTGTCCTCGACCGCCGTGAATGCGTCCTGAGTGTGCTTCGGTATCTGCTCCATATTTACCCAGATACGATTCTCGTCACCTGACAGACGCTTTATCTCCACCTGCTCTCCTGCGCTGTTCTTCGCATAAATAAAGCTGGTATAGCTAAGATCGACGTTCTTGAGATCAACGTCAAACGCACTGTCGGCAAACTGCATTATATATACAGTAAGCGTTACCGCTACTATACAGCAGGTAATGATTACTATCATGAACAGGCTGAGAAACGTTGTTCCGATAACTCCTAAAACGTGCTTTACCGTATTCAATGTCTTGTTCTGCTTTTTCTTTGATTTTTTCTTTACCGCAGGCGTACTTTCCTCAAGCTCAACGTCTGCATTAAGATAATTGGTTTTTTTCTGACTCATATTTACGTCCTTTTAAGGTGTGTTGTTTACAATATTATTGCCGCTGTCGGCAAGGATATATTCTTCCGAAGCAGAGTATACCACGTTGTAAGTATAGCACAAATCGGCGCAAATGTTAAGCCTTTTACGGCGAATTTTCAGAAAATATTCAAAAATGATGCCGCTCACACCGTTTTTTCGACGTTTCCGATATATCCCCTGTGCCGTATACACAAAAAGCACACAAAAACGCCCCGCAGAAGCGGGGCGTCATTATCGTTATTAAGCTGTCATCAAGAATAGTCCACAACGTCAAGCCATGTAAAGAGAAGATCCTTCTCCTCCTTGCTTGTAACACCCTTTGCGAGCGTTGATGCCGCCATAATGGGAAGCCATTCCTGAACATATGTCTTTGCCGTATTTGTCTTCTTGCAGAACAGGTTGAGATACTTCTCAGCTGTTTCTGTAGATGTAAGTGCAAGCTTCAGATATGTCTTGGCAACATCTGCACTGGCATTACCTGCCGAAGCGCCTATCCAGTCAACTATATAAACCTTGTTGTCGTCTGTTACAACTATGTTCTCAGGACCGAAGTTACCGTGGCACAGCTTAACGTGCTTGGGTGTGCTGTCAAGTCTTGTCAGAAGATCGTATCTCTTGATGTGGTCGATTACGTCAAGGCTCTCGATTTCTTCTCTCAGTTTATCCTTCAGCTTTGAAATACCTGTAACCTTCTTAGCGTGGATGCTAAGCTGAAGCTCAACCATATCGTCAAGATAGCCGTCGCAGTTCTCAGGCTCTTCCTGCATGATCTGTGCAAGCGTCTTGCCCTTGATAAGCTCTGTAGCTATTGCCCACTTGCCGTCGATAAGCTCAACTTCCTTTATCTTAGGAACGTTAAGTCCTGTTTCTTCAACCTTTGAATCCATGAAAGCCTCGTAGAAAACTACTGTTTTGGGTGCATCGGGTTTGAATACCTTTACTGCAAGGTCGCCGCTCTCATATACGTCAACGGTTTTACCTTCGGAGATTTTTTTACCTAATTTTATTTCATTCATACTTAAGTCCTTTCCGGGAGCGCTGTGCTTTATGCTGCGGCGTTTCCTTTTAATGTGACTTGATTATAACACTTTTTCGCCCGTTTGTCTATAGTTTGATTGGAAATTTAACAAAAATGCAACAAAATATTTTTCCCAGTTGTGCAAATTGACGAAAAATGTAGTGAGAGAATTTACAGTAATTTTTCACCACTTATACAATCGGTTCGGCTCAAAGCGTGACGTTACATCAGCTCGTTGCTGTCAAGGATGACCGTGAACGGTCCGTCGTTCAGAAGCTCTACCTTCATATCCGCACCGAACCTTCCTGTCTGCACGTCGGCTATGCTTTCACACTTCCGGCATTGCTCGACGATATACTCATACAACTCGTTTGCCATATCGGGTGAGCCGGCGCTTGTAAAGGAGGGACGGTAGCCCTTGCGGCAATCTGCGTACAGCGTGAACTGTGAGATAAGAAGCAGGCTTCCGCCGACATCGGCAGGGGCAAGGTTTGTCTTTCCGTTCTCATCGTCAAAGATGCGAAGCCCCGTCATCTTGCGTATCAGCTTGTCTGCGATTTCCTTTGTATCGGTCTGTGAGATGCCTATCAGCACCAGAAATCCCTTTCCGATTTTCCCAATTATTTCGTTATCTACGGTTACACTCGCACCTGTCACTCTTTGAATAACAAATTTCATTAAAAAATCCTTTCAGAAGCGCATGAATAATGCCGCCGTATAAACAGGCGGCATTGTAGCATCACTTGATGATTTATGCTGATTAATAAGCTCCGATATATCTCTTGAGATCGTCGGGGTTCTGGCAGCGGCTTCTTGCAACTTCTTCCGTAATTTTGCCTGTGCGGACAAGTCTTGCAAGATCCTGGTCGAGCGAGAACATACCGAGAGCCTTAGAGGTCTGGATGGAGTTCGGAATCTGGAATATCTTACCTTCACGGATAAGTGAGCTGATAGCGTCTGTACAGCTCATAAGCTCAAGAGCGGCGATACGACCCTTGCCGTCAGCCGTAGGAACGAGCGTCTGTGAAATAACGGCTACGAGGGAGTTTGCAAGCTGCGCTCTGATCTGACCCTGTGAGTGAGGCGGATAAACGTCTATGATACGGTCGATGGTTTCTGCGGCACCTGTCGTATGCAGTGTTGAAAGCACAAGGTGACCTGTCTCTGCGGCGGTTACTGCGGCATTGATAGTTTCAAAGTCACGCATTTCTCCGACGAGTATAACATCGGGGTCCTCACGGAGTGCAGCACGCAGTGAGCCTGCGAAGCTGTCTACATCGGCGCCGATCTCACGCTGATTTACCATTGACTGCTTATGTGTGTGAAGATACTCGATAGGGTCTTCGACTGTAATAATATGACAGTTCTTGTTGCGGTTGATATGGTCAATCATAGCCGCAAGCGTTGTTGACTTACCTGAACCTGTAGGGCCTGTTACCAGCACAAGACCTCTCGGACGGAGCGCAAACTCGCCCATAAGTCCGGGAAGCATAAGATCCTGCAGTGTAGGAATATCGTTACGCAGAAGTCGCATTGCTATTGCGTGATATCCCCTCTGTCTGTACACGTTTACTCTGTGTCTGTGTCCGGATGCGGATACATACGAGAAGTCTGTGTCAAGACCCTTCTGGATAGAAGCCTTGTGCTTCATTGAGGTTATCTGATTTATGATATTGACTATGATAGGCTCTGTGCAGTCGGGATAACCGCTGAGCTTTTTGATACTGCCGTGCAGACGTACAACGGGAGGAAGTCCCGCAGTAAAGTGTAAGTCCGAACAGCCGAGCCTTCTTGCTTCGTCAAGTATTTTGTTAATATCCACCTTTTTATTCTCCTTTTAAAAAGACATATTGCTAACACCGCATCCGTATTATACGGAGTAGGTGGCTTTTACCAGTTCGTCAAGCGTTGTAGTGCCTGCAAGCACCATATCGGTAACGTTGCTTCTCAGCAGCTTTGTTCCGTTCTTTTCGGCCTGTGCGCCTATCTGCTCGGCTGTTGCGCCGCTTGAGATAAGCTCCTTTATATCGTTCGAGCTTACTATTATCTCGTGGATAGCGGTTCTGCCCTTATAGCCTGTATTATGGCATGAGCGGCATCCGCCGTAATGAGCCTTGCATATTTCGACCGGCTCTGTCTTTCCGACAAGTCTTAAGTCGGCAGGATCGGTAAGCATTACCTTCTCCTTGCACTCCGGGCAAAGCAGCTTTACAAGTCGCTGGGCGATAACTCCGACAAGAGATGACGCAACCATGTAAGGTGCAACACCCATATCAACAAGACGGAGGATTGTACTTGCGGCATCGTTTGTATGAAGTGTCGAAAGAACCAAGTGACCTGTGATAGCGGCACGGATAGCTATGTCTGCGGTTTCACCGTCACGAATCTCACCGACCATTACTATATCAGGGTCCTGACGGAGAATAGAACGCAGAGCCGCCGCAAACGTAAGACCTGCTTTTGCGTTTATCTGTACCTGATTTACACCGTCTATCTTCTTTTCGCAGGGGTCCTCAACGGTAACTATGTTAACGTTGGGCTTTGAAAGCTCGCCGAGCGTTGCGTACAGTGTTGTAGATTTACCCGAACCTGTAGGTCCGGTAACCAGCATAACTCCGTGCGGACAACGTATGATCTGCTTGAACATTTCGTAGTTGTACAGCGTCATACCGAGGTCGGTTATCTTTCTTGTCTTTTCATCTGCCGTTGAAAGCAGACGGATAACGCACTTCTCACCGTAAACGGTAGGTATGGTAGATACACGGACGTCAAGGTTTACGCCGTCGATAGTCATACCGAAACGGCCGTCAAGAGGTATTCTCTTTTCGGCGATGTTCATACCGCCGAGTATCTTTATACGGGTAATGAGCGAGTTATGTGCGGCAGGCTTTACCTTCATCTGCTCGATAAGCTCGCCGTCTACTCTGAGCCTTATTCTTGTTCTGTCCTTGAAAGGCTCTATATGAATATCCGACGCATTCATTCTGAATGAGGTTTCGACTATTGTATTTACCAGCTTAACGATAGGTGCGTTATCAACACGCTCGCCTGATTCGGGGTCGTCCTGGATAACATTGTCCGTAGCATTGTTGTACTCTTTATTGAGGTTATCCATAACGTTGCTTACGGTCTGCTGTGAATATGCCTTGCTGATAGTTTCGTTGATAGCTGTACGGGTAGCTATCATTGCGTGTATCTCCATACCGGAGATAACCTTCAACTCCTCAAATATGTAGAAGTTGATAGGATCGTCTGTAGCAACGGTAAGGCGTGAATCGTTCATCTGGAACGCTACACAGCAGTTCTTCTTTGCTATAGCCTCAGGTATCTTCTTGACCGCCTCTATATCAATCTTTGTGGTTGTGAGGTCGATGAACGGCACTTTAAGACGGATAGACAGTGCCTGCGCAAGCTGTGTTTCTGAAACATAGCCCAGCTCGAGCAATACGTCGCCGAGCTTTTTACCCGGCTCACTGCGCTGTTTTTCAAGGGCTTCTTCAAGCTGATCCTCTTTCAGAAATCCGTTCTCAACAAGAATCTGTCCTATCGGTATGTTCTTCATTAAACTGTTCCCCCTGTGATTAGTGGTATACTTGCCGCCCGTACTTGAAAAAGGCGGCGATATGTGGTAAAATATCCATACGCTGTTTTACAGCGTTCAGATTGAAACAAAAGCTAATTTTATATCGCAGAGCGGATTTAATATCCCTATCCCCCCTGCCCCCTTTCCCCCGGAAAGGGGGAGAATACGGGGGCTGTCGCCCCTGCGACCCCACTTGGGGCGTTGCCCCAAACCCCATTTGTTAAAATCTGTACCGTTGTTACAGCGTTCCAAAAAGGAAAGGATGGTTATATATATGACAGGTATACTATGGTATGATACCGTAATTTGCGTGCTTGTGTTTATCTTCGGCTCGGTCATTGGCAGTTTTCTGAATGTGGTAATCTACCGCACTCCGCTGCATATGTCAATCGTAAACGGCCCTTCTCACTGCTTTTCGTGCGGTGAACGAATAAAGCCGTATGACCTTGTGCCGATATTCAGCTGGATATTCTTAGGCGGCAAGTGCCGCAAGTGTAAGGCTCCTATCTCGGCACGTTACACTGTTGTAGAGGCTCTGACGGGAATAATGTTCCTGCTCGCCTACATAAGATTTTCGGCAAGTCTGCCGATGGTGGTCGCAATTGTATTCTTCTCATTGCTGATAGTCCTCAGCTGTATTGACATTGACCATATGGAAATCCCGTACTGGTGTACGATCTCGATTGCCGTACTCGGTATCGCCACGTTCTTCACCGAGCCTAATATGCCCTGGTGGGAGCATTTTGCAGGTGCGGCTGTTATCGCAGTTCCGTTTGCTATACTCGCTTTATTCGGCGGTATGGGCGGCGGCGATGTTCAGCTTATGGCGGCATCGGGCTTTGTGCTTGGCTGGAAGATAGTTCCCTCAGCCGTTATAGGTGTTGTGGTGGGCGCTGTCTACGGGCTTATCGTGCTTTTCGTATCGTCACGGTTCACTAAGGAGCAATCCGCAAAAATCAGCGAAAAACTCACAGGTTGGTGCGAGGGCAAGGCTGTCGACAGCTCAAAGGATGTTATCATAGGTGAATTTGAACACGGCAAGTGCAAGATCGACCCTGAGCTTTTTGAAGAAAAAGCGTGGAATATTTCGGGCGATGAGCTTAAAGCCGCAACTGAGTCGCTCAGCAGCGAACTGAACGAAGTAATGGGCAATCTTCCCGACAGCAAGGAATATGTATTCCGTGCGAACGTGGAAAACGGCAAGATAACAAAGATAAAACTGCGCCGCCGTATCGCCTTCGGCCCTGCACTGAGCGTAGGACTTGCAGTCGGTATGCTTTGCGGTGAAACCATTATCAAGGCTTATCTTTCAATGCTGTAAAAAATAAGCGTTTATATTTCCCCCGCCTTACGGCGGGGGATTTTTTGTTATCAGCCGAAAATCTTAATCCTGTAAAGAATTACAATATTCATATCATCAGAATAACTGTAATTCTCAAGGTCGGGACTGCTTGAAGGTGTCAGCTTCAGAAGCGACATATTGAGCAGCTTGAACATCTGAACTCGCTCACTTACCTTTATGTTTCCATCGGAATCGTAAGTGTTGACACCCATTCTGCACCATGTGCCCTTATCGCCTGAGGTCGTCTTGAATGTGAACTTATAGCGCGAGTCATTGTAATATTCATTATTGAATACGGCATAAGCATTATTGTTGACAAGCGAAGTAGCCTTTGTCTTATAGTCAACAACACTGTTGAGCTTGCCGAGATCGTATAACTGATAACCCTCAGCTGTTGAACGCAGTATCATGCAGTAAACAGTTTCGTTAAGTTCCTTATCGGCGAACATAACGGAAGCTATCTTTGCCACACTGCTGTCAACGTCGGAGTTCTTGGTAAGATCCTCGGTCTTATATTCTTTTATGTTGTATGTTGAAGCATTTTTCAGCTTATCAGTAACATAATTGGTTATCGTATCGGTTACGGCATTTGTTACTGTATCCTCGTCAAGAGATTTCACTATGCCGTTTACGGGATTGAACATAGACATAGCCGCAACAATGAGTATTGTCATAATTGCCATTGCGATTATGACCTCAATCAGCGTAAATGCCTTTTTCTTTAAGAGCTTTCTCATCCGGCATCATCCTCCTTTACGGGCGTACCGTAAATATGGTTGTAAATACCGTTTGTAGCCGCATCATCAAATGATTCCGATGTTTTTGCCGTATCTGTGCTTTTTGGATCAACAAAATACTTGGCAAAGCAACCGTAATCACTTTCAAACTTATCTTCGGACAGTGTAAAGTATATCTTCATGCTGTACGAAGTATCCTTGTCGCTTGCTTTCTTTGCACTGAATCGTACATTTGTGCCGGATACCATGCTATAAACCATTTTATCATCGGGCGTTACAACAATATTCTTTGACGCTTCGGGGAGTGCAATCTTTAAAGACTTGCTCTCTGAACCGTTAAGTGCATTTGTTGAGGTTGTATCAACCATAAACGCAAGCGTAATCTTGTATTTACCGTCCTCAAGAACACAGCTTTCTTCATGCACGTATATCTTGTCAATACCCTTTGTGCCGTAAATATGGATATCATCGGTTACCATACCGCCGCTGTTTTTATCCTTATCCTTATTGCCGCCGTCATTCTTGATCGTAGCATCAATAGTATTTATCTCAAGTCTGCCGTCATTATCGGCTTCGGTGCTGTCCTTGCGTATCTTTACATCGTTTATCTTGACATCGTTCGTACCGCCCGTGGGACTTACAAACTTCATGACAAGATTTACGGTATCTCTTTCAACAAGAGCGTTTTCCTGCACAAGATTGCTTATCTGCGTGTCCATATCCTTATCCACGCTGTCATTCTTTCTGTGCTGTGCTATCGCTATTGCAAGTATCTGCATTACGATAGCGGACATAAGAGCGAATATGACTATGGAAACGAGAACCTCTGTCAGCGTAAAGCCTTTTTTACTTTTAAAGCGTTTAAACAGCTTCATGCTATCCGCTCCTTTCATCAGTTATAACCGTACTTTCTCCATGATCTTGAGCTTGACGAACCGAGTGTTCCGATCTCACCGCCCGAATTGGAAATGAGCTTTTCCATATAATCAAAGCGTGCGTCTTCCTTTTCAGCTCCGGTCAGCGTACTGTCTACATATCTGTCATAGTAGTCATACGGAATAGTAGCCATATACACTCTTGATGTATTCGGCATCTCATAGTCGGATACGATAAGACCGCCGAGCATCGCAAAATGTCTTTCTGTCGATTTACCTGCGCCGAACGTCATATAAGGTGCATATATGAAACCGCAGAATGTATTATACTGCATATCAAAATTTACATCGCTGTTCTTGTTTATCGCAACAACGAACAGGTTGTTATGAATTCCGCCTGAGTTCTTGTACTTATCAAGAATGTTCTGCTTAAACAGTGTCTGCTTTCTGGCATCTGTGTCATTTGTTCTCATAATGGCGCTTATCTTAGCTTCAGAAAATTTATCGGTATTAGTTACCTTACCATCTGCCGCTATCGCATCGGGAAGAACCTCCTTAAGAAGGTTGTAGTGACCCATAAATACTCGTGTCTGAGCAAAGTATGTTACGCCGTCGCCTATAACGAATATTACACTGCCCTTACCCTTTGTAAGTACGCTGAACCAACCGGCAAACTGACCGTCGGGTTCGTTGTTCCAACGGAAGCAGTTGAACTTGGATTTATCCTCCGACTTATTTGAGAAGCTGTATGTGGGTGAACTCCACTCGTTAGCAGGAGGAGTTTTCTTCATATAGCAGTTTGCGGGCAGATATACATACATATCAATATCGTTACCGCCGGGCATAGTGGTATCGAATACTATGTTGTATCCGTCCCATGTTCCTGCCGTAATGCGCATATCGCCCATTATAACGTACTGACCGAATTTCTGAGCTGACACTACTAACTGATTCTTTGTACTGCCTGTGTCTTTGAATCTTTCATCCTGTACCTGAGGTTCAGTTGCATTGTCGAACTTATAGTTAATAGGATCTACTGTATATGAGCCGTCGTCATTGATAAACTTCTTGGTCATATTCCAGTTTGTATATTCGGGATTTCCGACTTTTTCGTTGATCTTAGCCTTGACATTTGTCAGTGATTCGCATGTTCCGCTGTCGGAAGGCCATACATACGAATATGCCTGTTCATTTGAGCCTCTCGCCTTATCCATGTTTGCACGCAGTGCATTGTATGCGCTGTCGTTGTCGCCATTCTTTGCTTCAAAGCGAATAGAAGCATCGGTATAATCCTTTATTCTGCTGTCATCAACGCCGTGTGACTTTATCCATGCCTTCTGTGCGCCGTAGTAGCTTGAACCTGAGCAGAGGTAGACATTGCCTCCGACCGTTATTCCGCCGGGGAACTTATCGCCCGTGTTTACTTCTTTGTCAATGTAAACATCGCCGTTTACATAAACCTTGCCCATATATGTTTCATTTCCGAAGAAAGCGGCATCACCGTTTACATAGATCTCACAATCGCTGTCATCGCTGGGTCGTCCGCTTATAAAGTCGCCGACTACATAAACATCGGTATCGTTCTTGTAGTTGAACGATGTGCCCTGTATCAGATTTCCGCCGACTCTTATACGTCCGCCGTTCAGGTTCATTGCACCCTGACCGCCGTTATACGTCATTATAAGGTTGTTTCCAGTGGTGATATCAAATGTCTGGTCACCGTTTGAGTTGATAGGTGCGTTGTTTATTGAAAGCGTACCCGCACTGATAACCTCGGCTCTGATATTGATACCCGAGTTGCCCGACTGAGATGAACCTATCTGGCTGTACTCGTTATCAAGGTACATTGTGGAAGTTACGGTCATACCGGACATTACAACATCGTTCGGAGCATAGCCTGTAGATGTGAAGAATCTGTCGAACGAATAAGGTTTTGAAACAAGCGTAAACTCACCGATTGAGGTTACCGTTGAGGTTTCACCGTTTACTAATACTTCGGTTTCGACTTTTATCGTCTGCTTTTCGTCGCCGCTGTCACCGCTGAGCTTTGTTACCGTTATCTTGTAATCGCCAAGACCGCCGGCAAGCTCTGCGAAAGCATCTGTGCCATCGCCCTTTGTGGTGAGCGACTTGTTGGGCGACAGTGCAATTATAGCGTCTACGAAAGCATCGTCCGTCTTTGTGTTGAGATATTCGGTTACGAGGTCATTTAGCGAAACGGCACTCTGGTAAGACTGTTCATTGCCGTATTTTATCTCGACCTGTGCACGAGCGGAAATTGTCGAATAATAAACCGCAGATGCAAGAACTATCATAACCGTCATTATAGCGATAATGAAGAATAAAACGCTTCCCTTGCCGCCTTTCAGCCGCAGTAACGCCCTTTTCATCATTAACGCTCTTTTGTTATGTTTGTTCATAGCGTTTCATCCTTTCATTTCTTACTTGTAAGCAACCGTTTATTCGGCTGTGCTGTTATTAGCCGCAAAGGGATCTGCCACAGGCTGTATGCAAAGCAGATTTACGGAGAATTCCATTGTGTAATCGCCAGAAGAAGCGTTGCTCTCACCGGAATTTGTGCTTGTGTTCTCTTCCATCTGATAGCTGAGCGATGCGATAGAAACGGTTTTTCCGTCACCGTTCTTTTCGTATACGCCCGAATAAAGCAGGTCTGCAAAATCGTGAAGATTCTGGAGCTTATTTGAATGTGCCGTAAATGCTACTGTTACAGAACCTACGGTTACCGGTTCGCTTGCGGCAAGAAGTGTCGCCTGGAGCTTCTTTGCGTACATAACAAGCTCTCTTGTGCTGAGCTTGCTGAAATCGGTTTCTTTATCCGGAGTTTCAACGACGGTATTGGCAAAGTCCTTGAGAGGATATGTTACCTCTGTGGGTGAAAATACCGATACGGAAAGTGCCTGCGTTGAGAAAGGCGAAATTGTAAGTCCGTCTATCGTTATATCCTTGCCATTTGCAATAAACTTACGCATAATCTCGTCAGCCTCGTATTCTGTGAGGTCGTTGAAAAACTTGTCGGCAAGGTTCTTACCGTCTTCATACGCCTGGCTGATCTCGTTATCTATTGTTGACTCGTGTTCGAGCTGTTTATTTATATCCGCATATTGCTTATTGACAGACGCAAGCTGCTTGTTGTTATCACTGATCTTGTTGAAGTTGGGAAGAATAAATACAAATATGCCGACGCCTATTATTGCGGCAACTAAAAATACAACTATAAGAATTCGTTCCTGTTTACTGATCTTCATGTTATGTATGTCCTTTCCCCGTTACTGTGCCGTAGATTCGGCAGTTGATTCTGTTGCGGAAGCGGTTGAAGATGTATCGGTCTGTGTGCCGTTCTCGCCTGCTTCGATAATACTGTTAGCCGAATTCTTATCGACTGCAACGCCATTACCTGCCTTGAGAAGCATTGTCAAGCTGAACTCAACGGTTTCCTTATTGTCTTCGCCTTTTTCAACAGTGTAACCGGTATATGTGATATTTTCAAAATAGCCCTGATCTATCAGCGCTCTGACATACTGTGAAGGCTGCGCCTGATTTTTACAGCTGTATGTTGCGGTTACAGAATAGCCGGAAATATCGACTGAATCTATCAGCTTCATACCTGAAAGGTTTTTGCGAATGTCTTCCTTCGTTACACTCTCAATGCCGTCCTGCTTTTCCGTAAACGGCTCTCTGAGCATCTTATATACCGCTGTAGTACCCTTAGGCATATAATTGTACATCAGTTCGGCATTTGCAATAGAATCCTTGTAACTCTGGAAGTTGGCAAGAACGCCTTCCTTCTGCTGTAAAGTCGTTAGCCTTGCCTGAAGTGCCGTGTCGTTTATCTGTGCTTGCACCTTTGTTATCTCGCTCTTTATGCTATTGTTGATAACATCTACAACAACATTTGCGCCGACAACCGCAAGAACGCTTATGAGAGCCGCCGCACCAAGTCCGATGAAGAAGGTATTAAGACCCTTGCTTTCCTTAGCCGCTGTGGTATCAAGAAGGTTGATATGCTCAAGCTCCTTGTTTACCTTGTAGAGTGCGCCGATGGCGTTTGCATATACGGTAAACTCGAAGTCAGCTCTTGACGCAATGGTTGTCGGTGCACTCAGAATGTGACAGGGAACGCTAAAGCCCGATACGGTGTTCGTAAGCGCTATGAAGTCGCCTATCTCACCGTAGAACATCATTTCCTTGATGGGCTTCATGTCCTTCCTTGACTGGAAGAACTGGAACATTCTGAACAGGTTATCATATATAGCCTGGTTAACATAGTCCTCTGCGTTATTATAATCAGCGGGGTCGATCTTGAAATATCTTGAGAACGAAAGAACGTTGTCTTCGTAAAGGTTGATATTCAGGAACTCCTTGTCTATCTGAACAAGCAGGAGCGGCATATAGCCCGACATCTTCGGAGTGTTCTGGATAAGACGTGAAATTGCATTGTTTGAAATGTTTACAGCCTTAAGTGCAAGACCCATGTGCGTGAACAGCTTTACATATCCGCCAACAAGACGCTGGGGGCAGGCTGTGGCAAGAACCTTGATAAGAGGGTTCTTGTTCTCGTCTACGGTTTCACCAACTATGGTATATGAAATATTATAGTCGCCCGATATGCCCATGTTGCTTCCTATCATAGCCTCGATAGCGGCGGTATTGGAGAGCTTTCTGGGCTTGGGGAGCATAAGCTCCTTGTAGAGTATCGAGCTTGAGCTGATCGATACGATAGTATCCTTTTCCTTGATCGCTCTTGTGTTGATCATATCAATTATTTCAGCCGCAACCAGCGGAACATCTGCTATGTAGCCGTTTGAAACAAGACCCTTTTCGATCTCTCTGAAGTCAACCTCGTCAATCTTGATCTTATTGCCCTGTGCTGAACCACGGACAAGTTTGATTTGTCTGTCGGTAATATCAATAGATAACATATCTCAATAATTCCTTCCTGCTTATTAGGTTTAATTTTCGTTGCTTTTTAAGTATTGCCCATGCCTTCCATACCTGAGTAAAGAATCGGGAATACACCTGCAAGCAAGCAACCTACCATGGCACCCATAAGGATGATCATTACAGGCTCCATAAGGCCTACAAGTCTTGATATTGCTGAGTCGGCTTCATCGTCGTAATAATCGGACGATTTAGCAAGGATGGTATCAAGAGTACCTGACTCCTCACCAACATAAACGATAGAAACAAACATACCGTCAAATACGTTTATTCTGCCCATCGCTACCGAGAGCGATTCGCCTCGTTTTACGTTTTCGACAACATCTTCAAACTGCTTTATGATATATGTATTGCCGAGAGTGCCTACCGATTTTTCGATACAGTCTACCATCTGAAGACCGGACGAGAAAAGGTTTGACATTGTACGGGCAAAACGTGCGGTATAGATTGTACGGAGAAGTCCTCCGATCTTAGGTAATTTCAGAAGCATTTCGTCCCACTTGAGCTTTGACGAAGGGGTCTTGACAATAAGTCGCAGTACGATTACAATTGCGATCACGACTATGACAAGAATGTACCACTGGTTTATCATAAAGTCACTTATTCCGAAAATAGCCGCAGACAGCGGAGGCATTTCAGAATCGCCCGCAAGGTCACGGAACATAGGCATGATCATCGTGAACATCGCTATCATAATAACTACCAGAAGCACAAGCAGTACGATAGGATAAATCATAGCACCCTTGATCTTGTTCTGCGTCTTGCTGTCCTTTGCGTAATGCTCTGATACACGGTTCATGATTGTATCAAGGTTACCGGACGCTTCACCTGCGCCGACCATACTGACGAAAAGTGACGGAAATACACCGGGCTTTGTAGCTATAGCCTCAGAGAAGCTGCGACCCTTCTGTACCTCCTCATATATATCGAGAAGCACCTGCTTTTGTTTTTTATTTTCAGTCTGCGCCTGCAATATCTGAAGTGCCTTTACAAGGCTTACACCTGATGTAAGCATCGCCGCAAGCTGTCGGCAGAAGAACGACAGATCCTTCGTCTTGAACTTGAACTTGACATCTGCCGCCTTGTTCTTTGACGCATCCTTATAAGATGTACAGAACAAGCCTTTTTGTCGGAGCTTATCAATAAGTTCAACGGAATCTTCCGCCATTTCGGTGCCTTTTACCTTTTTACCGTTTACGTCGGTAGCAACGTAAGCAAAAGTTGTCACTGGTTATCCCCCATTCATCATAACAGAATAAACAACCTCCACATCAAATGGAAATTATTATATAACAAAATTATACCATAAGTTTTAGCGAATAGCAAGAAAACTTTAATGGCATATCAAACAATTTTCAAAGCAAAATTTTATGTAAAATTGCCGAAAAACGAACTATGTTTTCGCCAATTTAAGGCATTTTTTCATCGTTTTTTAGTTTTGACATATACATACAGCCATTCGGGGCATATTGCGCCGATATGGCTGTATACTATTAAAAATAAATAAAGAAAACAGCGGTTACACATCAAGTGCGATAGTGATCATATCGGTAAGGGTCTTTTCACGTTCTTCGGGTGTAATGTCCTCCGTTCCTGTCAGAGGGTTGTTTGTAACGGTACATATACACAGCGCCTTCTTGCCTGCCGCCGCCGCATTCATATAAAGTGCCGCCGCTTCCATTTCCACAGCAAGAACACCCATTTTCGACCATGCCGAAAGGCTGTCCGACGCATCGTAATACACCTCTCCCGTCAATACATTTCCGACGTGAGCCTTGATATTTTTCTCTGTCGCAAGCTCATACGCTCTTTTCACAAGTCCGAAGTCGGCTATGGGCGCATACGTTCCGGGCAAGCCGTACTGCCTGTCAACATTAGTATCGTGGCAGGCACCCTGCGCTATTATCACATCTCTGGGCTGAACCTGCGGTACAAGCGCACCTGCCGTTCCGATTCTTATAATCGTTTCGGCTTCATAGAAATTGAACAGCTCGTAGCTGTATATGCCTATAGATGAAACTCCCATTCCGCTTCCCATTACCGTTACCTTTGAGCCTTTGTAATTGCCTGTGAAGCCGAGCATATTTCTTGTATCGTTAACGCAGACTGCGTCCGAAAGATAATTTTCGGCTATGAATTTTGCCCTTAACGGATCTCCAGGCATAAGAATTTTCTCTGCAATTTCTCCCATTTTTGCCTTTATGTGCGGTGTAGGTACATTTGCCATACTATCATTTTCCTTTCTGAAACCATTTGAATTATGCTGATTTTACTTCTTTTTTTCGGCACACAGCAGGTATTTTTACCCAGAGCATACATATTATTACCTTTTTCACATCTGAAATCAGTTTACAATATCCATATTCTGCATTTATAGTTACAGCAGTGTAACAAATTCGGGTCTTTGCGTGTGCTTTGTTCACATATTATACACCATAACGAAAAAAATGTCCAGTTTCATTTAAACGATTACATTCTTTTTTGTCAATCTGAACGAAAATTAAGCCGATTAAACAAATTAAAGCAAAACCCACTTGACCGTAACGTAAAATTTATGTATAATTCATTTCAGCCAAGCGAGAGACTTGGCGTTATAGATCGATACAAACTTACTGTAAGGAGATTAAAGACATGAAAAAGATTTTAGCTTTAGTAGCAGTAGTAGCTATGGTAGCAGCTATGGCAACAGCTTGCGGCAACAACACAACATCAGGTTCAAGCGTTGGTAGCTCAACAAGCGTTTCTGAGTCTAAGTAATCAGAAATAACGGAAAAATACCGGGAGTTCGTTTTTACGGACTCCCGGTTTTTCTTTATCTTTTCCGACTTTTGCTAAAATGCGTTGTTGAATTCCTCGCATATCTGCTGTGCCGACCTTCCGCTTTCTCTGTTATAGCGGTTTATCACTATCCTGCCGTTTCTGTTCATACTGCACGGCTGTTCACAGCAGGTCATAAACACGCTTATGCCCGCACTGCCGATTATCTCCGCACTTCCCTCGCAGAGTGACCCGAAGGGATATGCGAAAGCGACAGGCCTTTTCCCTGTGACCCGCTGTAATTTGTCCGACAGCCTTGCCACATCCTCATACAGCACCGTGCGGTACTGCTCATCGCTCTCGTTTTCTTTTCTCGCACAGCCGTTTCTTTCCCCGTTGTACGAGTGCATATCGTAAGTGTGATTTCCTATTTCGACATAACCGCTGTCCGACAGCTTCTTTATCTCGTTCCATGTCAGGTAAGCATAAGACAAGTGCTTTCCCTCTTCGTTGATACGGGAATATTCGTCCGTATAACTGCCCACAACATTTATGACCGCCTTCATTCCGTATTTTTTCAGCAGCGGCAGTACATAATAAAGTCCGGTTTCATAACCGTCGTCAAACGTGATCACAACCGTTTTTTCCGGCAGTCTGCCGCCCTGCTCACGAATTTTCACAAGCTGGGACGGAAGAACGGAAACATAACCGTTTCCGGACAGATACGCAAGGTCGCTCTCCAGCTCGTTTGGAGTAATTATATATTTTCCGGCTCTGCTTTCATCCTTTAACACCTGATGATACATCAGCCCTATAAAGCTGTTGCCGCTTTCGTTTTCGGCATATATTGCGGCACTCAGTATCCCGAGCATCACCGCAATGCACACCACGCCTGCCGTGATTGTGGCAACGCATATTCTTACGCTTTTCAAGCTATCATCTCCGTTTGTTCTTTTTGTTTAATTATCAGCCTTTAAGCATATGATTATTCGTTAAACTGCCGTATTTTTTTGTTTTACAAACTTTTACACGTTTTTCAGATTGACTGCTGTTTTTTTTAGTTGTATAATTTGCGTAGTAAAATTTGTTTATATCCCCGATATACTATAGTCCGAGTTTAGTCCGAGTTTTCTATCTGCAGCTATTTTCTATTAAGGAGAGGTTTATATGAACACAGATAATATGCGAGAGCGTGCGGTTGCCGTAAGTGTTGTCGTTCCCGTATACAACGTTGAAAAATACATTGAACGTTGTCTTGATTCGCTTGTCCGTCAGGAGTTCGGATACGAATACGAAATAATCATTGTGAATGACGGAACGAAAGATAATTCCATGATGATAGCGGACAGGTTTGCAAGCAAGTATGATTTCATAAAAATAATCACTCAGCAAAACGCAGGCCTTTCAGCCGCAAGAAACACAGGTCTTGCAAACGCAAAAGGCGAATATATCGCCTTTGTTGACAGCGACGACTTTGTTTCTCCCTTTTACATTTCCGAAATGTACACGCTCGCCGTAAAAAACAACGCAGACATAGTACAGTGCAGATACTGCAATTACTTTGAAAAATCCGACCGCAGTATAAATGTGCTTCTTTCCCACCGTAACGGCGTAATCGGCGGAAAAAAGGCATTTGAAAAGCTGATTTCCGATGTTTCGGTAAGAAATTACGCATGGAACAAGCTGTACAGACGCTCGCTCTTCACTGACAACAATATATCCTACCCTGTCGGAAAGTGCTTTGAGGACGTAATTACAACACCACGCCTGTTTGCCTGTGCGGAAAATGTTGCCTTCACACGAAAGGTGCTTTACAGCTATGCCCACCGTCCCGACAGCATAACGGGTCTTGCAGGAAGAAAAATGGTTGACAGCTATCTTGAGGCATATCTCATCTTGTCGGAATATCTTGCGGAAAACGGCATCTATTACAGCTGTCGCACAAGGATTTCCGTTATGACCTTAAAGGTGCTTATAACGCTGTACGGAATGATAGCAAGACAGTATATGGCCGGCAAAGGAAACGGCGGCAGCTATATTTCCGACTGCCGTGAGGTGAGAAACACCGTAAAAAAACAACTGCGTCTGCTTTCTCCTGCGTATCTTAAAAGAGCGCAGAAAAAACAGCTTTCAAAAACAAACTGACATATTTCCCCGAAAAGCATTTTCGTTTTTCGGGGAATTTTCTTTGCTTTACAGGCTTAAAAACCGTTTATTTCGCTTAATTTTCACATTTTCCCTGTTGCAATCAGATAAAAACCGTGTTATAATTAATGTATATGTAAATTGGAGAAAAAAAGATATGAGTATTGCAGTAGCTATTGACGGCCCTGTAGGAGCGGGCAAAAGCTCCATCGCCAAAGAATGCGCAAAGCGTTTAGGCTTTATATACGTTGACACGGGCGCTATGTACCGTTGCATAGGTCTTTTCTGCGACCGCAACGGCGTTGATATGGACGACCCCGTGAGAGTAAGTGCGGCACTTTCGCATATTTCTCTTGACGTAAAGATAAAGGACGGCACACAGCACATATATCTTAACGGCTATGACGTTTCCGACGAGATACGCTTACCCGAAATAAGCATGGCGGCTTCCAAGGTTTCCGCTATCCCGGCTGTAAGAGCATTTCTCCTTCAGCTTCAGCGTGATATGGCAGAAAGCCGTGACGTGATAATGGACGGCAGGGATATAGGAACTGTCGTACTTCCTAACGCAACAGTGAAGATATATCTTACGGCAGATGCCGAGGTGCGTGCAAAGCGCCGTTATGACGAACTTATTGCAAAGGGTACGGCTGTATCTTACGAGAGCGTGCTTGCGGATCTTAAACAGCGTGACCACAACGATATGACAAGAGAAATTGCACCGCTGAAGCAGGCCGATGACGCAGTGCTTGCGGATACGACAGAGCTTGATTTTGAAGGCTCGTGCGACCTGCTTGTCAGAATAATCAAAGAAAAGGCAGAAATCAGATAATGTATGAATTTTTCAGGAAGATAGTATGTCTTTCAATGCACATAAAATACAGGATCAAGTTAATCGGCGGTGACAACAGACCGTATAAAAACGGCATAAAGGGCGGCTATATTATAGCCTGCAATCATCAGGATTACGGCGATCCTCCGCTGATAGCGGCTGTGAACAAGGCGCATTTTTCGTTTATGGCGAAGATTGAGCTGTTCGAGAAAAATAAATTCTTTGCCTGGCTTATTACCAAGTGCGGAGCGTTCCCCGTTGTAAGAGGCGCAGGTGACGGCAGTGCCATTGACCACGCTATAGCCGACCTTGAGAAGAACAGGGCTTTCGTAATATTTCCCGAAGGTACACGTTCTAAGGACGGCAATATCGGCAGAGCAAAATCGGGTATTGCGGTTATCGCAGGCAAGACAAACGCCCCCGTTCTTCCGATGTGCATAAAGTACGGAAAAAAAGGCTTCCGCAGAAAAGTATGGATCTCGGTAGGCGAGATGATTCCTGCCGAGCATATCGCACTGAACAGCGACGACAGAACAGAGCTAAGACGTGTTTCAAATCTTATTATGGATAACATAAAGATGCTGATGGACGGTATGAGCGAATACGGCGATCCGCTCCCCAAGCAGTATAACCCGAAGCCCGAAAAGCAGACAGAAGAGGAAAGCAAGTGAGCCGTTACAATATTGAAACGGCAAAGAGCGCAGGCTTCTGTTTCGGTGTTAAGCGTGCTGTAGAAATTGCGGAAAAAACCGCAGAAGAAAACGGCAGCTGCTATACGCTCGGAGAACTGATACACAACGGCAGTGAGATAGCAAGACTTCAGAAGCTGGGAGTATACCCCATAGATTCACCTGACGATCTGCCGCAGGGCAGGACGCTTATAATACGCTCTCACGGCGTTGCAAAATCGGTTACAGATTATATACACGACAAGGGCATAAGCTGTATTGACGCTACCTGCCCGTTTGTCGCAAAGATACACAACATTGTTTCAAAGTCGGAATGCCCCGTTATCATAGCGGGCGACCCCGATCACCCTGAGGTCATCGGGATAGTCGGACATTGCAGGAATCCCGATGAAGTAACAGTGGTGCGTGACTCGGACGAGCTGGAAAAAATGGCAGAATTGCAGAAATTTCCTCGTCAAAATGCACTAATCATGGTTGCTCAGACGACGTTTAATTCGTCAAAATGGCAATCTTGCATTCAAGTTGCAAAAAAACACTATACAAATATCACGATTTTTGATACAATATGTAGTGCGACGGCTGAAAGACAAAAGGAAACCGAGGAGCTTGCACGGCGCTCGGCGCTCATGGTCACGGTCGGCGGAAAAAATTCCAGCAACACCGCAAAGCTGGCACAGATAAGTCAAAAACACTGCCCCGTAATATTTACGCAGGACGGCAGTGATATTGATAAAGCCGCAGTGCTTAGCCTGCTCCCTTTGCAGGGCGGTACGGTCGGTATAACGGCAGGAGCTTCGACACCTGCCTATATAATAAAGGAGGTTCATAGAATTATGAGCGAAATTCTCAACAATGAAGAAGGATTCGACTTCATGGCGGAGGTTGACAAGACCTTCAAAAAAGTATATATAGGGAACAGGGTCAAGGCTTTAGTAGTAGCTGTAAACAAGAACGAAGCTGTTGTAGACTTAGGCACAAAGCACTCGGGCTACATTCCTGCAAGCGAGCTTTCGCAGGATCCCAATGCAGCTCCCTCAGATGTTGTCAAGGTTGGCGATGAGATCGAAGCCATCGTTACAGCTGTAAATGACGCAGAAGGTACAGTTACACTTTCCAAGAAGAAGGTTGACAGCGTTCTCGGCGTAGAAAAGCTCGCAGCCGCTATGGAAAATAATGAAACGCTCGAAGGTGAAGTATCATCGGTAGTTAAGGGCGGCGTTATCATTATCTCCAATGGCACAAGAGTATTCATCCCTGCGTCACAGACAGGCGTTCCCAAGGACGGCAAGCTTGAAGAGCTTCTCAAGAAGACAGTTCCCTTCAAGGTTATCGAAGTAACAGAGGCAAGAGGCAGAGTTGTTGGTTCTATCCGTCAGGCTAAGAAGGAAGCAAACGATGCCGCTAAGGCTAAGTTCTGGGAGAACATTGAAGTAGGTCAGAAGTTCACAGGTGAAGTTAAGTCTATCGAAAGCTACGGCGTATTCGTTGATCTCGGCGGAGTTGACGGTATGGTTCACTCAAGCGAGCTTACCTGGAACAGAATCAAGCACCCTAGAGAGATCGTTAAGATCGGCGACAAGCTTGATGTATATGTAAAGAGCTTCGACCCCGAGAAGAAGAGAGTATCACTCGGCTGCAAGAAGGAAGAGGACAACCCCTGGAACAAGTTTGTTGCTGAATATCACGAAGGCGATGTTGTTGACGTTACTATTGTAAGCATCACACCCTTCGGCGCATTCGCACAGATCATCCCCGGCGTTGACGGTCTTATCCACATCAGCCAGATCTCTACAGAGCGTATCAACAATGTTGCTCAGGTTCTTTCCATCGGCGATGAAGTTAAGGCAAAGATCATCGAAATCAACGAGGAACAGAACAGAGTAAGCCTTTCTATCCGTGCACTCAAGGAAGAAATGCCTGAGGACGAGGAAGAAGAAGCTGAAGACGCTGAATAATCGTCAATAAAGAAAATATTGAGCCACCGGTCACGGTGGCTCATTTTATGCAAAAAAACGGAGAGAAAATGAAAAAACTGAAATCAATAATGCCGGGAACAGCCGTATGTGCCGTCATTGCCGCTGCGGCAACGCTGACAGGCGGGATAAGCATAGGCGGCTTTTCCTTTGAGCTTATCGGAGCACCTGTAATAGCAATACTTCTCGGTATGATACTGACGCTTGTATTCCCTAAGCTCGCAAGCCTTGTATCACTGTCGGGCGGAATAAAGTTCACGTCAAAAAAGATTCTGCAGTGGGCTGTGGTAATTCTCGGCTTTTCGCTTAATTTAAGCACTATAGCACAGGTCGGCGCAAAGAGCCTGCCTGTTATAGTCGGCACTATCTCTATATCGCTGATAGTTGCGTTTATAATGATGAAGCTAATGAAGGTCGATCCAAAGACCGCCTGCCTTATAGGCGTAGGCTCGTCTATCTGCGGCGGCTCGGCTATTGCGGCAACAGCGCCCGTTATAGATGCGGATGATGAAGACGTTGCACGTTCAATATCGGTAATATTCCTGTTCAATGTGCTTGCCGCACTTATATTCCCGACGCTCGGACACGCTATAGGACTTGGAACGGAAGGGTTTGCGGTATTTGCCGGAACTGCGGTCAACGATACCTCATCGGTCACTGCGGCGGCATCGACAGCGGAAGGCATTTACGGATACAGCGGTATACTTTCAGCCGCCGTAACGGTAAAGCTGACAAGAACGCTTGCCATTATCCCGATAACGCTCGTGCTTGCACTCTACCGCACAGCAAAAGCCAAAAAAAGCGGCGGCAGTAAAACTGATTTCTCGATTAAGAAGATATTCCCGTGGTTTATCCTTTTCTTTATCGGTGCGTCACTTATAACAACGGTCTGCGGATTACTGCCCGAAAACAGCGTCACGCTATTCTACTCATCGCAGTTTGTGCCGTTTGCAAAATGGCTGGCTAAATTCTTTATAGCAATGGCTATGGGCGCTATCGGACTTAACACAAATATAGTAAAGCTGATACGCAACGGCGGAAAGCCGATACTTCTCGGACTGTGCTGTTGGGTATCCATCACCGCCGTTTCGCTCGGTGTACAAAGCGTTACAGGGCTTTTCACAAGCAATCTCTGATAATATAAAACGGGTACGGATTATGATAATCCGCACCCGTTACCTATACCCTCTGCCCGAACTTAAGCAATATCCTTGAATACAGCTCCTTATTTATCTCATAATAATCGGTAGCCGTTGTCTTTCTGTCGTTTTCGAACCCCAACTATTGACAAAGAGCCAATATTAAAACGTGTTCGGATTTTTTATACCGAACACGCCATTTTTTAATTCAATTCCACGCCAAATAATTTTATTACTTCATCGCTGTTCTTTCCTGAAATACTCTTGCCTGTGGCATTTTCAATGGCTTTTAACAGCATTTTTGCTCTATGAATTATATGAGAATTAAAATCGTCATTTCTGCAACTCTCTACATCAATCCAATGCGATTGCAGATATGTGTTCAACTCTTCTGATTCAACCTGTCCTTTCGTTTCAATTCTGGCAAGATATTTGCTAGGAGCAACTCCGCCGATTTCACGGTTAGTCGAATATGTTATAGGCGTTTTGTTGATTACTGAATTCCATTTTTCTTTTGAATAACATTGCTTCTCACAATAATCTTTTGGAAAAATGTGATGTATGTCAGGATTTTCAGATTTATAAACTGCAAAGTCCATCTCACGACCGCTTATGAAATCCTTGCAATGATTTTTAAGTATTAAAGCCATAACACCTTTATAAGCCGCTGAAAGCCTTGATTGTAATGTCAGCAATCTAGTCGGATTAAAATATGATTCTTTAACAGTGCGTGGCAACTCACCATCTTTTTCAATCCAGTTCATTACACCAACAACATCATAAACAAACCTTGTTTCATTCGCTCCGCCATAAAGCTCACCGAAAACGCCACACCAATACCATTGCTTTATTTTGTTTTTATTGTTTGCTATCTTGATTCTGTTATTGTCTTCAAGTAAAGTACAAATAACAGCAAGCGGAATAAGTTGTGTTGAATATGGCAAGTCCTTGCTAGAAAAAATACGTTCTTCTTCAAGTAGCTTTTCCGCTTCAATAAACCCTCTCGTAAGTGCATCAGCATATCCGGTGTATTCTTCTAATTTAAGTTCCAGCACATCTTTCTTTTTACAACTGACAGTGCCACCTTTTTTGTACGAGGACAGCAGTGTACACGCTACAAGGAAATCTGTAGATGTAATTACTGATAATAAATCTCCCGAAAAATACTTTTCTTTTCGAGCTTCCCAATCTTTTCTAAGTTCAAAATCATCCATTGCAAAAATGGCGGTCACCAGTTCAAACACCGTGAGAGAAACTCCGCCAGTATTCACATTCTCGAAAACCTGACACACCGCTTCTTTTGGAGTTTCCTTGCTTAACAAAATAACAGGGATTTTGTATTGGCAGGTCGGCATAGCTATTTTTGTATTAAACTCAGAAAATTGTTTGATAATATCTTGATTATAACCGTAATATGCGTAATACTCGTTTTGCCACTCCTTTGCGGAAGCATAATCAAGTATTCTGTTGAGAGGAAAAACTTTATTTTCAAACTCATACTCTTGCTTTGACAGGTTTATTTCTTCCTTGCGTCCAAATTCTGATGTAACTATTTTATTTTCCGGAACTGAAAAAATAGCATCAAGCCTGTCGTATGATTCGTCCATAGCTTTCTGTATATCAATATAATAATAGCGGTAAATCTCTTTTCCTTTATCAGTGCGGGTGTGTACAGGTTGCTTTGAATACAATGAAGAATAAATAGATGTCAATCTTTGCTGTCCGTCAAGAATAAGTTCAGTAGGAACTGTATCCCCTGCGTCTTCTGCGCCCTCTATTGTTCTATACTTAAAACGCACATTTTCATTGCCGTACTCCAAGAACATTGCCGCACCAACAGGATAGTTATTTGTAATACTTGCTATCAATGCTTTTATTCTTCCATCTTCCCATACCCAACCTCTCTGAAAGTCAGGTAACTGTATACGACCGTTGCTAATTGCTGTCATCAACTCAGTTATAAGTCTGTCATTTGTCTGCATATATCTCTCCTATTATTTAATACAATTTTCAAAATTCAACCCTCTGCCCGAACTTAAGCAATATCCTTGAATACAGCTCCTTATTTATCTCATAATAATCGGTAGCCGTTGTCTTTCTGTCGTTTTCATAAAGCTCAAATCGCATAATTATCTCGCCGTAGTCCTCCGTGTAATAAAAAACGCACAGCCAGTAGCGGTTTTTCTCCGCATAATAATTCACAGGTTCAAGCGTCAGCACCGAGTTTATATCCCCGTTTAAAAGCATATTCAGCTCATCGGGCTTTATATAGCAGAACTGCACCTTCTTTGTCATAGGCATAGCTTTCGCTTTTCTTTTAAGCGGCGTGTCGGCGGTATCCTTGCCGGCGGTTTTCTTTTTGAAGAAAAACATATATGCTCCCCCTTTTTATAAGCAATATAATTTGCATTCCGTTGCTATTCTATCACACTTTAAACACTTTGTCCATATAACTGTGCATTTTTTCACTTGAAATAAAAATACAATTAAAGCAATTATCTGTCAAACTTCAAGGCTGTATCACAACTTTTTCACATATGAACAGTATACTTTAGCCATAGTCAAAAAACAATAAAGCCTACGGGCGTGAAAGGACGATAGATATGACAGACGGATTTGAACGCAATGATATGAACAACACGAACAATATGAACAGCGAAAACGAGCAGGTACAGAACAGCTTCTCGACCGCCGATAATTCGCAGACAGGCACATCTGCAAACGCAAACGGTTATAACGCAGGTTCTTCCTACACAAGCTCCTATGACGCACAGCAGAATGCGTACAACTCATATTACAACTATGCAAACGGTGCAAACAATACGGGCGCAAACAACATACACGTTGCCCCCGGTGTAAACAAGCCGCCTAAGAAGAACGGCAAGGGCGCACTGGTCGCAGGTATCATAGCGGCGGCTCTGGTAGTCGGCGGCGGCGCAGGATTTGCAGGAACGGTACTCGGCAACAGTATAAATGCCACCATTCCCTTTGCAAGCTCGTCTGACGGTACATCTCAGGGCGAATCGGCCGACAGCGGCTCAGAAAGCACAATCGCCGCACCGTCAACAACGCTCAACACCTCAAACGCGGCAACAGCCGCTCCCCTTGACGAAAGCAAGATAAACGACAGCTCAAACAGCACTCTGCTGAATGCCGAAGAACTTTACGAAAAGGTAAAGAACACTGTTGTGCTGGTATATAACTATCAGCGCCAGACAGGCTATGCCGAGCCTGTAAAATACGGCAGCGGCAGTGGCGTTGTATTTACTTCTGACGGCTATGTCATCACAAACGCACACGTTGTAGAGGGTGCGGATAAAATGACAGTAGTCGCTCCCGATTACAAGGACCCCGATACCACAAAGGAATATGAGGCTACAGTAGTCGGCAGTGATACTTATTCAGACCTTGCAGTGCTGAAGATCAGCCGTGACGATCCGTTTGAATATGCAACGCTCGGTGACTCGGACACTGTAAGAGTAGGTCAGGATGTATGCGTACTCGGCAACCCCAAGCAGTTACTCAACTCTCTTACTAAGGGTATCGTATCCGGTCTTGGCAGAGCCTCCGCTTCAAACAGCGCATACGGCACAAGCACAATACAGATAGATGCGGCTATCAACAGCGGTAACAGCGGCGGCGGACTTTTCGATATGTACGGCAACGTTATCGGTATAATCGACTATAAGCTGGTATCCAACACATCAGCGTCTATAGATAACATCGGCTTCGCCATTACAATAAACGAGGCTAAGCCGGTAATAAACGACCTTATGACAAAGGGCTATGTTACGAACCGTCCCGGTCTTGGCATAAACGGCGAGGAGATAAGCGAATACAGCGCATATATGCAGGGACTTGAAAGCGGCGGCGTATATGTAACATATATCTCGGAAGATATGCCGGTGGCAAAGAGCGGTCTTAAAGTCGGCGATATCATTTCAAAGGTAAACGGCACAGCGGTCACCACCGTAACAGATATACAGAATATCATTGCGGAGCTTAACATAGGCGACACTGTTGAGCTTACGGTTTACAGAGCAGGTGCAACAGGCAGATACACCACAAAGACTATCAACGTTGAGCTTGCCGAGATTGAGCTTAGCTGATAAATAAGCATAAAACAACGGCTGTGATGAACTTCACGTTTCATCACAGCCGTATTTTTATGTCCTCAGATTAAGCAGTACCGATGACATGAACATCTCGTCCTTTACCTCTGCGCAATATGTACCGCCGTACTTTTCCGCAATGCTCTTTACCGATTCCACACCTATGCCGAAGCCCTTGTGCTTCGATGAATACAGCACTCCGCCAAGGTCTTTTTTAAGCGTACCCGTAAAAGTATTGTCTATGCCGAGGCAAAGAGTATATTCGTCCGTCATTGCCCTTATTACTATTCTTCTGTTATCGCCGCTTTCCTCCCTGCAGGCATCTGTTGCATTTTCGATAAGATTTCCGAACAGCACCGACAGATCCGTTTCGTCAACAGAGATATTTTCGGGGATTACCGCCTTTACATCATAATCAATATCCTCGTTTTTCGCCACCTGAGCAAAATACAGCATTACGGCATTCACTGTCTTGTTCTCGCAGAAGCTGATAAGCGTATCGTCGGGCAGGCTCTGCTGATAGCTGTTAAGATATTTTTCAAGCTCCTCGTATTGCTTATTTCTGACGTATTCCTGCATAAGCGAGATATGGTGACGCACATCATGCTTTGCTCGTCTTGCGTCCGCTATCTTCTCCTGCAGATTTTCGTATTGCAGGTTCTGCATCGCAAGGCGGTGGTTGTTGTCGCTGAGCCTTATATTCTTCTCCTGCTCGTTTATAAGCATCGCTATAACATAATACACTATTCCGGCTCCCACGTTTATAAACAGCAGGAACACAGCGTTGCCTGCGTCAAGTGCAGTTTCAAGGCTGGATTTGCCGTTGTTGTTATAGAGCATATAGTACCATATCAGATAGAAGGTCGCAGGTATCAGCCACAGATACCGCCACTCGATACCGGTAGGCTCTTTTTCGACTGCGGGAGTATACACCTTTTTTGTGTAGATGAAAAGCGGTATCCACACCACCGCCAGCACAACCAGCATTATAAGCGAGAACGACCAGCGGTACGACTGTACTGCAAGCTCAGGAAAAATCTTTCCTTCTATGCACTTTGATGCCGCCACTACAAAATTCGCCGTGTTTGAGATCATAAGCAAGGTGAACAGTGCCTTGCCGAAATTTACTTTAACCGCAATAAAATAGAAAACCACATACACCGCAGTGCTTACCACACTCGCAAGCGCCGCCTTTCCTCCCGAAAAGAAGGCCGCCCACAGCCCAAGCCCCATCTGGATAAACGATATAACAACAATAATGCAGACCGTGATTTTCACAGAAAAGCGAAGCCTTGAACGGAAAGGATAAAGTGCAAGTGCCATAAACGGCAGGAAATTCAGCAGTGAATAAACGCATATCTCGATAATTCTGTATAAAGGGATCATAAATCGGTACCGTCCTTCCTCAGCTTTTCAAAGCAGTACGCCGTATATGCCGCAGAGATTTCCTTTGCTCTGCGTTTAGGCACGGCAAGCGTTGTTTTGTCCGTAAATGCTATAATATCGTCCTTGCAGGAAGCTACCCCCGCAAAATTGACCGTTATATTATCCGTTAGACTGCAGAACCCGAACTTGCCGTCAAGAAGCCCGTTCACTTTGTCAAACCCTATCTGAGCCTCCCTGACAGCATTACCCTTAAGATAAAACCTGACCGTCTGACCGCAGTTTTTGACATAAAGAATGTTTCTCAGCTTTATCTCCTCGCCCTGCGGCAATGTGATAAGCCTGCTGCGGTACCGGTCAAGCTCCAGCCTTTCGAGCATAACATTTATCTGCTCCTCGCAGTAGGGCTTGCGAAGATAATAGCTTGCGTCAACCTCATAGCTTTCGCAGGCGAATTCACCGCTGTGCGAAGCAAGCACGATACGCACGTCCTTGTCGCTTTGCCTTACAGCCCTTGCAATATCCATACCGTTTTTATCTCCGACCGGTATATCAAGTATCACTATGTCGAACTTGTCCTTTTCCCATACACCGATAAACTCATCGCCGCTTTTATAACGGTATATCTCTATATCCCCTGCGCTTTTGCGTATGCCGTCTGTCAGCTTTTCCGCTTCTGACGCATCATTGTCAACTACCGCAAGCCTCATAAAAACACATCCTCCCATATTTTGACCCATATTAATAATAGCATAAAACCGACAGCTTTACAACAAAAATTTACAGGAAGATACAGCCCTGCAAAATGCCGTATTATATCCGGACAGCAAAAATCCCCGTTGCATTTTTGCGCTTTCGCATAACTGCACGGGGAGTTATTTATCTCTGAAGGTTTACCGTATCGGTCACTCTGCGTTTTACTTCATCGCTTATCCTTCTGCTGTCCCTTATCTTCTGCGCCGCCGCCAGCTTGACAGCAATGCTTATCGGGCTGTGTTCAAGATATTCTGCAATAAGCTGAGGATACTTTACACAGTACACCGATATACCCCACGCTACCGCCATATCCCGATAATATTCTCCGCTCGGAAGCCTGTCGTATATTGCGAGAGCTTTTCTTACGGTCGGCTCATCGGAAAATTTTGAAAACATAAGAACTGTTCCGACACGGGAAACGAATTCTTCTTTCCTGTACATCAGCCCTTCGGCAAGACGGAGCAGATCGTCCGCTTCACTCTTTTTCACCTTGATGCAGGAGCAGAAGCAATCGCACTCGGCCCAGTTGTCTATCATCTCGGCGTAGCGTATAATATACGGCTCTTTTTCGCACAGCGGAACGTCGGCAAAACCGACAGCCGCACCCTTTATGATTATTTCCTCAAAGCTGTCATACGGCAGTTCGAAAATCTCCTTATAATCCGCCCTATGCTTTTTTGCTATTGCCTTAAGGTCGGGCATACGCACACCTATCACTCTGTATTTGCTCGTATGCACTATTTTTTCGTTGAATATACGGAACTTTTCTTCCGAAAGGCTTTCAAGAAGTGAAATCAGTTCGCCTCGCTCTGTCATTTATACCTCTCCTCTGTTTCAAGTAAAAACTTCTTTATATCTATCCCCTGCGTACCCATATAACAGCCTATGCCGCCGCTTGCAGGGACTATCCTGTGACACGGTATAAGAATCGGAAGCGGATTTCTTTTCAGCGCCGAACCGCACGCACGGACAGCCTTGCTCCCTGCCATTTCAGCCGCCTGCATATATGTTACACGCTCGCCGTAGGGGATTTTCTGCACGGCGGTGAGTATGCTCCTGAAAAACGGCGTGCCGATGCCGCTTATGTCATACGGCAAGGAGAATTCCTTCAGCCCTCCGTCAAAATACGCAAGGAACTGTTCCTTAGCCTTTTCGCATATAGGGTCGGGACGGTCGGGTATATTCATATCGAAAACGATATTCGTTATATTCCTGCCGTCCGTTATCACCGTTACAGTGCGGTCTATAGGCATATCAAAGGTTATGTTGCTCATTTGCCCCTGTTTGCCTTTCCGCTGACCTCTTTTACTTCAAGGCGGTATACCCTCGTCCTTGATGCGCATGAGCTGTCGGGCTTATAGGTTTTCTCTCCGTACTGCTTAAGTATCAAGCCAAGTGCGGACAGCTTTTCGGACATATCGGCTATTTCCGTCATTACACCACAGCCTGCAACGCTTTCATAAAGGCTTGTTATGCTGCCTTCGACATAATCACGGCAGTTGTCAAGTTCAAAAGCGACTTTGTTGTTCTCGTCTAAAAGTCGGTTCTTTTTGCCTTCGGTGGCAGTGTGTATATAAAAGTACATTCTGCCGTCCTTTTCTTCATATCCGAAGTTGAACGGCAGTACATAAGGATACTCCTCTCCCGTAAAAGCAATGCGTATTACTTTTGAACGGTCGATAATATCCCTTATCTCATTCTTGTCGGTTATTTCACGGCCTTTTCTTCTCATTTGTAAACCTCCGCTTTTAATAAAACAATTATACGACAAGAAAAGAAGCGTGTCAACCGCTATATAAGCACGGGCTGAAGCTGTTTATTCTCCAGTGCCGCACCTACCGCCTGCGGTATCAGCGAAAAATCCGCAACCAATGAGCAAGGCTTCTTCAGCGGATCGTCCTGTCCGAGCGGAACGAAGTAATAGTTCCTGCAATTCATAAGAAATCCGATATTCTTAAACGACCCTGCAAGCGCATCGTTTGTCGCACAGGCTATAAGCACAGGTCTTGCTCCTCTCAGGTGGCTTTTTACCGCCATAGTGACAGGAGTATCGGTTATACTTCTTGCGAGCTTTGCCATCGTATTTCCCGTACACGGAGCAACAAGCATTATATCCGTCAGCCTTTTAGGACCTATCGGCTCTGCGTCCGCAACAGACATTATGACACGCTTTCCGCAGATATTCTCCGCCCTTTTTATATGCTCCTGTGCAGTGCCGAAACGTGTATCGACAGTTCCTGCACTAAGCGACATTATCGGAAGAATATCACAGCCTGCGTCACGCAATGCCTCCATCGCCGAAAATGCCTTAGAGAATGTGCAGAACGAACCCGTCATACAGAATCCGACCTTTACTCCGCAAAGTAAACTGTCAAGCTCACGGCTCACGGTTACCGCCCCTTTCTTTATCACAGTTGCTTATCTTGTCAATATAAGTTTCAAGTATTTCCTCCACGCAGTCGGCTATTATCTCTCCTGCGGTCACAGGCGCTGTCCGTGACGGCAGACCGCCTGCCCTTATTATCCTCGCCTTGCCGTCATAGTTTTTCATTGCCGTCTTATCAATGCCCCACTCTGACGCAAGCTCGATGTAAACAGCCTCGCTGTCAAATGCCGAAAGCTCGCTTTCACCTATCACTGCGCACGGCACTGTATTATATATCAGCGTTACCTCAGGCAATGTGTTACACAGTGCGTCAAAGCCGACAGCGTGACATCCCGACATTCTGGCTTTCGCACGTTTTTCACGGCTTCTTGCCACAACCGTAACCTCACACCCCATCGCCGTAAGATACAGCGCAAGCTGTGAGGCGATTCTGCCAAAGCCCAGTATAAGCACCTTCTGACCGAGCATCTGTATAGGCGTTGCGTTTATCCCGACAGCAAGCGCACCCTCGGCTGACGGCACTGCATTTCTCAGCATCACCGCCTCATCGGCATAATGATCCTCGCAGAAAAACTCGTTTTTTGCACAGAAATTTTTCACCGCAGGAGTTATCATGCCGCCGATAACTATGCCGTGCGGCTTTAGTAATGCCGTCAGCAGTGAAAGCGGTATCGGCTCATCGCATAGCGGAGCGTTTATGTTTATGCCGTCACGGCTTGCAGGGATACCCAGCACGGCAACGTCGCACTTCCCGTCGGGAAGCATATCACGATCGCTTTGCCCATAGGTATACACCTCGTGCTTTCTGCTCAGCCTGTCGGCTGTGTAACGTAAGCGGACATCTCCGCCGAGTATAATAAGTTTCATATTCGTTTACCACGCTTTCTCAGGAATTTATATCTGCGCCGTATGTATGCTTTATGAATATCGTGTATAACCTTTAGAAAACACCGATAAATCACCTTAAAACGCATATTACGCTGTTATCCGTTACATTTTTGCTATCATATTGTATGATTTTGCACTGTTTTTTGTGAAGAAAAGCGAAAAGACGATTAAAGCCCTTGTTTTTTCCAAATGTATATGGTATTATATGCAATAGAGGGAAACAATCCCCGCACACTTGTTGCCGACAGGCAGCAAATACAGAAAGGATCTAAGTGAAATGGCTACTAAGAAGACAAATACGACAGGAACTAAGACACCCGTAGCTGAAGCTGTAAAGACTGAAGCTGTAAAGGCTGCCGCTGAGGTAAAGGCAGATGCCGTAAAGGCTGTAAAGGCAGTTGAGAAGGTTGCTGAAAAGGCAGTTGAAAAGGTTGCTGAAAAGGCACCTGCAAAGAAGCCCGCCGCTAAGAAGGCAGCTCCCGCTGCTAAAAAGCCCGCTCCCGCTGCTAAGAAGGAAGCTCCCGCTAAGCCCGCTAAGAAAGAAGCTAAGAAGGCTGCTCCCGCAGAACCCGACAAGTTTGCTCTTGCAGATATGGTAAGAGAAAAGTTCGCAAAGAAGGACGTTTCAAAGGTAAACGAGAAGATCGCTATAGAGATCAAGGCTTACGGCGAGAAAGAATTCTACATTTATATTCTTATTGATGACGGTAAGGTAACAGTAGAGCCCTGGGGCTACATCGACAACGATGTACATATAGATATGCCCATCGCTGACGTTGTTGCTGTTGTAAACGGCAAGTACGATTTCGTTGCAAAGGCTATAAGCGGTGACTTCTACGCTATCGGTTGCTTTACAAAGCTGCTCAAGGCTTACGAAGCACTTATCAAGTAATTTTGCAAAACAGAATATAAGCGTTGACGCTTAAAATAATAATTGCAGGCGTAATTTCCATTGCGTCTGCAAATTATATTATATGTGGATATGAAGAAAAACGGTAGGGAATACATCAGAACAAGGACAGGTACCAATAATGGAAAAAGTTAAAAAGGCAGTAATACTCGCCGCAGGCTTCGGAACACGAGTTCTCCCCGCAAGTAAGGCTATTCCGAAGGAAATGCTGAATATTGTCGACAAGCCCGCTATACAGTATATCGTTGAGGAAGTCATAAACTCAGGCATAACCGAGATACTGATAGTTCTGTCGAGAGGCAAGCAGGAGGTCGAGGATCACTTCGACCGCAAGCCCGATCTTGAGGCTCAGCTCCTTGCAGGCGGAAAGACGGAATTCTACAAGGTAGTATGCGACATTGCCGAAATGGGCAAGAACATCACCTACGTCCGTCAGCAGATGCAGAACGGCACAGGCGGCGCTGTTATGTATGCAAAGCAGTTTGTCGGAAACGATCCCTTCGTAGTTATCTACGGCGACGATGTTATAATCGGTGACGATCCCTGCACGGCACAGTGCTGCAGAGCGTACGAGAAGTACGGCAAGGCTGTCGTAAGTATGAAGGAAGTTCCGTTTGAGCTTGTGCTGAAATATTGCACGCTTGACGTAAAGCCGCTTGAAGACAACCTCTACAGCATTTCGGATATGATTGAAAAGCCCAAGCCCGAGGAAGTGATCTCAAACTTTGCCATACTCGGCAGATGCGTCCTTCCTGCTAAGATATTCGATATTCTTGAAACGCTCCCCACAGGTGCTGGCGGCGAATATCAGCTTACAGACGCTATGAAACAGCTTGCAAAGAGCGAGGGTATGGTAGGCGTTGACTTTACCGGCACACGTTATGATATGGGCAACAAGCTCGGCATAATGAAGGCCTGTGTTGAGGTTGCACTGAATCACCCCGAGATAGGCGAGGATTTCAGAGCATATCTTAAGACGCTGGATATATAAATATAACAGCAAAAGCGGAGCCACCCGGCTCCGCTTTTTTATCATTACGTTGTTTTCTTTTTAAACCCGTATCCGCTCATATAATCTATCATCCCGTACTCGTCAATAAGATTGGCAACAGCAGGTATAAACTCATTTTCCCACTTGTATTTATCGGGATAGAGCGATCTTGCCACCGCCATATAGGATTTAAGCGTATTGTCAGGCTCAAAGCCAAGCCCATCCGAGCTTTTCGGCGCATTAGGGAACGGATTCTCATATAATCTCGTATAATGAGCACACACGTTCCTGAGATCTGACAGACACAGCATTCTGTCCTCTACCGTTCTGTAGTTAAGATCGAAATGCTGTGAAACCATATCCTTCTTATCCGCCGATTTCATATCTATCAGAAAATATGTCAGCGTTCCGAAGCTGAACAGCTCTACAGCCGCCCATACCGGCATTATACCGCCGTACTTTTTCTTGTGGTGCTTTACGAATTCCTCGTTCTCGTTCGCCTCGATAAGCCGCTCTATCTTCGACAAAAACGCCTGATGGTTATGATGCGGATCGAATCCCGAAGCATTGAGATAGCCCAGTGCCCCGTACTTCATAGCGTGATAATTTGAGATTATCGCCCTCATAGAGATCTCGATTTCCTCAAGATAGGTCATCAGCATACGGCGCAGTATCCTGTCAAAATCATAGACCTTCATTATCTGCTCAAAGGTCGTACCGTCCCTGTACTTGCCCTTACGCTCCAGAAACGGCGCAAAGTAATAGGCAAGCCGGTAATAGTTGATATTTGTAAGGCACTTTCTTGCATACTCCTCATCATCTATTATACAGCCTCTCTGCCTCAGTATCTCGATCTGCTGTTTTATGGTAGCAGGCGTTTTGTTGAACTGCATTATTTGTTTTCCTCCGGTTTTTCAAGATCGATGAAACGTCCGAGCGTAAACGAGTATATTATCATCTGCTTTACCGGCACGGAAAATTCCTTCTCCAGTGCCTCTTTATATATATCAAGCTGTAACTTATAATCGTCCTTGTATTTCTGCTCATCGTCCGTTTTGTCAGTCTTGTAATCGACCAGCACTATACCGTCATCTTCGATAAAGAACATATCGGCTATACCCTGTACATAAGGCTCTGCGCCCTCAAGCATTTCACGGCTGTCCGCCCCGAATATTGCAGGATCGTAGCACTGCGTGTCAAGCCTGTGAAAAATAGGATACTCCCTGTACAGCTTTCCGTTCTTACTTGCCTGCACAATACGCTTCGCAACTTCATTTCCGTAAAATCCTGCTATATCACCTGCGTCTATGCTGTTTTGCTCCGCCTTGTCAAGAAAACCTGCGGTACTGTTTTTGATATAGTCACTGATTTCGTATTCGCTTAGTATTTTCTCAAAAGGTATATGCTCCATCAGCTTATGATATGCGTCGCCACGGCGCTTTCCGCTGAGTTTGCCCGTATTGTTTTCGGTTAGGAATGAAGGCTTTCCTATAAACAGGCCGTAGTTTTCCCCGCCGTTTTTTTCTCTCAGATTAGCCGCAAGCTCGGTAGCTGTAAATTTTGCGGAAATTTTCGTCAGCGGCTCATAGGTGTATGCCGCATTGAGCTTTTTCTCAAGCTCGCTTCTGAACTGTTCGTCAACGGCAATGTCGGTGCTGTCGTTATTTTTATCATCTGTATATTCATCGGCATTTTCCGCCCCCGTATTAAGTGCAGGAATTGTGAGGCTGTGTTCATCGCCTTCGTATGCAAGCGGATAAAAGATATATCTTACATCGCCGTAGTCGATTATACCGCTTTGCATATCGTTTACCTTATCGCACTCGGCTGACAGCGCCTCGATAAGCCACGAAAGATAACTGCTTCCGCTGCACTTTCCGACCTTTTTTCCTGCCCTGTTTACGTCAAGCAAAGACATATATTCATCACACGCCTTTGAAATATTGGCGGTGAATATCAGCTTGTTTTCGGCTCTGGTCGCCGCAACGTACAGCAGTCGCATTTCCTCGCTCTCAAGCTGTTTTTTTACCTCCTGTGCCGCCGCATGATATGCAGGCGACTGAATTTTGCTCATGGTGGAAATATCAACACTCTTTGACGCTACCGCATATTCCTCGCTTATCACAACATCGCCCATATAATCGTCAGTGTTGAATGACGATGCACAGTTTGCGACAAATACAACGGGGAACTGAAGTCCCTTTGACATATGCGTTGACATTATCTTTACTCCGTGTCCGCCTGCTGTCTGTGCCGCAGTAAGACTGCTCATATTTTCGAGATTGAATATAAGATCGCCGAGCGTTCCGCCGTCCTTATAGTCCGAATACTCACGGGCGTATGAAACGAGCAGTTCAAGGTTTGCCTGACGTGTTGCCGGATCGTCACCGACACTGAGCAGTTCATCGGCTAAAATACGGTCATATATATTGCGGATAAGTTCCTGAGGTGAAGAAGCGGTTGCGGCATTTCTGAAGCTGTCAAGGTCGTTTACAAATCCGGCACATTTAGCATCGGGCTTTATATCCTTTGTAAGTTCGTGGAGTTTTTCGTATTCCGATGTATCGTAACCTCTCACCGCCTGCATAACACAGCTGTAAAGAGGTTTTCTCTTCATTCCGACAATTTCCTTTGTACCAAGACAATATTTTTCAAGTTCATCGGCACACTCCGCCCTGATTTTGCTTATGTCAAAGCCGAATGTTCCTGTCCTGAGCCGTGCCATATCATCGGCTGTAAAGCAATAAAGCGGTGACATAAGCACCTTTGCAAGCTCGGTGTCGTTATACGGATCGTTTATGACCTTAAGAAGCGACAGCATAAGTCTTATTTCAGGTCGGTCAAGCAGAACCGCCCTCTGATTATACGTTACGTTCAGTCCGTTGGCGGTGAGAACATTGACATAGTCGGCAATGCGGTTTTTAGGCGAACGCATAATGATTGCAAAATCGTCCTCGGTACAGGGTCGCTTGTCACTGCCGACCCTATAGCCCTGTGCTATCATCTGATTTATTCTTGCCGCAATATATGCCGCCTCGGTAACGACTGCGTTCTTTCTGTCTTTCTGCGAAACAATGCAGACCTCCGTCTTGTCCTCATCGGAAATCGGGGTGTCGCTGTCCTTTTCAAGTCCGCAGATAAGTCTGCCGTTTTCCGCATAATCAACACCGCCGTTCTCCTCTGTCATCATTCTGTCAAACAGCGTGTTTATTCCGTCAATAACGCACCTGTTACTGCGGAAATTTTCGTTCAGCGGCAGCTTGTCGAAATCGTCCGATTTGCAGATAGCCGAGAATACAGAAGGCTGTGCCCCTCTGAAGCCGTATATCGACTGCTTTATATCTCCGACAAAATACAGCCCCTGCTTGTTTTCGGTCAGCATTTTGAATATTTCGTACTGCAACTTGTTGCTGTCCTGAAACTCGTCAACAATGATAAGGCTGAAGTCCGCTCTTTCACGGACCTTTTCGCCGTTTTCGCAGAGCATACGATATACTCCTCTTTCCGCATCGGAAAAATCGGCGCAGTTACGCCTCTGCTTTTCGGCGCTGTATGCCTTGTCAAAGCACAGTACAAGATTTTTAAGCGCAGTTACGGCAGGCAGGCTTTTCGCCATATCGCTTCCAAATGAGGTTATCTTATCGCAGGTCTTTATAAAATATTTCTCAAATATACTCTTTACGGCTTCCCTGTGGGCCTTTACCTGCTTTTCCTCACTTCTGTCCTGCGGCGCACGTTCCTTCGGGAAAGAAGCGATATAGCCCTTTACTGTATTGTCTATACAGAAGCCGTTTTTGATAAGAGCGGTCACCGCCTTGCCGTAGCTTTCCTTTATACTCTGTGCATAATCGCTGTGCTTCGTTATCGCACCGTTGTTATCCTTTGTTCCGCCGTCATATTCCGCTATTGCACTGTCAAGGCTGTCCGCTTCGCTCTCAAAACGCTCCGCATACATTCCTGCAAGGCCGATGAGCTTTTTCTTTATGTCCTGCATTATCTGAGGATCGTCCGAGCGGTCGAGCCACTTTTCCGGCTCGGTATGGTTGATCGCCTTTTCGTGAACAGTAAGTATAATATCACGCAGACGGCGGTCGTCCTTAGCTACATAGTTTTCGACAATCACATCCCTGTCGGCTTTGTCGCCGTTTGCGTAAAAGTCCTCAAGCAAATCCGACAGTATATCTTCTTTCAGCGCCGTGCTTCTGGTTTCGTCTATCAGCGAAAAGCCTGCCGAAATGTCTGTAACAAGGTCTATATTTTCCCTGAGCAGTGAAAAGCAGAACGAGCTTATGGTAGAGATACGGGCTTTTCTGAGTTTCATTCTCTGGTTGCGCAGAAATCTCACATCGGCGGAGCTTACAGCCTCGCTTATTCTCTGCCTCATAAGTGCGTCAAGTCTTGCCTTGAGTTCGTTTGCGGCTTTTTCGGTGAATGTTACCACGACAATTTTCGAGGGATCTATATTTTCGTTTTTGTCGCATATCAGCCTTACGACACGCTGAGTCAGAACGGCAGTCTTGCCGCTTCCTGCGCCTGCCGATACTATTGCCGGGTTTCTGCCCTGATTTATCGCCTTTATCTGAGCGTCGGTATATTTCATCACTTATCACCCTTGCCTTTCTTCGCCTTTGCAACAACTATATCCTCACCGAATTCAACAGCCTCTGCGGACCCGACATCAACGCACGAACTCTGCTTCATTCCGCATATATCCTTGAAATCGCAGTATTCGCAGGATAATGCCTTTCCGTCATCGACAAGCGGTCTTGCATCGACAATACCGCTTTTTACCTGTTCGGTGTTTTCTTTTACAACCTTTTCTATCCTGCTTTCGAGCTTTTTCAGCTTATCGCCGGCTATAGTCACAGCGGAATAGAAATTGGTGCTGACCTCCTTGTCCCTTTCAAACTTCACACCGCTGTATAAAAGGCGTTCCGCCTCCTGCTGAGTACCCTCAACGGCAAAGCCCTTCTCCTTATGCTCGTCAAGCCAGATACCACGCTTAAGTTCATCGGACGGCGCTTTTATATCCTTGAGAGAAGTTTTTCCGGACGGATGGTACAGTGCGGCTGACGGCGTAAAGCCGTTTGCCCCGTTGTTTTTTGCGAGTGTGAAAAGATACAGTAAAAGCTGCAGGTCAAGCCCGTAGTAGATACGGCTCAGCTTTGCGTCCTTGTTTCCGGTCTTGTAGTCTATTACTCTTATCTGACCGCCGCTTTTGTCATCGTTATACGCTATATCTACACGGTCTACCGTTCCGCCTACCGTTATCGTCTGACGGCTTTTGTCTGCAAGTTCTATATCAAAGCTGTACGGCGAAATGTCAAAGCCGTTCTCGCTCTTTCCGCTTTCCAGCTTAAGCTCGAAATATGACGGCACAAACCTGCTCTTTTCAAGCTCCTGCGCCATATATTTTATAAGATAGAACGCAGTTACCGAAAGTGCGTTATAAAGCGTGTTGAACCTTGCGCTCATATTCTCCTCGGTAAGCAGATACTTTTTTCTGTAATCCGCAAGCGCCTGTTCGATAAGGTCCTTTATTCTGCCGTCGGAAACGTGAGGATTTCCGTTTTCTCTTGCACCGTCATACATATTTTCAAAGCAGTATTTCATTATATAGTGCATTATATTTCCGTAGTTGCTCGCATTCATCGCAATGCCTGCGGACGATGAAAGGTTCATACCGTAGCGCAGGAAATACGCAAACTTACAGCCGTTCAGCTTTTCTATTGCCGTAGGCGAAAGCGCTGTCTGCGGGAAAACTATCGGCGCAATGTCGCTTATCCTGTGTATGTCGGAGTTTCCGCTGTTATTGCTCATTACCGCCTTTATCCTGTCGATTGAGCTTGGTTCCTTTTCGTTTTCCGAAAGCACGGCTTCAACGGCTTTCTTCTGTCCGTCCGTAAGCTGTGCCGAATTTATTACATACTGCTTTTCAGCCGACTTCACGCTTTCGGTCATATAAAGTGCATCAAGATTATCCGCATTTATGAGCTCTGCACCGAAGTGCTTAGCTATATCGGCAATATATTCCGATGCGTTTTCCTTTTCACCGGTAAACGTGATAAACAGCTTCTCGCCTGCAAGCGTCATAGCCTTATATGCGTCAAGCACCGCCGATGAATATCTCGCCTCGTCGTTTTCAAGTTCAATATCGTTTTCGGCAAGACGCTGTACATCATCAGATGTGAACACGCTGTTGCCCTCGGGGTAAATGTCGGGGAATGCACCGTCTGCGGCTCCCATCACAAATACCGCCTTAACTTCCCTGCTCCTTGTTCTTGCAGGATCTCCGAACAGCACGCTGTCAAGAACATTCGGAGTGCGTGATATGCTGATACGGGAGGCACAGCTATGGATAAGTGCGGAGAACTCCGCAAGCGTAAGAGGAGTATCATCAAGCGTTTCATACAGCGATGTCAGCATTTCCGACACGGTACGCCACAGCTGGTTATATTCCTCGGTAAGCTCTTTTACATAGCGGAGCTGTCTTGTAGAGTTGTCCTGACACTTGCCCTGTATAGCGGCACTTATATCCACCTTATCGAAAAGAAAAGCGGTAAACTTCTTTACAAGCTCCCTGCCGCCGATGCCACGCACCGACTTTGCAAATTCAACAAGAGGTGTAACCGTTGCGATTCTTATCTCCTCTACCCTCTGCTCCGATGCGTTTGTTATATGCGGCATAGGCTTATCCCACTTCTTGCGTTTAAGATCCCAGCACTCCGCATATTCCTCCATAAGATGCTGTTCTACAAGGTGTCTTTCCTTTAGCGTCATAGGGACTGTCTTGCCGTTATTCTTTTCGGACGGCAGACGCACAAAACCGCTTCTTATATACCGCAGTATATTTGTACCTGTAGGATTATCCGCCGCTTTGAGAAGTGCCTCAAAGAATCTCAGCATCGGCTTCTCCGAGATCGGTACGGGAAGGTCGGCGAATACAGGCACATCATACCTTGCCGCCGCCGAATTTACTGCGTCCTTGTATTTTGCGGGAGATGCGCATATCACCGCAATATCCGAGTATCTGTAGCCCTCACTGCGTACCAGCTTTCTGATATTTGCACACACAAAATCAGCCTCGCCGCTGACAGAGGACGAATAAGCCATTGTTATGCCGTCACTGTCAGCCTTGCTATCCTTTACCCCCGTCTGCAAAAAGTCACGCAGTGCCTTGAGATTGCCGTTTTTGTAACGGGGAGCCTTGCCGCAAAGACGGGTATATTTTATATCCTCCCTGTTGCCTCTTTCAAACAACCGCTCTGTCCTGTCGCACGTCGCAAAGACCTCCGCCTTGTTTTCGTCCGTACAGAGCGCAACCACAAAGTTCACGCCCTTATCCGCAAGCGCCCTTAAAAAATTCTGCTGTGCTCCGCTGAAGCTGTCAAAGCCGTCAATATATATCGTTGTGTTTTCATCAAAGCTGTCGCCGTTTCTTATCACCTGTGCGGCAAGCGTAAGATTGTCCTGCCTGTCAGCATATTTCTCGGTCAGCTTTTTATCATAAACGCTGTATACCGCCGCAATATCGCCCATCTTCTCGGCAAGATGGACAGGCAGCCGTTCAGCCGTGTTTTTTTCGGGAGAATACAGTGTTTTCGTCAGTTCATCTGCGGATATGCCTGCCGCCTTGAGTTCGTTTACTGCCGAAAGGCACATCTCTACAAAGCCGTTTTTCCTTGCGGCATTGCCGTAAAACTTAAGATCGCCGCACAGCCCTCTGACTGCACCGCTCATTATGGCTGTCTTTGCTGTGGTATCCGCATAGGTTTTCTGAGGGCAATGCTTTTTCAATATGCTTTCGGACAGCGACATAAAGCCCATTACCTTTATGTCCGAAGTCTTTTCATCGGTTTCCTTGGCAACACGTCTTTCGCTTTCAAAAACAAACTGATCCGGAACAAGAAGTATCCTGCTTTTGCTGTCGTTCTTAAGAAGCTCATAGAGTGCGGCTGTCTTGCCGCTTCCGGCAGGACCTGTGATGATATGTGTCATACTTTTTATTTCCCTCCGTAAAATATATTCCGTAAAACGAGATACGCTTTTTGCTATCGTTAATATAATAACATATTTGCTGTACCATTTCCAGTACAGGAACGATTTTATTCGGCAGTTACGGCACATTTTCAACAAATTCTTTACATCACGGCAAAAATGTAGTATAATATAAAGGCAAATACAAATCGACAGCCCCGTCCGACACGGAATTTATAACGGAGGCAGTATCATCACACGGGACAGCATCTGCCGTCCCTGCATTTTTGAAAGGAAACATCTTATGTCTGAATTAATGTTAGGTAATCAGGCGGTCGCAAGAGGTCTTTACGAGGCAGGAGTCAGCGTTATATCAAGCTACCCCGGCACACCCAGCACCGAGATAACCGAATTTTCGTCAAAATATCCCGAAGACGAAATGTACTGTGAATGGGCGCCCAATGAGAAGGTAGCCTGCGAAGTCGCAATAGGCGCAAGCATTGCAGGTGCAAGGAGCTTCTGCGCTATGAAGCACGTTGGTCTTAACGTAGCGGCTGACCCTCTTTTCACAGCAAGCTACACAGGCGTAAACGGCGGTATGGTGCTTGCCGTAGCCGATGACCCCGGTATGCACAGCTCACAGAACGAGCAGGACTCACGCCACTATGCCATCGGTGCTAAGGTTCCTATGCTTGAACCGTCCGACTCACAGGAGTGCAAGGACTACGCAAAGCTCGCTTATGAGATTTCGGAAAAGTTCGATACTCCCGTGATTTTAAGACTTACAACAAGAGTAAGCCACTCTCAGTCGGCTGTAACAACAGCAGACAGAATCCCCCACGCTATCCCCGAATACAAGAAGAATATCGCAAAGAACGTAATGGTTCCCGCAAACGCTATAAAGAAGCACGTTGTAGTTGAACAGCGTACACTCGACCTTATCGAATATGCCGAAACATCGGGCATAAACACAGTCGAGATGAACAGTGACGAGATAGGCGTTATCACATCGGGCATCTGCTACCAGTACGCAAAGGAAGCGCTGGGCGACAAGGCAAGCTACTTAAAGCTCGGTATGGTAAACCCTCTGCCCGTAAAGCTGATAAAGGACTTTGCCGCTAAGGTAAAGACGCTCTATGTTATCGAAGAGCTTGACGATGTTATCGAAACACACTGCCGCAAGAACGGCATTGACGTAAAGGGCAAGGAGCTGTTCACCCTTCAGGGCGAATACTTCCAGAGCAAGGTAAGACAGGTCGTTCTCGGTGAAAAGGATGAATGGCAGACTCTTGATGCCGAGATACCCGTTCGTCCTCCCGTACTCTGTGCAGGATGTCCCCACAGAGGCGTATTCTACATACTCAAAAAGCTCGGCGTTATGGTAAGCGGCGATATAGGCTGTTACACGCTCGGTGCCGCCGCTCCTCTCAGTGCGATTGACACGACAGTATGTATGGGCGCAAGCATAAGCGGTCTGCACGGCTTCAACAAGGGCAGAAAGGGCGAATACGAGGGCAAGGCGGTAGCCGTTATCGGTGACAGCACATTTATGCACAGCGGTATCACGAGCCTTGTTGACATTGCATACAACCGCAGTAATTCTACCGTTATCGTCCTTGATAACAGCATCACAGGTATGACAGGTCACCAGAACAACCCTGCAAACGGTAAGAACATATACGGCGACCCTGCGTCTGCCGTTAACCTTGAAGCACTCGCTCACGCTATCGGCATAAACAGCGTTACAGTTGTAGACCCCGGCGACCTTGCCGAAACCGAAAGAGTTATAAAGGAGGAGCTTGCAAAGGCTGAGCCTTCGCTCATAATCGCACGCAAGCCCTGCGCTCTGCTCAAGACTGTAAAGCACAAGCCTCCGTTCCATATAGATGCCGACAAGTGCAAGAACTGCAAGTCCTGTATGAGAATAGGCTGTCCCGCACTGGTTTCAGGCGACAAGTGCATCACTATAGATAATACCCTGTGCGTAGGCTGCGGACTGTGCGAACAGCTCTGTAAGTTTGACGCTATCAAGGAATAAGCTCTGAAAGGAATATAGCTATGGAAACAAAATCAATAATGATAGTCGGCGTTGGCGGACAGGGTACACTTCTTGCAAGCCGTATACTCGGCAGTGTTCTCGGCACGGCAGGCTATGAGGTTAAGGTAAGCGAAGTACACGGAATGTCACAGCGTGGCGGTTCTGTCGTAACATATATAAGATACGGCGAAAAGGTATACAGCCCCGTTATCGAAAAGGGTCAGGCTGATATGATAGTAAGCTTTGAACAGCTTGAAGCCGCACGTTATGTATCATATCTCAAAAAAGACGGTACAATAATCACAAACACACAGAAGATAAGCCCTATGCCCGTTATCACGGGTGCGGCTGAATATCCCGACGGCATTATCGACAAGATAAAGGCTATGGGTATAAACATTATCGCAGTTGACGCTCTCTCAGCCGCAGAAAAAGCCGGCAGTGCAAGAGCCGTTAACGTTGTGCTTATGGGCGTTCTTTCAAAGGTACTTCCCGGCATCGAGCTTGACGCTTGGAAAAAGGCAGTTGAAAAGTGCGTACCCGCAAAGGTTATAGAAATAAACGAAAAGGCTTTCGATCTCGGCAGAGATATGTAAGCGTTCAAAAAGGAGCTTTTCTTGAAGATTATTTCCGACTCAACGCCGCTCATTGACGGCTACCGTATGCCTGCGGAGTTTTCCTCGCACAGCGGCTGTATAATAATATTCCCCGAGCGGCCGGATTCGTGGCAGTACGGCGGAGTAAAGGCAAAAAAAGCGTTCTGCGAGGTTGCCTGCGCCATTGCAAAAAGCGAAAAGGTCACCGTTCTTGCCTCATTTGAACAGTATGAAAACGCACGCAGAATGCTCCCCCCTCATATCCGTGTTGTCGAGATGTCCTCTGACGATGCGTGGGCGAGAGATGTTTCCCCCGAGTTTGTCGTGAACGATAAGGGTGATATGCGTGGTGTTGACTGGTATTTCAATGCGTGGGGCGGTCTTGTTGACGGGCTTTATTTCCCGTGGGACAAGGATAACAAGATAGCACGCAAGGTCTGCGATATGCTCGATGTCGATGTTTATGACTTCAGCGACTTCGTTCTTGAGGGCGGAAGTATAAGCGCTGACGGCGAGGGTACGATTCTTACCACTGAAGCGTGTCTGCTCAGCGCAGGAAGAAATCCTCAGCTATCCAAAGCGGAAATCGAAGAAAATCTCTGTGAGGGCCTCGGCGCAAAAAAAGTAATATGGCTTCCGGGCGGTATACTGGGCGATGAAACAAACGAACACGTTGACAACATCTGCGTGTTCGCCGCTCCCCACACCGTGCTTTTATCGTGGTGCGAGGACGAAACGAGCGAGCAGTACAGGATGTGCCGTGCCTGCCTTGACGTGCTTGAAAACAGCACAGACGCACTCGGCAGAAAGATAGACGTTGTAAAGCTCGCTATGCCAAATCCGATATATATGACCGAGGAAGAAGTCGCAGGTCTTGACCTGTTTGACGGCGAGCCTACAAGAGATACCGTAAGCCCGCTCAGCGCAAGCTATGTAAATCTTTATATAGGCAATAAGGTTGTGGTAATGCCTGCTTTCGGCGGTGAGAATACAGAGTATGACCTCAGAGCAAAGAGTGAGGTACAGAAGGTATTCCCCGACCGTGAGATAATACAGATATACGCCCGTGATATACTTATCGGCGGCGGCAATATCCATTGCATAACCCACCAGATACCGTCATTTGTCAGAAAGGAAACTCCCTATGATAAGTAATGTCAAGGTTGCGGCAGTACAGATGAGCTGCAGTGACGACCGTGAAGAAAATATAGCAAAGGCAGAGCGTATGGTAAGACAGGCGGCATCGGACGGAGCAAATGTGATACTTCTCCCCGAGCTGTTCGAGCTTCCGTACTTTTGTCAGGAGAAGAATTACGATTACTATTATCTTGCCGACAAAACCGAAGAAAATCCTGCCGTAAAGCGTTTTATGCAGGTCGCAAAGGAAACCGGTACGGTTATCCCCGTCAGCTTCTACGAAAAGCACGGAAACGCATTTTTCAATACGATAGCTATGATAGACTGTGACGGCTCGCTTATGGGAATATACCGTAAGAGCCACATACCCGATGACCATTTCTATCAGGAGAAGTTCTACTTCACACCGGGCGACACAGGCTTCAAGGTATGGAATACAAAGTTCGGCTGTATCGGTGTCGGCATATGCTGGGATCAGTGGTTTCCGGAGGCGGCACGCTGTATGGCTCTTATGGGCGCAGATATGCTCCTTTACCCCACCGCTATCGGCAGTGAGCCTATACTGGAGTGCGACTCGATGCCCCACTGGAGAAGGGCTATGCAGGGTCATTCGGCGGCAAACCTTGTTCCCGTTATCGCCGCAAACAGAATAGGTACAGAGTACGTTCACCCCACCCCCGAAAATCAGAATCAAAACTCATCGCTGACCTTCTATGGCTCGTCATTCATAACCGATGCTACGGGAGCGATAGTTTCAGAGGCTGACAGAACGGACGAGGCGGTTATAACAGCGGTAATAGACCACGAGCAGAACCGTGACCTGCGTCAAAGCTGGGGCGTGTTCCGTGACCGCCGCCCCGAGCTGTACGGAAGGATTATGGAGCATTGACTTGAACCGTTGTGTTCCTACGGTTTATTTATCCGGAGATTAGCATGACCTGTTTTTATTGTAAAGGCGATATGACTGAAAGCACAACCACACATTTTGCCGAGTTGAAAAACTGTATAGTTATCATCAAAAATGTACCCTGTTATAAGTGTACTCAGTGCGGTGAAACCGCATATACCGCCGATGTAGCCGAGCGATTGGAGCAAATTATTTCAACGCTCGAAAAAAATCTCACCGAAATAGCTGTGGTAAACTACTCTGCGGCATAAGCTATAGTTGCACTTCTTGACACCCCCCGACCGTTATGCTAAAATAACAATACAAACAATACAATAATTCTGCCACCGGGTAGAGATGCGAAAGCACCGTAGTACATCGTTAGGTCTTTGAAGATGTACCTGCGGTGCTTTTTCGGTAAATTTACGGAGGATACAATGCTCAGAAAACTGAACAACTACTTCACAACCTTTGAAAAAATACTATGGATAGGCTCGTTAGTGCTGATAACAGGCTCTGCCGTTATGTTCGGCAAGGACGGGATACTGTCCGTCATAGCGTCGCTTATCGGCGCTACCTCGCTTTTGCTCAACGCCAAGGGCAACCCCATAGGACAGGCTCTCGGCGTGATTTTCAGCATACTCTATGCGATAATTTCCTACTCCTTTGCCTATTACGGCGAGATGATAACCTATCTCGGACTCACAGGACCTATGGCGCTTGCCGCTTTTATAAGCTGGATAAGAAACCCGTTTGCAAAGGGCAAGGCTGAGGTAAAGGTAAATCATATCCACAGGGGCGAGGTTCTCTTTATGTTCATACTTGCCGCCGTTGTCACCGTAGTTTTCTACTTCGTACTCGACTTTTTCAACACGGCAAATCTTATTCCGAGTACCGTTTCCGTCACAACGAGCTTCCTCGCCGTATATCTCACATTCCGCCGCAACCGTTTCTTCGCTGTCGCCTATGCCGCAAATGATATAGTGCTTATAATCCTGTGGTCGCTCGCCGCCTTGACCGATATAAGCTATATCTCGGTCGTTGTCTGCTTTGTGATTTTCTTTGTAAATGACATATACGGCTTTGTAAGCTGGAGCGCAATGCGGAAAAGACAGGCGGCTGAAATTCAGCCGTGAATATAAGGCATAAAAATGACGTTACCGACAAGGTAGCGTCATTTTTAATATACAGTTTTTTCGGCATTCAAAGCTCCGCCCGCATATATTCACGGCAGGCAAGACCCGGCTTATTTCTTCTTGGCTTTCTTTTTCGGCACAGGCGTTATCTGTTCGAGAATTTCGACCGCCTTTGCCGTAAGCTCCCTGTCCTCTATATCAAGTATATAATGCTCCTTTGCGCTGTCATACGGCACACCGCACTCAGCACTCGACATAAGTTCTTCGATTTCGGGGAGTTTTTTAACATATACCGTGTTGTCGCAGACGAGCAGGACAGGCTTATCATTGACATAAACCATATATTCTCCGAACATCTTTTTATACCGCACGTTTTCGATGCCGACAAGCTGTTCACAGACAAATTCTATATATTCCTGCGATGTTGCCATTTATACCTCTATATCTCCGCAAAGCCTGTCGGTCACTATGTCTTTGCAACGCTCTCTGTGGGCAACGTGCAGAGGGTGATTCATAAACGCTTTCAGCGACTGCTCGTTGTCAAACTCCGCATAGAACACCAGGTCATAGCCGCCGGCTATATTTGCGCCGATCTCAGCATGAATAAGCCCGTCGATATTGCCGTTCATCGTATCGACCGACTTTTGCATAAGTCCCAGCATTTCGTCCTCTTTGTGTTCCTGCTTTACCTTATCGGTATAGTTCCAGAAAAGAATGTGTCTTATCATATCAGCCTCTGCCTTCTTTTCTCTTTACAAAAAATCTTATCGCAAACAGCACCGCCAGCATAAGCACTACCGAGAAGCCAAGCACTATGAATACGTTATGCACAAAGCCCGACAGCAGATAGCCGACAACGCACACCGCCGCAACTGTCAGCGCATACGGCAGCTGTGTCGAAACGTGATTGACGTGGTCGCACTGTGCACCTGTCGATGCCATAATGGTGGTGTCCGAGATAGGCGAACAGTGGTCGCCGCACACCGCACCCGCAAGGCAGGCTGAAATGCAGATGATGACCATTGACGGAATTTCTCCCGTCTGCGAAACATTCGCAAGCTCCGCATCAAACACGCTCGTAACGATAGGGATAAGTATGCCGAACGTTCCCCACGATGTACCCGTTGCAAAAGCAAGCCCGATAGCCACCACGAACAGTATTACAGGCAGAAGCACGCTCAGCGCCGTTGCACTCTGTACCACTCCCGAAACAAAAGCACCTGCTTCAAGGTGGTTCGTCATCGTTTTAAGTGTCCACGCAAAAGTCAGTATAAGTATCGCAGGCACCATCTGCTTGAATCCTGCGGCGATAGAATCCATACATTCGTTGAACTTCAGCACACGGCGGAACATATAATATGCGATTATAACTATCAGCGCCGAGATAGAGCCGAGCGACAGACCGTAAGCCGCATCGCAGTTTGCAAATGCCGTCACAAAATCCGTACCGGAGAAAAATCCGCCGGTATAGATCATACCCACAACGCAGAGCACGATAAGCACAGCAACCGGAAGTATAAGGTCAATAACCCTGCCACGCTCGGTCACCGGCTGTGCGTCCTGCTCATAAGTATTGTTTTGTGTCGTGAAAATATCACCGTTCTTTGCGTTATCCTCGTGTATTTTCATCGGTCCGTAATCCGTATCGCTCGCCGATATGAATATTACCATAAGTATCGTTAAAAATGCGTACAGATTATACGGGATAGTGTTTATGAACAGTGATATTCCGTTTACGCCCTCGACCGTACCGCTTACCGCCGCCGCCCACGATGAGATAGGTGCAATAATGCAGATAGGTGCGGCTGTCGAATCTATAAGATAAGCGAGCTTTGAACGTGATATGTTGTGCTTGTCGGTTATCGGCCTCATTACCGAGCCTACAGTCAGGCAGTTGAAATAATCGTCAACGAATATCAGCACACCAAGGAAAAACGTTGACAGCGCAACTCCACGTCTGCTTTTGATATGAGCCGCCGCCCATTCACCGTAGGCACGGCTGCCGCCCGCCTTGTTCATAAGAACAACGATTATTCCCAGTACAACAAGGAACACCAGTATTCCGACATTGTATGCGTTTGAAAGATTTGTTATAAGTCCGTCCTGCACGACCGCCTTGAACGTTCCCTCAAATCCCGTTCCCGATGCCACCGCATAGATTATTCCGCCCGACAATATTCCGACAAACAGCGAGGAATACACTTCCTTTGTGATAAGTGCAAGCCCTATCGCTATGACCGGCGGAAACAACGACCACAGCGTACCCTTGGCTTCGGTTATCGGTGCGGCAATAATACAGCATACCGCAAAAGCCACGATAAGCAATCCGAACACCGCTTTGCTCAGATAAGATTTTTTCTTCTTTTCCATTGTTACTTCCTTTTCGCCCGTAAGCCTGTCACACGGGCGGATTTACGTTTTAAGATACTTTAATGGTACATTATTTCGGCTCTGTTGTCAAGCGTTTATAGATTAAAACCGCCGTAAAAAAGCGTATTTCCTGCACTTGCAACCAAAAATTCCGCCCCGATAACCCGGAACGGAAAAAATCTGTATTCAATATGCTATCTGAACCCGTCAATCTTCCCTGTACTCCATAGTATACAGATACTGACCGGATTTCAGTTGCTTTTTAGCGGTATTCTTCATTCCGCACTTAGTGTATTTAGCTACCTTAAGCTCAGTGTCGGTATCAAGCACGCAGGGTATACCCTCCCTTGCCGCTTCGGAAAAAGGGTGTTCCAGTATCTTTTTCATATATCCTTTTCCCTGATATTCACGCAGAACTACCACCATCGACACCGCTACATAATCCTTTTCCTTTTTGTAAACTTTGGCGTAAAGCTCCTCGCTTGAACCAGCCACTATTCTCACACTGCGAAATGACATCTCCCTGAGCATTCTCCCGACCATATGTAACGCAGGCTTCAGCTTTATTTTAGTGCTTTTGCGCCAATACGCAAGAAACCCCTCGTGATTGTCGGACGTAGTGTACAAAACCCCCGAATTGTAGAAATACTCCGTCATTATCTCAAACGCCTTTATAATATCCTCACGAGGCGCAGTTGTGGCAATACCGTCGCCCTCTGCGGCGAAGGCTTCGCCGATAAGCGTTCCGTAATGCGCCAGCTCTTCCTTTGTCATACTGTTTACTTTCTGCATGATTTTTCCGTTCCTGTTCTAAAGTTAGTTATCGCTAATTATATTATAACAGATTTCAGCCCGGCAGTCAACCAAAAATTCCGCAATTTCCAAAGCAGACCGCTTTATATCAAATACAGCGTTTTATCTTCGTGCCGCAAACCGTCAATAAAATCAGCCGTATATTATGCAAAAACTGTTTTCGCATTTTTTATTTCGGCATTTTCCGTCCTTTTCGCATTTTTTATTTCGGCATTTTCCGCCCTTTTCGCATTTTTTATTATGCTGTTTTACTCCTTTTCCTCACTTTTTGCAATACCCATCCCCATTTTTGCATAAAAACCCCGCCCCCGAAACCTCGGGAGCGGGGAAACCGCCTATATCTATCGCTTCACTTACGCATTCTTGTCAAGACCTGTGATCTCAAGTGTATCACGGGCAATAAGAAGCTCCTCGTTTGTAGGAATTACCCATACCTCGACCTTGCTGTCGGGAGCAGAGATCTTTGTGAGCTTGCCCTTTAAGCCGTCGTTTACAGAGTTGTCGAGCTTGATGCCAAGATATTCCATATTCTCGCATACGCCCTTTCTTACTTCCGGAGCGTTCTCGCCGATACCGCCTGTGAAGATAACAACGTCAAGACCGTTCATAGCGGCTGTGTAAGAACCGATGTACTTCTTTATCTCGTATGTCAGCATATCTGTAACAAGCTGTGAACGCTTGTCGCCCTGCTGTGCGGCACTTGTAATATCTCTGTTGTCGCTGAACTGACCCGAAAGTCCGAGGAAGCCCGACTTCTTGTTGAGATAGTCGCTCATCTGTGCGGGAGTGAAGCCCAGCTTGTTCTGTACGAATTCAACAGCCGAGGGGTCAACACTGCCCGAGCGTGTACCCATGATGATACCGTCAAGAGGAGTAAAGCCCATTGATGTATCTACAGACTTTCCGTCCTTGATAGCTGTTATGGATGAACCGTTGCCAAGGTGGCAAGATACGATGTTAAGACCTTCAAGGCTCTTGCCTGTGACCTCGCCGTACTTCATTGATACAAAGCGGTGTGATGTTCCGTGGAAGCCGTACTTTCTTACGTGGAACTGCTCATAGCACTCATAAGGCATACCGAACATATAAGCCTTGGGAGGCATTGTCTGGTGGAACGCCGTATCGAATACTACTACCTGAGGAGTTGTTTCGGGGATAACCTTCTTGCAGGCTCTCAGCGCAAGTGCGTGTGCGTGGTTATGTACGGGAGCAAGGTCTGCAAGACCGTCTATCTGATCTATAACCTCGTCCGTTACGATTGTTGTCTTTGTGAATACCTCAGCGCCCTGCACTATTCTGTGACCTACAGCGCCGATTTCGCTCATATCCTTGATAACGGCGGCGTCGCCCTTTGTCATTACCTCAACCAGCTTTTCAAAAGCCTCTGTGTGAGTGGGGAACGAACATTCCTCTACATATTCCCTGCCGTCAAACGTCTTGTGAGTGATCTTTCCGTCTATACCGATACGCTCGCAATTTCCCTTTGCTATGACCGACTCATCCTTCATATCTATAAGCTGATACTTCAGTGATGAACTGCCGGCATTTACTACCAGAATTTTCATTTAAATAAGATACCTTTCTGAATTAATTTTTGCTGAACGCAATATCATTATTATTTTAAACCAAACCGCCCGAAAAATCAAGTGCTTTGACGAAAATTACGACTGCTTGCCGATATTTTTACACCGTGAGGAGAAAACAAGAAAGCCGCCCCGATTAAAAGGCGGTTGCAGTTTGTAGAAAAAGTATGTTTTTTTCAAAAAAGTGCTTGTCCTCAATCCCTATCCCAAACCCCTTTCCCCGGGAAAGGGGCTATATTACTGGGGCTACCGCCCCTAGACCCTGTCGGGGGCTACGCCCCTGCGACCCCTTTTTTATCAACGATATAGGTTTATCGACAGTCTGAAACCGCCCCGATTAAAAGGCGGTTGATTTTTAATTCAATCTTGGGAGCGGCTGTTTATGAAGTTGCATTCTCCCCGATAATATGCTAAAATATTCACGAGGGAAACCTTGGACGTCAGGCGGTCAATTCATCTCCCGAAAGTGCGTTGCACTTTGAAAGGAGGTGAAGCTGTGTACATAACGCTAAGTGATTTGATACAGATAGGAATATTTCTCACTGCTTTCACAGTTATGATATTCACAATCATTTCTTTTAATAAAAAGAAATAACCGCCCTATGTTGCAAGCTGAAGGCGGCTATTCTTAAACCTAATTCAGGGAGCGACCGTCTGTCGTTTCCCTCTTTTTGTATCTATAATATAACATAAAATCAAGTCGGTGTCAAGTGCATCGCCCTGCATAATCCGAAGAACCGCCCCGATTAAAAAGCGGTTTTCCTCACAGGCCTTATATATTTCCAGTATCTCCTGCAGTCGTGATAGAAATAGAACACCCTGCACTGCGTTTTGTCAAGCTCATAGCCCGACTTTTCATAGTCAAAGTCCTTCATAGCCTGTTCTATCTTTGCTTCAACCGCACTGTTTTCAGTCTGAAAGTCGAACGGGCCGTGTTCAAATACGATATATTCGCCCTCAGGCACGTCCATGATCTGCATCTGCCTTGGTATCTCTCCGCTGTAGTCGGCAGGAAGCCTTACACCGTAAGCCTCAGCCAGCGGAATGCCCCAGCTGCATATTCTTCCCTCAGGCTCGTTTATGTACGCCATCACCTGACCGCTTCCGCTGTTCGCCTCATCGCCGCCCATATCGTCGAGCTTGCCCTTGATACTGTCAAGCAGTCCGCATATAGTTGCACAATCCTGTCCGGGAATGTGACTCTGCTTTTCCCAGAAGTCGAAATACCCTATACTCTCGTAGTTTCTGATATGCAGGAATTTATGAGCCGGTATCGTTACGAAATACGCCTTAATATCACTGTTTGTCTGTGCCATACCTGTTCCTCCTATACCTAAAAGATAACAGTCGAAAGGTCTTATAATCGTGCGGAGAATTACCGGTACAGGCTGTAAGCGGTAAGCGCTCGGAGTAATTCCGTATGCCGCTTTGAATGCCCTTGTGAACGCCTCGTGAGATGTAAAGCCGTAGTCAAGTGCAATATCAAGTATGCCCTTGTCGGTATCTCTCAACTCCCTCAGCGCAAAAGCAAGCCTGCGGTATCTCATATAATCCCTGAGCTTCATTCCCGATATTTCGCTGAATTTCCTTGAAACATAGTATTCCGAGTAGCCAAGCGTCTGCGACATCCTGCCGAGCGTCAGCTTTTCGTCCTCACCGCTTTTGATGCATCTGTCAATGTCGTCAACAATATTCTGAATATTCATATACCATTCGTTTATCCCACTCATCTGTTTTCCCCCTTACAGCCTTCTTCCATCTTTTCGACTGTATTCATTTTATCACAAACGAGCAAGCCGAAACTTGATACGGCTTGCTGTTTTTACTGAAGGCAGCACAGTATTTTCATATCAGATCAAGATAAGTCTTGAGATCGCCGACAAACTGATTTCCGCACCGTGCAAGCTCACCGAGCACTCGATCGGTTCCTTTTTCGGTCGTATACCAGTTTTCTTTGGTGATGTTATAGCAATGTACGGGGCAGACCGTCATATCAACATTCGGGAAAGCCATTTGATACAGCATTAAGCATCGGCGAGCATGAAAGGCTTTACAAACAATTATACCGCTTTTTATCACTATGCCCTTTTCATCAACGGCTTTACGAGAAAGAAATGCGTTATCACGGGTATGCCCCGACTTGCTTTCTTCAATGATCGCAGTCTGCGGAACGCCGTTTTTTACGAGTACATCTGTAAAAAACTCGCAGTCTGACCGGTAATCGCCACTATAAATTTCCGCTTTTGAGCGGACGCCGTGCCATTTTTCCTCTTTAACGCTTACTCCTCCTGACGGGACTATCCAATCAGTCAAACCTTGTCGGTATAATTCTGCGGCATATTCGGGCTGTTCGGGGTGTGAGCCGCCCGGCAGAAAAATCGCATCGACCTTTTGAGGTTCTCCTGACACAAAGATATAATCTGAAATATCTGTGATGATCCGGTTTGGCATAGGGGTTCTCCTCTTAGTTTTTTTGTAAAAGAAAAATGCGTGATCGATACAGCTTGCTGTTTTTACTACTCTTCCGGCGTAAAGAACACATTCCCGTCATCGTCGGTCGTAAACACCGTGAAGCCGGTATAGCACACATTTCCGTAAATGTCGTTTATAACAAAGCTGTATCTGTAGTCGCCTGCAGGCAGATTGACAAACTCTATCATATTGTCGCCGCTGTAGGTGCATTCATCACCCTCGGCTTTGCCTGCAAAGTTACCCTCGCTGTCGTAGGTGTTGAATATCGGCACTATGACATCTCCCTCTTTAAGCGGAACAACGCTCCTTGCCGACTCGCCGTTTTCATTTACACCGTCCCATGTTCCAAGCGCCGTTATGTCATACGCATTGCCGTCCTGCGTCATAGCTATACGCAGATTTGTTTCCTTGCCGTTGAGCTTTACGGGAGATGTGTAGACCGAGCTGTTTCCGTTCTTCTCCACTATGAACATAGGGATAAGATTATTCTCAATCATATACCACTGACCGCTGAAATTATCCTCGACCAGTCCCGATGAGAAATCAACCTTCGTACTCTGGTCAACGCCGAATTCGATAAGCTCACCCGTTTCTTCGTCAACACGGTAAACCGAGCAGTTTACGCTCGCAAGGTTGTTTATAGTATCGTCCGTAACATTGAAGTAGAACGTTCCCTCATCGTCAAGCACAGGTCCGACATCTATCTGCACACTGCTCTTATCACCGCAGAAGCCCATGTTGTCGGTCTTGTTGTTGTAATGCTCCCAGTTGCTCTCATAATCGGAATAATCCCCGTCGCTCCAGTACACCGCACCGTCCGCAAGCCATGTTTTTTCACCGCTGTACCCGTCCGTACTGCCGTTTTGTGCGCCGTATGCGATTCTGTCAACAAACGTCATATAGTACGGACTTACGCACACCTTGCCGAATGTGGCAAGCTCGGCAGAGCCTGAAACGCCGAACGGATAGTAGGTCGAAAGCCCTGTTGAGCCGTCCTTGTCCTCGCCGTAGATGTTATACACTACCGCCTTTTCAAGCGCCGACATAACCTTGTCCGCCTTGTCGTCCGATACCGCAGCCGCTATCATAGAGCCGAGATCCACCATATTGGTATATCCCTCTGTATCGTTGTTACTGCCGTATGCTCTTACGGTATAGATGCTTCTTACCGCATTCGCAAGCAGTGCAGGGTCGGAAGAAATATCGTTCATTTCCTCGGCGGCGTCATTCACCGCCTTTACAAGCTCGTCTATTCGGCTGAGATCCGTTATCGAAAGCGTAGCCTCGCCGCCTGCACCGATAGCCTCACACGATGCCATAAAGCTGTCAGCGACCGTCTTTCCAAGCTCTGCTGTATCCGCTGTAGGATTACTTTCCATAAAGCCTGCTATCTCGGTATAATCCCAGCCGTATCCCGGCTCCGTTTCCTCAGATGCAAACATATAGTCAGCGTGCGGAACAAGCATATTCGCCGTTTCGACAGTTGCCATAAGGCAAGCGTCAAAGCCGATGAACGCAAACTTATCCGTCATCTTATCGTATATTGAGGTAAGCGCAGTGTCTATTTCCTCAAGCGACAGCGAATCGTTCTCGTTAAGTTCGTCGAAGCACACGCCGCTTATACTTCCTCCGCCGTGGTTCCAGAAGATAAGCCCCATTTTAGCCGCCGCATAGTTTTCTATGCCCCAGCCGAGAAAATCGACAAGCACGTCCTCCTTGCCCATATTGACAGATTCTTTTTCTTCGATAAGGCTTATTTCTCCGCCCGTTACAACATAACGCTGTGTCTTTTCGGCAGAGATGCCGTATGTATCCGCCCACGCTCCCGCACCGCCCGTCTGAATGACGAACTTCACATTCTCGCTTTTTGACCCTGCGATCATTTCCTCAATGTCGCCGCTCGCAAGCCCGTTCTCGCTTTCAAGGTCACTTCCGCACATATAAACGAATACCGTCTGTGTGCCGTCCTCGCCCATAGGTTTTTCGGCTTCACGCTGTTTTCTTGCAATGCTTATCCCGTCCGAGCCGCTGAACGTCAGCTTTGACGCACGACTGCCCGTAACACTTTCGTCATATTTATTATCACTGCCTTCACTGCTTTCCGAATTGCCGCCGTCACTCGTCTGCCTGTTGTCGCTTGCCGTGCTGTCGGAAATCTCCTCCTCATCGTCAAGGCAGCCGCTCGATAGCACAGCCGTTGCAAGTACCGATACCGCAAGCAGTGCCCGTAATATCTTTTCACTTGTTTTTCTCATAAGCTCTCCTTTTCTTAATTATAACCATATTCTCACATATTAATTATAATCGTTTTTCACTGCAATTGCAATAAAAAGGCACAAAAGGCATTTATTCGGCTGAAAACGGTAATCCCACTTTATTCGATTAGCTCTGAGATTCTTTCCTCAAGATTTGAGTAATCGATTTCATAGCCGATTTCTAAGTCCTCTATTATAGTTTCAATAGGATCGTCAAGCAAGTCATACAGGATTTGAAAGCCCGGGCAATTCTGTGCGAGGCGTTCGATCTTTTCTCTGAAGATTGCAAAAATCTTTTCCTTAATACGCTCTACGAAATCTGGCTCCGAAAACAGCTCAGTTTTTACCGATTCCACCGTCATCTCGTCCCCTCTTTTTTCCATTTCGTAAATTACATAGGTCACCTCCTCTTGCGGGACGAGTACGATACACTTGCTGGAAAGATTATCACCTTTTTCCATGACCCCTTCTGTCCCTACAACAAGAGCGATATATAGACCCATTTCGCCGTGTTTTCTATTTTTTGCAGGAAAGCGGTCATAGCCTTCAACGTGCTTGGCAAATTCCGGGGAATGGTTATCTGCAATAAAATTTAAAATATGGGAATATAATTTCTCAAAATATTGCTCATATACAGTTTTTAGCATAGCATACGGAGACTCTGCTAACTCTAATAATAATTCGGCTAAAAAAGATTCATAATATGTTGATTTCTCTTTTTCGTTCATGTTTTTTTCCTTTCTGAATAACTTAATGCTTATTTTCGTTTGTGCGCACAAGATATATTTCCACGTTTGTCAAGCACTCTGCGCTTGACTATTCACAAGCAGAGCATTTGAATTTTGTTACATAACCCCCACTAACCCAATTTCCCCAAAAAAATTTTCAAAAACCTCTTGACAAACGCCGAAGTATCGGTTATAATAAAATCAACAAATCAGTAAACATTACTGATTTCGCTAAAAACAATAAGAAAATAATGATTTTATCACTATGAAAGGATAGGTAATTTACTATGAAAAAGTGGGTATGTCCGGTATGCGGTTACGTTCATGAGGGAGATACACCTCCCGAGTTCTGCCCCCAGTGCAAGGTTCCCGGCAGCAAGTTCATAGAGCTTAAGGAAAGCGAAAAGCTTGTATTTGCAGACGAGCACAAGGTAGGCATTGCAAAGGCAGTTGAGGATGAAGAGATTCTTGCAGGTTTAAAGGCTAACTTTGAGGGCGAATGCACAGAGGTAGGTATGTATCTCGCTATGGCAAGAGCCGCTCACAGAGAAGGTTACCCCGAGGTAGGTCTTTACTACGAAAAGGCAGCTTGGGAAGAGGCTGAACACGCTGCAAAGTTTGCAGAGCTTTTAGGCGATGTTGTAAGTGCATCGACTAAGGAAAACCTCGAAAAGAGAGTTGCCGCAGAGCACGGCGCTACACAGGGCAAGCTTGACCTCGCAAAGAGAGCAAAGCAGTTAAATCTTGACGCTATCCACGACACAGTTCACGAGATGGCTAAGGACGAAGCCCGTCACGGTAAGGCTTTCGAGGGTCTGCTGAACAGATACTTCAAGTAAGCGGCGGCTGTGAGCCACACCAAATTCGCCGTTCCGGCTGTTTCAGTTCGGCTAAGGTTACGTTACCGGCGGATATTAACGTTATAATTATGCAAATCGAGCCGTAAGCACCCTTGCTTACGGCTCAGTTTGTTCTTATAGTAAAAACGCATCTGATACACAAAAAAGAACACCGGTCGCCCGGTGTTCTCTTTTTTTACTGTCAGCTTATTTGGCTGTCTTCACATTTGCATAAGTATAAGTGCTTGTATTTGCACCCTTATAAGACGCAATCCTTACCTTATACACGCTTCCGGCCCTGAGTCCGCCAATAGTGACAGTAGCATTCGTACTGCCCTTTAACGTCTTTTTGACCCACTTGCCGCCTTTGTAAATTTCAACCTTATATCCGTCTGCACTGGCGTTTTTACCCCACTTAACGGTTATCGAGTTTCTTTTTGCCGATACAACCTTGATATTGGTTACCGGTGAAAGCACTGCAGTAACCGTAGTATAGCTGTAATCGCCGTACAGATTGTCCTTATACGCTCTTACCCTTACTTTATATGTGATGTAAGGTGTAAGTCCGCCAAGCACAGCCTTTGCTGTCTTATTATCGGTTATGGTCTTTTTGACCCACTTACCGCCGATATAATATTCTACGTTATATCCGTCAGCGTTTGTATCCGCATTCCATATAACTACTGCCTTTGAGTCAACTGCGCTCTTTACCTTAAGACCGCTGACCTTTGTCGGAGCGGTAGTGATATAAATATCGTCGAATGCACTCTCAAGCTCACCCTTATAAGCCTTTATTCTGACCTTGTAGGTTTTGTAGCCCTTAAGCGAGCCTATTGTAATGGTAGTTTTTTTATTGCCGGTCAGCGTCTTTTCATTCCACTTACCGTCTGCATAGTACTGAGCGGTATAACCGTCCGCACTTTCGTTCTTATCCCATTTAAGCGTAAACGAAGAAGATGTGACTTTCTGCGTAATACCCGTAACTTTTGACGGGAGCGTATCGATATAGCCGTATGTATACGGACTGTAAAGGTCACCCTTATATGCGCTTACCCTTACTTTATATCGTGTTCCTGCACAAAGTCCGTCTATAACCGCCGATATATTATTGTTGCCGGTAACAGTCTTTGCAGACCACTGATTATTAATGTACCACTCTACCTTGTAGCCGTCCGCTCTGGCGTTTCTGCTCCAGCTTATTCTTACCGTTTCATCGGTAGCCTTCACCGTATTTATATTCCATACGGGAGAAGGAACAGTATCAACATAGAAACATCTGAATTTGGCGGTGAATCTTCCTGCATAAGCCGCTATCCTTACCTTATATTTAAGGCCTGCAGAAAGACCGCTCAGCTTTGCCGCTACTCTGTCGCCGTCCGTGCTGAAGCCGATCTGCTTCCACTGATTGCCGACATAGCATTCGACATAATATCCGTCAACGCCGCTTATATTCTTCCAGCTTATATCGACTTCATTGTATGTTGTCTTTTCAACCGCTATTTCTTCCACATCGGGAATAGGCTTTACGGGAACACGGTTTCCGATATATGAATCCTTACATCTTGTGCATTCAAATACGCTGTAGCCTTCGTTGCGATAGTCAGGCTCAACTACTTTGATTACAACATAGTCGTGACCGAGAGGTTCACCATACTCCGCACCGCATATTTCACACTTTGCCTTTTTGGTGCAGGTAGCCTCTCCTCCGGAATGCTCACATTCGGTTATCGTAGCCGTTACAACGTCCGACTTCATCGAAACTCCCGCCGTTGCAGCATTGCTGTAGGTAAGACGGCAGTAGTACCTGCCCGTTGTGAGATTTTCGAGCGACAGCTTTCTGTCTGTAGCGCCCTCTATCACTGTTTCGTAGCCGTTTTCATCAATGGCGATCCACTGATAAGCAACTTTTGCGTCGACCTCGCCTGAATACCACGGCACTGCACTTATTTGAAGTGACGGTATACCGTCTGGATAATAGCCGTTGGTGTAATATACAGTATCAATCGGCTTGATTATCTGCATCGGACACAACCGTACCGTAAGTCCGTTTGTCGATGATGCCGTTGCCTTATTAAGGCTGTATATATCTATCCACTCTTTTGTTCCTCTGTCCTGTACCCAGAAGCCGGGATCGATATAATCGGCTATCACCTTATCACTGACCGTAGTTACGATTTCGGCAAACCCACCTGACGAAATGGATACATTACCGCCGTTTATAGTAAGGCAATTTATATTGTTTGCGGCCATTGTAACATTTCCGCCGTTTATGGTCACATTGCTGCCTGTAGCAAGCCCGTCAAATGTGACATCACCGCCCTGCACTATGAATGCGTCTTGATTCTCAAACGCTGTCACCGCACAACGTCCCGTAACCGTCAGCTTTGCCTTGCCGTTTATGATGATCGGACGTGAGAACGCTGTACGAACTGCGTACTTGAGCGTGAAGTTACCTTCGGTTATGACTAACTGACCGCCGTATCCGTTCTTGTTATAAAGCGGATATAAGGTACAGCCCTCGTTTTCGCTCTTCTGAGCGTCTTTCGCAGCCTCGTCAAGATTGTTATAATACCTGACATCGTCGCCCTTTGTTATCTTTGCATTGAACTTGCTCTCGCATATCTCGCAATATGTCGGCTCGGTAATATTACCTGCGGTTTCCTTGTCCGCTGTAGGATCGACCACCTGAGAATGATCACAGTCAACAAGGTCTATGCTTACAGTGTTCGACTTTATTTCATAGCCGTCACCGGTAGTAACTACGAAGTATATCTTGGCAGCATCGCTGTCGCCCGCCTTATCAATTATTTCGTCTGCCGACAATTTAGCGTCCTTTATAAGTGCGCTTAAGCTGCTATAAATTATATCTCCGCTTACATAGGAGTTTATACCGTATCTCTTACTTACATACGAGTCGTTCAGGTTCGAGCCGTGAGCAAGAGCAAGGTTGAACTTCAGCGTGGGGTTTGCGTTGCTGTTGCGATACAGCTTGTTTATTTCTGTGCTAAGCGTTGCTTTTACTATCGGCGCCTTAGCAACGGTAACACCGCTTGCTTCCGACACCTCACGTTCTTTAAGCGTCAGCCATGCACCGCCCTCTGTTTTCTTATACGCATAGCCGTCAGCCAGAATATCTGTTATCTTGCCATCTTTTACCGTAATGTTATCATATTGTCCGCCGCTGAGCTTAACATCTCCGCCGTTTACGGTGAGATATGCGATTCTTGTGGCTTCTTCGGCAGTCAACCTGGAGCCCGGCTCGGCAATTACAGCGAAAATATTGGCGTTGCCTCTAAGTGTCAGCTTACCGCCATCGGCGACCTTTACTGTATTATACAAGATGGCGTTATCGCCATTTGCAATAAGTGTAACATCACCTGTAACAGGGAGGTAGTCTGTATCATAAACGGAAGACATCAGCATTGTTATTGTTGCACTTGCAACGCTGTTTGCCTTGGCAAACGCCTTTCCCAGATCTTCCTTAACAAAATATTCTGTCTTTTCCGCTCCGTTCTCGGTATAGCTTACGCTTGCAGCGATCAATGAATTGCAGTATATGCAACGGTTATCTCTGCCCACACCGTCCGGGTGGTCGCATCTTATTATTCTTACGTTATCGAAGTTTGACGAAGCGTTTGCTTTCAGAGCGCTGTACAGCTGAGAATCGACACGGCTGCCGCTCGCTAAAATTTGATAAAGATAAATTTCACTTGAGCAGTCTATATTAGCGATATTAGCATTCGTGATACTTGCCAGCTGTTTAAGCAGAACACCGTCTTCTAAAATCAGCGTGTCAATTTTCAGCGTTTCAACATAGGAGGAGAAGTATGTGGCATTTAATTTCACATTCTGGCAAACTACGCTGACCTCTCCCGAGAAAGTAACAGTGCCGCCGTCCATGCTAAATCCATTTTCAACCCCAAAAGTACACTTACTGTCACTGCGTATAGTGATTTGGGTTCCGGATCCGTTAAAGCTATTGATATAGACACCAAAGCCGTTCATATCGACAGTAAGTTTTCCGCCGTTTACGTTAATGTCAGTATTTCTATCGAAGAAATCTCTGAGCATTTTCAGCGTACAGCCCTTGTTTTCGTTCTTTGCCGCAAACTCAAATGCTTCCGTAAGTTTTGTAAAGTATTTTACCGTTGTTCCGGTCTCACTCTTTACAGTGATTGCAGCGTATATCTTTGTGTTACACTCTCTGCACACGCCTGCTTTGGTATCAACGTCATCATGCGGGCACTGATAACCGCAGCCGCACCTTCCTGTTTCGTCATACTCATGCTTGCTGTGGTCGATTACCGTAAGTGAATTATCGCTTTCCGAAACCTTGCTTGCGTCAAACAGCTTTCCGTCGCTTGTCGCAAACGCCTTGTTCTCGCCGAGCAGATCTTTCAGTGCCTTGCCCTCTGCGCTTACATCTATGCTGCTGAATGTACCGCTGTTTATAGTGACCGTACCTCCGCTGACGCTCAGCTTATTATAAGTACCGCCGTTTATAACAGTCTTGCCGCCGCTTACGCTGATACTGTCATCGTCGATAGTTATATTATCAAACGTTACCGTGCCGCCCGTTACAGCTATGAGATATCCCACAGAGCTTCCCGGATACTTCGACAATGTACAGCCGTCATCTCCCGTGAACTTGACATTTCCGCCGCTTACTTTGATCACAGCAGATGCACTTCCCGTTTTCTTGAATAAAACGGTAAAGCTGCCCTGTGTGATCTCACAGTCTCTGTTCACACCTCTGTATAATTCTAATGTACAGCCGTTGTTCTCCTCAAGCTGTGCTGATTCAAATGCTTCGGGCACATTGTCGGTATAGCATGCCTTGTCGCCGTTTGTTTTAACAAGTATCGCATTTATGCCGGCATCACATAACGAACAACAATAGTAATCATACTCGTCTGTCGTTAATGCGTCATACGGATGCGTACAGGTCGCTATTTCAAACTCGACATCATTCGTCACATACTCATATCCGTTCAGCTTGATAACAAGATGTGCCTTTACAGTGCCGTCAGTATCGGAAATTTCACTTGCATTTGCAAACGTATATGAATTTCCGACGAAGTCGCTCTCTCTTATTAAGGTATCGCCGACATATAAACCGACTGTGACCTTATTGGCATCACTTACCGTGTATCCGTCGCTTGTCTTAACATTGAATTTAAATGAGATCTGCCGTGCACCTCCGCCGTTGCGGTACAGCACAGTCTTATTTGCTGTCGCCGTTGCACTCTTTATCGGCGCTTCCTTTACTTCTACATTAGCTATATCCTGCTTTTCACGCTCTGCAATAGTAGACCAGATGCCGGAATCGATAAACCTCCAATAGGCATAGCCATCCGCAAGAAGCTGTCCTACGTTTCTGCCTTCGCCTGAAACCTGTAAGCTGTAGAATTGACCGCCTTTAATTACAGCGTTACCGCCGTCTTTAATTATGAAGTCAGAGAAAGTACCACCGTTGATTTCCGCATTGCTGCCGTTGCGAACAGCAACACGTTTTATTAAGCCACTGCCGTTAACGGTCAGCTTACCGCTCGTTACTTCTATGGAATACCATACATCAGTACCGGGTTGTGAGAGCCTTTTACCGTTAAGTTCAAGCGTAACATTGCCTGTAACAGCTATCGTATCTGTAATATCGTCCGTAATATCCTTATACAGCGTTACTGTAGCCGTACCTATCTCATTAGCCTTGTCAAAAGCGTCACATATATCGCTGAACAGATCTGTCTCTTCGCTTCCGCCGGCAGTATAGCTTACAGTTGCAACAATTTCCTCACTGCAGTAAGGACAGGGATTACCGTCAAGCACATAACTGCCTTTTCCGTCCTTATGGACGCACTTATCAACAAAAATTCTATCGGTTTTGGTCATGGTCTGAATAGCATCGTATGTGTAAATAATAGCGCCATTCATATTACTGTCGTAAACTCTGCTTCCACTCGCAATTGCCATACCTAAAGTATAACCGCTGTCTGTTTTGCAAGTGGTGCTACCGAACTCGCCGGCTACGATAGAGATGCTACCGGACCCGTTGATATTCACGCTTAAAGAATCGGCTGTAACATAATTGATGACCGTGTCTCCGCCGTTAGCTTTCAGTGCATCAATATTTGCACCGTTTACAACAGTCTTTCCGCCATTTATTGACAGTTCTTTAATATAACTCTCGGCACTGTTTACTGCAAGCGCACCGCTTGTTAATGTTACACTTCCCAGCTTGATTTTACCGTCAATTGTAACCTTAGCGTCAGTTCCGTTTACTTCGATTCCGCTTATCAGAGTTTCTACATCGGCTTGTTTTACCGAAGAAGTGAAAGTCACGTCACCGCCGTTGACATCGAACTGATAAAATACCTTCTTACCGTTAAAGTCAACAGTAAACCTGCCGCCTGTCACGGTAACGGACTCAGATACTCCTTCCGACATCAGCTTTACAGTGCTGCCCTCGTTCTCCTGTGCCAGCTTTATGGCACTCTCTATATCCGCATAGCCTAACGACTTGCCGTCAGCATCTACTACCTCGGCTTCTATCAATGCATCACATATACCGCAGATTACAAAACCGTCGTTTTCGTATGAAAAGCTATCCTTCGGGTGTGAGCAGGTTGCAAGTGTAAGCTTAAGCACATTCGACTTATATTCGTATCCGTTGCACTTAAGTACAATGTAATATTCAACCTCGCCGTCTTTAGCCGCAAGCTTACCGATTTCATAACAGTGTACCATATATTTATTGTACAAATTATAATCTTTAATGCGATTATTGCCGTTTACGAAATCCGAATAGGTTGCACCCCTTGAACCGACCGCCAATTCGTATGTAATATCGACGTATAAATATTTCTCTCCGTTACGGTATATAACAGGCGCTTCTTCGCCTACCCACGCAATACTTGCGCTCTTTATCGGCGCTTCTTCTACGGATAACGCTCCTTTAGAACCGCCCAAATAGCTATCTTTTTCACGCTCATCAATCGAAAGCCAAGTGCCGTCAGCATTTTTATACGCATAACCGTCTGCCAGAACAGATTCAAGATTGCCGTTAAATATCTCGATGTCGTTGAATTTACCGCCGCTGAGTTTTACGTTACCGCGAACGGACAGACCTTGTATAGTGCCGCCGCCTATTTCTGCGTTGCCTCCTTTTTTAACTGACACAGAATTGAAGTATCCACCGCCGTTAATGACTAATTTTGAGTTTTCATTAACGTAAATAGGTGTATCCATATCGCCATCGCCGTTTACAGTAAGCGTACCACCGTCAGATACCGATATACGCGCTATGCCATAACGACCACCCAGTGTTTTACCGTTCAGTTCAAGCGTTACATTGCCCATAACGGTAATCTCCTGTGTACGTTCGCTGTCTGTAATATCCTTATACAGCGTTACTGTAGCCGTACCTATCTCATTAGCCTTGTCAAAAGCGTCGCATATATCGCTGAACAGCTCTGTCTTTTCGCCGCCGTCTGTATAGCTTACGCTTGCGGCAAACTCAGAGTTACAGTATTTGCATATACCGCTGTCATTAAAGGCATAACTGCCGTCCTCATTCTTATGGTCGCACTTGACAAACCGATAGTCTTTGTCATCATCAACGCCCAAGGTGTTTTGTTCGGAAACAATGCTGTATAATAATTCATTAGTAGCTATTATCTCATCAGTCTCCTGCGAGTATTCAACGCTTATTAAGCGAGTGCCGCTTGCCAGTATATCCTTAAACGTATACTGTCCGAGTTTGATCTCACCGTAAATACCGCCGCCTATAGTCACCTTTGCGTCCGTTGCAGTGTCTGATATAGTAAATTTATTAGCACCGAAGTTTTCACTTACGCCGTCACTGATATTTAAAGTACCGCCAAATACACTAATACCGTTAATGCAAACGGAGGTCGAGCCTTCAGGGTATGTAAGAGAACCGCTATATAAACCTACAAAGCAATTAAAAGCGCAGTTCTCAACAGTAATTTCTGCACCCTTAATATTGATCTTCCGTGTATAAGCGTTGATATAATTGTCGTCGATCGCGGTAATAGTAAACTGACCGCTTGACAATGTAATATCGTTCTCAAGTCCACCGGTTGTTACAAGAGTGAAAACACAGCCCTTGTTTTCAGCCTTATCCGCATACCGTAAGCCCTCGGTTATGTCGTCGAAATACTTTACCTTTCCGTCGGCAGTAGTTACCTTTGCGTAAATTTTCGCACCGCACTCACTGCACACCTTGTTGGCGCTGTCTTCATTTACCTGACCCTCGCCGTCATGCAGACACTTATATCCGCAAGCGCAGTTGCCGTGATCATCGTATGTATGCTTCGGGTGAGCCGTAACAAATATATTATCGCCTGCTCTGTATATTTGTTGTACGCTTGCATTCAGTATTTCTCCGCTTTCACTTGCAAGCGCCTTACCGCTACCCAGTATTTCAATTACACTTCTTCCCTGAACATAAATGCTCTTGAATACTCCGGCATTGATCAAAGCGTCGCCGTCTTCAAATGTTGCAAAAGTATCGAATTCAATATCTCCGTTTACAGTTACCATTCCATAGGAATAAACGCCGGTGGCGTTTATAACTGCACGGCTGCTTCCGCTGTTTTCAAAGGTTACATTTCCGTAAACCGCTACTGCGCTTATTTCCTCGGTACCGACCGAAACATTCAGCGTATGACCGTTCATGTCGATCGTTTTATTGCCGTTTATTATTATGCCCTTAACAATACAATCTACATCGCCGGTCAGCTTTAATACACCGTCAGCCTCATTTTCCGCAATATTTTTAAACTGTGTTTCGCTTTCAATAAATGTATAAGTTTCAGAGCTTTGTGTTGTCTCGGTAAATATAGCAAGCGCACAAACGCCGCACGGACACTTGCCCGTTTCCACGTTGTATCTATGCTCATGCGCTACAACCATGACATTTGTAAGTCCGTCGCCGATCGTCTTCGCACTGCCGTCAACTATACTTTCGGGGAGAGTTGTGAATTCTTGTACGGTCGCAAATGCATAACCCTTTGCAAGCAGATCGTTTACAGGTGTGCTGTTGCTTTCCTCGCCGCAGATGGTGTTGTACCTTCCGCCGTATAAAGCTACACCGCTTGCGTGTGCAATATAAACATTCTCAAATATGCCGCCGTATATTTCGACACGCTTAGCACTGTTAATGACTAAATTGAGTACATCTGCGGCTGAACTGCCGCCGTCTGCAGTACCGTTTATAAGCGTACCGCCGTTTACACTAAAAGGTGCGTCTATGCATCCGTAGTAGGTGCTTTTCCTGCTGTCCTTAAGGTACAGCACACCACCGTTATTTACACTTATATCTGCCTCTCCGCCGAGTGAACATCCGTTCACATCGACAGTAACCGTTGCATTGGTGATTGTTGCGGACGTCGAAAGCGAGCAATCCTTATACAATGTCAGCGTACAGCCGCTGTTTTCCTCCGATAATGCCGCAGTAAAAGCGTCGTCTATATTATCGAAATACTTCGCTGTTCCCACGCCCGAAATGCCCGCAGTAAACTGATATTTGCAGATAGAGCATACACCCGTTTTGCTGTCAACATCGCTGTGGGGGCATACATATCCGCAGACGCACTTGCCCGTTGCTTTGTCGTAGCTGTGTTCGTAATGATCTACAACAGTAAACGAATCGTGTATAATCTTTGATGTAAACTTTTCATAAATATCAACATACTCACCGCTGTTGTCATATTGCAGTGCCTTACCTTCTCCAAGCAGAGAATAAAGCAGCAGGTTGCCGGAGCCGGAGTTGCGGTCGAGTTCATACATCAACGTACCTATTCTCATTCCCGTAGCAAGCCTTACAGATGTTGTTGTTCTTCCGTAAAGCTTTAAAGATTCCTTCACGACCAAAGTATTTACAGTTACATTTGCACCGTAGCTTACTTCGAACCGCGCACCTGCCTCAACAAAAATTGTTTCGAAGTTTATATTTGCGTCGCTATCAATTTTAAATGTTCTACCTCCGCAAACATCCACTTGACTAATATAGCTGTCCTCTGAGCCGGTCAATGTAAGATTACCGGCACCATTGTCGTTGTTGACCTTGAGTTCGATATAATACAGCTTATGACTGTTAAGGTCAACAGTAACAGTATGATTTACATTTATAGTTGTTCTATCATCGATATTCTTATAAATCTTTACATAGTTTTCGCTGTCTTCTGAAGTCTTGCTAAGGCAATCGCTCAGTGAATCAAAGCCGGTTACCTTGTCGCCTACAGTCAGCGTAGCAACGAACTCATACTGACAGGTTTTGCACATACCCGTTTTGCTGTCAACATCCGTATGACCGCACCGCTTACCGCAAATCGTGCACTTGCCCGTTGTGCTGTCGTAACTGTGATCTTCATGTGGTGCTACAATAACAGGTGTTACAAAACCGTCTTTCAACAGTGTTTTTGAGCCGTCTATCGGCACAGCGGAAGACGTCATAAACATACGGTTCTCAGCCAATAAAGTCAGTATTTCTGCGTTTGCTCTGTCCCCGCCGCCGTTATAGCGTATTTTTAGGAAAGCTCCGTCGTGAAGAATTACGTCACTGCTTGCATCGTTTATATTGAGTATTATGCCGAGTGAACGATAGCAGTCAAATGTACCTGCACCTACCGACACAGTTCCCTTAGCGCCGCAGTTTTCGTCAAATGTCAGCTTACCGCCGTCCACTACATTGAAATCGCCATAAATACTATTATTTTTTTCCGATCCCGTAACGGTTATATCTCCCGAAACAGTTAACGTACCTACATTGGCTTCCTCAGCGATCCACAGCGTGAACTTACGGCTGAGTGTTGTATAGCTGCCTGCATAATTCTTGTATACTTTTAATGTACAGCCGGTGTTTGCGTCACTGTCAGCCGCTTCAAAAGCCGCTCCCATCTCATTTTCTTCATAAACGGAAGCTACAGCCCCATCCTTTACGATAACAGCCGCATACTGATATTCACACTCGTTACACTTACCCGTTTCGCTGTTAACATCGCTGTGAGGGCAAACATATCCGCAGCCGCACTCGCCGTCAACATAGGTATGGCTGTGGTCTTTGATTGTCAGCGTTTCACTGCTTGATATTTCCTTAACATTTGCATTGAAAAGAGTTCCGTCAGTCTTGAAGAAAGCCTTACCCTCTCCGAGCATATCGTATAATGTCTTGCTGTCCCTGGCGTAAAGTCCGGCTTGATATGCACCGGCTTTCAATATAACCGTACTCGAATCATATACATAGATCGAAGTGTCTAAAACTACATCGCCGTCTATTATAAGCGTACCGCCGGCGTATGAAGCGTCGTTTGTCGGATATACATTACAACCGAGCATAACCGGATTGCCGCTGTTTTTGATCGTAAGCTTTCCGCTTTTGCAAGGAGTAATACTCCGGATTTTAAATTGGCGTCCGTTTACGTCAATTGTAAGCTCTCCGTATAAGTCATACTGAGCGCTTGGTTTAGAATAATCCTTAAACAGCTTTATCGTACCGCTTCCGTTGTATTCATTCAGTAAAGAGTGAAGCTCATCGGTATCTACATACTTTAAGCTTCCGTTCTTGTCTGTATAGAGTGCGACAGACACAACCGCACCGCAGATTGAGCAGATGCCGGTGTCCGTGTTTATATCACCGCCATGCTCGCAGGGCTTTCCGCACTCCTCGCACTTGCCTGTTCCACTGCCGTATTTGTGGTCAGCGTCAGTATGCTCAACAACAGTAAGCGCAACGGAATAACCCATACTTCCATATTCTTTATAAAGATCAAGATAATTGCCGTTATCTTCACGTCGCAGTGCCTGCCGGGTAACATCAAGAAGATTGCCTAATTTCAGAGCGCCGGAATTGTTTTGGCGATGATATGTCAGCCCACCTAACTTCATTCCCGTAGCGAGCTTTACAGATGTCGTTGTAGTTCCGTCATCATTCACGGATGCTATCACAGTCAACTGTTCTGTAGTTACTTTTGCGCCATCGTTTACAGCAAGCCGTGCACTGTCCTCAACAAAAATTGTATTAAATTCTACATTTGCTTCGCTGTCAATTATGAATGATCCGCCGCCTTTGCGAACATACACCTGCGTAACATAACTGCCCGCTGTGCCGGTTAATGTAAGCGTGACGTCTTTGTTGACCCCAAGTTTGTTGACCCCAAGCTTGATATTGTTCAGCTTGTGACCGTTAAGGTCGATCATAACATTGTGTTTTACATCTATAGTATCTAAAGTTGCAGTTGCCGATGTATCGCCGATATCCTGATAGATCTTAACATAGTTTCCGGTATCGGCAGTAATGCTGTCAAGGCAGTCTGCGAGCGTGTCACAGCCTGTCGGCGCACTGCCGTCTGTGCTGATTGTAGCAACAAACTGACGCCCACACTCGTTACACTTACCCGTGTCAATATCAATATTGCTGTGATCACATAACGCTCCGCAGTTTGTGCATTTACCGTCGGAATAACCGTTTTCATGTGCACATTCTTTATATGTAAATGTAAATTTTTCTGTAACAGTTTCTGTGCTGTCACCGTCTGAATAGGTTATATCGCAATACAGAACATAATTTCCGGCAGGAATATTATCCGCAAGCTTGAATTCGCCGTTGCTTCCGGATACTGCCGCACCGAGCTCATCTGCACTGTATGCACTGTTCGTACTGTACCAGTTATAGCTTATGCTTTCACTGTCAACCGTATAGGTGCTTACAAGCTTGTAATTGTCCTTCTCTTCCTGCGAAGTGTTTGTATAGAAAACCGTTCTGTTTGTGTTGTCACCCTGTGTAACCTTGTTGAAACGGTTTGCATTCGACTTTACCTGAACGGTATTGGATACAATATCTCCGCACTTTATTGTAAGAGTATTATCAGTGTCGTATGTAGTCGAAAACTCGGTATCGCAGACCATGCACACCCAGCCGTAATCGGTCTTGATTATGCTTGCTAATAAATCGGGTTCATCGCCGCCGAAATAGCCTCTTGCGTCTGCAAACTCTTCATCGCTCATATTCTTCAGAGTAATATCAAAGTAAACCGTACCCTTGAGCTTGGTATCAGTCATGCCTTCAATTATTTCATACTCTTCCGTCTTGAATATTCCTGTCTGCTTTCCGAGTATTATACGGGGAGAAGTATCAGGCTTTATAACTACCGTCTTAGCGTCCGCTCCGCCAATCTCATAATAGCCGCTGTTATACTTGACCTCGCCTGTCACAGCACTTTCCGAAGCCTTGAACTCAGTCGAACCCTTTACTACAAATTCGTCCTCGTCTATTGTCGGTACAGTTTGACCGATACCGTATGTACCGCCGGTAGCGTAAACTGAGCCTGTACCGCTCATTATAAGGTTTACTTTGTAAATGCCACACTTAGTACCATAAGCAGTGACCTTACCGCCGCTTATTTCGGCATCTATGCTTTTGTTTCCGTCGTAGTATATTCCGACTTTTGCTGCATTGCCTTCAGGCACAGTAATACTGCCGTTTCCGCTGACGGAAATTTTGTCCCCGAAATTACTGTTAAGCAATATTGCGCCGTTATTGGCATATTCATTTTCTACAGCACCGCCAACGGCTGTAAGACTGCCGTTGCCGTCAACAGTAATGCCACGCTTGACACCGACAGCCGCACCGTCATTAGATACAGCTGACGCTTCGGCGTTCAGTGCGCCGTCATTATGTATCTCAAGCGACTCTGCAACTACTTTACCTGTTGCGTTTACAGTACCGCCGTTAATGATTATTGATCCGCCGAGAGAGCGTGCCATACTGTCTGTAGAGCGGTTCTCTGCATTCAGCACACCTTCGCCGCTGATCGTCATAGTGCCGTCACAGTTAACATCATTCGTATTTACGGCACTGAGAATGTATGTATAGCTGTCGCCGGTGTCCGTCTGTACGATAGTATTGTTACCGTTCAGCACTATCTCCGTACCGTCGGGGACTGTTACGACGCTCATACTGTCTGTTGTCGCCTGAATGTTCACTTCGTCAAGCGTCAGCGTCTTTGTGTCATAATCCCAGCTCCAGCCGACACCGTTTTCGTCCGCCTTCTTTTCTCTGAAATCAAGCGGTGTCGTGATGACATTGCTCTCGCCGTCATGCGTATGTGTCTCGCCCTCGGCAAATGCCGATAACGGTACAGCCGTCAGCGTCATTGCCGCAGACAGCACCGCACTTATGAGCCGTACAAATTTTTTCTTCATGTTTTTCCTCCTGTAGATTTACCCGTGCTTATGCCATGCACCTGCACTTATGCAGTGCCTCCTTCAGCTTTTCAAGCGGTATCGGCTTCTTGTGGAAATAGGTACAGCCAAGCCTGTATGACTGCGCCCCGAATCCCTCATCGTCCGACAGCCATATTACAGGCGTATCCCTGTCGGCATTCTTCGCCGCAATAACGCCCTCCATACCGTCCGCTCCATCGGCAAGCACGATTATAAGGTCAGCCGTCTTACACTCCGTCACAAAGCTCTCATACCTCTGACATACCCTGTAGGCAATTCTTCGATATGCCGCCGTTGCGATCTGTGTTATTTTCGCTTTCAGTATCTCCGCCTCGTTTGCGGTATCGTAAACGCAGATGAGCATACCTCTCCCCCTTATAATTTTATAATTATATCATAACTCATTCGCTTTGCGATTTCAACTTTTTGGCACGAACGGTTGTTATAACGGCGCAAACGGTCATAAATGCGGCTCATAATACAAAAAACCGCACCCTACACCCACCGGTCAGGTGAAATATATCACCAAGCACTACCCCACCGCTCCGCACCACCACCCTTGCCTATTAATGAACGCTCTGTTGGTTTCACATCCGCATTATCCCACCCACTTTTTGTAGGGGAGCGGGCTTGCCCCTCCCGTTGCACCTAACCTCTCTATCCCCACGACCATCGCAAAAGGACAATAATCCCTCGCCCCACCCCAACCCTCCCAAACCCCCACCATCCCTCTTTCATATCGCCAAGTGTATTAATTTGAACAGCGAACCCGAGAAGCACTGCCCCATAAACAGAACTATCGGTAGCCTGTTGTCATAGTCAAAGCTGAACGATATAACATAAGCACATTAAACAAAAAACTCTTTCTACAAACTGACTGACCGGTGCCCTACAGACACCGGTCAGCTCAGACTGTCGATAAACCTCTATCGTTGATAAAAATGGGGTCGCAGGGGCGTAGCCCCCGACAGGGTCTAGGGGCGGTAGCCCCAGTAATATAGCCCCTTTCCCAGGGAAAGGGGTTTTCGGCAAGGATGCCGAAATAAGGACACACCAAGCTTTGCACGAAGCAAAGCCATCAGAGTGTCCTAAAGGGGATAGGGATTGAGAACAAGCACTTTTTTTGAAAAAACATACTTTTTCTACAAACAGACTGACCGGTGCCCTACAGACACCGGTCAGCTTTATTATTTATTTATAGGTAAATTCCTTTGAGAAATCATGCACCTTGCCCTTAGAATCGGTAATGCTCGCTACAATCAGATATTTCTTTCCCTTTTTCAGATTAAACCAGCACTCGTCATTGCCGAATACGCCATAAGCCGTTTCTTCATCGCCATAGGCAATGCAGTCAAAGCAATTTACTTTTCCTCCGCCCGTATAATTCAGCTTTACATATGTATTTCCGTAGTCGAGCCGGTCTTTTCTTGTTTCCTTCTTCACCGTAAGCTCGCCTTTAAGCGCAGAATTGTCATACGCAGACACCGATGCCATTTTGAATATCTCTCTTGAGGAGCTGTCACGCATCCTGTATTCTACGGTATATTCCCCGTATTCCGGCAGCTTAAGGGAGAATGTCGCACTCTTGTCCTTTACCGAAAATTTCGTTTCATCCATAAGATACGTTTGTGTGCCGTCTTTTTCGTGACTAACGATTACTTCATAGTCAAACGGTGCTGTGCCCTCGCTTATACTCAGCTTTACGGTAAGCGTCGGCAGCTTCTTGTTTTCATACTTGATATAATCGTCGGTATAATCAGCATTTCCCCAGATTTCAAGATTTGACTTTTTCTGCTCATAACGGAGCTTGAGGTTTTTGTCACCGACCGTTATATCGGCAACGCATTTCATCGGATCGGCAAATCTGAAGCCCTTGTACCAACCGATAACCTCGTCAAGATTTTCGGGATAGATGTATAATGTCGGGTTGCTGTTTCTTACCTTTCCGTAATAAAAATAGCTTGTATATCCGTTCAGCTCGTTATACTTGTCCTCTATCTGTGTGTCAAATTCATACCAGGTGTTTCCGACCTTGATATTGTTCCACTTATGTCCGGTATATCCTCCGCCGGAATATGCAACATTTCCGCCTATGCTGTAGCAGTCGAATCCCACAGCCCTCGCAAGCACCGTAAATGCGGAAGAATAATTGTCGCACACGCCATATCCGTCAGACAGAATCAGATAGGCATAATATGCGGTTATTGCATCTTCGTCTGATAAGTAGGCATTATCTCCGAAAGTCATCATTTCATCATAATCAATTATTCTCATTTCATAAGACGAGTTTGCAATTATGTAATCATATATCGCTTTCAGCTTCTGGCTGTTGGTCATACCCTTGGTGATTATTTTTGAAAGGATTCTGTCAACCAGATCGTCCAGCTTTTTTGTGTTGGTTCTGACCGGCTTCAGTGTCACCTTGTTTACTTCTTCTTCAAAAGAGCCGGCGGCAGGTACGTTTGAAGCAGGCTGAGCGGTCTCCGCAGGCTTTGTCCTACTCGTATAATCCTTGTGGATATATCTGCCGTTTTTCAATTTGTAATAATCCGTGTCGGTCGTAGCTGTGACAGCTATCTTACTGCCCCGCTTCAGTATCGAGCCGGCAGGCGCACCGATATACGCACCCGTTCGTTCATAGCAGTCCACCGTTACATACAGCGTTTCGTCTGCTTTATTTTCGATCCATTTCGGCTTTTCCGTTGCGGCGGTTGCCGTAGCTGAAGCAGATGGTGCGGCGGTTTCGGGTTTTACTGTTGTGATGGATTTTGTTGTTTCGGGTGCCGTTGTTACCTGCGCCGTTGTTACCGGCACGGTTGTAACCGGAGCAGTTGTGACAGTTACCGAAGGAACAGATGTCACAGCCGCATTTGAAGAAGCTTCTGACTTAGTTTCGTATGAACTTCCGCCGCCTGAACTGCAGGATGTCAGCAAAATACATACGCTCATCAACGCAGAATATATCTTACATCTTTTCATTTGCGTCATATGATAATAAATTATCATTTCCTCCCACTTCAAATATTTATATAATCATAATAACACAGCAAAGTACATTTGTCAAGAAAACAGCACTTTAAACACAGTAATCGCTTCCCTTTCCGCACCCTCCGCCAGTTACAATTCAACCTCCGATATTCACAACTCATTATACTAAAATTGATATATTGCTTTTTGCAATTATTAATATCAATTATATTGTAAGCGTAACATCATCCCTGCCCCCTTGATCTTCCACAAAACAAAACCCCACCCTCTTTGATTTTCTTCTCCCCCTCGTTTCGTTGTGATTTCAGTTTTATCATTGCTAATATTATATACAGTATTTATATATATTTTACATCATCAATAAAAAAGCCGAATCGCATTATCCACTCGAAGCTGCCGCCGACACCCCCATATTTTTACAGCCTTTGTTATGCCCCCCTCGTTTCGTTACATTTCCAATTCAACTATCAGTAATCCGATATAACGCATTTATCTATATTTGACATTATCACTAATAAGCCCAACCGCATTATCCGCCCGGAACCATCCACCGCCGACACCCCCATATTTTTACAGCCTTTGTTATGCTCCCTCGTTTCGTTACACTTCCAATTCAACTATCAGCAATCCGATATACCGTAATTATCTATATTTGACATTATCACTGATAAGCCGAACCGCATTATCCACCCGAAGCAATCCGCCACCAAAAGCCTCCTATAATTTTCAAGTTTTTGCGATGTAACCCTCTCTCTGCCGAAAAAATCTATATTCATCAAGAATCATCATTCGGATATTCTTGCGTCAATCTGCCGTCACCCCCGATAACATAACGGTTTACACCCATTCCGATGTAAAAACCGGTTCATCATAAATCATCACGCTGTGAATTACATATTTCACCTTTATTTTACACTTATTTACTGTTGCCGCTTTACTTGCCTCTTTACTTGACAGAACAGCCGTTTTTGTATTATAATAAAGGTTGAAATTGAATTATACCGCCATATCGGGCGTATGAAAGGACAACTCGCAAAATGGAAGAGAAAAAATATGACTTTTCTGCCATAGAAAGTAAGTGGCAGAAATACTGGGACGAGCATCAGACATTCAAGGCTGAAAACGGCAGTACCAAGCCGAAATTCTACGCTCTCGTAGAGTTCCCCTACCCCTCCGGCGCAGGTATGCACGTAGGTCATATCAAGGCTTATTCGGGCCTTGAGGTAGTCAGCCGCAAGAGAAGGCTTCAGGGCTACAACGTACTGTTCCCGATTGGCTTTGACGCTTACGGTCTGCCCACCGAGAACACCGCCATCAAGACCGGCATTCATCCCCGTAAGGTCACCGATAACAACATAGTAAAATTTACCAGCCAACTCAAGCGTGTCGGCTTCTCGTTCGACTGGTCAAGGGTCATCGACACCACCGAAGAGCGTTATTACAAGTGGACTCAGTGGATATTCCTCAAGATGTTCGAGCATGGCCTTGTATTCAGGGATAAGACGCTCGTAAACTACTGCCCAAGCTGTAAGGTCGTACTCTCAAACGAGGACTCACAGGGCGGTCACTGCGACATCTGCCACAGCGAGATAGTGCAGAAGACCAAGGAAGTTTGGTACCTGCGTATCACCGAATATGCCGACAAGCTGTTACAGGGACTTGAAACGGTCGACTATCTGCCTAACGTAAAACTCCAGCAGGAGAACTGGATAGGCAAGTCTACAGGCGCTTTCGTCAACTTCTCCATCAAGGAAAACGGCGAGAAGCTCCGCATCTACACGACCCGTCCCGACACGCTCTACGGCGTTACCTTTATGGTTATCGCTCCCGAACATCCCATAATAGAAAAGTACAGAGATTCTATAAAGAACATTGCCGACCTTGACGCTTACAAGGCGGAGTGCAGCAAGAAGAGCGAATTCGAAAGAACACAGCTTGTCAAGGACAAGACGGGTGTCAAGATAGACGGTCTTACCGGCGTAAACCCCGTTACCGGCAAGGAAATTCCGATATACATTTCCGACTATGTAATGATGGGATACGGCACGGGCGCTATAATGGCGGTTCCTGCTCACGATACCCGTGACTATGAATTTGCGAAGAAGTTCGGCATTGATATAATCGAGGTTATCAAGGGCGGCGACATCTCAAAGGAAGCCTACACGGGCGACGGCGAGATGGTGAATTCGGGCGAGCTGAACGGCATCACAAACAAGAAGGACGCTATCGAAAAGATGCTCGGTGTACTTGCAAAGCTCGGCTGCGGCGAAAAGGGCGTACAGTACAAGATGAAGGACTGGGCGTTCAACCGTCAGAGATACTGGGGCGAGCCTATCCCGATAGTACACTGCCCCGACTGCGGAATTGTTCCCGTACCTTATGAGGAATTGCCTCTGGAGCTTCCTCCCGTTGAGAACTTCCAGCCCGGTCAGGACGGCGAAAGCCCGCTTGCAAAGATAGATTCATTCGTACACTGCAAATGCCCCAAGTGCGGCAAGGACGCACGCAGAGAAACAGATACAATGCCCCAGTGGGCAGGCTCAAGCTGGTACTTCCTGCGTTACTGCGACCCCAACAACGACAAGGAATTTGCTTCGCAGGAAGCGCTCAAATACTGGCTTCCTGTTGACTGGTACAACGGCGGTATGGAGCACGTTACCCGTCATATGATCTACTCACGTTTCTGGCACAAGTTTCTTTACGACATAGGCGAAGTTCCCACTCCCGAGCCTTACGCAAAGCGTACCGCACAGGGTCTTATATTAGGTCCGGACGGCGAGAAGATGAGCAAGTCAAGAGGCAACGTAATCGACCCGAATGACGTTGTTGACGTATACGGCGCAGACGTTCTTCGTGTATACGTTCTGTTTATGGGCGACTATGAGCAGGCTGCTCCGTGGAACGACAGCAGTATGAAGGGCTGTAAGCGTTTCCTTGACCGTGTATGGAATCTTCAGAATATGCTTGTCCGTGGCGATGAATACTCAGACGAGCTGAGAACATCAATGCACAAGACGATAAAGAAGGTCAGCGAAGATATTGAGAAGATGAGATTCAACACGGCTATCGCCGCTATGATGTCGCTTATCAACGAGATTACCGCAAACGGCAAGATTAACGATGCCGAGATGAAATCGCTGCTGATACTCTTGAATCCCTTTGCTCCCCACATCACCGAGGAAATGTACAATTCGCTCGGCTACGGCATACTGAACGAAGCGCAGTGGGTAACATACGATGAGGCACTCTGCGTTGACAGCACCGTTGAGATAGTAGTTCAGCTGTGCGGTAAGATAAAGGCTCGTATAAACGTGCCTACAGCCGCCGACAAGGATGAACTGCTGAAGACAGCAAAGGAAGCTATCGCACAGTCGCTTGAGGGCAAGACGATCCGCAAGGAGATAGTCGTTCCCGGCAAGCTCGTAAACATCGTTGCGAACTGATAATATAAGGATATACAAAACCGCTCCCGGAGTGTTACGGGAGCGGTTTTTAGTTTAGTCTGTATGCTTTAAGGAGGCGAGGGTGAGAGTGTTGCTTTTCGAGGAATGGTGAGGTTTTGGGAGGGGTGGTGCGGGGTGAGGGATAGTGCGGAAAATCTCATTGATGGTGCAGATGGGGAGCAATCCCCACCATAGTTGGCTCGGCTTGACCGAACAACAGAACTTCACCTTTTTTTCGAGGGGAGCCAAGTAGGATGGGAATTTGCGTTGCTTTCTGCATAGTTTAAGCCCATTTTGTCATGTTATGCTTTATCGCTATCGTTTTGATAGCGGTACTGCCTTAGCCAAGCACCATATCTTGCCTCCCCTCGAAAAAGGGGAGGTGGCACGGCTGATATAATTTTTTGGCTTGCTGTACAGTATTCAGATAGTCCAGCCTTTACAATTCTGAAACTATTCCGAGCCGTGACGGTGGGGATTGAAATTAATAGGAGTACTATCTTCAAATCTTCTAAGCAAACACAATCCCCACCGTCTTGACGGCAAAAAGTATAGCAATTTTGGAAACAGTCCGGTAAATTACAAAATGAAGATAATGTAGAATAACGGTTTTGCAATGCCGTCAAGCCACCTCCCCTTTTTCGAGGGGAGGCAAGGGTGGTGGTGCAAAGCAAGGGGATAGTGCGGATGCAAAACCAACAGAGCGTTCATATGGCAAGGATGTTTAGTGCGGAGCGAGGGATAGTGCGGATGCAAAACAAGCAAAAAGCGGTTTTCGTTTATCCTATATACTTTCAAGTGCGTAGCCTTTGCCTCTTTCGTAGGTGATAGTCACATCGGCTTTGTTATCATCGAGTTTTTTATTAAGCCGTGAAACCGCCGTGAACAGCGCATTTGCGTTGTCGGAATACGGCAGACCCCATACATTTTCATAAAGCTCGGCTTTCAGCACGGTACTGCTATCCTATATGCTTTCAAGTGCGTAGCCTTTGCCTCTTTCGTAGGTGATAGTCACATCGGCTTTGCTATCATCAAGTTTTTTATTGAGCCGTGAAACCGCCGTGAACAGTGCATTTGCGTTGTCGGAATACGGCAGACCCCACACGTTTTCGTACAGTTCGGCTTTCGGCACTGTACTGCCGATATTACGGGCAAGCATAAGCAGAATCGAGAACTCTTTCTGGGTGGTGAGCAGGTCGTTGTCGGCAAAATATGCCGCCATTGAAACCGTATCAAGTCTGAGCCTTCCGAATGAGATATAACGCTTGTCTTTCCGTACTGAGCGAAGCCTTGCCTCTACCCTTGCTATCAGCACCTGAATATCGTAGGGCTTCGGCAGATAATCGTCGCCGCCTGCTCTCAGTGCCGTTATAATATCATCGTTTTCGCTGAGTGCGGACAGGAACAGTATCGGAATATCGTATTTTGCCTTTATCTCACGGCAAAGCGATATTCCGTCACCGTCAGGGAGCATTATATCGAGTATCACAAGGTCGACATCATTCTCGGACAACAGCTTGCGACACTGTGCCGCATCTGCCGCCTCAAGAACGCTGTAATCCTCCATAGAAAGACACGAACTGTTTATCTTCATTATATGCGGATTGTCCTCTACAAGCAGAATCGTACTCACTTTGCATCTTCCTTTCCACACGGTACGGTAAAGCGGAACACCGCTCCGTTTTCACTGCTGTCTGCGGTTATTTTGCCGCCTGTCGATTCTATAATATCACGGCAGATATAAAGCCCCAGCCCGTTTCCGCCGTCCGTGCTGTAGCCTTTGTCAAACAGATGTGCAAGCGCCTCACGGGATATTCCCGTTCCGGTATCGGATACCGTGAACACGGCGAAATTATCACCGTCGGCGGATCTTTCTGCAGAAAATGTCACTGTTCCGTTCTCGGTATGCTTGCCCGAATTTACAGCCAGATTTATAAGCACCTAAAGCAGCATTTCACGGTTTGCTATTATATCGGGGCAGTTATCCGCCCTTGTGACAAGCCGGTTGCCGTGCTTTGCAAGTATAGGTCTGCAAACCGCCGCCGCATCGGAAAGAACGTCCCTTGCGGCAAATCTGCTCAGCTCCATTGCTGTGACCTCGTTATGAGATACCGAGAGCAGCTTTGTCACCATATCGGACAGACGCTGAGCCTCGCTTGAAATCGTTTCAAGATTTGACAATGTTTCATCGTTTACGACATTCTTTTCTATCTGTTTTTCGGTAAGCTGTGCGTATCCGCTCATTACCGTGAGCGGAGTTTTCATTTCATGGGCGATATTGTGCATAAAATCGGTTTTCAGCCTGTCGAGCTTTTCAAGCGTTTCATTCATATGGGTGACCTGCGATTCACGCTGTTTCGATTCGTCAAGGCGGCGCTCTGTTCTGGACAGATTTATAGTAAGCATGACCGCATTGCAGAACACGAACAATATAGTCGCATAGGAGCGGATGTAGAATATCTTCGTGAAGTAGGTAAGCCCTTCTATTAAATAAACGACTGTGGTAAGTACAACGGTTGAGCATACTATAATGCTGTCAATGTAGCCCATAAGCCTGTGTTTTACCGCCGTAACACAGATATATACAGAAGAAAGAATCAGATATACCGCCATAACAGCGCCTGCAACAACGGTAAAATGCGTATAAACGGTTGACGGCGCAAAGATGTAGAACAGCAATATCGCACCTGCCGAGCATACGGAGGTCACAACAAAATGCTTATGCGGTCTTAATCCGAGTGCGGCAAAGGCATAGAGCAGTATAAACACGAAGTAAAGTATATTCGTGATGTATTCAAGTTTATGCTCCGTGTACCAGTCAAGATAGGGGAACAGTACGCCTATCTGCTTGCTTTCGTATATGAGATAATGCAGGGCCGCAGTAAGACAGGTGAGCGAAAACCACATCATACTGCGTTTTCTGTTTCCGAGAAGGAACATTCCGAAAAAGAATATTGCCATAGCAAGCAGAGTTCCTGCAATAAGTCCGTCGCAAACGGTCTGCGCCCTGTCATTTGCGGATATAAGCGGAGCTTTTGCAAGGCACAGCTTTTGTATCGTGCCTGTCCTGTGATTAAACCATGCGTGACGGATTATTATCTCCGCAGTATCCGCCTGTGCGGTGAAATATAGCGTGTATCTGTCTGTCGCAGGGACAAATTCTTCGGCATTGTCGGACACCTTACCGACCTCGCTGAGCAGTTTTCCGTCAATATAAACCTGTTGTGCATAGGTCGCCGTTTCTCCGGAAAGTCCGTAGGTGACACCTTTTTCAAGGGGTAGCACTATGCGGAATGTGGCATATTTATCATCGGGATTGCCCTGTGATATGTTGCCTTTTGCAAAATCGTCCGGAGTATACAGCCGTCCTGTGTAATATTCGCCGGAGGATATATCTATACCGACACCTTGCTTTGATAAATCGACATCAGCTATTTTGTCTGTGGACGGTATATCGACAGATTCCGGCATTGTGCCTGCGGTAAGAAGATAGAAAAACAAAGAAACAATTATTATAAACAATACGCAGACAAAAGCTGTTTTGGTATTTCTCCGCACATTTCCGTTCATACTCTCACCCCCTTGTATTTTACTCCGCTTTTTCGGCAGATAAGGCTTTCTTGCCGAATTGTAAGAAAATTCTTATTCTATTTTAACACAAAAAAGGAAAGCCGACAAGGAGAATACGCAAAATAAAATATTAACAAGCAAAAAAGTCTATTTTTATAAAAATAGAGCAAACTCTCTATCCCTTTAAGAACGCTTTGTGGGCTTTGCGTCCTTGCAAAGCCTTTGTGCGTTCTATCTCGGCATCCTTGCCTAAACCCCAAACCCCTTCCCCATGGTGAAGGGTTGTGTATGCTTAGTTGGCTCTGCATCGTGCAGAGCATTTGGGCATACACGCCCGGCGTCCGTGCCGGGCTGAGTGTGGGGCTGCCGCCCTCACCCCGCTTGGGGCTACGCCCCAAACCCCAGTTTCAAAAATTATATAGGTTTTTTCAATAGACTGTCAAAAAAAGTCTTTTCTTTTTCGGCGATATGTGATACAATAATAGGGAACATATTTAAAAAATCTCCGATGAAAAGGAACGGAATAAATTATGAAGAAGATATTACGCTTTGCATCTGCTCTGCTTTGCGGGGCTATGCTGTTATGCTCGCTTTCCGTTACCGCTTTTGCGGAAAACGACGACGAGGTATATGATTTTGACCCGAACACCGACAAGATATACAGCGAGGCTGTGTATATGGTCAACACAGATACGGGAGATGTGGTGTACAAGAAGAACGAGAGCAAGAAAATGTACCCTGCTTCAACCACAAAAATAATGACCTGTATAATTGCGCTTGAGCATCTGTCAGAGGGCGCTTTGTCAAAGAAGGTGGAAGTGCCCTATGACTGCTTCAACGATTTCTACGAGGACCCGAACTACAGCGACCCGTCAAATGCGGCGATAGAGCCGCTGCAGGACAACCTGACATACAAGGACTGTCTGTATGCGCTTATGCTCCCGTCTGCCTGTGAGGCGGCAAACATTCTTGCCTATAATATAGGCGGAGGAAGCATCACAAAGTTTATCGGAATGATGAATGAAAAAGCGAAGGAGCTTGGCTGTACCGGAACAAACTTTGTAAATGCTCACGGTCTTCACAATGCAAACAACTACACAACTGCGGAAGACCTGTATAAAATGACAAAATACGCCTACGACAAGTTTCCGCTGTTCAAGAAAATAACAAGCACATACGAATACGAGATGCCGAAAAATGACGCTAACCCCAGCGGTTACTCGATATACAGCACTATCTCACTTCTTCGTCCCGGCAGTGTTTACGAATATGAATACGCATACGGCACAAAGACGGGTACTACGGACGAAGCCGGAAGATGCCTTGTTTCAGCCGCTAAGAATCAGTACAACTATATCCTTGTGACGCTCGGCGCACCGGTAAAGGACAAGAACGGCGAATACTATGACGACTGGTATTCGATGATCGACGCACTCAACCTCTACAAGTGGGCATTCACAAACTTTGAAATGGCTACCGTTGTAAACAAGGACGAGCAGATAACCGAAGTCAAGGTCGAAATGGGCGAGAGCGCAACGCACGTTATACTGACACCCGAAAGCGACTACACGGCGCTTATGCCGAAATCGGTAAAGGAATCGGGAGTGCAGAAGGTCTTTAAGGCATACGAAAGCGTACAGGCTCCCGTGAAAAAGGGCGATATACTCGGCGTAATGGACGTTAAATTCAAGGGCGAAACTATCACCACGATGAACCTTGTGGCAAACAACAATGTTGCAAGATCGGATGTGGAATATTATATAGAAAAAGCAAAGGACGAGTTCGACAAGCCGTGGTTCAAGGTTTCGGCTGTCGGAATAGTTGTACTGCTTATCTGCTTTATAGTTACAAGAACGATAGAAAACTCCAAGCGCAGAAAGCTGGCATCAAAGGAGAGGCGCCGCTTTGAAAGCTACGCTAAAAGACGCTGATGCAAGGTGTTAATATAATCTGCCTCGGCAGACTGAAGGAAAGCTATCTGAGAGATGCCTGCAAGGAATATGAAAAGCGGCTCGGAGGCTCCTGTGTGCTGAAGATATATGAGCTTGAGCCTGTCGCACTGCCGAATGAGCCGTCTGACAGGCAAATAGAGGACGCACTCGAAAAAGAAGCTGAAATGATAGAAAAGAAGCTGGCGAAGAACGCTCTTACCGTTGCTATGTGCATTGAGGGAAAACAGCTTTCAAGTGAGGAGCTTGCCGCTAAGCTGAGCGATACGGCGGTGCAGGGAAAGTCGGCGGTGAACTTCATAATCGGAAGCTCGTTCGGGCTTGCACCGAAGATAAAGGCGATGGCTGATATAAAGCTGTCGATGTCGAAGATGACGTTTCCGCATCAGCTTGCAAGGGTGATGCTTCTGGAGCAGATTTACAGGGCGTATAGTATTATTGCAGGGAAAAGGTATCACAAATAAATACCATAACAGCTTCAATGCGATTTCCATAAATGGGGGTGTACCATGTTCACAAACGACAAGTCGGCACTTTTGCAATCATTGCTTTTTCCTGTGTTAATTATTATATGGGGCATTGCACGCACTGTTACCGACTTTCTTTATGCAGGCGGAATTTCAGCGTTTACACGGCTTGACGCTTTGTGGCGGTATGTTTGCTTCGGAGCTATAATATGCAGTGTAATTGCAATAATTATAACACTCTGTGGAAAGGTCGATACGTCACGTTACTTTTTAAAAAGGCTTATAGGCACATGCGGACTGGTTGTTTTATACGGCGTTGCAATGAGCTTCGCCACAAGTATGCTTCCTGCCGTGTTCATCGGAATTGCGGGTATTGCTTATCAGATACTCAGAGTGCAGGACGATGATTCAAGTAAAACGGAGCGTGCGGTACTTATGCTGTCTGACCCGGCTATTCATCTTACGGTGTTCTGGGGGATCCAATGGGTATCTGAATTTGTTAAAACGGAATAATATAAGGCGGAACAGCATAAAAAACCGTTCCGCCTTTTCTGTATATAATATGCAAAAGAAAAACCGCTTTGATAATGATTATCAAAGCGGTTGGCACGCCAAGAGGGATTCGAACCCTTATTACCCCAAAAGTTTTTCTATGTTATCAGCAATACGAACCTTAAATTCTTCCATCGCAGATGGAAAGGTGTGCTGATAGACCTTTTCAATCATGTCAGTCGATGAATGCCCCATTAATTCCGCAATATATTTCTGTGGTATTCCAAGCAATAATGCTTGACTGGCGTAATAATGTCGCAAAGAATAGAATCTAAATATATGTAGCCCGTGTTTACGAAGAAATGAATTCCAATCACGGCTTATTTTATTTGAAGATATAACGCAAATCCGTTTTTTATCCGGAGTATTCATTAGTTTATCTCGCAGTAAGGGCGATATTGGTATTGTCCTATATCCGGCGTATGACTTAGGCGGCTTTTATACTTCTCTGCCATGCTCATTTATTACAACTGCTTTGCGAATTTCTAATCCGTCAGCGGTAATGCAATCCTTTGTCAATGCACATATTTCCGAAGGACGCAATCCACATTGACTGGCTAATAAAAATGGAATCTCAAGCTCTGTATTTTTGATTAGTTTGTATATTACTTTTATTTCGTTTTCATCCGGTACATAAAATGATGATTTTATCTTTTGCGGTAGTGATATACGATAGACAAAATCGGGAGCGAACATTTGCAAAGAGGCGTGCAATAAACCATACGCATTACGTACCGTTTTAGGTGAATAACAATAAGATAATTTATTGATTGCTCGCTGAATAAGTTCCTGGTCAAGTTTAGCTATCTTAACGTCGTGCAAAATATACAAATAACGCTGATTTGCTTTTTTGTAACCGTAGATAGTAGATGGGGATAAAACAGCGGTTTTGCTTTCTATATAGCGATCTATCGCCTGTTTTACAGTGATGTTTTCAATTTTATTAACTCCATTTCCAATTAATTTGATTATTATATCATAATTTGAGATGTTTATCAAATATTGTAAAGCACGGCTCGTCCGTGCTTTCTGTTTTTAAAAAGGAGGTGAGCTAATGCCTGCAAAAATAATTGATTTTACTGCACCGCACAAACGTAAAACCGAAAGCGAAATCAGAATATCAGAAGTCGAGAAGATGGCTCTCGATAAGAAGATGAGTTACGGACAGTATGTAGCGATGCTTGAAGAAGAAAAGAAAAAAGACTATATGCAGCATTAACTATAATTGAATGGTGCGACACGGTTTCGCACCTTATACGGGAGCAACAGTGTAAAGCCGGTGCAACTCCGGCGGCTCTCACAAGCGGTTATACCGCATGAACGACAAATTAAGAGGTAGGGCACGTTAAAGCGTACTTATGATGGGAATTGTAATTATGTCGTTCTTGGCAACGGACAGTGATAGCTACACTGTAGGACGGAAAAGTAAGCCTGCCGTCCTTTTCCGTTGCTTTTTATTTTATAAAGAGGCTTAACAATATGTGTTGCCCTGCAACAGAAAGAGGTTTACAAAATGAAAATGATCGCTTTTTACAACAACAAAGGCGGAGTTGGAAAAACTTCCACGGCAATCAACATTGCATACACGTTATCCCATCGTAAAAATCGTGTTCTTTTAATTGACTTTGACGGTCAGTGCAACAGCTCCCGATTTTTTACCGATTTAACAAATGACGAGATCGGTTGTGAACGTGCTATTGTCTGCACCGATGAGAAGCCACTGATTAAAAAAACACGTTATGATAACATTGATATAGTAACTTCGTCAGTTAGAATGAACGCAATATCTAATGAGTTTGTCAACTTATCAGATGAAGAAAAACAGTCAAATATAATTAAGTTCAGGCAGTCAACATACGACTACATAATAGTTGATATGCCGCCTGCAATGAACGATTTCACCGAAAATGTTTTGACAATCTGCGATTATGTATATGTGCCAATCGAACTTGGAACTTTTGCAGTCCAGGGACTTGCAAGAGTAACACAGAAAATCGCAAATGCCGGTACAAAATACGCTTGCTTTGCATCGAAATATGATAAAGGTAACAAAGCAGATCAAGAGTTACTTGAGATAATGAAAAAGAACCTTGGTGATAAGGTTCTGAATACCGTTATACCTTTTTCTCGTGCAATCAAGAACAGCATAAGTTACAGAATAACGGCTTCAGAGTATATGTCTTGGATAAATCCTGCACGTTGCTACGAACGGCTTGCTAACGAAATTATCCACTCTGTTGAACAGTAAAGATTACTGTGTGCACTTTTCATAAGTCCGAATAGAAAAAAGTACAGAGAACATAAAAGCTACCGGTTATCCAATAGGACTACAGCTAATACGAATATAATCAGAACAAAATATCGGTGCGAGAACATCAGATACGGAGATCTGATATCAGCCCAGGGCAACAATTTTGCTGTTAAAATTCCGGCAGATCAGCTTGGAAAAATTATTGTTCTACCGATATTCTACAGTGCCAATGTGAACTTGGAAGCTAACACAGCAGTTATTACAGTCAAGGAATATAACAAAGAAATAATCTGTCAGGCTCTCGGTTATGACAGCAAAAAAATTGCACAGCAATCGGATAAATTGATTAACTCACGAAAATACAAACGATTAAAAGATCTCGCCGCTTCTTCAAATACAAAGCTCAGCTATATGATCGTTACAAAAATTCAGCTCGAGCTTTTAAAATTGAATGAAATCGAGCTTGCGGCTTTTCCTAAGGACGACGGGAAATATAATGTTGCGTTTATGCCGGACACCAAAGAACTCATTACAAAAATTCTCTACCCTGCGGATGAGAGCAAGCAGGAAACAGAGTATGAACGAAATAACAGACTAAACAAAGAAATAAAACGTTTAGCCGCAGTAAACGGTGAGAAACCTAAATATAGAATGGTTGCCCCCGAATTGCTTGACAACATAAAGCGATCCGGTATACAGTTTGCCTATTTTAAAAAAGGCGATAAGTATAATATAGTTTTCCTTAGGAAAAACGAAACGGAAATTGATCAACTACTGAAACAACTCAGAAAAGAAAAATAGCAGAAGCAACAAAAAATCCAGTTTTAATTTGTTTAATATTTAATGTTATAATGATAGACAAACGCAACGAAAAGTGTTATAATAAAGTCGGCGAAATCTATTCTCCGACTTTTTATATAAAATGATGACGGCTTACTAAGAAGTGAGCCGCAGAAAAAACGGAGGTATAGATATGGCAAGGAAGTACGAACTGATAAATGATTTGTACGATCAAATCATTGTCGATGTGACGAAAGACGCTCGAGCGTGGCAATCGTTCTTAAGAACTGCTTGCAGAAATTACAAGCTACGTTTTGACGAACAGCTGTTACTGTTTGCTCAGCGTCCGGACGCAACGGCGGTATTAGAAATCGAACGTTGGAACACAGCATTCGGCAGATGGGTCAACAGAGGTGCAAAAGGCATCGCAGTATTTGAGGATCCTTCGGGCAAAAGCCAAAGACTTAAATACTACTTTGACATCACCGATACACACGGAACAAAACGGTCAAGAGAAGTTCCGGTATGGAAAATGTCTGACGAATATCAAAGCGATGTTACGGAAGCATTAAAAAATACATTTGGCACATTAAGCGACTTGGATAGTCTTGAAAGCGTAATTAAAGAAAGCGTATCTAATGCAGTGGATGACAACATAGATGACTATATCTATAATTTTATCAGAAACGGAACAGGCAGTGAAATAGACTATATAAGTACTGATGAAGCTGAAGAAATATACAAACGACTTGTAAAAAACAGCGTAGTGTATATGATTTCCGAACGTCTTGGAGCAGACAGTGGGTTAACCGAATCCGATTTTGATGGTATAGAATATTTCAGCACACATGAATTGTTGAACTCTATCGGATATGCCACAAGCGATATAGCCAAAATGGGACTCGGTGTAGTCGCAAAAACGGTTCGTGCAATTGAAAAGGAAAATCAACAGGCGATAATGCCTGATAACAATATCAGCTATAATAGCGAAAGGAGTTCTAATTATGAAAGAAATCACTTACACAATGCAGGGCGACTATCTGATTCCGGATCTATCATTACCGGAACAGCAGGAGGTAACACTCGGCAAATGGGCACAGATGAAAAAGGAATATCTGAAGCAGCACCACAAGATAATGTACTACAATCTGATGACGAGTTGTCAGTTAACACAGTACCTCGCAGAAACGGAACAGAGAGCGCTCAAACTGGAGGACGAGCTGATCAAAGAGATGTCGGTAAAACAGGGGCTGACAGAAGAGCTGAAAGCGAAAGATATGATGAAATGGGTTCAGCTGATGAACAATCTCAGGCACGAAGTTCAAGAGATAGTTACTCAGCAGATAATAATGAGCGTTTAAGCAACATTAAGCCGTTACCGTCAATCAATGAACAAACGGCTTTCATAGCAGAATATGAAGCAGAGGTTACAAAAGCCTCTGCTTTTTCTGTTTCTCCGGGAAAAAACTCGGACGATAAATTTCGCTATCAGCTTTTAAGCCGTATGCAATCCGATTGTAACTATATGCTCGGCAACGGCGGCGCAGGTGCTATACGCTATCTTGACGGTGAAAACGTTGATACGCACATCCATAATATGCTTGAGCTTTATAACTCGTTTTCCGATAACGCAAAACCCGAATGGATTTCTGTAGAAGAAATTGAGGGTTACAGAGAAAAGCTCACGGCACTTGTAGCTGCAAGCGGAAAAGAAATTCAGCAAAATTCCGTGGAAAAAGCTGAAAGTCAGAAGCCCGAAATCCCGTCCGATGTGGATAAATTCTACGTTCAGCCCGAAATTGAGCAGGTCACTTGGATTTACTACAATCCCGACAGTGCCGCAGGCGGTCAGCTGGTGTACAACTACCTCACCTATGACGACATTTTCAATGCAGTTCTGAAAGACGACCCTATGGAATATCTGCTTGAAAACTGCAAGCAGGAAACGCTTGACAGGGGCAGCGCAGGCTTTGATGGGGCTGTTGAGGAATTTATGACTGACAGCGAGGATATATCAAGCCGAGAAGAAAATTACGTTGGCAAGTTGCTTGCTCTGACCGAGCCGAGATATGCCATTTATCAGCTGAAAGACGGCGAGGAATTAAGGGACTATCGCTTTACAAACAGCGAATATATGCAGGCTCACGGAATGTATGCCGACCGTGAAAATTACAATCAGGTGTATCGTGGCAGAATGCAGGAAAACGAAACGCTTGAGGATATTTTTGCAAAATTCAACGTCAATCGTCCCGAAGATTTCCACGGACATTCCCTTTCGGTGAGTGACATTATCTGCGTTAAGCAGAACGGAAAAATCACGGCGCATTTTGTTGACAGCGTAGGTTTTAAGGAAGTTCCCGACTTCACGCTTTCACGTGAGGAAAGAAAAGTCCGCCGTACCCTTACCGATAATCTCACCTTGCTTGCGGACAATCAGCTTGCAAGTGATGAAATGGACACACTTGCCGACAAGCTGTTTAATTACGAAAAAGCGCAGAAATACAGCGGCACAAGCAGCCGTTGGCTTATCGGCGCAGGTAAGACCGCAGACAAATTTGAGGATATCACAACAAGGTATCACAACGGCGAGGACGTCCGTGCGGAGCTTGCAAAGGGTATGTACGGCAAGCTCAACCATATCGAATTTTTCGGCAGCAAGGACGGTATAGACGATGTTGATATTTCCGAAACAAAAAGCGAGGAAAGCATCACATTCCGCACCAAGGGCGGATTTGAGGTTACGCATTCGTGGGAAACTCTCGGCGAAGCGCTGATTACCGCTGCAAAACAGGAATACGACCGTCACGAGGAGCTTGACAGGCAATTCGGAACGCAGGAGAAAACTCCTGAAATAATCGCCGAGCCTGTTCACGATACCGCTGATTTTGATGAAATCCCCAATGACATATCCGACAAAGAACAAAAACCGGTTGCTCCTGCTTGGGAACAGAGGAAAAAGTCAAAGGTAAAGAGCTTCGACTTGCACCCCGATGTTCCGATGTCAGAGCGAAATAACTTTGATTTGCGTTCCAATCCCGTTGAACAAGTAGGCAAGAAAGAACGCTTTCGTAGAAATGCAGAAGCAATAAAGGTACTCAAAGAATGTAAGTTTGAAAACAGATTTGCCACACCCGAAGAACAACTCGTCCTGTCTAAATATGTCGGCTGGGGCGGTTTGCCCGAAGCCTTTGACGAGAATAATTCAGCGTGGGCAAATGAGTTTGCAGAGCTTTATACTATACTCTCACCCGAAGAATATGCCGCCGCAAGAGAAAGTACACTGACCGCCTTTTACACCCCTCCCGATGTAATCAATGCCATATACAAGGCAATGGAACAGATGGGATTTAAGGAGGGTAACCTGCTTGAACCATCCTGCGGTATCGGTAACTTCATCGGTATGCTGCCAAAGTCAATGAAAAGCACAAAGATTTACGGCGTTGAGATTGATACAATCTCGGCAGGCATTGCACAGCAGCTTTATCAGAAATCTTCAATAGCGGCACAGGGATTTGAAGAAGTGAATGTGCCGGACAGCTTCTTTGACGGAGTTATCGGCAATGTTCCGTTCGGTGATTTCAAGGTGCTTGATAAGAGATACGATAAGTATAATTTCCTTATCCACGACTATTTCTTTGCAAAGTCTTTGGATAAGTTACGTCCCGGCGGTATTATGGCTCTTGTTACAAGTACAGGCACGATGGACAAGAAAAATTCATCTGTCAGAAAATATATAGCACAAAGGGCAGAACTCCTCGGCGCAATCAGACTGCCGAATAATACCTTTAAGGGCAATGCAGGTACAGAGGTTGTGTCAGATATTTTATTCCTGCAAAAGCGTGACAGGCTCGTTGATATTGAACGGGATTGGGTCCATCTTGACACTGACGAAAACGGCATCACAATGAACTCATATTTTGTACAGAATCCGGAAATGATACTCGGCGAGATGAAAACCGTAAGCGGTCGCTTTGGCGAAGAAGTAACCTGCGTGCCGTTTGAAAATGCCGATCTTTCAGAATTGTTATCGGAAGCGGTAGCAAATATACACGGAGAGATTTCCGAATATGCGGTAACCGATGAGCTTGAGGAAGAAGATAATTCGATTCCTGCCAACCCTACGGTAAGAAATTTTTCTTACACGGTAGTGGACGATAAAATCTATTTCCGTGAAAATTCCCGTATGTCGCCTATAGAGGTATCGGCAACTGCTGAAAACCGAATTAAGGGTATGATCGGAATAAGAGATTGCGTTCGCAATCTGATAGAATTACAATCAGAAGACTATCCCGATGAAGAGATAAAGGCAGAACAGGCAAAACTTAATGCGGTTTACGACACTTACGTTAAAAAATACGGTCATATCAACAGCAGAGCTAACAAATCTGCTTTTGGCGATGACAGTTCTTTTGCACTTTTATCTGCCCTTGAGATAATCGGCAATGAAGGTGATTTTGAACGTAAAGCGGATATATTCTTTAAGAGAACGATAATGCCGCATAAGCCTGTTACACAGGTCGATACGGCAAGCGAAGCACTCGCTGTGTCTATCGGCGAAAAAGCTATAATTGATATGGAATACATGAAACGTCTGACCGGAAAAGAGGAAGATGAGATTTTCAACGATCTAAAAGGCGTAATTTTTTTAAACCCTCTTTATAACGGAAATGACGATAATCAAGTTAAGTATTTCATGGCAGATGAATATTTGTCCGGCAATGTCAGAGAAAAGCTTGCAATCGCCAAAAAGTTTGCAGAAGCCGATTCTTCATTCAACATTAATATCGAAGCGTTAGGAAAGGTTCAGCCTGAAGACTTGACAGCGAGCGAAATATCTGTACGGTTAGGCTCGACTTGGTTGCCGGTCGATATTGTTCAACAATTCATTTATGAATTTCTGAATACTCCCGGATACGCAAAAAGCAGTATAATTGTACATTACTCAAAGTATACGGGAGAATGGAGTATCGACGGCAAATCGTATGACCGAAGTAATGTAAAAGCGTATAACACATACGGTTCATCTCGAATCAATGCGTACAAGATCATAGAAGAAACATTGAACTTAAAGGATGTACGTATATTCGATTATGTTGAAGATATTGACGGAAGCAGAAAACCGGTGCTTAACAAAAAAGAAACGGCTATTGCTCAATCAAAACAGGAGCTGATAAAGCAAGGCTTTCAGGAATGGGTATGGTCAGATCCGCAACGCAGAGAACGGCTTTGCAAGTTATATAACGAAAGATTCAATTCAATTCGTCCTCGTGAATATGACGGCAGTCACATTGTATTCAGCGGAATGAACCCTGAGATTACGCTCAGAGAACACCAAAGAAACGCTGTCGCACACATTCTATATGGTGGAAACACACTTCTTGCACACGCAGTCGGCGCAGGCAAGACTTTTGAAATGGTAGCCGCAGCTATGGAATCAAAGCGGTTAGGACTTTGCAACAAGTCGCTGTTCGTAGTTCCGAACCACCTCACCGAGCAATGGGCTGCCGAGTTCTTGCAGCTTTACCCTTCTGCGAATATTTTAGTGGCAACAAAAAAAGACTTCGAAACTAAAAATCGTAAGAGGTTCTGTGGTCGTATTGCTACAGGAGATTATGACGCTGTAATTATCGGTCATTCACAATTTGAAAAAATACCGATGAGCATTGAGCGTCAAAGAGCTTCTCTCGAACAGCAGGAAAACGAAATCACAAACGGCATTGCCGAATTAAAACGCAATCGAGGAGAAAATTTCTCGATAAAACAGCTTGAGAAAGCGAAAAAAGCTATTCGTCAGAAAATTGAAAAGCTTAACGATCAGTCACGCAAGGATGATGTAGTTACTTTTGAGGAGTTAGGTGTCGACAGGCTTTTTATTGACGAAAGTCATTATTACAAGAACCTCTACCTTTACACAAAAATGCGAAATGTCGGCGGTATTGCACAAACAGAAGCACAAAAATCTTCCGACCTCTTTATGAAGTGCCGATACCTTGATGAACTTACAGGCGGTCGAGGAACCGTATTTGCGACCGGTACTCCGATTTCAAACAGTATGGTGGAATTATACACCATTCAACGTTACTTACAATATGACACCCTTGCAAAGAACGAACTACAGCATTTTGATGCCTGGGCTTCTACTTTTGGCGAAACCGTTACCGCAATAGAGCTTACGCCTGAGGGCTATACTTTAATAGGACGATAAAATTAACTGTCCTAAATTGAAAATACATAAGGAAGGAGGTTAAGAGAATGTCAAGGGCTTCAAAGATTACGGCACTTTACGAGAGATTATCAAGAGATGATGATTTGAATGGCGAGAGTAATTCTATTACCAATCAGAAAAAATATCTTGAAGATTATGCCCGTAGGAATGGCTTTGAGAATATCCGCCATTTTACTGACGATGGTTTTTCGGGTGTGAATTTCAATCGCCCCGGCTTTCAAGCGTTGATAAAAGAAGTTGAAGCAGGCAATGTCGGAACATTGATTGTTAAGGATATGA
>ERZ780198.10-NODE-10-length-210805-cov-14.953163_pt1 | contig 210805 bp, 167 predicted proteins | sample MGYA00510979_ERZ780198 | MGnify/ENA primary metagenome ERZ780198 (study PRJEB29588, sample SAMEA2158039) | human gut metagenome | biome: human gut; feature: human-associated habitat; material: faeces | place: Denmark | collected 2008/2010 ...
GTGAATCCACTGGTGTTTGAGACCAGCGCGTCTACCGATTCCGCCATCTGGGCATCACATTGATTTCTCAATTGCGGTGCAAAGATACAGCTTTTTTTTGAACTTGCAATACTTTATCGAAAAAAAGAAGAAAAAAACAGAAAACCTCCGACAAACATTACCTATTCTTAAAAATATAATGTACTTTAGCAAAAAAATTAATGAGAACAATCATGGCAATAAACAAAGACAATTTCTGCGTTATCATGGGAGGAGGAATTGGCAGTCGCTTTTGGCCGTTCAGCCGCAAAACACTGCCCAAACAGTTCCTCGATTTCTTCGGCACCGGACGTTCGCTGCTGCAGCAAACTTTCGACCGCTTCAAAAAAATTATACCGACGGAGAACATCTTCGTTGTTACCAACGCCCTCTATGCCGACCTTGTCCAGCAACAACTTCCCGAACTGAAAGCCGAGCAAATCCTTTTGGAACCTGCACGCAGGAATACAGCACCCTGCATCGCATGGGCTTCCTACCACATACGGGCCATCAATCCCAATGCCAACATCGTTGTGGCACCATCGGACCACCTGATCTTGAAGGAAAGTGAATTCCTGACTGCCATCGAGAAAGGCTTGGATTTCGTAGCTGGAGAAAACAAACTCCTGACTCTCGGAATTAAACCCAACCGACCAGAAACAGGCTACGGATACATCCAGATAGCTGAAGCAGCCGGGGAAAACTTCTATAAGGTGAAGACATTCACCGAAAAGCCCGAACTGGAACTGGCCAAAGTATTTGTGGAAAGCGGAGAATTCTATTGGAACTCCGGCTTGTTCATGTGGAACGTGAATTCCATCATCAAAGCAGGGGAAGACTTGCTGCCCGAACTGGCTTCCAAACTGGAACCTGGTAAAGACGTCTACGGCACGCCGGAGGAGAAAAAATTCATTGATGAGAATTTCCCAGCCTGCCCCAACGTATCCATTGATTTCGGCATCATGGAGAAAGCCGATAATGTCTACGTATCATTAGGCGACTTTGGTTGGTCGGATCTCGGAACATGGGGCTCTCTTTATGATCTCTCCCCCAAAGACGAACATCGGAATGTAACTCTGAAATGTAACTCCCTACTCTACAACAGCCAAGACAATATCATTGCCCTGCCCGAAAACAAATTAGCGGTAGTGGAGGGATTGGAAGGTTACTTGATTGCAGAATCGGACAACGTCCTGCTCATCTGCAAAAAGGACGAAGAGCATGCCATCCGTAAATACGTGAATGATGCACAAATCAAGATGGGCGAAGATTATATCTAATATTAGATAAAACTCAAAACCATACAAATATAAAAGAAGGGACAGCCCGTCAAGGCCGCCCCTTCTTTTATATATAGGAGGATATATGCTTACTCTAAAACTATCTCATCTACAAACAAAAAACCTGGATTACCCTTGCCACCATGCCATGACGGAATTTCGTGTTCAGACAGAGCTTTTACTTTGACATAACGCGTCTTTACAGATGCAAATTCCAGCTTATGAGTATAAATCTGATTGGGATCATCAGACTTCATCGCAGGATAGGATTCCGAAGCCACTTCCTTATACGTCTGGTTGTCATCCGAAACAGATACCGTAATACCGCGGGTATCAAAGATCCAATCGCCCTTTTCTACACAAGTATGTAATGTCATCGACGAAATTTCCATCGGTTCTTTCAAGTCAATGACAGCCTCCATGTCATTCTTATAGAAAGCAATCCAACGCCCGGTTTTGTAATTCATGTTACCCGTCATGCCATCAACCAATACCGTAGCTCCAGTAAATTCATATTGTTTGTTGATGGGTTGCAACATGGTTATCGGCTTCATAGACGACTTACTGAAAGTGATTTCATCGGTTGTTACTTTCGATTTTCCAGAAGAACGAATCGCAACAGTACGAAGCGTGCAGGGCTTATCTATTTTAAGCACTCCTGTATATTCCTGTGATGAAGAAGTTGGTTCACTACCATCCAACGTATAGTAAATAGGAGCACCATCAATGGTTTGAGCTACAACATCAAGCGTACCAGTTTCTGTATTTGGCCTCAAGTCAAGCCGTACATCAAATATATGCGTTGCATAATTCCATCCATTCTTTTGATAGATATCCACCAGACGGCTCACCCGCTTCAGGAATGATTCATAATCCTTCTTATCGGGCTGACTCCATTGTACTTCACACAAAGCTGCCATACGAGGCAAAACCATATACTGTATTTGTTTCAGGTCAGGGATATACTCTGTCCACAAATTGGCCTGTACACCAATAATATATTTCTGTTCTTCGGGCGACAAAGCCTTAGGCATAGGTTCGTAACTATACACCCGTTCCATAGGCAAATATCCTCCAATAGCCAATGGTTCGGTATCTGTATCTTTCGACTGATAATAATCGAAATAGAGATATGTATTCGGAGTCATAACTACATCATGCCCTTGTTTGGCTGCTTCGATACCTCCGCCTTCACCACGCCATGACATAACAGTAGCTCCCGGAGCAAGTCCACCTTCCAAGGTTTCATCCCAACCAATCATCTTCCGGCCTTTCGTTGCAAGGAACGCTTCGGCTTCATGAATAACAAAACTCTGCAAACGTTCTTCTTTAGTGTGTTTACTATCGCTCTTTAAACCCAAAGCCTTGATACGTGCCTGACACTTTGGGCACTTTGCCCACACCGTTTTGGGACACTCGTCGCCTCCCACATGAATATATTCTGATGGGAATATTTCCACGATTTCAGCCAACACGTCCTTGACAAATTCGATTGTCTTATCGTTGCCCGCACACAGCACATTATCTGAAACACCCCACTGCGTCCATACTTCGTACGGACCACCCGTACATCCCAGCTCAGGATAAGCAGTCAGAGCAGCCTGCATGTGCCCGGGCAGATCTATTTCAGGTATCACCGTAATATAACGTTCAGCAGCATAAGCGATTATTTCCTTTGCCTGTTCCTGGGTATAGAATCCTCCATAAGGCTGTCCGTCATACTTACCACTATTGCGCCCGATAACCGTTTCTTTACGTTGCGAAGCGATCTCGGTCAGTTTCGGATATTTCTTGATTTCTATTCGCCAACCCTGGTCATCAGACAAATGCCAATGCAAACGATTGATATTATGAAGTGCCAGCATGTCAATATAGCATTTCACATCGTCCACAGAAAAGAAATGACGGCTCACATCCAACATCATACCTCGATAACCAAAGCGAGGTTCATCAGTAATACTTACCGCAGGTAATTCTATACTCCCGCCCTCAGCTATACCTATTGATTTACGCAATGTCTGAATACCATAGAATACACCAGCCTCAGTTGGTGCTGTAATCACAACTTGCCCCTGTTTCACTTCCAAGGAATAAGCTTCCGGATTCTCTTTTTTCAAGCCCAATTGCAAAAGGATCCCTTTCTGTCCTTCACCACCTTCCTTTACGTTCAATATAATCCCCGTCTGACTTTCTACGTATGATGCCAAAAACTCGGCATTCCGGCGCATTTTCTCGTTGCCAACCGTATAATAGATTGTTGTGCCATCCTTCATAACAAAGGAGGCTTCTTGAACTGTTTTAATTTCCAAAGGAATGGGAACCACCTCATAATCGGCAACCACGGGTGCCTTACCTGCACAAGAAGCTAACAATAATCCTACTAAAGCCAAGCTTCCTAACCTGAAATCAGAAAAAATTCGCATGTTCAATAATCTTACAGAATTAATAATAAACCTAATAGCAGAAAAATTCTGCGTCAAGATACAAAAAAAAGATGAAATGAACAAGCGACTAATCACAAATCCTGCCAAAAGCCGACTTTCAACTGATTTATTTTCAAAATTACTTTTCCACCTGTTGTCCGGCTTCCACCCAACCGTTAAAACCAGTCTCCAGTTCATAAACCTTAAAACCCTTTTCAGACAATATGTGAGCTGCTTTTTTACTTCGTTTTCCGCTACGACAATAGAGAGCAACCGGTCTCGAAAGTTGCAATACGGAATCTGCAACAGCAGCAAAAGATTCATCGAGTACATTAACGTTCATACTACCAGGAATATGACCTTCTGAATATTCCGCTACTGTACGTACATCTAAACGCTGAACTTCCGGATCATTGATTACATTAACAAAGTCTTCCACAGACAACGTTTCAAAATTGCCACCTTTCTGCTGACAAGAAGAGAAAAAAGAAAATAACAAACAAAATGATGCAAACAACGTTTTCATAACCAAATTCAATTAAAAGTTATTCGGCTATCAAAGGCCGGTACTCAAAGGTATATGTCTTCACTTCACCCGAATAAGTATGCACATGCAAGCTCACCTCTACCGTATCAACTCCTTCATCGGCATACTGCAATAAGGGTATCGAACAATAGGCACGCTGGCTATAAGCCTGAGTGTCGCCTCCATCATCATGATACAACGTCAATTCTACTGACGAACGGCGTGCTTCGACATCAACATCCACCCGATCTTCCACATAATGAAACTTATGTTTCCCATGCTGTGCCTTGACCGTAAGCATCAGGTTCAGATAATTACGTCCCATCCACACACTCAGCACATCCACTGGGTCAGTCTTCACACCTTCGGGAAATTTATCGACAGGCAAAGGTATCGGAGCGACGGCTGCCGACACGGCATACAGGTGCACTCCCTCACCTCCTTCCTCGTGCACCCATTCATAATTGCTGACAATACGCACCAAAGAGTCGGGACGGATACGCGAATGGGAGTCATCAACCAGCACCGCATATTCCTCACCATCATCCGTCAACACCCGCTCCAACGCTCCGTCGCCCCCCGAATAGGCAGTAAGGAATTCTAGTTTGACAGACGGATAATGATAGCTATCCTCCCCACAAGCTGTCAGCAACAGACATAACACGCCCCACAGACAACCACACCAATAAGCCGCCATTACTTTCCTCTTCATACTTCCATTGCCTTCAGATGATTCTTCAGCGGATTGGCATACATCTCGAGCATCTTGGTACGCAGAAAGGCTTCATCCTTATTTTCCAACGTAATACGTAACAATTGGCTGGCCAGATAGCTTTCAAACTTCTGCTTGTCATCGATCGTATAATGCCCGGCATAGACATCGGTACCTGCCAAAAGGTCAGCAGCCACATAATTGCACGGATACAAACGGTAACCGCGATGAATTTCTCTGTCTATCATCGCCGAAACAGTAGAGAAAAGCTCCTGACGAGGCATCTTGCGATCCAGGCCAGCCAAGTGATCGTTGATACAAGAAGCAATGTGGAAGTGTACCCGTCCCTTATAGCCGAACAAGCCTGTCTGCATATTCTTCAGGTCATCGGCCGTCGACTTCTTGTAATCAGGATGGTCGCGCTTCAGCTGAAACTCCCATGCCTTGAGGAAATCGCAAGGATCAAACTCGTAAGAAATAGAAAGAGGCGCGATGTTCATCTCCATCAGGCGATCCAACACATCGCCCTCGCCGCCGATAGCCAGCATCTTGAGTACACTATCCTGCGTGCGGTCGTCTGAGTCTTTGGCGCGTCCCTCACGCTGGGCTATCCAGATAGACTGCTTCTTCTGCGAAATGGTGTAGTGCATGTAGCGTGACATGCGGGCCGATGACTCAAGCATCTGCCGCATGGGCAAGCCACGTTGTACGATGAACGACTTGTTGATACGTACCAGTCTTTTTATCCACGGATAAATGAGCAGGTTATCACCAATGGCTATTTCTACCGTATCACCTCCCTGATCTACCAACATAACAGACAAAAAGCCCGAATCGAGAATAATATCTCGATGATTGGAAATGTAAGTGTACGATTTCGTTTTGTCAGCCAAAGAGTCATTATCCAACGTCACACCATCTGAGGCCTTCTGCATAATGTCTTTCATTATGGCATATCCAAAAGTTTTTTGGAACTCCAACTTGGTCTTGCAACTGCGCATTTTGGCAGCAAGCATTTCAAAAGGCACACTGGGAAAGGCCGCGGAAGCCACTTGCCTGAAAGCTGGATCGGCTATCAGTTCCTCATACACTGCGGGAAGTTCCTCGTCGTGATAAGGGCGGATTTCGTCAAATTCGTCGTACATAGTAAGGAAGGTTAAAACTTGTTTTCTATAATGTCTGTCATCACGTCCTTGATGTCCAAGCCGGCGACACGCACCTGCTGAGGGATGAAGCTGGTGGCCGTCATGCCCGGCGTGGTGTTCACCTCGAGCAGGTTGATTTTATCACCCTCAGTCACAATATAGTCTACACGGATAATACCCTGTGCTCCCAGAATGTCGTAGATGGCCGAAGTGAGCTTCTTCACCCGGTCGGCCAGCTCGTCGGAGATACGGGCTGGCGTGATTTCGTCGGACTCGCCATTGTACTTGGCCTTGTAGTCGAAGTATTCGTTGTGGCTCACCACCTCTGTAATGGGGAAGACCACCGACTTGTCGCGCGTCTTATAGCAACCGCAGGTCAACTCGGTGCCGTCCATAAAGGCTTCCACCACCACCTCTTGCGCTTCGTCGAAGGCCTTGGCAATGGCGGGTTGTATCTGTTCGCGTGTCTTTACCTTGGTCACGCCGAAGCTGGAGCCTCCCAGGCTGGGCTTGATGAAACAGGGCAGGCCGATCTTTTCCACCACTTCGTCGTCGGTGATGGTCTGTCCCTGACGCAGGAGAAGCGATTCGGCAATGCGCACGCCATAGGCATGCAGATACTGGTTGCAGGCAAACTTGTCATATGTAAGCGCCGCCGCCAGCACGCCACAGCAGGAGTACGGGATGCGGAGCATGTCGAAGTAGCCCTGCAGGCGTCCGTCCTCGCCTGGCGTACCATGGATGGTGATGTAGGCGAAATCGAATTTCACTTTCTGCCCGTCCAGCTGGAAGCTGAAGTCGTTGCGGTCTACGGGCAGCGTGCGTCCGTCGTCGAGCCGCACGTGCCAGTCAAGGCCGTGCATGCCCACTATATATAATGTGTACTTCTCCTTGTCGATGAAGGAGTAGATTCCTTGTGCGCTGCGCAGGGAAACTTCATACTCGGAGGTATCTCCTCCGGCCACAATAGCAATCGTGCGTTTCATTCTAATTCTCTGTTACTGATGTAGCTTCTCCATTTGCCAATGAGGTTCGTCATGTCGTCGGGCAGTTCGGAAGTGAAGTACATTTCCTCGCCGGTGACGGGATGGACAAAGCCCAGCGTCATAGCGTGGAGCGCCTGGCGCGGACAGATGTCAAAGCAGTTGTTTACAAATTGTTTGTATTTTGCAAAATGAGTACCTTTCAGGATTTCGTGGCCACCGTAGCGTTCGTCGTTGAAGAGCACGTGGCCAATGTACTTCATGTGCACACGTATCTGGTGCGTACGCCCCGTCTCGAGGATACACTCGACGAGCGTGACGTAGCCGAAGCGCTCCAGCACGCGGTAGTGGGTCACGGCATGCTTGCCTTCGCCCTCGGGCAGGACAGCCATCTGGAGGCGGTCCTTGGGGTTGCGGCCGATGTTACCCACAACCGTACCCTCATCCTGCTCCACGTTGCCCCATACCAAGGCCTGGTAGCGGCGTTTGGTAGTCTTGTGGAAGAACTGCCAGCCCAGGTTGGTCTTGGCATCAGCCGTCTTGGCAATGACCAGCAGGCCGGAGGTATCCTTGTCAATGCGGTGCACCAAGCCCAAGTGCGGGTCGTTGGCATCGTAACCCTTGGTGTCCTTCAGATGCCAGGCGATGGCGTTCACCAGCGTACCATGCCAGTTGCCGTGACCTGGATGTACCACCAGTCCGGCAGGCTTGTTGACCACCATCACATAGTCGTCCTCATAGACCACGTTCAGCGGGATGTCTTCGGGCACCACTTCGTTGTCGTAGCGGGGACGGTCCATCATCACGGTAATGACGTCGAACGGCTTCACCTTGTAGCTGCTCTTCACGGGCTTGCCATTGGCCATGACAAAGCCCGCATCGGCCGCCTTCTGGATGCGGTTGCGTGAAGAGTTGGTGATGCGGTCGAAGAGATACTTGTCCACGCGCATCATCTCCTGCCCCTTGTCCACCACCACGCGGAAATGTTCGTAGAGCTGGGCCTCGTCGCCCACCGGCTCCACGTCGTCAGGGCATTCGTTCTCCAGATCGTCTATGTCAATGTCTATATCTTCTTCTCTCATAGTCCGTGTCAAAACCAGTCTTCTTCTTCCAACACTTCTCCCTGTACTTGTGGCACGTCCAACGAATCGACTTGCAAAGAATCGGCTGGTGCTTCTTCCCCATTACCGATAACCAATGTCAAAATAGCGCCCATCGGCACCTTAGCGCCTATTTCTAAAGAGTTTCCTCTGTACTTCACCGCATATACCCAATCTTTTTCACCAGGGATAGAGTCATTGTTGGTAAGGCGGAAACCAGCAGCCAATAAACGAGCTTCGGCCTGACGCACAGAACTGTTGTCAGCCACATCGGGCACCTCCTGCAACGGGATATCCAGTGCATTAATAGTCAAATACACCATGCGTCCTTCCTTTACACGTTGTCCTGCGGTCGGACTATAATCGAGTATACATCCAGCTGGTAAGTTTTTTACATAGCTTGAATCGGCTACTACGCAATTCAATCCCCTGTCGGCAAACATAGTTTGTGCTTCCGCCAGGCTAAGTCCTTTCACATCAGGCACCACTACTGCCTCACCGTGACGAGTGTATGCATCCAATGCTGCCAGTACTCCGAATATCACTCCTGCCAGCACCACAACCATTGCTATGATGTTCCCCCAGAAAAGGCCGTTTTTCCGAAAGGAAAAGAATTCTTTAATCGTCATAAAACATACATTTATATGAAAGACTGTATTGTCCTCTATTTTTTGGCAAAGATAGTGAAAGGTGAGTGCAATGCAAAAAGAAGCTTACTTATTTTTGTATTGCTGAACCGCATCCTATCTTATTGAAAGATAGTGAAAGACAAATGGAGGGACAAATGAAAACAAAGTTTTCCAACGCGCTCCCGCTCTTTCAAGATAAAAAACACTTTTCAAAAGAAAAGCCGCAAAAGACCAGACTTCCTGTCTTTTGCGGCTCTCTTATTTTCTACAAGAGAAAAGAGATTAGGCTTTTACTCCGTTGTATTCGTCGGAAACAGTCAGTTTTTTGCGACCTTTAGCGCGACGTGCTGCCAATACTCTGCGGCCATTGGCTGTAGCCATTCTCTCACGGAAACCATGTTTGTTTTTTCTCTTTCTGTTAGAGGGTTGGAATGTTCTTTTCATTGCTGTATCTTGTTTTACGTTATTATTCTCACGAATTCGGGCTGCAAAAATAGGGAGTTTTTTCAAATAAACCAAGAGATAACTCATTTTCTCTCAAAAGTTTTGTGTTTTTTACCGATTTCCATTAATTTTGCACCGCATTTCGCATGAGAAAGAATACATTAATAACATAAAAACAAGAAGATAATTATGATTAATGCCCAAGACATTAAAATCGGAACTTGCATCCGCATGGACGGCAAGCTGTATTTCTGCATCGACTTCCTGCATGTAAAACCCGGAAAAGGCAACACCTTCATGCGTACCAAGCTGAAAGACGTTGTAAACGGCTACGTACTGGAGCGCCGCTTCAATATCGGTGAAAAGCTGGAAGACGTACGCGTTGAACGCCGTCCTTACCAATACCTCTATCAGGAAGGTGACGACTACATGTTCATGAACCAGGAAACTTTCGACCAAATTCCTATCGCCCACGACCTCATCAACGGCGTAGACTTCCTGCTCGAAGGCCAAGTTGTAGATGTAGTATCCGACGCTTCAACAGAAACTGTACTTTATGCTGACATGCCTATCAAAGTTCAGATGAAAGTCACTTACACTGAACCGGGTCTGAAGGGCGATACTGCTACCAATACACTGAAACCCGCTACTGTTGAATCAGGTGCAACCGTCCGCGTTCCTCTGTTCATCAACGAAGGCGAAATGATTGAAATCGATACACGTGACGGTTCATACGTAGGACGTGTAAAAGCATAAGGATAAACGAACCTTATATATTGTTCCCGCATTCTTTCAACAAAAGATGCGGGAATTTTTTATTTCCCCAATTCTATTCAGCTTCCATTTAGCCATTTTTCAAGGGATCATCCTTGTCTGGCGAATCTGGTTCAGGCGTAGCATCCGGATTAAAAGGATTAAAATAATAAATGCCCTTTGCATCCAGCAACTGAAGATAATACGGCAGTTTTTGCATAAAGAGGCTACAATCTTTTGCATGAATTGGCGTCCAAGCAGACTCTGCCACAGCTATCAGACGAGGAAAAGTCATAAAATCCAACCTCTTGGCATCAGCGACACGCTCCGACCAAAGATTAAACTGAAGGCCTAATATTTGCTCCTCATACCCCTGAAACAGGTTCATAAGCGGCTCAGGGAAGCGACAAATATCCTCTATCGGATTATAGCCACCCCACATACGCCCCACTTTATGAGTACCATACTGAACAAAATCAGCATACAATGGCCGACGCGGAGTCAAAATCACCCGATAGCCATTCTCCAAAGCCTTGAGCAGCTGATATTTTCGGTCATGTCGCCACCACATAACCAACGACTTTTCAGGCGAAACCCCTGCATCTACAATCTCATCCCAACCAATCATAGTTTTCCCTTTGGAAGCGACCATATCGGCTACCCGACGAATGAAATAATGCTCCAGCTCCACTTCATTAGCCAACTCCTTATCTTTAATAAACTGCTGGATTTCCGGATCTGTATACCAGCTTTGATTGCCGAAATGCACTTCATCTCCTCCAATATGTATATAAGGTGAAGGGAACAAAGCAATCAACTCATCCAATACGTTACTGATAAACTCAAAGGTTTCTTCCTTACACGGATGGAAAGTAAAATGCTTCCACTTTCCTTCACCACCACCCGATATTTCCGGATAAGAACGACATACCGCCGTTGCATGCCCTGGCATATCAAATTCAGGAATAATCATAATGTGACGTTCGGCCGCATAGGCTACAATTTCTCGAATATCCTCCTGCGTATAATAAGCAGCAGGAGCTTTGGGATCATGCCAGTTGCCAACAGCCCCTTCAGTAGTTAGTTTAGGATAACGTTTGATTTCGATGCGCCATCCGGGTTCATCAGTCAGATGCCAATGGAATACGTTCATACGAAGCGACGCCATAATGTCCAAATACTGCTTGACCTTCTCCTTGCCAAAAAAGTGACGGCTTTCATCCAACATAAACCCACGCCATCCATAACGGGGAGCATCTTCGATCCGACAAGCATGAACACGTCCCTTTCCCATACGTACCAGTTGAACAAAAGCCTCTTTAGCATAATATAGCCCAGACTCAGAAGACGAACGGAGCGTCACTTGCTCAGGAGTGACAACCAATGTATAAGCTTCATCCGGCATCCCTGCCTTCTCATCCTGCTCCAACACAATCATACCAGAAGAGGGTGCAGAAACATCCAAAAGACGATTCAACGTATCTGCCAAAGCCTGTGACAAATTGTCTGCATAGCCTCCATTACCACAAACTCTGACATTCTGCCCAACAATAAAGATGCCTTTCTCTCCCTGCATGTGAGCCGGCGTCGGAAGCAATGAAAACTGCGCCAGCAAAGGCAAGACAAATCCACACAAACAAACGATAACAGAAAGTTTCTTTTTCATATCTACAAATATATCAATGTATTCAACGTACATTCCAAGTCACCCTATATTAGCTTTCTATAAATAGAAGGCATCCTTACGAATTTTACGATCGCGAGTTACCAATCCCTTATCGTTTACACCCGGACGATCACCTTCCGTACGATGAGCAGCTCCGAAATCAAACATATTCCACACAAATGATCCCCAAACAAAAGGACGTTCTGCCATCGCTTTCCAGTTTTCCATGTGATAATTCAGCCATTTAATCAGTGTGTCTAAAACGAAACACACAAAAATAAAGATTTATTTGCAAGCGCCCATACTTATCCAAAGGAAAAAGTTATCTTTGCCAAAGAAACATCATTATTCAATATGAAATATTCGGTTATCATCCCCGTTTATAATCGTCCTGACGAAGTGAACGAACTGCTAGAAAGCCTCACCCTACAAACTTGTAAAGACTTTGAAGTGGTAGTGGTAGAAGACGGATCGTCCATTCCCTGCCAAGAAGTCGTGGAGAAATATAGTGACCGATTGGACATCCACTACTACAACAAACCGAACTCCGGCCCTGGACAAACCCGTAATTACGGCGCTGAACGAAGCCATGGCGAATATCTCATCATATTGGATTCTGACTGTATCCTGCCGCCGGGCTACTTCGAGGCTGTTGAAAAAGAATTGCAATCTTCTCCCGCCGATGCTTTTGGAGGCCCCGATCGTGCCCACGCCTCTTTTACAGACATTCAAAAAGCCATCAATTATTCGATGACTTCATTCTTCACCACTGGCGGCATCCGAGGAGGCAAGAAGAAAATGGACAAGTTCTATCCCCGCAGTTTCAACATGGGCGTGCGACGCAGTGTCTATCAGACTTTGGGAGGTTTCTCAAAGATGCGTTTTGGCGAAGATATTGATTTCAGTATCCGTATTTTCAAAGCAGGCTATCGCTGCCGTCTCTTTCCAAGTGCATGGGTATACCACAAGCGCCGTACCGACCTGAAAAAATTCTTCAAACAGGTACATAATTCAGGTATCGCCCGCATCAATCTCTACAAAAAATATCCTGAATCACTGAAGCTAGTACATCTGCTTCCGGCCCTTTTTACATTAGGTACCGTTCTATTGCTCATCTGTGCGATATTCTGCCCCTATGCTTTGCTGCCCCTTTTGGCCTATGCACTCCTCGTTTGCATCGACTCCACTATCCAAAACGGAAACATTCGTATAGGTTTATACTCCATTGCTGCCGCCTACATTCAGCTCATCGGCTACGGTGCAGGATTTTGGCGTGCATGGTGGAACCGTTGTATTTGCCAGAAAGGAGAATTTGAAGCTTTCAAAAAGAACTTTTATAAATGAAAGCGATTACCATGAACAAACTTACCATCAAACAACTGGCTGAATCCGACCGTCCTCGCGAAAAGATGATGCAAAAAGGAGCCGAAGCTCTGACCGACGCCGAACTGCTAGGCATTCTGATCGGCTCCGGCAATACGGACGAAAGTGCCGTAAACCTAATGCAACGTATCCTTTCGGCTTGCGACAACAACCTGAACAAACTGGCCAAATGGGAAGTACGCGACTTTGCCCGCTTCAAAGGCATGGGGCCGGCCAAAAGTATCACCGTTATGGCCGCTCTCGAACTAGGGAAGCGCCGCAACCTGCAAGCACAGGGAGAGCGTCTCTGTATCAAAGCGTCAACAGACATTTATAATTTGTTCCATCCCCTGCTTTGCGACCTACCGACTGAAGAATTCTGGGTATTGTTACTCAACCAAGCAGGCAAAGTTATCGACAAAGTCCGTATCAGTCGCGGAGGTATCGACCAAACCACAGCCGATGTCCGTGCCATTTTACGCGAAGCACTCATCCAACGAGCTACACAAATAGCACTGATACACAATCATCCCTCAGGGAACGTACGTCCCAGCAATGACGACCTTCGCTTGACACAAGTCGTACAACGTGCCGCACAAACTATGAACATCCGACTCATCGACCACCTCATCATAACCGATGGACATTATTTCAGCTTTAACGACGAAGGACATTTATAATACAAACGACGTTAAGTGCCTCTTTACGACCACCAAGTCCATGTTTACGTTCACCAAGTTCATGTTTACAATCACCAAACATCAATTTATTCGGCAAGCGTTATGAGCTCTTCCGCCACCTAACATAAGAAAAAGCAAAATAGCTTCTAAATGACTTCACGCTTTCACATTACACATAATCTGCCTCGAATAAGGACATTACGGTGAAAGATAAAGCTTCACAGCCATGAAACATGTTTTTTCCACCTTCTCAAATTAGTTTCACGCCAAATAAGTGTATTTCAGACAATTAATATTTTCACGTTCTCCTGGGAGAAAAAGATATTTACTATATTCCACCTGTTTTGTACAAAATTCCCCCCACAATATTCACAAAGAGTATAGTTTTGCCAAAAACCTGAAAAGTCTATGAAAACAAGTATGAACAACTACACCCGCAAGAGAATATTCGATCATACTGACGAATATCCATATCTGCCAATCTCCTTGCAAATCATTCCGTCTGAAGAAGATTGCAATGAGGGATGTCTATTTCCATATAACAATCTGATTACCAAAAGATTACAAAACACTTGTAACCTTTCTGTCACACTAATGTAACACATGCCAAGTACCTTTGCACCGAAAATCTAACATTAAAAACATTATAAATATAGTGTACAGACAAATAATAATTCACCAAACTAAAAATCTAATTTTATGCTGAATGTACAATTAAAAAAGAGGTGGACATTGATACAAAGCGTAGTCTTTGTCATGTTCCTGCTAAGCAGTACCTTAGCATTTGCACAAAACAGAGTAACCGGTAAAGTAACAGACAGAACCGGTATGCCGCTTCCTGGCGTAAACGTCCTTGAAAAAGGGACAACCAACGGAAGTATCACAGATGTGGATGGAAAATATGTCATTAATGTGAATAAGGGTAAAACACTAACATTTTCCTACATCGGTTTCACTACCCGCGAAGTGGTTGTCAACCAAAACGTCATAGACGTAGCCCTCCAAGAAGATCTTCAGGCTTTGGATGAAGTAGTAGTCATCGGCTACGGTAGCATGACTCGCAAAGATGTAACCAGTTCTATTACTACGGTAAAGGCTGAAGACATGAACATCGGTGTCATTACTACTCCGGCGCAGATGCTGCAAGGTAAAGTTCCAGGTTTGACTATCGCCAATACCAGTGATCCGAATGGATCTGCTTCAATCTCTCTGCGTGGTGCATCTTCACTGCGCACCGGCGAAGCTATGGAGCCCTATTATGTAATTGACGGTGTACCGGGCGTAAGCATTTCACTGGTATCTCCTGAGGACATTGAAAGTATTGACGTATTGCGAGACGCTTCCGCAACAGCTATCTACGGTTCAAAGGCTGCCAACGGTGTAATCATCATCACTACCAAAAAAGGCAATCAGGACGGCCGTACCAACGTAAGCTATAGTGGTTACGTAGCATGGGACAACACTATGAAAACGCTGGATATGATGAGCGCCAGTGAACTGCTTGCTTATGCCGATGCCAACAATATTGACCTTTCGCCCTATTGTGATGTCAACAATCCCGCCAATACTAACTGGCAAGACGAAGTCCTCCGCACAGGTTTTAGCCACAACCACAATGTATCTATCAATGGTGGCAACAAGAAGACATCTTACAGTGCTTCTATCAACTTCATGGAGCGTGAAGGTGTAGTAAAGGGCACTGATATGGACCGTCTGAATGCACGTTCTTACGTAAAGACCAAAGCTCTAAACGACCGTTTGGAACTCGCCCTCAACTTGAATGCCAGTGTTCGCAACAGCTCTACCGGTCCTACTGATATACAGGGTCGTAGTGTGTTGGATGCTATGTACTACTATAGTCCCCTGGTCCCTGTAAAAAATGCCGACGGAACTTGGTATAGCAACTTACAGATCTCTCAGAACTACAACCCTTTGTCAATGGTTAACGAAGACCGTTACGATACAAAAGAAAAGCTTTTGCAAGGTACAGCACAAGCTACATTGCACATCATTGATGGTTTGGACTGGAACTTAAACCTGTCTTACCAAAACCAACAGTATATCTATAGCATCTATAATACGACACAAACTCAGCTGCCTTCAGTAGCTTCCAAGCATGGTCAAGCCGACCGTAGCACTGTAGAAAATATGCGTAAACAAATGGAAACTTACATCAACTGGGATCACACTTTTGCTGATGCACACAAGGTTGGTGTCATGCTGGGTTATTCTTGGGAACAAGCCGACAACAACGACGGTTTCGGACTGAGAGTCTACAACTTCTACAATGATGACTTGGGATACTACAATATGGGAATGGCTAACAACATGGATATCAGCGACATCATTAGTAACACACTATCTACGTTACGTATGATTTCATTCTATGGTCGTGTCAACTATAGCTTCAACAGTAAATATCTATTGCAGGCAACCGTTCGCCGTGATGGTTCTTCTGCTTTCGGTGCCAACAATCGCTGGGCAACTTTCCCCTCTGTATCTGCTGCATGGCGCATCACTGAAGAAGAATTTATGAAAAACCAAAATATTTTTGATGATTTGAAACTACGTATTGGTTATGGTGTCAGCGGTAACTCCTTGGGATTCGATGCTTTCATATCCCGTCCGCTCTATGGTGCAACAGGATGGTTCACCTATGTAAATCCTGACGGTACAACTTCTGAATATCGTACGTTAGGTGCTACACGTAATGCTAATCCCGACCTGAAATGGGAAAGCACAAGTATGTTCAACATCGGCTTGGATTTCGGTTTCTTCAACAATCGTTTAACCGGTACCATCGAATATTACGACAAGCGTACTAGTGATTTGATTTATGACTATCCGGTTTCTACCAACCGTTATCCGTTTGGAACAATGACAGCCAATGTGGGTGATATCAGCAACAAAGGTATCGAAATTACCATCAATGCCATTCCAGTACAGACCCGCAACTTTACATGGAGCACCTCTGTTAACTTGTCTCACAACAAAAATGTAGTTGAAAAACTGACTAACGCCACTTATTCTGTACCTTATATCGACATGGCTGATCCTGATGTTGGCGGTTTCTCAGGAACAAATGTTCAACGTATCATGGAGGGTTGCCCTATCGGACAGTTCTATACTTACGAATGGGCTGGTTACAATGAAAACGGCGTATCTGTCTTCAACGACTATGATGCTGATGGTAACCTGATAGGAACCACAGATGCACCGACAGATGAAGACCGTCGTAAGACAGGTTCTGCCCAACCGAAATTGACTTACGGATGGAACAACGACCTGACATGGAAAAACTGGACACTGACAGCCTTCTTCCAGGGAGTAGCAGGTAACAAGATTTATAATGCTACACGTAACTACTATAACAATGTAGGTCTGATCGCTGCTGGAAAAAATGCGTTAAGTGAAATTGCAACGGAACAAAAGTTCAACGACTCTAATGCACAACGTCCTTCTGACCGATATCTGGAGAACGGTTCTTATCTCCGTTTGTCAACATTAACTTTGGGTTACAACTTTGGTAAAATAGGCAACTGGATTAATAATCTGCGCCTTTACGCCACCTGCAATAACGTATTCACCATCACCAGCTACAAAGGTTTAGACCCCGAAGTGTATTTAGGCGGTTTGACCCCGGGTTTGGACTGGCGCAACACGACGTATCCACGTACACGTACATTTATGGTGGGTGTCAATGTAAATTTCTAACCCTTAACATAAGAGACATAAAGATATGAAAACAAGATATTTTATTTCTGCAGCCTTATTGGCGCTAACGACAGTCGGCTGTACCGACTTGGATGTAGACATTAAGTCACAATATACCGAGTATCCAGACTCTGAAATAGCATTGAGTGCACGCATCAACAACGCATATTATGCTTTCCGTGGAGCCCTTGGACGCCGTTACGATGAGCTCATTTCGTGCAACTCTGATGAATATACCGCAGTCAGCTTCGATGGTGATTATCTGAACGGACGTGATATGTCAAATATTTCTCTTCACATGGTTGATGCTGATGCCAGCAATAGCCAATTAGCCGTTTTTAACGACATACAGGCCGGTATTGTTAACTGCAACCAACTATTAATGGACTTAGGGGAAGAGGAAGAAAATGTATCAATCACCGCTCCTATCCGTGCTGCACGCGCTTTCTATACTTTTCTTCTGATGGATAACTGGGGTGATACACCTATCATTGACTATAAAGTGCTTGACAACAGTAATGCTGCTATTGACCGTTCTCCCCGTGCTGATGTAGCTCGTTGGATTGAATCTGAATTATTGGCTGTTCGTGACAATTGTCCAAGTGATGTTTCTGAAGACACTTACGGTACTCCTACTTGCTGGATGGTTGATGCTTTGTTAGCAAAACTCTATATTAACTGGAATGTTTATACCAAAGATGTTACCAGTGCAAGCTGGGACGCCAATGCAGCAAATGAAAAGCTGACTGATTGTATTGCCGCTTGTGACCGAATTATCGAATCTGGGAAATTTGATTTGAGCGACGACTACAAGGATAAATTCATGTATACCAACGGCTCGCAAATCAAGGACTTTATCTATGCTATGCCTTACGATGCCGTTACGGCACAAGGTATGACTTACGCACGCTTCCGTACTTGGCGCCGTGGTCAGAACAGCAATGGTTTCTATAGTATTGAAATGACAAACTCTGTAGGTGGTAATATGACCCTGACTCCAGAGTTCGTTGAACTGTTCTGTTTACCTGGTGACCGTCGTAACGATGTAATTGCTGGTAGTACAGGCGAAAACATTGGAATGGCTACTTTTGATGTTTATCAGTATGACAATACAACTGGTATGCCAACCAATGTACGAAACACCTATAAGGATGAAGATATTACTTTCACGAAATCTATTACATTAAAGAATGACCCCACAGCCAATCCTCCTATTGTTCCTAATGCAGACCTTAACTGCGGTGCAGACATAACAGGTTGGACACAAGGTTATCGCTCTATCAAATTCTTCCCTGACATCAATGATTACAACGTGTATAGCCGTAACCAAGATAACGATGTGCCTATCTTCCGTTATGCAGACGTTATCCTGATGAAGTGTGAGGCTATTACCCGTGGTGGTTCAGCTACATTAGGCGACACTCCAATGAGCTTGTTCAACGAGATTCGTGCATATGTCAACGCTCCACTTATTGAAAGCAATCCCTCATTGCAAGACATTTTGGACGAGCGTGGTCGCGAATTCCTCGACGAGCACTGGCGCCGTAACGACTTGATTCGTTTTGGAGACTTCGAACGCGACTGGGGCTTTAAAAATGATTTCAATTCTAATGCTTCAAATCCCCAATATCGTCTGTTGCCATTGGCTCGCGACGTATTAAACGCCAACACCAACTGGGAACAGAATCCGGGTTATTGATAACAGATATCCATTTTTAAGGTAAAAGCAAGCGATTGTTTTATTTAGAGTTTTAAAAATGGGGCCTTGTATTGCATCCGCAGTAATGCCATTCTGCGGATGTCAATGCAAGGCTTTTATCTTTTTACTATCTTTGCCATAGTATTACATACAACAGACATAACTATTATCTGATATGAAAAGAAATATTTTAAAAACACTTCTTTTAGGATGCTGTATCAGCTTGAATCTACCGATTCAAGGAATAGAAAGTAAAAACTATGAGAAGGAATTCCCCTTATCTCGCTATGTAGACCCACGCATCGGCTCCGAAGGACTGGGACGCGTATTCATCGGACCATCATGTCCCTTCGGCATGGTAAAACCATCGCCCGACTGCACTCCTTCACCCAACAGCGGATGGCTACCCATGCCAGTACGAGTGGATGGTTTTGCTCAAGTACACGTCAGTGGAACAGGAGGTGGTCCTAAGTACGGCAACATTTTGGTCTCCCCCTTCTGCGGCGCACTGGACCATACGCAGCACATAGACTACCGCGAATACGAAAATATCCGATTAGGATACTATGATACCCGCTTTAAGCAAAGCGGTATCCGCACGGAGATAACCACAGCTGAACGGGCCTCGTTCTACCGCTTCACTTATCCGCAAACAGACAAGTCACTGGCTATTGATGCCGGTTTCTTTCTGGGAGAAAGCCCTGTACCCGATGCACGGGAAGCACAACAGTTTGTTGGTTCGGAAATACAAATTCTCTCCGACCATGAAGTATGCGGCTACACACGCATCCGTGGAGGCTGGAACAACGGCCGGGCATACACCGTCTACTTCTATGCCGAAACAGACCAGTCCTTCAGCGAAACAGCCACATGGAAAGGCGACAGCATCACTGCCGACCGTTCCCAATATGACTCCCACCAGAAGACCGGAGCCCTGCTCTGCTTCCGCGAAGGCAGCAACACACTGCAACTCAAGGTGGGCATCTCTTTCCTGAGCTGTCTGCGAGCCAAGGCCAACGCCCACAACGAAATTCCACACTGGTCGTTCGAGAAAGTACACAACGAATTGTTAGGAAAATGGGAAGCTCTCTTCTCTAAAATTGAAATTGACGAAAAAACCCCCGAAGCCCACAAACGAATGTTCTACACCGGCCTGTACCACACCATGCTGATGCCCGTAGACCGCACAGGCGAAAACCCGCTATGGAGTGATCCGGAACCCTATTATGACGACTTCTATGCTATCTGGGACACCTACCGTACTTCATCGCCGCTTATCACACTTATAGACCCCAAACGTGAAGCTGATATCGTACGCTCACTGATAAACATATACAAACGTGACGGTTATATGCCCGACGCTCGCAGCGGTAACTGTAACGGACGAACACAAGGAGGCTCAAATGCCGAGATTGTCATTGCTGACGCTTTTGTAAAAGGGCTGAAAGGCATTGACTATGAATTGGCACTACAAGCTATGCTGAAGGATGCTACCGTAGATCCGGGTGGTAACCACGAAGCCGAAGGACGTGGCGGCCTACGCGAATATCTGGAACTGGGTTACGTACCCTGGGGCATCGACCGCGCAGGCAACCGAACCGTGGAATACAGCTACTGCGACTATGCTATCGCCCTCGTAGCAAAAGGGCTGGGTAAAGAAGAACTTTACCGGCACTACCTGAAACAGAGTGGCAATTGGAAGAATCTGTGGCGCGACGACTACCGTCATAGTGGGGCACAGGGCTTCATCATGCCACGTGACGCGCAAGGCCAGTGGCTGGACAGTCTGCCCTATGGCCACAGTCGTGTGATGCAGCCGAAATACGTCTATACCCCCATGACCTTCGAAGGTCCTTGGTACACCCCTTGGTGGAGCATGTTCTTCTACGAAGCCTCTTCCTGGGAATACTCGCTGAGCATTCCGCACGACGTACCGGGGCTGATTGAGAAATGCGGCGGACCGCAGGCTTTCGAACAACGGCTGGACACGTTCTTCATACGCAACTACTATAACGTGAACAATGAACCTTCGTTCCTGACTCCCTGCCTCTACCACTGGCTGAGCAAACCATGGAAGAGCAGCGACCGCATCCACACGATCCTGGCCGAAAGCTACAACGACGGCCCCGTAGGCCTGCCGGGCAACGACGACTCGGGCGCCATGTCCTCGTGGCTGGCATTCCACATGATGGGCCTCTATCCTAATGCAGGACAGGATTATTACCTAATCAACACCCCACTACTGCACACCACCACCTTACATCTAGAGGGAGGACACGATTTTCGCATCGTAGCCGAAGGCCTATCGGAGAAGAACCGCTACATCCAAAGCGTGACACTGAACGGACAGGACTACCCATACTCCACCCTACGCCATAAGGACCTGACGAAGGGCGGCACGCTGGTACTGAAAATGGGGAAGAAGCCCTCTGAATGGGGAAAGGAAATGTTTAAACCCGAAAACTAAAATCAGACAAGAGATATGAAACAGAAAATAGTAATGAATTTGCTCCTGCTGGGCTTTGCCATCGGAGGAGCCGCACAGAACGCCCTGCCCGACACCCTGCTCTTCGTCTTCAAGCTGCACGGACAGACACGCAAATATGAGATGACCTTTACGCCCAAGAATGATGCCCTCGTCCTGAACTGGCGCATCCTGCGCAACCTGAAGTGGCAGAAAGGCTCGTACGCCCTGACGCCACAGGCCGTGGAAAAAGGCACCGTCCTTAGTTTCCTGATGCCAGAAGACGGCAGGCACGTCACTCTGCCCGAGCATGAGACCGCCTACATTCTTTCGCAGCAAGCCTACCGCAACCTCAAGGCACGGCAGCGCTTCGATTACAACCATACGGAATACATATTGCTGGACAGCGACGAGCGTGTTGCAGACTTTGCCCTCCTGCACGTGCGCGATACACTGGAGGGCGGTGAGATGTGGATTCTGGACAGCCCTGCCCTCCCCCTTGTATGGAGCATGCAAAACAATCCACTGGAAATAAACTGGCGGGTGGAAGACATCGTGAAATGATACAGATGTTTGGATATGCCGTCTATACAAGCTGTAACCTGATGCGCTCTCAGATAGTAACCTGATGAGCCATCAGGTAGTAAGCTGATGAGCCATCAGGTGATAAGCTGATGAACACTCAGGTAGTAAGCTGACGGGGATTCAGCCAATGAACCTCAAGAAACTCCTCTTTCAATCCATCAACTCCAAAAAGTAGCGACGTAAATCCGCCCAATCATAATAAGGTCCCTCAACAGCCTTCAAGGGCAAATGCGCTTCGCGCTCGTTATGGAGTAGTTTCACCAGCACCCGCCCTGCAGCATTGCGGAAGAATACGAGTTGCAGGTTAGCTGCCATCGGTGAAACACGATAGTCCTGCCAAGCCAAGTGGAATTTCTCAATATCTGCTTCACACCCGTTGCATCCTTCTACACCCATCAGGGCAAGTAAACGAATAAGGTGAGTATCATGCCCAAAGCGAAGGTCGGCGCAAGGCTGCCCGGTGGCAATGGCCTTGTCGGCACTCTCCACAATGTTACGTAACAAAGCTGTAGCTTGGCGAGGCATCAGCCCTCCATTGAGCGGAGCGGCAGCATTGCACACGTACATACGGGCGTTTACCACTTTCCAAAGGGCCATTAGCTCGTCGTAGGTAAAAAGGTCAAAGAAAGCGACACCCCTCAAATGGTCGCAGTTCTGCATGTCGATGGCAATCCAATAAATATCTTCCATCAGCTTCCGTTCCTGCTCATAGAACATGCGAACGGACGGATTGACTAAAGCTTTCACAAAACGTTCCGGTTGTATCTGCTCTCGTTCAAAGCGACGGAAATCGACCCGCCACGCCGCTGTATCGGAACAAAATGCCTCAGCCTCGGGCGACGTATGGGCAATATAATCCATATAACGCTGATAGGCTCGACGACTGACGCGCAACCTCGGATTTTGCTCTTTTAAAGCCTCTGTGAAATAACTCATGCTCATAGCACAACGCAGTGACGTAGACGAACGGGCATCGACCGCTGCACTGTCAGCAAATACCGACGGAAATGAAGTAAACATACGGTAGGCAATATCGCGATGCTGACGTTCTCCCAACGGTGTAATGTTGCCGCTGCGTCCACTAGCATCTTCCCACACGCGATGTAGACGACCACGGACATCCTCACCCAATGGCGTAAGTGCACGCACGGTAGCCAGTGAATCGAACACATCGACCACACGCTTGTAATGCACGTCATCGGTACGCCAACGGGAACCATGTCGCCCGTAGTGCGAGATATAAAATGCCTCAAAACCAGCAGGAGGCGGAGTCTGAACAACAGTCGGTTTCGGATAGGCAAAATAAATACTTCCGAGTTCTTCGTTGGTAGGCCTTAGTTGTGCAGTGGCCATCCTCACCGCACACACGCATACATATAGAAAGACAACTATTCTGTTCATAACATATCAGAATTTAAAGTTTATTTTATCGGGCCACAACGACGTTTGTCGAAGCCTTCTGCTTCAGCAGTTCCCCGGAAGCCGCCACAGGACGGGTGTCTCCCCACTTCAGGCGAGGATTATTGATATAAATATCACTGGCCGTATCGATATAGAAGCCATAAACTTTGTCGTTCACAAAACCTTCACCCACACAAGGTCGTTTGTCGTATACACCACCCGGATAATCCGTTCGTTTTAACAATTGAATATCAATATCGTCAAAATAAATATGGTTCACCTTACCGGGCACGTCACCACCGACAAACACACCGTTTTCACTGATACACTTCACATTGGAAAACCAGATACGGCTCACTTCACCACACCGTCCTTCTGTAGCTCCTTTAGGAAACCGCCAACCGGCATCTTTGTGGTTACCCACGGCACGAGGATAAGAAGTGACATAAATTGGCTCAGCCTTCCCCCACCACACGTCTGACCATAGACGACAATCCACAATCATATTGTCAAACACGACATTCGTTACTGTACCTTCATCACGATTCTGAATGCCAATGCCACGGTTACTATCACGAATTATACAATTATTAAACAAGACATTATTGATAACATCCATATTTTCGGAACCAATTTTGATAGCGCAGGAACGAGATACCATGGTACAATTTGTCACAACAATATCTTCACAAGAACCGTATTCTTCGAACTCACGACGGTTTTTCAAACAAATACAATCATCGCCAGACTCAATGTAGCAATTGGCTATGCGGACATGGCGCGAATGATCCACATCAATACCATCACCGTTACGTATCTTCAGGTTATTGCGGATACTGATACCTTCTATCACTGCATCCTTACATCCGATAAGATGCACAGTCCAATAGGGACTGTTGCAAAGAGTAATATCACGGATAACCAATCGATCGATGGCTTCCAGCGTCAGCACATGAGGGCGTGGATCGAAATCTGTCACCGGCTTCAGTTCATACGAATCTTCCAACTCCTTACCCATAAAAGCTACGCCGTTACCGTCGATGGTTCCCATTCCAGTAATAGAAACCTGCTCCAGATTCTTTCCACGAATCCACATCATGCCTTCTCCACGGTTCTCGCGGAAAGCACTTTCTGTATAGACAGACTCATCGGGGCTGGCCAGCAGACGTGAATTGGCTTCCAGGTGCAGTTCCACAAACGATGCCAGTTTGAAGGGACTACACAAAAAAGTATGCCCGGCAGGCACCAGCACCTGTCCGCCACCAGCCTGTGTACAAGCGTCAATAGCAGCCTGAATAGCAATCGCATCATCAGTCTTCCCATCACCTACTGCACCAAAGTCCATAATATTGAATACGTTGCCGGTCTGCTTCTGTCCTCCACAGGCAGTTAGCAACAAACAACAGAAAACGAAAAAGATGTATTTAATTCTCATATCTATGATAATGATTAATGATCAATCTTCAATTACCGTCTTATTACCTCCGGCGGACAATCCTCTGACAAGCAGCCCCATCCCTGATTGGGGACAGGTCCCATTTCCAGCTCCAACGTACCACCTTTCACAATGTCGGCATGGTCCAGGTAGTTCTTGAGATAAGGCTGTCCATTCAATGTAGCACGCTGGATATAAATATTCTGCTCCGAAGCCCCCCTAGCCTGAATAGTAAACGGCCGGCCTCCTTCCGGACAGAGCGTAACGGACGGGAAAGAAGGACTAGCCAACATATAATAGGGCGTACCCGGGCAAACAGGATAGAAACCCATAGCCGCAAACATATACCAAGCCGACATCTGTCCTGCATCATCGTTTCCGGCCAATCCACCAGGAGTATTATGATATTCCGTATCCATAATATGGCGGACAGCACGTTGCGTTTTCCACGGTTGTCCAGCATAGTTAAACATGAAAGCAACCTGATGGCAAGGTTCATTACCATGCCAATAACGGCCCTCAGAAAACATTGAATCAAGCTTGGCTGCATAACGATCCTTGCCTCCCATTTTTTCCATTAGGCCGTATGGATCTTGAGGCACATACCACGTATAATGACAAGGAGCACCTTCGGTAATAAAGCGTGTAAAACGGAATGCATTGTTCTCATCCAGGAAAGTACCGTCAGCCCGGCGTCCTTGGACATAACCGGTACGGGAATCAATGACGTGACGATAATTGCGGGCACGCTCCATCAAAGCATTATACTCATCCTCCTTCCCTAAAGCAGCAGCAATTTGTGCCAACGCAAAATCATCATAAGCATACTCCAAGGTGCGCGATACCTGCTCGCAGGTATGGAACGCATCAGGCACACTGTCTTCCAAAGGAATATAGCCAAACTTTAAATAAGAGTCGAGCGCACGCCGTCCCATGCCATTACGATATTCTTCCAAAGAGGCAGGACATTCAAACGCATTCTTCCGTAGTCCCTCGTATGCTTTATTGATGTCAAAGTTCCGTATCCCCTTGCTCCATGCATCGGCTACTACCGACGCCACATGGTCACCAATCATGGCTGATGTATAACTGTTCCAGCAGGGAAAAATGGGCATCCAGCCACCTTGTTCATACTTGCAAACCAACGATTGCATCATCTCACCTCCCTTCTGAGGAGTAATCAAATTAACCAATGGATGCAGGGCCCGATACGTATCCCACAGGCTGTAATCATCATAATAGGTCTGTCCCTCTTCTGTTTGCATTATCGGAGTTCCGGTTGCGAAAGCTGGATAGCGACCGTCCACATCGTTGAACGTACGCGGCAGGAAACTGGCCCGATAAAAGGCTCCGTAGAACTTAGCCAATGCTTCTTCGTTATCAGTCTCCACCTGAACAAGATTAAAACGCCGCTCCCAAATATCTGTCAATTCACGACGCACCTGTTCAAAGTTCCAATGGGGTATTTCTACCTGTAAATTCTGTTCTGCACCGTTCTCGTCTACAAAAGACGAAGCAGCCTTCACCAACACCTCTTCTCCTGCTTTCACCTCGAAAGCCAAATAAGCTCCCACTCCCTGACGCCCATTCAATTCCAAAGAAGCATCAAACAATGAATCTGTCGTAAAGGTTCCATAACCACTTATCTCTTTCTGAAGTTCGACCACAAAATGGCCACTGAATCCAGCCGGTTCTCCCCAACCCTGATAAATACGATGCACGGGGTTACAACCATAAATACGACCGTTCACCGTATCGATATGCACGGAACCTAGACCTTCATCACTGTTAGGAGTGACCACCAGATAGGCTTTACCTGCCTTCTGATAGGTAAAACGAAAAATGGCTGTACGCGAACGGGCCGTCAATTCAGCTCGAATATCTTCATCAGGCAAAGTGACAGCATAATAAGCAGGCGTAGCCACTTCATCAGCATGGGAAAAACGTGTAGCACGAGCCTCAACCTGACAACGCAAAGTGCCATACAACGGCATCAATGTCATAGAACCATAGTCCTGCGTACAACCGCCCACAATCCAATGGGAATTGCGAAACCCCTGAAAAAGACTGTCACGATAATAATAGGGAGCGATACATTTCTTTTCGGAATCGCGGGTCTGAGGTGTCCAAAAATTCATGCCGTTAGGCTCGAGAACAGCAGGTAAAGTCTGTCCGTATTCTTCGGTATTCTTGCCGAACATACCAGCTGTCCTTGTTGTACTGGCAGCTGTTCCCACTCGTGTATCCACGTATGACAGATACGATGTTCCAACAGGAACATCAGTACAACCAGCATGGAAGCACAGACAGAACACGAACAACCCTATTGCTGCAATCACAGACATTCTCATAACTTTATATATATTTTCTTCTTATACAACGGATAACCCGCTGCTGCCATCAGCAACATGAACAACAACGAATAGACAGCAGAAGCCAAATAAGGATTGGCCACCAACGAATGTATCATATCATAAACTGGCGGCTTGACACCTGTAACGCCAATCACAATAGCAAGGACTTCACTCAGCACATACAAAAACAATGGGTTAACACCGAACAATTCAAAAAAACGACACCAACGCCGTTTATCTTTATAGTCAATAAAGTACATTAACATAGCCTGGAACATAGCCGCCAAGCCGCAAGTAGTCAAGGCAAATGTAGGCGACCAGATACGCTTGTTAAGCGGAAAAGCCTCGGTCAACAGGAAACCGACAGACATCATCAAGAAACCCACTACAAAAAGTCTGACAATTTTCTTTTCTAGTGTATCGGCCTCCATGATTAAACGCCCACAACAAAAGCCTATCAAGGTATGAGCTATGGAGGGCAGAGTACTGAACAGCCCTTCAGGGTCAATAGGGCTCTTCTGATACAGATGGCCGACGCCCAACACGGCACGGTCAATCACGGAAAGCAGGTTGGTCTCATCAGGTACATACCCATTGGCTGCCAGCAAAAAGATACCATATCCTACCAACAGTATTCCCGCTATCCACCCCATCCATTTATGAGGAACATACAAAGCCAAAAAAGAAGCAGCACAATAGCAAAGGGCAATACGCTGTAATACTCCTGTCAACCTCAAATGGGCAAATGGCAGAAAATCACCCTCACAAATATGGTCGAACCAATGGATAGCAATACCAATCAACAGGATGAGTAAAGTGCGTTTCAGTATTTTCCACACGACAGTCTTCGACGGTTCAAAATGGAATTTACGGAGAGCTATATAAGTCGATATTCCCATAATGAACAGGAAGAAAGGAAACACCAGGTCGCAAGGGGTCATGCCATTCCATGCCGAATGGCGTAACGAGTCATAGGACAAACGCCCTCCCGCATTGTTCACCACAATCATTCCTGCCACAGTAATCCCTCTCAGCACATCGAGCGACAATAATCTTTTCTTCGGCAAAACCTCTGTCATGGCATTTTTCTTTACACATTAATCGTTCTGTACCAGTCTGATGGCCTTCTTGGCCAACTCAATGCAATCGCCTTCAGGCTCGGCAGTATAGGGATTCTTGGCCAACGTCCAAGGCTCTTCCATAGCGTAATAGTCCAGTTTCACTTCAGGCTTACCGTCCAGCTGATCCTGCAAAGTCCTCCAATAGGCTGCCCAGCGCATATAGTAGAAATCGCGCAAGATACCGTTCCACTCCTTATGTGCATAATCACGCAAGCCACCGTCGTCAGCACAAGTACGATTGCCCCAAGTCGTAATCTGCACACGAGCATTCCATTCATAAAGGTCTTTCTCTTCGGGTGTAGTACCCAATTTGCGGGCCTGCTGGATCCAGCGACCAACACGGAATTCACTGCGCGTACCCAGCAGGCTGTCCTGCATCATCAGCAAGTCGAGAAAACGTTTGGAGTCGCAGGCAAAACGTCGCTTATCGAAACTCTTGAAGTCGGCCACCGTACGATTATAAACAATACGGGCCTCATCAGATATGGCCTGACGTACCATGTCAACCAAATCGTATTCAAAATTATTATTGCCACGATACTTGTCGGCCACTTCCACCATCAGGGCAGCTGCTTCGGCCGTCACGGTGGGGTCATAATAATTTTGCATCTTCGACCAACTGCTGGCCTGGAAGTTGTTCAGCGTGGGACGTCCGCAGAAGATGGACTCATGAGGTCCCTGTTGATTGTTACCGAAAGGACAGTTATAGATCGAATTAGCCAAAATCATCCAAGCCTGCTCAATCTTGGCATCGCGTACACCATAACGAGCATAGACATAATCCTTCAGCCATTCTTCTTTGGTAAACTTCTGGGGTCGCCAAGGCAACTCACACATCAGTTCAAACATCACTGGATTATTTTCCGAACCTTCCATCGTCAAGCCAATACCCTTCAGATGGGCTGCCAACGGATTATTCTTAGTCAGATAGAAGTTATTAAGCAACTGATCCATACGCCCGTGCAGGCCTACATTGCCACCAAAATTTTCAAGCATACAGAACAGCCAATCATGCTGTTCGTAACCTTTATCACGTTTCCAGATGGAAGGAATACCCCACATAGGGCGGCATTCGCTGAAGAGGTCAAGGATGAGCAGATCACCATTTTTCAGATTCTTGATCATTTCAGGACGGGGATTTTCCGTCCATCCCTGTACCACCCAGACAGCCTTCGGATTCACCTTCTTCATTTCTGCCATCACAGCCTTTCCAGCCGCATCAAAATCCACCTCATCTGCGTTCTCCAACTCGTGGAAGGGGTCCATGGAATAATAGTCAGCCTTGCCAAAAAGTTTCTGCTGCTCACTATAATAAAGAGAAGCTATTTCGCTATAACGAGGATCGGTAGGTTGTAGGAAAGCAGGGCGAACAAATCCATTCCACAATTCCGGTTTCTCAATATCAAGCCCCATCTTTTCATCGGCATCGTGAGGTATCATACCGCTATAACCAGGGAAAACAGGCTTAATGCCGTATTCTTTCATTCGTTTCAGGATTTTCTTTTGCAAGGCCTCCTGTTGGGTGTACCAACTATCGGGATTGGGGCCTCCCCAACCTTCCAAATTATTCATGGCCCACCAAGCCAAAAAAGCCGGACCGGCAATGAAGCGATTCACCTCATCGCTGCTATAACCCAACTTCAGAAGCATGTTACGCCACACGCACTCCATACCGACAGCCGCTAAAGGCAAGTTGATACCATGCAGAGCCATCCAGTCGATTTCTTTCTCCCAGCGTTCCCAATCCCAGAAAGCCATGGAATAAGAATAGGTACAATAATTGAAATCGTAACGCAAACTCAAATCCGTCTCCTTGCGCAGTTTTTCTTCAACAGGTGGCAGCACATCAGGCAACTTAGCCTGCATACCGTTCCAGGTAAGATGAATGCCAGCATAATATTTCAGATACCAGTTGAGTCCCGTAGCAATATTAACATAAGTATTACCACGTACCACAACCTTCTTACCCTTCTGGTCTAATTCAAAAAAATCTTTGTCACCTTTCTTCAATTCAATGACAAACTTGTGCGACGCTCCCTTATCTATCCTTTCAAGCAACCCATCAATAGGATTTGCAAACAATTGAACACTCCACACGGATATTAACAGGATAAGTAAACTGATTTTGTTCTTCATGATACTATTTCTATTTATGCAACAAATATAGAGACTTTCATCTAGCTATAAGTGGAAAATAGAAAAGTTTAGGAAGAATATAGTCCAGTCTGCAACCTGAAAAGACAAATGGCCTCCTTAGTCCTTCTTAAATCCGCTACTGGGCAAATAACCGAAAAACTCTTTAAAACATTTAGTGAAATACTTAGGATCATTAAATCCTACAGCATAAGCAACTTCGGAAACATTAATATCACCTTTTCCTTCTTGAATCATTCGCCGAGCTACATTCAATCGATAATTCTTCATAAATTGTCCGATAGGCTGTCCCACCAGTGCATGCATTTTACTATTTACCAAAGTTTTGCTGTATCCCATATCACGTACAAAACATTCCAAATTATACTCTGAATCCGCATAATTCTTTCCCATTAACTCAATAGCTTTATTAACAAACTGCTGATCTCTGGATTCTTCCTTTATATGCAATTCGCTTACATTACCACTGGCTGAGAATTTTTTCTTGTAACTATTCCTAAGATTAAGAATGTTTCGAATGCGCAACAAAAAGACCTCTTCATCAAAAGGCTTACAAATATATTCGTCAACTCCAATCTCAAAACTTTTCTTCTCTTGTACATCTGAAGAAATAGCCGTAAGCATCAAAAATGGGATATGCGATGTAAGCAAATTATCCTTTATACGCCGTGAAAGTTCCATGCCATCCATAACAGGCATCATCAGATCGCTTACAATCAAATCGACCGAATGCTTTTGTACAATCCGAAGTGCTTCTTCCCCATTCTCCGCCTCAAGAAAACGATAATCCTTCGACAACAAAGAACAAACATAGGCACGCATATCCTGATTGTCTTCTACAACAAGAATCGTTTCTTTATGAGTATCTTCCCCAACCAAGTCTTCCTGTGTTGTTTGTGACCCAATAACAGTATCAACATTAGTAGAAGAAATCTCATGCTCAGCCTGTAACAAAGGAAGCAATATCCGAAAAGACGCTCCACGTCCCTGATTATTACGAGCAAAAATGACGCCGCCATGTAGTTCAATGATACGCTTACATAAAAAGAGTCCTATGCCTGTACCACTTTGCCCGAAAATCGGATGTTTATCGCCAGTCTTAGACTGAAAGAAACGATCAAAGATTTTATCCAGATCCGCTTCAACTATCCCATATCCTGTATCACAGACATTAATATAAAGTTGTGGCCCCTTTTCTCCACCTTTCGGAATGGCAGCAACAAACACATCAATACGTCCATTATCCGGTGTGAACTTAATGGCATTCGCTACCAAATTGACCAAAGCCTTACGCATATAAGCCACATCTATCATTACACAAGGATGATCGATATGAGTATATAGACAAATCTCAATGCCACGCTCCCGCGCAAACACCTTAAACGGTAACAACAATTCTGAAACGAAGTCAACAAAATTACAAGCCTTCCGATCTAAAATCACTTTGTTCATATCCAACTTCCGAAAGTCCATCAGCTCATTCACCAATGAAAGCAAATAACCTGAATTGCGTTCTGCTATCTGCAATTGAGCTTTCACCTCCTCATCTTCAACGACTTTTAAAGCATGTTCAATGGGGCCATGAATCAATGTCACAGGCGTTCTGAACTCATGAGTAATGTTCGTAAAGAAGGTTATTTTTTCTTCCGTAGCCTCTTTCACCTGTTCAGCCATCACTTCCAGTTGTTTATTTTGCACAGCCAATTCCTGGGTACGTTCTTCTACCTTCTGCTCCAATTCAGCCCGTTGCTGACGATAACGCTTCATCTTTCTGTGATAAAATGCCCAAATCAATGCCCCCAATGCCAGTAACAGGATTAAATAAAACCAGATCGTTTTATAAAAATAAGGTATAATGTGTACTTCGACTTCAGTCACATGCTCAGACCACTGCCCCATCTCATTGGTAGCACAAACCTGCAGAACATAATCGCCAGGAGGCACAGCTGTATATCTGATGACACAATCTCCCGGCCTTGTTTCATTCCACTCCCTTTCATACCCCTTCATCCGATACGAAAAACGAATGCGATTGCTACATGCATAATCCCCCGTTGTCACCCCTATTGAAAAACGACTTTCTCTCTCATGCAAGGTAATCAATGAAGTTTGTGTAATACTACGATCCAGATAGTCACCACTTAAAGGATAAATCAGATTACCCGCCACCGTTAAAGAAGTCAATTTAACGACACGATCTGCATAAGATGAGGCGAGTTCTTCAGGTCTGATAATCAATACCCCCATATTAGTCGCAACATAGATCCGGTCATATTTGGACGAATAATGAATACCATTCCAAGAATATTGTGTAAACGGCAAACCGTCACCTGCTGTATAATTCGTAAACGACATCGTCATTCTGTCCAACTTACAAATTCCCTCGTGAGTCATAATCCACAGATCACCTTGCCCGTCCTGCGTCATACCAATAATAGTATTGTCCGGCAATCCATTCCGAACCGTATAATTCGTAAACTCGAAATGCCCTCTTTCATCCTCCGAAACCTTATACAGCCCACTTCCATTACCGCCTAGCCACAAGGTTCCATCCTTATCCTCTAAAATACTATTGATTTTCTCCAACCTCATTGATTTCGGCTCGTCCAATTTATATTTGAAGTAGGTATATCTAACGTTTTTATGCGACTTGGCATACACAAATAAATCCAACATCAACAACCCACGAGTCGTCCCTATCCATAAACGTTTCTTTTTATCGACACAAAGTGTCGGTATCATCTCAAACTCATTGTCGATACCATCAAAAAGGACCCGTTCAAACGTTTTCGAATGTTTATCATAAAACAACACACCACGTGTAGAGCCAAACCATATCCCTTCATTGATAACATCTTCACATGCACTACTGATAAAATCCCCCTTCAAAGTCGCAAATTCCTCACGAGTATAACGTCGGAAACGTCGATTTCCTGCCACATTCAAATCCAACTCATTGATCCCGACTCCCCATGTGTATGCCCACAAATGATGATCCGAATCAATCAAAAGGCCATTTATTGTATTATTAGTGAGTGAGCTTGGATCGTTCGGTGCAAACACATAACGCTCGCATATTCCAGTTTCCGGGTTCCAACGAGCCAGACCTCTCTCCAACATACAAATCCATAAATTTCCGTCTCGATCTTCACGTATAGCATTAACCGGGAAATTTTCTCCAACGGCAGACGCGTCCTGATCCGGACACCATAATTCCGTCTGAAGGCGTTTGGGAGAAAGCAGATTAATCCCTCCCGTTTCTGTACCCAGCCAAATCGTTTCACCCGACGTATAAATGCAATCTATCGCATTACAATTAATAGTTCCATTTCCTTGAGTCCGGTTCTGCCGAATAAAAGAGAAAGTATCCGTTTCACGATGATAAACATTTATTCCATTCAATGTAGATACAACAATATGCCCCTGCTCCGTCATTTTGATATCCGTTATATATGCCTGACTCAACATACCCGGACGATGAGTTGAATAACGATATCGCTGCATTTGATGGGTCGACTCATTATATTTAAATAACCCCCTATTTGTTCCAATCCACAAGAAACCACTCTCCTCAAGCATACAAGAAATTCTCCAGTCTTCGCTAAAAGGAACCAAATCATTCGATAAAGGCTTTTTCTCCAACAGATGTCCAGGTTTCTTTTCAAGTACATATACCTGATTATCCAGTCCTGCACAAATACGATCTCCAACATCCATCACGGCTTTAACGGGGGAAGAGCAAGATTCTTTCAAACAATAGTAATTACCGATACCTCCTGTTTCATCCCACTCTATACACCACAAACTGTTACTACAAGAGACCCATAAATTCCCAGCTTTATCCTTATAAAGAGAATGAATATATCCATCTGCCAATGGTTGCAATGTATCATTCGATAAAGAATAAAAATCAATAACGGCATAGGTATTCAAATCAATGGCTTCAAGTCCTCCCTCAGATCCGATCCACAACCGACGAAAATTATCCTCACAAAGTGCATGCACAAAATCATTTTTCAACTTTAACGGCTGTGTCTGTGTATTAATGCTCATGACCTGATAACCGTCATATCTACCGATACCATTATGAGTAGCCATCCATATAAAGCCTTCTGAATCACAGAGAATATCATCTATAAAACTATGAGGAACTCCCTCACTCTCTGTTATATAATGATAATTGTATTTACTGAAAAAACGTTCGTCCGACTGTGAAAAAGCAGTCAGAACAATGATATATAAAAGAAAGAAAACAATCGACAATCGTAGTTTCATAGTGCTCGTAATCATGTGTGAGTTTCGTTGTACAAATATAGTGATATCCTCCCAAACTATAAAATCGCATTTAGCGTAAAAGGAAGATTAGTAGAGGCAAATAATCTTTCAATTCTACAGCAAGCTGCTTCAAAGCCTGTTGGATTCGATAATCCACCGTTTTAACCGATACATCCAAACGTTCTGCAATTTCTTTATAGGTCATATCCTTAAAACGGTGCATAACGAACGCCTCTCGATACGTTTCCGGCAGATGGGATATGGCTTCATTCAATTTCCTGCTCAAGCTGTTTATCGTACACAAATCACTTTCTTCCAGGACATTTTCTATTATATCCTGATAAAAACGTGTGTCCGCTTGCAGTTTTACTTGTTCCTGCTCGATCCGATTCAACGCTTTACGATAAACCACTTTCAACAAATATTTCGCTAAAGAAGTCTGGACGACTTCTTCTTCCCGATGCTCCCAAAGCCACAACAAAGCATCCTGAGCAATTTCTTCCGCATTTTCGGTACTGACAAACCGCTTCCCATATGCGCACAACAACGGATAGTATTTCCGAAAAAGCGCATCAAAAGCTTTTGCCTCCCCATTTCGAAGCCTGCTCAACAAAAGATTATCTACATGCAGCGTTTCCATGTCATAGCTTTGCTCTCATTCAATTCAATGTGCAAAAATAGTTTTTCTAATGAAAAAGACTGTTATCTCAGAAGTATATTTTTCGCTTCAATAAGGAAAAGCAAGAAAATCCAAAGCCCGCCAAATGTTAATGAATAATAAAATCAGAAAAAGAGTTTAGGAACTCTCTGTTCCCACCTGTCTCTTTTACAAACGAGTCATCTATGAACGAACAACAGACCAACATAGAGCAACGATTGATCGAGTATTACGAAGGCAAACTCGAAGGAACGGCGTACGATGAAGTCAAAGCCTGGATTGCTTCGTCCGAAGAGAACCGTCGTATGGCTCGCCGTATCTATTCCCTACTGCTGGCCGTAGATGTACATCAAGTCAGCAAAGAGATTGACACAGAAAAGGCATTAAAGAAGGTAAAAGGTAGAAAGATTGCACAAAAGAAATCAATCAGTTGGTGGGAATGGGGACAGCGTGCTGCCGCTATCCTCATCTTTCCTTTGATTGGGCTTTTGATTTGGCAACAAAGCCGTATGCAATCCGTCTCTCCTGTAGCCGAGACATTGGAAATACGTACGAATCCCGGCATGACTACCCGTCTGCACTTACCCGATGGCACTTACGTATGTCTAAACTCAGGTTCTACATTGATTTACCCATCCAGTTTCACAGGCGATACGCGTTCGGTTCATTTGGTTGGTGAAGCCTATTTTGAAGTAACCAAAGATACCCAACATCGCTTTGTTGTTCACACTCCCAGCCAATCAGCCGTCGAAGTATATGGCACCCACTTCAATATAGAAGCCTATCCCGACGATCCCAACATTACAACCACGCTGACCGAAGGCAAAGTAGGTTTCCTTTATAAAGAAGGTACCATCACTAAACGGGCCATGTTAGATCCCGGTCAGAAGTTGATATACGATACAACCAACCAATGTCTGTCACGCCACCTCACTTCCGGCCTTTCCGAACTGTCTTGGACCGAAGGAAAAATCATTTTCGAAAACACACCTCTGCCCGAAGCTCTCCACATGCTAGGCAAGCGCTTCAATGTAGATTTTATAGTGAAAAACACGAAACTGAACGACAACCGTTTTACAGGCACCTTCACAACCCAGCGGTTGGAGAAAATCCTGAAATATTTTGAAATTTCTTCTCGTGTCCGCTGGCGATATTTAAACGATCCGGATATACACCAAGAGAAGATGCGGATAGAGGTCTATTGATATGCATTCATCTGTGACTTAAACAACTAATATATTAACAGAAAGACCATGACCATGAAAGACAGAGCCCCGTAACAACAAAAAACATACGGAAAAATGTTGGCGCATTTTTCCGTATGGAAAAGTCCATGAGACACAAACTTTATTTTTTCACTAAATGCCCTACAAAGTTATGAAAAACAACCGAAATTTCCAAAACATGGAAATCGGAAGATCGTTCTGGATCTTCACGAAAAAAATTCCTTTAGTTATGAAACTGTTTATTTTTTGCCTCTTCTGTTCTATCGGTATGCTACAAGCTGTAGAAAGCTATGCGCAAAATACCCGATTATCCTTGAATGTAGAAGAAGAAACCGTTGCTAACATTCTCCAACAAATAGAAAATGCATCAGATTTCGATTTCTTCTACAACAACTCGCATGTAGATTTGAACCGTCGCGTATCTGTATCTGCTAAAAATTGCGATATATTCACTATTCTGAATGAAGTATTTGAAGGTACAGGAGTTCATTATACTGTACTCGATAAAAAGATTATTTTATCTACAGAATTAGAAGCTTCCGTCCAAGACATCAAACAACAAGGCAATATTATTAAAGGGAAGGTCGTGGACATGAAAGGAGAACCTGTAATCGGTGCTACAGTTAAAGAAATTGGCACAAATAATGGTGCTATTACTGACATTAACGGCAACTTCCTTATTACGGTACAGCCTAACGCTTCACTAGAGGTCTCATTCATTGGATATAAGACCGAAATACAGAAAGCTATTACTGGTAAAACTTTAGCAATTACATTAAAGGAAAACAATGAAATATTGGATGAAGTAGTAATTGTCGGCTATGGAGTACAAAAGAAGGCTAATCTAACAGGTTCCGTAGACAATATTGACGGACAAATATTTAAAAACAGACCAGCTTCAAATATTACAACTCTAATGCAAGGAGCTGTTCCAAATCTTAATATTAATTTTACAAGCGGGCGGCCAAATTCTAGTCCTGCATGGAACGTTCGTGGACTAACGTCTATTGGTGCCGGAGGAGAAGCACTCATTTTAATAGATGGAGTTCCAGGCGATCCACGATATATAAATTCAAATGATATTGCTAATATCACAGTATTGAAAGACGCTGCATCTGCATCAATTTATGGTTCACGCGGAGCATTTGGAGTAATCTTAATAACTACAAAAAATCCAGAGAAAAATCGAAAGCCCCAAATTACAATTTCATCCAGTTATAGTTTTAATCGCCCCAATAATAAACCGAATGTTGTTTCAGATGGTTACACATGGGCTAAAATGTTCAAAGAAAGCTATAGCAGTTGGTACGATTATTCTCAAACACCTTCTTCTATTGGTTCCAGTGGATTACCTTTCTCTGATTCTTATTTAGAGGAATTAAAATATCGGTCTGAGCATCCAGGAGAAAAACCTGATATTGATATTGATCCAGTTACTGGAAACTATGTATACTACGGAAATACAAATTGGTATGATGAACTCTATAAAAAGAATATTCCTTCATTAGAAAATTCTATATTTGTTTCTGGAGGTTCTGAGAAAGTAGACTACCAGATTTCTGGTAAAATTTACGAACAAGAAGGGATCTTCAAAATAAGAGATGATTCATATAATAAATATGACTTTAAGTTTAAAGGTAATATCTATGTCAATGATTGGCTAAAAATAAGTGCAGGTACAACGTTTTCAAATAACAAGTATACCGATCCATTTCGTTTTAACATATGGCAAGTACTTAATATATATGGTAATGGTACTCCTTTAGCAATGAAATATAATCCTGATGGAACTATGACACAGACCTATGCTAATAGCGCAGGCGCTTTAGCAAGTGAAAATAAAGTAGAAACAAAACAAACATTCCAACAAAATAATGCAGGTTTCGAAACTTCATTTTTTAAGAAAGCTCTTTCAATAAAAGGAGATTTTTCATATTGGATAACAAATAGTTCAACAGAAGACAAAATAGCCACTCTTTCATACAGCGTGAAACCAGGCATTATTGTTACGACACCAACATCTTCTTTAGCTATAACAGATGGAAAAACAACTTATTTATCTTATAATTTATATGCAGATTACACTAGAACCATCGGAAAACATTATTTCAAAATATTAATTGGAAATAATTATGAAACAACCCGTTACGAACAAAAAAAGGTCTCTAGAGATGGACTTTTACTTCCTGATTTAGATGATTTAAACTTAGCCGTTGGAGAAAATAAGGAAATTTCTGGAGGAGGATATGAGTGGGCAAATAACGGTGTATTTGCTCGTTTAAATTATAGTTTTAATGACCGCTACTTATTAGAACTTAATGGTAGATACGATGGATCATCCAAATTTCCTAAGTCGAAAAAATTCGGTTTTTTCCCATCGGTTTCTGTTGGATGGAGAATATCTGAAGAACCTTTCTTAAAAGGGAAATTTAGTTGGCTGGATAATCTAAAAATTAGAGGATCATATGGTTCACTCGGTAATAGTCAAATTTCTCCTTATTTATATATGGAACAATTAAAAGCAGCCACCTCACCTGTGATTATTGATGGAAGTAAACCATCTTATATAAAAAACCCATCTGCGTTGGCTGATAATTTTACATGGGAAACAGCTTCAACTCTTAATGGAGGTATCGATTTTACTCTATTCAAACGACTTACAGGCTCACTTGATTTATATGAACGACGGACATATGATATGATTTCACCGGGACCTAGCCTTCCTGCTGTTTTTGGCGCAACAGTTCCACGCGGTAATTATGCAGATTTAAAAACAAAAGGATTTGAACTCTCTATAAGCTGGCAAGATATAATCAAATTTAAAAAGCCATTGTCGTATAGCCTAAGATTTACACTTGCTGATAATGTTTCTCATATTACAAAATATTATAATCCAGGTAATCTTATTATTCAAGACCCATATACTTTTACTACAAATTATTATACAGGACAATGCGTCGGAGACATTTGGGGATATACAACAGAAGGAATCTTTACATCCGAAGAAGATATCAAAAACCATGCAGATCAAAGTGCTGTACAAGTATCCAGTGGTAATAAACCAATGCCAGGAGATATTAAATTTAAAGATTTAAATGGAGATGGCTATATTAATAAAGGAGACAAAACATTAGAGAATCATGGAGACTGGTCGGTTATAGGTAACAATCGTCCACGGTTCATGTATAGTTTCACCATCAATCTTGATTGGAATAATTTTACACTTGATGCATTTTTCCAAGGTATAGGGAAAAGAGATTGGTACTTTAACAATACAGAATTTTGGGGACAATACAACACTTGGTATGCCATTATCCCTGAACATACGCTGAAAAACAATTGGTCAACAAACGGGAATAGATCAGATTCATATTGGCCCAGATACAGAGGCCCAATGGTATATGGAGATAGAGAATTACAGCCTCAAACTAAATACTTACAAAACGTAAGCTATTTGCGTTTAAAAAATTTATCATTAGCATATTCTATACCTAAAAACATTATTTCTAAGATAGGCATTAGTAATTTACAATTTTATATAGCTGGTGAGAATTTATGGACTTTCACCCCCCTTAATAAGATAGCAAAAGGAATAGATGTGGAATGTTTAGACTTTGAAAGTGGCGCCAGATATAACAGTAATAATTATCCTATATTAAAAACCGTAACATTAGGAGTTAATCTAAGTTTCTAAAATTACTTAACATTAATATATATTAAAATGAAATCATTTTTATATTCTATTGCAATTATTTTGACATTATCTTCATGCGAGGATATGCTTGAAAAAAACCCATTGGATTCACTAACGCCAGATCAAGCTTTCACAGATGAACAACATCTGCAACTATACATAAATTCTTTTTACCAAATGGTGCCTTCAGCTCAGGCTATTTATGGAGAATCAGGTTCCATACAAGGATATTATTTGCATGGTAATATCATGAGTGATTTAACCATTTGGGATCAAAAGAACAATTATCTACATGGAGGCTTTACTAGTAAAGATGCACAGGGCTGGAATTGGGAGAGCTTGAGAAATATAAATTATTTTCTCGAGCACTACAATCAAGCAAATATATCCGACGAAAAAAAGAATCACTATGCTGGAATTGCGCGTTTTTTTAGAGCCTGGTTCTACTATGACAAAATAAATTTATTCGGCGATGTACCTTGGTATGGTAAAGTATTAACATCATCGGATCCTGATTTATACAAAGCACGTGACCCTCGCACTGTAGTAATGGACTCCGTCTTAGCCGATATTAATTTTGCAGTTAAACATATTAATGCTGTTAAAAGCACTTCTTCTTCTACAATATCGAAATGGACTGCACTTGCTCTTAAATCACGTATATGTTTATACGAAGGTACATATAGAAAATATCATATCGAATTAAATCTGAGTGAAACTGCTAATTTTTGGTTAAAAAATGCAGCTGAAGCAGCAAAAGAACTAATAGATAGTCAACTTTATACGATTCATAATACACATAATCCTACAAATGACTACCGGACTGTTTTTATTAGCCAATCTCCTTGTACCGACGAAGTTATTCTAGCTAGAATATACGATGATGGTATGAAAGTTTACCATAATGCAACCGGTTTCTTCTCTAATTATGGAAAATACCAGCCCTCATTCGTAAAACGATTTATAAATACCTATTTGAATATAGACGGCAGCCGGTTTACAGATAATCCAAAATATAATGAAATCGAATTTCAAGAAGAAACACAAGGAAGAGATGCCAGATTGGCTCAAACTATTCGAACACCTGGTTATAAAAGAAATGATGGAAGCGAAGCAGCTCCTTGTTTAGCATCTGCAGCAGTATCAGGTTACCAAATATTGAAATTTTCATTAGACGATCCTAAGCTGGACATTTCTGGACAGTCTTACAATTCCATTCCTATAATTCGATACGCTGAAGTATTATTAAATTATGCTGAAGCAAAAGCAGAATTAGGGACATTTAATAATGAAGATTGGAATCTAACTATTGCCCCTTTAAGGGAAAGAGCTGGTATTACTAATACTACCATGCCCACTACATTAGATCCGTACATGATAAAAAACTTCCACAGTCATATTACTTCTATTCCTCTAATGGAAATCAGAAGAGAGAGAGCTATCGAGCTAGCTGCTGAGGGTTTCAGATATACAGACCTAAAAAGATGGAAAGAATGTAAATTATTGGAAAAAGAAAAAAATGGCATCTATGTTCCCGCCGAGGGAGAGCTATTGGATCTTAATAATGATGGTCAACCGGATGTTTCTTTTGTTACTACAATCCCAGAAATACAAGAAAAAGGAGTTTACTATTTCAAAATAAATAATGGAATAGCTAAATTGTCAGAAGGAACTAAAGGATTGTTAATATATCAACTAAACTTGAATCCATCTTATGAAGATTACAAGTATTATGCTCCTCTACCTTACACAGAATTATTATTAAATAAAAATTTAATTCAAAATCCAGGATGGGATAAACCATAATTATATTAGTTACACCCAAATATATTAGTCCATTACAAATAATTATAAGCTCCTTTATTACAATCAGATGAAAAACAATCATCTGATTGTAATAAAGACAGCCTCTCATCATCCAACAATATTAACAAAAAAAAATGATCCGGCGTACTTTTATTAAATATCTTTGCTCTGTTATTGTTTTTTTTTCATTTGGTTTATGCTACGATCCAATAAACCTTTTTGCGCAAAATAAAAAACCGTGCAAAAAAATATTACACATCAGCAATCTCTTAAAAAATAAAAAGCCGCTTATCTGGCTTTTTACAGGAGATAGCATTACGCAAGGAGCTAAACATACTAATGGAATGAGATCTTTTCCACAAATTTTTGAAGAACGTATTCGTTGGGAACTGTGTAGATCATATGATACAATTATCAATACAGCTATAAGTGGAAATACAACAGAAGACATTATCAAAGATTTTGAAATTCGAATTGCTAAATACAAACCGGATGTTGTATTCTTGATGATAGCAACAAATGATGCCGCTTCTATCAGAAAAATCAGTATAGAACAATTCAAAAGTAATCTAAATTTATTAGTTAACTTGATTCAATCCATCGGCAGTACTTTGATACTAATGACTCCTACTCCGATAATATTAGAACGTTCTACAGAAAGGAGAAACATTAAACAATATGTTGAAAAAATAAGAGAAGTAGCATTATCAAAGAACATCATTTTAATCGACAATTGGAACATTTGGAACAATGAATTACGAATAAAATTTGGAGATACTTTTTATGATAAACTATTGAGTGATTCACTTCATCCTAATGGATATGGACACAAAGAAATAGCCATTGCTATATTTAAAGAACTAGCAGTGTTCGATGAAAAAGCTTTCACTTGCACAAATCAATTTTCACATACTAACACATCAAAAAAATGAAATATTTTATAATTACATTTATTATATCCTTGATTTGCAATACACATTTAATATGCCAGGATAGATTACCCTTCAGTATCAAAATAATCAAAGATTCCAGAGAAATTATTATGGTACAAGATAAACCCTGGGAAGAGCAAATGATTGGTTATTACAAAGTCTTAAAGACAAATAAAGAAAAATGGCAAATGTGGTATTCTGCTTGGGATAATAACAGGCAAAGCGATTATTCTAACTATTTGACTTATGCACATTCAATAGATGGCAAAAATTGGATAAAATCAATCCCCGGGAAAAACAATAATATTTTAAAGGGAAGTGGCCATCCACAAGTTGACGGCATTGTTGAACAAGATGTAATCATAGATAAATCTTCTATATTAAAATATAAAATGATTTATACAGCTTGTGATTCATCCGATAATAACAAAGAAAAAACATTTTTGGAAGAATCTATTGATGGTATTCATTGGAAAAATAGACGTATTTTATGGAATCGTAAGCATGATTCTCAATTTTCAGTCATAGAAAGAGATAATTTATATTATATTTACCTTAGATATTGGGAAATCCAAAATGGAATCAGATACAGAACAATAGGATTAATCATTACAGATAAAAATTGGAATACAATTTCTGGGCCTAAAAATATACTCAAAGCTAATTTTGACGGGGAGTACCCCCATCTATATAATCCTGCAGCTTCTAAAATAAGCAACCGATTAGATATTCTATTTCCGACATTTTTTAACGAAACAAATAATAAAATTAAAATAGGAGTGGCCTATATGTATAACAATGAAAGCTATTTAACAAATATTAATATAACAGAAGCACTATTTGAAAACGAAAATGTAAACTGGGCTATTGTTATGCCTGGGCTTATAAAGGAAGGGGAAAATACATATTGGCTATATTATTATGGATCAGATATGCAACACAGTGAATATCTTAGTAAAACAAAAGTATTTAAATATTATAGAATTAAAGTACAAATAAAAGAAAAAAACTCCTAGAAGAAACGCCAATAATGTAACAAGTACCACAACATTGACAAAGCCGTTTACAATAACTTTCTTATCCCAAACTCTACTAGTAAGACTAAAATTAAAATATCCCAATAAATAACCATGAAAAAAATACTATTCTTACAATGCTTCTTCTGCCTATTGTGCATAATGAGAACAACCGCTAAGCCTATTATTAGGATTCAGACAAATGTCATTGAACTTATTTTCAAAGTTGCTGATGATGACCGCTTGTACCAATGTTATTTAGGCAAAAGGCTGCACCACAATTCGGACATCGCATACTTCCCACTAGGCAAAGAGGCATACATTACGCATGGAATGGAGGACTATTTTGAACCTGCCATTCATATAGTACACAACGATGGAAACCCCTCTACATTACTGAAATACGTCAAACATACAGAGAATACACTTGAAATGGGTGTCAAAGAAACGATTATCACGCTTCATGATGACCAATATCCAGTTACAGTGAAGCTGCATTACGTAGCGTATGAACAGGAGAATATCATCAAAACATTTACAGAGATTAGTCATCAGGAAAAGGAACCCATCTCATTAGAAAAGTATGCCTCTTCTATGTTACACCTGAATCGATTCAGATACTTTCTCACGGAATTTTCAGGTGACTGGGCAAGCGAAGCGCGTGTAACGGAACGTGAACTTGATTTCGGCAAGAAAGTGATTGATACGAAACTAGGTTCACGCAGCAATATGTTCTGCTCTCCATTTTTTCAGCTTGCTATGAACGAAAAATCTCGAGAGAATGAAGGTGAAGTCTTAGTCGGCACACTAGGATGGACGGGCAATTTTCGTTTCATCTTTGAAGTGGACAATAACGGAGGACTACGCATCATATCGGGCATTAACCCTTATGCGTCGCAATACGACTTAAAACCGGAAGACATCTTCCGCACACCCGATTTCTATTTCACTTACAGTTTCAACGGTAAAGGAGAAGCGAGTCGCAATTTCCATAATTGGGCACGTAAGTATCAGGTGAAGGACGGTCATCAGACGCGCATGACACTACTAAACAACTGGGAAACCACTTATTTCAATTTTGATGAAGAGAAACTAATAGGGCTGATGGATGATGCCGTGACTTTGGGCGTGGATATGTTTTTGTTGGATGATGGATGGTTTGGTAACACATTTCCCCGCAGCAATGATTGTCAAGGACTTGGCGATTGGACCGAAACTAAAAACAAATTACCCAACGGAATTGGTCACCTAACAAGCATAGCCAAAGAAAAAGGTATTAAATTCGGCCTATGGATTGAACCAGAGATGGTGAACCCTAAGAGCGAATTATACAAACAGCATAAAGACTGGATAATACATTTACCCAACCGAAAAGAGTATTACTTCCGCAATCAAATGGTACTTGATCTGAGTAATCCGAAAGTACAAGACTACGTATTTAGCATTGTGGACGGGCTGATGACAAAGTATCCTGATATCGCTTTTTTCAAATGGGATTGTAACAGTCCTATTACTAATATTTATTCCGCATACTTAAAGGAGAAGCAGACACATCTCTATATTGACTATGTACGTGGGCTTTACAAAGTACTGGAACGTATAAAGAGCAAGTACCCTAAGCTACCAATGATGCTTTGTGCTGGTGGTGGCGGACGTTCGGACTATGAAGCACTAAAATACTTTACGGAATTCTGGTGCAGCGACAATACCGATCCGATAGAACGACTTTATATACAATGGGGATTTTCGCAGATATTCCCATCCAAAGTAATGTGCGCCCATGTTACCACCTGGAACAACAGCAGTAGTGTGAAATTCCGCACCGATGTAGCTATGATGTGCAAATTAGGATTCGACATCAAACTGGCAGACATGAGCCCTGACGAGATAGCTTATTGCCGTGAAGCTGTAAAAAATTACAATAAATTAAAAGAGATAGTGCTGGATGGTGACCAATATCGTTTAGTTTCTCCGTACGATAGCGACCATACTTCTACTATATATGTCTCCAAAAACAAAACACGCGCAGTGCTGTTTGCTTTCGACCTTTTCCCCCGATACGCCGAGAAAATACAGCCAGTACGCTTACAAGGATTGGAAACGAACCACATGTATCGTGTCAAGGAAATCAACATGATGCCCGGAGTCCATTCTTCCCTCAATGAAAACGAACAACTCTTTTCCGGTGAGTACCTGATGAACGTCGGAATACAAATGTTCACAGGGAAAAAGATGAATAGTCGTGTGATTGAGATAGTGGCAGAATAACAGAAATGACTTTTAATTAATAGCAATACCCTTGTCTCATTTAAATAATAAATTAAGAATACCATGAAAAATTTATTCTTTACCTCTCTATTCGTATTTTTTTTCTCCCATTGCATGAATGTAGCAGCTGAAGAATTTCCATTCAAACTAGCCTGGAGCACTACGGATTATCTAATAGACAGAAATGAATGCCCCTCTCCCTTCGGAACAGGCAAGTCGCAACAATTTACTGCGTGGCGAGGCGAACGTCTACACGGTAAAATTATTGTTTGGTCTTCCGAAAAGGAGGGTGAAATCAGCTTTAGCGTGGAAGAGCCGAGACAGAACCATTGGGTGGATAACTCTACCACCGGCTTCCTGCGTTATGTAATAACAGATGAACTGGAGAAAGACAAAAAAAGCGGTTGCGGATATCGTCCGGATAAAACGCTATATGACTCATCATTAGTTGCCGATCGTATAGAACCAATACGTACAATCCGCTATGAAGCCAAAACCGTGCAGCCGGTGTGGATTACGTTCGACGTACCGCATGATGCACTCCCTGGCCTCTATCGAGGAAGCGTATCTGTAAAGCATAACGGTAAAGTATGTGGCGTGCTCCCTTACTCTATCCGTGTAATTAATCGTACACTGCCTGTGGCTTCAAAGCAAAAGTTTCATCTAGATCTTTGGCAGAATCCGTTCGCCGTAGCACGTATGGCAGGTGTACCTTTATGGAGCAAGGAACACTTCGACACTATGCGTCCGCTGATGGAGCGGCTGGCAAAGGCAGGCCAGCGGGGTATCACCACCGCCATCACCCATAAACCGTGGAACGGACAAACATATGACTACTTCGCAAACATGATTACCGAAATAAGACGTGTGGATGGTACTTGGATGTACGACTATACGGTATTCGATCGCTGGGTAGAATTTATGCGTTCTTGCGGTATAGGTCCTTATATCTATTGTTATTCTGTCATTCCTTGGGATTTGACCTTCCACTACTTTGACCAAAAAAGCAATACAATGGTAGACCGCAAACTGGCTGTGAACAATCCCGAATTTGACGAATATTGGGTCAATAAACTAAAAGCCTTTGCTACCCATCTAAAAAAGAAGGGGTGGTTCTATCAAACTATCATTGCCATGGATGAGCGCCCCAAGGAGAGTATGGAAGCTGCCTTACGTGTGATTCGCAAAGCCGATGTCGACTACAAGATTTCCTTAGCGGGCAATTACCATAAAGAACTGCAGGATGAGCTGTTCGACCTTTGCATTCCTTATGACAATAAATATCCCGAAGGAGTAGTAGACACACGCCGATCAACAGGTAAAATCACTACTTTCTACACTTGCTGTAAAGAAGCATTTCCCAATACATTCACATTTTCACAGCCCATCGAAGCTTCCACCTTCGGATTGATAGCTGCCGAACGCAACCTGGACGGTTACCTGCGTTGGGCGTACAACAGTTGGGGAATCTCACCCAATGAAGATACTCGTTTTACATCTTGGGCAGGCGGTGATACCTACATTATCTATGCGTTGAACCAGTCGTCCGTCCGCTTCGAGAAGCTGATAGAGGGTATACAGATGTTTGAGAAGATACAAATATTAAAAACTGAGCGAAACAAAACACATGACATCAGTAAACTGTTAGAACCGTTTTCTTACGAAAAACTAAAGAATAGCACTTCGTTACAAAAAGACATTAAGAAAATAAATGCTTATTTGAATAAGGATAACAAGTAACGTATATTAATAATACAACATTGTAGGTTACCCACCATTGATAAAATTCATATCAATGGTGGGATTCTTTTACGAATCAGATATTTTTCAACTACTATATTCACGTCATGCTCCATACAGATAAGACAAAAGGTACTACAAAAGAGAGACCGAATTCATTCCGTCAACTTACTACGGCTAGCCAAGCTCGACATAAAGACTATGTATTTTTAAACTTCCACCCTTAAATGTACTAATTTTACAAAATCACGCTTCAAAATAGCAGACAAAACAGGAAAATAAAGATAAAAAAACGATAAACTCCATCTGCAAATTTTGTATCCAGACGAGCACATTCCGTCCGCTCCGTCAGTAGGTTGTAGCGGAAAGCATAATGCAACTTCAGGTAGCGTGAGAGGCGTTGTATCATCCGTTGCTGTTTCGGTTCCTTTTCTGCCTGCTGTGCTACTGGTTTCTTCGCTTCCACGGCCGAGGGAGCATTTTCTACCCATTCTGTCACTTCATTCTGTCCGTTCAGGCTGAACATGCGCTTTTCAGGATTCTGCTGTTGTGACTTCCAAGTCAGGCGAACGGTGAATTCGCCGTCGCCTGTCACGAGAAATGCCTGCCCTTCGGGCAAGTGGGAACAGGCACGGTTCAGGTCGGCAAGCAGCCGGTCGTACGACGAAACGGCTGGTTCTTCACGAAAAAAGAAATCTCTCAGTTGGCAGATCAGATTCATAGGTGTATTCTTTTTTTTGTAAAGATACGACATCAAGAAAGCGAAGTCAAGTTTTTCAGCGTAAATAACGGACGATAATCAACCATAATCAACGGAAATCAACTTTGCATTGCTTTCACAAGTTGATTTCAAAGACTCCCCTAATGTGATTTCACCACAGGAAACTGATAATAAGACATTTATATTGAAGTATCCATATCGAGCAAGATGACACATTATCGTACAAGCCGAAGACAATGAACACCGCCGTGAAACTCTATCTTTCAACCTACGTCCCTTTCCTGCAACAGATTACACTACAAATGAAGGATTGGAAGCAGATTTGGACAATCCATTACTCACTACCGATATTGCGTTCCTAAACACCTACTTTAGCTCGCTAAACATGAACTTGGCGGACGCAACTATGGACTTTAGCCTGCAAAATATTTTTCCAGCCGTCCTTGCACCACTTCCCTTTTGTGATTTCACAAAAAAAGTGTAGTTTTGCTCTTGAAACAAGTTTTGCAAGATTATGACTAAATTTGAAATAGAAGAAAAGATAGTGGCGATACTCAAGACCGTGTACGACCCCGAAATACCCGTAAACGTATACGACCTGGGCCTGATTTACAAAATTGACGTGACGGACGACTTCAACGTCAGCATCGACATGACGCTGACGGCACCCAACTGCCCGGCGGCCGACTTCATCATGGAGGATATCCGCCAAAAGATAGAGAGCATCGAAGGTGTGGCCTCGGCCACCATCAACCTGGTCTTCGAGCCCGAATGGGACAAGGACATGATGAGCGAGGAGGCCAAACTGGAACTGGGATTCTTATAACAAAAACAATAGCATATCATGAAACAGAAAACACTTGGCCTGCTGGCCTGTACGGCACTGCTCTGCGCCTGCCAGCCCGCACAGAAACAAACGACCATCACCGGCACACTGGCCGGCGTAGAGAGCGATACCCTGATTGTGAACTATTTTGCCGTATCGGACTTAAGCCGCAGCACGATACACCGCGACACCATCGCCTTGCAGAACGGAAGCTTCACCTGCCAGCTGGAGAACGACAGCGTGCCGATGGAGGCCTTCTTCTACGCCCAACCCCGTAACGGAGCCGCCGCCGCATCACTTCGCAAAACCATCACAGTTGTAACCTTCCCCGGCGAAACGGTGGAAGTAAGCGGTTCGATGGACGACTACCACATGAAAGGCAATGCTTTCCACCAGGCCTACGAAGAAGTGCGGGCCCTGTACAAGCCCTATGAGGACGAGATGCACAAGGTGACACAAGTCATCATGGGCATGCAAAGTGATGGCACACTGACACCCCAACGCCTCGACTCCCTGCGCCAAATCTATGAGCCGATCAATGCCGACATGAAAAAAGTAAAGGAAGACTACATCCGCCAGCACCCTGACGAAGACATCTCCGTCTATCTGATATCCGACTTTGGCAAAACCGCGAGTGACCTGCTCGACCTCATCGGCGAAAAGGCACAGAACGGCCCGATGGCTCCCCTCTACAAGGCCATGAAAGAAGCCATCGAGCGGCAGAAAGCCCGCGAAGAAGCGCGCAAAAATATGGTCGAAGGCGTCACAGCCCCTGACTTTACGCTGAAAGATCTCCAAGGCAAAGACCTCACCCTGTCGTCCCTGCGCGGCAAGTATGTAGTACTGGACTTCTGGGGAAGTTGGTGCGGTTGGTGTATCAAAGGTATCCCCGACATGAAGAAATACTACGAAAAATATAAGGACCGCATGGAGATATTGGGTGTGGACTGCAACGATACGGAAGAGAAATGGAAAGCAGCCGTAGAGAAGCATGAACTGCCCTGGCTGCACGTGCGCAATACGGACGAGGCAGACATCACGGTGAAATATGGCATACAAGGCTATCCTACCAAGATTGTCATCGACCCCGAAGGCAAAGTAGCCAAGATTGTGGTAGGCGAAGATCCCGCCTTCTACAAATACCTGGACGAACTGTTCAAATAAAAACCTAACGAATACGCCTTATGAAGAATGTATATTTCCTCTCCGACGCCCATCTGGGTTCGCGTGCCATAGAGCACGGCCGTACGCAAGAACGCCGGCTGGTGAACTTTCTGGACAGCATCAAGCACAAGGCTTCGGCCGTCTATCTGCTGGGCGACATGTTCGACTTCTGGTACGAATTCAAGCTGGTGGTGCCCAAAGGCTACACGCGCTTTCTGGGCAAGCTGTCCGAACTGACGGACCTCGGAGTGGAAGTACACTTCTTTACGGGCAACCATGACATCTGGTGCGGCGACTACCTGACGAAGGAGTGCGGCGTCATCCTGCACCGTAAGCCGCTGACCACAGAAATCCATGGCAAGGAATTCTATCTGGCCCATGGTGACGGACTGGGCGACCCCGACCGTAAATTCAAGTTTCTGCGTGCCGTTTTCCACAGCCATACGTTGCAAACCCTGTTTTCCGCACTTCATCCCCGCTGGAGTGTGGAACTGGGACTGACATGGGCCAAGCACAGCCGCCTGAAACGGGTGGACGGCAAGGAACCTGACTATATGGGCGAAAACAACGAACCACTGGTGCTCTATACCAAAAAATATCTCAAGAGCCACCCCAACATTAATTTTTTCATCTACGGGCATCGCCACATCGAGTTGGACCTGATGCTGAACGCCTCATCGCGTATCGTCATTCTGGGCGACTGGATCAACTACTTCTCGTACGCCGTATTCGATGGTGAACACCTGTTTTTGGAAAACTACATCGAAGGCGAAACAAAACCCTGACAAAATAGAAACGTTGTCTGACAAAACTGACATCCTTTATGGAAAAGAAGAAAGACGGATTTCCCAATGAAAAGGCCATTGTGATTCCTCAAGAGATTCTCCTCAAGGTGCAAAAGAATCCCATGACCAGCCTGCTCTATCCGACCGATATCGGCTACTATCCCCATGCGGAGAACCATTATCGGCAACGGGAAGAAGGCAGTGAACAACACATTCTGATCTATTGTCACGAAGGAGAAGGCTGGTATGACATCGGAAAAGGTCGATGTTTCATAAAAAAGAACCAGTTCTTCATCATCGAAGCCGGTACGCCTCACACCTATGTCGCATCGGCCCAACACCCATGGAGTATCTATTGGGTACATTTTGCCGGCGAAAAAAGCTGCCTCTTTGCCGAACTGTTTAATCGGACCAGTCATATCGATGACTCACCTTCCGCCCGATTCGACGACCGCATTCGCCTGTTCAATGAAATCCTGGTAAATCTGGAGATGGGATACAGTGTGGAAAATCTGGAATATATCACCCTCTGCCTATGGTACCTGCTGGGAAGCTTCAGATACATCCCTCAATTCAGAGAAATAAACAAGCCACAAACACAAGACACCATGCAGAAGGTCATCAACTTCATGAAAGCCAACCTGAACAAGCAGCTCACACTGGAGGACATCGCACAGAGCGTAAACTATTCGCCCGCATACCTGAGTACCGTATTTACCCAAAAAGCCGGCATGTCTCCCATCAGCTATTTCAATCAGCTGAAAATACAGAAGGCATGCCAGCTCTTGGACTTTACGGACAAGAAGGCTAAGGAAATAGCCTTCGAACTGTCCTTCAGCGATCCCTACTACTTCTCAAAGGTATTCAGTAAATACATGCACATGTCTCCTAAAGAATACCGCATGAAGAAGAAGGGATGACACACATATAAATTATTCACACATTTTCAGTAACTGTTGTCCTACCTGATGATTGATATCAAGGCGTACCACTTCAGACAGGAACTTACGGGCCTGTTCTTTATCACCCAATCCCAAGTAGCCTAATCCCATTACCAGGTTACAATGAATGAGATTGCGCACATTCAGATCGTCATCCCAAATCAGCAGGTCGGGAAGTGAAACGGCAAAATAATCGATTTTGACTTTATCGAACAGATGTTTCTCGCCATGCTTGATGAGACGGTTGAAACGACTGCGTGCCTTGTCTTCTTCACCCAGTTTACGCCAGGCCAGTCCCTGATAGAAAATCTTGTCCGGTTGCTGATCGTTATAGAAGAATGCGATAGCCGGTTCAGCCGAACCTTTGGTAGCCCGTTCAAAGTAAGCTTTCGCCTGCTCCATGTCTCCCAGTCCTTCGTAAGCGCATCCCAACCAATAGTGAATATCATTTTCCTCAGCCATCGAGAGCTTTCCTTCACCCAAATTATCAGGATATTTTTCTGTTTCCTTCAACAATCTTACGGCATCGGCATAACGCTTCTCGGCCAAAGCCTGCTTGGCCAGCTCCACACGACAGAATACATACTGGCTCGTCACCTTACCTTCACCACCTTCCCACGGATGGAACTTGCGTGAATTGATCAAGTCATATGCCTTCTGATACTCACCCAACTGATTATAAAGTGTGATACGCTCAATGCACAAGTCATCGCGCTGTTCTACTTCGTTCGTATGAGCTTCCAGGAAATCCAGACGCTGACGATGCGGATAGCGAAGTTTCTTATACAACTGGTCAAGTTCCATCAGGATACGTGCATCAGTCGTATCAAGGCTATAGGCTTTCTCCAAAGCTTCACGTGCCTTTTGAGGATTGCGCTGTTTGTTGTAATAAGCTAAAGACAAATTGCGCAATACCGTCGGAAATCGGTCGTCGAGAGCAACCGACGTTTCCCAACATGTCACAGCATCATCGTAACAACGAACGGCATAATGGAAATTACCCAAATAGTAAGGAGCCTTGGATCCTGTCGGGTTCAAAGTCATGGCATCCTGCAACATCAAGACTTCTTCCAGTTTATTGGGGAAACAATAATCCGGACACATCTGTTCTGCTTTCTGATAGTAAGCCAATGCTTCATCCTTCTTTCCTGCTTTCGAAGAGAAGTAACCCAATGCATAATATACCATCGGATACGTATTCTCTGTATCTTCTGTTACAAAAGAAAGCAATTGCAAAGCCTCATCATACATGCCGGCCGAAGCATAATCAATGGCATATTCGATATAACTATGAACAGCACCGCGCATCAACGTCTTCAAATCTTGCTTCACGGCCGCTGCCTCTTCCATCTTACCCAATATTTTTTTAATCAAATAGGCTTCAAAACGGCATCCCATATTGAAGCGGTCCATCGACAAGGACTCATCAACCAATGCCATTGCACGGGTATAATCACCTGTCTTCCGCAAGAAGGAAGTCTTCAACTGACGTCCCTTATGATTCAACCAGTTGCGATAAAGCGAACGGTTTATATGATCCAATCCGCTTTCATAATCCTTTCGAATCATGTCGATCTGAGCCAGTCCCATATAACCGGCATCCTGCCAAGCTGCATTCCAGGTAGCTTTGAAGAAAGCGTCATAAGCGCCGTCTATATCACCCTGCATCTTCTTGCTCCAACCCAAGTTATAATATGGTTCACCGTCATAAGGATTTGGATTACGTTCCGTCTGTGTCTTAATGGCACGATCAAAATATTTTTGGGCCTCGGCAAAACGTCCACGACGCATCAGCAGCAAACCGACCGCATTATTGCAGCGAATGTCGCTCTCGTCACGACTCAAGGCTTCCATATAATAGTCCAACGGCTGGTACGTGGCATGACGATATTGCTCCAGATGATGTCCGGTCAGGAAGAGCTGCTCCATACTGGCTATCTGCTTGGGGTCGAGCGCAGCCTTAGCCGGCTCAGGTATCGGTCTGATCTCAGGTTTATCCGCCTGATAACTTACCATCACGTTGCCTTTTTCATCCAACACAACCAATTTTAAGTCTTCAGCCTTCTGCGTGTCGCATTCCACCACTTGCATATAAGTATGCTCGGGAGAAACCGCTGTAAGCGTATCCAAATAAATACGGTGATTTTCCACATTAGTCAGCATGACACGCACTTCGCGATGGGCAGCCGTCGTATAGAGGATGACCTTCATCCGTCCGTCTCCCTCGGGAAGCAGATTGATCAAGGCATCCCGAGTGGCGTTCTTCACCAGGCCAACTTTCTGATAAGGCATGAAATACTGTACCCAAGACTTCTCCTCGTAAGGTTGAAGCCACGTGAAGTCCGGCTGATTGTCGCAATACATACCGGTCATCAGTTCAATATAAGGTCCGTCTTCATCCGTCAAGTTGCGGTCCCACGCCTGTCCAAAATCACCGTTACCCCACGTCCATTGCTTCTTGCCGGCATTCACGTGATGGTCTGCCACATGGAGGAGTCCGGCTTCGATATGTTCCTCGTAACCGCCAACAAAGTCGTACTTCGAATTGATGGCCATATAGGATGTCGGAACCGGAATGTTCTTATAGCGCGAAATATCCACACCTGCCGAATAATCCACCTTGTAATATTCACCGGTAGCAATCGGGAAACTTGACACCGCACGCTTACCATGATCGAAGACAGCATTCACATCGGGCGGGAATACCGAATAATAATCTTTGTTCACTACCACAGCCGGATTGGCCCACCACAGAAACGTTTGCGGAAACGGCGTACGATTGTACACCTTTGCCTTGATTTCGATATAGGCTTTACCGGGATAAAGTGTAAAACCAGCCATACCTTTGGTACGGAACATTCGTTCCACCTCACTACACCACACCGTTTTACTACCATCCGGAAACTCCTCTATCATGCAGTCTGTGGGCAAATAGGTACTGGGACGATGGTGTTGCGGCCAGTTGAATTCGATACCACCTGAAATCCAAGGGCCGGTCAAACCTACCAATGCAGGTTTGATAACCTGGTTGTAATAGACGAAATGACGTTTCTTCACTTTATCATATGCCATCTGGATACGTCCGCCCAATTCAGGTAAAATCATTACCTTGATATACTCATTCTCAATGAAGAATGCACGCCAGGGACGGTCGTGTTTCTCATCCTCTATTTTTTCTACTACCGGATAAGGATAGACCGCACCCGAACTACCTTGATAGACACGCTTTTCGAGAAAAATCGGATTCTTTTCTTCCTTACCAATTCCATAAGTAGGCAACATCACGACTTCTTCCCAAGCCTTTACTTCCGAAGTATTTACGGTACTTCGTGTCAGATATTCTGTTATTGCTTCCATAATTTATTTTAGCTTAAAATATTCTTTTATCACCAACCACTTTCATGTAAATTTGACAACAAAAGCCACATTATTTCCAACTGCAAAGTAAGAAGAAACTAAAGAAAAGGAAAATGGAATATTTATCTGAATTGATGTAATTTTCTACGAACAGCAAAAAATAAATCAGCATAAAAGAAGGTTACAAAAAAGCTCTTCATTATCGCGATATCACCCTAACAAACAAAAAAAGAGGCCTTACTGACCTCTTTATTTACACACAACAAACAGTTATCAAAGCAATGCATTCAGAGCCGCTTCATAATCAGGCTCATCCGAAATAACTTTAACCAATTGCGTATAGCGTACCTTACCAGCTTCATCAACTACAATGACCGCACGTGCCATCAGACCCTCCAGCGGACCGTCGACCAGGCGGAGGCCGTAGCCTTCCACGAAGTCATGGCTACGGAACAGCGAAAGCGGCACCACATTGTCCAGTCCTTCAGTTGTACAGAAACGGGACTGCGCAAAGGGCAGATCCATCGACAGGCAAAGCACGACAGTATTTTCCAGTTTCGAAGCACGAGCATTGAACTGACGTACAGACAGAGCACACATCGGCGTATCAAGGCTGGGAAAGATATTCAAAATTATCCGCTTGCCCCGATAGGACGACAGGCTGACTTCCTCCAGCGTAGCATTCACCGCGCGGAAGTCGGGCGCTTCCTGTCCCACCTTCACCATCTGTCCGCAGGTATGAGCCTCCGCTCCACGGCAAATGACCACTTCTCCTCTCTCTCGTGCAGGATTCCCGCCCTGCGCAGCCGCCTTCAGCGGCATCAGGCCCAGCACCAGAACAGCGCATAAACCCAACATCATTTTCATTGTATCCATATCGCAAAATCTGTTTCCTTATACAACAATCCCACGCAACATTTGGTTGCATGCCCTGCAAGAATTACCTATTCTTTAGATAAAACAGGCTGCCCCTCGGCACACAAAAATAAAAACTATGTTTTTTCTCTTTTGTACTTCGCCCGGTTTACCTATCTTTGCCTTATACCAAAAACAAACAAGATGATGGACACAAGAATCACATCCCCCCGCATCACCGAGCTGAAGCCCGGTGAGATATTCGTTTTCGGCAGCAACCTGGAAGGTGCCCACGGCGGAGGCGCCGCCCTGCTGGCCTGGAAGAAGTGGGGAGCCGTATGGGGACAGGGCGCAGGCCTGCAGGGACAGACCTACGGCATCCCGACCATGCACGGAGGCCCCGACGCCATCAAACCCTATGTGGACGACTTCATCCGCTTCGCCCGCGAGCATTCCGAACTGACGTTCCTCGTCACGGAAATAGGCTGCGGCATCGCCGGATTCAGGCCGGAGGAGATTGCCCCGCTCTTCAAGGACGCGGTGGGAGTAGCGAACATCCACCTGCCTCAACGCTTCTGGGAGGTGCTGAACGCAAAGTAAAGACGCGTGCGCCGACGGCCCAGAGCCACCAGAATGCACACCAGCGAACAGAAGGCGCAGACCACGAAGACGATACCCGTGGACGAAAGGATGTTGCCCATACCGACCAGCGGCGATACGATGCCGCCCGCAGCAAAGCACACGGCACCGAGCAGCGCCGAGGCCGTGCCGGAATTCTCCCGCTGGCTTTCCATCGCCAAGGCTGTGCTCGAGGTGAACGTCATGCCCATGCTGAACAGCAAGCCCAGCATCAACACCTCGTAAACCCAGAAACCGCATCCCGACATGAGAGCCGCGCACTGGAGTACCGATATGACGGCCATACCACAACAACCCACCAACGTGCAGCTTTCAGGTCGGTGGAACTTGACCGACAAGGCGGCTGCGATTCCAATAGCCAACGCATTGACACCAAAACAAAGGCTGAAAGCAAAAGCCGAAAACCCATAATGCTGCTGTACAATGAAAGGCGAGGAAGCGATGTTGGCAAACAGTACGCCCTGAGCGAAGGCCATCTGAAGGACGTAACAAACGTAGCGCCGGTCGCACAGGACAATACCGAAACTACGGAACGTATCAGTCCACTGCTCCGCCGAACGTTGGTCGCGGGACAACGATTCCCGAAAATGACAACAACCAGCCAGTAGCAGAATGCCCAATCCGAACAAAATCCAAAAGATACCCTGCCAACCTATTAGGTCAGTCAATAGCCCGCCCACGATAGGAGCTGCCACAGGAGCTACCCCATTGATCGCCCCGATAACCGCCAACATCTTGGCCAGTTCGCGACTGGAGAACTTGTCCGTCGCTACAGAACGCGAAATAACAATGCCACCCGCACCCGCAATACCCTGTAGCAGGCGAAAAGCCACAAACTGCTCGATGCTCCGCGAGAACAGACACAGCAGCGTGGAGGCAATGAACAACCACATGGCCACCAGCAGCGACAGACGGCGTCCGTAGCGGTCGCTCAGCGGGCCAAAGAACACCTGCCCCACCGCCAGACCAATCATACTGGTCGTCAGTCCCAACTGTACCATCGAAGAAGTGGTACTGAAATAATCGCCCATCGAGGGCAGGCTGGGCAGATACATGTCGGTGACGAACGGACCGAAAGCGGTCAGCATGCCCAGCAATATCAACAAGAATACTTTGGAACTTTCTTTTACCATACTATCTACATATCTTTGAAAAGCGTGGCAAAGTTACCATGAATTCCTGCAACCTGTAACACCACGTACCACTGCCTATCACCCTTTTTGGAAAACATTTTCAGAAGTTAACAAGCCAAGGGCATTTCCGTCCGAGTGAGCACCAGGAATCATGCAGATTGAGACAGATTTATTTGTCTCAACTTTCTACTTTTCTTATTTTTGCATCCATCAAACCAAAGCAAGAACCACAACATGCAATACCTACTCAACGCCCCCGCCTCGCTGTACGCCACCGCCTCGCTGTACGCCACCGTGCAGCTGCCCGCCTCGAAGAGCATCAGCAACCGCGCACTGATCCTGCATGCTCTATCGGGAGGTAGCACACGTCCTGAGAATCTGAGCGACTGCGACGATACACAAGTAATGATACGTGCCCTAGACCACATGCCCGACGTGATAGACATCCACGCCGCCGGCACAGCCATGCGCTTCCTCACCGCCTACCTCTGCGTGACGCCGGGCACGCACACCATCACCGGCACTGAACGCATGCAACAGCGCCCCATCCGTATTCTGGTAGACGCCCTGCGCACACTGGGAGCTCGTATCGACTATACTGGCAATGAAGGCTTTCCGCCCCTGCGCATCAACGGCACCCAGCTGACGGGCAGCGAAATCGAACTGGCGGGCAACGTGAGTTCGCAATACATCTCGGCACTGCTGATGATAGGCGCCGTGCTACCCGTGGGGCTGAAGCTGCGGCTAACGGGCGACATCATCTCGCGCCCCTACATCAACCTGACACTGCAACTGATGCACGACTTCGGCGCACAAGCCGGATGGACATCCGAAAACAGCATTAGTGTAGCACCCGGCGGTTACCACGACACGCCTTTCCGTGTAGAAAGCGATTGGAGCGCAGCCTCCTACTGGTACCAAATGACAGCCCTAGCGGCCGGTTCTCCTGAGGTAGAATTGTTGGGACTCTTTGCCAACAGCGCGCAAGGCGACAGCCGTGGTGCCGAACTCTTTGCCCGACTGGGTGTACAGACGGAATATACTCCACAAGGCGTGAAGCTCCGCAAGCAAGGACATCCCGTCGTACGTCTGGATGAAGACCTGGTGGATATCCCCGACTTGGCCCAAACATTCGTCGTAACCAGCTGTCTGCTGGACGTTCCTTTCCGCTTTACAGGTCTACAAAGCCTTAAAATCAAAGAAACCGACCGCATCTGTGCCCTCATTACCGAACTGAGGAAGCTGGGCTACGTGGTACACGCCGAACAAGACAGTATCCTGTGGTGGGACGGCGAACGATGCCCTGCCGACGAGCAACCCGGCATAGACACCTACGAAGACCATCGCATGGCCATGGCTTTCGCCCCTGCCTGTCTCGTCTGCCCCAGCATCCGCATCAACGAGCCGCAGGTGGTGAGCAAGTCCTATCCCCGCTACTGGGACGACTTGCAGGCAGCAGGATTCGGCATTACGGCATATCCCGAAAGCAGATAAACAACAGGTTTCCGCTATTTTAGAACATCCGGCCTCGTCGTGCCCCAAATCTGTGTATCTTTACTTCACTTCGGAATCAAAAGCTTGAAAACTTCGTTTTCGCTTTGTGCTTCTCTAAGTTTGCACTACCTTTGCAAAGCTATATATAAATAAGGTATGTGGATACTGATCGTTAGTCTGATAGTCCTGGCTGTGGTAGCAGCTGTAGCCGGAGTAATACGCAACCGCCACTTACGCAAACAAGTGGAAAGCGGCGAACTGGAAGCTATACCCGAAACCGTGCAAGTGGACTCGGAATGTTGCGGACAGCACGAAGTGTGCGAAAAGGAAAGCCTCCTGGCTGCCGTCAGCAAGAAGATAGAATACTACGACGACGAAGAACTGGACCAATACATCGGCACGCCCGGCGACTCTTATACAGCTGAACAGGAGGAGGAGTTCCGCGACGTATTCTACACCATGCAGGCCGAAGACGTAGCCGGATGGGTACGCAGCCTGCAGCTCCGCGGGATTGCTCTGCCGGACAACCTGAAGGACGAAGTCTTTCTCGTTGTCGGAGAACTGAGAGCCAATCCGCATAAGAAGTAATTAAGGAGGTAGAGAAGATAAAGGCCGATAGTTATTATTAACCACTAAAAAAAGCTGCTAAAAACATGGACCTGTTACAATATACATTTTTCCAACACGCCCTGCTGGGCAGCCTGCTGGCAAGTATTGCCTGCGGACTGGTGGGTACGTACATCGTGACGAGGCGGCTGGTATTTATTAGTGGTGGACTGACACATGCCTCGTTCGGCGGTATCGGACTGGGGCTGTACACGGGGATCTCGCCCATTCTATCCGCTGCCCTGTTTGCCGTTTTGTCGGCCTTCGGCGTGGAATGGCTCAGCAAGCGCAAAGACATGCGCGAAGATTCGGCCATTGCGGTATTTTGGACACTGGGAATGGCGCTGGGTATCATGTTCACTTTCCTGTCGCCCGGCTTTGCACCCGACCTTTCGGCCTACCTCTTCGGTAACATCCTGACCATTACAGCCAGTGATATCGCATTATTAGGTGTCCTATCGGTTGTTTTAGTTGTATTCTTTGGCCTCTACCTGCGCCCTATTGTCAGCATCGCGTTCGACCGCGAGTTCGCCCGTTCACAAGGACTGCCCGTAGAGTTCTTCGAATATGCCCTGATGCTGTTCATCGCCCTGACCATCGTGGCCTGCCTGCGCATGGTAGGTATCGTGTTGGTCATCTCACTGCTCACTATCCCGCAGATGACGGCCAATCTCTTTTCACACCGTTTCCACCGCATCATCTGGCTATCCATCGGCATCGGCTACCTCAGCTGCCTGGGAGGACTGCTGCTGTCGTTCTACCTGAACGTACCCTCGGGAGCATCCATCATCTTCTTCTCCATCCTTATTTATGCCGTATGCAAGACAGGGAAAAGCCTCTACATCGCCAACCTGAAGAAGCAAAACAGATTATAACCATACATTAAAATAAGAATCATACAATGGAAATCAACATCCAATCATTAGACCAGATTCACGAAGCCGCCCGCCAATTTGTCGAGGCCATGGGCGACAATACCGTCTTTGCTTTCTATGGCAAGATGGGTGCCGGAAAGACCACCTTCATCAAAGCCGTCTGCGAGGAGCTGGGCGTGAGCGATGTCATCACATCACCCACTTTCGCCATCGTCAACGAATACCGTTCCGACCTGGCCGGAGAGCTTATCTACCACTTCGATTTCTACCGCATCAAAAAGCTCGAAGAAGTGTACGATATGGGATACGAGGACTACTTCTACAGCGGTGCCGTGTGCTTCATCGAATGGCCTGAACTGATTGAAGAGCTGCTGCCGGGCAATACGGTGAAAGTAACCATCGAAGAGGTAGAGAACGGCGCACGCCGCCTGACACTGGAAGAATTAGCCTGACCGTCGCCATGGCCAGCCAATATCTGATACAAGGCATCTTTGCCACGGCAGGCATCGTCAGTCTGCTGGCAGCCCTGCTGGACTGGGACTGGTTCTTCACGGCGCGCAACACACAATTCGTCGTGCGTAACGTGGGACGTCGCCAGGCCCGCCTGTTCTACGGCATACTGGGACTGATTCTGATAGCTACGGCTGTGTTCTTCGTACTGAACACACCACCAGCATAAGACAGGCCTGCTGAGACAGTGCTTCGTCACCCTCTGACGAAGTGCTTTCTCACCCTCTCAGGAAGTGCTTTATGACCACCTAAGGAAGTGCTTCATGAAAACGTCATGCCGTGCTTCGTCAGAAAGCGACAAAGCACGGCATGAACGGAAAAGGGAAAATGTCGGCTTATTCGTTGCCGCCCAATGAGTCGGTATATTCCATCTCACCCTGAACGACAAAAAGCAGTTCTTCGGGGTCATACTCACCCATTTCGTCCTTACGGGCTTCCTTGATGATGTAGTCCACAATCTTCTCCAGATCGATATCGATATAGCCATCTTTATCGGGCTGGGCGTCGAGGATTCCACTCTCTACATAATACTCGTCTATCACGTCGAGGAAGTAATACAGTTCGTCGTCGGAAAACTTCTCCTTCAGATCCTGCGGCAAATAGTTTTTGATGAACTCGATGGTCTTCTCGTCATCCAGATCATCCTGCAAGAATTCGTCTACTGTTCCCATATTATTGAATGATTTTAAAGTGACAAAGGCTACAAATGCAACCGCCCCTGTACGGGATGCGTCCACATTTGCAGCCTTCTGACTATGATTTACAACAAAGCGTCAATCTTGGCAGCGTATGCCGATTTGGGAGCGGAGCCCACCTGTTTGTCCACCAGCTTGCCGTCCTTGAAGAACAGCACGGTAGGGATGTTGCGGATGCCGAATTCGGCAGCCACGTCACCGTTCTCGTCCACATCGCACTTGCCGATGAGCACCTTGCCTTCGTATTCGGCTGCCAGCTCCTCGATGATGGGAGCTACCATCTTACAAGGTCCGCACCACGGTGCCCAAAAATCTATCACTACAGGCTTTCCTTCTGCGAGCGTTGCCTGATAATTGCTGTCAGTAATCTCCAATGCCATTGTCTTAAGCTTTTAATTTATTGATTATTATTAATTTATTATCCAATCATTTCTTAACCGATTGCATGGGCAAAGATAGTGAAAGGTGAGAGCATAAACAAATGAAAATGTAATTTTCAATTTGGTTATGCCGAACCGTATCCTATCTTATGTAAAAAGAACTAATTGATTCGGAAATCCAGTTCCGGACGTTCTTTTAAATAAGAAATCAACTCACGTCCCACAGAGAGCTTCACCGGACGCGATACCATATCGAGCGTCATCTTCGTCTCAGGATCGGAAACCTTGACATAGAGTTCCGTAGAACCAGGATGCTCTTTCGTGAGATCCACCAGTTCGTTCACCAATTCCGTGTTGAGCACCGTAAGAGGAATGAGGATAGTGATCTTGCTAATCAGCTTCTCCTTGACATCGGGCAACAGCTCAATGGACGTAATCTTCAGCTCAAGTTCATTCTGCCTCCACTGCTTGGGCTGGCAACGTGCCTTTATATAGAGGAAGGTACGTTCACCTAAGTAACCCTGATAAGTAACCCAGTCATTACCGAAAAAGGGTATCTCGGCCGCACCTGAATAATCTTCTATCTTAGCAATGCCATAAGGGTTACCATTCTTGCTGGTACCACGGCGCAGGGCAGTGACGATACCACCCATGGTAATTTCGCGTCCCACAAGTGACTCCTTATTTTCGAGTTCGGCCATGTGAGTATTGCACACATGCTCCAGCACCACGGCATACTCGTCCAGCGGATGGGCCGAAAGATAGATACCTACCAGATCGCGCTCCTTGTTCAGACGGTCGAGGTCGCTCCACCGTTCGGCATCGGGCACTTCAGGTGTGGCAATATCCACCACGTTCTCGCCACCGAAAAGCGAATTGGCAGCTGCTGCCTTGTCAGCCTGATAACGGTTACCATAGCGTACGAGTGATTCCAAGAAGACTTCTCCCTTGGAGTTGAGAGCAAAATACTGTTCGCGGCGCAGTTCAGGGAAACTGTCGAAACCTCCGGCCAAAGCCAGACACTCGAGGTTCTTCTTGTTGCAGGCATTGAGGTTGACACGCTGCACGAAGTCAAATATACCGGTATAAGGGCCGTTTTTCTCACGTTCTTCCATGATGCTCTGCACGGCGCCCTCGCCCACTCCCTTCACGGCACCCAGTCCGAAGCGGATGTTACCTTCGGGGTTGACGGTGAACTTCAGGTTACTCTCGTTTACATCGGGTCCCAGCACCTTGATGCCCATCGACTTGCATTCGTCCATCAGTTTGGTAATGGTAGTGATGTCCGAGAGGCTTCGGCTCATGACGGCTGCCATGTACTCGGCAGGATAGTTGGCTTTCAGGTAAGCTGTCTGATAGGCTACCCACGAATAGCATGTGGCATGTGACTTGTTGAAGGCGTAGGAGGCAAACTTCTCCCAGTCGGCCCAGATTTTCTCCAATACCTTGGGATCGTGGCCGTTCTTCTGCCCGCCGGAGATGAACTTCGGCTTCATGTGATCCAGCTTGTCGCGCAACTTCTTACCCATCGCCTTACGAAGAGCATCGGACTCACCACGGGTAAAGTCGGCCAGCAGACGGGAAAGCAACATCACCTGCTCCTGATAGACGGTGATGCCGTAGGTATCCTTCAGGTACTTCTCCATGATGGGAATATCGTACTCAATAGGCTTGCGCCCCCATTTACGGTCGATGAAGTCGGGGATATAGTCCATAGGACCCGGACGGTAGAGGGCATTCATGGCGATGAGGTCCTCGAACGTACTGGGCTGAAGCTCGCGCAGGTACTTCTGCATGCCGGCCGACTCGAACTGGAAGGTTCCGATGGTACGGCCGTCGCAATAGAGCTTGTAAGTGGCAGGGTCGTTGATCGATATCTTGTCGATATCGATGTTGATGCCGCGGTGCAGACGGACGTTCTCCACCGCTTCCTTTATAATAGACAGGGTCTTCAACCCCAGGAAGTCCATCTTGATCAGGCCGGTATCTTCGATGACCGAACCTTCGTACTGGGTGACGAGCATCTTCTCACCCGTTTCCTTGTCATCGGCGGTACTGACGGGCACCCAGTCGGTAATGTCGTCACGGCAAATGATGGTACCGCAGGCATGCACACCCGTACCACGCACGTTGCCTTCGAGCATCTTGGCATATTTGATGGTATCGCGCACCAACGGGTCGGGCGAAGCTTCGGCCGCCTGAAGTTCGGGTACATATTCGATGGCATTGGGCAGGTTCAGTTTCTTGTCGGGAATCTTGTCGGGAATCAGCTTGCACAAGCGGTCGGACTCAGACAAAGGCAACTTCTGCACACGTGCTACATCCTTGATGGCCAACTTGGTAGCCATGGTACCGTAAGTAATGATGTGCGCCACCTTCTCCTGTCCGTATTTCTCGGTCACCCAGCGGAGCACCTCGCCGCGGCCGTCGTCATCGAAGTCCACATCGATATCGGGAAGGGAGATACGGTCAGGATTCAGGAAACGCTCGAACAGCAAGTCGTACTGGATGGGGTCTATCTTCGTGATGCCCAAGCAGTAGGCCACCGCCGAACCGGCCGCCGAACCACGTCCCGGCCCCACGGATACGCCGAGCTGGGTGCGGGCGGCATTGATAAAGTCCTGCACGATAAGGAAGTAACCCGGGAAACCCATCGTCTTCATAATATAGAGCTCAAACACCAGACGCTCTTTCACTTCTTCACTTAACGGATCGCCATAAAGACGTTTGGCACCATCGAATGCCAGTTTGGCCAGGTAGTCGGCCTCCAACTTGATACGATACAGCTTCTCATAGCCTCCCAAACGCTTGATCTTGGCGTTGGCAGCTTCCTCGTCAAGCACCACTTCGCCGTTCTCATTGCGGGTGAACTCGTTGAACAGGTCCTGTTCGGTATATTTCTTGCGGTATTCCTCCTCCGTACCGAAGTCTTCGGGGATGGCAAAGGTAGGCATGATGGGCGCATGGTCAATGGAATAGAACTCCACTTTATCGAGAATCTCAAGCGTATTTGCCAGGGCTTCAGGCACATCGGCAAAAAGTTCGTTCATCTCAGCCTTGGTCTTCATCCATTCTTGCTTAGTGTAAAGCATGCGGGTAGGGTCATCAAGGTCCTTGCCCGTACTGAGGCAGATGAGACGGTCGTGTGCCTCAGCGTTCTCTTCATCTACGAAATGAACGTCGTTCGTACAAATCAGCTTGATGCCAAACTTCTTACTGTATTCCAGCAGCTTGGCGTTTACCTTCTGCTGCATGGGATAGGCCTCATGGTTAGCCCGCGGCACGGTAGCCTTGTGGCGTTGCAACTCCAGATAAAAGTCGTCGCCAAAGAGGTTCTTATACCAGCGGATGGCTTCTTCGGCCTCCTCATACAGGTCGTTGGTAATCTTCTTGGGAATTTCACCACCCAGGCAGGCGGAGCAAACAATCAGCCCTTCATGATACTTCTCCAGCTCGTTTCGGTCGGTACGCGGACGCATATAATAACCCTGCGTCCAAGCATGCGACACCAACTTGATAAGGTTGTGGTAGCCTTTCTCATTTTTAGCCAACACCACCAAGTGATAGCCGCTTTGGTCGGGTTTGCCTTCTTTCTTGTCCATCGTACGACGTGCTACGTACATCTCACAACCGATAATAGGCTTAAAGATACGAGCTTCTGCCGCTGCAATTTTCTCCCGGCAATCTGCCAGTGCAGCTTCCTTGTCCTCGCATTCCTCCTTACCACTCTCGATGTCGGCCATCTTTTTCTTCAGGTCCTTGATTTCTCCTTTCGGACCACCGTTCTTCTTATTGACGTAGTTAGTGAATTCTTTGATGCCGAACATGTTGCCATGGTCGGTCACCGCGATGCCTCGCATACCGTCCTTCATAGCCTTGTCCACCAGGCGGCTGACACTGGCCTGGCCATCCAGCAACGAATACTGAGTATGTACATGTAGATGAACAAAATCTTGCATAAAATCTCCTTTCAAATTGGAGCATAAAGGTACAATCTATCCATTTTTCAGCCAAAATAATCCTCAAAAAATTACTTGTAGACGCATTTCTTTCCCAATTTCTTGTTAGATTTTTAAAATAGCCCTATTTTTGCAAGTAATTACTAATTCCAAAACAACTCTATAAACGCGGGTTTACATGGGCAGACTAAAAAGACTAAAAAAGATACGTATACACCGTGAGGGAACTCACACACTGATCGGAAGCCTGTTGCTGCTATTGGTAGTCAACTCCGCCTTATATTTCGGACTAAATAACAAAGTTCCATTTTATATTGTCGGAGCCATCAGTCTTATCGTATACGGCATATTGGTAAATTTCTTCCGCTGCCCAATTCGCCTTTTCGGTCAAGACACTGAAAAGGTCGTAGTAGCCCCTGCCGACGGAAAGATTGTAGTTATTGAAGAAGTCGAGGAAAACGAATATTTTCACGACCGTCGTCTGATGATTTCTATCTTCATGAGTCTGGTCAACGTACACGCTAACTGGTATCCCGTAGACGGCACCATCAAGAAAGTGGGACACCAAAACGGCAAATTCATGAAGGCGTGGCTGCCCAAAGCCAGTACGGACAACGAGCGCTCGATGGTAGTCATCGAAACTCCCGAAGGCATAGAAGTAATGGCACGCCAGATAGCTGGAGCCATGGCACGCCGCATCGTCACTTATGCCGAACCAGGCGAAGAATGCTACATCGATGAACATATGGGCTTCATCAAGTTTGGTTCTCGTGTAGATGTTTACCTGCCTTTAGGAACAGAAGTACTTGTCAAACTGGGGCAATTGACAACGGGTAACCAAACTGTCATTGCCAAACTAAAATAATATCCAAGTTATGGCTAACTGCATCACTCGACATATTCCTAACGCACTGACCTGCCTGAACTTGTTTTCGGGCTGCATCGCCGGCGTGATGGCCTTCGAAAGCCGCTACGAACTGGCGCTGCTGTTTATCATCATCAGTGCCGTGTTCGACTTTTTCGACGGACTGGCCGCACGTGCACTGGATGCACATTCCCCTATCGGCAAAGATTTGGATTCGTTGGCCGACGACATCAGCTTCGGCGTGGCACCGTCGCTCATCGTCTTCTCCCTGTTTAAGGAGATGCCCTACCCCGCCTATATGGAAGGCATGGCGACCTGGCTTCCCTACTCGGCTTTCCTCATCTCCGTATTCTCGGCCCTGCGCCTGGCGAAGTTTAACAACGATACGCGCCAGACGACTTCTTTCATCGGTCTGCCTGTGCCTGCCAACGCGTTGTTCTGGGCCTCGCTCGTAGCGGGCTACCATCCGATACTGACCGGCGGCAATGTTCATCCGCTCGGACTGCTGGCACTGGTCTGCCTCTTCTCTTGGCTGCTGGTATCGGAGATTCCGATGTTCTCGCTGAAGTTCAAGAACCTGTCGTGGAAGGACAACAAAGTGAGCTTCATCTTCCTGCTGCTCTGCATCTACTTCCTGGCGACCTTGCAAGTGCGCGGTTTTGCCACCTGCATTATCTGGTACATCCTGCTGTCATGGTTTACCGGCCGGAAGAAATAAACTTTCCGTCTGGCACGATTGTTGTAGTAGTGTTATCAGAACCAACTTAAACACTCAATACACATGTTACATTTCTTAGGATTTCTGTTTATACTCATTATAGCAATACTGATTATCGGTCTCAGTATTATCGGTAGTATTGTACGCGGCATCTTCGGACTCGGACGGAAAAAAACGTCTTCGCAGGACTTCCGAAGCTATACATTCTACGGAGACAACCGGCAATCATCACGTACCTCGACCGACACGACCGACGGCATCCGCCCCGAAGAAGGTGAAATACACATCAAACATAAGGAACGTATCTTCTCCAAGGATGACGGAGAGTATGTAGACTTTGAAGAGATAAAGGAATAATACTGAAAAGACGGGAATGACTAAACATTCGATAATTTTAACTGCTCTACTATTATTGTGCTGCGGAACTGCCGTACATGCCCAAGACGATAAACCGACCTTCACAGCAGACCTATACGGAGGACTCTATCTCAATAACGAACCAGCATGGCAACTTGAGCCATCCATAAGCTGGCTTTTCCATAAATATCTCGGGGTAGCATTTGGATTGGAATTAACCAGCCAATACAACCAACCGAGCCGTCAGACCATTATTGACGGACAGGAGGCTGAACTCACAGACAATGAGAGGAACATCCGATGGATCATATTCAAGCCGTCTGTAGTATTGAAATCTCCCACCGTCTGGGAAAGTACGGACAACGATTATCGCCTTTGGTTCCAAGTAGAGCCTGGCCTCAGTCTGGCATGTCCATTCCGCAACTCATTAACGTATGAAATCAAGGAATTTGCTGGGTCAGTCGGTCAAACCGTAGATTACCGACGATTTCCCAATAAAGGGCTCCAGTGGTTCTACTGGAACGCAAGAGCTTCCGTCAACTTTGCCATTGGCCGTTTCATACTCAGAGGAGGATATTACCTCTCCAATCTTGACTACTATTCCGGGCGCAGAAATATTACGTTGGCCAATGGACAGAAATTCTATGTGCCGAAAAGAGAGTTAAGTCAGAGCATATTCCTGTCAATCGGCTATTCGTTTCCCCACTTTTAATTGATGCTTTTCCATTTAACAGACCGGAAAATTAGAAGCTAACACTAACCGTTAACGCCAACTATCCCCCCACTTCACCGTTTCCGTTGGAAGAATTCTTTCATCAGGGCAGCACACTCGTCGGCCATCACGCCTTTCACTACCACCGTTTTAGGATGGAGGGCTTGCGGCGCATAGCGCTGATAGCCCCGCTTTTCGTCCGCAGTGCCAAAGACGAGACGGCCTGTCTGCGCCCAAGCGATGGCACCGGCACACATCACACACGGTTCCACCGTTACATAAAGCGTACATTCGTTCAGATACTTACCGCCGAGAGCCGACGCCGCGGCCGTAATGGCCTGCATCTCGGCATGGGCTGTCACGTCTGTTAGGGTTTCGGTCAGATTGTGGGCACGGGCAATGATGCGGTCCTTGCATACCACGACTGCACCGACGGGCACTTCGTCGCGCTCGGCCGCCTTCCGTGCTTCGGCCAAAGCCTGCTTCATGTAGAATTGGTCGTCCATATTGGTCAGGAGTTAAAGAAGTTAGGGAAGTTAAAGAAGTTAAAGCCGATACATTTGCTTGCTGACAAATTACCGTCTCATGTCGTGCTCGCCGAAAAGGGTCGGATAGTCTTCCTCCATATTCTTGTGGATAAACATGAGAATAGTTTCCCTGAACCAGCGCGATTTGTTGGTTATCTTGTACTTCTCCAGATAACGGTCTACAATCCGCAGTTCCTCTTCGCTCATCAGGCACACGATGCGCTGTTCGCGTTTGGGCTCGTCGGGCGTTGCTTTCGCACACGTTTTGTCTCTCTTTCTCATATTTCCTGCAAAATTAGTGTTCCTGCTGTAATTTCAAAGCAGAAAAAGCGTAAATTTGTCTCCCAAGAAGAAAAAAAGAAGGCAATATGGCAGCACACAACAGACTGGGTAAGGAAGGCGAAGACGCTGTAGCAGCCTATCTGGAGCGCCAGGGCTACACGATACTCCACCGCAACTGGCGCAAGAACCGCCTGGAGCTGGACATCGTGGCCATGCACGAAGGCGAGCTGGTGGTGGTCGAGGTGAAGACCCGCACCAACACCGAGTACAAGGAGCCGCAGGAGGCCGTGGATTGGCGAAAGGTGCGCCACATTGTCGTGGCAGCCGATGCCTATATCAAGCATTTTGGCATCGATCTGCCCGTCCGCTTCGACATCGTCACGGCCGTCGGCGACCGGCCTCCATTCCAGATCGAGCATCTGGAGAATGCTTTCTATCCGCCACAATTCTGAAATTAATGAATTTTACGTACAAGACCAAAATGACAGCAACTTCTGAACAACCCTCCTTCCCAATCATCGGGCTGGAAGAAACCGACTCGACCAACCGTTACTTGAGCGACCTGTGCGACAACGCCCCATCCGCCCCTGCCGAATATACTACCGTCACCGCCCGCTTCCAGACGTCGGGCAAGGGCCAACGCGGCAACTCGTGGGAATCTGAAGCCGGGCAAAACCTCCTGTTCAGCACCGTGCTCTATCCCCGTTTCGTCGAGGCACGCCGCCAGTTCGTCCTGTCGCAGATTGTCTCGCTGGCCGTCAAGGAAGAACTGGACACGCAGACGGAGGGCATCTCCATCAAATGGCCCAACGACATCTACTGGCACGAGAAGAAAATCTGCGGCATGCTCATCGAGAATGTACTGGAGGGCAACCGCATCGGCCGCTGCATCCCCGGCATCGGCATCAACCTGAACCAGACCGTCTTCCGCAGCCCCGCGCCCAACCCCGTTTCGCTGAAGCAGATTACGGGCCGTGATTACGACGCGCCGACCGTCCTCGACGGCTTCCTGTGCCGCCTGCACACCTATTACGAAGCTCTGCGCCGCGACGCTGACGGACGCTTTGCCGCCTCCATTGCCCGCCGATACGCCGACGCCCTCTTCCGCCGCGAGGGTCTGCACCCCTACGAAGATGCCGACGGACGCTTCCTAGCCCGCCTGGCCGACGTGGAGCCGGACGGACGCTTCGTCCTGCAAGACGAGGCGGGACGCTTGCGCCGCTACCTCTTCAAGGAGGTGCAATACATCCTCTGATACCGGAAATGTCAAGAAAACTGTTCTCCGGGGTCTCCGAGCGTTCGGACAGTCCGGCGGAATGCCCGACGGCTTCTCCGAGCGTTGGGACAGCCCGGCGGAATGTCCGACGGCTTCTCCGAGCGTTGGGACAGCCAGGCGGAAAGTCCGACGGCTTCTCCGAGCGTTAGGACAGTCCGGCGGAATGTCCGACGGCTTCTCCGAGCGTTGGGACAGCCCGGCGGAATGTCCGACAGCTTCTCCGAGCGTTGGGACAGTCCGGCGGAATGTCCGACGGTTTCTCCGAGCGTTAGGACAGCCCGGCGGAATGCCCGACGGTTTCTCCGAGCGTTAGGACAGCCCGGCGGAATGTCCGACGGCCCGAAATTCTTCCATACAATCCCTTCGGCCCGAGGCCGGAGACTTTATTCTTCGGAGGTCAATCCTTCATATTGTTCAAGCACCACCTGCACATGATAGGCATGCTCCAGTGCCGGATAACGTTCCCGATAGAGAGAAGTGCGGTCCGCAACCACACAACGGAAGTGGGGAGCCGAATTGAAATCACGCGTATCAGGCGAAATGCCGCCATTGGACTCGCTCAGAAACAGTTCGTCCGAATGGTTGCCCGACGACAGACGGACAGGCGTGAAGCGTTCGAAGAAAAACTTGCGTGCAAAACCGTCGGCCGTCCGCACATTGAGTTCCAGAGGATCTTCGAGTCCGATGGGCTCGGCCGAAGCATCGAAGACATAGCGTGAAGAACCGATAACCAGCTGTCCCGCATTCATCGCTTCGTTCTGATAGACCAACGTATAACCCTTGACGACGGCAGGCCCCGAAGAAGCCTGCAGCATCTCCTGCTCCAGCGCGCTCTTCTCTTCATCGGTCAGCCCTGCGCCCTGCAACATCACGCGGTTGTCTATCACGCCATAGAGATAATAGGGAAAACCCACTGTGACCGACAAAAGATAATCCCATCCGTAACCGTCACGGATAAGGACTTCCGCCTTTCCGGCCTTCAGCGGACGGATAAAGAGCTTGCTTCCTTCGCAACGGGCCTGCACTACCTCGTCGTTGCTAATCTCCAAACGGAAATTCCCGTCACCACCCTGTATGAGATACACACGGTCGGCCGTCTCAAAAGCCCTCAGAGAGATACGAGGGTTTTCGTTATCGAAAACTTCATTCGGGTTTTCATACGCCAGTTGGATACGTGGAACACTGTCATCTTTATCGGAACAGGCACCCAGCCCGAGCGACAGCAACGTCAGGCACAGCAAGACAAAAGGAAACAGTTTTTTTATGTCGGGATGTTTTTCCTACAAAGGAAAGGATTTGTGGTGAAAGGATGAAACGTTTCCCGAAGATTCATCGGGTATTTAACTTTCATTTTCACTGCCAACTCAGCCGTCTATTGCATTCACCTTTTGCAAAGGCAGGAGGCGGTTCGGCAAAAACAAATGAAAACCACGTTTTCAATTTGTTTCTGCGCTCACCTTTCACTACCTTTGCAACAAACAAAGCATTGCATCCCGATGACAGACGAAAGCCATACGCTACACATCAAGAACATGGTATGCCACCGCTGCATCCTGGCCGTGGACAACGCCCTGCGCACGCTGGGCCTGCATCCGCTGTCTGTGGAGCTGGGTATCGCCGTCACCGCCGAAGAGCTGACACCCGACCTCCGTCTGCGGGTAAAGGAAGCGTTGGAAACCTTGGAATTCGAACTGATAGACGACCGCCGGATGCAGACGGTACAACAGATGAAGGACCTCATCGTCGGTCTCGTTCACCAGCCCACGGATGCGCCCCTTCAGACCAACCTGTCCGACTATCTGGCACGTACTCTCGGCAAAGACTACGGCACACTGAGCAAGCTGTTCTCCGAAGCCACAGGCACCACCGTCGAGAAGTATGTCATCGCCCAGAAAATAGAGCGGGCCAAAGAGCTGCTGACCTATGGCGAACTGACGTTGAACGAGATAGCCGACCGCTTGGGCTACTCGAGCACCGCTTACCTGAGCGCGCAGTTCAAGAGCGTGACAGGCCTCACCCCCACGCAATTCAGGCAACAGAAAGAGAAACGTCGCAGGCCGCTGGACGAAATCTGAGATAAAGACACAATCTTATAACTTATTCCCCGAATTCCATAACAACCGATCGGGAAGTCCGCCGTACCTTTGCAGACGTAAACACCAAAACCAACCGTCAGCAATGGAAAACGAACATACCATCCAACAGAACTTCGATGTACAGGGCATGAGCTGCGCCGCCTGCTCCGCCCGTGTGGAAAAGACCTTGAGCCGGCAGCCGGGCGTGGTCCAAGCTGCCGTCAATCTGGCCACGGCAACGGCTACGGTGACCTACGACCCGTCGGCCTGCACAGCCGAAGCCCTGCAACAGGCCGTAGAGGCCGTGGGATTCGGCCTGACTCCCCAACAGGAAACACCCGCGCCCTCGGAGGCGGAAGACAAGGAAGCGGAACAACTCCGCCAGTACCGCGCGCTGAAACGGCGCACCGTGTGGGCCATCGCCCTCGCCCTGCCCGTGGCCGTCATCGGCATGGCGTTCATGGACTTGCCCTATGCCAACTACGCCATGTGGCTGCTCGCCACGCCCGTAGTCTTCGGCCTGGGCCGCGGCTTCTACGCCAACGCCTGGCGCCTGCTGAAGCACCGCGCGGCCAACATGGACACGCTAGTAGCCGTCAGCACGGGCATCGCCTACGCGTTCAGCGTATTCAACCTCTTCTTCCCCGACTTCTGGCGATCGCGGGGCATCGAACCGCACGTCTATTTCGAGGCTTCGGCCGTCATCATCGCCTTCATCCTGCTGGGCCGCCTGCTCGAGGCTCGCGCCAAGAGCCGGACAGCCGATGCCATCAAGAAGCTGATGGGGCTGCAACCGCAGACGGTAACGCTGGTAAATGAAGAATTAAGAATGAAGAATGAAGAATCAGGCTGCGCTGCACCTGACAGTCCGCAAGGAAATTCTTCATTCTTCATTCCTCATTCTTCATTAAAAGAATCTTATCCATTGGAGAAGGTCACCGTCGGTAATCTACTTCTGGTGAAGCCCGGCGAACGCGTGCCCGTGGACGGCACGGTGGTAAGCGGCGAATCGTACGTAGACGAAAGCATGCTGAGCGGCGAACCGCTGGCCGTGGGCAAGCGCGCAGGCGACCGTGTACTGGCGGGTACCATCAACCAGAAGGGCAGCTTCGTATTCCGCGCCGAGCAGGTGGGACACGACACACTGCTGGCCCACATCATCCGTGCCGTACAGGATGCTCAGGGCAGCAAGGCTCCCGTGCAGAAGCTGGCGGACCGTATTGCAGGTATCTTCGTCCCCACCATCATGGCCATTGCCCTGCTGAGCTTCCTCGGTTGGATGCTGCTGGCTCCGACCGACGGCTTCACCCACGGCCTACTGGCACTGGTAACAGTACTCATCATCGCCTGCCCCTGCGCCCTGGGGCTGGCCACACCGACGGCCATCATGGTGGGCATCGGCAAGGGAGCCGAACAGGGTATCCTCATCAAGGACGCTGAAAGTCTGGAGCGCGCACGACGGGTGGACACCGTCGTGCTGGACAAGACGGGCACCGTGACCGAAGGCTGTCCGCAAGTCACCACCCTCCTCTGGCGACACGAAGAGGAGCGCCACGCCATCGCCTTCTACACGCTGGAGAAGCGTTCCGAGCATCCGCTGGCCGAGGCTATTGTCCGCTACTGGGAAAATATTTTTCCCCAGTTAGAAAAAAAAATTTCTCCAACTGAAGAATTTGAAAGCCTCACAGGCAAAGGCATTCACGGTCGCGTTGGCAGTACACATTATTATATCGGCAACCGTCGCCTGCTGGAAGAACAGAGAATTACCATTGACCCGCAACTGGCGCAGGAGGCCGACCGCCTGGAAGCCGAAGCGCAAACCGTCATCTGGCTGGCCGATGAACACGAAGCCCTGGCCGTAGCTGCCATCGCTGATCGCGTGAAGCCCACCTCAGCCCAAGCTATCCACCGCCTGCAACGCCAAGGCATCGACGTCCATCTGCTGACGGGCGACAACGAAGCCACTGCCCGCGCCATCGCCGCGCAAACGGGCATCCGCCACTACCGCGCCAACGTGCTGCCACAAGAAAAGGCGTCCTACATCAGCCGCCTTCAACAAGAGGGGAAAACCGTCGCAATGGTGGGCGACGGCATCAACGACAGTGCAGCCCTGGCACAGGCCGACCTGAGCATCGCCATGGGTACGGGTAGCGACATCGCCATGGATGTGGCAGGCATCACCTTGCTGAAGGGTGACCTCGGCAAGCTCTCTGAAGCCCTGCGCCTCTCCCACCTCACCGTGCGCACCATCCGGCAGAATCTGTTCTGGGCCTTCATCTATAATATAATAGGTGTGCCCGTCGCCGCCGGCGTGCTCTACCCCGTCTGCGGCTTCCTGCTCAACCCCATGATAGCCGGGGCAGCCATGGCGTTCAGCAGCGTCAGCGTGGTGACAAACAGCCTGCGGCTGAAACGATGCCGGCTGTAAAAAGGAATCAACTGTTGAGCCAAACCTTCAGCGCCGCCACCCGTTCGCGGCTCACCTGAACGCTACCATCAAAGGGAGGCGTGACGTGCACCACCATCTTGCCGTTGAAGTAAGGCTCGATGTCGCGAATACAATCGGCCGAAAGGATGAACTGGCGGCTGACACGAAAGAAGCGGCGCGGGTCGAGCTGCTCTTCCAGCTTCGTAAGCGGCAGGTCGATGATGTGCGTACGGCGGTCGGCCGTCACGGCAAAGGTCACTTTCTCTTCCGAATAGAAGTAGCACACGTCGTCTACAGCCAAGGTATAGAGGCTCCGTGCACCGTTGACGAGGAAACGCTTGCGATAAGGACAGGCGTTGCGATCGGCCAATATCCGAAACAGCTCCTGCATGTCCATCCGTTCATTCTGTTCACGAATGCGGGGAGCGGTCAGGCGCTCGAACTTCTCAAGCGAATCGGCCAGGCGCTCACGACGGACAGGCTTCAGCAGATAATCGATGCTGTTGACGGTAAAGGCACGAACGGCATATTCGTCGTAGGCAGTAGTAAAGACAATCATGCTCTCGGGACGGGCCTGCTCGATGAAGTAGAACGAGAGGCCGTCGGTCAGCTGAATGTCGAGAAAAAGGATGTCGGGATGCGGATGGGTGGCAAACCATTGCACGGCCTCCTCTACCGTACCCGGCAGGAGCAGGATATCCCACTGGGGGCGCAACTCGGCCAGCATCCCCTGCAACAGGCGGGCGGCAGGCAACTCGTCTTCGATGATGGCGGCCCGTATCTTCTTTCCGCCCCAGGCGTCTGTCTGAACATCATTCATACAACAAAGGAACTTTTACAGTAAAACAATCTTCTCCCTTCTGCACACGAATCTCCTTGCCGCAAAGCAGGCGATAGCGTTGCGTCAGGTTGTCCAGCCCATGCCCGCCCGAAACGGCTCCCAGCTTGGGACGCAAAGGATTGGACACACGCAGCCAAGGGAATCCTTCCTCGTCCTTCACGACCTCCACGTCCACCGTCATCGGTCGCGAAGGACTGATGGCATTATGCTTCACGATGTTCTCCACCAGCACCTGCAGGGTGAGCGGAGGCAGCTGCGCATCCTCGCGCACAGCCTCATCCACTTGCCAAGCTACCGTCAGACAATCGCCCAGGCGTACCCGATGAAGCTCCACGTAGGTATCGACAAACTCCATCTCCTCGCGCAAGCCCACCAGCCGCTTGTCCTGACAGGCCAGGATGTAACGGTAGACATCGGAAAGGTTGCGCGTAAAGCTGACGGCTCCCTGCGGATTGTATTCAATCTCGGCCACCAACGTATTGAGGCTGTTGAACAGAAAGTGCGGATTGAGCTGGGTCTGCAAGGCCATGTAGCGGGCCTGCAAGGCTGTTTCTTCCAGCTGGCGCGTGCGACGATAGGCGGCAAGCAGGTCTTTGTAAAAACGGTTGCTGACCGACTGGCTGACAATGACCAGCTCCGTCAGCCACGTAATGAGCAGCAGACGCGTCCCCTTATAAACCAGCTGGAAAGGATGCGGCATGTCAAGCAAGAGCTTTACAGATACCAGCAACAGGTAATTGAGCAGGAAAAGAAAGGCGCCCGACAAGACAAAGAATAGTACCATCTGCCGACGGCTGCCGAGGAACGTCGGATAGCTGCGCCGAAGCCTCAACTGAATGTAGCGCATGCCCAGCCCCACGCCGTTGAACAGCAGCATCACGGCCACGAAGGCTTCGGGCGTGAGCAGGCGGTCCTGATAGCGCAAGGGGATATCGGCAAAGCGTACCAGGAAGAAATAGGAGAAACATCCCAGCCCCGAGTAGAGCAGGATGTCCCCAAGGTATTGTCGGGTGTTCGGTTGCATAACAGTAAAAATCAGCTATATTCCTAAATCCTTTCCCTTTATCGGATACAAGGCGATGGCTTGTCATCGACAAAGCAGTGCTTTCGCCTCCGTAAAACGATGTTTTAAAGACGACAAAGCAATGCTTTACGCTGTACTTCCACAAAGATACAGAATTTATCATTCGCCGCAAGCCCTCTGCAAGGCACTTTTTGCTACGCAGGCATTCAGTTTCGAACGGATATGGTTCTGGCGGGCTTCCAGATGGAAAAGCTGCGCATTGATGACCTCGACAATCGAGATGCTTCCCTTGCGATATTTGTCCATGGCCAGTTCCTCGCTCTCGGCCGCCTTGCGCAACGAACTTTCGGTGAGCCGCACCTGCTCAACGGCCTGTGCATAGTTACACTGAGCCGTTTCCACTTCCAGCCGCAGGCCGTCTCCCACCTGTATACGCCGTTCGCGGGCAATATCTACCTGATAGCGCCCCATGTTCTTCGTACGGCGGCGTTTGCCCCACTCGAAGATGGGTACACTGAGCTTGGCATAGATGGCATAATTGGGATCGAGGTCGGCACGGAAGTCATAGCCGGGCGACGAATAGCTGCCGTCCACGCCGATGGAAAGCGTAGGCAGATAGCGGGCGTTGGCCTGGCGGGCGGCCGACTGCTGTACGCGTACATTACCTTCGGCCATTCCCATCTCGGGGCGGCGCATCAGCAGGTCGTCCACCTCATCGGTCAAGGGCTGGACGACGGTGAGGGGCACCACCAGCGTATCGGTGGCAATGTGCTGGTCGGAAGGGATGCCGGCCAGCGCATTGAGCGACAGGCGGGCCACTTCGGCACCGTTGCGGGCTCGTTGCACCTGATAGTCGGCATCGTTGAGCCGAACTTCGGCCATGAGCAGGTCGTTGCGGTCGGTATATTCCGCCTCCACCCGCTGGCGGACGACTTCCACCAGCCGACCCACCGACTGGCGGTAACCGTCGGCCACGCTGACCAATTCGCACTGAGCCACGTGGCTCCAATAACGGACATCGGCTTCGTGGCGAAGGTCATTCGTCACACGTCTGATTTCCTGACGGGCCATTTCGTCCTCGGCCTGCGCCTTGTCGTAGACCGCCCGAAGCGCACCGCCCGCATAAAGCGGTTGTGCCAGGCTGACCGAAGCGCCGTATTTCGTATTGCGTCCCTCGAAGGTGTAAACGTCATCCGTGCCAGGCAAAGCAATGTCCTTACGCAACGGATGGCCCGTATAGTTGAAGTTGGCTCCGCCCGAAAGCTTGGGGAGGAAGTCGGCCCGTGCCGATTGTCTTGCTTCCCCGCTCGCGCCTGCCGCATATTCGGCAGCACGCAGGTCGGGGCTATAGGCCTCTACCTGTGCGCGATAGGCGTCGAGCAGCGGGTTGTCCTGTGCCCGTCCCGACGCGGCCGTCAGGAGTGCAGAGGCCGTCATAATGAGATATAGTTGTTTCATGTCTTTTCGTTTTTATTTCATTGAATGGACTGTGTTCACGCTCTCTTTGCCGCTTCGGGATAGAACACGGCGTAAAGGGCAGGAGTTACGAAGAGCGTCAGCAGCGTAGCAAACGACAGGCCGAAGACAATCGTAGCCGCCATGCCGCCGAACACGACGTCGAACAGCAGGGGAATACTGCCGAAGATGGTCGTAATGGCTGCCATCAGTACAGGCCTCGTACGCGAAACGGTAGCCTCAACGATGGCCTCACCGGGCGCGACACCTGCCCGCCGCTGAATGTTCACCTCGTCGAGCAGCACGATGACGTTCTTGATGATCATGCCCAGCAGGCCCAGCCATCCGGCTATGCAGAAAAAGCCGAACTGGAAACCTGTGACCAGCATTCCCACGACCACGCCGATGACCGACAGAGGCAGGATGAGGAAGATAATGGAAGGCTGGCGGAAATTGCCGAACAAGGCTACCAGTATGAGCACCAAGAAGACGATGGCCAGCGGGAAATACTTGGTAAGCGCCTCCATAGCCTCTTTCTGGTCCTTATACTGCGAGTCCCAGAAGAAACTGTATCCGGCGGGAAGCCCGATGCGCTCTATCTCGTCACGGATTTCGCCGTGTACCTCCTTCATGGTATGGCCGGGCTGTACATCGCATTGTGCTGCCATAGACAGACGCCGGTTATAGGTCTTTACCAACGGCCATTCCCAACCGATCCCGATGCTGTCGGTCACCTGAGCCAAGGGGACAGAGTTGCGTCCATTCCACACAGGCAGGTCTTCGAGTGCAGCCTGCGACAGCTGCCCGCCGCCTACCGTACGCAACAGGACAGGCACCTGCTTGTCACCGTCGCGATAGATGCCTACCGGCGTGCCGTCGTTGGTACTCTTCACGGCCGTCATCAGGTCGGCTTTGCCCAGGTTCAGGCGGCCGGCTTTCACGGGGTCGTAGGCGGCACGCACCAGCATGGCCTTGTTACCCCACTCGTTGCGGGCGTTCATCACCTTCGGATTGCGGCGCATGATGTCGATGGCCATACTCGTCAGCGAATCGAGCACGCGGGGATCGTCACCGCAAAAGCGGGCTTCGATGAGCGCCTGCGGAATGCTGTTCAGCTCGAAGCGGTTGACGCGGATCAGGGCATCGGAGAAAGTCTGCGACAGCTCCTCTTGCAGTCCCACCTGCATGCTGCGCGCCACAGACGGGCTTACGGCCTCGACCAGACACTGTGCGTAGTTGCTCTGAGGTCCGTAGGCAGCATTGGCCAGGTAGTAGCGCGGGGGTGTCTGGCCGACAAAGGTCGACACGTGGCGGACGCCCTCATGCTGCATCAGCTTCTCGGCCAGGGCTTCGGCCTGACGCGAGGTCTCCTCCACGCGGGTGCCCTCGGGCAGCCAGACGTCAACGGAAAAGTATTGCTTGTCGAGCAACGGCATGAACTGCTGCGGAATACTGCGGAAGCCCAACGCGCTGGCGGCCAGCAACACCACCATCGAGGCCAGTACGAACCAGCGGCGGCGGATGGTCCAGCGCAGGGCACGGCGGAAGCGGTCGTACATGCGGCCCTGGAAGAGCTCGCCCTTCAACTCGTCGGGACGCGGACGCCGGACGAATTCCTGCACGAAGAAGACGTTTTGCGAAACGGCCAGCACCCAGCTCAGAAGGAGCGATACGGCAATGACGATGAAGAGCGACGACAACAGCTCACCCGTAATGTGGGGCGACAGATAGACGGGCAGGAAGGTGAGCACGGCAATGAGCGTAGCGCCCAGCAGCGGCATGGCCGTCGTGCCTACGGCGGCAAGGATGGCCGTACGCTTGCGCATGCCGCGCTGCATGTTGACCAGCGTAGCGTCATAGACCACAATGGCATTGTCCACCAGCATACCCATGGCAATGATGATGGCCGCCAGCGACATGCGTTGCAGGGCGATGCCCGTGCCATACATATAGATAAGGGTGCCGAAAATGGAAAAGACCAGTCCGCTGCCAATCAGTATTCCGTTCTTCATACCGATAAAGAACAGTAGCACGGCGATAACGGTCACAACAGAGATGATGAGGTTGAGCACAAAACCGTCGTTGGCAACGGACGACTCATGCCCCTGGTCGTAGACGGTACGGAGACGGTAGCCCTCGGACATCGTCTGCTCCAGCTGCGAGAGGCGGGCGGCTACGCGTTCGGCCATGTCGACTACGTTGCCGTCGGCCACCGTCGATATGGCGATGCCGATGGTAGGGAGGCCGTCCATCTCCATGCGGCTGCGGGCCGGACGGACATAGCTCTCGCTGACGGCGGCCAGCTCGCCCAGGCGGAAATAGGAGCCGTCGCGCGAGGTGACGGTCAGGTTCTCGAGTTCCTGGAGCGTCGTGAAGCTTCCTGCCGCATCGATGCGCAGGCGGTTATGGGCCGTCTCGACGGCGCCGGCGTCTACGATGTGGTTCTGGCGGTCGAAGGCGGCGGCGATGTCGGCCATCGTCAGCCCGCTGGCAGCTAGCAGTGAAGGGTCAGCCTCTACCTCGATGGTGCGGTTTTGCACGCCATAGAGCTCGACGCGGGCCACATCGGGCACGGCCAGCAACTCGTTTTTGAGGCGTTCGGCCTGCTCCTCAAGTTCGCGATAGGTGTGCACGGCGCTACTCAAGCCATAAAACACGCCGAGTACATCGCCAAAATCATCGTTAACCACCGACGTACCTGCACCAGCTGGAAGCTTACCCTGCGCATCGCCCACCTTGCGCCGGAGCTTATCCCACAGCTGCTGCATGGCATCGGCACGGATTTCCTTCTTGACGTAGACGGTTATCTTGGAGAGGCCTGCACGGTTCTCAGTCTTGAGGTAATAGAGCTCGCCCAGCGACTGGATGGCCTCCTCGAGCACGTCTGTCACCTGCTGCTGCACTTCGAAAGGGGATGCACCCGGATAGGTGGTGGTCACCACGGCCTGCTTGATGGTAAACGGGGCATCTTCGAGCTTACCCATGCCGACGTAGGCCACGACGCCGCCCAGAAGAATTAGCGCTAACAGGAGCCAACTCAGGGCGCGATTCTTCAGAAAGAATTTGGCAAGCGTCTTCATGGGCGGCCTCCTTTTTCAACCATCAATCCTTCTACTTGGACAGTCTGACCTTCGGACAGGAAAGCAAGACGTGTCAAAGCCACTGTTTGACCTTCGACAAGACCTGAAATAACTTCTATCTTACTACCTTTGAGCAAACGTCCTAAGGTCACGAGCGACTTGGATACATGTCCGTCCGCATCTACAGTCCAAACGTAAGCATCCGAACGATCGTCTTGACAAACAGCCGCTTGAGGAATAGCTAAGGAAGAGACATAAGTAGAAGTTGAAGGTAAGGACACCGAGAGGTTTCCTGCCATTCCTCCAAGCAAGCTGTTATCTGAATTGTCAAGAAGCGCCGTTAGGCAATAAGAGAGATTATTGTCGGCTGCTGTCTGCGTTAAATACGTGGACGAGGGCGTGAAAACACGGCCTGGCAAACGATTGAAATGTACATGAACGAGCGAATCAGGCACACCACCCCGCAAAGCCACAGCCATGTCTTCGGGCACATAGACTTCGACCTTCACTTGTGAAAGATCAATAAAAGTCACAACCGCCTGCGAAGGCTTCACTTCCTGATGGCGTTCGATGTGCGTCTGCTGTACAAAACCATCAAAAGGAGCCAAGAGACGTGTGTCATCCAATTCGTTCACGGCCATATCGAAATCTGCACGAGCACGAGCGTAGTCAGCACGAGCTTTCTCATAGGCAGTGGCCGATACGTTGTTTTTTTCATAAAGATTGGCTGTACGACGATAGTCAGCCTCAGCTTGGCGACAAAGAGCTTCGGCACGATCGCGACGTATGAAGAAATCACGACGATCGATAGCGGCTATCGGCTGTCCTTGACGAAAAAACTGACCTGCCTGCACTGTAAAGTTGTCCACCGGTCCGCCTACACGAAAAGCAAGCTGAGTGACACGCACAGGCTCAGAAATAAATGTATAACTGCGGGCAGCTTCACTCGCAATAGCTTCAGCACGGGCCACCCGCACGACCGGCTGAGGTCTGACTGTCTGCTCCTGCTTGCCACATGCGGCCAGCAAAGCAGACAGACACACCATGAAAAATGCGTTTCCAAATAAATTCTGCTTCATATCTCTTTTTACACTTCGGTTTACAAATATCGTCCGCAAAATTAGCGGAGGCTACTACTCCTCGTGAGTAAAACTTACCTAACCGCAAAATAAGGCCACTGAAACACGAAAAAAGAAAGATGAAACTCACAAAGCCATATACAACGACTCAGAAAGAAACGGACAGAAAAACTCGCCTATCGTTTGTCGCTCCAATACCTTTTTATATCTTTGCCGAAAACCTCAAAACAAACCATTTATGGCAACATACAAGAGAATCTTACTGAAGCTCAGCGGCGAGAGCCTCATGGGCGAAAAGCAGTATGGCATCGACGAAAAACGTCTGGCCGAATATGCAGCACAGATCAAGGAAATACACGCCACAGGCGTACAGATAGGCATCGTCATCGGCGGCGGAAACATCTTCCGCGGCTTAAGTGGAGCCTCAAAAGGCTTCGACCGCGTGAAAGGCGACCAGATGGGCATGCTGGCCACGGTCATCAATAGCCTTGCGCTCAGCTCGGCACTGACGGCCGCAGGCGTCAAGGCGCGCGTGCTGACAGCCGTACGCATGGAGCCCATCGGCGAATTCTACAACAAATGGCGCGCTATCGAATGCATGGAAGCAGGCGAAGTGGTCATCATGTCGGCCGGCACGGGCAATCCGTTCTTCACCACCGATACAGGTTCCAGCCTACGTGGCATTGAAATCGAAGCCGACGTCATGCTGAAAGGTACCCGCGTGGACGGCATCTATACGGCCGATCCTGAAAAAGACCCGACAGCCACGAAATTCCACGATATCACTTACGACGAAGTGCTGCGCCGCGGCCTGAAGGTGATGGACCTCACCGCCACGTGCATGTGTAAGGAAAACAACCTGCCCATCATCGTCTTTGATATGGATACCGTGGGCAACCTCAAGAAGGTTATCGACGGCGAAGACATCGGCACATTGGTACACAACTAAAAAAGCAGTGCTTTCCATCGAAGAAAACAGTGCTTTATGCCCAAGAAAACACTGTTTTCCTCTAATCGAGCTAATATCTTCCGAAGCAAAAAAAACTTGCAATGTTGCAAAAGAAGAAATAATACGCTACATTTGCTCTACTAAATAAAAAAAACAACCATTCTATATAATAAAGAACGAAGCGATATGAAAGACGTAAAAGACATCCTGAACGAAGCGCAGGAGAAAATGGACATGGCCATCATGTATCTGGACGAAGCATTGGCACACATCCGCGCCGGCAAGGCCGACGTACGCCTGCTGGACGGCATCCGCGTAGACTCCTACGGCAGCATGGTGCCCATCAATAACGTAGCCGCCGTGACGACTCCCGACGCACGCAGCATCGCCATCAAGCCGTGGGACAAATCCATGTTCCGCGTGATTGAAAAGGCCATCATCGACTCCTCACTGGGCATCATGCCCGAAAACAACGGCGAAATCATCCGTATTGGCATTCCGCCTCTGACAGAAGAGCGTCGTAAGCAACTGGCCAAGCAATGCAAGGGCGAAGGTGAAACAGCCAAGGTAAGCGTGCGCAACGCCCGTCGCGACGCTATCGACCAACTGAAGAAAGCCGTCAAGGAAGGCCTTGCCGAAGATGCCCAGAAAGGTGGAGAAGAAAAGCTGCAGAAAGTACACGACAAGTACATCAAGCAGATCGACGACATGCTGGCCGCCAAGGATAAGGAAATCATGACCGTATAACAATTGATAATTGATAATGGAGAATGGATAAAGAGATTCACTGGCAACATTCTATTCTTAATTCTTAATTATCAATTCTCCATTATCCATTTTCAATTCTCAATTCAATGAAAGGGCTTGTCATCAAGAATACAGGCAGCTGGTATCTCGTCAAGACGGAAGACGGGCGCTGCATCGAGTGCAAGATCAAAGGCAACTTCCGCCTGAAGGGTATCCGCAGCACTAACCCTGTGGCTGTGGGCGACTACGTACAGATCATCCTCAACCAAGAAGGCACTGCCTTCATCAGCGAAATTGAAGACCGACGGAACTACATCATCCGCCGCGCCTCTAATCTGTCAAAGCAATCGCACATCATCGCCTCCAACCTCGACCAGTGCATGCTCATCGTCACCGTCAACTACCCAGAAACCTCGACTACCTTCATTGACCGTTTTCTGGCTACAGCCGAGGCCTATCGCATCCCTGTAAAGCTCATCTTCAACAAGATAGATGCTTACGACGAAGATGACCTCCACTACTTGGACAGCCTCATCCACCTTTATACCACCATCGGTTACCCCTGCTTCAAGGTATCGGCCACACAGGGCACAGGCATCGACCTCCTCAAGTCCGAACTTTGCGACCGCATCACCCTGCTTTCAGGTCATTCAGGCGTTGGCAAATCCACTCTGATCAATGCCATCCTACCTGATGCCTCAGCACGAACGGGCGAAATATCTGCTGCCCACAACAAAGGTATGCACACCACCACTTTCTCCGAGATGTTCGCTCTCGAAGGAGGCGGCTACCTCATCGATACTCCAGGCATCAAAGGTTTCGGTACCTTCGACATGGAAGAAGAGGAAATTGGCCACTACTTCCCTGAAATTTTCAAGACCTCGGCCGAATGCCGCTATGGCAATTGTACCCATCGCCACGAACCAGGCTGTGCTGTGCGCCAAGCTGTCGAAGAGCACTACATTAGCGAATCGCGCTACCAATCTTATCTCAGCATGCTCGAAGACAAAGAGGAAGGGAAGTATCGGACAGGATATTGATTCCATATCCCCTGCATCTCCAACTAAGATTCTTCTGTTAATAAAGCATAATACTTCCGTTCGACATTAAACTATTCCCTATCTTAGCTCTCTAAATCAAAAGGTTGATTTTATATACTAATACCACGAACAAACTGAAAGAATGAAGAAGAGAGTAAAATGGGGGCTCGTCGCCATCGTTGGTGCTGGGCTTATAGGTTGGGGTATCTATTCACAAATGCCCAAACCCAACGAAGAACTGGCCGAAGCCGACAAAGTAATGGCCAATCAAAAACAAGGGAAAAAAGCGCTAAATATCAATGCTATCATTGTAAAGCCACAAGTGTTAACCGACGAAATTCCGATCATCGGCAGCCTGATACCCGACGAAGAAGTAAACCTTTCGTTCGAGACATCAGGCAAAATCGTTGAAATCAATTTCGAAGAAGGAACTACTGTAAAAAAAGGCCAGCTACTGGCCAAAGTAAACGACCGCCCGCTGCAGGCACAATTGCAACGATTGGTTTCGCAACTGAAACTGGCCGAAGACCGCGTATTCCGTCAGGACGCCCTGCTGAAACGTGATGCTGTCAGCCAGGAAGCCTACGAGCAGGTCAAGACCGAACTCGCCACGCTGAATGCCGACATCGAAAGCGTCGAGGCGCAGATAGCACAAACCGAGCTGCGCGCCCCCTTCGACGGCATCATCGGCTTGCGCCAGGTGAGTGTAGGTACCTACGCTTCGCCTACTACCATCGTGGCCAAGCTCACCAAGATATCTCCCTTGAAGTTGGAATTTGCTGTGTCCGAGCGTTATGCCCGCGATATCAAGGTGGGCACCAACCTGAGCTTCACGCTGGAAGGCTCGCTGGACACCTACCACGCACAAGTCTACGCCCGAGAGTCGAGTCTTGATATCAACACACACACACTGACCGTACGTGCCCTCTATCCCAACCCCAGCGGCATCATGCCAGGCCGTTACGCCTCCATCACATTGAAGAAACAGGAATACAAGGATGCATTGGCCATTCCTTCTCAAGCCATTGTACCCGAAATGGGTAAAGACAAAGTATTTGTCTATCGCTCGGGGAAGGCTGAACCAACAGAGATAATCACTGGTATCCGCACCGATGCACAAGTACAGGTAGTCAAAGGTTTGGCTACTGGAGACACGGTTATCATATCAGGTACTCAACAACTCCGCACAGGAATGGACGTTACCATCGATCATATCGAATAAATAAAAAATGAGAAACAAAGGGTGAAGAGTCTTTACGTGTAGATTTTATAAATCAACCGTCCTCTCTTCCCCTCGCTTGAGTTCATTTGTAATTCGTAATTTGTAATTCCTAATATCTAATTCTTCATTTAAATGAATATATCCGAACTAAGCATACGCCGCCCCGTATTGTCAACGGTATTGACCATCATCATACTACTCTTTGGACTCATTGGCTATACCTACCTTGGCGTGCGCGAATATCCGTCGGTGGACAACCCCATCATCTCCGTGTCCTGTTCGTACACAGGTGCCAACGCCGACGTCATCGAAAACCAGATAACCGAACCGCTGGAACAGAACATTAACGGTATCCCTGGCATCCGCTCACTGACCAGTGTCAGCCAGCAGGGGCAAAGCCGAATCACCGTCGAATTCGAACTGTCTGTTGACCTGGAGACAGCCGCCAACGACGTGCGCGACAAGGTATCACGTGCCCAGCGTTACCTGCCCCGCGACTGCGACCCGCCTACCGTATCGAAAGCCGATGCCGACGCCGTGCCCATCCTGATGGTAGCCCTGCAAAGCAACAAGCGCTCACTGCTGGAACTGAGCGAGATAGCCGACCTCACCGTAAAGGAACAGCTTCAGACCATCTCCGACGTAAGTAGCGTGAGCATCTGGGGTGAAAAGAAGTACTCCATGCGACTTTGGCTCGATCCCACCAAGATGTCGGGCTACGGCATCACCCCCGTCGACGTAAAGAATGCCATCGATCAGGAAAACATCGAGCTCCCGTCGGGCAGTATCGAAGGGAATACGACCGAGCTTACCATCCGCACCCTAGGTCTGATGCATACACCCGAAGAGTTCAACAACCTCATCATCAAGGAAGATGCCAACCGCATCATCCGCTTCAGCGATATCGGCCGTGCCGAACTGGGAGCCGCCGACATCAAAAGTTACATGAAGATGAACGGCGTGCCGATGGTAGGTGTAGTCGTCGTTCCCCAGCCGGGTGCCAACCACATCCAGATTGCCGACGCCGTGTACGAACGCATGGAGCGCATGAAGAAAGACCTGCCCGAAGATGTGACCTACAGCTACGGATTCGACAACACCAAGTTCATCCGCGCCTCCATCAGCGAAGTGGAAAGTACCGTGTATGAAGCCTTCGTGCTGGTTATCATCATCATCTTCCTCTTCTTGCGCGACTGGCGCGTCACGCTGGTACCCTGTATCGTAATTCCCGTGTCGCTCATCGGTGCCTTCTTCGTGATGTACGTGGCAGGTTTCTCCATCAACGTACTGACGATGCTGGCCGTCGTCCTCTCCGTAGGTCTGGTGGTGGACGACGCCATCGTAATGACCGAGAACATCTACGTCCGCATCGAGAAAGGCATGCCGCCCAAGGAAGCAGGCATCGAGGGAGCCAAGGAAATCTTCTTTGCCGTCATCTCCACCACCATCACGCTGGTGGCCGTGTTCTTCCCCATCGTCTTCATGGAAGGTACCACTGGCCGACTCTTCCGCGAGTTCAGCTTCGTCATCTCGGGCTCCATCATCATATCCTCGTTTGCAGCCCTTACCTTCACGCCGATGCTGGCCACCAAGCTGCTGAAACGGCAGGAACAGAAAAACTGGTTCTACCGCAAGACTGAACCCTTCTTCGAGGGGATGAACCGCCTGTACAGCCGTTCACTGGCCGCATTCCTGCACAAGCGGTGGATGGCCCTGGTGTTCACCTTGATTACGTTCTGCATCATCTTCGTGCTGTGGAACAGCATTCCTGCCGAGATGGCTCCGCTGGAAGACCGCTCGCAGATCACCATCAGCACCATCGGTGCCGAAGGTGTGAGCTACGAATACATCCGCGACTATACCGAACGCATCAACGACGTGGTCGACTCCATCATCCCCGATGCCGAAGCCGTCACGGCACGTGTATCAAGCGGAAGCGGTAACGTGCAAATCACGCTGAAAGATATCCGCGAACGCGACTACAGCCAGATGGATGTAGCCGCCAAACTGACCCGCGCCCTGAAACCTGAAACAGAAGCCCGCGCCTTCCTGCGCCAACAGTCTTCGTTCGGCGGACGCCGTGCCAGCATGCCCGTGCAATATGTATTGCAGGCCACCAACCTTGAAAAGCTGCAGGAAGTGCTGCCGAAGTTTATGGAACGCGTCTACGAAAACGATGTTTTCCAGATGGCCGACGTCGACCTGAAGTTCAGCAAGCCTGAAGCCCGCATCAGCATCAACCGCGACAAGGCCGGCGCCATGGGCGTCAGCACCAAGAACATCGCCCAGACCCTGCAATACGGCTTGAGCGGCCAGCGTATGGGCTACTTCTACATGAACGGCAAGCAATACGAGATATTGGGAGAAATCAACCGCCAGCAACGCAACAAGCCGGCCTATCTCGTCGGCCTGTACATCCGTAACGATGCAGGCGACATGATCCAGCTCGACAACCTCGTGGAACTGGTCTACGGCACGGCTCCTCCGAAGCTGTACCGCTACAACCGTTTCGTATCAGCCACCGTTTCGGCAGGTCTGGCCGAGGGCAAGACCATCGGACAGGGACTGGAAGAAATGGACAAGATAGCCGACGAAGTGCTGGATGAAACCTTCCGTACGGCACTGGCAGGCGACTCGAAGGACTACAGTGAGAGTGCCTCCAGCCTGATGTTTGCCTTCATCCTGGCCATCTTCCTCATCTATCTGATTCTGGCCGCCCAGTTCGAGAGCTTCAAGGACCCGCTCATCATCATGCTCACCGTGCCGCTGGCCATTGCCGGAGCCCTGATATTCATGTATTTCGGTGACATCACGATGAACATCTTCAGCCAGATCGGTATTATTATGCTCATCGGTCTGGTAGCCAAGAACGGTATCCTCATTGTAGAGTTTGCCAACCAGAAGCAGGAAGCGGGCGAAGACAAGTTGCAGGCCATCAAGGACGCCGCCCTCCAGCGTCTGCGTCCCATCCTGATGACCAGCGCCTCGACCGTCATCGGCCTCATCCCGCTGGCTTTCGCTACAGGCGAAGGTGCTAACCAGCGCATCGCCATGGGTACGGCTGTGGTAGGCGGCATGCTGGTATCCACACTGCTCACCATGTACATCGTGCCCGCCATCTACAGCTATGTGTCAACCAACCGAAGTAAAGTAAGAAAGATATGAAACGAATCGCCTTGTCTATGATAGCCGCATTCTGTACCCTTTGTTCCTTGCAGGCACAACAAGCGGCCACCTATACCCTGAAGTCGTGCCTCGAACAGGGGCTGCTCAACAACTACTCCCTGCGCATCACGCACAACGAGGAGCAGATCAGTAAAAACAATGCCACCCTGGCCAACGCAGGCGCCCTGCCCACTATCGACTTGACAGGCGGCTACCGGGCCACGCTGGACAACACCAACAGCACCGTGCGGAGCACAGGCGTTACGGAGAAGCAGCATAACGTGTTCGACCAGACCGTCGATGCCGGCATCGACCTAAACTGGACCATCTTCGACGGCTTCAACATCTCTACCACCTACCAGCAGCTGAAGCTGCTCCGCGAACAGGGAGAGACCAATACACGCATCGCACTGGAAGACTTCATCGCCTCGCTGGCCGCCGAATACTACAACTTCATCCAGCAGAAAATCCGCATGAAGAACCTGCTCTATGCCGTGCAGCTCTCCAAAGAGCGACTGCGAATCGTGGAGGCACGCTACCATGTGGGCGACTTCTCGCGCCTCGACTACCAGCAGGCCAAGGTGGACTTCAACGCCGACAGCGCCCAGTACATGAAACAGCAGGAGCTGCTGCACACCTCGCGCATCAACCTGAACGAGCTGATGGGCAACGAAGACGTGGACCAGCTCATCCAGACGCCTGACAGCATCATCGACGTGAACCAGTCGCTCGACTTCGAAGAGCTGTGGAAAGCCACCCTGAGCGTGAACTCCTCCCTGCTGAAAGCCGACCAGAACACCCAGCTGGCACAGATGGACTACAAGAAAGTGAATTCACGCAACTATCCCTACGTGCGGCTGAACGCCGGATACGGCTATACGTTCAACAAGTATGACATCAACAGCTACAGCCGCCGCAACAACTTCGGATTCAACGGAGGCATCACCGTTGGGTTCAACCTCTTCGACGGCAACCGCAAGCGCGAACGGCGCAATGCCAGCATCGCCGTGAAGAACGCACGCCTGCAACGCGACGAACTGGAACTGGCACTGCGGGCCGACCTGAGCAACCTGTGGCAGGCCTACCGCAACAATCTGGAGATGCTGAACCTGGAACGGCAGAACCTCATCGCCGCCAAGGACAACCACGACATCGCCATGGAGCGTTACATGTTGGGCAACCTTTCGGGTATCGAAATGCGCGAAGCACAAAAGAGCCTCCTTGACGCAGAGGAACGCATCCTGACAGCTGAATATAACACTAAACTTTGCGAAATATCGCTCCTACAAATCAGTGGAAAAGTGACAAAGTACCTGGAATAAAACAGTTTTTCGCCATCCGAATCCAAATATTACGCTACTTTTGTGACAATCAAACAGAAACGAAAACAGGAATTCTATCATGAGAAAAATTGTCTTGGCCTGCATCGCTGCATTACTTAGTTCTACCCTGACACATGCACAAAAGTCAGAAGTAACGTATAAAAGTAAACAACCCTATAAGAGTTGGGTAAAAATGGCTCCAAAACTGAACGATGACTTTTTTAAAACTAAAGAAGCCATTCGTATCGGTGACAATGTCCTACTCTACCAACAGACAACAGGAGGATGGCCGAAGAATATTTACATACCTGCCGAACTGGATGAAAAAGAGCGGGAAGAAGTACTGTCTGAAAAAGACGATGTCAATCAAAGCACGATTGACAATACAGCTACTACAACTGAAATTACCTATTTGTCTCGCCTCTATAACGCCACAGGCATCGAGAAGTACAAGAAAGCCGCCATTAAAGGTATCCGATACCTATTCGAAGCACAATACGATAACGGTGGATGGCCCCAATTTTATCCACGTCCTACAGGCTACTACACCCACATCACCTACAACGACGATGCCATGATCAATGTCATGGAATTACTACAAGACATAGCCAACGACAAGGCACCCTACACATATTTGCCCGAAGATATCCGCAAACAAGCACAGGCCGCAGTAGACAAAGGTATAGAGTGTATCCTCCATACGCAAGTAAAACAAAACGGAAAACTAACTGTGTGGTGTGCCCAACACGACGAGCACACTTTAGCCCCTGCCAAGGCCCGCGCCTACGAACTGCCCTCACTCAGCGGAGCTGAGTCGGACAACATCGTGCTTTTCTTGATGAATCTTCCTCACCCTTCGCCCGAGATTATCGCCAGCATAGAAGGAGCTGTCAACTGGTTCAAACAAGTACAAATCAACGGCCTGAAGCGTGAATATTTCACCAATGACGAAGGCCAGAAAGACTATCGCATGATACCCTGTCAAGAAGGCGAAGCGTGTGACCCGCTATGGGCCCGCTTCTACACACTCGAAGACAACCGCCCCTTCTTCTGCGACCGCGATGGTATCAAGCGCTATGACCTGTCAGAAATTGGTCATGAACGGCGCAACGGGTACAGCTGGTATAACAATGGCGGTCTGAAAGTATTCAAGAAATACGAGCAGTGGAAGAAAAAGTTGAAAAACTAACCCAATACCCAACGCGTCTTTCGGCCGAACACCCGATAGGCTAATGCTACCAACAACCACGACACTCCAAATGCCACAACCGAAGCGCAAGGTATTTGAATGCAGATGGGTACATCCAACATACGCATCAATACGACAGAAGGCCCTGTAAAGAAATAGTGGATCATGTAAACTCCAAAACCACAAAGTGTCAAGTTGGCCAGCATCCGACAAAGCCGTTCTGAGTGTACCTCTATCTTCTTACAGCACATGAATACGGGAACGGTCATCAAGACTACATTCAGTGAACAATAAGTGAAGAACAGTTCCAACATTTCGTCTGTACAATCTGGCAGAGCTGTCATATGACGAAAACCCAGATAAGTCACTGCATACCCAACGATAAACATCGGCACACCTACCAGTAACAGCATCCGTCTACTCCACTCCCGCTGACGCAAGACATGACCTAATAGCAGATAACCATTAAATCCTGCAAAATAGTAAAGCATACCGAACGAGTTCCACGAACAAGATCCCCATAAGTATTCGGACACAAACTCATTATAATAAGGAAGCAACAAGGTCACTCCCCACAAAGCCAGGAACCATAACTTGGCTCGCTCCGAAGCCTGAGCTACCCATGCTGAAAAGACTGGTAAATAGAGATAAAGTCCTATCAACAGATAGATATACCACATATGCACAGCTAAAATAGAGAAATTAAACGGTATACCGGCAATATAGCCCAGGCTTACCTCCAGCGACTGACGCATCACGTCTTCACCTGAATAGGGAAAGAAATCGAGAATAACCCGCGGCTCTACCCCCAACAATCCTGTTACCCATGGAAACAGGTTATAAAGTACCGACCAAATAAGGAAAGGAAAGAATACACGTGTGATACGTTTCTTGTAAAAAGCCCCACTACTCTCACGAACCGGTAATAACAAGGCTCCTGTAATCATAACAAATAGCGGAACACAAGGACACAATAAAGCTCCGTAAGCTGCTCCCCAGAACTTAATCTCACCTATTTCGGGCGATGTACCCGGATAAAAATTAAAAGGATCCGTACAATGACAGCACACCACCATAAACATAGCTGCCAAACGGACAATGTCCAGCCACACGATGTGTCCGGACTTCTGCTTCGAAACCGTTTTTTCCATAAAGTCTATTCTTCAAGATTTGAGGGCATAAAGATAGAAAAGGATGGTGGTATTTCCTAAAAAAAAGAAGATATAAAATTGAAAGACTTTACTTGCATCTCTTAGCCCATGCGAACAGATATAAAAGTTTCTTTCATAACACAACAAATTTATTGGCCATATCATCGTCCTTTTCAACATTCCTTTTTAACTTTGCCTATACAACATGCTACTCCACACTAAGACATATACTTCCAATAAAGAAACAACAAATAAAGACAGGTAAAACGATGCTTAACTCATTAAAAAGTACCCTTTTCCTCTTTTGCATAGGAGGACTGTTCAGCCTGCCCGCCTATCCGCAGGGCACAGTAGAAGACTATAACCGGGCTTATAGCCTTCGCGAAAAATACAACCCGAGACACGTGCTATACAGCAACGTCGTCCCCCATTGGGTGGAAAACACCGATGTTTTCTGGTACATCCGTAACACAACCCGAGGCAAGGAATACGTCAAGATTGACGCCAAACAATCCAAACGCTCCGCCTTGTTCAGCCAGGAGAAACTGGCCACGCTGCTTTCCGAACAAACAGGAAAACAGACTGATGCCTACAACCTGCCCCTGAACCAATGCCACTTGAACAGACAGGCTGACACCCTGCGCTTCGAGTCAGCAGGCCGGTATTGGGCATACGCCATCAAAAAGAACACGCTCGTGACGGAAGGCGAAGTACAGCCCCGCGGACCGCAGCCCCACTGGATGGAGGTGGACGACGAGAAAGGCCGTGGGCCTGTCACCTCGCCCGACGGGAAATATACAGCCTTCATCAAGAATGACAATATTTACGTGCGCGACGTCGCCAGCGAAAAAGAAAAACAACTGAGTATCGACGGTACAAAAGGCAACTACTATTCATCCTACATCCAATGGTCGCCCGACTCGAAAGCACTGGCTGCCTGCCGCATCCGTCCCGCCGAGAAACGCTATGTCTATTACGTAGAATCGTCACCCGCCGACCAACTCCAACCCAAGCTCCACAAGCAGGAGTATGCCAAGCCGGGGGACGAACTGCGCTTCAAAGTGCCTTGCATCTTCGAAGTGGAGAGCGGACACCGACTGATTCCCTCCACCGAACTCTTCAGCCACCAGTACGACCTGTACGGCCCCACTTGGAACGCTGACAGCAAGGCCATCACGTTTGAGTACAACGAACGGGGCCACAAAGTCTATCGGGTGTTGGAAATGTCGGCAACCGACGGCCAAGTACGCACGCTCATTGAGGAACGCGAGGAGAAGTACGTCAACTACCCCCGCATCTACCGCCACTACCTCGCAGACGGAAAACACATCCTCTGGTCGAGCGAACGCGACAACTACAACCACCTCTACCTGTACGACCGCACGACAGGAAAGCCGACTCACCAAATCACCCGTGGCGAATGGTACGTACGCGAAGTACAGTACGTGGACGAGCAGAACGAGATCATCTACTTCTCGGCCAACGGCATGAACAAGGACGAAGATCCGTACCTTATCCATTACTACCGCATCGGCTTCGACGGCTCCGGTCTGACCTGCCTGACCCCTGAAGAGGGAATGCACAAGGCCTGGTATTCGTCCGACCATCAATATCTGGTCGATGTATATAGCAAGGTGGACCAGGCACCCGTGGCCGTTCTGCGCAACGCGACCGACGGCAGCATACGCATGACGCTGGAGCAGGCCGACATATCGGCACTGTTACAGAACGGCTGGAAGGCCCCCGAGGTGTTCACAGCCAAAGGGCGCGACGGAAAGACCGACATGTGGGGACTCATTTACCGCCCCACCACCCTCGACCCGAACAAGAAATACCCCGTCATCGAGTACATCTACTCCGGCCCGGGCGACCAATACGTACCCAAAACCTTTACTCCCTACAACTGGTGGATGACCTCACTGGCCGAACTGGGCTTCATCGTGGTACAAGTGGACGGCATGACTACCTCCTTCCGCTCCAAAGAGTTCGAAGAAGTATGCTACAAGAATCTGAAAGACGCCGGCCTGCCCGACCACATCGCCTGGATCAAGGCTGCCGCCGAGAAGTATCCCTACATGGACATCGACCGCGTAGGCATCTTCGGCTGCTCGGCCGGCGGACAGGAGTCTACAGGCGCCGTACTCTTCCATCCCGAATTCTACAAAGCCGCCTACTCGGCCTGCGGATGCCACGACAATCGGATGGACAAAATCTGGTGGAACGAGCTGTGGATGGGCTACCCCGTGGACGAGTCCTACAGTGCCTGCTCCAACGTGGACAACGCCCATCGGTTGACGCGTCCCCTGATGCTGGTCGTAGGCGAGATGGACGACAACGTCGATCCGGCTTCGACCATGCAGGTAGTCAACGCCCTCATCAAGGCCGGCAAGGACTTCGACCTGGTGGTCATCCCCGGTGCCCGCCACACGATGGGCGAGGACTTCGGCGAACACAAGCGGTATGACTTCTTCGTCCGCCACCTGCTGGGTGTGACACCACCGTCGTGGGATCAGGTACGCACCAAGTAAACCGCCCCATCTCACCTGCCTACCCAACGACAGAATCCGCCTTAACAGCAATCGTTCTGCGACCTTGCATCCGTTCCCTCCGCAGGAAACGCTTGTTTCCAAAGCTTGGACACGCCCGTTCCCTCCACAGGAAACGTGCGTTCCCTGCGCATGGGAACGACAGTTTCCTTATACGGGAACGAGCGTTTCCACTCTCCGCCAGGCACAAAAAAAGGATGCACCACAATCGGATGCATCCTTTTCTATCTCAAATGCCGTCGCTTACTTGCAGCAGCGGGGCTTCAGTTGCTTGAAGAAGTCGTTGCCCTTGTCGTCCACGAGGATGAAGGCGGGGAAGTCTTCCACCTCAATCTTCCAGATGGCTTCCATACCCAGTTCGGGATATTCCACGCATTCGATGCTCTTGATGTTGTTCTGTGCCAGGATGGCTGCAGGACCACCGATGGAGCCGAGGTAGAAACCGCCGTGCTTCTTGCAGGCGTCTGTCACGGCCTGGCTACGGTTCCCCTTGGCCAGCATAATCATGCTGCCGCCGTGGCTTTGGAACAGATCGACGTACGGGTCCATACGGCCGGCCGTCGTGGGGCCCATAGAGCCGCAGGCCATGCCCTTCGGTGTCTTGGCCGGTCCGGCGTAGTAGATGGGATGATCCTTAATATACTGGGGCAGGTCTTCGCCACGGTCCAGACGCTCTTTCAGCTTGGCGTGTGCGATGTCGCGGCCTACGATGATAGTACCGTTCAAGCTCAGACGGGTAGCAACCGGATACTTGGTCAGCTCCTTCAGGATGTCGGCCATCGGCTGGTTCAGGTCGATGCGTACAGCGTCGCCTTCGCCTGCCTGACGCAAAGCTTCGGGAATCAGTTCGCCCGGATGGCTGTCCAGCTTCTCAATCCAGATACCGTCCTTGTTGATCTTGCAACGGATGTTGCGGTCGGCCGAGCACGATACGCCCAGACCTACGGGACACGATGCGCCGTGGCGCGGCAGACGGATGATGCGCACGTCGTGTGCATAGTACTTGCCGCCGAACTGTGCGCCAAGGCCGATGTTGTGGGCCTCTTCGAGCACCTTCTTCTCCAGCTCGATGTCGCGGAAGGCGCGGCCGTATTCGTTACCTGTCGTGGGCAGGTTGTCATAGAAGCGGGTAGAAGCGAGCTTCACGGTCAGCAGGTTCTTCTCGGCCGATGTACCACCGATGACGAAAGCAATGTGATAGGGAGGACAAGCCGCCGTACCCAGCGTCTTCATCTTCTCTACGAGGAACGGAACCAGCGTCTCGGGGTTCAGGATGGCTTTCGTCTCCTGATAGAGGTAAGTCTTGTTGGCCGAACCGCCGCCCTTGGTCACGCAGAGGAACTCGTATTCCATACCTTCGGTAGCCTCGATATCAATCTGTGCGGGCAGGTTGCACTTGGTGTTCACCTCCTCGTACATGGTGAGCGGAGCGTTCTGCGAGTAGCGCAGGTTCTCCTCGGTATAAGTCTTGTACACACCCAGCGACAGGGCCTCTTCGTCGCAATAGCCCGTCCATACCTGCTGGCCTTTCTCGCCGTGGATGATGGCCGTACCTGTATCCTGGCAGAAGGGAAGCAGACCCTTGGCGGCCACTTCGGCATTGCGCAGGAAGGTCAGTGCCACGTACTTGTCGTTGTCGCTGGCCTCGGGGTCGCCCAGAATCTTGGCCACCTGCTCGTTGTGCGAGCGGCGCAGCATGAACGACACGTCGCGGAAGGCCGCATTGGCCATGGCGGTCAATCCTTCCTTCTCAATCTTCAGGATGGGTTTTCCTTCAAACTCGCTTACAGACACGTAGTCCTTGGTAAGCAGATAATACTCAGTCGTATCCTTGCCCTTCTCGAACATGGGCTGATACTTGAACGGAGGTGTTGTTGCCATAATTACAATTTGTTTAAAAGGTTGTTCTATCTTGATTGATGCAAAGGTAAGAAGTATTATCGAAATATTTCTTTAATCGAAAGCGTTTTCTTCAACGGGGAGGGAGGTTTTTAGGAATAATTTCAGTTGCCCACCTTTTTCATCCGTTCTATCAGTTCCTCACCCAGCGCGCTCTTCACCTCGATGTGCTTCAACACGGCGGTGACAAACGGATTGCTCTCGAAGTCGCCGCGCACCTGCTCGAAATCCATTTCCTTCTCCAGTCGTGAGCCGTCGGCACCGAAACCCGTCATGGAAGCCAGAGAGAATTCCTTCTTGGCGTCTTCATAGACCATACGGTCAAGGCCGATAACTGCATCTTTCCACTTCTCCACAATACGGATGATATCGGCAGCAGTCACCTCTTCGGGCTTCACGCCATAATATTCTTCCAATTTCTCGTAAGCCCAAGTCCATTCATAAGTATAGTAATTGCGATGCATTCGTTCGAACTCCGCATTGATTTCCTTCAGTCTATTCACCGTTCCGTTTTCAATATTGGCTATCAACATATCCACCTCGCTCTTCGGTGCTATCAGACCCGAGATGTCCACCCATTCGCCACTGCCAATGGACGTATCGGGACGAAGACGGGCACGGATTTCGTCGTCGTTGCGGAAATCGATACCCTCGAGGCGCTTGATGACGGAGTTGCCCAAGAACTTGTGAATCGCGATTTCGTAGAACCTGATACCATTCACCAACGACGAATTGCGTATCTTGGCGCTGTGGAAAGAGTAGATGTCGGACAGCTCGCCGCTGGCCTGACGCAGGTTAAGCAGTGTCTCACGTCCCTTGAACATCTTCTGCACGGTATAAGGGCTGAGCAGGTTGTAGTTGATGAAATCCAGTTTGTTAGGATCCTTGCGTCCATCGCGCTTGGGCCATTTCTGGGCGTCGCGGATGGTCCCCACGCTGCGCAGGTTGACACCCGGTACCAGATAGGTGGTATTGTTCTGCTCTATCAGATAAGAGAACGGCAGGTTTGATGTATCGGAATGATTGACGTGACGCCCCATGACGAGCGAAAAGGCTCCCACACGGGCCGGCCAAAGGATGTAGGAATCGGACGTAGTCTTGGCACCGCGCTCCAATGTACCCTGATGGATGGGGCCCAGCTTATACATGTGGTTGCTTTGGTTGGAACCCGAACCAGCATTCATGAAAGAGAACATACCCGCAATGAGCAGCGTACTCTTGTGGTGCGTCACGGTGAAGGGACCGGCAAAGATGGCACAAGCCTCGCCATTCTCACCCTGGCAATTACTGAAGAACAGGGAATCCGAAGCCGAATAATTATGCCCCAGCTTGCAGGCCTGCCCCACAAAGCAGCGCGTCAGCATGGCACCATCGTCCACATATGAACCGCTGGAAAGAATAAAATCATCGCAGATGACCCCGTCGCCCACCCGTACAGGCGCCGCCTCATTGCTGTTGATGCTACCGTTGGACAGACGGCAGGTACCCGAAATATAGGCATAGTCTCCAATACGGACGTTCTTCACCGATCCTGTATTCAGGATGGTTACATGACAACCGATGGTTCCTACCGACGAAGCATGTTTGCCGGCATAATAATCGGCAATCTCTTTCAGACGGGCAGTCAGTTCGGGCCGGTGGCGGTAGAGTGCCATGATGTAAGCCAAGTGAGCCGACAGCTTGTCATTGATAACCACCTCACGACCACCCGTCTCATTCAATACAGACACCTCCACCCCATTACCGAACTTCGATACCCCGTCCACCAACAGGATATCCACATTTTCGATAAACGTATCGTGCCCGATTTCGTAATTGGCAATATAATTTTGGATATTCTCGATACAGCAGTTATCTCCTACCGTCACGTTATGCAACGTCACGTGCCGCAGACCGGAATGCTTGCGTATACCTCCCGGCAGCGTAAACTCCGTCTGAAAAACGCCCAATTTAACTTCCCCTGAAAAACGCGCGTAGTGTACAAACTCCGTTGAAAAGTTTTCTGATACACGAATGTTCTCCCAGTCATCTGCCTGACAAGACTGGCTCTTTAACCGAAGAATCTCATCCCCGGTCAGGTTTCTGTAATCTTCCATACAAATTGTAGTTCCTTGTATAAACGCATGAAACGCAGGCGGACAGGCCGACAAACAGCCATATCCACCCACGTTTCATAGAGATTCTTATCTGCAAATCCTCCGAAGAGGTCTTATTATATACTATTTTTATAATTCCCCGTTCTCGTCGTAAGTTTGATAGAGAAAGTCATTATACGGGTATTTCTGCACATGCAATTCCCTCACACGCTGATAAACCATTGTTTTCATTTCCTCGATGTTAGTCTTCTCACGAGCCGAAATGAACATGCAGTTATCCTCCAGCTTTGCCATCCACGTCTTCATCAGTTCCTCCAACGACAAGTTTTCCTTGGTGCGCGGAGTCAGGTCGTCTTCATCCTTCTTCACATACGTATAGGCATCTATTTTATTAAATACCAAAATCATAGGTTTACCTGCTGCTCCAATGTCGGCCAAAGTCTTGTTCACCACCTCAATCTGTTCCTCGAAGTCGGGATGCGAGATATCCACAATGTGCAACAACAGGTCGGCTTCACGTACCTCGTCCAGCGTCGACTTGAAAGAATCCACCAGATCAGTAGGCAATTTGCGGATGAACCCTACCGTATCGCTGAGCAGGAAAGGCAGGTTGTCGATAATCACCTTACGCACCGTTGTGTCGAGCGTGGCAAACAACTTGTTCTCAGCAAACACCTCACTCTTGGCCAACAGGTTCATCAACGTAGACTTACCCACGTTGGTATATCCAACCAAAGCCACACGGATCAGACGTCCACGATTCTTACGTTGTGTAGCCTTCTGCTTGTCAATCTCGGCCAGACGTTCCTTCAGCAGCGACATACGGTTCAAGATGATACGGCGGTCCATTTCGAGCTGAGTTTCACCCGGACCACGAAGACCTACCGAGCCCTTACCACCACCAGCACCGGAACCACCACCCTGACGTTCCAAGTGCGTCCAAAGTCGTTGCAGACGCGGTAACATATATTTGTATTGCGCCAGCTCCACCTGTGTCTTAGCATTAGCCGTCTGTGCACGCATAGCGAAGATGTCGAGGATAAGCGAAGTACGGTCCAGTATCTTCACTTTCAGTTCCGCTTCGATATTACGAATTTGTTTAGCAGAAAGCTCATCATCGAAGATAACCATACCTATTTCCCGTTCCGCTTCCTCTTCGTCCTTTATATATTGTTTGATTTCGTCCAGCTTCCCTTTTCCGACATACGTCACCGAGTTAGCCTGATCCAATTTCTGCGTAAATCGTTTCACTACTTCCGCCCCAGCTGTCTCAGCCAGGAAAGCCAGTTCGTCCAGATACTCATTCGTCTTCCGCTCGTCCTGCGTCTTCGTAATGAGTCCCACCAGCACCGCAGTCTCTACCTGCGCTTCGGAAATTACAAATTCTTTCATTGCCATTGTATGTACTTTTATTATATACTGACGGCAAATATAGGGATTTATTAGGAATAAAATACAAAAATAATGAGCCTGTCATATTTTTCATAAGACAAGCTCATTATAAAACAATATTTGATTAATACTTACTAAGATCTATTTCCTCTATACCTACCATATCTTTCAATTCAAATCCTGTTGAGTTCCAGGTTTCAATAATTATCGTTTTATCTCCATCTACACTGTAACTATGATCAGCTTCCATCGAATAAGACTCCGCAACACCATCCCCCCATGTAACATTACCAAACACATTATCACCAGATAACATCGGTAAGACAAATTCTTTAGCAGAATGAACAAGACTAATAATTCCATATTTTTCAAGGGTTTCCATTTCATCAGAGTCTTCATTCAGAGAAATGACAACAGTCTGATCAGCAATAAATTCCAATCCATAATTCGTCAGCACCAATCTAAAAATATATTGAAAACCACTTTTCATCTCCACTTCTGGAAAACTTGTCACATAATCCTTTCCATCAATGGTAGCCTTCAAATTAACATTTTTAGCTTTGGTTGAGAATGGAATAACCCATATTTTAGGTAGATCCTCGGTCCAACCTGATTCAAGCAGCTGCTTATCAGACTCTATCACGATATTCCCTTTATTGTTCCCTGCTATCTTACCAGTACTGATATCCATAGTACCATCCACATATATTTCCTCACCAACCACTTCCAGCTTTTGCAACTTGCCAGTGCCATTATATCCTTGTGTACAGATATTCAAAGAAGACAATGACAAAGCATGTTTCATAGTTAACTTAGCCGTATGCGTTGTATAAGAAACCGGAACAAAAGAACCTGAATAAAGCACATCCTTCTGTTGAGATACATCAACGACTATGGCTTTGGGGTCAGTATTTTTATCAGAATAGGGAGAAACTGCATAAATAAAAGTCTTTTCATTTTCTCCCAAATATATTTTCGGACTAATATCCCAGATCCCACCTTTGTATGTAGCCTTTATGTTCTCTACAAAATCTGGTGCTTTAATATCACCATACGTTTTGGCATATATATTCATTTCATCACCATCGGAAAACTGGGTGGTTACAGTGGATTTAGTTTCTACCGTTGTGCTGATCTCAACTTCCACTTTATTGTCATTGTCTGTATTTTCTTCCAATGTATCCTTACTGCATGCAAACAATGATAATAAGATGCAACAACTCAGGCTTATATTAAAGATTGTCTTCATAATATCAATTCTGTTTAGTTACCACATTAAACGTTTTCTTTTCTTCACCGCAAGTCAATTCGATTATCAATCGTCCGGCCGGTAATGTATTTAAATCGATATTCAACTCAGGCAATGGCTCCAGTACCCCTTTCTGCAGTTCTGCTCCAGCTTCGGAGAGGATACGATAGGCTACATTATGCTTTGTCTTCAATAAAAGGCTTTTAGTAATACGGTCATATTTCAATGAGGTAGTTTCTTCAATGCTCATCCATGGGGTTACCTTGATACGGAATCCTTGTGTTAAGCTTGATTTGCTATCCGTATCAGTAACGGTTATTTCAATGTCCCATTCCGACTTTTGTGAGTCAAGGCTTTCTGTAGTAACCAGCATGCCATTTTGATATTTAAATGGTACATTCGTATAAGTCCCAGAACTGCTGTTATATACGCCATGTATATCTATTTCAAAAGTCGTTTTAGGAGTCTCATCGTTCACCAGTATCTGTCCTACTGTAGAACCAGCTTTTAGTCCTTCTTCTATTTGCCTATTGCTTAATGAAATACTTTTTAGAACCTGGTCGGGCGCACCTATACCAATCACGGCAACATGATGACTGTCATAGGCCATATTCATAGAAGCATCTCGTAAATTGTCGACAGGGAAATAGCCGTTGCCATAACTGCCCCAGCCCCAATTTACGTGAAACATGCCTTTGCCATCATATCCGTCCAGGTTAAAACTATGACCTGCATTGTTTTGGGTATCTACTGCATTATATATGATAGCTCTTCCAGCATTCAGTTCGTTAATCAATAATTGTTCCCAATCTTCATCATAATAGTCCCGCCAAATGTATTCAACTGCGTCAGGATAAGAAAAGACATTCTTAAGGGCATCAGATATACGGTTTACTTCATTACTGGGAATACCCGAACCGTCTGTCCCATAATCCATGCGAACACTCATGCCTGCATGGTATAGAAAACGGGCTACTTCATTATAATTATCGGCACCGGTTAATATGTCATCCCAATTGTATGCCATCTCATTATCAAAATTGATAGACAAATTACCATAATTGGCACTTGTATAACTTATGCTTCCTTTCGGACGAGCAGGATATCTCTGTACACTCATAGCCTGCCCCATAGCTACGGCTACACATCCGACAAGTGCTTTCTGCTGAGGACAATATACGTTGTAAGGTGTATCTTGATTCCAATTCACTTTGATAAGTGGTTCTATTTTTTGTCCTGATGCTCTCGTACTGACATCATTAACGTGGCTCCATCCTAAATGTGGTGTTGCAACAATCCGAGCAACTTTTTGGATCTGATCGGCATATTCATCTAACATGTATTGCATATTCTCGGGTAAATTCTCGAAATCTAATGAACCCTGTTCTGAATAGCCTAATATCGGTGTAGCAGTATCATCGCCCGATATGATTATCCAACCTTGGGGGGTAAAATTAATGATGTAGTAAGCTTCGCCAACAGCTGCAATCTTTTGTATTGTTGTAGATTTCCACTTATTTGCGTGTGAGTAAGTAACGGCAAATTGGCGCGCCTGTTGTTCTGTTACTCTTTTTCCCCATAAATTGATAAAGGATGAAAGGAGTAATAGAAATAATGATAAGTATAGTTTTTTCATGGGGCATCTTTTAGAGGGTAAAAAGGGCGTGTTTTTATTAACGAAAACACGCCCCGAGATTTTAATTATACTGTTATACTAGACTGAATTTGTTAATTCTTTGTCATAACAATCTCACCTGCGGCATCCCAAAGCGAACCGCTCAGCTGGCCTGTTCCAGAAGGAGCCAAGAAGAAATAAAGCATCTTGGAACTATCAAACGTTACAGTCGTAAAATCATCATTACATTCACCGTCAATTGTCCCATCGAGAACCATTTGATTTCCTTCTGCAGTTCCCAGGTAAACATCATTAATACCAGAACTTCCAAAATTTACTCCTTCTGCAAACATCGTTCCTAGTGCAAATGACAGAGTTACTTTTTGTGTCGCCATATCAAAATTGTATAACAATGTGGCTTGTGTCCAGTCATAGCCCATCATTCCTGTGACATAAAGAACTTGATTATATCCTTCTTCCGTCTCGTCGTGTCCAATTACTGTAACGTCCCAAGATTGCTCACCATTATAAGGACTATTTACTGACATTTTCCATTTCCCTTGGAGCTTTTCATAGAAAGCGGAATCATTGTCTCTCAAACCAACAGTCGTAACAGATTGGGTCCCAACGTTAGCGCCTTCTACACTAATTAATTTGACAGTAAAGGTACGAGTCTCATTTATGTCATTATCATCTACTGCACAGATTTCAATATTGCCACTTGTGGCATCAGCGGGGATGACAATAGATTTTGAAGTAACGATATAATGCACGTCTTCCATTGCCGGATTTTCTCCAGCCTCTGCAACTTCAACCGTAACTTTGATGGGGCCATTCAATTCGCCACTTACGGTCACAGGCACATTGAATATTCCTGCACTTTCTTTAACCAAGATTTCTTCTTGTGCCATGCTCACTGTCACATCACTGCTATTCCAGCTTTCTTCCTCAGAACATGCTGTGAAAAGGAAAGAAGTCAGGAGCAAAGCATATATTTTTCTAAACTTCATATTCTTTTATTTTTAAATTTGACAATTAATAACCGGGATTCTGCTGGCCTTGCATTTGCGGGTTAGTCTGGATTTCATCAGAGGGAATAGGCCAAACGTAACGGTGGTCACCGGCTTCATAAGAAACAGAACTACTGGTCGTAACAAGAATACTTTCGATTTGAGGATTTTCAGGATGTGATGGATTACGTTGGAAACCAAGCCCCCAACGACGTAAGTCGCTCATTCTGAATCCTTCACCGATAAGCTCTTTCTGACGTTCTTCACGAATGGCATTAATTAAGTTCTGACCGCTATAACTTCCGTTTTCATATCCTTCAATACGTTTGCTGCGCAAATCATTCAAATATTTATTAGCCAATGTCGGATTGGTTGTTGCGGCAGCCTCCGCAGCGATTAAGTAAAGCTCACTGGTACGGAAAGGCTTGCTCATATTCATATAGTTCGGAGTACTGGGAGTCGTGCGCAAATCGATATTGCCAGGATATTTCGTAAATACATATGCTTGTACTTTAGAGTCTGTCAATTCCCAGATAGTAAAATAAGCATCAAAACGAACATCGCCTTCACCATACATATTCAATACATCATAGGTTGGGATGTAATCCGCATTATCTTCATTCGTAGCCAGATAGGTTCCTCCAGTCGAGTTGCCTAACTCTGTTGCAGACATAAAGGGACGGAAAATGACTTCGGTACCTTCGTCGTCGGCCCACAATTTCTTGTAATCGGCAAGTTCTGTCAAAGGATATGTTCCAGAATTGATAACCGTTTCTGCTTTAGCGAGAGCCGTTTCATTGTCTCCCTTGAGTAAAGCGATGCGAGCCTGTAAAGCTAAGACTGCATACGATGATAAATAGCTTGCATTGGGCGCTACGTTCGAATTATCAGTTTTTTCAAACTCAACTAAAGCATTATAGGCTGCAGTCAGATCATCGTCAATTAACTTATAAGTTTCATCTTGTGTGCTTCTGCCAGGATATGATGTCAGATCGCCTGTCGGATGATATACTGTAACCAAAGGTAAGCCTTTTGCAGCAGCTTGTGCATTCTCTGCAGAGTAGGTCTCACAGAAATGATCTGCCAACCAATAGTAGCAATAAGCTCTAACAAAGTGAGCTTCACCATCGTAACGCGACAATGCCGCTAAATCGCTGGCCGACAATTCAGCGGTGGCTTTCAAATTCTCCATCTTCTCAATGATATAGTTGGCTGAATTGATGACCGAATATAAACCTGACCAATATCCGGTAATATCGCCGTCTGATGAATAAATTTCTCCTTGAGAAATGATGCCCAATCGGTTACCATTGGCTGTCGTTCCCTGGAATTGGTCCATTTGTATATCTGAGAAATATACATAGGAGCCTGTTGTGAGTCCTCTCATGCTGGAATAAAGCCCATTGCGGAAACGATAACAGTCATTGACTGTTTGAATAGCCGTTTCATCATCAAGGCTTCCGTAAGGTTTCATGTCCATATCACAAGATGTGAAAATGGCACCTGCGGCAAATATAGTAGCTAAAAATATATTTTTCATAATTGTCAGTTAGTTAGTTTAAAATGTTACTTCAAGACCGAAAATAAATTGTCTTGTATTAGGATAACCGAATACAACCAAGTTGCTGTCAGGCTCAGGGTCGTAACCTGTAAATTCAGTAATAGTCCATAAGTTACGTCCAGTAAAGAACAAGTTTACATTTTGCATATCTCCCAAACGTTTTAATACATTCTTGGGAAGAGCATATTGAACTGTCAGATTCTTCAGACGAATAAATGATGCGTTTTCAATTAAATGATCATCAAATTGGATGACTTCGCCAGCAGCAGGTATATCTGTAACTTGTCCCGGTGTGGTCCATATGTTTAACATATTGGTCGTCTGATTGTAGTTCTTTGCTGCCATTACTGAGTTTTCGATGAAATAGTCGTCGTTGTTGAGCAAATATTTTTTGGCTGCCCATGTGAAATCTGCGCTAACAGACAGACCTTTCCATGCCAATTCAGTTCCGAAACCGCCGGTAAGAGGAGCAAACATGTCCTTACCAATCAGTACGGCATCTCTTTCCTCATTATAGACTTTGGTAAGATTGCCATCCTTGTCATACCACATTTGTTTACCATCACGAGGATCGATTCCAGCTCTGCGTACCGTATAGAATTCACCAACAGAATGTCCGACTTTATACATCAAGCCATAATCTGGAAGAGCATATTCGTCACGTCCATTGAAAAGTTCCGTAATTTCATTTTTATTATAGTTGAAATTAGCCTTAACACTCCAATAGAATTGACTATTCTTAACAATGTCTACATTAAAGTTAACATCAACACCTTTATTAACCATAGAACCGATATTACCACTACCAGAACCAAAACCCGTTGTATAGGAATAAGGTATATTCATCAACATATCACTCGTTTTCTTGTGATAGAAATCAATATCCATTCCTACACGATCAAAAAGGCGGAAGTTGACTCCAACATTTGCAGAAGCGACAGTCTCCCATGTCAAATCGTAATTACTAGCCTGAGAGATGCCAAGGGTTCCTCCACCATTATATGTATTGCTTCCACTACCGATCAAACCAAAATAAGAATAATCAGAAATACTAGAGTTACCAGTAGTACCATAGCTAGCTTTCAGTTGAAGATCATTAAGCCAATCTACACCACTTAAGAAATTCTCTTTCTTTAAATCCCACATGGCACCAGCAGACCAAAAGTTTGACCAACGATGATCTGGTGCGAATTTAGAACTACCGTCGCGGCGGAAAGCTAAATCAACATAATATTTTGAATCATAATTATAGCTTCCTGTAAAGAACATAGAATTGAAAACTGTTTCTGTAACCGAATGACTCAAATCACTGATACTAACAGTCGTTCCTTGAGTAAGTTTCATTTGGCGAATATCAGTTTGTCCACTTGTAAACACGCCAAAGCCATTACTCTTAGAAATAATTGACTCCTGACCAGCAAGCAATGTTACATTATGGTTGTCAATGTTAAATTTGTATTCAGCTGTATTTGTGTAAGTGAATGCATAATATCTGCTGAACGATTCTTGACGATATCCTTCACCGCCTTTGTAAGTATCACCCATCGGAGTTTTCAGGTCTTCTTTTGGAAAGCCTTGATTTGAAACTGTATAATCATAAGAATCTACGGCTTGCTGAGCTCTGATAGTCAATCCTTTTATGGGGGTTAACTCTTCGTATAAATTGATATTAGCCGTTACATTACGTCTTTGTACATCGCGATTCTGGTTGATGTATTCAACGGTGGGCTTTTGAGAATAATGCAAATACATGGCCTTATCTCCCCATTGTATATTGCCATTCTCATCAAAGGTATAATAATAGGGTGAATCATATGGTAAGGTTATACGGGCAAAAAAGGCAGGATTGGTACCATAGATGCCATCTGCTTGAATTTCATTATTCTGCTCATACTGAGAGAAACCTAAATTGGATTGCATACCAACTTTTAACCATTTCTTAATTCGTGCATCGAAATTGAATCGGAGGGATTCACGACGGATTCCTGACTGGTCAATGATACCTTCCTGATCATGATGGTTTACTGATAAATAATATGATGTATTTGAACCACCACCACGTACGCTTGCATCTAATGTGTATGTAGGAGCGTGTCCGTCAAATATCTCATTACGCCAATTAGTGTCAATTCCATATTTATAGGCGGCATCGTATGCAGCCTCTGATACAGGTTGACCTATCATTTCACGGAACTTAATATACTGATCAGAGTTCATCATATCAACCTTATCTGTTACCATATTCGAGAAACCGACTTGCGCACGCAAAGTAACAGTTGCCTTTTCTTCGAATTTTCCCTTTTTACTCGTAATAACAATTACACCGTTAGCTGCACGTGAACCATAAATTGCAGTAGAAGCTGCATCTTTCAAGACTGTAATATTTTCAATATCACCAGGATTCAGAGAGTTAAACACACTAGAAGAAATAGGAGCACCATCCAAAATAAACAACGGAGTAGTACCTGCATTAATAGAGTTTACGCCACGCAAACGAATAGATGCTACTGCCGTAGGGTCACCAGAACTAGATAAAACAGACAAACCTGAAACTTGACCAGCCAATGCATCAGTAAAATTCGTTGTAGGAGATTTTTCTAAAGTCTGATTATTTACAGTTCCAACCGATCCTACTACCGATCCAAGCTTCTTACCTGTACCATAACCTACAATTACAACTTCATCGAGCAATTCTGTATTAGGCTTTAAAATAACCTTTAAATTCGGAGCTATTGCAACTCTTTGTTCTTCCATACCAATGTAGGAAATTACCAAAGTCTTCGCGGAACTTGGTACGTTCGCTATTTGGAACTTACCGTCCACATCAGTAATTGCACCGAGCTGAGTATTTTCAACTCGTACTGACGCTCCAATAACTGGCTGCCCGTCTTCTTCAGAAATCACAACACCTGTGACGGTCTGAGTTTGGGCAGTTACCAAGCCTATCCCCACAAAAAGGCAGGCCAATAACAGCATTAATTTTCTTTTCATAAATTCTCTCTTAAAGTTTAACTTTACATTAATTGTTTCTTTACTCTAACGAAGTGCAAATTTATTAAGAATTATGAAATGTGCAACTGTTTTAATAAGAAAAGCTTCAAAATCTGTCAAAATGCTATTTATTACTGTGAATATATGTTTAGCAGCATGGTTTTCAAGCATCGGACATTCTATTTTTAGTCGATTTCCTTTCAATATGAAGTTCGATTTAAAAGTCAATATCTAAATAAACAGCGCTGTTTTATGTAAAATAGTTAAAAACGAGGGGCGATTTTATTGCAAAAAACAATATTGAAGAACATATTTTCTATAAATAGAAAGCAAAAATGGCAGGCTAGGCGACAAGCTAATTTCTATCTGAAGAAATAAAACAGGCTCAAATTACACTTATTTCCTACCTTTATTACCGACCACAATGACAATCAACTGATAAAAGATAGAAAATGGATAAAATAGTTTACAACTTAGTCTACAACAGGAAAGGAAGCCTCAACAAGAAAGGAACTGCATTGGTTCAAATAGAGGCTTATCAAGGCAAAAGGAAGAAATATTTCTCTACCAAAGTCTACTTAAAACCCGAACAATGGGACAATAAAAAGCTGATCGTGAAAAATCATCCTAACAGTGAAGCGCTCAACTGGTGGTTGCATGAGTGTGTTGCCCATATCGAAAAGGTAGAGCTGGAACTTTGGCAACAAGGAAGACAGATTTCGTTGGAACTAATTAAAGAGGTACTGCGGAAAAAGGAAGACCTCCAGTCATTCATCGCTTTTTATCAGGACGAGGTTCAAAGATCCGCTCTGAAAGAAAGCTCTAGGAAGAATCATCTTACAACACTAAAACTGCTGGCTGCTTTCAGACCTGATATCCATTTCTCGGAACTGACCTTTGAATTCTTATGCTCATTCGAACATCATTTACGCCAGAAAGGTTATCATGTCAACACGATAGCAAAACACATGAAACACTTGAAACGCTACATCAATGCCGCCATCAACAAAGATTACATGGACGAACGACTCTATGCGTTCAGAAAGTACAAGATAAAAACAGTAGAGCACAAACATACCCACCTGACACCCGAAGAGCTGGATCGGTTGGAACAACTAAGAAAGGCGAAAGGCTTGCAACGCTATCGAAAGACATTGGATGCATTTCTGTTTTGCTGCTATGCCGGACTGCGCTATTCCGACTTCATCCGCCTGAGGCCCGACAATTTGGTTCGTGTACGTGACGAAATCTGGTTGGCATACAAATCCGAGAAAACGGGTGTAGAGGTGCATTTGCCTCTGCATTTGCTGTTCGAGGGCAAGGCACTAACCATTCTAAAGGAACATCAGGATGATTTGGCTAACTTCTTCCAGCTAAAAGACAATTCGAACGTCAACAAGGTCCTGAGGAATATAGCCAGACAGGCAGGCCTTACAAAGAATATTTCATTCCACACAGCCCGACACACCAACGCTACTTTATTAATATATAGTGGTGTCAACATCACAACCGTACAAAAGCTACTGGGGCACAAGAGTGTAAAAACAACGCAAATCTATGCCAGCATCATGGATCAAACCATCATCCATGATTTGGAGCAACATCGAGAACAACCCGTTTCGGCAAGCGGAAAACGAAAGAGGTACTTTAGAGAGCCAAAGTAGATGTTTAGAAAGCTAAAGTAGGTGTTTACGATAGCCAAACAGGGCTTTGAAACGGATAATGTAAAGCTATGTTTTCCTTCAAAGAAAGCATTGTTTTCCTTTTAAGAAAACAATGTTTCACGCCTTCACATTCATCCGTATAAGTATTGATTATCAGTTTCATAGATTGAAACCAACGAGAAAGACGATCTTTCACCTAAAAAAGAAGTTTCAACGCAATCCGCTTATAGACAATTGGATACGTTGAAACTTCACATAAATACATTCTATAAACCCTATTTTATCGGATAACTACCGGCACAAAAGGCTGTTGTTTCACGTCGTCGAGTGGAACAGCCCGATAGTTCACACGTGTGAAATCTATTTCAGAAAGATCAATCCGACGAATGGCACTGTTGTACATCGTGCGATAATAGATAACTCGGTTTGTGATGTCTGTAACCGTAGTCCATTGTGTGGCACTGGGAATGTCGACAGGTATTTTGCCATCGGCAAACTCCACGCCAATGGGGATATCGAAATTATTCAGTATCTGGAACCCCTGACGTACAGCATCTTCCGCTTTGGCCTGCAATGGCGCTGTTGTCTGATAGAAAGCGGCACGAACGAAACGAGACGGGGGTGTGACATCGCCTGGAATCCCTAAGGAGCCACTTCCGGCACCGAAAGAAGCAATCTGCACATCACCCATTTTTCGGGCTTCAGCCGTACCTGCGTAGAGGTTAACATAGTTGTTCAGGTTCGTCATCTGCCATTCAAAGCCGGGTGAATTGGTCAGTACTCCCAGTCGGTTCTCGTAGAAACAAGGTTTTCCACCTACGATTTCCAGCACAATCTGCCGACCCGATTTATCAGCAAACCTCCAATGTACGGTAGAAGCCCGCGGATCTATTGCAATGACATGCGCTTTGCTTATAGCTTCCTTCACCTGCTCTATCGTAGCACAACAACCCAGAATCCACGAAATGAGCTGCAAATCGGTAACACTCTGTTCCTTCACTTCTTCATTATAAGCTTCATACTGCCCGTAACCAGGGAAATAGAAGAGTCCGGCAGACAGTCCGACCTCATTCAGCCCTTCGACTACAAATTCTTTTTGCTCTACGGAAAGGCCTACATAACCATATTGGGCCACCATTTTCATTCCATTCTGTGCGTATCCAGGCACGTATGAATGTTGTACGTATCCCCGCGGAACCACCACATATTGGCTGTTCAGTTCACTTCCACCCCATTCGATGGTGCGAGCTACTATGCGCGCACTGTCCTTAGCGGTTAGCGTGATGCCTGTGCAAGCATCGGCCTTTTGCTGTGTCAGTAGTACCATGGCTACAGCCATGCATGTAATAAAAATCTTTTTCATTGTCATCAGGTTTTGTACAAGTAACAAATTTAAAACGAATATGTTTACGTTGTATCACTATAAGCAAGAAATCTGCCTAAAAACAGGTTTTCATCTGTTAAAGATCTCCCGTCATACTATAAAATACGGTAGCAAACAGGTACCCCATTTTTCTTTTACTCATCTTCAGATACCCGTCTGAAGTAGGAACATATCTGCTACGCCATCCAAGTAGTGCATAGCAACCACATTCAGAAGTCAGGAGAGACTAGTTGGAGTTCCGCGAAGACTTTGGTGATTTCCTACATTGGTATGCAAACTGTTGAAGTGCCTGTAAAACCCAGTGTGAAAGTCTTTTTGAAATCAAATACTGAGCTGTTGGATGAAGTGATGGTCGTGGCTTATGGTACAGCTAAAAAATCTGCTTTTACAGGCTCTGCTTCCACTATCAAATCCGATAAGATAGCAGAACGTGCCGTTTCCAATGTAACTAATGCAATGGCTGGTCAAGTTGCTGGTGTACAGATCACTCAAAGTAGCGGTCAGCCTGGTACTTCAGCCAACATCCGTATTCGTGGTATCGGTTCTATGTCAGCCGAAAACAGTCCATTATACGTTGTAGACGGTGTACCTTATGATGGCTCAATCTCGGCAATTAACCCTCAAGATATTGAATCAATGACGGTATTGAAAGATGCTGCAGCCAATGCAATTTACGGTGCACGTGGTGCCAACGGCGTGGTATTAATCACCACCAAGAAAGGTGCATCTGGAGCTCCACAGATTACAGTAGATGCTAAATGGGGTTCCAATAAACGTGGTGTACCCAACTACGATGTAATGACAGACCCTGCGATGTATTATGAGACAGCCTATCGTGCTATCTTTAACTCTAAATACTATGCAGGTGCTTCAGCCGCTGAAGCATATGCGTTCGCCGACAAGACTCTGCTCGATGCCAATAACGGTGGTCTGGGCTATTTGGTATACACTGTTCCTGAAGGTCAGAAATTAATTGGTACAAACTTTAAATTGAATCCCAATGCTACGCTAGGCTATTCCGACGGTACTTATTATTATACACCGGATGACTGGTACGATGAAATTTTCGGAAAGAACAATCTGCGTCAAGAATACAACGTAACTATTTCAGGTGCTTCCGACAAGATGAACTACTATGTTTCAGCTGGTTATCTGGATGATAATGGTATCATTGCCAACTCTGGTTTCGAACGTTTTAGCGGCCGCGCAAAAACCGACTACCAGGCAACCAAATGGCTGAAAGTAGGAACAAACATTGCTTATACCTATTATAATATCAAATCTCCGTCAGGACAAGCCGATTGGGGATCTACTGGAAACTTGTTCTACATTTCCAATCTTATTGCCCCCATCTATCCTATGTATGTACGCAACGCTGACGGTAGTATAATGAAAGACAGCCGTGGACTCACCGTTTACGACTTCGGTTCTGGCTCTACTAATTTTAGCCGCCCGACTCTGATGGGTAATCCTGCTGGAACAATGGCACTGGATGATCAAAATACTTACAGTGATCAGCTCGCCACCAAATGGTATGCCACCATTACTCCTATAGAAGGCCTGAGCATTACAGCCACATTAGGTGCTAATGTACTGAACCAGCGTGCAAACTCTATCAATAACCCATTTTATGGAAGTGCATCTACCAGTGGAGGCTATGTATCTGTCACTCATCAACGTCTTTTCGATATCAATCAACAATACATGGCCACTTACAAAACAACGTTAGCAGATATGCACAACATAGATGTATTAGCCGGTTTTGAATCATATAGTCATAAGATCCAATATTTAGGAGGCTCCAATACAATGATGTATAATCCGTATATTGGAGAATTGAATAATACCATCAATACACCTCCTTCTGTAAGTTCATATTCTCATGAATATGCAACAATGGGATATTTAGCCCGAGCACAATACGATTATGATGGTAAATACTTTGTTTCTGCTTCCTATCGTCGAGATGCATCTTCACGATTCCATCCAGATAACCGCTGGGGAAATTTTGGCAGTGTAGGTTTAGCATGGCTGATGAGCAAAGAAAACTTTATGAGTGATCTTAAGTGGATTGACATGTTAAAGCTTAAAGCCAGTTATGGTGTACAGGGTAATGACAATTTAGGTTCATCTTCCTATTATTATTATGCATATGCAGACCAATATACTGTAACCAATAGTAATGGGGATTATGCAGTGGCTTTCGCATTCAAAGGGAATAAAGATATCACATGGGAAACCTCACACGCCTTTAACGTAGGTTTTGATTTCGAATTGTTTGGCAGTCGTTTCAATGGTACCGTTGAATATTTCAACCGTAAAACAAGTGATCTACTTTACAATCAGCCTGTACCTATTTCATTCGGTTATTCAAGTATTCCTAAAAACGTTGGATCTATTGTTAACCAGGGCATTGAATTTGATTTCAATGGCGTACTCTACAAAAATCGCAATCTGGAATGGACTGCAAACTTTAACTTGACTCATTACAAAAATAAGATTACAGACTTGGATGAAAGTGTTCGTGAAACTGGAATTAAATACAGTAATGCTATTTATGCTGTAGGAGGATCACTGTACAACGCATATTTACCGGTCTACGCTGGTGTAAACAAAGAGAATGGTCTTCCACAATACTACGTAGATCCAGATAATGGCGACTATACTATCACTACCGATTATGAAAAAGCGCAGCAATCTGATTTAGGAAGCACACTGGCTAAGGTTTATGGTGGTTTTGGGACGCAATTGAATGCTTACGGATTTGACCTGAGCGTACAACTATCATACCAGTTAGGCGGTAAAGTATATGATGGTACATACGAAGCCCTGATGCAAACAGGAGACCTGATGGGACAGAATTTCCATAAGGATGTATTGAAAGCTTGGACACCTGAAAACCCCAACAGTGATATTCCTCGTATGAATGTATCTGACGTTTCCAGCCAACGCATGTCCTCCCGTTTCCTTGTCAGCTCCGACTATCTGAGCTTGAACAACGTTACGTTGGGCTACACATTACCTAAACAATGGATACAGAAACTTGGTGTTTCAAGTCTGCGCCTGTATGTTCAAGGCGACAATCTGGCTGTATTCTCATGTCGAAAGGGTTTTGACCCACGCCAGTATTTCGGTTTAGGAAGCTCAACTGGTAGTGGTAACTTCACCTACTCAGCACTTCGTACAATCACAGGCGGTATTACTTTGAAATTCTAACAATCACAAGACCTAATAACGGATATAAATATATGAAAGCGTATAATAAAATATTGTCAACTCTTGCCATAGGAAGCGTTGCCTTGGCTTCATGTGTTGATCTCGATACTTTTCCTCAAAGCGGCACTTTCACTTCCGATCAAAAACAGGAAGTAGTTTCCGCTGATCCCGAGCTTCTTGCTGCGGAAGTAACAGGTATGTATGCCAATAATTTACAGCAATTTCCTGTATTTGGCAGTCAAGGACGCGGCGATGACTTCGGTTATCCAGCTGTATGTTTATCCAATGACCTGAATGGTCCTGATATGGTTGGCCCCAATAGTGGTTACAACTGGTTTACAACTTGCAGTGAGTATTCAGACCGTAGTGACACGTATGCCAACCCATACATGCGCTGGGCCTTATTTTACAATCAAATCAAGATGGCTAATGATATTATTAAGTCCATTCCTGTTGATACAGAAGATCCAACACTGAAAGCTTATCGTGGTCAGGCCAAGGCAACTCGAGCATTTGATTATTTGAATGTAGCACCTTATTTCCAATTCAAATATAAAGGAAACGAAGAAAAGCCTTGTATTCCTATTGTGACAGAAGAGATGTCAGCCGACCCCAACAACCCACGTGCAACTGTAGCGCAAGTATACGAATTAATAATATCAGATCTTGATGCAGCGATATCAGATCTTGAAGGATTTGTTCGCAAAAACGCTGGAGAAATCGACCAACAAGTAGCCTATGGTTTGCGTGCACGCGCCAATCTCTATATGGAGAATTGGCAAGCAGCTGCTGACGATGCTGCCAAAGCAATGGCAGGCTATACTCCCTATCAAAGAAGCGAATTAACCAAACCGATGTTCGTGGATTCTCAAGAAAGTGGAAAAGGTTGGATTTGGGCACTCGAAATTACCGAAGCTGATTATAATGCACAAAATAGCTTAATTTCGTGGCCGGGCGTTATCGGCTCCTTCTGTGAAGGATCCTATTCTGCAGGTGTAGGCACATATAAATCCATCAATGTTCTATTATTCAACAAGATTCCTTCAACTGATGTCCGTAAAGGATGGTGGGTAGACGCTAACTTGCACTCAGATAATTTGACTGGTCAGAGTTGGAGAGGACTAGCTAGTGGAGATGACATCGCCACTTTAGAAATTCCCAATCAAGCGAAAGCTAAATTCCTGCCATACACTAATGTGAAGTTTGGCATGTATGGAGGCTTAGGAAACAATGTAGCAGCTAACGACTGGCCTTTAATGCGTGCTGAAGAAATGATTCTTATCCAAGCTGAAGCAACAGCAATGGCTGGTGGTGACGGTAAAAGTATTCTTGAAAACTTTGTAAAGACTTATCGTGATCCTAATTACACTTGCAAAGCGAGCACTGGTACAGCATTCCAAAATGAAGTTTGGTTTCAGCGTCGTGTTGAGTTATGGGGTGAAGGTTTTTCCATGGCTGACGTAATGCGTTTAGGTAAAAATGTAGTTCGCGTAAAGAATGGTGTAGAGACGAACTATCCTGATGCATTTGCATTTAATGTAGCAGCAGATAATGGCTGGTTACTAATGCGTATTCCGCAAGCTGAAACCAGTTCTAACCCTGGCATTCCTCCCACTGCTAACAACAACGAAGGTACAATGCCTAAACCAGGTGATGGTGCCGGACTTACAGATGGTATAACAGATTAATTTTTAAAATCAGATAAAAGTAAATATGAAAACTATCAATAAATATTTTCTAATGATGCTGGCTGGAGGAATGCTTCTATTTACGGCCTGCTCTGACGATATCGAGAGAGAACCTTCTCCAGTACCAACAGAAGGAGTACAAGCATATATCTATGCTGATAAAACGACTTTAGCATATTTACCTGATGATGAACAATCTTTCAATGTTAAGATTGGCCGTCAAAAGACAGAGGAAGCAGCTTCCATACATTTGTCTACAGATGCCGAAGAAGTAACCTTACCCGCCACTGTAGATTTCGCAGCAGGTGAGTCTGTAAAAGAAGTAAAAGTGACGTTTGATATTCCTATCGGCAGCACTTTATCTTTCGATATCAGTATACCTGAAGAGGAAGGTTATATTTATGCCAATAACACAATTACAGTTAATATAACCCGAGATTATACTTGGCAAGATATAGGAACAGGTATATATACATCAAGTGCATTCGGACAAAGCTGGCCTCAAGCTATCCAAAAAGCCAAAGAAGCTAATGTTTATAAATTGCTAGATTGTATAACAGAAGGATATCCTATGATTTTTACACTGAGCGATGATAATCAGAGCTTAGTAGAATGGGATATACAAGCTACTGGATATGAAGAGGATGGATATGGAATGACTTATTTTGCAGCTAAGGATATGAAGCGTAATGGCAATGAACTGGTTTTCACAGTTCAACTCTTGGTCTCTTATAATGGAGGTTGGGGTTCATTTGGAGATTTTACAGAAACCCTACAATTTCCTGAAGGATTCGAACTATAATCTTCATAGCCTATAATTCTGAAACTAAAATCAAGCATTTAATACAGCCCAACAAGATTAATCTTGTTGGGCTGTATTTTTATAATCTTACACATCAATTAAACGCAACTATTCGAAATCTCAATAAACAATAATGATAAAATGCAATCATCACAACAAAATTTACTAACATCCGTACAATTATCCATATATGTGTACCATTCTCAGTTTAATCGTACAAATTCACCTACTATAATTCATTCCTCAAAAAGAACGAAAGTACTATCTTCGCAAAGCAATCAATACTTTCACTAACATTTTTTTGATACCATGAAAATCAATATCTGTAAAAAGGGAATCTTACCATTATTGGCAGGGCTAATACTTTACAGTTCTTGTACAACAGAACAGCCAAATGAAACACTACCATTTTGGCACGATCAAGAACGTCAACTCCGATACAAACCCGAAGGAGAGTACTTCGTCGGAAAGAATGGCGACAAACGATTTACGCGTGCTATTTACGGAACTAATACAGGATTCCGTTTCGAAACCAGCGATTATCCTGAAATAGGTCTTTACATGCCCCGACTAGGCGGTAGCATATATATGGCACTACAAACTGCTGACACAACGGTATGGATGAAAGATCTGAGTAGTATTGAATCACGGTTCAGGTCTGGAGAGCGTCGCTACATCATACAAGATAAACAGTATCTGCAGAAAGGAACTATCATGATCAATATGTTAGCCCTCAGCAATGCAGATGGGATGATTGTATCCATCCAAGGAGACAATTTACCAGAAGGAGTGAAACTGATCGCTATTTATGGTGGTGCCAGTAACAAACGTTTTTCCCGAGAAGGAGATTTGGGTGCAGATCCCAAAGATTGCTTTTATATTAAACCAGAAAATTGCAAGGGAAACTCATTCCAGATAGAAGGATGCCGAATCACGAATTTCTACGGAAAGGGAAAACAAATCATGTCGCAAGATGAAGCTTATGAAAATAAAGAAGCTCTGAAAGACTTAAAAGTAACAAAAGAAATCACTCAAGATGCCGAACAAGTACAAGGCATATTCTCAGAAGAGGTTAGATTCAGGCTGGCAGACGGAGGAGCCATTGACAATCTGACCGAATTATTGGAATCTGAAGCCACAGAACAGCCAGTAGCAATAGCAACACTCCCCATCGGAAAAGGATGCAAATACATGGAATGGGTAAATCCTCGGACTATAAAAGGAAAGATTGACCTTGCAACAGATTTCAAGTTGGCACAAGACTTTCGCGAAAAGATTGCGGGAAGAATGAAAATAAATACGCCAGACCCTTACATCAATACATTAGGAGGAATCTTTGCCGGCGCAGAGGATGCTGTTTGGGAAGCACCAAGCTACCTGCATGGAGCTATCGGATGGCGAATGCCACTCACTGGATGGAGAGCTGCCTATTTGGGAGACCTAATAGGGATGCACGACCGAGCCCGTATGCACTTCGACGGTTACGCCGCAGCTCAAATCACCAATATTCCGGTCAGTCTGCCGCATTTACAGGACGACGAACTCCATGGAGCACGTTCATTAAAAAAATGGGGAACGCCCATGTACAGTAACGGTTACATCTGCCGGAATCCCAACCGCACAGATGCAATGCATCATTATGATATGAACCTAGTGTATATAGATGAACTATTATGGCATTTAAACTGGACAGGCGATCTAAACTATGCACGTAAAATTTTCCCTGTCATTAAACGACATTTACAATGGGAAAAGCAGACCTTTGATCCGGATAACGATCATCTTTATGACGCTTACTGCTGTATTTGGGCTTCAGATGCTCTCCAATATAATGGTGGGGAAGTAACACATTCTTCTGCATACAATTACAGAGCCAATAAAATGGCAGCCGAGATTGCTGAAAAATTAGGTGAAGATCCGACTCCCTATAAAAAAGAAGCAGAAGAGATTCTAAAAGCCATTAACAAGACACTATGGATTCCCGAAAAAGGCTGGTGGGCCGAATTCAAGGACAACATGGGAAACCAGATGCTGCATGAGAACGCTGCCGTATGGACTGTCTACCATTCCATTGATTCAGACATACATGATGCTTTCAAAGCTTACCAGGCCACACGATACGTAGACAACTACATTCCACATATCCCAGTCGTAGCCAACGGGCTTAAAGACACGAACAACTACGTGATAAGTACTACCAATTGGCAACCTTATATGTGGTCCATCAATAATGTAGCTTTTGGTGAAATCGTACACACAGCTTATAGCTTCTGGCAGGCAGGACGTGCAGAGGAAGCTTTCAAAATGTTCAAAGGAGCTATCTTGGATGCCATGTATTTAGGATCGGGACCTGGAAACATCACACAAATATCACACTATGACGCAGCACGAGGAGAAATGTACAGAGATTTTGCAGATCCGGTCGCTGTGGGTGTCAGAGCTGTTGTCCAAGGAATGTTCGGCATTCTTCCTGATCTCATGAACAAAAGATTGGTTATTCGCCCCGGATTCCCCCAAGAATGGAACCACGCTTCATTAGAGACCTTGAACATGAAATACGATTTCAAACGCGAAGGGTACAAAGATTTCTATAAGTTTACGCCCACATTACAGACTGAGGGAAATCTTATACTGGAAGTGGAAGTACGTGGAAACGAGGTAGACTACATTAAGATTAATGGAAAACAGACTGGATACCAAATATTGGAACCAAGCATTGGGATTCCTCGTATTGCTATAGAAGCAGGGGTGAAAGAAAACTATGACATTGAAATTGCTTGGATAGGGAAACGTGATAAATCGTCTCAAGAAATCCAGACAGAAGTAGCCTCAGGTAACCATTTGGATATCAGGATTGAAAATGCTGTAGAATTGTATGACCCACAACATATTCTCACAGAAGCAACTCTATCCGAAAACAGATTGCAAGGAACAGCGAATGGCGTAGAAGGTCATCGCACGCTTTTTGTAAAATGTAGGAAAAACGACTTATCGTGGTGGATCCCAGTTCATATACATATCTTACAACCGCTGGAAATTATAAATAACCCAGATTCCGACTCTCTAAAATTCATGCTGGTGAACCATACAGGAAAGGCAATCAAAGGGAATATTCAAATAAACTACACGACTAACGTAGAAAATGTAAACATCCCGGCCGGTGGTAAACAGACATTTACCTGTCAGACGCCCATCGCTTCCATGGGTACAAACCGAATTACAGTAAGTACTCCGGACAAAACCTATACACTGAAAGCTATAAACTGGAATCTACAGAATCCAGCATCAACCTTATATGATACAGTAAGTATGGACGCATATTTTAACGATGAAGTCAATAATATATTCGCATACGGGAAATATAAATCTCCACGATGGCCCTATACAACTTTGTGCGTACCAACTCAAGGAATGGGACAATGGTGCCACCCGAATGACCTGTCTCCAATAGAAGATACGGGGTTACGTTCAATAGTAAAAAATGGCATATTCTTAATGCCTCAAGGAATTCCATTCAGGACTTCTGCCACTGAAGGTAAAAAGAACATAGCCTTCACCACCTTATGGGACAATTATCCGGATTCACTGTCTATCGCATTGCATGGCAAAGCATCAAAGGCTTATCTATTGGTAGCCGCTTCCACTTATCACATGCAATCCCATTGTCTGAACGGAACCATAACCGTCCGATATAAAGATGGCACAGAAGACGTATTGGAACTGGTACTTCCTGAAAATCTACTTCCACTGGATCAGGACATATTTATTGATAACGCAGCATTCTACAGTAATGATCCACGACCATACAGAATACGTCTGAAAACAGGTGAAATAGATACCTACCATGCCGGAAAGCTTAAAAAACAGATGTCTAACAATCCCATCTATATAGAAGGAGGAATGGCTACTCTATTGGACCTACCACTTGATTCTGATAAAGAATTAGATCGGCTTTACCTGAAAACGATAGCTAACGAAGTTATTATCGGACTAATGTCGGTAACATTGGTGAGAGATTAGTACTATTCTAAAATCCAGAAAACGAAGAGTAAATCACAATTTAATAAAACAAATAAATATGAACAGAAGAGGTATATTGATTCTTTTAGGAACGGTTGCAATGGCTAATCTCAATGTCATGCATGCACAGGATTTGCGTGAACGAACCTATTATTATGAGATTCTCTCACCGAATCATCAGGAAAAGCCAGATGTAGTAGGATTTGCCAAAGAAAGAGTTAAAGAGAATTTAAATCGAGGACTTACAGCCACTCCTACGATTGATGGTAAAGGAGTATATTTGAGCTGGAGTTGTTAGAAAGTGATGGAGATGATGTACAATTTCATGTATACAAAGACACAGATGGGAAACGTATTCGCCTGACTCAAAATCCTCTATCAAACACATGCGACTTTATCGATCTTCATCCATCTACTGAAAAGGTCCATTATGAAGTAAGATCTATAAAAGAGATTGATAACAAAAACATACTAGAAGGTTCGCAAATCAGTATAAAATTTAGCGAACTAACAAACTACAAATCTATAAAAATTAATCCTAATATTAAAGCAGGGAAAGTAACTGTAGCAGATCTGAACGGAGACGGAACGTTCGACTACATCATACGAACTCCAGACAGTAATATTGACCCTGGAATGCCAGGAGACAAAAACGGAACTACCTATCAAATTGAAGCCTACCTGAGTGACGGAACGAAACTATGGAGTAAAGATTTAGGTTTAGGTATTGAACCCGGTATCTGGTACTCTCCTTTCATAGCTTATGACTTCAACGGCGACGGAAAAGCAGAAATTGCCATTAAAACCGCACCCAAAAATGCGGCACGCAATACCGAAGGAAGAGTTGATTCTGGTGAAGAATATTTAAGTATTTGGGATGGTATGACAGGCAAAGAATTAGCCAGAGTAAATTGGCCAGAACGCAATGAACGTTACGGCAATCTGGTCAGACAAAACAGAAACCAAATGGCTATGGTCTTTTTGGACGGAAAGACTCCTTCTATTTTAGCTTGTCGCGGAACATATAAACTAATGGTAGTAGATGCTTGGCAATGGGATGGGAAAAAATTAAAGAGACAATGGAGATGGGATGGAGATGAAGAAAACCCGATTGTTCGAAGCATGGGGGCACACAGCATTGTATGCGGAGATGTTGATGGAGATTTAAAAGATGAAATTCTACTTGGTTCCTGTATGCTTGATGATAATGGAACTCTACTTTGGTCGACTGGACTAGGACATCCCGATAAAGCCTATCTGACAGATATAGACCCTACAAGACCAGGCTTAGAAGTCTTTTTATGCTTAGAACCATGGCAAACCAATGGAAGAGGGGTATGCATGGTAGATGCTAAAACCGGTAAATCTATCTGGAACATAAACAGAAAGACCTTTCACGTAGGCGATGGGATGGTAGCAGATATAACTTCCTCGATGCCCGGATTAGAATGTTTTGCCAGCGAAGATCGCAAAGGTGGAAGCAATGACAAATATTTATTAAGTGCAAATGGAACCTATGTTCAAGTCAATGGAGAGATTCCAGAATGCCGTAACTGGGCATGGTGGGATGCAGATAAGATAAGAGAAACTTTCATATCCGGTCAACACAAAAATCAATCCAATATAATCAAATGGAAGGGAGAGACATTAACCCATAACATAGAAGGAAGTATTTTAATGATAGGTGACTTATACGGCGATTGGCGCGAGGAAATTGTTACGTCTCTCCCTGGAGAAATCAGAATCTATTCGACCAATATCCCTGCAAAAGACAGAAGAACATGTCTCATGCAAGATCCTATCTATCGAAGCTATATTTGCCAACGCTCCATGGGATATCCACAAGCACCCGTACCTTCTTATTACTTAGGAGAATAGTATGACAACAACTTGTTAAAGGAACAAGTTTATTCCTTGATGACCTAAAAAAGAAAGCAGAAGAAGGCTCTAAAGAATTAAATTTTAGAATCTCCTTCTGCTTTCGTAGCCCCGAGGGGAATCGAACCCCTATCTAAAGTTTAGGAAACTTCTATTCTATCCGTTGAACTACAAGGCCTTTAAATGAAAATCCTGCATCTGTGTGCAGGAATAGGCCACAAAGATAATACTTTCTGCCGATTTTCCGAAAAAAGTTTTGTTAATCCGATTAACTTTCCGACATTTGCGAACTGCGTTGAACGCATATCCATAAAATTAACCTAAGAAAATCCTAAGTTATGGCAAACGACATGATGGTCAAAGACCTGGACGAAGTGGTAGTACGCTTCTCCGGCGACTCCGGCGACGGAATGCAGCTCGCCGGCAACATCTTTTCAACAGTTTCGGCTACGGTAGGGAACGACATCAGTACTTTTCCCGACTATCCGGCAGATATTCGAGCACCGCAAGGTTCACTAACGGGTGTCTCAGGCTTTCAAGTGCATATCGGTGCACAGAAGGTATATACGCCAGGTGACCAGTGTGACGTGCTGGTGGCCATGAACGCAGCCGCACTGAAGACACAATATAAATTCGTTAAACCCAACGGTACAATTATCATCGATACCGACGCTTTTCAGAAGTCCGATCTTGAAAAAGCAGCCTTCCAAACTGAAAACCCTATCGAAGAGATGGGTATCAAGCAAGAAGTTATTGCCGCCTCTATCACTACGATGGTGAAAGACTGCTTGGCTTCCACAGGAATGGACAATAAATCCATCCTGAAATGCCGTAACATGTTCGCCGTCGGCCTAGTATGCTGGCTTTTCGACCGTGACCTCAAGATAGCCGAAGACTTCATCCGCGAGAAGTTCGGCAAAAAGCCCGAAGTGGCCGAAGCTAATATCAAGGTTATCCATGCCGGATGGGACTACGGACACAACACGCATGCCTCCATCGCACATGCCACTTGCCGCATCGAAAGCAAGGTGAAGGTACCCGGACGGTACATGGACATCACCGGCAACAAGGCTACAGCATACGGCTTCATCGCCGCTGCCGAGAAAGCCGGACTGAAACTGTTCCTCGGCTCCTACCCCATTACTCCAGCCACGGATGTGCTGCACGAATTGTCCAAGCACAAGTCACTGGGCGTAATGACCGTGCAGTGTGAAGACGAAATTTCAGGTTGCGCCACCGCCATCGGAGCCTCGTTTGCCGGCGCACTGGCCGTAACCTCCACCTCGGGTCCCGGTGTATGTCTGAAGTCCGAAGCCATGAACCTGGCTGTCATTACCGAGCTGCCGCTCGTGGTGCTCGACGTACAGCGCGGCGGTCCTTCCACAGGTCTGCCCACCAAGTCGGAACAGACCGACCTGTTACAAGCCCTCTTCGGCCGTAATGGTGAAAGCCCCATGCCAGTCATCGCAGCCACATCGCCTACCAACTGTTTCGATGCTGCCTATATGGCCAGCAAGATTGCCCTGGAGCACATGACACCTGTCGTGTTGCTGACCGACGGTTACGTAGCCAACGGCTCAGGTGCCTGGAAGTTGCCCAAGCTAGCCGAGTACCCGGCCATCAACCCGCCTTATGCGCCCACCGACATGAAAGACAACTATACACCCTACCGCCGCAATCCCGAAACCGGTGTCCGCTATTGGGCTATCCCCGGTCAAGAAGGCTACACGCACATCCTGGGTGGTCTGGAAAAAGACAGTAATACGGGTGCCATTTCCACCGACCCGGAGAACCATAACCTGATGTGTCACCTGCGCGCCGAGAAAGTAGCCAAGATTCCCGTGCCCGACGTTCAGGTACAAGGCTGTGCCGACGACGCAGATCTGCTTATCGTCGGTTTCGGCGGTACGTACGGACACCTCTATTCAGCTATGGACGAAATGATCAAAGCTGGGAAGAAGGTAGCTCTGGCACACTTCAGCTTCCTGAACCCGCTACCTAAGAACACAGAAGAGGTACTGAAACGCTACAAGAAAGTAGTGGTAGCCGAACAGAACTTGGGACAGTTTGCCGCCTATCTGCGTATGAAGGTAAACAATTTCACTCCTTACCAATTCAACGAAGTGAAAGGACAACCCTTCGTCGTAGCCGAACTGGTCAAAGCATTCAACGAAATCATTAACCAATAAAATCGAGGAGGACACAATTATGAACGAATATACAGCTAAAGACTTCAAGAAAGGACAACCCCGCTGGTGTCCGGGCTGCGGCGACCACTTCTTCCTAGCCTCCCTGCACAAGGCCATGGCCGAAATAGGCAAGGCTCCGTGGGAAACGGCCGTCATCTCGGGTATCGGATGTTCCAGCCGTCTGCCGTATTATATGAATACGTATGCCATGCAGACTATCCACGGCCGTGCGGCCGCTATCTCGACCGGCGCCAAAGTCACTAATCCCAATCTGGCCGTTTGGCAGATTTCAGGCGATGGTGACGGACTGGCCATCGGTGGCAATCACTTCATCCACGCCGTACGCCGCAACATCGACCTGAACATGATTCTGCTGAACAACCGCATCTACGGTCTGACCAAAGGACAATACTCGCCAACGTCGCCCCGCGGCTTTGTCAGCAAGTCATCGCCCTACGGTACCGTAGAGGATCCTTTCCATCCCGCCGAGCTGTGCTTCGGCGCACGCGGACGTTTCTTCGCACGTGCCGTAGCCACCGATGCCGCCGGCACGGTAGAAATCCTGAAAGCAGCCTACAACCATAAAGGTGCCGCCGTCTGCGAAATCCTCCAGAACTGCGTCATCTTCAACAACGGTACGCACGACTCTGTTTACAACAAGGAAGGACGCGCCAAGAACGCCATCTATCTGGAACACGGCAAGCCGATGATTTTCGGTGAAAACCGCGAATATGGCTTGATGCAGGAAGGCTTCGGCCTGAAAGTGGTGAAGCTTGGCGAAAACGGAATCACCGAGAAAGACATTCTGGTGCACGACGCCCACTGCATGGACAACACCCTGCAGCTGAAACTCGCTCTGATGGAAGGGCCGGACTTCCCCATCGCCCTCGGTGTCATCCGCGATGTGGACGAGCCGACCTACGACGAAGCCGTACATGCCCAAATCGAGGAAGTGAGCGCCAAGAAGAACTATCACAACTTCGAGGAGCTGTTGATGACCAATGATACTTGGGAAGTGAAATAAAATAGCGATCCATTCTCTATTTCTCAGGCACGAACGCATATATGCAGTTCGTGCCTGATCTGTTTTCATGAGTGTGGAATATTTCCACATCAAAATCACCGTTTTCTACAATATCTATTATAAAAGCCAAGTTTTAGCATTACCATATCAATCTATATATCAACGAATTAGAAAACACAAGCATTATTTGGTACATGATTTGTTGTTACCCCTATATTCAACCATATCAACAACATATATGAAAAACCAAATAATCAAAAAAATCAGATGGGCAGCAGTAATTGTTGTGATTTCATCACTTCCCCTTCATCTGCCCGCACAGAGAGCCGCATCTTCACAAGCGGATGAATACACAGTACAAACTCCACCAGACGAGAACACTCCACCAGACGGTGTGAAAAAGAAAATCGAAGGAACCGTAACCGATGAACAAGGTATCCCCATCATCGGTGCCACAGTGAGTGTCAAAGGACATCCGGACATCGGCGTGACAACCGACATCAACGGTAAATTCGCACTGGAAGTGACTCCACGTACCATTCTGGTCATCGCCTACCTGGGATATAACACCCAAGAGACCAGAGTCGGACAACGAAATTCCACCTACAACATTATCCTGAAGGAAGACAACCAAATGTTGGAAGAAGTGGTAGTAGTGGGCTATGGCACCGTAAAGAAAAGCGACCTGACCGGATCGGTATCGACTGTAGGTTCCCGAAGCTTTGAAACCCAACCGGTAAAAAGTGTATCCCAGATTCTACAAGGAAGAACGGCCGGTGTAGAAGTGACAAACAGCAGCGGTATGCCCGGTGCCGGTGCAAAGGTACGCATCCGAGGCACCACCTCTATCAACAAAAGCAGTGATCCGCTTTACGTCATCGACGGTATCATCTCATCGAGCGGCCTTGACGGACTGAACCCACAAGACATTCAGTCTATGGAAGTATTGAAAGATGCATCCTCCACCGCCATCTACGGTTCGCGAGGAGCCAACGGTGTCATCCTCGTAACAACCCGTAACGGACAGGAAGGACGGGCCAAGGTGACCTTTGACGCTCAAATTGGACTGGCAGCCGTCAGAAAAGACTACGACCTGCTTAGCCCTTACGAATACGCACTGGCCCTGAATGACATCCGAGGATCACAAACCATCTCGGCCGCCGATCTGGAGGCCTATAAGAACGGAACGAAAGGAATCAATTGGGTGGACCTCATGACCCGTACGGCCCTGACCCAAGATTATAGTATAGGAATCTCGGGAGGTACGGAAAAGGTAAAATACCTCCTTTCGGGTAATGTACTCGACCAGGAGGCAGTCACCATCAACTCCAAATACAAGCGCTATGGTTTCCGTGCCAATATCAACGCAGACCTGCGCCCCTGGCTATCCATCTCAACCCGCTTGAATACGGCCATTATTCATCAAGAGAACGGAGCACCAAGCTGGTTCCACGTACTGAATTTCTCACCTACCATGGAGCTGCGCGATCCTGAGACTGGTATTTATAACAACGACCCCTACAATATCGGAACCGGTAACAACCCGTATGGCGTGGCAATGGAAAACTACAGCGACTCTTACAGCTATAACGTCAACGCCAACCTGACACTGCTCTTCAAGATTGCCAAGGGACTGACATTCTCCGTACAAGGCGGATACGACTACGACCATAGTCCTTCCTATTCGTTCAGTTCCAAGCTGGTAGCTCCGGGTGCCATCAACAGCATGAACAACAGCAGCAGCCTGCACCGCTACTGGCAGAACACCAACAACCTGAGCTACCAAGGAGAATTCGGTGATCATACCCTGTCGGCCACTGCCGTATGGGAAATCAGCCACAGCACCGACACGGGCCTCAGTGCCGGAGGTTCGAACCTGAATAACGAAAGCGTAGGCTACTGGAACATCGGCAATGCCGCTGTACGTACCGAAAGCAATTCATACGTCGAATCTTCCCTGGCATCGGGTATCTTCCGACTGGGCTACGACTATAAAAAGCGCTACTTTCTGACCGCCTCCCTTCGTGCCGACGGTTCGTCGAAATTCCAAAAGAACCACCGATGGGGTTGGTTCCCCTCGGCTGCAGTGGCATGGGATATCGCCCAAGAAAAATTCATGGAAAACCAACATATCCTGAAACAACTGAAACTGCGTGCCAGCTACGGTGTCACTGGTAACGAAGCCATTTCTGCCTACAGTACCTTGGGTATGCTTTCAAGTACCACCTATGGCTGGGGAACCACAACCGGATACACAGGTTACTGGGGAAATCAATTTGCGACTCCCGACCTTACATGGGAAAAAACTTATCAGTATGACGTAGGTCTCGACTTGAGTCTTTTCGGCGTGGACCTCACGGTGGACTGGTTCAAGAAGCGTACGGTCGATCTGCTCTTCCAAAAGCAAGTCCCCCGATACAACGGCGGTGGTACCTACTGGGTGAACCAGGGTAAGCTGAACAATACCGGTGTCGAATTCTCATTGAGTACTTTCCCGGTGAAAAGTACCGTCGTATGGGAAACCAGTTTCAACGCCGCCTATGTAAAGAATGAAGTCATAGACCTGGCCGGCAACGACTTTGTACTCAGTGCCAACTACAGCGATCTGGGCGGTGCCATGCAGATTATGAAACCCGGCTATCCGTTAGGCTCGTTCTATGTATATCAATGGAAAGGCTTTGATGAAAACGGCGCCAACCTCTACCAGAAAGCCGATGGTACACTGACCACCTCTCCCACCTCAGACGACCTTGTCATCAAGGGACAGGCCAGCCCCAAATGGACACTGGGATGGAACAACACCATCACGTGGAAGAACTGGACACTGAACTTCTTCTTCAATGCAGCTACCGGATATAACCGTCTGAACATAAGCCGTTTCACGACGGCCTCCATGAGCGGTGTGTCACGTTTTATCACTCTGCGCGATGCCTATTTCAAAGGATGGGACTACGTTACCGACAAATCCGAAGCCCTCTATCCCAGCATCAGCAATACCGATAACAAGAGTTATGCCAATTCCGACTTCTGGCTGGAAGACGCTTCGTTCATCAAACTGAAGAATATCAGTCTGTCCTACAACATTCCGCGTAAAGTGGCCAAATTCGCCGGCATACAATTGACGGTCAGTGCACAAGACTTGTTGACCATCACCAAGTACAAGGGTATGGATCCCGAAGTATATTCAAGCTACGACGGACTGGACTACGGTGCCTATCCCATACCACGAACATTCACCTTTGCCGTGAAACTCAGATTCTAACCACTCACTAAAAGAATAAGAACATGAAAACTCATCTGTATATCAAAAACATACTCCTGGCAGCCACAGTAGCTCTCAGCCTCTCGGCCTGCGAGGATTTCCTGACCGAAAAACCTTACGGACAATTGACGACCGAAGGTTTCTTCAGTAGTAAGGAAGACTTGGACGCATCGCTCAACGCTCTCTATTCCGTCGTAGCCACTTCACAGGGACAAAACAACTACTGCGGCACCAATTTCTTGGCCGGTGACGACATCTCCACCCATCCCGCCAGTAACAAGCAGCCTCTGCGCGAGCATGACCAATACAGCGTCAGCGACAACAACTCGTGGCTGGTAAGCATGTGGGAACAGCGATACAAGGTCATCAAGGCCGCCAACTTCATCATCAACAATGCCGAACGTACGCCCGACGTCAGTGCCGAGGACATCAAGCAGGCACTTGCACAAGCTCATTACTGGCGGGCCTACTCCTACTTCTATCTGGTAACTACTTGGGGTAAAGTACCTGTCATGCTGGAAGAGGAAATAGACTACAACGCTCCCCTGAAATCAATAGAAGAGGTGTACGAACTTATCCTTTCGGATCTGAAAATTGCCGAAGAAGGATGCCCTGCCATGTATAGTAGCGAACCCTACGCCCGCAATGGGATCAACATTGCCGTCAGCCAAGGAGCCGTCAAAGCCACCATGGCCTATATATATATGTGTATGGCCGGCTGGCCGCTCAACAAAGGAACGGAATACTACGACCTAGCCGCCCAAAAAGCTGAGGAAGTGATAGACGGAGCCGAAAACGGGACCTATTACTACAAACTGCTGGACCAGTACAGCCAAGTCTATTCAATGGCCTACAACGAAAACAATCCCGAAGTGCTGCTCGGTGTATATTATAACCGTGACCGTACCGCCCAAATGATTCCACTGACTGACTTCCTGCTTGACATGAAGCAAGGCGGATGGGGCGACACCAATGGCGAAATCAAGTTCTGGAAAGAATTCCCCGAAGGGCCGCGTAAAGATGCCACTTATTTCCCCAAAATAATGTTGGCCGACGGGGAACTGCACGACTGGTGGTACGACACTGATCCTCCTTCACGTGAAGTGGTGGCTCCTGTCTTTATGAAAACAGCCGAAAGCTCGGCAAGAGGTATGGAATTTGACTACACCGACCCGACACCTCTTTCAGCAAACGGTGAAAAAACCGTGCAAATCATCCGCCTATCGCAAGTATATTGCTGGTATGCCGAAGCAATAGGACGTTCGGGAAAAGTAACCGCCAAGGCAGTGGAGATGCTGAACCGTGTACGTAACCGCGCCGACGGAGAAGCTTCCAATATCTATTCAACCTCCATGACACCCGAACAATTGGCCGAAGCCGGATACAATGAACATGGATGGGAAATAGCCGGATATTATTGGGCCGGACTGGCCAGCCGCGCCCGCGACATGTTCCGCATGTACCGCTACAAGGAACATTTCGAATTCCGCAAGGAAAATCCCGAAATCGAGGTTGCACCGGGTATCTTCCGAAAAGAAGCCGTAGCGGTCAGTGGTACGTGGGACGACAGCCGTATGTATTCGCCCTACCCCTATGAAGATGCAATATTAAACCCGAACTTGAAACAATAACGTATTCTTAGGAAATAACAATTCCAGGAAATAACGGGTCACCCCATATTCCGTTATTTCCTGGAATTGTTTGCATACAGCAGAAACTATCCAAGGGAAATAGCTATATTTGCCTCATCATCCAACATCTGTATGCCATGAAACAAACATTTTCAGCACTCTACGCTCTTTCTATTTTCCTTCTGTCGGCCATCAGTGCCGATGCACAAACCATCCAACCCGTCGAACCACCAATCATGGGTTGGAGTTCGTGGAACACTTACCGCATCAACATCAACGAAAGCCTCATCAAACGGCAAGCCGAAGCCATGGTATCGCTCGGACTGAAAGATGTCGGCTATCGGTACATCAACATCGACGACGGCTTCTTCGGATACCGCAACGAAAAGGGGATACTGCAAACCCACCCCAAACGTTTCCCAAACGGCGTCAAGTGTGTAGCCGACCACATTCACCGCCTCGGACTGAAAGCCGGTATCTACTCCGATGCCGGAGCCAACACCTGCGGTTCGCTTTGGGATGCCGATCCCAATGGGATAGGCGTCGGCCTGTACGGCCATGAGAAGCAGGATGCCGACCTTTACTTCAACCAATGGGGTTTCGACTTTATCAAGATAGACTATTGCGGTGCCGGACAGCAACTCGATTTGGATGAACGTGAACGTTATACAGCCATCAGCAAAGCCATTCGAGAAGTGTGTCCACGTGACATCTCGGTCAACATCTGCCGATGGGCCTTTCCCGGCACCTGGGCACGCGGCCTGGCCCGTTCGTGGCGCATCAGCGGCGACATATCCCCCCACTGGAGTTCCGTGAAGTCCATCATCCGGAAAAACCTCTACCTCTTTGCTTATGCCAGAAACGGACACTACAACGACATGGATATGCTGGAAATAGGCCGAGGCCTTACACAAACGGAAGAGGAGGTACACTTCGGGATGTGGTGCCTCATGAGCTCTCCGCTACTCATCGGGTGTGACCTGACGACCATTCCCGATTCCTCCCTGAAACTGCTGAAAAACGAGGAACTGATAGCGCTCAACCAGGATCCACTAGGTCTCCAGGCCTATGTAGTGCAACACGAGGGCGAAGGATACGTACTGGTGAAAGACATCGAACAGCTGCGCGGCAATATGCGTGCCGCCGCCCTTTACAATCCGTCGGACAGCACATGCGACTTCCATGTACCGCTGGAACTGCTTGAACTAGGCGGGAAAGTAAAGGTACGTGATCTCGTGAAGCAAAAAGACGAGGGAACAGTCCAAGGATATCTGTCATACACCCTGCCGCCGCACAGTGTAAAGATTCTGCGCCTCAAGGCAGAACAACGCCTCGAACCGACCCGCTATGAAGCCGAATGGGCCTATCTGCCCCTCTACAACGACCTGGGCAAGCAGAAACGAATCATCAGTCCCCAGCCTTTTGAAGGAGCGTCGGGACGCATGATTGTAACCCACATCGGCGGAAGCAAGGACAACTACATGGAATGGAGCAACATCCATAGCGACAAAGGGGGCCGCTACACACTGACCATCGCCTACCTGCCTCCCGAAGCAGGGAAACGCGAAGTGAACGACCGCCTCATCGAGGTAGAAGTAAATGAACACGCCTACGCTCCCATCAAGAAGCTGGCAAAGAACCGCTCCGAAGGTATCTGTACCGTCAGCCAGCCCGTCCGACTGGAACCCGGCCGCAATACCATACGTCTGGGTAGCGCCTACACCTGGACACCGGACATCGACTGCATCACACTCGAACCACAATCCTAAAGGATGATAATGAAAGAAGGCTGCGTTCGTAAACGCAGCCTTCTTTCATTATATCATCTGTCTTTCCATCAGGGCAATGTTACCTTGAACAACTCGCTCGGGCGATGTTCGCGATGAATGATTCCTACCATCTGCTCCACAATATCGGGATGCTGGGCAGCTATGTCATGATCTTCATGAATGTCCGTTGCCAAGTCGTAGAGATGAGGTTTCCCCTTCTTCACAACCAGTTTCCAGTCGCCCATACGCACACCAATCTGGTCTGTTTCATGGAATTCCCAATACAGGAAGTCATGCTTCTGCTGCTTGTCGTCCTGCCCCAGCATCGTCGGAGCGAACGAGATACCGTCGAAGCAATCGCCTTCCAGCTTCTTGTTCAGATACTTTTTGGGGAACTTCTTGTCGCCTATCAGCTCGCAGAACGTAGGCATCACGTCGTAAAAGGCCAGCTGGTGGTCGTTTACCATACCGGCAGGTACATGTCCCGGCCAGCGTACGATGAAGGGAATGCGAATACCGCCTTCGTAGCACTGACGCTTTAAACCGCGCAACTTACCGTCGCGCCCGAAGAACTCTGGATCGGCACCACCTTCCTCGTGAGGACCATTGTCGCTGCTGAAGATTACCAATGTATTTTCGTCCAGCCCCTTCTCTTTCAACTTGGCCAAAATCTCGCCCACATAGGCATCCAGACGGGTAATCATGCCCGCAAATTCGGCATGTGCATGCACCACGGCATTATAACGCGAACCTTCGCTACCGCCCCACGTCTTGTCCACGAAGAACTTCTTCTTATAAGCCTTTAGAATCGAATCATTAGGCTGAGCCAGTTCTGCATGAGGCAATGTATAGGTGAAGAAGCCATAAAAAGGTTGTTTACCGTCCTGCTTGTCGAGCCAGGCCAAAGCCTCCTGATGAATCATGTCAGCTGAATATTGGGGACGTTTCTTGTAGTCGTCGCCATACATCGGATATTGGATGTTTTCGTCCATCGTGACGCGGATAGTAGCCGTATCGCCTTTCGACTTGCTGTAACGGTTCAGAAAGTTCGGATAGTACAGATGGGCCTGGAACTGGCAGATGAAACCGTAGTATTCGTCAATACCACGCTTGTCGGGCGTAGAGCACGAACCTTCGTAGCCGCCCGCCCACTTGCCGAACATGCCGGTGGTATAACCGTTCTTCTTCATGATCTCAGGCAGAATAATGTGACCAGGATCGTAGGGTTCCTGTCCCACAACGGTATATTCATCATTGTCACCGTATTTCATCAAAGGCGCATTGGTCCAATATTCTTTGTTTCCACGCACATGCCCATGGCCTGAGTGCTGGCCAGTCATCAGTGAGGCACGTGACGGCGCACTAACAGGGCTTCCTGCATAAGCTTGCGTAAAAAGCATACCCTCGGCTGCCATACGATCCAAATTGGGAGTTTGGATATATTTCTGTCCGTAACAGGCCAAGTCACCGTAACCCATGTCGTCACAGAGAATGAAGATAATGTTCGGACGGTCCGAACCATTGCCCGACTTCTCTGCCGCCACAAGCGGCAATGCCATCGACAGGAAAGAAGCGGAATACAAAAGAGGAAATACTGGATTAGATTTCATAAGGCCACTATTAATTAGGAATTGAATATAAAAGATTAACACCACGAAAGTAACCAATAAAAGGTTACAAACAAAACTTTTTGCTACAACATTGCATTTTGGTTAACATTCATTTAATACAACAACCGCCAAAGAAAGCGATCAAAATTGCAACAGAGTACTCACCGCCGCCTGATAAGCATCAAGCCTGGAAGCCTTATGGATGGCTTTGCGTGCCTTGCGATCGCCTTCGGGTAGCAGGTATTCCCAAAAACTCTTCATCTTCATCAGCAACTGACGGTCGCCTCCCTGCAACAGCTCGGCATAGCGACAAAAAACATCGGAATGCATCAGCCTGATGCTCTCAAGTTTCTCTGCCTCGGGAAGTTCACTGCCACGTGCATATTCCAAGCCCAAAGCCGGATTGGCCAGCAAGCCACGCCCAACAACGACACCTGCCAATCGGGGAAAACGCTCGCGAACACGACTAATATCAGCAACCGTCAATAGGTCACCGTTATAGAAAAGTGGCTTCTCACACCCTTCGTAAAACGCACTGAAAGCCTCCATATCCACCTCTCCCTTATACTGCTGCTTGCCAAGCCGCGGATGCAGGATAAGGTCCGACAAAGGCAAACGGTTGAGCAAAGGCAACAGAGCCAGGCATTCACCCGCCTGCTCCCATCCCAATCGCAACTTGACAGACAAACGCATCTGGGGAAACTTCTGACAGAGCGTGGTCAGCAGGTTTTCCACTTCTTCGGGATAGGGCAACATGCCTGCCCCGTTATGTCGTTTAGCCAGCAAGGGGAAAGGACAACCCAGGTTCAAGTCTGCCTCGCGATAGCCTCTTGATACAAACAGTTCGAGAATCCGCTCCGCCTTCTCCAGATCAGGAGCGATAAGCTGGGGTACCAACCGAAAGCCTTCGTTATTCTCAGGCTCGATATCGCGCACGTCTTTCCGCCTGATTTCACCATGTTCCACTCTGACAAACGGCGAATAATAGCACTCAACGCCGCCAAAGAAACGTGCATGAGCCTGCCTGTAGATAGCGTCGGTATATCCCTGCAAGGGAGAAAAACGGATGGAAAATGTTGGTTGCATGGTTGTCAGTCGGTTGTTTCCGACAAATGTAAGGATATTCTTGGGCTTTTGCAAATGCCCCAGCAAAAAGCCTTCTTTCTGCTCTTGGAAAACAAGGCAACGACCTGCCCAAAGAAAGCAATGTTTTCGAATGAAGAAAACTATGTTTTAAGACAAGAAAAGCAATGCTTTCTATCAGAAGAAACTATGTTTTTCCACCCGTTAATTATACCGAAAAAGAAAAAAGAAGAACGAAAAGGACAAACAGTTCCTACAAATATACGTTATTTTTGTAGTAAAACCCACCTTAAACAAGAAAGGAGCAAGAATATGAAAAAATCAATTTACACCGCCTTCATAGCCTGCGCACTGGCATCTGCCGCTCCCATACAGGCACAGCAGACGGACAAAGAGGCACAAAAGGCACGCACTGAACAGACCGTCAAGGAGGCACTCGAGGCCCGTCGCTACCGCATCGAAGTAAATTACATGACACCCATGCGCGGACGGAGCCGTGCCCTGACCGACAACTATTCGCTGACCATACATGGCGATTCCGTCCTCTCCTACCTGCCCTACGTGGGCGAAGCCTACAGTGCGCCTTATGGCGGCGGAAAGGGACTGAACTTCGACGCCCTTATCCAGACCTACGAAACGAAGGAAGGCAAGAAAGGGCGCAAGGAAATCCGATTTACGACCACAAACGACGAAGATTCCTACACGTACCATCTGACCATCTATCCCGACGGTACCACACAAATCCGCATCCAACCCACGCGACGCCAATCCATCTCCTTCAATGGAAAGATGGATACGGATGAGTGATTCTTTTTCCACCTTCTGAAGTGCGATGTACATCACCCGTTTTTGCTTTTCTATTGATATACAATAATTTACTAAAAACAGATGTACATCGCACTTTCTTGTATTCCCTCCCCATACCCGCTAACTTTGCCGCCGAAAAAAAATAAATGCATGAAAAAAACTAAACTCTTCATACTCTTCATCTGCGCCTGCATGGCTCTGCCTGCCCAAGAGAAGGGAAAACGCTCGCTTTGGAAAGTAGAGCTGGCAGGCGCTCTCAACAATTACGACGCTTGGGAAGTGGAACCATCCGTCGCCTTCCTGCCATTGGATTATGTCGGAGCCAGTCTGGGGCTGATGTTCATCCGTCCCTATCACGACAATACGCCTGCAGGAACATCGCAGGACAAACAGCTCCGATGGAGTTATACAAACGATTATGCTCCCAGCTACTTGTTAGCCCTGCGGCCCGCCCTGCAACTGAATACGCCGAAATGGTGGGTGGGACGTGATAAGGACTATGCACTCTACCTCAGCCTGTCACCTGGTCTTACTCTACCCTTGCCCGCCAACCGCGGTTTCAACATCGACTATTATCCCAACAAGCCAGGCATGTGGACTACCATCCGCCGCGAATACATCCAAAATCAAGGAGCCCGCACCGTCTATTACCACCTGCGCACGGCTCTCTCATTGGAGATAGACGGAGGATTCATTTTCTCGCTCGGCTATACCTGTTCGGATTTCGATCTCTATGGTGGTAGTCGTAACATCACCATCGAAGGACGGAAGCTGTCTTTGCCCGCTCACAAGCTGATGCACTCGATATCCATTGGCCTTGGATACCGGTTCTAACTGGAATCAGCCAACACAAAAACACGTCAACAAAGGACATTTTCCCTACAAATCATTGCAAAAAGTCAAAGTTTGTTTTACATTTGCACACACTATACATTGAAATTATTATCACTTAGAACGAAAAACATACTTACCATGGACACAAGCAAGATTGTAGGCGAGAAAATCAAATCGCTTCGCGAAAGCAAGAACATCAGCCGCGAAGAGCTGGCAGAACGCTCCGGCCTGGCCATCGAACAGATTGAACGCATCGAAAACAACATCGACCTGCCCTCGCTGGCACCGCTTATCAAAATAGCCCGCGTATTAGGTGTACGCCTCGGCACCTTCCTTGACGATCAGGACGAGATGGGACCCGCCATCTGCCGCAAGTCGGAAGCAAGCGACAGCATCAGCTTCTCGAACAACGCGATCCAAAGTCGCAAGCACATGGAATACCACTCCCTGTCCAAATCGAAGGCCGACCGCCACATGGAACCATTTATCATCGACGTAGCTCCGACAGACGACAACGAGTTCGTCCTCTCCTCACACGAAGGCGAAGAGTTTATCATGGTGATGCAAGGCACCATGGAAATCTGTTACGGAAAAAACACTTACCTGCTCGAGGAAGGCGACAGCATCTACTACGATTCCATTGTCCCTCACCACGTACACGCTTATCAAGGACAGGCTGCCAAAATACTGGCAGTAATCTACACACCCGTATAACACATGCATCTACATAAACTCGTATCGGGCACGCTACTGCTTATGGCTGTGGCGTGTACACGTGTTTCCGCCCAGGACGCCGAGCTGACTCGCATCAAGCAGAACTTCAGCCAACTGATACTGCCGACGGAAACGGATGAATTTCATCTGAACGCTACGTTGTCATCCCTTTCGCGTACCGAGAGAGGGTCTGACCAGGTTGTGGTGGAATTGTTCCAACGCTATCCTTCGGATCCCGACATCATCCGCACCTTCCTGACCACACAGACAGCTGAAGGTACCTGGCCCGACATCAACTACCAGGACAAGAAGCGTTCGGGATGGGAACCACGCATACACACGGAACGTATCCTGGAGCTAGTGAAGCTTTACTCCACCCCAGGCAGCTCCTACTATCATTCTGCCGAGATGGAAAAAGTCATACACAAGGCACTCGGCTGGTGGTTTGCCACCAAGCCTGTCTGCCTGAACTGGTGGTACAACCAGATAGGTGTGCCCAAGACCCTGGGCAACGCCTTCCTGCTCTTCGAACCACAGATGACGGACGAAGAACGACGGGGAGCCATCGAAGTGATGGAACATGCCCGTTTCGGCATGACGGGACAAAACAAAGTGTGGCTGGCAGGCAACGTCCTGGTACGCGCATTGTTACAAAACGACATGGACTTGGTGCGTCAGGCGCGCAACAGCATCGCTTCGGAAATCGTCACAGGACAGACCGAAGGCATCCAGCCTGACTGGAGCTTCCACCAGCACGGCATACAACAACAATTCGGCAACTACGGATTGTCCTTCCTGGCCAGCATGAGTTTCTACTCGGGCGTCTTCGCAGGAACCTCGCTGGCCTTCAGCGACGAGCAGCTGGAGATTGTCCGCCGCCTCACCGACGAAGGCTATCGCTGGATCCTATGGAAAGGCAAAATGGACATCAGCGCCCTGGGCCGGCAGTTCTTCCAGCAATCGCAAGTACATAAAGGCCTGGGAACCGCCTTTGCCGCTACCGAACTGGGAGGCGGCGCGTCCGAAGCCTGCTACGAGACGGCCCGCGCCCTGTGTCGCGAGAACTTCGGGCCCGACGCCACGAACGGACTGACGGGCCACAAGCACTTCTTCTGCTCCAACTATACCGTGCACCGCCGCCCCACGTGGATGGCTACGGTGAAGATGGCTTCGCGGCAGGTCATCGGGACCGAAACGCTGAACGGCGACAACATGAAAGGCTTCTACTCGGCCGACGGAGCTACTTATCTCTATCGGGACGGACGCGAATACCTCGACATCTTCCCCTTGTGGGACTGGCGCAAGCTGCCGGGCGTGACGGCCTTCGCCACCGACGCCCCCATGCCTGTGGTCAAGGGCGACCGACCGCGCAACAACAGCGACTTCGTGGGCGGACTGTCGGACGGACGGCAGGGAATGGCTGTCATGGACCTCGACCGTGCCGGCCTACGCGCCCGCAAGGCATGGATCTTCACCGACCGCTTTATTCTCTGCCTGGGAGCAGGCATACAGGCTGACAGTAGTCTGGCCGTAACCACCGCCATCGAGCAGTGCCACCGCCACGGCGACCTCTTCGCCCTGCTGCCCGGCGAACACTGGAAAACAGCGGAAGGCACCGTAACAGCCAGTGGCAAAGAAGTACGCTTCCACCACAACAGCATAGGCTACATCGCCTGGGGAGACGGCCTGAGGGCGACAGCCACCACCGAACGACGAACAGGCGACTGGCACGACGTGATGCAGATGTACCCCGAAGGTACAACCGTCAGCGGCAACGTGGTGCAGCTCTGTCTAAACCACGGTACGACTCCAAAGGATGCCTCCTACCAATACATCATCTTACCCGATGCCGACCGCGAACAGACTGCCGACTTCGACCTCGGCACCATCCGTGTGTTGCGCAACGACCGCACGGCGCAAGCCGTCCTGCTGGCCGACGGTAGCTGCTGGCTGGCCGCCAGCGAACCCGCCACACTGACCCTGCCCGACGGCACAGTAGTGAAAGCCACCACTCCCGGCATCTACCGCATAGCCAAGGGAACCGACGGAAACTACACCGCCCTGTGGACCTCGCCCTCGCAACAGCATACGCAAGCCGAGCTGAACATCGGCGTCCAAACCCTGAAACTGACAGATACCTACCATTATACAAACAACGAATAAAGGAAAAACGCTTATGTTATACGAACGCACCCTCGGCCAGTGGCTGGAACACTGGGCCGAAACGACACCCGACCGAGAATACATCGTCTACTCCGACCGCAACCTGCGCTTCACCTGGAGCCAATTCAACCGCCGTGTGGACGACATGGCCAAGGGCCTCATCGCCATCGGCGTGGAACGAGGCACGCACGTGGGCATCTGGGCCGCCAATGTACCCGACTGGCTCACCCTGCTCTATGCCTGCGCCAAGATAGGCGCCGTCTACGTCACCGTGAACACCAACTACAAGCAGTCCGAACTGGAATACCTCTGCCAGAACTCGGACATGCACACCTTGTGCATCGTCAACGGCGAGAAGGACAGCGACTTCGTGCAGATGACCTACGCGATGCTGCCCGAGCTGCGCACTTGCCAGCGCGGACACCTCAGGAGCGAACGCTTCCCCTACATGCGGAACGTCATCTACGTCGGGCAGGAGAAATACCGCGGCATGTACAACACCGCCGAAATCCTCCTGTTGGGCGACAACGTGGACGACAGCCGCCTGGACGAAATGAAGGCGAAGGTGACCTGCCACGACGTGGTGAACATGCAGTACACCAGCGGCACGACGGGCTTCCCCAAGGGCGTCATGCTGACCCACTACAACATCGCCAACAACGGCTTCCTCACCGGCGAGCACATGAAGTTCACGCAAGACGACAAGCTCTGCGTCTGCGTCCCCCTGTTCCACTGCTTCGGCGTCGTGCTGGCCACGATGAACTGCCTCACCCACGGCTGCACCGAGGTCATGGTGGAGCGTTTCGACCCGCTCGTCGTCCTGGCCTCCATCCATAAGGAACGCTGCACGGCGCTCTACGGCGTGCCCACCATGTTCATCGCCGAGCTGAACCACCCCATGTTCGACATGTTCGACATGTCCAGTCTGCGCACCGGCATCATGGCCGGCTCGCTCTGCCCCGTCGAGCTGATGAAGCAGGTGGAGGAGAAGATGTTCATGAAAGTGACCAGCGTCTACGGCCTGACCGAGGCCTCGCCGGGCATGACGCATACGCGCATAGACGACCCCGCCGAGGTGCGCTACACCACCGTGGGCCGCGACTTCGAGCACACCGAAGTGCGCGTCATCGACCCCGAGACGGGCGAAGAGTGCCCCGTCGGCGTGCAGGGCGAAATGTGCAACCGCGGCTACAACACCATGAAGGGCTACTACAAGAACCCCGAAGCCACGGCCGAAGTGATAGACAAAGACGGCTTCCTCCACTCCGGCGACCTGGGCGTGAAGGACGAGCAGGGCAACTACCGCATCACGGGCCGCATCAAGGACATGATTATCCGCGGCGGCGAGAACATCTACCCCCGCGAAATCGAGGAATTCCTCTACCAGCTACCCGGCGTGAAAGACGTGCAGGTGGCCGGCATCCCCTCGAAGAAGTACGGCGAGGCCGTCGGCGCCTTCATCATCCTCCACGAGGACGTCACGATGGACGAGAGCGAGGTGCGCGACTTCTGCCTGGGCAAAATCTCGCGCTACAAGATACCGAAGTACGTCTTCTTCGTCAAGGAATTCCCCATGACGGGCAGCGGAAAGATACAGAAGTTCAAATTGAAAGATGTGGGCCTGCAACTGTGCAAGGAGCAGGGAATAGAAATCATCTGACGGGAAAGGAAAATCCCGGATAAATAGTTAGCCGACCTATGTCGGGAGCCTGTCCGAGGCCTAGGACGCTCAGCCGACATAGGTCGGCGGCATTTCTGAGCCCTCCGACAGCCAGCTGATATAGGTCGGCGGCATTTCCGAGCCCTCCGACGGCCAGCCGATATAGGTCGGCGGCATTTCCGAGCTCTCCGACGGCCAGCCGATATAGGTCGGCTGACTCCACACGGGAATTACTCCGCCTTCTCGGGATAGCGCATATTGGCGGCAGTCATGTGTTCCAGCACCTCGCGCAGGTATTTGTCCGCCTCCCAGCGGGCCATGGGCAGGTCGTGGAGCAGCCAGTTGCCGCAGTCCTTCGGAGCGGCGCCGGGCACTTCGCCGTCATACTGGGCGATGAAGCGGAACGTGTCCTGCATGAGCAGCAGGATGTCCTGCGGCTCCAGGTTGCCGCGCATCAGCAGGTAGTTGCCCGTCAGGCAGCCCATGGGGCCCCAATAGATGATGCGGTCTTTCCACTGCGGCTCGTTGCGCAGGTAGGTGGCCGCCAGGTGCTCGATGGTGTGCAGCGCACCCTGTCCGAGGGCAGGTTCGCGGTTGGGTTCCTTCATACGGATGTCGAAGGTGGTGATAATTTCGCCGTTCACCTCGTCCTTGCGTGAAACGTAGATGCCGCGCAGCAGGCGGAGGTGGTCGATGGTAAAACTGGGAATCTTGTTCATATCGTTTCTTGAGTGGTTAATATTCATTTTTCAGGACGGATTATGATTTCAGGCGTTGCCAAGCCTTTCGAGGAACGCCCACGTCGTCTGGAACGACCGTTCGGCCATGGTGGCCCAGAAGTCGCGATACTGGGCGAAGTTGTCGTCGTGCGCCCCCGGTGTGTCGCTGACGATGCGGAAGCTGAGAAAGGGCACACCGTAGACGAAACACGTCTGGGCGATGGCAGCGGACTCCATGTCGACAGCCATCCCCTGGGGGAAGTGGCGCTTGATGGCGGCCAGCTCGGCGGCGTCCTCCACGAAGCGGTCGCCCGTGCAGATGAGTCCGCCGTGAATGCGGCTCTCCAGTCCGGCGCCGTCGTTCAGCTCCAGCGCGTGGCGCATCAACTGGGGAGAAGCCTCGTAGTAAAGGGGCATACCCTGCACCTGGCCGTAGCGGGTGCCATCGTTGCCGCAGTAGACATCGTGATAGACCAACCGGTCGCTGGCCACTACATCGCCCACGCGCAGGCCTGCGTCGATACCTCCCGCCACGCCGGTGCTGACAATGCAGTCCGGCCGATGACGGCGGATAAGTTCAGCAGCTCCCACGGCGGCGTTCACCTTGCCGATGCCACACTGGGTGAGCACGACGTCGTTGCGGCCCAAGATGCCTTCCACGTAGCGGAAACGGCCTTCGCCGCTCTCCCTCTTCTGCGACAGGCGGTCCGCCAGCTGGCGGTGCTCGCTGTCCATTGCACTGATGATGCCTATCTTCATATTCTGATTGATGCTTAAAAAATGTGTGCAAATGTACGACATTTCCCCGAAATACGTCTGCAGGGAGCGTGGAAAATGGGAGGAATGTGCTATCTTTGTCCGCATAAACAAGACCAAAGAATTATGACACTGAAAAGAATACTCCCCGACCTGGTGGCGATTGTCCTGTTCGCCCTGCTATCGTTCGTTTACTTCTTCCCGGCCGACACCGAAGGCCGCGTGCTCTTCCAGCACGACACGGCGGCAGGCGTTGGCATCGGACAGGAGGCCAAGGAATACTACGAGCAGACGGGCGAACGCACTCGCTGGACCAACTCTGTCTTCGGCGGCATGCCCACTTACCAGATTTCGCCCTCGTACGATTCCAGCCGACCGCTGCAATGGGTACAGAAGGCCTACCAGCTGTTCCTGCCGCAGTACGTACAGCTGACGTTCATCCTCATGCTGGGCTTCTACATCCTGCTGCGTGCCTTCGGCCTGTCTGTGTGGCTGTCCACACTGGGAGGCATCCTGTGGGCGTTCTCATCCTACTTCTTCATCCTCATCTCGGCGGGGCACATCTGGAAGTTCATCACCTTGGCCTACATCCCGCCCACGCTAGCGGGCATCGTGCTGGCCTACCGCGGACGCCTGCTGGCGGGCGGACTGGTGGCAGCAGTGTTCGTGGCCCTGCAAATCGCGTCGAACCACGTGCAGATGTCCTACTACTTCCTGTTCGTCATCCTCTTTATCGTGGGTGCCTACTTCGAACAGGCCTGGCGCGAGAAGACGCTGCCGCAGTTCTTCCGGGCCAGCGCCGTATTGGTAGTGGCAGCCCTCATCGGCGTGGCGGCCAACCTGTCGAACCTCTACCACACCTATACCTATAGCAAAGAAACCATGCGCGGCAAAAGCGAACTGGTGCAGACGGGCGAGGCGGCTAGGCAAGCCAGCAGCGGGCTGGACCGTGACTACATCACGCAGTGGAGCTACGGCATCGGCGAGACGTGGACGCTGCTTATCCCCAACTTCAAGGGCGGCGCTTCCGTGCCCCTGAGCCAAAGCGAGACGGCGATGGAGAAAGCCAACCCGATGTACAGCAGCCTCTACAGCCAGCTGACGCAGTACTTCGGCGACCAGCCCATGACAGCAGGCCCTGTCTACGTGGGTGCGTTTGTGCTGTTTCTCTTCCTGCTGGGTTGCTTCATAGTGAAGGGGCCGCTGAAGTGGGCTCTCATCGGCGCCACGCTGTTCTCCATCGTGCTGTCATGGGGCAAGAACTTCATGCCGCTGACCGACTTCTTCATCGACTACGTACCGATGTACAACAAGTTCCGCGCCGTGTCGTCCATCCTCGTCATCGCCGAGTTCACCATCCCCCTGCTGGCCGTCTTCGCCCTGAAGAAGATACTGGAAGAGCCCACCGTACTGCGCGCCAACCTAAAGGCCCTGGGCATCAGCCTGCTGCTGACAGCCGGCGTGGCCCTGTGGTATGCCGTACCCTCGTCGGGCGGTTCCTATGTGCCTGCCCAAGAAGCGCAGATGCTGCAACAGGCCGTCGACGGAGGCATGATACCCGCCAGCGAGCTGAACGGCATCCTGGCCAATCTGGGTGAAATGCGCGCCGCACTGGTACAGGCCGATGCCCTGCGCAGCTTTCTCATCATCGCCATCGGCCTGCTGCTGCTCATGCTCTACACTACGGGCAAGCTGCGGCAGTCATTCACCATGGCCGGCATCGCTGTGCTCTGCCTGGTGGACATGTGGAACGTGAACAAACGCTACCTGAACGATGCCCAATTCGTGTCGAAAAGTATCCAGACTACTACCTTCAGCAAGACGCCTGCCGACGAGCTGATCCTGCAGGACACAACCCTGGACTACCGCGTGCTGAACCTGACAACGAGCACCTTCAACGAGAACAACACCTCCTACTGGCACAAGAGTGTGGGTGGCTACCATCCTGCCAAGCTGCGCCGCTACCAAGAGATGATCGAGCACCACATCGCCCCCGAAATGCAGGCTGTTTACTCCGCGATAGCCCGTGCAGGCGGCAAGATGGACAGTGTAGACGCCTCGAAGTTCCGCGTGCTGAACATGCTGAACACCCGCTACTTCATCCTACCCGCTGGACAGCAGGGACAGACCGTGCCCATCCTGAACCCCTACGCCTACGGCAACGCGTGGTTTGTCGACCAGGTACAGTACGTGAACAATGCCAACGAAGAGATTGACGCCCTGGACACAGCCGATCCTGCCGTAACAGCCGTGGTAGACTCCCGCTTCAAAGATGCCCTGAAAGGCCTGGTCGAAAGCCACCGCGACAGCCTCTCCACCATCCGTCTGACCAGCTACACGCCCAATCGCCTGGTGTATGAAACTGACAACAGCGGCGACGCCGTAGCCGTCTTCTCCGAAATCTACTATCCCGACGGCTGGCAGGTGAGTATCGACGGGCAACCTGCGCCGCTGGGCCGCGCCGACTACATCCTGCGCGCCCTCCACATTCCTGCCGGGAAACACACCGTAGAAATGCGTTTCGACCCGCAGAGTCTACACGTCACCGAAGGCATCGCCTATACGGCCCTGGCCCTGATGGTCATCGGCGTGATAGCAATCGTATGGAGAACGCAACGACAAAAGAAACAAAAAGAATAAAGAAAACCGTCCCTACCTTCACAGGTAAGGACGGCCCAAGTCAATAATACATGAAAAAACGCTATTTAGAGAGAGTTCTAACCCTTCATCAGGGTAGCGATGCAAATGTAAGGATGAATCGGGATGTAAAAAAAATCAAATCGACCAAAAGGCCGATTTTACCGACGGATTTCAGATTAGCCTAGCAATCTCTTACTCAAATAACGCACTGGATACCAAACAGAAAGAGAACTTACAACAAGCACCGTTGTAAACACGAGCACCACATCGGATACATGAACACTGACAGGATAAGCGGCAACAATAAAGTCGCCATTGCCTCCGCCCAGAGAAATAAATCCAAAGGTACGTTGAGCCCAACACAACAGCAACCCGGCTACAATACCGGCAACCGCTCCAAAAAGAGAAATCAGCCGGCCTTCAAACAAAAAGATGCGAACGATGAGAGAGTCGTCGGCTCCAAGATTGCGCAATGTCAACACATCCTCCCGCTTATCCAAAATGAGCATGGAAAGGGAGCCAATCACATTGAAGCACGAAACGACCAGAATGAACGTTAGGAAAAGATAAGAAATGAATTTCTCTATTTCCATAATACGGAATACGTCGGCCTGTTGTTCGTAACGGTTTTGTACAACAAATCGCTCACCCAGTAAAGAAACAATCTGTTGCCGGACAACTTCCGTATCTGCATCAGGCTTTAGCTTTAGCTCAATAGCAGAGACCTCGCGCCCGTAACCAAAGAGACGGCGAGCAAAATCCAGCGAGGTGACAATATAGTTAGAGTCGTATTTCTCCTGATTGACCACAAACACAGCACCGGGCGAAAACAGGTATTCACGATTAAAAGCTGCAGAAGGATTGGCCAGATTAACCCGTACATTGCGACGCGGTGCATAAACCTGTAAAGGGTCGACAAACTGAATACCTGTACCCAATCGTGACATCAACTCGATGCCTAAGAAACCATAGTCCACGATATTATCTTTCAGGATAAACCGCCCCGTACCGTAGAGCAAGCTGTCAATGGAGGTCAGTTGTTCGAAGTTGTCTTCCACCCCCTTGATGACAGCCATCACCTGACGATCCTTGTACTGCACCATAGCATTCTCCTCAAGCGTCTCCGTCCACACCTCTATCTCAGGCAAGGCACGAACCTGTCGAAAAGCTGGCTCGTCGGGTAGAAACACCTTTCCCTCGCGAACGGTTATCTTCAGCTGGGGATCGAAGGCGGTAAAAAAACCGGCCACCATGTCCTGAAAACCGTTAAATACCGACAGGGTGCACACCATTGCCAATGTTGCCAGCGCCACTCCGCAGACCGAAATGCCGGAAATGATGTTGACCGCATTGTGCTTCTTCCTAGAGAACAGGTAACGGCGGGCTATGTAGAACGACAGGTTCAAAGGATGGCCTTATTTAAGCAATTCGTCAATGCGCTCCAGATAGTCCAGCGAATCGTCCAAGAAGAACTTCAGTTCAGGAATAATGCGAAGCTGAAAGCGTACACGGGTACCCAATTCGTATCGGATGGACTTCATATTGGCATTGATGTTTTTAATGAGTTCCTCACCCTTCTCAGAGGGGAAGATACTGAGATAGACACGAGCAATGCTCATGTCGGGGCTGATACGTACAGCACTGACCGAAACCAGCACGCCGTGCATGCTCTTGGTCTGCAACAAAAAAATGTCGCCCAGCTCCTTCTGGAGCAAGCGGGCTATCTTATTTTGACGGGTTGTTTCCATATTAAGCGTAATGGTTAATAATTATTTTCAAATTGTGGGATTTTCCGAATAAGAGTCAATCCATCTCGCAGAGGAAGAATAACTTTTTCCACCCGACGGTCACGAGCCACGAAGTCGTTGAACTCCTTGATACGAATAGTCTGCAGATCTGAACTGTGCGGATGTTCTTCCAACACATGACCATCCCATAGTGTATTGTCAGCAATGATATATCCACCGTCAGTCAAATACGTAAGTGCCATCTCGTAGTAATCCAAATACTTACGTTTGTCTGCATCTATAAAAACGAGGTCGAACGTCAACCCCAGCTGTGGTACTCGTTCCAAAGCGTCGCCGATATAAAAGCGAATTTTATCAGCATACGGCGAACCTTCAAGCCAAGGACGAGTGAAATCTTCCTGCTCGTCGTTAATTTCGAAAGTGTGCAGCATGGCTCCCTCAGGCAATCCTTCAGCCATACAGAGAGCTGAATAGCCGCTGTAGGTACCTATCTCGAGCACCTGGTAGGGACAAATCATCCGTACGAACATCTTCAACATCCGCCCTTGCAGGTGCCCCGAAGCCATGCGAGGATACAGAAGCTTGAGGTGTGTGTCGCGGTAGAGTGCTCGTAAGTAATCACCCTCCGGATCGATATGCTGCAATATATATTCGTCTAAATCCAATTGAAAATTGAAAATTGAAAATTGAAAATGAAAAAATGGATGAAATCACTGTCCATTCTACATTCTCAATTTTCGATTAATTTATAAATATCGGTTGCTATTGGGCAATACACTGTCTTCAGCATGTTTCAGGGCATCTTCGACCACGTTGATTTCGAGGAACGAAGTCTGCGTACCCTCCTTGCCACTACTCAAATAACCCACCATATCAGTAGGTTGTAGCTTACCGTCTTTCAACAGACGACGCAGGGCAGCAAAATAATACTCCTGTCCGTTGGCTAGCTCGGGCATATAAATAGCCTCCACTCCATAGGAAAGAGCCAAGTGGCGCATAGTCTTCTCCTTGTAACAAATAGCCAACACGGGATACTTGCCGCGGAAAGCAGCCAAATTACGTGCCGTACGACCACTATAGCTATCGGTAATGATAGCACGAATTTTCAACTTGGTAGTGGCCTTCACAGCCTGCTTGGCCAAAAAAGCCGTCACATCGTTGCTGTTCTCGTCCAACGGGATACGGATATCATTCTCGGTCAACTTATCCTTTTCGGCCTGTGCGGCTACCTTGGTCATGGTCTTCACAGCCTCTACCGGATACTTGCCATAAGCCGTTTCACCACTCAACATCAAAGCGTCGGTACGATAATAGATGGCGTTGGCAATATCTGTCACCTCGGCACGAGTAGGACGAGGATTATTGATCATGGTATGCAGCATCTGTGTAGCCACAATTACCGGCTTCTTAGCCAGAATACACTTGCGAATGAGTACGCGCTGAATACCAGGAATGCGTTCCTGAGCTACCTCAATACCCAAATCACCACGAGCCACCATGATACCGTCAGCCACTTCCAGAATTTCGTCGATGTTATCCACACCCTCCTGATTTTCTATCTTGGCAATGATACGAATATCGCTATGATGTTCATCCAATATAGCTTTAATATCAAGGATATCCTGCTTGTTGCGCACAAAAGAATGAGCAATAAAATCGATATCTTTTTCAATCGCATACAAAATATTATTACGATCTTTCTCTGTCAGCGATGGTAGATTGATGCGTACGCCAGGCACATTTACACTCTTACGGTTACCCAATGTGGCCTCGTTTTGCACTTCGCAATAAAGATAGTCGCCATCCTTTTCCACCACAACCAATTCCAAATCGCCGTCGTCAATCAAGATATGCCCACCGACATTCACATCGTTCACAAAATGAGAATAAGAAACGGAGATACATTCGCGTGTGGTCGGCTGTTCGGGATTTCCTGTCACCTTCACCTTGTCGCCTACCTTGAACGGGATGGGGTCGCTTGCCAAAGGAGTTGTACGCACCTCAGGACCTTTTGTATCCATCAATATAGCGATCCGGTTAGAGACCGTACGTACGTTGGCTATCAGCTTCTCGAAACCTTCGCGTCCGGCATGGGCGGTATTCATACGAACTACGTTCATACCTGCCTTAAACAGTTCTCTGATAAAGTCAACCTCACAACGTTGGTCAGAAATCGTTGCAACAATCTTCGTTTGTTTTAATAACATACTCTTATACCTTATTATATTTATATTACCTATCCTGTTTAATAACATCCGCCAAAGCTTCCAACGCCAGCCGATAGGAATTCAAACCGAATCCACAGATAACTCCCAGACAAGCGCAAGAAATCATTGAAACATGACGAAAAGCCTCACGGGCATGCACATTAGATATATGAACCTCCACAACCGGTGACTTCACAGCACGAATAGCATCCTGCAAAGCAATAGAAGTATGTGTATAGGCTCCTGCATTCAGAATGATACCATCGGCATCGAATCCCACCTGCTGTATCTTGTCAATCAACTCCCCCTCAATATTAGACTGATAGTAATCAATCTGCACCTCAGGATACTTTGCACGAAGTTCCGCCAGATAATCCTCAAAAGAAACACTTCCATAAATGGAAGGTTCACGTTTACCCAACAGATTTATATTGGGGCCGTTTATTATTTGTATCCACATAATCGTTTTTTATTTATCTTTGCCGGCCAAAGAACATTTATTCAAGATGCAAAGGTAGAAAAAAGAAATGAAAACAGAAGAAAAATCGAGGAATAAGGAAAAACTGGCACTGATTATCAGGAAATACCAACAATACCTGCGACTGGAAAAAGCCCTTTCCCCCAACACGCTCGATGCCTACCTGACCGACTTGGAGAAGCTATTACATTTCCTTGAGGGCGAAGAAATAGATATCCTAGACGTCACCCTCGACGACCTGCAACGCTTCAGTGCCGGCCTGCACGATATTGGCATACATCCGCGCTCACAAGCACGAATACTGTCGGGCATCAAGTCGTTCTTTCATTTTCTCGTATTGGCAGATTACCTCGAAGGTGATCCAAGCGAACTACTTGAAAGTCCCAAAATCGGATTTAAGCTACCAGAAGTTCTCACCGTGGCAGAAATCGACACGATCATTTCCACAATAGATCTGAGCAAGCCCGAAGGGCAACGCAACCGAGCCATCCTTGAAACGCTATACAGTTGTGGCCTACGTGTATCTGAACTTTGTACTCTAAAGTTGTCCGATCTCTATTTCGAGGAAGGATTTATCAAAGTAACAGGTAAAGGCAACAAACAAAGGCTTGTTCCCATTTCCCCTCGGGCTATCAAAGAGATTCGATACTGGCTGGAAGACCGTAAACGCTGGAAGATCAAACCAGGATTTGAGGACTATGTATTCCTTGCCAGATGGGGTAACGGAATATCACGCATTATGATTTTCCACCTCATCAAGGAACTCGCAGAACAAGCCGGCATTACCAAAAATATCAGCCCACATACATTTCGACATTCATTTGCTACTCACCTGCTGGAAGGAGGTGCCAACCTGCGGGCCATCCAATGCATGCTGGGGCATGAAAGCATTGCTACTACGGAAATCTATACTCACATCGACCGCCATATGCTCCGCAGTGAGATTATAGAACATCATCCACGCAATATAAAGTACCGCAAAGAGCAAGAAATTCATTAAATTATAATAAATATCCCCTTCCAGTTAACAAAATGTAGAAAGATTTAATAACTTTGCGACGCCGTATCCTGTGTTGAACAGAGTAGGTAAACATATAAAGAATAGGCAAATCAATTACAAACTATTAATTTATACCTAAAATGACTAAGAAACTGTATTTGCCATTATTAATGGCGTTAGTTGTTGCATTGTCATCATGCAGCAAGAAGATGGGCGAACTGTCATCTGACTATTTCACGGTGACTCCGCAGGTATTGGAAGCCGTAGGTGGTAAGGTTCCCGCTACAATCAACGGCAAATTCCCTGAAAAGTACTTCAACAAGAAGGCCGTAGTAGAAGTAACTCCTGTCCTGAAATGGGACGGTGGAGAAGCCAAAGGTCAGCCTAGCGTATTCCAAGGCGAAAAGGTAGAAGGTAACGACCAGACAATCTCTTACAAGATGGGTGGTAGCTATACCATGAAGACTTCTTTCGACTATGTACCCGAAATGGCGAAGTCTGAACTGTATCTGGAATTCAAAGCCACTATTGGTAAAAAGACAGTTGAAATTCCTGCTGTAAAAATTGCTGACGGCGTGATTTCTACTTCTGAGTTGGTTAAACAAACTGCAGGAAGCGCAAACACTGCTACAGGTGAAGATGCATTCCAGCGCATCATCAAAGAAAAGTATGACGCTAACATCATGTTCTTGATCCAACAAGCTAACGTTCGTTCTAGCGAATTGAAGACAGCCAAAGCCTTCAACGAAGAAGTGAAGAACATCAACGCTACCGAAAACAGAAAGATCTCTAACATCGAAGTTTCTGCATATGCTTCTCCCGATGGTGGTCTTGATTTGAACACGAAGTTGGCTGAAAACCGTCAGGACAACACAGCTAAAGTAATCAACAGAAACCTGAAGAAAGACAAGCTGGAAGTTAACGTTGACACCAAATATACAGCTGAAGACTGGGAAGGCTTCCAAGAACTGGTTAGCAAGTCAAGCATCCAAGATAAAGAACTCATTCTCCGCGTATTGTCTATGTACTCTGATCCTGAACAAAGAGAGCAAGAAATCAAGAACATCTCTTCTGTTTATAAGACACTGGCTGATGAAATCCTGCCTCAACTGCGTCGTTCTCGTCTGACTTTGAACTACGAAATCATCGGTAAGTCTGACGAAGAAATTGCTAATCTGGCTGCTACAGACGCTAAGCAACTCAACATCGAAGAACTGCTGTATGCTGCTACACTGACTGACGATGCTGCTAAACAAGAAGCTATTTACACCAAGGCTACTCAAATCTATCCTGAAGACTACCGTGCATACAACAACCTTGGCGAACTGGCTTATGAAGCCGGTAACCTGGACAAGGCTGAAAGCTACCTGAAGAAGTCTCTGTCTATTAAGAACTCTGCAGAAGCTAACATGAACATGGGTCTTATCTCATTGGTTAAGGGTGACAAGGCTGCTGCTGAAACTTACTTGGCTAAAGCATCTGGAGCTCCTGAGCTGAACGAAGCATTGGGTAACTTGTACGTAGCACAAGGCCAGTATGAAAAGGCAGTCAACGCATTCGGTGATACTAAGACAAACAGTGCTGCTTTGGCTCAGATCTTGGCTAAAGACTATAACAAAGCAAAAACTACATTGGCTGGTATTGCAAAACCCGACGCTTATACAAGCTATCTGAGCGCTGTATTGGGTGCAAGAACTAACAATGATTCAATGGTTATCAGCAGCCTGAAGGCAGCTGTCGCTAAAGACGCTACGCTGGGCAAGAAAGCCGCTACCGACCTGGAATTCGCTAAGTATTATACAAATGCTGACTTTATGAGCATTGCAAAATAAAAAAGCATTCATACACAAAAAAATGTCCGGCATAGAAATATGTCGGACATTTTTTTTTATTCACGCCAAAAAGAATTACATTCGCAGCCGAAGTTATAGAAAAAACGAGCAATGAAGAAACTATATCCACTACTATTTCTGGCAGCATGGCTGCTAGCCTCTTGCAGCAACCACGAAAAGGACATTGTCAGCATCAGTGGCGTCATCAAAGGTCTTGGGAATGACACTCTCTATATATACGGTACAGACAGATTGTATAACCGCCTGGATACACTGACCGTCAAAGAAGACAAAATCTCAACCCAACTGGAAATAGACACACTGATTTCGGCATGGCTCCGTTTCTCCGACGGGACGGAAATACCCATCTACATGAACAAAGGAGAAAAAATTGAAATCAACGGATCGGCTACTTGTCTGGACTCGCTCTATATCAAAGGAAACACCGCCAACGAAAAGTTGTCACTCTTCCGCCAAAAGATAGAAAGAGATACTACCCTCACGGCTCAAGCACTCGAAGATTCAGCTAAAGTCTTCATCCAAAACAATCTGACCTCACCTGCATCGTTATATGTATTAGACAAATACCTGGTACAAAAAACCTCACCCGATTTTCCGGAAATCAAGAAATTGATAGAAGGAATGACCGGAGAACTTAAAGAGTACCTCTATGTAGAAAACCTTCTGAGGCAAATAGAAACAGCGGAAAAAACAGAACCGGGAAAGATGGCTCCATATTTCCAACTACCCAGTAGTGAAGGCAAAGATCTTAAACGAACGGACTTCAAAGACAAATACTTGTTACTACATTTCTGGGCATCATGGGACGAAAAGTCCAAAGAGAGCAACCAGATGCTACGCAAGATTTATAAAGACAAGAAAAAACATAAGGATTTTGAAATACTCGGCATCTCACTCGATACTGATAAAGACTTATGGAAAGAAGCTATTGAAAACGACACACTGACATGGAAACAGGCTTGTGACTGCAAAGGCTGGAACAGTGACATTATCGAACAGTTCAACATTCGGGCATTACCGACTAACATTCTACTCACTCCGACGGGGAAAATTGAAGGGCGCAACCTGACCCAGGAACAGTTGGAAGAGAGATTGAAAGAAATTGTCAAAGAGAAAAAACAAACTAAAAAATAATCCCGTGCTTGTCAAAGTTTTCGCAGCGGCTGTCCAAGGAATAGACGCCACGCTCATCACCATCGAAGTCAACAGTACACGCGGCTGCATGTTCTACCTCGTAGGACTGCCCGACTCGGCTGTCAAAGAAAGCCACCAGCGCATCATCTCCGCCTTGCAGGTGAACGGCTACAAGATGCCCACGAGCAACATCGTCATCAACATGGCTCCCGCCGACATCCGCAAAGAAGGTTCGGCTTACGACCTGCCGCTGGCCATCGGCATGCTGGCCGCCAACGAGACCATCCAATCTGATAAGCTGGACCGCTACCTGCTGATGGGCGAGTTGAGCCTCGACGGCAGCCTTCAGCCCATCAAGGGCGCCCTGCCCATCGCCATCAAAGCGCGCGAACTCGGTTTCGAAGGCATGATCCTACCCCAGCAGAATGCTCGCGAAGCAGCCGTCGTGAATAATCTGACCGTCTACGGCGTGGAAAACCTGCGGGAAGTAGTCGAATTCTTCAACGGTAACCAGGAGCTGGCTCCCACCATAGTCAACACCCGGGAGGAATTTTATGCCCGGCAAAATACATTCGATCTCGACTTCGCCGACGTCAAGGGGCAGGAAAACGTGAAGCGCGCTCTCGAAGTAGCCGCCGCCGGAGGCCACAACGTGCTGCTCATCGGTTCGCCCGGCAGTGGCAAATCCATGCTGGCCAAGCGTCTGCCCTCCATCCTACCGCCCCTTTCGCTGGGCGAAAGCCTCGAAACCACCAAAATACACTCCGTAGCCGGCAAACTGGGCAAGGATGGCGGCCTCATCTCTATCCGCCCCTTTCGCGACCCGCACCACACCATCTCCAACGTCGCCATGACCGGAGGTGGAAGCTTCCCTCAGCCCGGCGAAATCAGCTTGGCACACAACGGTGTCCTCTTCCTGGACGAGCTGCCCGAGTTCAACCGTAACGTCCTCGAAGTGCTCCGCCAGCCACTGGAAGACCGTAAAATCAGCATCTCGCGTGTGAAGTGCAATGTGGAATACCCCGCCAGTTTCATGCTCGTAGCCAGCATGAACCCCTGTCCCTGCGGCTACTACAACCACCCGACGAAGCCCTGCGTGTGCAGTCCCGGCCAAGTACAAAAATACCTGAACCGCATTTCCGGTCCCCTACTCGACCGCATCGACCTGCAGATTGAAGTAACGCCTGTCCCCTTCGAAAAGATGTCCGACATCTGCCCCGGCGAACCAAGCGTCGTTATCCGCGAACGCGTGGTACGTGCCCGCCAACTGCAACAGGAACGCTACGCCCAAGTACCCGGCGTCTACTGCAACGCACAGATGAACAGCAAACTGTTATCCCTCTACGCACGCCCGGATGAGCGTGGCCTCGCCCTGCTGAAAGGCGCCATGACGCGCCTTAACCTCTCGGCCCGCGCCTACGACCGCATCCTGAAGGTAGCCCGCACCATTGCCGACCTGGAAGGCAGCGAGTCTATCCAGTCCGCCCACCTGGCCGAAGCCATCGGCTACCGCAACCTGGATCGCGAGGACTGGGCGGGATAAACTTCGAACCCATCTACCAAAAATTCCCCAGTCAGCCGATTATTTTTTGCTGACTGGGGAATTTTTATTTCTTAACTGGGGAAAAATCCTTGAAAGTTCAAGATGGATATAGCTCCCGTCACTGCTGCGTAACAGTGAAATATTTCCAGTTGCTCGTAGCCTGCTGCTTCATTTCGTCATCGAAAATGGCGCAATAATACTTTAAAGAGAATTTTCCTTTCCTCAGATGGAGTTCATCATAAGGCATGAAGAGAGTACTTGACATGGCAACGTCATCATAGCGGGGAGTGAACTGTTTACCAACAACCACACTACCACCATACGTACCATAACAGGGCACGCTGCTCTTGTTGCCGTCCTTTAGCGGCGTACCGTCCTCGAAATAAAAATAAGCGTTCAAGTCACCCGTTTTGCCCTTCATGCCTTCTACGCTATAATTGACGATGATGTTCATCCCCTTTTGCCCGTTCTGTACCACATTATGTTGGGTTTCCACCGATTTGATGACGATGCTCTTTTCCACTAAGACCGAGTCTATTTTTTCTTCGTCATCATCCGAATCGGAAGAGATAGACTTTTCAGATAAATCGGAGGAGGAGCTTCCTTTTGTTAATACTTTACCGAACTCTGCAAAATCGCTTCCACTTCTTTTCTCTATACTATTCAACATTGTATTAATAGTAGCAGCTGAGTTAAAGTCTTTAAATCTAATTTTCAACGCTTCAAGTTCCTTTGAATCAGAACACTTTTCCGAAGAAGACGTACTATTCCAACAATAAAAGCATCTAACAGACGTAATATCATAACTTCTGCACATAGATATAAAATCTGCTTCTTCGTATTCAGAATCTGAAGTATAGAATTCTAATCCAGTATTTATTTCGTATGGAGAAAATTCTAATCCTAAGGAATATTTCTGACCATTAGAAAATTCAATAAGAACATATGAGTCATCATAATCATCATTATTATATTCATCTGACAGATCGAGTTCAATAGGCGACCAGCCCATAGAAAATGAAAAGTCGTCACTGCTACTAACAGATATCCCCCACTGTATATCGAACTCATGCCCTTTACCGTCTACAACCGTAACAGGTAATATTGAGTTAGCACTCCAATATGTACCAGCTCCTAATAATAAGTAGCCTACATGTTTTTCTATCTCAAACGGATAAGGCTCCTTCTCCCAATCCTGTTTTCCATCGCCCCGCACCAGGGCCAAGATTCCGCATAGTACCGCTACCAGCAGCAGACACATTACCACCATTCGTTTCATCGTCATACGCTCTTTAAAATCCAGCATGTATTTCTGCAACTCATGCCACTTGGGAACAAGGAACTGTTTTGCAAATTTCACCATGTATTTCTGTAATTCACGCAACTTGGGTACGAGGAACTGTTTTACAAATTCCACAACTGATTTCTGCAACTTGTACCACCTGGGTGCAAGAAACTGTTTGATTTGCTCGAGGACCGGATGCATAGCGTAAGTATTTTAAAGGACATCCAAATTTAATCAAAATGCGGCAGGAAAGGAAACACCCATCAACCTCTGCAAAGGACAAACGGACGGTAAGCCGCACCAAACGGCCGAAATAAAGGAATAAGCGGAACAAAAAAATACACGCCCGGCTCGAAAGATACGAAAAACATACGACCTTCTGATGCAAAAGAAGCAATGTTTCGCATCAAAAGGTCGTATGCTTTTAAAGAAATGGAAGTCACTGTCCACAAGCCCCCTTCAACCGTTGCAGATGGCAGAAGAGGAGGTGACCGTCGCCGTCATGCAGGTGCATGCCGTTACCCTCGCAATAGCGAAAAAAGGAACAGTCGGCACACACACCTTTTTTCATCCAGCGACGATTTCGGAAGGGCTGGAAGCGGTGTTGCCACACGTCCATGAAGTCGTCGCAGTAGATGTTGCCCTGGTGGTAGTCGGCACGAATGCTGGGACAGGCGGATATAGAGCCGTCCGCCAGAACGGAGGCGACACTGATGCCGGCGTTGCAGGTATAGAAGCCATCGCGCACCTCGCCCTCGTAGCTACCGAGGAAGCCCTCGCAACCGTAGCTGACGCGTAGTTTGCCTTCGCGGCGGGTACGACGGATGAAGTCCATCAGACCCTTGAAGTCGCGGTCATCCAACTGGAACTCGGGATAGCGGGCGGCACGCCCGACGGGAAAAATGGTGAACAGGCGCCAGCGGCGAACGCCAGCCTCGTAGAGCGCGTCCTTCAGCTGCTCCAGACGGGGATAATTGCGGCGATTGACGCAGGTGACGACATCCCACTTCACGTCCCGCTCCTGCGCCAGCAGGCGGATGGCGTTCATCGCACGGGCGTAGCTGTCGGGATGGCCGCGCAGCCAGTTGTGGTCGTCGGCAAAGCCGTCGAGGCTGACGGTGATGGCATGGAGCCCTGCGGCCAGGAGACTTTGCAGGCGTTCGGCTGTGAGGTAGAGGCCGTTGGTCACCATGCCCCAGGGATAGCCACGGCGGTAGAGCGCCAGCCCCACCTGCTCCAGGTCGTCGCGCACCAGCGGTTCACCACCCGTAATGACGATGTTCACCTCGTGCGGATCGACGTAGGGCGTCAGGCTGTCTACCACGCGCAAGAAGTCTTCAGCAGGCATATCGGGGATGTCAGTCGTGCGCTTACAATCGCTGCCGCAATGCTTACAGTGGACATTGCACCGCTGCGTGCACTCCCAGAAGAGTTGCTTCAGTGGATGCAGGGCCTTCTGGTTCTCGCGCATCCGGCGGAAAACCTCCAGTGCCAGCCGCTTGCGCAAGGAAAGCCGTTCTACAGGCGTCTTCATGGCTCCTGCTTCTTCAGTTCGAAGTCCACTTCCTGACTGTCGCTGCCCTGATACCAACCTTCACCGCCCTGCGGGTCCATCTTGATGGTGGCGGAGTCGGCCTTGAGCACGCCCGAAGGGTCTTCGCACACGACACGGAAGCGGTCTATCACCGTCATCTCATTCTGGTAGAGGTAATTGCCGTCCTTGTCGGTCTGCAAGGTGTCAAAAGCCTGCGGAGGGAATGTCTCGTCCGACTTCCATTGCATAGGTTTCACGATGATACGGGCGCCTTCGATAGCAGCCTTCGTGTCCCGATCCGTGACCTTGCCCTTGATTTCATACTTGGCATAGGGAGTGCCGTATTCATCGGGCGTTTCACCCAAAGAGTCGCAAGAGGTGTAGCCCAGCAGGGCCAGAGCACCAGACAGGAGGCCGTTGCAGGCCTTCAACAAACTGACTTTGTGTGTCGTTTTTTTCATGTTATCATTGTTTTTAGGTTTACATCTTAATAAATGCACATAATGAGACTATTACTGCATTAGATTTCATCTTTTTTTAATACATACAATTACTTTCTTCAAGAAATCGCTCAAAGAAAAATGTTTAACCGACTTACTCAACTCAAAATTCACCACCCGACTATCGACGCCCACACATCTACCCGCACCGCCTTTCAGTTCCAATCTGACCGTTGCCGAGCTCGTTTGATATACACCTGAAGGATCCTCACACATGACCTGGATACTATCGAACGGCATATCTTCCTGCTGCAAGCTGTATACACCCTCCTTATCCGTATATAGCGGGGCATACCGCTGAGAAGGTTCTTCCCGTATGATGGGCCGCACCGAGACTTGAATGCCTTCCAAGGGCCTCTTCTTTTTCTTGTCCACCACCTTGCCCTTCACCTCAAATCTGACATAAGGGCAACCGTACTCCAAAGAAACCCTGCCTTGCGAGCCACTGGGATCATAACCCAACAGCGTCATTGCGCCGGACAGAAAGCCATTGCAGGCTTTCAGCCAATGAACCTCATGCGTCGCCTTTTTCATCTTCCTAATCCCTTTAGCAAAACCCGATTATAACATTCCGCAAGCCTATCCCCTGTTTTTTTCGATGCGAATGCGTGCATCCACCGCGATGACATGCTTGTCCGTGGCAAGCAGAGGGTTGATATCCATCTCCTTAATTTCCGTGGCGAAGCGCAGGAGGGTGGAGAGACGCACAATGATTTCGGCAAACTTATCCTCGTTGACGCCCTTCTGACCGCGCGTGCCCTTGATAATCTTGTAGGCACGGAGGGAACGGATCATGGAGTAGGCTTCTTCGTAGGACAGCGGGGCAAGACCGGACGATACGTCCTTCAGCACCTCGACGAAGATTCCGCCCAGACCGCAGAGTACCACATGGCCGAATTTCTCCTCGTATTTGGCGCCAATGAACAGCTCCGTACCCTTCAGCATAGGTTGCACCATGACGGCGGTTACTTCGGGCAACTGCATCATGCGATCGAATTCCAGTGCCAGATGCTGCTCGCTCTTGATGTTGAGCACCACGCCGCCGATGTCCGACTTATGGACGGGGCCTACGACCTTCGCCACCACGGGGAAGCCTGCGCGGCGGGCAAAAGCCAGCACTTCTTCCTTCTTCGAAGAGACGAACTCGTCCACCAGTGGGATGCCCGCCGAGCGGAGCAGCGCCTGTACCTGATGGGGCGGGATGTAGCCGTCGTCGGCGATGGAGTCGATGATGCGGCGGATGCGCGGCACGTCGACGCCGAACAGCTCGATTTCGTTGGCTGCGGGGCGGGGTACGTTCATGATGCGCGTCAGCATGGTGCCCAGCGTCACCTCGTCGGCAAAGTTCACGTGGCCCTTCTTCAGGAAGTCCGCCACCTCGGCACCGGCTGTGTTGATGGAGGGCAGGATGGGGAAAATGGGCTTGCGGCAGGTCTGCATCGCCTCGTGCAGCACGTCGTACATCTCGAACATTGTCACCAGCCCCGGCGTACCGAAGATGGCCATCACGGCGTCGATGTCCTCAAACTTGTTCTCGCAGTAGTCCAAGCAGAGTTTCAGGTGCTCGGGCGTGCCCGTGGCAAGGATATCAATGGGGTTGCCCACGGAGGCGCCGGGATAAAGTTGTGCTTTCAGTTCGTCCGCCAGGGGGCCCGAGAGGCGCGGCACGTTCAGTCCGCCCTTGCTCAGGGCGTCGGTCAGCATGACGCCCGGCCCGCCCGCGTGGGTGATGATGGCGAAGTTCTTGCCGCGCAGCTCGGGCAGGGTGAAGATGCAGCCCACGGTGGTCAGCTCCTCGCGCGAGTGGCAGCGCACGATGCCCGCCTTGCGGAAGAGCGCCTCGACGGCGGAGTCGCTGCTGGCAATTGCGCCCGTGTGCGAGCTGGCCGCACGGCTACCGCTCTCGCTACTGCCGCTCTTGATGGCGGCGATGCGGCAGGCTTTCTTGATGAGCGACGAGGCGTGGAACAGCAGGCGGTCAGGGTCGCCGATGCTCTCGATGTAGAGCAGCTTGATATGTGAGTCGCGGTCAGGATCGAAGTGCTCGTCCATATACTGCAGCACGTCCTCCACGCCTATCTGCTTGGCGTTGCCCACCGACCAGACGGAGCAGAAGGGCAGTCCCTTGGTGACGGCGCTTTCGAGGATGAACACTGCCGTAGCGCCCGAGCTGGAAATGAGGTCCACGCCCTGCGGATGGAGCTGCGGGATGGGCTGGCTGAAGACGCTGTGGTGCCACGCGTTCATGTAGCCGATGCAGTTGGGGCCGATGAGCGAGGCGCCGTAGCGGTTGACGGTCTCGAGGATGCGGTCCTCCAGCAGCGCCCCCTCGTGCGTCTCCTCGCCGAATCCGGCGGAGAGGATGATGAAGGCGCGCACGTGCTTCTCGGCCGCCAGCGTCTCCACCGCGTCGGGGCACAGCGGGGCGGGGATGGCCAGGATGGCCAGGTCAGTATCGGGAATATCCTTCACGTCGGCATAGGCGCGGATGCCCTGCACTTCCTGTTCTTTGGGGTTGACGGCGCGCAGCTCGCCTGTGTAGCCGCCACTAATGAGGTTTTTCAGGATAGCCCCTCCGGGCTTGTGCACATTATTGGACGCACCGACCACGACGATGCTCATGGGGTGCAGCAGTTGACTTGTTATCATAACCACATGTTTTTATTGGTTTCACCCGCAAAGTTAATAATTAAACCGAAATAGCCAACCATCAACACTCTTTCTGCTTAACTTCAGTTCCGTCACAGCTTAACTTCTCTGCCTTCATGCTTTCACCGCTATCTTTCACGGGAAGCTACTCATAGACAGCAGTTTGTACACCTGTGAAAGCGTGAAGGCAGAAACAAACAAACTGCTTTCTTTGTTTATCCCGGCTTCTCCAACAATCAACTTTAGCCCGCTAACTATCTACTTTGGTCTGCTAACTATCCACTTTAACGCTCTAAAGTCCATAGTTAGCGAGTTCAAACTGCCCAGGTGGAGAAATCATTTTCCCTAACTGGGAAAAAATCTGTTTTCTAGTGATGTCACGCTACGCTTCGTGATTCCGCAACGGAAAAGTTTATATCAGAAAGTGCCACCGGAGTTTGGGATTGATCCCTTACTTTAGTTTTTGAGTGAGGATTATCAAGGTGCATATGATACTTTCTTGTAATTATGAGATATTAACCAATAAATGTTGCTTTTATCAATGTTGTTGTCTAAATTTGAGAAGTTCTAGTTTAAGAGCCATGAAAAACAATGATATTCTCGCAATGGAAACGGACGTAGTACGTAAATTGTGTGATTACATCCTATTGAATGCCTATTCTGTAAACTCTACCGGTTTGTATAATGGGAAAGCGGGATTTGCCTTGTGTCTGTTTGATGTGGCATACAAACTGCACGATGAGTATCTGGAAGAGCAAGCATATGAATTGTTACAGGAAGCTTTATTAAGTCGAAACGAAGATATAAGTTTTGAAAACGGATTGTCAGGTATAGGGTATGTGTTACTTTACCTAATGAGGCAACAGTATGTAGAAGCTGATTTTGAGGAAGTCTTTGGAACGATACTGAATCGGATTGTAGAAAAAGCGACTAAAGAACAGGTGGCTGTAACGGTATGCATCAGGATGATTTGCTTTTTTCAGGACTTAAGCAGACATGGCATTTACCAAGCAGAAAGATTATTATATACATTCCTGAAAGTAGCCACAAGATGGATAGAGCAACTATTTACTCGAACAAACAATAGGCAAGTTATTTCTATTTGCGAAAACCTTCCTTATGTTATTGCTTATTTACAAACACTTTGTTATTGTTTACCCGAAATAAAGATAAACAGTTATCGCAATGCAGTGGACGCTTATACATCTTTTTACACTGTGGAGAAAAGTGTATCCAATCTATTCATAGGACATTATTTGTATCTCTTAGCTCGACATGAAGAGATAGCGGATTGGGAAAACGTTGCATTGCAAAACATGGAGGCAGGAACTGCCAATTTACGACAGATTCCTCTATCACTGGCACAAACAATAGATACATTATCTGTGTTAAAATATTATTCTCAAACCCATACGAAACTTATTACCCAACTTGAAAAGCCTTTTTTCGAAATAACCGCGATGGAAACGTTGCAAACCAACATCGTGAACCGCATCGGAAAAAATTGCCTGATGTCCGGTTATCAATACGGCATAGCCCGCCTGCTGCTATATTGGGCACATCGGGACAATCCTGTCACATTATTATAATGCCCTCGAATATCATGAACGAAATAACCCATATTTATCTGATGGATATGACCTATGCAGGAAACACGTCCGGAGTAGACCGATATATGGAGGAACTTATACAGGCCTTGAAATCATGTAAAAACATCCATCTTTATCGGATACAATTGAGATATGACAAAAATTTGATATTCCATCAGGAAGAATGTACGAATGGAGTAACGGAAATAACGATCCCTATACCACAACAAAAACAGGAAATCATCAGAGAAAGATACTGGTTACGAAAATACAACATACAAGTATTCCGGCTGATTCACCACCTGTTTATAGGAAAGAACCGTTGCCTGCTCCACCTGCATACGGTAAACCTAATAGATCTTGCTCTATTATAAACAAGGTCTCTTAGACGGACTACGTTTAGGCTGGAAACATAAAACAAATTAGGAAAATAAAACAAATAAATCAAATGAAAAAAACAGTCAGTATATGCTGCTTCATCCTCTTCCTTATTTTCTGTTCTTCGCGGGCAGGAAATAAAGACAGCCTTACCTATACGCAAGCATACAACCTGAACTTTCGGACGGGGCTCCATGAACAGGCGGTTTATCCCTGGATGGAGCACGCGGCGTTTGCCCCCTATAGCCTTGCGTTTGCAGGGGAAAAGGACGGAAAAACTTATTATACGAAAAAGTATTTCCCCGGCACTCCGGGCATGGACCGACTGAAGTTTGAAATCATGCAACGCATCGCGCTTCCCGCACACGAACCACAAGAAGGACGGCTCACTCTCGTGTCAAAAGGCGAAAACATCGAATGGATAAGAATCACCGTCAGAGGAATCGACAAGCGGGAGGAAGAGAAAAGCCGGGATACCTTACGTTTCATGCCCGGCATGGAAGAAGAGGCACATACCTTGGACTTCGCATTGGGAAGAAGCGAAATACTGGACATCCAGATTCATGCGGAAGGAGAAAAGGGAAAGGAAGCAACCATCGGCTTAATAGAGGTACGTATAAAACTGGGGGATACGCCACTTGACGCTTATCCGCTACGCATCCCGTCGGATGTACCCCGACCAGTTCGGGCGATACCTGTCGGGAATCTGAGAAACTTCTCTCCCATAGGGAACAAGAAAATTACAGCACTGGGAGAAAGCCTGCATTACGACAAGGGAGTAAAGAGCGTGGCACACGAACTGTTGTACGGGATGGGTGAACAGGGGAAAGCCCGTCTGTTACTGGTGGAAATGCCAATGGAACTCGCCCTGTTGCTGGACCGTTATGCGCAAGGCGGAGAAGTTCCGGACAGTGTTTTAGTCCAACTGGCCCATCATGAACTGGCTGAAAGACTCCGCAGCTTCAATCAAGGGAAGAAAGCGACAGAGAAAGTTCATCTTTCAGGCGTAGATTATGAATATACCACAGGAAGCGCACAGGGTACGGATATTTCCCTTTTCGATTTTGTGGTGTTGGCAAACCGGGAAGCGAAAACGCTCGCGGCAGATCAACTGGCGGTACTGTTGATGGAAAGGCAGGAGTGGCAGAAGATTGTCGGCTTCATCGATGACAATGAGGAAGCGCTGTCCCAGGTCTTCACGCCCGACGAACTGGCCTGTATCAGGCATATCCTTGCCTTGTCGGGCAAGATGGGGAAAGACAACATCCGCAGAAAGACAGCACGCGACTCGGTCATGGCGATCAATGCCCGTTTCCTGATTGAACGTTTCGCTCCCCGTCTCGTGGATGGTGTGGGGATATATGCCCATGCCGCGCATGCTAACATGCTTTCCACTTATCCGGCCATTCCCTGCAAACCGTTCGGAGCTTATATGCGCCGCTTGTATGGCGATGATTATGCCTCATGGTTGTTGCTGACTGACAATCCCATACAGCCAGCTCCCTCCCATAGTGTGGAAAACAGTTTTCGGGATACCCCATCCAAGCTATCGTACCTGTCGTTGACTCCAGCGTACGATCGTCTGCTGTTCTCGCGCTTCGAAGGGGCAAGTGTATCTCCACAGACATTCTTCCTGTTCAATTTGTACCGCCGTTATGACCATATCCTTTTCATCCGGCAGGATGCCCCTGTGTCCGAAAGGAAACGTCTAACCAATAAGGAATTGATGGACCGTCATATCCGCGTAGTAAAACAGCGCGCCTCCTTACTGAAAGAACTGAAAATGCGCATTCAATCGGAAACGGCCACGCCAGACTTAATCTGATTTACTTCTATATGAATATGAAAAGAACATTTATCATTAGTTTAGCATTGTGTACTTCCCTTTATGCGAAAGCGCAGTATGTAGCTGTCGACACAACGAAGTTGGCTCAGGCCTATGCCGCATGGCAGCAGGAGAGCTCACCAGCCAACCAACGGGTCTTTTTCGATGCTTTCCCCAAGAATTGGATGGAGTTCATCGCGACCTATCAGTACGGAGCACCTTTCTATGACAGGGCCGACAAGCATGTACACGCTTTGGGGGAAATGGCAAAGGCGATACCGACGGATGAATACTGCGAACGTCTGGTAAACCTTTGCATCGGCGGCGAATTGGATGCAGATGCCCCCAACTATCTTAGAGAGTTGGTCGGCGAGGCATTGTCTGCCGACAGCGAAAGCCGGAAGGGGATTTTCACCTGTTTATCCCGACTGCGTATCGGGCATCGTTTTCAGTTCTGGTTCTTTTACTGGTCGAACATCGTCCGTTCACGGACATTGGAAGCGGAGTTCGCCGATCTGTATGCGTATGCGAAGGAGGCGTATCCCGCAGAAGCCGTTATCATAGCCGATGCGTATAAGTATGCGTATAACGGCGTGAACTTTATTTCAACTGGTTATCGGAAGTAGCGGAAAATCGCTTTCCCAACGTTTGCAAAAAGCGAACATTTTCTTTGACAGCCCCAGGAAGTATCTCGAAGAACAGCCGTATTTTGCAGAAAAAGCTTATTTTTGCAGCATGATAAATAAATATAACTGTGAAAAAAGTCAGACTACTGTTTCCCATATTGTTACTGATGTGCATTTGCGCCTGCACCAACAAGCCCTATCCGCAAAGTCTTCGGGTTGCCGACTCGTTAATCCACAATAATCCAGACAGTGCGGTCATCTTGCTGGAAGAACTTAAAAGAAGTATGGCGTTTGAACCCCAAGCCACACAAATGTACTACCAGCTACTGACAATCAAGGCCAAGGACAAAGCATACATTACACATACCTCTGACAGCCTTATCAAGACTGTTGTGAAATATTACGAAGAGAGAAAAGACCGGGAGCGATTGCCGGAAACATACTACTATGCAGGGCGGGTATATCGAGATTTGGGGGATGCGCCGCAGGCACTGGAATATTTACAGAAGGCTATAGATGCGTCTTCAGACCAAAACGGTAATTACCAACTAAAAAGCCGTATATACAGCCAAATGGGGTATCTTTATCTATACCAAGATATATACGATAAAACGCCGGAAGTATTCAAAGAAGCATATAAGTATAACCAACTGTCAAACGACAGCACGGGAATGGTCTATGACCTGCGCGATATCGGACGTTCATTTAGTACACTGCAACAAACAGACAGCGCCATATATTATTACAAGCAAGCGGATTACTTGGCAAAGACGATCAAAAGCAACCATCTACAAAGCATGGTCAACAGTGAACTGTCGGGATATTACAGCAAATTAGGCATGTATCAAGAAGCATACCAAACCTTGCAAATCGCCGGGCGGGACTTTGAAGCTCATAATCGTCCTCCATACTGTGCCACAACCGCCCGTTATTACTATTATACCAACCAACTGGACTCAGCAGAATACTATTATTCCCAACTATTGTCTGTAAATAGCACCCTTCACAAGGCAGGAGCCTATCAAGGATTAGCCAATATAGCGCAACGTAAAGGGAAATACAAAGAAGCCTTATTATATTTCAAAGATTTCTTGGCATACTCGGATACATTGCAATCCATCACCCAGTCGGAAACCGTCAGGAAAGTACAAGCCTTGTACAATTATCAACTAAAAGAGAAAGAAAACAGCAAATTACAACGCCAAGCAGCCAACTACAAACTGTGGAATATTCTTCTTATTTTCTCACTTCTATCTCTTGTTTTCCTTTTCATTGCCTATCACCAATTCCGCAAAAAGAAAGAGCAACAACAACTTGTCAAACAAGAAAGGATTAAACAAATACAAAAAGAAAGATATGCGCAAAGCAACACGTATCTGGAAAAAAATAAAGAACAGATCAAGGAAGTGGAACTTTCCCTGCACAAAGCAGAAATAGAGAAAGACCAGTTACGGCAAGACTTGCTAAAAGCTCAAAAATCCTTGATAGAAAAAACCAATGAACAAATAACAGCTACCCAAAGAGTGCAGAAACAATCGGAATTAGCCTTAAAACACTCCGACATTTACAAAAAGTTTCATTTTGCTGTTCAGGGAAGCGATGAAAAGATTGGCAATGACGACTGGAAGGAATTAATGTGTGCCGTAGACGAGGCATACAATCAGTTTACCACGCGCCTCCTCGAACTTTACCCAATGAAAACAATAGAGATACAAGTTTGCGTCTTAATCAAAATAGGTTTGTCTCCAGCCCAAATCGCATTTATCACCATACGCAGCAGACAAGCCATCAGTTCTATCCGCAAAAGACTGTATAGCAAAGTGATGGGGAAAGATGGCACACCGGAACAGTGGGATATCTTTATAAGCACATTTTAAGGAAGCGTACTTTTTGCGTACACCCGAAAAGTACGATAACCAAAAGCGTACAATTTGCATATTGCATTTCATCCATAAACAAAGGCAACCCTCTTACATTTGCGGCAAATCAATCATTCATGATGTCATGAAAAAAAATTATTTGTCGCATTTGTAACAGACCGTTATGCAAGAACGCCAACACAACAGAGAGCTATACTTCAAGGAGCTTGCCTTGACGAGCCGGACATATTACCTGCCTTACATTGCCCGCTTCAAACGGATGGAAAGGGGAATGAACGTATTGGAAGTGGGATGCGGCGACGGCGGCAACCTGTTGCCCTTTGCCGAAACAGGATGCAACGTCACCGGAGTGGACCTGTCTGAGAACAGGATAAAAGATGCCATCCGCTTCTTTGCCGAGCAACAAGCACAAGGCACGTTCATTGCTTCGGACATCTTCCTTCTGAAAGGACTGGAACATTCGTTCGACCTGATTCTTTGCCACGACGTCATCGAACATATCGAACGGAAAGCAGCTTTCCTGTCCGGCTTGAGGCACTACCTCAAACCTGGAGGCATTGTCTTCATGTCATTTCCAGCTTGGCAGATGCCCTTCGGCGGACATCAGCAAATATGCAGGAACAAAGTAATATCCCACCTGCCCTTCATCCACCTGCTGCCTTTCCCACTCTACAAGGGCATCCTGAAAGCGGGAGGCGAAACCCAAGCACGCATCGAGGAACTGCTTTCTATCAAACAAACACGGACATCGATAGAGCTGTTCGAGAAACTGGCGAAGCAGGAGTTTACCCTCGCAGACAGGCGGCTCTACTTCATAAATCCCCATTACGAAGTGAAATTCGGGCTGAAGCCTCGCAGGCTGCCGGCACCCATTGCCAGCATTCCCTACGTGAGGAATTTCTTCACAACTTCCTGCTTCTATCTGTTGAAATGACAGACATCGGGCTGTCTACATAAAAAAGGTTGTGCCGGAACTCCGACACAACCTTTTGCCTAAAACGTACACTTGTCAGTCGTCATTCCGGTCCTGACTCTGCGACACGTACTCGAATTGGGCATTGAAACGCATGTCCCAGTCAATGCCGCCAGCATCCGTCACTTCCACGACATAACCGCCCAGCTCCTTCTCGACACCGTTGATATACGCCTCGGGGTGCAGTTCTTCTACCTTCGTTATCACGTTTGCCGGCAGGATGCCCGTCGGCAGCGGACTGAAATAACACTCGATGTTCGTCCATTCGCCGTCTTCATCAAATTCCATGTCTGTACCGTCAGACAGTTTCACCTGATATTCCTTGCGTCCGTCCTCCTTCTCCTGAACGATGGAAAGGATGTCGGCACTAGGGAAATAGTTCTCAATAAAAGAACGGGCTTCACTGGGCAGGTCGCCAAAATCGATTTTCTTTTCATCGTCACAACTTGACAACATCCATACTCCCAGCAAAATGGGGAAAAACGCTAATAACTTTCTTACATTCATAATCATTCTCTTTTTTAAATTCAAATATTCTCTTTTATACTTCTCTGACTTACAATATGCGAAAGAACTCTGAATGCACCATCCTTCGTCTTTCGAATTGTTTTACACCACAAAGATAGAGGGGTAAATCTGGAAAGAATTGGGAAAATGATGGAAAAAACGTATCTTTGCCGCATATTATTCAGTCACATAAAGAGAAACAACAATATGGAGAAAAAGTTTAAACGTACTACCGTGACATCGGCCCTGCCCTATGCCAACGGCCCTGTCCACATCGGTCACCTGGCCGGCGTCTACGTCCCCGCCGACATCTATGTGCGCTACCTGCGCCTCAAGAAGGAGGACGTCATCTTCATCGGCGGAAGCGACGAGCACGGTGTGCCCATCACCATCCGTGCCAAGAAGGAAGGCTGTACACCCCAAGACGTGGTAGACCGCTACCATACGCTGATCCGCGACTCGTTCAAGGAGTTCGGCATCTCGTTCGACGTCTATGGACGTACTTCTTCGGAAATACACCACCAGACGGCTTCCGACTTCTTCCGCAAGCTCTACGATAAAGGCGAATTCATCGAAAAGACCTCCATGCAATACTACGACGAGGAAGCTAAAACTTTCCTGGCCGACCGCTACATCACCGGCGAATGCCCCCGCTGCCACGCCGAAGGTGCCTATGGCGACCAGTGCGAGAAGTGCGGCTCCACGCTGAGCCCCACGGAGCTCATCAACCCCAAGAGCGCCATCAGCGGCAGCAAGCCTGTCATGAAGGAAACCAAGCACTGGTACCTCCCGCTGGACAAGCATGAAGGCTGGCTGCGCCAGTGGATTCTGGAAGACCACAAGGAATGGCGTCCCAATGTCTACGGTCAGTGCAAGTCGTGGCTCGACATGGGATTGCAGCCGCGCGCCGTGAGCCGCGACCTGGACTGGGGTATCCCTGTACCCGTAGAAGGTGCCGAAGGTAAGGTGCTCTACGTGTGGTTCGACGCTCCTATCGGCTACATCAGCAACACCAAGGAGCTGCTGCCCGACTCGTGGGAGAAGTGGTGGAAAGACCCCGAAACACGCCTCGTTCACTTCATCGGCAAGGACAACATCGTATTCCACTGCATCGTCTTCCCCGCCATGCTGAAGGCCGAAGGCTCGTACATCCTGCCGGACAATGTGCCCTCCAACGAGTTCCTGAACCTGGAAGGCGACAAGATATCGACTTCGCGCAACTGGGCCGTGTGGTTGCACGAATACCTGCAGGACTTCCCCGGCAAGCAGGACGTGCTGCGCTACGTGCTCACCGCCAACGCACCCGAGACGAAGGACAATGACTTTACGTGGAAGGATTTCCAGGCACGCAACAACAACGAGCTGGTGGCCGTCTATGGCAACTTCGTGAACCGCGCCCTGCAGCTCACCAAGAAATACTTCGACGGCGTGGTGCCCGCCTGTGGCGAACTGACCGACTACGACCGCGAGACACTGAAGGAGTTCGCCGACGTGAAGAGCGAAGTGGAGAAGCTGCTCGACGCATTCAAGTTCCGCGATGCACAGAAGGAAGCCATGAACCTGGCCCGCATCGGCAACAAGTACCTGGCCGACACCGAGCCCTGGAAACTGGCCAAGACGGACATGGGACGCGTGCAGACCATCCTGCACATCGCCCTGCAGCTGACGGCCAATCTGGCCATCGCCTTCGAGCCATTCCTGCCCTTCAGCAGCGAGCGCCTGCGCCACATGCTGAACATGGAGAGCTTCGACTGGGCAAACCTGGGCCGCACCGACCTGCTGGCTGCCGGACACAAGCTGGGCACACCCGAGCTGCTGTTCGAGAAGATTGACGACGAGGCCATCCAGGCACAGGTGGACAAGCTGCTCGCTACGAAAAAAGCCAACGAGGCAGCCAACTACAAGGCCAACCCTATCAAGCCGACCATCTCGTTCGAAGAGTTCGAAAAGCTCGATATCCGCGTAGGTACCGTGCTGGAATGTTCGGCCGTACCCAAAATGAAGAAGTTGCTTCAGTTCAAGATAGCCGACGGTCTGGAGAACCGCACCATCGTCAGCGGCATCGCCCAGCACTACAAACCCGAAGAACTGGTGGGCAAACAGGTATTGTTCATCGCCAACCTGGCTCCGCGTCAGTTCAAGAACGGCCTCGTCAGCGAAGGTATGATTCTCTCTGCCGAGAACTACGACGGTTCGCTGGCCGTAACCTCCGTGCTGCGCGAGGTGAAGCCGGGTAGCGAAGTGAAGTAATCATGTCTCAACCGTCACTGAAAGAAAAAACCGCCAAAGGCTTGCTATGGGGCGGGATTGGCAACGGCGCACTGCAGTTGCTCAATCTCGCCTTTGGCATTTTTCTGTCCCGGCTGCTGACGCCTGCCGACTACGGCATGGTGGGCGCGTTGACCATCTTCTCCGCCCTGGCGGGTATCTTCGCCGAGAGCGGGTTCATCCTGGCCATCGTCAACAAGAAGGAGGTGCGCCACGACGACTACAATGCCGTGTTCTGGTTCAACATCACCGTGGGTGGGACACTCTACCTGTTGTTGTTTGCCTGCGCGCCGCTCATTGCCCGCTTCTACCACACGCCCGAACTGGCGCCCCTGGCCCGCTTCCTGTTCCTCAGCTTCCTGGTGGGCAGCACGACGGCGGCACCGCTGGCCTACTACTTCCGCAACCTGATGGTGAAGGAGCGCAGCCAGATACAGATTACCGCCATCATCGTGTCGGGTATCGTGGGCGTCACGTGTGCCTACCGAGGCTGGGGCAGTTGGGGTATCGCCGTGCAAACGGTTGTCTACTCGGGCATGAACGCACTGCTCATCTGGCTGCGCTCGCCCTGGAGGCCGACATTCTCGTTCAACAGGAAAGCGCTGCTTGACATGCTGCCCTTCAGCAGCAAGCTGCTGTTCACGTCCATCTTCACGCACGTCAATAACAATATCTTCTCCGTACTGCTGGGACGCTTCTATACGTTGCAGCAGGTGGGCTACTACACGCAGGGCAGCAAGTGGACGACGATGGGCTACTCCACCGTGTCGGGGATGGTCAACAGCGTCGGTCAACCCGTCTTCCGCGAAGCCTCGGACGACCCGGCACGCCTGCAGCACATCTTCCACAAGATGTTGCGTTTCACGGTATTTGTCAGCCTGCCCGCCATGTTCGGCCTGGGGCTCGTGGCAGAGGAGCTGATTGTCATTGCTATCACGGACAAGTGGCTGCCCTGCGCACCGGTGATGCAGATTCTCTGCGTCTGGGGTGCCTTCATGCCCGTGTCCACGCTCTACTCGAACCTGCTCAACAGCTTGGGACGGCCGAACATCTACATGTGGAACACCATCTGCCTGGGCGCCTTCCAGCTGCTGTGCGTCTGGGCGAGCTATCCCTACGGGCTGCACACGATGCTCGTCGCCTTCACCGCGGCCAACCTCCTGTGGCTGGGCGTGTGGCAGTACTTCGCCCGCAAGCACGCCGACATCCGCCTGCGGGATGTGCTGAAGGACATCGCGCCCTACCTGCTGGTGACGCTCGCCGTGATGGCTGCCACGTGGACGGCCACCCGGGGCATCGGCAACCTGTACCTGCGCCTCGGAGCCAAAATCGCGATGGCCGCCGCGCTGTACGTGCTGCTCATGTGGCGCCTCCGCTCGAAGATATTCTACGAAAGCATCCAGTATCTGTTCAAAAAGAAGAAAATCGTATGAAAGACTGCCCCAAAGTCAGCGTCCTGATGCTGACGTACAATCAGGAAGACTACATCGACGAAGCCATACGCAGCGTCATGCTGCAACAGACGGACTTCGACTTCGAACTGGTCATCGGCAACGACGCCAGCACCGACCGCACGGCCGAACGGTGCCAGGCGTGGAAACTGCGCTACCCGGAACGCATCATGCTCGTGGACCGCGAGCAGAACCTGGGCCTCATCGGCAACTTCATGGCCACCTACGACCTGTGCCGCGGCACCTACATCGCCATCTGCGAGGGCGACGACTTCTGGACGGACAAAACGAAGCTGCAACGGCAGGTCGACTTCCTGGACGCGCATCCCGACTTCTCCACCTGCTTCCACCGCGTCGTCAACTACTACGCCGACAACGGCACCAAGAGCCTGAGCAACGGACACCAGCAGACGGACACGGACATCTGCGACCTGGCCCGGAGCAACTACATCTCGAACGTCTCCGCCCTGTTCCGCCGCGGCCTCTTCGGCCGCCTGCCCGACTGGTTCCCCCAAGTGAGCACCTACGACTACGCCATCCACATGCTCAACGCCGCCCACGGACGCATCCACTACATGAAGCGCCCGATGGCCGTCTACCGCCAGCACAGCCGCGCCATCTGGAGCCGGACCGACGCCTACGCCAAGCTGGACATCGGCCTGAAGGTGCGCGAACTGCTCATCGAACACTTCCGCGAGACGCGCCCCGACGTCAGCGAGCTGCTGCGCGACGCCCACACCCGCTTCAGCCTGAACGAGCTCTACCACTGCCGCCAGGAGGGAAGGACCGACGAGGCCGAAAGGCTGGAACGGCGCCTACTCGCCCTGCGCCCCGAGTGGGACCACGCCGAAGTGGAACGACGCCTCCTCGCCCTGCGGCCCGACAGCCGGACGCTGTGGAAGCGCCGCGCCTTCGGCCTGCTGAAGAAAGCCCGCGCCGTCTGCTCCTATTTCGTCCCCTTGCCCCGCATCCGCTGAACGGCGAAACGCGATTTCCGACCGGAAAACGCATTTCTGAAAACAAAAAGCCCGATTTCCACACGGAAATCACATTTTCTGAAACGGAAAAATGCAATTTCCGACCGGAAAACGCATTTCTGAAAACAAAAAGCCCGATTTCCACACGGAAATCACATTTTCTGAAACGGAAAAATGCAATTTCCGACCGGAAAATGCACTTCTGAAAACAAAAAGCCCGATTTCCACACGGAAATCGCATTTTCTAAAACGAAAAAACGCAATTCCCGACCGGGAAATGCACTTTCCGAAAAAAAAAGCCCGTTTCCCGACCGGGAAAACCATTTTCTGAAACAAAAAAATGCATTTCCCAGCCGGGAAACGCATTTCCGAAAACAAAAACCACCCTTTCCGCTACAGGAACGAGGCGACCGTCTGCTCCAGCACGCCGTTGTCGGCCAGCAATTTCTCCACAAACTCGCGGAAAGCGCCCTCCCCGCCGCGGACACGCGTGACATAGTGCACCTCGCGCTTCACATAGTCCGGTGTATTGGCGGGCGACGCGCTGAAGCCCACCTTGCGGAGCAGGGGCAGGTCGTTGAGGTCGTCGCCGATGAAGGCCGCCTCATCGAGACCTATACCCAGCTCTCGGCACAGCGCCTCGGCCTGCGCCACCTTGTCCTTCACGCCCAAGTAGCAGTGCGCAATCCCCAGTTTCTCGGCTCGCCGCCGGACAATCTGCGTGTCCTCGCCCGTCAGGATGGCCACGGGGATGCCCAGCCTGCGCAGGAAGCTGACACCCCAGCCGTCTTTCACGCTGAAGCGCTTCATCGCGTCGCCCTCGGCCGTGTAATACATGCCGCCGTCCGTCCAGACGCCGTCGATGTCAGTCATCACTAATTTCGGTAACATAATCTCCTGATTCTATTTCTTAATTTACAATCCCTTTCTCTCACCCAGCCTTCCCCGGCGTCCGTCCAGCCATCCCAGCCACAAAGCCCTCAGCTTGGCCCACTTCCGGTCTTCGTACAACACGACAAAGACCACACGCTTGTACAGATGATACCGCAAATGCGCCTTCAGGTTGATAGCCTCGGGATAAAGCCCGTGGAGCACGATGCCGTTGCGCACATTATAATAAGTCCGCGCAGGGGGATATTCATTGGGGAAAACCTCCTTGCCCAACAGCCGGCGCCGGCGCTTCTGATATCCCAAGTCGTGCTGAAGCAAAATGTTCCTGAAACACAACGTCGGAACCTGATGCCGCGCCGCCCGCCAGCAAAACTCGCAGTCGATGCCCCACACAAACAGGTCGGACATGAATCCGCCCAGCTCCTCGAAAAGGGAAAGCGGATAAAGGCTCCCCGAAGTCATGGCCGAAGAGACCTCCGCGACCGCATCCTCCACCGGATACAACGGAGCCTGCTGCGACTTGATAAAGTAATTTGTCGAAAAGATGGCACGGGCATCCGCCCCCCAATTGCGGACAGCCTCCAGATAGCGCCCGAAGTCATCGGACGCAAAACGGCTGTCCTGGTCGAAAGTGATCAGATGGGTAAAGCCATGCTGCCGAGCATAATCGACAGCCGCATTCAAGGCCTCCCCTATGCCCACATTCTCGCCCTTGCCCATATAGACGGACTTCTCAAGGGCCTGGAGCGCCCCCAGCCGCTCACGGTCGATGCAATCGCGGGGCGTGTTGTCCCACAACAGCAGACAATCCACCCCCGGCAAATAAGTACTGATATTAGCCAATACGTCCCCATCCGGATGGTAGAGAACAACGACAGCCAGTAGTTTCATGAGGAATTCAATTAAGTCGGCCTATACAGTCAGCCGGTCATTCAATGTCTTTCGGATACACAATCTCGTTGCGGGGGATGAAGTTCTTCACCCGGCGGCCCGTCACCCGGTCGCGCTCGACCCACTTAAAGCCATCGCCGGGGCTGAGCAGATGCAGGTCAGCCTCGGTGATGACATCACCCGGATGCAGGTCGCGACGCGTGGCAATGGAGCGCTCCAACTTCACCTTGGCAGCTGAGACAGCAGGATCAATGTAGAGTTCCTCGCGGCCCATCCAGCGCTCAGCGATGCGAATGTCACGGATCATGCGGTTCACACCGTCCGGTCCCAGCGAGCCTTGCTGGTCGGTGCCCTTCATGCGGCGGTCGATGGTAATGTGCTTCTCGATGATTTCCGCCCCCATACCGACAGCCACCACGGGCGCAGCGATGCCGATGGTGTGATCAGAGAAACCGATGGTGTATTGGCCGTAGTGTTTCTTCAAATAACTGATGGTGCGCAGGTTCAGATTATCCGGCGCGGTGGGATATTGCGACACACAATGCAGGATGGCTATGTTGTCGTGGTAACGCGTGATGACCTCCAGCGCATCGTCCAACTCCTTGCAGCCCGCCATGCCAGTGGACAGGATGATGGGAATCTTCGTCTCCGCCATCGCCTCCAGCAAAGGCAAGTTCGTCAGGTCGCGGCTGGCCACCTTCAGGCGGTCCGGCGTGAAGAGTTTCAGCAGCGACAGACAACCCACCGAGCAGAGCGTCTCCACGAAATCCAATCCCAAAGCCTTCGCATGCTTGTAGACCTCAAAATGCTCCTCGTCAGTCAGCTCCAAAAAGGCGCGGTGCTCGCCGTAGGTTCGGCCGAAAGAATGGGGCGAGTCGTAGGGGCGGTTCATCTGCGAATCAGTCAGTTCTTCGTTCAGGTCGCGCTTGGTCATCTTCACGGCGTCCATCGGACGCAGGTCGATGCCAAAGACCTCCTCGCGCACGGGGCGCGACACCAAGTCGACAATCAGCTTAGCTATGTCGACAGAGCCGTTGTGGTTCTGTCCGATTTCTCCAATAATATAAGTACTCATTGTTTCATTATTTTTCGTTACGGGCTATATTCTCCAGCATCTTCTTGCGATATTCGGGATGCGCCTCCACCAGTCGGAGCAGTGCATGCAGGCTACGGTCTGTCTGCTCGAACCACTCGGCATAAAGACGCTGAAGCAACAGGAAATCGTCCATTGTATCCAGCGTGAAACGCAAGTCGAATCGTCCTTCCAATTCTTCGGGCAGAGGCAGCAATCTGACGTGAAAGTCGGCGGGATGAGTATAAAGATAGATCGTGACGTGTTCGATATAGAGTTTTTCCTGCGTAAGCAAGGCGGCGCGACGCAACGCTTCTGTCGTGGTGAGCTCAGCAAACAACCCCAAGTGAGACTTGATGGTAGGCCGCCCATCGGCAAAGCCATAAGCAATGTAATCGGCAGGTTCTTCATCGAAAGCGTCAAAGAACGTCTGGAAAGTATCGGGACGCAGGAAAGGATTGTCCGAGCAGACACGGATAAAGCGATCAAGCCCAAATGCCTCGGCAGCACGAATGAAGCGATCGAGCACGTTATCCTCATCGCCGCGAAAGCAGTCAATTCCAGCCCCACGTGCCACCTGCTCCAGCACGTCGTCCTGTGGACGGACGGTCGTTGCCAGTATCACCTGCTTGTCAGGATAAGCCCGTCGGATGTTTTCAATAAGAATGTCAATAATGCGCTGCTCGCCATAGAAAGGGAGCAATATCTTGTTGTTCAGCCGGGTAGAGCCGGTACGTGCCTGGATAATAATTCCGTCTTTCATATCTTCATTCGTTTGAAGGCGTCAATATAACTGCCTGGGGTAACGTTAATGATTTCCTTGCCCAAACTACGCGAATAGGCCTCGAGCACAAAGTAGGACTTGAAAGCCACATACATGTGGTAAAGGATGGTATAGAGCCGTGCGCTATGCAGGTTTTCTTGAGTCACGGTAGCCGCCTGAGACTTATTCTGGTCGTAGAAATGCTTTTGATGCATCAGTACCACGTTGTCGTCCGTCACGTGAATTTCGGGCAGCCACGAGTGGTCGGCTCCCGCCAGATAGATGCGCCGGAAAGGCAAGCGGAGGGCGATGGCGATAGACGGTATCAGCACATTGTGCGGACGAGGTACGCCCCATCCCTTACGGAATACCCAGTTACAGAAAGACTGGAAGCCCTCGATGGGCGTGGTATTGTAAATGCAGAGTTTAATGTGGGGATTACCGGCTAGAAGCGGTTGCCATTCCTTATTTTTCAACGCCCGCGAAGGAACAAAGAAGTACATGTCCCACGTTGTCTTCTCGGCCAGGGTACCAAAGAGCTGCTCACGCTTCTCGGGCACAATCCAGAAAAGCGGATCGGCAATCAAATAGAGCTGGGGACGCAATTGCTCGAACATAGGCGAAGTGACACAAAAGTTGACTGCCAACAGCGTTTTCCCTCGCATAAACTCAGCCGACTCTTCTACGGTTTTCTTCAATGAAGGGCCGTTGGCCAGTATCAACAACTCGTCCGCCCCTCCAAAATCTGATGGAAGCGGTGTGCTCCGCCTCGATTGCAACACGATTTTCACCAGGCTCAGAAAGCACTGCCAAAGCGACTCCAACCATTTCAATCCTTTTTCACCCATATTACATCATGTTAGAATAAGTGGTGCAAAGATACAGAGTTTGCCATTTACAGGCTAAAAAAACGAGGACTTTTATACTCGAAATCACCATAAAAGCACTACTTTTGCCACAACAATTCGGAAAAGTCACATGAGAGTCCTGCTAATCAATACATCCGAGCGTATCGGTGGAGCAGCCGTAGCTGCCAGCCGCTTGATGGAAGCCCTGAAGAACAATGGCATCAAGGCCAAACTGCTCGTGCGCGACAAGCAGACGGAACAGATTACGGTCGTTGCCCTGCGCCGTAGCTGGAAACTGGTATGGAAGTTTGTATGGGAGCGTATCGTCATCTGGAAAGCCAATCGCTTCAAAAAGAACAACCTTTTTGCCGTGGACATCGCAAACGCAGGCACTGACATCACCTCCCTGCCCGAATTCCAACAGGCCGACGTCATCCACCTTCATTGGATCAACCAAGGCATGCTCTCGCTGAAGAACCTCGAAAAGATACTGGCCTCAGGCAAACCTGTCGTCTGGACGATGCACGACATGTGGCCCTGTACAGGCATCTGCCACCACGCGCGCGAATGTGAAAACTATCGGCAGGAATGTGGTTCATGCCCCTTCCTTTATGGAAATGGGCATCGGCACGATCTCTCCTATCGCGTCTTCCGTCGGAAACAACGGCTCTACCACGACTACTCACTGAGCTTCGTCACATGTAGCCATTGGCTGGAGGAAAAAGCCCGCCAGAGCGCGCTGACCACAGGGCACAAGATCGTCTGCATCCCCAATCCGCTGAACATCAACCTGTTCAAGCCACATAACAAGGTGACTGCCCGCGAACGCTTGAAGCTTCCTTCGAATAAGAAGCTCATCCTCTTCGGTTCTGTCAAAATCACAGACAAACGCAAAGGCATCGATTATCTGATCGGATCGTGCAACATATTGGCAAACAAGCATGCCGAACTGAAAGACCAACTGGCCGTCGTCGCTTTCGGCAAACAATCCGAACAATTGGCCGACTTGCTCCCTTTCAAGGTCTACCCGCTGGACTTCGTACAAGACGAACACCAACTGGTAGATATCTATAACGCCGTCGACCTCTTCGTCACCCCTTCACTAGAGGAAAACCTGCCCAACACCATTATGGAAGCGATGGCCTGTGGTACGCCTTGCGTAGGTTTCAACGTGGGTGGCATCCCCGAAATGATAGACCACCTGCATAACGGCTATGTAGCCCAATACAAATCGTCCGATGACTTCGCCAACGGTATCTATTGGGCCCTGACCGACCCCGACTACCCCAGCCTCTGCGAACAGGCCTGCCGTAAGGCTGTCAGCCACTATTCAGAAAGCAGCGTGGCCAAACGATACATCGATCTCTACAACAAAGTGACTGGAAGAAATGCATAATCACCCTACCCCGAAATTCAGCGTCATCACCGTCTGCTACAACGCCGAGGCAACCATCGAAGACACCATCCAGAGTGTCATCTCGCAGACCTACCACCACGTGGAGTACATCATCGTGGACGGTGCCTCGAAAGATCGCACGATGGACATCGTAAACCGCTATCGCGAACATATCGCCATCATCGTCAGCGAACGTGACAAAGGTCTTTATGACGCCATGAACAAGGGAATCGGCCTGGCCACGGGCGACTACCTGTGCTTTCTCAACGCAGGCGACAGCTTTCACGAAGACGACACCCTGCAACAGATGGTGCACTCTATCCACACACCCCAACTGCCCGATGTGCTCTATGGCGAAACGGAGCTGGTAGATCATGAAGGCCACTTCCTGCGTATGCGCCGCCTCTCGGCCCCCGAAGTACTGACATGGAAAAGTTTCCGCCAGGGGATGCTCGTCTGCCACCAGGCCTTCTTTCCCCGACGCGACCTCGTGATGCCTTATGACCTGCGCTATCGCTTCTCGGCCGACTTCGACTGGTGCATCAAGATTATGAAAAAGTCGAAGGTTCTCCACAACACCCACCTTACCCTCATCGACTATCTCGCTGAAGGTATGACGACGCGCAACCACAAGGCTTCTCTAAAAGAGCGTTTCCGCATCAGGCCCCGCCACTATGGCTGGACAAGCACCTTGGCCTTCCACCTGTGGTTCGTTCTTCGCCTCTTATTAAAGAAATAAAAAGAGAACCAGCAATCCGTTCGTAAAAAGCAGGCAATGTTCCCTTTCAAGGAAAGCACTGTTTTACACGAAGAAAAGCATTGTTTTCTTTCAAGGAAAACAATGCTTTTCCAGCAGCCAATGTCCGATACGAAAAAGAACCCTTTTTCCTAAGCTTATAAAGAAGAGGCGCAACCCAACAGCGCACGTAACTCCTTTACCCCCTCAGAAGCTCCCTTCCGGATAACGTGTATTGGGCGCGCACTATGTGTATCCACAGGCTTGGGGTCTATAAGATAGACTTCGGCACGGGCAGGCACGTAGTGAAGCAACCCCGCAGCAGGATAGACGTTCATCGACGTACCGATGATGACAAAAATATCTGCCTGCTCCACATAGCCGATAGCTGTCTCAATCTCGGGCACGGCTTCGCCAAACCACACAATGAAGGGACGCAAGGGACTGCCATCGCCCGCACGATCAGTAGCGCGAGTTTCATATTCCGCAGGCTTCAATTCCTTGATGTAGCGCGGATTGTAGGGATCGCGGCTGGAGCACATTTTGGTCAGCTCGCCATGCAGGTGGATGACCTTCGTACTGCCTGCCCGCTCGTGCAGGTTGTCAATATTTTGCGTGACAACCGTCACATTGAAATCTTTTTCCAGTTGCGCTACACCGATATGCCCCTCATTGGGTTTCACGTCAAGCAGTTGTTTGCGCCGCTCGTTATAAAAGTTGATGACCAGTTCAGGATCGCGCGCATAACCTTCGGGCGTAGCCACCTGCTCCACAGGATAGCGATCCCACAAGCCACCTGCGTCGCGAAAAGTACTGATGCCGCTTTCGGCGCTCATACCCGCGCCCGACAATACTACCAGATTTTTCATAACCAACTCCTTTCTTTAAGCATTTGTACACCAAAGATAGAAAAAGAATATCCAAGTTATCACATAAATAAGAAATTTTAAATACTGCAAACTGTTAACATTCAAATAAAACCCGTACTTTTGCGACTCATATAAAAAGAACTATGGACAAATTCAGTTATGCAATCGGCCTGGGTATAGGTCAGAATCTTTTAAGCATGGGTGCCAAGGGCATCTCAGTAGATGATTTCGCACGCGCCATCAGCGACGTGCTGAACGGAAATCCAACAGAAATCACACATACCGAGGCACGTGAAATCGTAAACAAATACTTCGAAGAAATGGAAGCCCGCATCAATGCCGAAAACATCGAAAAGGGCAAGAAATTCCTGGAAGAAAACAAGCAGCGTCCAGGCGTGGTAACCCTGCCCAGCGGCCTGCAATACGAAGTGATCAAGGAAGGCAACGTAGGCCACTATGCCAAGATAGACGACCAGGTGCAATGCCACTACGAAGGAACCCTTGTTGACGGTACCCTCTTCGACAGCTCCATCAAGCGCGGCCAGCCTGCCACATTCGGTGTCAACCAGGTAATCCCCGGCTGGGTGGAAGCCCTCCAACTGATGCCCGAAGGTGCCAAATGGAAACTCTACATTCCTAGCGAATTAGGCTATGGCGCACACGGCGCTGGCGAAATGATTCCGCCCCACAGCACACTGATCTTCGAAGTGGAACTCTTGAAAATTTTATCTGACAAAAAATAAATTAAGTAAGAGAAAAACATGAAAAAAGTAACATTTATGATGACGCTGGCTGCCGCAGCAGCCTTGACGTCTTGTACGGCTCAGGCTCCTAAAGCCAATCTGTCAACAGACATCGACTCACTTTCTTATGCTATCGGTATGGCCCGTACTGAAGGTCTGGATCAGTTCCTGATGCAACAGGGTATCGACAGCACCCAGATGGCTGAATTCATCAAAGGTTTCAACGAAGGTGCCGCTAAGATCGACAAAAAAGATGTAGCCTATATGACAGGTCTGCAGGTAGGCCAGATGGTCAGCAAGCAGTGGGTAGAAGGCTTCAACCAACAGATCTTTGGCAACGACTCTACACAGAGCCTCAGCCGCGAAAACCTGCTCGCAGGTTTCATTGCCGGCGTAGTAGGCAAAGGCCAGATGGACAAAATGTTCGCACAAGGCTATATGCAAAGCCAGATGGAAGTGGTAAGAGAAAAAGCACTGAAAAAACAATATGCTGACGTCATCGCTGAAGGAGAGAAATTCCTGGCAGAGAACAAGGCTAAAGAAGGCGTGGTAACGACGGAAAGCGGCCTGCAGTACAAGATCCTGACCAAAGGTACAGGTGAAATTCCTGCCGACACCAGCTATGTACAAGTAAACTACAAAGGTACGTTGATCGATGGTACCGAGTTCGACAGCTCCTACAAGCGTAAAGACAAAGACGGCAAGTCACAGCCCGCTACCTTCCGTGCCAACCAGGTAATCAAAGGCTGGACCGAAGCACTGACCATGATGCCTGTAGGCTCCAAATGGGAACTCTATATCCCCTACGACCTGGCATATGGCTCAAGAGCTACTGGTGCAGACATCAAACCGTTCTCTACTCTGATCTTCGAAGTTGAATTAGTAGGTATCGGCAAAAAGAAATAAAGATTCGAAAACATTCGTGTCAAAATGACAAATAAAGCGGATGGAACAAATGCTGCAAAACAGCGGTTCCATCCGTTTCTTTTTTTACTTTTCCCTATTTTTCCCATCCTTTCTATAGATAAAATTAAAATAAAGTCCTATATTTGCTTACTATTTGATAACAACAAGTAATTTACAAACGTATATTATGGAGAAAATAGACAATCTGGACCGTCAAATTTTGGAAATCATTTCCCAAAATGCCCGTATTCCTTTCAAGGACGTGGCTGCCGAGTGTGGTGTATCACGCGCCGCTATCCACCAACGTGTACAGCGCCTGATTGACTTGGGTGTCATTGTTGGCTCCGGCTACCACGTAAATCCCAAATCGCTAGGATATCGCACCTGCACTTACGTGGGAATCAAGTTGGAGAGAGGCTCCATGTACAAAACCGTAGTAGCCGAGCTGAACAAAATACCTGAAATTGTTGAATGCCATTTCACCACAGGTCCCTACACCATGCTGACCAAAGTATATGCCCGCGACAACGAGCACCTGATGGACCTGCTGAACAACAAGATGCAGGAAATACCTGGCGTCACAGCTACTGAGACACTGATCTCACTGGAACAGAGTATCAAGAAAGAGATTCCCATCTGCCAAGAATAATCTACTATACGTCTCCATGGCAACGGGTAGTACGGACTATCATGTCAGCTCACTCCCTTTGCCATGGAAACTCTAGCTTCCGATTTGCATATGGAGTTTCTAAGCGAACTTGGCCTTTCAGGCCTTTTTATTGGCATCTGTACCTTTTTGATCATCGGGCTTTTCCATCCCATTGTAGTGAAAGCCGAATATTATTGGGGGACACGTTGCTGGTGGATATTCCTATTACTGGGCTTAGCAGGTGTTGCAGCTTCCATTTGCGTAGACAACATTCTGTACTCTTCCCTGCTGGGCGTATTCGCTTTCTCCTCTTTTTGGACGATCAAAGAAGTATTCGAACAGGAAGAGCGCGTCAAGAAAGGTTGGTTTCCTAAAAATCCAAAACGAAAATACAACTTCTAGACTCAAAGGGAACGCATTTTTCCCTCAATCCCTTGCATAATTCAACGGAATGTGCTAATTTTGCACCGCTATCCCCGAAAGGATACACCGGACTTGTAGCTCAGTTGGTTAGAGCAACAGACTCATAATCTGGAGGTCCCTGGTTCAAGCCCAGGCTGGTCCACTGATAAATGCCTCATAAACAGTAGTTTATGGGGTTATTTTTTTATTGTACCGTATCTTTTGATTATTGAAAATCTGATAAAAACAGCCAATTTCTCCTTGTTGTTGACCTATTGTTGACCCCAAAAATTATAGGTTAAAATGCTGACAATTAAAGCAGAAGTCCAAAAGGACAAGCAAAGAAGTGATGGTACAGATAAGGATATAAATCGAATATAATATGGGAAAAGTAAGCGAAGTATTTTTCAGTGAGCATGGGCTGACTTCTGCATCGGCATCGCATTTGGCTGATTTGGTGCACCCCAAGGAGAACTTTATATCTGTTTTTAAGCAGTCCGTGAATATATCGACAGTTTTTCTTTCTGTTTCCAAAGAAAATTTCATAGCTTTGTGGCAACCAATAAACCATAAAGTAAGAAACAGACAGATTACTGAACGACATATAGCATGACCTTCTGACAAATTATAAGACTTGGTTAAATCTGGAAAATTCGACATGGGAGTCTATCATAATGTGTCAAGTATGTCCAGTTTCCTTCATCGAAGGACACGGACTGTTTTCCTACATTTGGACTCCAAGGTGTTTTCCAGAACCGAACCGGGCAAATGGCGAAAAGCGTGGGCTGTGTCCTTTTCTTTTTTTACCAGTCGACAAGTGTTAAGAAAAGTAATATAAACCATTATGAACTTGATGTGCATGAGGCATTAGGCTATTTTTGAATAAAAATAATTCGATTAGAAGTAATGACAACAAGTATCATAACCTATCTGTTCCTGCTTTCCGTCATAACTGAAGCATACGAACCAAATTCAATAACCATGGAAAGAAAGAATTATTACTGTGAGTATTGCGGGAAGAAGTTTCCCGATGTACGTACATTGACCTCCGGCACCTGCACATATCATCCGGACGGCAGCAACAAAGGGCGCCACAAGTTGTACGAAGGCACCGAAAAGTCCAAATACACTTGCAAATATTGTGGTAAGCAGTTTCCCAGCATCCAGGTGATGGTGGGCGGACAGTGTGTGAATCATCCCAATGGGACGAATAAGGGAAGGCATGCGCCGGCATTGTAGCCCCACTATTAATAATAAGGAGTAAAAGCTATGCTCAGAGGAATGACCTTATTCAAATGCACACAGTGCGGCGAGAAGTTCAAGGCTCCCGATATCGAGTATTGTGCCACTACATATTCAATGCCTCAGCCTTGCCCGAAGTGTGGAAGTATAAGGACACGACCTGTCAGTCTGTTTGGGAAAGTGACGGAAGAGAGTTATCAGAGGATTTGGGAGAGGATGGAGAAAGAACAATCTTAATAAAGTAACGAATATGAATAATCTACAAAAACATTACGATGAGAAATGGAATAAACTCTCAAAAGTTTCAGAACTTATAGATGGCGGTTTATGGTCATATAGCGTGACTTTGACACATCAAAAATATGAGAAATGCTACTTATTAATAGAATATGATCGGGGAAAACCATGTTATGGAATATACTACGGATGCCAAATGCCAGTTGAGATAGAACAAAAATATTCCCAAGACTTAGATTCGCTTAAAAAAGAAATTTGGGAATCATATAAAAAAGAAATATATCCTATCACAACTAATGTAGAAATGGATAATGTCTTTCTTCCTGATTGTGAACCCGATTGCAGATATTCTAAAAACGTATTTTGGCTTTTCTGGATTCGGTTAGACGAACATCTGACAATGGATGATGCAATGAAACGATTATATGCATTAATAAAGATATTTAAAGAAAAGGGATTTACGAAATAACAAAGAAAACTATGGAGCAAACATTTGATACAATTCTCACCTCTTTGTTGGAGAGTTACGAGAACAATCCCGCGCAAAACATTGATGCGCTGGTTGAAGAGAAAAGCAAGGAATGGGGCTTGACGGAAGAACAAGCAGCCTTGCTGAAAGAAACGAACGGATATATTGACGGCTTTACCGAGAATGCTGCTTCTTTGGAAGAGGCAAAAGCCGATGGGAAGTCGCGCAAACGCTGGATGCTGGAAAAAATAGACAACATGACGGAAGGACGTTCGGAAGAAGAAAAGGCACAAATTGTTTCAACCATTTCGGAAACGAACGAAAAAATGATTGAAGAAACAACCGCTAAAGAATGATTGCCTTATGAAGTTTGCTGAATATAATGAAGATTACGGGCGAAACGAGTTTGGTAATCAGTTTGAGAAAGAAACTACGCAAATGACGGCGTTGCAATCGTTATTATTAGGAAACGAACTGACAGCGGAAGAAATTCCCATGATTCGCGAGTTCAAATGTGTCAAAGAATTTCTTGACTTGCCCGTTAATGATAAGAAAGAAGCGGTCTTGAAAAAACTGTTTACGACCTCCATTGTCATTGCAAAGAGCAAGGGGGTGCTTCCGTTTGAAATGCCTGAGTCACCCGAAGCAATAGCCAGTGCCGTAGACGAAGGGTTAACACAGCTGAAAGTAGCTTACAAAACAGCTACGGGAGAACTTGATTCCATTGAGGCGGTAGATGTTTTGGTAGACCGTGTAGCTGTAAGGGCAATAACCATAGCAGACAAAGTGATAGAAAAAGGCATGCCTGTCGTGCTGGACAAGCTTTGTGTAGCAATGACAAGAGTCTATCCGCCTGCCATAGCCGTTGTCCCTGTGATTAAAAGGGCTGAAAGATATATAACTGTTGCCACCAAAGTGGTAGTCAGAAAAGGCATATGTACTTTGGCGCAGGCAGCCAAACCGATAGTAAAACAAGTTGCGGCTAAGGTGAAATCTGTAGCAAAGAAAGTGCTGAACTTCTTAAAAGCATAAGCTATGAAACTTATACCCAAAGCAAAACCCGTAAAGATTCGTATCAAATCAGGTGGGGAGGAACACTCTTCACTTGATTCGTTGAAGCGCAACTTTAATATTCACGATATTCAGCCCTTATTGGATGGACGATTGGTCAGATGGTTGAAACAACAAGGAGAAAATGAGTTAGCCGATATGGTAAGTAAAGTAGATGCATCTGTTGCAGACTCTATACACGGCGTAATGTATCTGATGAAAATCTTCTTTGCTGAATATATTGAAAGAAATAATATTAGTGACGTGCTCGAACTTATCAAGTTATGGTTAAAGTCTTCATCATACAGGAAGAATGGAGAAAATCTATTCTATTATATAACAGAGAAACTTTATAATGATAGTGAAAGTTTAGATACAACTAAATACTTATACAAACATAAGGATGATTTGAACTGTCCTGTAACAGACTGGTATTTCGTGTTTACGCTTCGTGAGAATGAGAAAGACAAAAGCGATCCGGAAGTTCTATACATATTAGGAAAAATGTTGTGGGAAGGCTATCAGTTTAATGACCTATATGATCATCATCAAAAAGATCCTATCGGATTAGAATTTATTGAAAAGGCTGCACGTATGGGATATCAAGAAGCGAATCTGTTTATTTTTGAATATAATCGCAATCAAAAAGAAAGAACACAGCAAACTACTTCTCAAACAAAAGCGACATCTAATACTAAAAGATTTGATGGAGTAAATAAAGAGAGAATTCGAATTTGGATGAGATATAATTGGGGAGGATGGAATGTTGGTACGCTTACATTCTCTAAAGATGAATATAACTATAAAGAAGGAGATATTTTAGATTTTCTTTCTACAAGCCATTATTTAGGCTATGTTTCTGAACGGTTGGGATTTGAGAAGGCTTTAGAGAAAGCTAAATCGTATTTTGTAATCAAAGATACTGATATTCTGAGAAAAGAAAAAAAATTTATCATTGGATTACTGAATTTGTGGATTGGGAAAAGAGCGCAAGCAAATGATATTTTTACAGAGATTAAAGATTATGAACTTGCCAACTATATGTTGGGAAATACTCGCATTATAGATCACTTGGATTTCAAGTCTATGTCTTTTCAAAACCAACTTTCTTTTATAAAAGATCACTTATTTGATTATGAATAGCACCGTAATATCCTCCTTCCAAAAAATGATAGATGTCAACACACCTATCATCTATATACATGACTACGACTTTGTACGGGTAGATGAACTTATCCGGCAAGTTGTGGCAGAGAAAAAAGTATTTGAATGGAATCCGGCAACGGGTACGACAGACTTCACCACAAGACTCCCGAAAGGATTTGGCGAAAAGCAGACATTGGAAAACTTTCTTCAAGAAAAGTACAATGAGGAAGAAGCCAAAGAAAAGTATTTGGTTTTAAGAGAAGTGCAAGACTTTATAGAAGAACCGAAAGTTAAAACGCTGTTGGCATTGATGTCACAACGCCGTTTGTACGACCGTGAATATGATACGACCATCATCATCGTATCGTCTGTACTCCGTGTACCTCAAGAAATAGAGAAGTATGTTTCTTATTTGGAAATAGATTTTCCGAACGAAGAAGAAATCAATCGCCTGATTGACGAACACATCGAAGTGAACTTCTACGACAAAAGCAAATTCAAGGAAGAAGACCGTGAAAAACTGATGCCATCACTGAAAGGCATGACTGCTTTCGAGATAGACAGAATGTTGGATATGGCGATGAGCAGCAACGGTTCACTCAGCGCAGAAGATACTGAAATGATTCTTCGGCAAAAGAAGCAGATGGTTAAGAAATCTGGCTTGCTCGAACTGATTGACACACCGGAGAACCTGGATAGCATCGGCGGTATGGATGCCTTGAAAACGTATTTGACCAATAAAGCCAAAGTCATAAAACGAATAACCGATGCACGCCGGTATGGAGTGGCTGTACCTAAAGGAGTGTTTATCGTAGGTATGCCCGGTTGTGGAAAATCACTTTGTGCCAAAGCTTCGGCAGCCCTGTTTGAATCTCCATTATTGAAATTGGATATGGGCAGCATGATGGGAAAATATGTAGGCGAAAGCGAAGCCAATCTGCGAAAAGCCATTCGCATAGCAGAAGCTGCCGCTCCCTGTGTGTTATGGATTGATGAAATAGAGAAAGGCTTTTCGGGCGTGGGCGGAAACAATGACATCATGACCCGTATGTTCGGCTACTTCCTGTCATGGATGCAGGATAAGACCAGTAGTGTATATGTCATAGCTACCGCCAATAATGCCGATGCTTTGCCTCCCGAACTGAAACGTAAAGGACGCTTTGATGAAATTTTCTGTGTCAATCTTCCCAATCCTGAAGAACGGAAAGCCATTTTCACCGTACATCTGAATAAAAAAGAACGGAAAGGCTGTGTAAAGGAAACGATAGACTATCAACAATTAGCCACGGTAACTGGAGGCTTTAATGGTGCAGATATTGAATCGGTTGTCAATGAAGCCATCGAAGAAAGTTTTTTGGAAGGAAAACCATCAGTCTCTACCAAAAAATTGATAGAAATTGCCAAGAAAACAGTCAGCATCTCCAAGTCATGCAAGCAACAGATAGAAAATATGAAGAAGGCTTTTGCCGAAAACAGTTTCAAAGATGCTACTACGGGAAAAATAACTAATACCTCAAATAAATAAAGTATTATGTCCAAAGTATTCCAAATCACCCCAAAGCGCACGAAGCGCATCAACGGAACAATACTCACCCCGGAAATGGTAGTCACCGTAACTACCCAGTCGCACACCACAACTCCTTTCTATAATGGAACCAAAGAAGTGCAGGAAGCCTACATGCGACTCTACAACTTCGATTACAAGAAAGCATGCTGCTCAGCAAATGATTTTGAGTTTAAAAAGTTAGATTAAAATTGGCTTCTCATCTGACTCTCAAAAGCCAGTATATCTTACTTTGCCGATGAAGATATACTTCATCAGTCAACACAGTATATCTTCATTGGCAGTTGAAGTATATCTTCTTTCAAAAACCTGTTTTTTTTCATTCACTTGTGCAATGTTTTGACACTTCCCCACCCTAACTTTGCACAAGTAAACAATAACCAAAGATGATTATATGGAAACATTCAGAAAGAAAATCCAGCAAATGACCGGTTGGTCAGACACTGTGGTCAATGCCATTCAATGTGAAGCCGAAGCACGTATCTACATCGGTGCAGGACTGAAAGAAGCAACCGTCAACGGAAAACCAGCCTTAATCCAACCCCGAATAGACCCAAACTATCAGATGCCGGAATGGTGGATAAAGGAACATGGGGAAAAGTGGCGTGGATGGACAAACAGCGACTTAATGGGCGAAGGTTATCCTCCACACGATGAAAACGGAGACCCATACGAGCTGCACCATATCGGGCAACTGACCGATTCGCCTCTTGCCGAACTGACCTGGTCGCAACACCGGGAAGGGGAAAACTATGCGGTGCTGCATACTACCGAAGACTACTCGGACATTGACCGCAGAGCATTCGAGAAAGAGAAAGCCGCGCACTGGATGGCAAGGCATCGAACGAAAGCGTAGCAACGGAATACGGCACCACCGGAAATGAAATTATAATGAACCTCATGTGAAAGGGCTGACGCAAATGAAATACAGAGACGGATATTTATGCGGACAAGACGACCTGGACCGGCTACCTGTGGACATTCTGGAGGACATCATCATCCGCATCTACTGGGACGACTACCTGAACCGCGATGCCAAGCAGGAACTGCTGAAAGACTACCTGGAGGAGCGGAAACACAAGCTGGACAAGGCTTTCCGCTATACCGACGACAACCTGAAACGCCTGCGCGAGATGAACAACCTGATTGAACAGCAAAGCATCGAAGCCATACGCACGGCATACCGGATCTACCAAGATGAACTGGCGGAGAAGGCCGCACGTCCCGACACTTATACGGATATGGAAATCAAGCCCATACTGAAAGTGCCCGCCGACATCTACTATCAGGAAAACCCGGATTGCGTCTTCACGGAAAAGGAAGAGCGGATATGGGACGTGCTCTGTTCGCCACACAACAGGGATTACCGGACGTTCGGAATGCTTTCCACGGTGACCGACTTCTGCACTTCCCGGCCTGAGGCGGACTGTGAAGCCGTCATACGCGAATGTGTCTATGGCTGCATGGGCGAGGAAGAGTTCACCAGTTGGGGCGACGTGATGTGCCTGGACCGGGAGAAAGTGAAAGACATCCTCATCGTCCGCCCTTTTCACAACATTTATGACTTCTGCGGATTCGCCATGACGGATTTGCTGAAAGTCCAGAAGTTTCACCTTGAGATAGAACTGACCGATGAAATATTATAAAGGATATCCCGAAGAGATGAAGATAGACGGACAGGCCGTCACCTTGCACGATGTGGAGCGGACCATGCTTTCCCTTTATTGGGACAAATTCGTCTGTGAGTCGGACAAAACATGGCTGATGGACAAATACAAAGAAGAGCGCATGAATTATCTGGATGCCAACTTCAGCTTCATTGACGGCAACCGTCGTCGACTGAAAAAAGTGGAACAACTCTGGATAAACGCCCGGCAGCGGATGGAGAACCTCAGCCAACGGATGGGCGAGCGCGAACAAGAAAAGTTCCGACGGGGAGAAAGAAGTGCCGATCAACTGCGGGTGCACATAGAGGTTTGGAATCTGGAAGACACGGAAGAGGTCAGTTATGGGGACGATGAGCGGGATTTGTGGAACATCTGCTTTGGTGAAGATAGGAATTACCACAGCTATTGGGGATTCTTATGCGAAAGTATTGGCATCCACGAAAAGGAAAACACGACGTATGTCCGTCCCCACGTCAGTCCCCTATCTGCCGATTGTAAAGATTGGCCTGCTAGTTTAGACTGCGATTTCCTCCGTCTGAAAGCCCACTATCAGGTTTCCTGGCAAGATATGCTGAAAATCTCTCGGTTCTATGTGACAGTCGATATGCATTACAAGTAAATCGTACTTTTTCAGACCAAATATAACGAACTTTCTCCTAATGCATTAATAAAGCTATGATGATATGTATCCAACGAGCTTAATAGCCATTTACCTCCCTAATTCTGCGTAAACAATGCGTAAACAAACTATTTCAGTTAGGGGGATTTAGTGAGTTTCATCAAGAGTAGCAAGCTACATAACTATTTGATATTCAATAAAGACTAAAATCGTTGGCTATCGTAGAATATCATTTTATCGTTCTCATAATCTGGAGGTCCCTGGTTCAAGCCCAGGCTGGTCCACAAAAGAAGAAGCGTTAATTGCACAAAATCAGCAGTTAACGTTTTTCCTTTTTGTCCTTTTTCGTGAGTCATGATATAATCAATAGAATCACATCCCTCTTCAAGGCGATATAGATGTATGCAGTAGACATCAAGCATTCTCCCAACTTACCTGTTTCAACAAACTCAAAGCAACTTAACGATGAATTCCCCAGGAGGCGTAATACAATAGAGCAAACTGACATCAAAGTTTCATTGTTTACACATACCAAAATCTGAGATTTTCTGATGTGATTTCACAACAAACCGCTGATAACAAGCAAATTGCATTGAAATATCCGAATAAGACCGAATAAAATATTGCCGTAGACCACGAAAACAGCAAGCACCCACCGTGAAACTTCATCTTTCAACCTACTTCCTTTTCTTCCAACGGATTACGCTACAAATGAAGGGTTGAAAGCTGATTGGGACAATCAATCACTCATCAGCCACATTACGTTCCTAAACACCTACTTTAGCCCGCTAAACATCAACTTGGCGGACGTAACTACGAACTTAACGCATGGAAAGAAGGACTTTATATCTGACTCATTTCCTTATGTGACGAATTAATTGTACATTTGTACAAAGCATTGAAGGAACACTTTAAGATAACTTATGACACTGACCGAAGCCACCCTCCGATTTATAGCCGAGCACCGCCGCGACGATGTGCGTGCATTAGCCCTGCAAGCAGGCAAGTACCCCGACGTGGATATGCCGACTGCTCTGACACAGATAGCGGGCAGGCAGACGGCCGAAACAAAAATACCGACGTGGGCCGCTACAGAAGGCATACTCTATCCACCCCACCTATCCATGGAACAATGCTCGTCGGAGGTGACGGCGCGCTATAAGGCTTCTGTTGTAAGTGGATATAATAGCCCATGCCACTCACTGGCCGACCTGACGGGCGGTTTCGGTATCGACTTCTCTTTCCTGGCCCCGCATTTCGGACAAGCCACCTACGTGGAGCGACAGGAGGTGCTGTGTCAGGCAACCCACCATAACTTTCCGCTGCTGGGACTGAGCGCGGCCCGCGTGATCCATACCGACGGAGTGGATTATCTGCGGCAGATGCCCGACGTAGACTGGCTCTACCTCGACCCTGCCCGGCGGAACGGACATGGAGGCAAGACGGTAGCTATTGCCGACTGCGAACCAGATGTAACTGCTCTCGAAACCTTGTTACTGGAGAAGGCAGTCCATGTACTGGTGAAGTTGTCACCCATGCTCGACCTGACACAGGCCTTGCACACGTTGAAACATGTAGTAGCGGCGCACGTGGTTTCCGTGGCAGGCGAATGCAAAGAGCTGTTGCTGGTATTGGCACGTGGCGAAGTCCCGCAGGCGGACGACGTACCCATCCGTTGCGTCAACCTCTCAACTACCGACGATGCCTTCACCTTCACCCGCCATGAAGAACAGGAGGCCTCCTGCCGCTATGCCGACGCTCCCCGCGCCTACCTCTACGAGCCCAACGCCTCGCTGCTGAAGGCGGGCGCCTTCCGAAGCCTTTCCTATATATATAAGGTAGAGAAACTACATACCAACAGCCACCTTTATACCTCCGACGAGGCGTTGCCATATTTTCCCGGCCGTATGTTCCGTATCGACGGCTGGTGCGGATTCGGCAAGCACGAAGTGAAGGAACTGCTGGACGGCATACGAAAGGCCAATCTAACAATACGTAATTTCCCCGCCACCGTAGCCGAACTGCGCAAACGGCTCAATTTAGGCGAAGGAGGAGAAACTTATCTCTTTGCTACAACCTTGAATGACGGTCGGAAAATACTCCTGCGATGTAGCAAAACCTAACAAACTGCCTACTTTGTTTGTAACCACTTTGCAACATCTTTGTTACGTCTTCTTCAAAAACCTGTAAAGATTGCGTAACGCCATGCCTGTACTTTTGCGGCAAAATAATCACAGAAAGAAACAGGTATGAAACAGATTGTAAAAGGATTGATTTATTCTTTTCTATTTTTAACCGCTACCGCTACTCCCGCGGTGGCTGACGAAACTGCAAATGAGGCCAAAGGAGCTATCCGAGGCCGCATCATTGACAACACCAAGCAAACTCTCCCGGGTGCTTCTATCTACATTGAAAAACTACACACAGGCGTCACAAGTGACGTCAACGGCTTTTACACTTTCCCCAATCTTGACCCGGGAACTTATACAGTTAAGGTGACCTACGTAGGCTATTCGCCTGTAGAGCTGAAAATCACCATTCCCGAAGGCAAAACGCTGGATAAGGACGTTATCCTGAACGAAGGACTCGAATTACAGGAAGTAGTTGTAGGCGGCGCTTTCCAAGGGCAACGCCGTGCCATCAACTCACAACGCAGTAATTTAGGAATCACCAACGTCGTATCCGCCGACCAAGTGGGCAAGTTCCCCGACTCGAACATCGGTGACGCCCTGAAGCGCATCAGTGGTATCAACGTACAGTATGACCAGGGTGAAGCGCGTTTCGGACAGGTGCGCGGAACGAGTGCCGACCTCAGCTCCGTGACCATCAACGGAAACCGCGTCCCCTCGGCCGAGGGAGAGACACGCAGCGTGCAGCTCGACCTTATCCCCGCCGACATGATCCAGACCATCGAGGTAAACAAAGTTGTAACTCCTGATATGGATGCCGACGCCATCGGAGGCAGCATCAACCTCGTCACCAAGAACTCGCCCTACAAGCGCACCATCGCCGCTACGGCCGGTACGGGATACAACTGGGTGAGCGGCAAGGCGGCCCTAAACCTGGGCTTCACCTACGGCGACCGCTTCTTCAACGACAAGCTGGGCCTGATGGTATCAGCCTCTTATCAGAACAATCCCGCAGGAAGCGACGACGTGGAGATGGCCTACGAACGGAACGAAGACGGTGAGGTTGTGCTCGACGAATACGAAGTACGCCAATACTACGTCACCCGCGAACGCCAAAGCTATTCGCTGGCCCTGGACTGGGAAATCAACGCCAATCACAAGATTGACTTCAAGGGTATCTTCAACAACCGCAACGACTGGGAAAACCGCTACCGCCACACCTACAAATGGGACGACGAAACACCCAATGAATACGAAGTGATCTACGAAACCAAGTCGGGCGGCCCCGACCAGCGCTATGCCCGCCTGGAACGCCAGCGCACAATGGACTTCACCCTGGGCGGCGAGCACCTTTTCGGGAAGCTGAAGTTCGACTGGAAAGCATCCTACGCACAGGCCGGTGAAGAACGCCCGCACGAACGCTACCTGGCCTTCAAGAAGGAAGGCGTGGCCATGAACACCGACTGGAGCGACATTCGCCGCCCGTACATGTCGCCCGTAGACGGACAGAACATCTTGCTGGACAAGAACAACGACAACGGCTTCGAGCTGGACGAACTGACCGAGCAGTTTGAGGACATCAACGAGAAAGACCTCAAGTTCAGCGCCAACTTCGAATTGCCGCTCGCCAAGGGAAAATACAGCAACAAGCTGAAATTCGGCGCCAAAGTGGTGGACAAGAACAAAGACATGTGGATCGATTTCTATGAATACAGCCCGACTGACGAAGATGCCTTCATCGCCGACGCCTTCGGACACCTGAAAAACGAAAACCGCGACGGATACATGGGCGGCGACCGCTATCAGGTAGGAAACTTCGTGGAGAAGGAATATGTTGGCGGCCTCAACCTGACCGACGCCAACAAGTTCGAACAGGAAATCAAGTACGACGAGATGTGCGAAAACTACGAGGCACACGAAACGGTCAGCGCCGGTTACCTCCGCTTCGACCAGCAGCTGGGCAAGAAGTGGAACCTGATGGCTGGTCTGCGCCTGGAGAACACCCACGTCACCTACAGCGGCTACGTCTACGACGACGGCAAGGAGAGCGGCAAGGACGAGAGCTACACCAAGACGCCCGAAGAGTCGCAGAGCTACATCAACGTGCTGCCGTCGGTGCTCGTCAAGTATGATGTGAACAACGACCTGAAACTCCGCGCTTCGTTCACCAACACGCTGGCACGACCCAAGTATGCCAACCTCGTGCCCAACGTCATCATCGACAAGGAAGACATCGCCTTCGGTAACCCCGATCTGGACCCGACACTCAGCTACAACCTCGACCTCAGCGCCGAATACTACTTCAAGAGCATCGGTCTGGTGAGCGCCGGCCTGTTCTACAAGAAAATCAATGATTTCATCGTGGACTACCGCCAAAACAACTATGAATACAAAGGCGTCACTTACGAAGAGATGAAGCAGCCCCGCAACGCCGGCGACGCCGACCTGCTGGGTATCGAACTGGCCTACCAGCGCGACTTCGGCTTCATCGCCCCCGCCCTGAAGTGCATCGGCTTCTACGGCAACTACACCTACACGTACAGCAAGGTGAAGAACTTCAACTTCGAAGGCCGCGAACACGAAGACCTTCGCATGCCCGGCTCGCCCGAGCACACGGCCAACGCCTCGCTCTACTTCGACAAGGCGGGCTTCAACCTCCGCCTCAGCTACAACTTCGCCAGCGACTTCATCGACGAAGTGGGCGAGGAAGCCTTCTACGACCGCTACTACGACAAGGTGAACTACCTCGACCTGAACGCCAGCTACACGTTCGGCCACAAGTTCAAGACCACCTTCTACGCCGAGGCCAACAACCTGCTGAACCAGCCCCTGCGCTACTATCAGGGTACGCCGGACCGCAGCATGCAGGCCGAATACTATGGAGTGCGTGTCAATGCCGGCTTTAAAATCAACTTTTGACGACAGAAAAACGTTTAAACATTAAAGAAGAGATATATGAAGATGAAAAAACTGTTTCTACTGCTGACCGTGGCCCTGCTGGGCCAGTGGGCTATTGCCCAAAACAAGATAGACTACTCTGTCTACGAAGACAAGCTGAACCTCTACGTGGCCAACGACTTGGGCCGCAACGGCTACTACGACCAGAAGCCCATCGCCGAGCTGATGGGCGAGATGGCCGAGGAAGTGGGCCCCGAATGTGTCATCGCCGCCGGCGACGTACACCACTTCGAGGGCGTCCGCTCCGTGGACGATCCCCTGTGGATGACCAACTACGAGCTGATCTACAGCCATCCCGAACTGATGATAGACTGGTACCCCATCTGCGGCAACCACGAGTACCGCGGCTCCACGCAGGCCGTGCTCGACTATGCCCGCGTCAGCCGCCGCTGGGAGATGCCCGCCCGCTATTACACCAAGACCTTCAATGAAGAGGGCACTACCGTGCGCGTCGTCTGGCTGGACACCACCCCGCTCATCGACAAATACCGCCAGGAGAGCGACAAGTATCCCGACGCCTGCCTGCAGGACATCGACGCCCAGCTGCAGTGGCTGGACGGCGTGCTGGCAGCCGCCAAGGAAGACTGGGTCATCGTCGTAGGCCACCATCCCATCTACGCCGAGACGCCGAAGGACGACATCGAGCGCCTGAACATGCAGCAGCGCGTGGACCCCATCCTGCGCCGCCACAAGGTGGACATGTACGTCTGCGGACACATCCACAACTTCCAGCACGTCCGCGTCAAGGGCAGCGACATCGACTATGTGACCAACTCCAGTGGCTCGCTCAGCCGTAAGGTCAACGCCATCGACGGAACGGTGTATTGCAGTCCCGAACCGGGCTTCTCCATCATCTCCGCCACGCCCCGCACGCTGGAGCTACGCATGATCGACAAGACGGGACGGGTGTTGCACACGGTGAAGCGCAGCAAGTAACCCTTTCCCCACAGGGCAAAACTCCCGAGTTTCGAGCCTTCCGAGATGTCGGACGGGGTAAAACTCCCGAGTTTCGGCCTTCCGAGACGTCGGACAGGGCAAAACTCCCGAGTTTCGGGCCTTCCGAGGCGTCGGACGGGGTAAAACTCCCGAGTTTCGGGCTTTCCGAGACGTCGGACGGGGCAAAACTCCCGAGTTTCAGGCTGTCCGAGACGTCGGACGGGGCAAAACTCCCGAGTTTCAGGCTGTCCGAGACGTCGGACGGGCAGAAAATCCCGATAGCCGGGGCGGCCGAGGTCTCTCAGGACGTCCCGGTTTACTTTTCCTTCGGCCTTCCGCTCAAGTCGTCCTTCAGCATGGCAGGGTCGTTGCCGTCGCACATGGCCATATAGTGGGGCGACATGATTTCCACGCCCTCGGCGTTGAAGCGGTCCTGGATGTTCTGGTGCAGGTCGGAATAAATCTGCGCCAGGCGGTCGGCCTCCTTAATGTAGGCGTTCACCTGGTAGACGGGATACCAGTCGCTCAGCGAGGTGGGAGAGGACGAAGGGCCTCGGGTCGTCCACTACGCCCGGCGTGTTCAGTGCCGCCTCGATCAGCAGCTTGTTCACCAGGCGCCAGGGCACGTCGTAGCCGATGGTCACCTCGGAGTGGATGATGAGCCCGTATTCGCGCGCCGACTGGCTGAAGTTCACCGTATGCGACGACATGATGAACGAGTTGGGGATGGTCACCACCTCGTTCTTCGGCGTACGGATGCGGGTCACCAGCGGCGTCTTCTCCACCACGTTGCCCGTCGTTTCGTTCAGCTGGATGCGGTCGCCCAGTTTGAAGGGGCGCATGTAGGTGATGACCAGCCCCGCAATGATGTTGCCGATAACCGTGCTCGACCCGAGCGAGACAATCAGACCCACGAACACCGAAATGCCCTGGAACACACCCGAATCGGCACCCGGCAGGTAAGGATAAATCATCGCCACCATGAAGGCGTAGAGCAGGAAGCGGATGATGTGGTAAGTGGGCATCGCCCAGTCGGGGTAGAAGCCGTTCAGCTTGAGCCGCTCGGACTGCACCTCGCCCGCCAGATAACGGAACAGGCGTACCAGGTACTTGATGGCAAGGCAGATGACGAAGATGGTGAAGAGATTGGGGATATAGGCCAGAATGCCGTAGAGGATGCTCTTCACGGGGTCCCAAATGTAGAAGAAGAGCTGATAGGCCAGGTTCTTGGTCTGCGGGAAGATGGCAAACAGCATGGGCACCGTCAGCAGCAGCTGCAGCAGCATGAAGGCGTAGCGGAACAGGTTGGCGACGAACACCAGCAGCCGGACCTGCTTCTGCGTGTCCAGTAACTCAAAGTCCTGGATGGAGAAGGCCTTCAGGCGCGTGTTCCTCAGCCGCAGGATGCGCACCTTCAGCTTACGGAAAAGCCAGTTGGTAAGCTTGAACAGCAGGAACTGGCCCACAAGCACCAGCACAAAATAGGCAATGCGCTTGAACAGCTGTAACAGGCCGTGTTCCTCCTTCATCACCTTCAACTTCTCCACGATGACCGTGCGCTTGGCGGCAGCCAGCTGGTCGCGCGTGCAACTCTCCCACAGGCCGTCCTGGTCGGTAAAGGAGACAATGACCTTGTCCCCGTACATCACGTCGGTCACGATGTCCGTGCTTTCGATATAGACCGAGTCGGGATGCAGGTTGAAGCGCTTGCCCAGGGTCGTAATCTCGTGCGACACGTTCTCGGCCCGCTGCTGGGGCGTGAGTCCCCCGCGCTTGGCGTAGAAATAAAACAGAGTGTCCTCCTCTACCACGACGGGCATGCCCTTAGTCTGGTGCCGCAGGGAGTCGATGCGCTGTTTCTGCCGGGCCAGCTTCACCGAGTCGGCAGCATACGTCACCAGCCTCATCTGCTCAATCTCCATGCGCAGGTTGGCCTCGTTCAGACGAGCGGCGGCCAGCTCCTCGCGGACTCTATCCAAGGTTACCGAATCCGTATCGGTTTTCACTCCGGTAACGGCGGACAGGCTGTCCGTACCCAAAATATCAAGCACTTTGTCCATGACCTGGGCCGACACGCCGACCGCAGGCAAGCAGAGCAGACAAAGGCAGAAAAGACGGAATTACTTCATGTTTCTATCTGTTTACGTTTGAGGGGGTCAAACTTACGGAAAGTTTCTGACATAGCCATGCAAATACCCGCCGTTAACCATTCACCAATTATCATTTACCGTTTATCATTCACCATTAATTCCTATCTTTGCACCGTAAAACTTAAATTATAGACTCGTCATGGATATACTCTTCCTCATCGGAGGTCTCCTCCTCATCCTGCTGGGCGCCAACGGCCTGACCGACGGCGCTTCGGCGGTAGCCAAACGATTCCACATCCCCAACATCGTCATCGGACTGACCATCGTAGCCTTCGGTACATCGGCTCCCGAACTGGCCGTCAGCGTATCTTCAGCCCTGAAAGGCAGTGCCGACATCGCCGTGGGAAATGTCGTGGGCAGCAACATCTTCAACGCCCTGATGATTGTAGGCTGCACAGCCATGTTCGCCCCCATCGTAGTACAACGCAACACGTTGCTGAAAGAAATTCCACTCTGCATCCTGGCCTCACTGGCCCTGCTGGTGATGGGCAACGACATGCTGCTGGACCATGCGGCGGAGAACGTGGTCAGCATCACGGACGGTCTCATCCTGCTCTGCTTCATGGCCATCTTCCTGAGCTATACGTTTGCCATCGCCAAAACGAACCAGGCTCCCGCCCCCTCTCCAACAGCGGAAGTAGAAAACGACAGTCCGACCGTTACCGCAGAAGACGGAACGGAAATCAAGGATATGCCCCTGTGGCGGTCGACGCTTTATATCATAGGCGGACTGGCAGGCCTCATCTGGGGTGGACAGCTCTTCGTGGATGGAGCCAGCGGAATAGCCCGTTCGCTGGGCGTCAGCGAGTCGGTCATCGGTCTGACACTCGTAGCCGGCGGCACCTCGCTGCCCGAACTGGCCACCAGCATCGTGGCGGCGCTGAAAAAGAACCCCGAAATAGCCATCGGCAACGTGGTAGGCAGCAACCTGTTCAACATCTTCTTCGTATTGGGCTGCTCAGCCTCCATCACGCCTCTGCACCTAACGGGCATCAACAATTTGGACCTGCTGGTACTTGTAGCCTCCAGCATTCTGTTGTGGATTTTCGGTGTGTTCTTCGGCAAGCGCACCATTACACGTATTGAAGGCAGCCTGCTTATTGCCTGCTATGTGGGATACACTGCCTGGCTTATCTGCCACGCCGGCTAAGGCGGCTTCCGCTGTGCATTCTTCATCCCCATTCTTCATTCTTCATTAAAAAAACATTATCTTTGCCCCCAAAAGAAAAAGGACTTGACAACATGGCTGTTACAATTAAAAAAGTTACCACAAAACGGGAATTGAAGCGCTTCATCCGCTTCAACTATGAACTATACAAAGAAAATCCCTACTCCGTGCCCGACCTCTACGACGACATGCTGAACACGTTCAACCGCCGGAAGAACGCTGCCTTTGAGTTCTGCGAGGCCGACTACTTCCTGGCCTATAAGGACGGACGGCTCGTAGGCCGCGTGGCCGCCATCATCAACAATCGGGCCAACCAGACATGGGGCAAGAAGGAGGTCCGCTTCGGCTGGATAGACTTCACTGACGACGCCGAAGTGTCCGAAGCCCTGATACGCACCGTGGAGCAATGGGGCAAAGAACGCGGCATGACGTATATCGTAGGACCGCTGGGCTTTACCGACATGGATGCTGAAGGTATGCTGGTCGAAGGTTTCGACCAACTGGGTACGATGGCCACCATCTACAACTATCCCTACTACCCGCAGCACATCGAACGACTGGGCTTCACGAAGGACGCCGACTGGGTGGAATATAAGATCTACATTCCTGACGCCATCCCTGACAAGCACAAACGCATTTCCGACCTCATCCAGCGCAAGTACAACCTGAAAATCAAGAAATATACCTCGAGCCGGAAAATAGCCCGCGACTACGGCCAAGCCATTTTCGAACTTATCAACGAAGCCTATACGCCCCTCTATGGATACTCCGCCCTGACGCAGCGACAGATAGACCAGTACGTCAAGATGTATCTTCCTATTCTCGACCTACGCATGGTGACACTCATTACCGACCAGGATGACCAGCTTGTAGCTGTGGGCATTTCCATGCCTTCACTCTCCGAAGCCCTGCAGAAATCGCACGGACGTCTGCTTCCTTTCGGCTGGTACTACCTGCTCAAGGCTCTGTTTTTCAAACGCCGTGCCAAGATGCTCGATCTGCTGCTCGTAGCCGTGAAACCCGAATATCAGAACAAAGGAGTCAACGCACTGTTATTCTCTGACCTCATCCCCGTCTACCAACAACTGGGCTTCGAATATGCTGAAAGTAACCCCGAGCTGGAACTGAACGGAAAGGTACAGGCGCAATGGGAATACTTCCGCACCGAGCAACACAAGCGGCGACGGGCGTTTATCAAGGAAATAGGATAAGACGGATTCCCCCAATAAAAGAGACGAAAATTTGTTCATGCCCTGCAAAACCGCTATTTTTGCAAGATAACAATAGAAAGGGAGTAGTCAAACCATGGAAGAAGAAGAAAAATACGACAACTTGCAATTTGCGGAACAGCCGGTAGAATATACTGACGACAACATACGCCATCTGGACGACATGGAGCATATCCGTGTCCGTTCAGGTATGTACATCGGCCGTCTGGGCGATGGTTCGCAAAGTGACGACGGTATCTATGTGCTGCTGAAAGAAGTGATGGATAACTCTATCGATGAGTTCAAGATGGGCGCCGGCAAGAAAATCGAAGTGACGATCGAGGACAACCTTCGTGTCAGTGTACGCGATTACGGTCGCGGTATTCCACAAGGTAAACTCATCGAAGCTGTCAGCAAATTGAACACAGGTGGTAAATACGACTCCAAAGCTTTCAAGAAGAGTGTCGGCCTGAACGGTGTGGGTATCAAGGCGGTGAACGCCTTGAGCAGCCGTTTCGAAGTATGCAGCTATCGAGAAGGCAAAGTACGCAAGGCTGTATTTGAGCGAGGCGTTCTCCTGAGCGACACGACTGAAGAATCGCAAGAAGAAACAGGCACTTACATCTTCTTCGAACCAGACAACACTTTGTTCGTAAATTACAGTTTCCAAAACCAATTTGTAGAAACATTATTGCGTAATTATACTTACCTGAATACAGGTCTGACCTTTATTTACAACGGCCAGCGCATTGTTTCACGCCATGGACTGGAAGATCTGCTAAAAGACAATATGACCAGTGAAGGTCTTTACGACATCGTCCACCTAAAAGGTGAAGACATTGAGATAGCTTTCACCCACACCAACCAGTACGGCGAAGAATACTACTCTTTCGTTAACGGACAACACACCACACAAGGCGGTACACACCAAAGTGCCTTGAAGGAACACATTGCTCGTACTATCAAAGAATTCTATAACAAGAATCAGGATTATGCCGACATACGAAATGGACTCGTAGCTGCCATTGCTATCGACGTAGAAGAGCCCATGTTCGAAAGCCAGACCAAGACTAAGCTTGGCTCCAATAACATGTGGCCTGCCAACCCACAGGAAGGTATTCCCGCAGGTCCTACGGTAAACAAGTATGTAGGGGACTTCATCAAAACCGAGGTAGACAATTTCCTGCATAAAAATCCCCTGGTAGCCGATGTCATGCTCCAAAAGATACAAGACTCAGAAAAGGAGCGTAAAGCTATTGCCGGTGTCACCAAACTGGCTCGCGAACGTGCCAAAAAGGCAAATCTGCACAATCGCAAACTACGCGACTGTCGCTACCACCTGAACGACGGGAAAGGTAAAGAACAGGAAGCCGATTCGTGCATCTTCATCACCGAAGGCGACTCTGCCAGCGGCTCCATTACGAAAAGTCGCGATGTGAACACACAAGCCGTCTTTTCCCTCCGTGGAAAACCGCTCAATTCTTACGGTCTGACTAAGAAAGTCGTCTATGAAAACGAGGAATTCAACCTTCTACAAGCTGCCCTCAATATTGAAGACGGACTTGACGGGTTACGCTACAATAAAGTCATCGTAGCTACCGATGCCGATGTGGACGGCATGCATATCCGACTGCTCATTATAACCTTCTTTTTGCAATTCTTCCCTGATCTCATCAAAAAAGGACACGTTTATATCCTGCAAACACCTCTTTTCCGTGTACGCAACAAGAAGAAGACCAACTATTGTTATACAGAGGATGAACGCCTGAAATCCATTGAAGAATTGGGTCCTAACCCTGAAATCACCCGTTTTAAAGGACTGGGAGAAATCTCGCCCGACGAGTTCCGCCATTTCATCGGCAAAGACATGCGTCTGGAGCAAGTAAGCCTCCGCAAGACCGATCTTGTCAAAGAACTACTTGAGTTCTATATGGGCAAGAACACTATGGAAAGGCAAAGTTTCATCATAGACAATCTGGTAATCGAAGAAGACAGAGTAAACTAAGTTTTAGGTATTCGACACATTTATGACCAAAGCAATCTTTCCAGGGACATTCGACCCCTTTACTGTCGGGCACTATTCTGTAGTAAGACGTGCGTTGACATTCATCGATGAAATAGTTATCGGTATCGGTATTAATGATAACAAAAATACCCATTTCCCCATTGCCGAGCGCGAAGCCATGATCCGCGACTTGTATAAAGACGAACCCCGCGTCAGCGTACAAGCATACGACAGCCTGACCATCGACTTTGCCCGCCAAGTGGGGGCAAACCTTATCATTCGCGGCATTCGAACGGTCAAGGACTTCGAATACGAAGAAACCATTGCCGACATCAACCGCAAACTAACTGGCATCGAGACCATCCTTCTCTTCACCGAGCCAGAACTTTCCTGCGTTAGCTCCACGATAGTTCGCGAGCTAATGGGCTACGGAAAGGATGTCAGCATGTTCCTGCCCGAAGGTATGAATACATCTCACGAGTAAGCAACCATTAACAATATGAAAAAGATACAACTACTCTTTTTGTTCACTATCTTGTATGCGGCCCAAGCCGTAGGTCAGAAACTGAACGAAAGCCCCCTGCGTAAGCTGCAGATGGCAGAATTTGCCATCAGCCGTCTTTATGTTGATTCTGTAAACGAAACTAAGCTTGTAGAGGATGCCATTGTCGGTATGCTCGAACACCTCGACCCGCACTCCACCTATAGCAATCCTGAAGAAGTAAAGAAGATGAACGAACCTCTGCAAGGCAACTTCGAAGGTATTGGCGTCCAATTCCAAATGATTGAAGACACGCTCCTCGTCATCCAGCCCGTCAGTGGTGGCCCTTCAGAAAAGGTCGGTATCTTGGCAGGTGACCGTATTACTGCTGTTGACGGCACCGTTATTGCAGGTGTCAAAATGAGTACTGAAGACATCATGAAGCGCCTGCGAGGCCCCAAAGACACACGAGTAAAACTTACTGTAGTACGCCGTGGCGTAACCGATCCGCTCCAATTCGACGTCATCCGCGACAAAATTCCACTCTTTAGCCTCGATGCCTCTTATATGATAGATGACCGCATAGGCTACATCCGCGTCAACCGCTTCGCCGCCACTACAGCAGAAGAATTCTCCAAAGCACTGAAAGGACTCCAACAACAGGGGATGAAAGACCTCATCCTTGACCTCCAAGGCAACGGCGGAGGTTACCTGAACGCCGCCATCGATTTGGCTAACGAATTCTTGGAACAAAAGGAGTTGATAGTCTACACCGAAGGGCGTGCTTCACGTCGGGCTGAGTTTGCCGCCAAGGGAAACGGTAGTTTCCGCGAAGGACGGCTGGTGGTATTGGTAGACGAATATTCGGCTTCGGCCAGTGAAATTGTGACTGGTGCCATACAAGACTGGGACCGCGGTGTCGTCGTAGGTCGCCGCACTTTTGGCAAGGGCCTCGTACAGCGTCCTATCGACCTACCCGACGGCTCCATGATACGTCTTACCATCGCTCGTTATTACACTCCTTCGGGCCGTTGTATCCAGAAGCCTTATAATGGCAAGGGGAACGACATGCAGGAAGCCTATGCCAAGGACCTGCTCAACCGCTTTGACCACGGCGAACTGATGCACGCCGATAGCATTCACTTCCCCGATTCGCTGAAGTACCGCACGCTGCGCTTGGGCCGCACCGTTTATGGCGGTGGTGGTATCATGCCAGATTTCTTCGTACCCATAGACACCACGCTCTACACCGACTGGCATCGCCAGCTCGTAGCCAAGGGCATCATCATCAAAGCCACCACGGGCTACATCGAGCAACATCGTGAAGAACTGAAAAAGAAATATAAGACCTTCCACGTCTTCAACGACAAATTCGAGATAGATGATGCCTTCATGGCCGATATCCGTTTGGCAGCAGACAAGGAGAAAATCAAGTTCGATGAAGAGCAGTACAATCGCGCCCTGCCCCTTGTCCGTACACAGCTCAAGGCCCTCATAGCCCGCGACCTGTGGGACATGAGTGAATACTATCAGGTGATGAATGCCACAAACGAGAGCGTTCAGCAGGCACTCAAGGTACTACGAGAAGGGAAGTACCTATTTTAATGGTGGGCGGTAGACTACCGCTCACCGAACAACCATTTGTTCAGCCAACGGTTTACGTAAACATTGACCACGGCACAACCTGCGCCAATGGCAGCTCCCGCCAACACATCTGACGGGTAATGAACGCCTTCGTTCATACGTGACACACCCACCGAACAGGCCCATAAGGCCGAAGGAGCGATGACATACCACTTGGGATAAGTGATACTCAAGGAAGTGGCCAAAGCAAAAGCTGTCGCCGTATGCCCAGACGGAAAAGAAGGACTGCTTTCGCGACTATAAGCGTGCACACGATCAGGCCAACGGTCATAGGGGCGCTCGCGGTCTACCAGATACTTCATTCCATAGGTCACCACAAAGGCTCCCGCTACGCTGGTACCCACGTAGAGAGCATCCTTCAACAGATCCTTGTCGTGCCTGATCCAGCCGGCTACGGCCATGGCCACGGGTACTCCGATAGCCACATAGGGTTCCGACTTTGATATTACTTTATTATAATTACGAACAAACTTGTTGTCCCAGCCGTTCACTTTATGTAAAACATTGATATCCCAATTCTGCGCTCCCAAAGCTGAAGCAAACAAAATTACTACCATTCCTAAAAGCAGTCTTTTCATACCACATCCAGTTTAGATTCCGTGCCAAAGATAAGGCAAATCCGTCAGGTACACAAAAATTCTTATAAAACTGCCCGCCCAGCAAAATTTGCAAAGCACGAAAAGCATAGGAAGATGATTCCAGCAAAGCAATGCTTTCTTTAGCGGAGAACAATGCTTTCTTCTCCAAAAAGCATTGCCTTTTCTGAGAAAGAACATAGCCTCTCATTCTATAATTGCAAGCCACCCTTCCTGCCACAAACATCCGCGTAGATTACGGAAATATTTCTTTAATCCCTTGCTAAATCAATGTATTTCCTTTATTTTTGCAAGGAAATATCGTCCACAGACAATCAAAGGATATATTTACAACTATTAAATAACTTAAATTCAATCATTTATGTGGTTAAGTAATTCATCTGTAG